>Ga0224511_10000001_pt1 | contig 574770 bp, 558 predicted proteins | sample SF_May12_sed_USG_2_FD_169988 | JGI IMG/M metagenome (GOLD analysis project Ga0224511, IMG submission 169988) | Sediment microbial communities from San Francisco Bay, California, United States - SF_May12_sed_USGS_8_1 | ecosystem: Environmental > Aquatic > Marine > Sediment | place: USA...
GTATCGTTCTCGTCACCACCGTTCAATGAACCACCGGCATTCACATTGGCGAAGATATCAAATGTGTCATTCCCGCCATTACCATTGATCGTTGCTGTCGTGGCGACATTGATATTGAAATCATCGGCATTGCCGCTACCACTGATTGTGGTCATCGCACCACTGATGTCAAAATTGTCCACACCATCACCACCGGTCAGGGTCTGGATCTGCGTAAAGCTGCCCACCTTGTTTGTCGCAACAGAACCGGCATTGTCACTGCTGATCGTCCAGTTGATGGTATCCGCAGCAAGACTGTTCACCACCAGCTCATCGCCGCTGGCCGAACCGCCTGACAGGGTATCAATACCACCCGTGGCGGTAACCGTAAATTGATCCGCACCGGTGCCGCCGGTGGCGGTTTCGATATTATTAAAGGTCACAGTCCCGCCGCTATTGGTCAGCGTACCGTTACTGCCATCGGCCGTGGTATAGCTGTTGAAAGACCAGGTGTTGATAGAGGTCGAGTCCGCGCCCACAACTGTATCCACATCGGTCGTGCCGGCAGTGCCGCCGTTGATCGTTAAAGTAATATTCTCGGCATTGATATTAAAGGTATCGCTGTCATCGCCACCGCTCATGCTTCCCGTCTGGGAAGCAGTCAGGTTAAATGTATCCGTGCCTGCTGCACCGGTAATCGTACCGCCAAAGTCCACGCTCAGATCAAACTGATCGCTTAATGATCCACCCTGGATCGCATCGAAATTCGCAAAGGTGACCACCGTGTCAGCCGGCGGAGAGGTTTCTGTGCCTGCCACACGTGCGCTGACACCATCTACCGTCCAGAAATTGTTCTGCTCTGCACCGATGATCGTGTTACCGGTTCCAGAAGCAGTAATTGTCTCTACATTGTGGACACTGATCCTGGCTGGATCATAGGTTGTACGGATACCCAATTCGACTGTTTTACCGGCATCAGTGATCGTCAACGTATCCACCACATTCACATCAGTAGTATGTGTGCCCCCGTCGATCAAACCGTCAATATCCGCCCCGGCCTGAATGGTAAAGGTATCGACAGCCTCATTACCGGTCAGATTCTCGATATCGACGAACTCTATACCTCCATTCAGGGTACCGTCATTGATGCCGTCAGCAACAGAACCGCCACCGCCATCAAAGTCTACGATCGACCAATCGTTGCCCTCATTGGCAGCAACCAGTGTATCGTCGCCGGTGTCACCGAACAGGGTCATGCTGTTCAAACCGAGTGCAGTGATATTGAATGTATCGTTATCTGCACCACCGGATATATTGCCGGTGTAATTGGAACTGATATTAAAGATATCTGCACCGACACCTCCGTTGATAGTCCAGGTCTTGTCCGCGCTGATATTAAAGGTATCGATATTATCTCCACCCGTCAAAACAGTGAAGTTCCCAAATGTTACGGTATTTTCAGCTGTGAAGACTGTTGTCGGTTTTACAATTCCTGTGGTATTGGAATCGACTGTCCAGGTATAGCCCTGATCAGCAGCACTGATGATTGTGTTGGTACCACCGCCTGCGGTGATGGTTTCAACGTTATTGACATTAAGGAACGGGTCCAGAACAGCATCCGCAATGGCCACATTCCCCAATCGTACTGTGCGACTATTTGGAGTGATCGTCAACGAATCAGTCGCGCCCGCGCCTCCATCGATCAAACCCTGAATATTACCTGCCGTGAGGTCAAAAGTATCCTGCTGGAGACCGCCGGTGAGGCTTTCTATATTGGAGAAGTTGATGTCACCGGTCAAATTTTCATTATCAGGAGTAGTAAAATTGACACCATTTGAATTATCCAGAATACCGCCATTTAAGCCGTTGATAGTCCAGATGTTGGTTGAACCGGTTGCACCTCCTGCAACGAGCGTATCATTGCCACCCAATCCATTCAGGGTAACCGTGGTGGCATAGAGCTGAGCGCCGTCGTTAATGTTGAAAATGTTATCGCCGGCATCACCATTCAGGGTAATCGTTGCATCTGCTCCGATCACCCCTGTACCAGGGAGCAGCCCCCGATACGATGATATATTTTGTGAAATGGTTATATCATTTCCTGCAGTTAACGTTACATTACCGGCATCACCAGCATCACCGTTATTTACCGCATTACCGCCTTTTGCCGAAACTGTAGCGGTAACGGTCAGATTATTCCCTGCCGTTAAATTTATTGTTCCTGCATTCCCGGCATTTCTATTTCCAGTACCACGTCCATCTCCACCATCTGCGGTAATTGCAGAGTTGATATTAAGGTCATTTCCTGCATTGATAGTAATAGCGCCGGCAAAATCACCAGATCCACCAGTTCCAAAATCCCCACCGTGGCCACCATCTGAAGCAAGAGTTGCGTTGATCGTAATATCATTTCCTGCTGTTAAAGTGATATTCCCACCATTATCGCCAACTTCACCATCCTGTGCACCCTCACCACTTCCGCCTATTGCAGAGATAGTTGCACCAGAGTTAATTGATATATTTCCTAAAGTTGCTGTTAAAGTTATATTGCCGCCTCTTTCACCATTTACTGATGTTGAATTTCCTTCAGCCAGTATTTGGCTATTAGAAACAATATCGCCAACACTGTTTGTAACCGTGATATCACCAGAATTATCGCCACCCGGGCTGGATGTATTTAAGGTTTGCAGTGTGATATCGCCTATATTATTCCCTGTAAAGTTACCCGTGGTAATTACAATATTTCCACTTGGATCATCATTTACATCACTAATAATATTGATAGAAGAACCTGCACCCATAGTAAAAGTTGCCAACCCGGCATCACGGTTTGCCGCGTTTGCACCCGTTGCATTTATCTCGGCATAAAATTGCTCGTTATTTCTGAGACCAAGATTGATCTGAACATTGTTGGCAATACTAATCGAACGACCGGCGTACAATTCCAGTGAGTTTGATCCAGTAATATTTGCTTCAATACTGATATCTGTATTCGCTTGCAGGCGTACGGAGGAAGAATTCAATTGATTGGATAGAGCAACACTATTTAAATTTGTACTTGTACTCGCCAGATCAGAAAACTGATCAAACTGATTGGGAGCGGGGAATGTGCCACCACTTGTTGGTCCTGAGCTAATTGTAATATTTTTTGGATCAAGTAAAAGAACACCATTTGAACCCATGAGCGCAGTAAGATCAACATCCCCATGAAACTCCAGATAGTTCTTGCCAGAGACTTCCGCAAAACCACCATTGCCGGATCCACTGCCACCACGGGCAAAGAGATTACCGTAAAACAGAGTATAGTCATCGGCCCACAAGATGACCTTGCCGCCGTCACCATTGGTCAGGGCATTCGCATAAACATTGGCGCCCGGTGCGATGATTGTCCGATTGGCATTGCGCATCAGCGGGTTATTACCCTGATAATCCCCGCCAATCAGCGCCTGACCGCCACCCAGATCACCGGAGACATCCACCACGGATTGATCAAACAGACCAACATGGTTGCCCAGTACCTTGACGATACCGCCCTGACCATTTGTATCAGAACGAGCCGAAACCAAACTCTCACCGGTTAACAGGGTGGTGTTATTGGCATGCAGTTCAATCTCACCACCGTTACCATTGATGTTATCGGCGCGGATCTTGCCACTGCTGGTGACGTTCTCGCCAATCAGTACAATACGGGCGACATTGGGGTCGTTGGCCGTGTCGGTTGTTTTGGAGACATCAATCGTCCCGGAGTTAATCACGTCAGCACCACCACCCAGCGTGAAGGTACCGTCGGGATGGACCACGACGCTGGTGGCCTGATTCAGGCCGTTGCTGTTGACGGCCTGGGAGAAGACATCCTGACTGACACTGGCGGTCAACAGAACGCGGCCGCCTTCGGCGTTGATCTTGCCGTTGTTAATCACGGCCGGATCGATGCCGATCTCTTCCTGCAGGATTTCCTTGGTGATCTTCACCCCCACCAGCCCTTCATTATCAAAGGTCAGGACCGCTTCCTTACCGGCGGCCAGATTGACTGAACCCAGTTTGGCCATGATCAGGCCGTCGTTTTGCACCTGTTTGCCCAGCAGGGTGACGTTGCCACCCACGGACGCATTGATGATACCGCTGTTGACCACCTTGCCTTCTGTCCCGGGAATATCATTAAAAATGAAATCACCGTTCATAAAGGCTGAGGGCTGGATGTCCAGGGCCGAGGCCACGATACCGCCCACGTTGATAACAGCGGTATCGGTAAACACCATTCCGTGTGGGTTGACCAGGATCACCTGACCGTTGGCGTCGATGCGGCCGCGGATTTCAGAGGCCGTATTGCTCAGGATACGGTTGAGGGAGATAGAGGAACGGTTAGGCTGGATATATTGCACACGTTCATCGGTGTTGACGTTATAGCTGGACCAGTCGATAGCCATGTTCTGGCTGGTCTGGTTGATGGTGGTGTTGGCGCCGCTCTGGCTGATACTGCCACTGCCACCCACCACGGTGCCGCCGGTGGGCGCAGCCTGCGCGTAGGGAATCCATGCCAAATTGGTAAACAACACCGTTAACACCGATGCCTGCGTCCATGCCAGCACACGACGACCTTTATCCATAATACCAGACTTCATAACTTATCCCCGTACTACTCAAAACGTATCAAAATTAACTGCTAAAACTTACTCATGGACACATCGTATCCATCACCGACCAAAAAATTAAAATGTTGTATAAGAGTAATTACTTATTACGCCTGCTACGCTGTTTGATAATGCAACAGCTAATGTATCATCTGAATTTGTAACAGTTTTAATTGCAACCATTCCTGTATACGTCCCATCAACGGCTGCGTTATCACATGTATTCCATGACACTGTAATAGTAAACATGTTAGTACCCGCAATTGGTGTGATATTGCTAGTATCTACAATAATTGCACAACCTGAGAATGGACCAGTTATGGTGATATCAAAATGTGAAACTTTTCCGGTGTTATCAATTGAGAACCCATGAACATTTGGCCCTGTATACAATACTCCTGCCCAATAATTATTCCCCACGTTATCAATCCGTGTTGCTGCAGCCTGCTGCGCATTTTCAGTGGAATAATCCGCAGTAAACGAACCATCCAACGCGACACCGCCACCGGTAATTGTACCGGTGATTTTGGATTTTATAATAACCACACCACTCACCGTAACGGATGTTGGGCTTACCCCCCCCTGAAATGCAGTCAGCGTGCCGGTAAAACTTCTCTCATTCATGGTAATGGTTCCGTCATACAGTAAACCTGTCGCCACGCTCATCAGGATCATCCGGTTGCCATTGATCATGACCTGCAAATCAGAAACGGATAATTCGGTGATTGAACCGCTATCATAGAACCCGGTCGCATTTGCATTCTTTTTATCATGTATACACCCCTGCACCCCCAACAACATGGCCAGCATGGTGAACAGTGCAACGGTTTTTGTAAGTTTTGATAGTGTGAAGATGGCTTTCATGACTGATATCCTTCCTTTTGGTTTTGTGTGACGGTCGTCAATTATTTTTGGTGGCGGAAAAAAACAAAACCCCGTTCCGGCATGAAACCGGAACGGGGTTGAGTAAGCTGCAATGAGGGAGAATGCGACAGCAAGCCACAGGCAAAACCGGACGGATTAACGCCGTATGCCGTATCAACAGTATTCAGTGCTTGCTGATTCATTGAGACCCCCGAGGTCGTTTTCCTTTTGAGCGTCACCCAGGGGGTGACGATGCTCTCCATGCTCTTCGGGAGTCCTGCCGCAGCGGTACATATATATAGTATATGGACCGTGCCAGTGACTTTGCGTGGCCCCAGACTCTGCTGAGGCCTTGCCTTTTCGGAGCGTTAAACGTGGCTCGCACCACGCAATGCCTTACCTGAGAACCGCCTCAATACTCCAGTGCTTTCGCTTTGAGACTGTCCCAGTATTACTGCGTATTTCCATAAAGGCTGTATATTAATTGAGCATATACAGCACCGCAACAACTGTGAGAGACATCTTGCAAAATGCAATCCTTTGCTTACTCTTCACAGGTGAAATACTACAATTATTTTAGGGATTATGCACTCTATATTTGGTCAAAAAATAACCGGAAATCAGAATAAGACTCATTCCAATTTCCGGTTTTTCTACCTTCACACAGTACCAGACACGAGGCAAAGTGTGAAATGGTTCCATGTTTGATCGATAAATCCAACAGGATTGGCGCCATCCATTTAGCTCTTCGTAAGGAACCAGTCTTGTATTTTTCATGTACGCCGGGGTTTCTATTCAATCAGGCCACTTTCATGTATAAATAGTTAATGTCGATTGGCCCGACTATCAAGCCGCGCACAAACGCCATATACATTGTAAAACCAGGAAATCCTGTTTGAACCATGACCAACCAGTCCAAAATATATCTTGCAAAGATAAGCATGATCACACCGGCCGGTGGAAACGCCGCCATGACGTGTGCTGCTGTCCGTGCCGGACTGGGTGAACTGCGCCTGCAGTTTCATAAGGGAGGTCACAACATAAAGGAAAAAATAAAAGATGATCATGGAAAATGGGTGGAAGTACCGGATGATGAACGATTACATATGGCCTACGATGAATTTTTAATAAACAAACTCGAAACAATGAATGAGCGGATGACGGGTTGGTCCAATGAGTGCCCTCTTTGCAAAGAAGGCGACAAAAAGAAGGATAAAGTTCAACCCAGCGTTCGCGTCAATGAGGCGCTTGATCGTTTATCCGAATTGGCGAAAACACATATATCAGGCAACAGGGAAAACTGGACACTTTTTATCTCCGATTTGGCCTGGATTTACCACTATCCGGTTTGTCCGCATCATACAAAGGTTGAATATTAAATCAGGTATATACAATGGGTTACTTTATTCTTGGTGAAAGTTTATTTCACAAATACCCGACCAGGGACTATTATTTCGATCTAGGTTCAAATATTTCATTTCTTTCTGGTCGATATCTCAAACTTAAAATCTCTGAACCGTTGAAATTCGAAATTGCTTGCCCGGCAGAAGATCATCCAGGCCATTATTTTTCAGGCACAGTTCCGGTAGTAAGTCCTAATTTCATTGAATTACTACAACATGCAAGCATTGACAATTTTCAACTTTTCCCGGCAGTGTTAACCAATAGTAAAATCAATAAGGAATGGTCCGGCTTTTTTGCTTTTAATGTCATTGGCTTGATTAATGCCGCCAATAAAGAACACTCAAAAGGTGCGATACTGATGGGAGGTTCAGATGATGAGGGCGTCCCCGCCCTAATTGATTATGAAAAACTTGTCATTGACCCCGGCAAGGTTAAAGGCGCATATATGTTTCGAGAACTGAGTTCTCCGGAGTTGTTGATCTTTGATGACAGAATCGAAGATTACATCAAGAAGCACCGCCCGCCGGAGGGATGGGGAATCACTGTCACAAAACTGGAAAGTATTTCTTCTCAATGAATTTGACAAGTTAAAGAGATTGAGCAGACTCATGCACGGTCGGTCCAACGAATGTCCACTGTGCAAAGAAGGCGACAAGTACTTGCTGATTCATAACGGCCCCCACCGTCGTTTTCCTTTTGACCGCCCCCCTGATGAGGTGACGATGCTCTCCATGCTCTTCGGGAGTCCTGTCGCAGCGGTACATATATATAGTATATGGACCGTGCCAGTGACTTTGCGTGGCCGCAGACGCTGCTGAGGCCTTGCCTTTTCGAAGCTTTCAACGTGGTGACAACCACGTTTTTACCGATCCTGATTGTACAATTATCTTGTGGTTTAGAAACTGGTTAATTATGTTTTGTTTCAATTATTTAGACAGATTCTAATCTTTTGACTCGATATCCCACCCTGCTGATGCATCATCCCATGCCCCGGCGGCACTCTGGACAAATTATAACCATGTCAGGTCAAATCCTGTCGATTTCCGCTATGAATTCCTGTTTTGGATCATGTATATTTTGTGTTTCAGAATTAACCAAGAAATAAATCCAGCAGGGAAGACCATGTTCAGCGCAACGATTCTCCAAGACCCGCACGGCCACACATACAAACTCCACGGACCGGGTGATCCGGTGATTGTGGGTGAACTGAGCTGCAAACAGTTTTCTAACGCCATTGAGGCCCAGAGTTTTATTCGCAGTCTGCGGGTTCCGATGGGATATTGGGATGATCTGGTCCATCGCTGCGGCCCCATGCCTTCCCACTGCGCCAATAAAGAGGACCATATTGGTGAGTTATTGGCCAGCGGGCATCTCAAACTCTATCCGGTCATGTCCCAGGCGAAACAACAGGCCACGGCCAAGGATCGGACCATCAAGACCAGGGATGGCAAACGCCATCAGTTTATGGACGCCGGCGCCAAATTGAGTCATGACCGGTCAGCCCTGAAGGAATTTTCCAAAGCCGATGAAGCCCATGCCTATCTCGACAAGCTGGGCATGGATGAAAAACAGCTGAAAGCCATGGCCAAATCCCTGGATGTCTCGTTGCCCGCCACTGCGGTTGACGGCACTGCCGTCACTGCCGCCATCGCCAAGGCCATGGCGGCCAAACAGATTGTGGTAGTGGTCAAGGACACCACATCCGTCCCGAAACAGGAAGCACCGGCCGCTGCACCAGGCAGCAGCGCAGGCCATGTGAAGATGGACAGTGCCGGAGCCGCCCCCGTAGCGGCAGAAGTTGTGGAAAAAAAGACCGACGCGGAGGAAGAAAAAAAACCTGAGTGCAAGAGGCAGTCTTTTAAAGTTTCATGCCGACATGGCAGAACTGTTGAAGTAACGCCAGACACAAAACATATGCCAACTCTCGCGGTTGTTTCATCCACCAAGAAAATGCTTGATGAAGACAAGCAACAATTACTTGATCAAATCATCATAGAATCTGATATTTCTGATATCTGCGGAACACACAAAAAAGGCCATCTGAAAACCACGGACAACTCTGGCGAAATTGTAGATCACGAAAAAGAGGGCGTTAAGGCAGTAATTAACACGCCGAGTGAAAAAGTGAGTTTACATTTCGGTTTTCTTAAATATTTATGGATGGATAATATTACGCCTCGCCGCTTTGAAGTTAATCATGCTTCTTGTGATAAAGACAAACTGAAAAATGCCGGTTCTGGTGTTGCTATTGAAGTCTATCCCAATGTTCAATTGGTTGGCACTGTTCATCTTGGAATGGGCAGCGGTTCAGCAAAAATTGTTGAAGATTCAGATAAGAAGGGTGCTTTCAAAAAAGAACTCAGCAAGAAACGTTTCTCTTTTGGTGGTTCATTAAAGCTAATCCAGGAAGACAACCAGCCTGAAATATCCACTGAATTTCTCGACACAGTCAAGGATACGGTTAGCGAAATTGAATCCGTTTCAAACGCACTTCAGGATATCATTGGCAAGTTTGATGAAGGTCGGAAACCAGCGATAGAGATAACCTGGCCAAATTTCGCTGTAGAGTTTTCCTCAAAAATAGCCGAAAAAAACGCCTCGCCTTCTGAAATCACCCGTGATTTCAGTGTTAAATTCAAGGCGGATCCATTCATAAAACTCAGTGGCGAAGTCGATATACTACCCATTCTGCTGTCCCCCCTATTAGGCGGCGCCGTCGGTAAAAATATTATCGATAAGTTACTGGAAAACATGGAGGAAGGCTGGGGAAGTGAGGAAAGCTGGGCACACCTAAAAGCCAAGGCATCAATCATCCTGAGTTTATCCGGCGAGCTGAAAGCGGAATTTGGCGTCGAAGGCAGCAATAAAACCGTGACTGCTGTTACCGGTGTACCTGTTGAATTCAGTTTTGGGTTCGAAGCCAAAGGTGAAATCAAGGTGGACGGTCATCTCTTGAAGGTAAAAATTGAGATTGTCGCCGGCATTGGCATCAAATCCAGCATTGATGTTGGTCTGGAATTCAAGGATGATGAAACCGGGCTCTATTGGAAACCAAAATTCATGTTTAATGGTATAAAAGCCTATATAGAAGGTGCGGCGAAACCTGAGAAAGATATCAAGGGTGAGAAAAAATCTTCTACTGGATTTAATCCCCTCGCTAAAACTGCAACTGTTAAGGCACACCCCAAAGAACATGTCTGGATCAGCCCAAGAAAGGTTGATTTCGACAAACGTTATATTGCCAAATACTAGATATGAAAAAAATTCAACAATTTATTTTGATAGCATTTTCAGGACTATTATTCATGAATGAAATTATTGCCGATCCTATACCTGTATTCGAAAAACCATGGTATACCCTGGAGCTGACCGCGACCGGTGTCGGGATTGATGCAAGGTTGAATGATATCTATGTTGATCAGGATGCGTATGGCGGCCACAGCACTACAGAATTTGAAGTAGGCACATCTATAATTGACGGTCTCAATGAAATCAAGATAATCATTTATCCATTTTTTAATGGTGATGACCAAACGCTTGATTATCACAAAGAGTCAGAAGTTAAAGCCACTTTGTACGTGCGTGAAAAAGATAACCGTGATGGCAAGAAATATGTAGTTGGCCATATTCATATCAATCCCAATCAGCCTCTGGAAAAAATAGCGGCAGGCAGTGCAGTCATACCCGGCGTGCCGGAACCGGTTGTCGATGTTACAAGCAAACCACTTAAATTTCCCGGGCGTGACTATAACAAACAGATTGTAGTTACCCGCAAAACCTTGCCTGTTAAAAGCCCCTATCCACGCTGGGCATGGCAAGACGGGCAAGTCATCGAATACACGAAGGAAAATTTTAAAGCAATTTTGATGGAGTACAAAAAGATCTACGATGCCTATGCGCAAAGGGACATGAATACACTCTACACGATTCATGCCGCACGAGCTCGTGAGAACGCAATCGCCTATTATCTTGGAGACAATATTGAGGCCGGCCACAAATTTATGAGTACAGGACAAATTCTGAAAGACTCTGGTGCGCATCTGGCTGAATTAAATATTGATGCAAAAAAACTCGATATTTATGCCAATGGGCGGATGGCACGAGTTGTTGATCTGGAGCAATACCATCCGGTCTTATTCTTTGATCCAGAAAAAGAATTGGTGCATATCATGAAGTTCGGCTTTTACAAGAACAAAACCGGTCAATGGGTGCTGATCCGCTGATCGAAAACTGAATTCGGAGCGGCGTAGCAACAGAACGCTTCGTAAAAATACAGGGGAAATGACATGACCAGGGACACGGACACACTGCGCGAGCAGGAACAGCAGCTATGGACCCTGATAGCGGCAAAGGCGGATGAAGATGATATCAGTGATCTGTTCCGTGAGATCACGAGGGAGCATGAGGATCGCATGCATTCGGACTATCGCGATCTGCAAAGCAGGCACGACTATTGTGAATTTGCCCTGCAATTCCTGCGCAAGTACCCTGCATATGACCGTTACTCCATTGAATGGGAAATCCAGGAAATATGGTCTGATTTTGCCGATAAAGCGGAATTCACCCCTGAACTGGAAAGCCTGTTATTTGCCGCGATACGCGACAATACCCTGACCGATACCCCTCGCGTCGAACAGATAGCCGCAGATTTCTATAAAAACAAGAATCTTGACAAGGCCAGAGCATATTATGATCTGGTCAGGGACAAGCTGACCGATGAAAAATCCTGGTGGCAACTCGCCGAATGTTATGCCGCCATTGATGATCTGCAAACAGCGGAAAGTATCCTTTATAAGGGCACATTCCAGCATCCCGACTCTTTTTTACTGGCCTGTAACCGCGGTTTTTATCTCTACCGCCTTGGTCAAATTGATGCCGCGCTGCTGACACTGGACGGTGTTATCCATTACGCCGAACAAAAAAAATATACCTCAGACTACTACTATATCTATGCCCTCGATCTGAAGATGACGATTTACAACAATCAGGGTATGTACATGAATGCCTTGCTGGAAAAAAGCCGTTTGTCGTCGGCGGGCAAGTCCTCTATATAGTCACCTCACTGCCGGCTGAAGGAAAAACCATGACCATAAATCGTTCACAACAAATGCTCATCAATGCGAACTGTCTTTATCATACACCCCTGTTTCATGTCTGCATCAGCCCAAGAAAGGTTGATTTTGACAAACGTTATATTGCCAAATACCAGATATGAAAAAGATTCAATATTTTATTTTGATAGTATGTTCAGGACTTTTATCCATGAATGAAATTATTGCCGATCCTATACCTGCATTCGAAAAACCATGGTATACCCTGGAGCTGACCGCGACCGGTGTCGGGATTGATGCAAGGTTGAATGATATCTATGTTGATCAGGATGCGTATGGCGGCCACAGCACTACAGAATTTGAAGTAGGCACATCTATAATTGACGGTCTCAATGAAATCAAGATAATCATTTATCCATTTTTTAATGGTGATGACCAAACGCTTGATTATCACAAAGAGTCAGAAGTTAAAGCCACTTTGTACGTGCGTGAAAAAGATAACCGTGATGGCAAGAAATATGTAGTTGGCCATATTCATATCAATCCCAATCAGCCTCTGGAAAAAATAGCGGCAGGCAGTGCAGTCATACCCGGCGTGCCGGAACCGGTTGTCGATGTTACAAGCAAACCACTTAAATTTCCCGGGCGTGACTATAACAAACAGATTGTAGTTACCCGCAAAACCTTGCCTGTTAAAAGCCCCTATCCACGCTGGGCATGGCAAGACGGGCAAGTCATCGAATACACGAAGGAAAATTTTAAAGCAATTTTGATGGAGTACAAAAAGATCTACGATGCCTATGCGCAAAGGGACATGAATACACTCTACACGATTCATGCCGCACGAGCTCGTGAGAACGCAATCGCCTATTATCTTGGAGACAATATTGAGGCCGGCCACAAATTTATGAGTACAGGACAAATTCTGAAAGACTCTGGTGCACGTCTGGACTCATTTGAGTATGAAGGAACAAAACTCGATATTTATGCCAATGGGCGGATGGCACGAATTGTTGATCTGGAGCAGTACCACCCTGTGCTATTTGTAGATACTGAAAAAGAATTGGTGCATATCATGAAGTTCGGCTTTTACAAGGACAAAGCCGGTCAATGGGTACTGATACGCTGATCGGAAACTGACTCTGGAGTGGCTTATCAGATGAAGATTTACAACAATCAGGGTATGTACATGAATGCCTTGCTGGAAAAAAGCCGTTTGTCGTCGGCGGGCAAGTCCTCTATATAGTCACCTCGCTGCCGGCTGAAGGAACAACCATGACCATAAATCGTTCACAACAAATGCTCATCAATGCGATCTGCCTTTATCATGCACCAGAGGTCGTGAAGTTTGCCGCTATCTTTTCCGACATGACAGAACTGCTGGAAGAATGTATGGGCAATTTTGTGCAGGCCGTCAGCAATGGGCAGGCGGATATTCAACCGGGGACCTTTTTCAATGATGAACTGGCAGACCTGGCCGGTGATTTTATTGATCAGGTTCAGGATCAGGCAGATGACATCATTGCTGATTATGGTCATTTACTGGATGAAATGGCCGCCACAGGCGGTCTGGCACAGGCACAAGAATGTGTAGACCAAATTAAAACCACTTTGCCCGGTCTGGTGCCGCTGGATCAACCCGCAGCGGCAAAAGATCTTTTGGCCTATCTGGGATTCATGGATAAGGAAAACCCGTACAGCCGGTTACTGTTTAATTTTCTGGACTGTTTTAAACCTGTCTTCAGTTTCATTGAGGAAGAACAACGCAGAGAGCGTGAAGAAGAACAGCAACAACAACACAACTGGTTTGCTGCGGCGGAAAAGAATGACACAGCGGCACTCCTGCCATTGCTGGAAGACGTGGATATCACACTGACAAACAATGACAGTCTGACCGCGCTGGCCGTCGCCGCATCGCTGGATCATGCAGAAACCGTGCGTCTGCTGCTTGAACATGGCGCCACACCCCATGACAGTTTTTCTTCTCACAGTCCGGCGGTGCTGGCGGTACGCAACAACAGTACCCGGGCATTACAGTCCATGCTGGATAGCAACCATAGTGAACTGCAAAAGGTAAACTGGAAGTCCTTGCTTGAAGATATCTGCCAGGATGATCGCCTTGCTGTCTTCAGTCTTATCCTGGCTCATATTGATGATGAATTTGATCTTTCCGAACTTGCGGCCAGGGCCATTCGCAACCATGCCGGATTGATCTTGCAACACTTGCTGAAACAGGGCCTTGCTGCATCGGCAACCCGTTTTTCAACGCCGCTGAGTTTTATCGCGCTGGAGGAGTCCAATACGACTGCACTGGAGCTGTTGCTGGATAACGGCACGGATATCAACCAACCGGACTGGCACGACAGGATACTGCTGGAAAAGGCGATTAATGACGACAAGCAAGCGTTCGTAACCCTGTTACTGTCACGCGGCGCCAACCTGGATGCCACCCGCTTGATTAACCTGCCTGAGATACTGGAAAAATTATCGGTCATCACCGGCGACCGTATTGCGGATTTAATTGACAAAGGTATCATCAAAACCGCCCGTATCCCTCTGCTGTTTTTTATTATTGGCAAAACCAGCATCGATGCTGCTGAGCGGGAGATTGTCACCCACCTGCTGGACCGCTGCGATATTGATATCAATCTGATGGAAGAGGATGGGGATGACAATCTCATCACGACCTGTTATGACGAAACACTGTTTAATTTGCTGCTTGAACGCAAACCCGATTTAAATGTTTCGTTTTCTGATTCCAACACCCTGGCGGAGAAACTGTTGGACCGTTTTGAAGGTCGCGCAATACAAAAATGTTTACAAGTCGGACTGAACCCCAATACCACCATCTATAGCCGCAGCCTGCTTTTTTACAGTATAAACAACAACTGCATCTATACGACAGATCTGATAGAGCGCGGTGCAGATGTGAATCAAACCGACAAGGAAGGCTATAGTGTTGTACAGCGATTCATTGGTGAACCGGCCAAACTGGGTGATCATTTGATATTGCTGGCACAGCATGGCGCCGATTTTACCGGCAAGACCATTACCGGTTTACCCCTGTTTCATGCCTTGTGCGCCATTTATTCCACTGATACTGTCCGGCAAATTGTCGAACTTACCGATCTTGATGTAAACGTTGTCGATAAACACGGGAATACTGCCCTCATGCAGGCCTTGCATGCCAGACAGCTTGATACCATGGTTTATCTTGCCGGACTTGGTGTGAATGCCAATCAGGCCAATGCGCTTGACATGAGTCCCATTGCACATGCGGTTTATAATAATGACACGGAATTAATGCAGGTGTTAATCGAGCAATGCAACGCTGATGTCAATGTGATGCCGGTCGGCAAATCATTGCTGGAACTGGCTGAAAGCGTCGAGAGTTATCAGGCCCTGGAATACCTTCACAGCCTCAGTGCCGAGGCAACGCCCTAGGGCATAATCAGAAACGATATGTGTGTATTATCTTTGGGCCGCTGGATAAACTCCTGAAATGGCGGCTCTTTTCCCGACAGGATGATCACCTGCAGTACATCCTCCATCTCTGCCGATAATTGTGCCGGCTGCGTTGGCCGATTACGGGTCAGGTTATAAACCCGGTAACCATAGTCGATCTGGTTTTCTCTGGCTGTTCTCACCAGCTCGGATAACGCCGCCTGCTCTGCCTGTGCGGTTTTGGCATTGACAAGGTTATGAATTTTTTCTTTAAACATGCCCGTTACCGAATCAGAACCACAGCCCGCGCAACCCAAGACAAGCCAGATTATTACGCAGCAGCGCAAGAAGGCCGCCATGCGGCGCCTCAAAATGAGGCCCCCAATCGGAGATAAGTCTGTTCCTCACCGCCTGCATCCAGCCCTTTGGCATAACCAAACGACATCTGGATTTGCAGGTTGTAAAACAGAACGGTATCCAGATTTAATTCAACCCCGTTGCTGCGGTAATAGTCCATGGGGTCCGCATCGGTATCCCAGGTTGTGCCTGCTTCTGCAAACAAGGTGGCATGGACCTGATCCAGACCGACCGGCGGCGCCATGAAACCCCTTTCGACCGTGAATAACGGCAAGCGGTATTCAACACTGCCCAAACGCATATTTTGGCCGGCCAGTTGCGGCAGCCCTTCCGGATAACCGCGCAGACCGTACTTACGCCGATTAAAAGGCGATGCTGCTGCCGGGTTTAATATTGTTGCCGTATTATTGCCATTCACCTTTGCGCCGCCCAGCCTGAAGCGCCGCGTGTTGGTCTCACCCCGTCCTTCCACATAGCGCAGGGCAAGCACATGTTTGCCGCCGATGCGGATAAACTCACGCCAGTCGGCCACACTGACCTGACCGCTGAAGTAACTGTTATGGATGATGTCACTGTCTTCCACGACCAGACTGACCGAACGTCCGGAAGAGCGGCTGACAGCTTTGGCGTGTGACTCGGTTGAGTCATAGACAATGGCCGCGCCGGCCACATTATCGGCAAACGGTGTATCCTGACTCAGGGACGGAAGACGGCGAATATCTTCCATGCGGTCCTGAAACAGTCCGAAGTTCAATGACCAGCGGTTATCCGCCTGGAGAAAAGGCAGAACCATCTCCAGTTTTTCAACATTGGTCCGGTAAACACGTTGGGTAACATTACCGGCGTTTCTGACAAACGCGTGGGATTGTTCCAGTTCCAGTCTGAACAGTGGATACCAGCGATCATAGGTATAGATGAGATTACCCAGCCCCCAACCGTTATCCGTATCATAGGCAATAGTGGCGTTGTAAGTGTGTCGGTGCAGGCTGTCTGAACCGGAAGTGGTAAAGCCCCATTCCGAACGATCGTCATCCAGATAGAAATACGGGAACCACCAGCGCGGTCGCAGACTGTCCCAGGGTGAATAGTCAACAGCCGGTGTGGACACCCCGACTTCAACCGGGGACGAAAGCTGCGTGAACGCACCGGCATCGGTTGTCACCAGTGGCCGGTTGACATACTGTGCCTGTGGCAGCTTATAGACATCCAGGCCGTCACCGTTATAGGCCAGATAAAACAGATCGCCCGCTGCGGAAACACCCGGTGATATAGCCGCGGTCAGGACATTGGTCAGCGTGGTGGTTCGGCCGCTCTGCAGATCAAGGCGACGGATATTGTAGACACCACCGTGCTCCGAGGTGTAGAGGATCGCATCCCCCTGCGGTGTATAAACAGGATGGGCTTCGATTGCGGTATCGGATGTCAGCGCCCGCCACTGTTTATCGGCCAGATTAAACCGTTCCAGATTCCAGCCACCGTTATTACGCCAGACCATGGCGGCCAGTTCTGTCCCATCCGGCGAGGTGTTCAATGCACCCACCACTTCCCACAACTTGCCCTGCCAGAGTGTTTGTTGCAGTTGACCGGAATCACTCAAGCGATGCAGGGCGCTTTTACCGGCCTTGTTATGCACGGCAATGATCTGTGTTCCATCCGCCGACCAGGCGGCATTGCGGTAACGGGCGCACTCGGTCAATCGCTGCAGGTTATCGCCGTTCAGATCGACACGGTAGATATCGTAATATACATTGGCGTTGCGACAATATTCGGGCTGTAACAGCAGGATACCTGCCACCGGGTGAACGGCCAGGCGTGTGCCGCCATTGACCTCACGCAGGCGATGAACCCGGCCCTGTTGATCAAGCATCATTAACGCTGTGCGTTGCAGACCATCATAGGCGATGTAATAGGCGCGACCGTCGGGCAGGACACGTAACGGCCCGGTGAAATAACCGGCCTGTGTCATTCTTTGCCCGGTGACCGGACCGCTGTTTTTTATTCTCTCGATCTGTGGCGCGAATTTTTTGTGTAAATAAACAACATAGTCATCCCACAGGTCGGCGAGATCCTTGCCATAAATCTGTCTGGCATTGGAATTGATGAAAAACGGCAACAGGTTATCGGAATAGTTTTCGATTAAATTATCAATACGGCGTGAACCATAAGTCTCTTCCAGAAAACGGTAAAAATGTACACCATACAGATAGGCGGCCGTACCCGATGGCCAGCTTGCCATGGGTTGGTTGATTTGCCGCAAGGGTTTGATACCGTTGATGACTTCATTGCGCATCATGGCGTCGAACAGGCGGCCTTGCCCGCGACCGACACCCTGCTCATCATTCGTTTCATGGTAGGTGGCATAGCCTTCGATCAACCAGCGCGGCTGGAAGATATTCGGAAAGAGATAGACGTGTCGGCCAAAGAGACTGCGAAATCCCGCGACTTTGCCCCGCGCCTTGTCCAGGTGCAGGATATGGACATATTCGTGGATAAATAACAGCTCCATCCAGCCGGCGTGATCTTCGACGCTGTTAAGATCATCCGGTGGTGTGGCATACAGGGTGATCCAGTTGGCGGGAAATGGTGTCGCCATGCCATTGGAAAAATCGAATTCATCGGTCAGTACCACATTGACCGGTTCCCGGGGCACCCAATCGAGGCGTTTGCTTAATCGGGCATGGACCCGTTCCGCCAGTGCCAGCGTATCACGGGCCATCTCTTCCAGACCGGTGTGATAGTGCAGGTGAAAATGCGGGCTTTCTAATGTATACCAGTCGAGGCGGGGATCATGTTCATAGGCCGCCGACAGACTGCCCGGTATGAGCAACAATAACCCCAAAAAGCTGATGAGTATGAGACTGATTCGATTTTCACAGACTTCCATGTATCCCCCGCCCGGCAGTGATCACAACAGAATTTTTCGCTACTATAACACTATATATTTCAACTTGAACCACCGATGAATCAGTACGTTCGCTTTGCTTTGCATATTCCCGCTGCAGATATCCTGGCCTACTATCAGGGTGCAGCCAAGACAGTCTCTGTTGTAAGTGATGACGGCAGACGCATCGCATTTCCTGCTGACAAGCTCCGACCGTTTGTCACTGAAGAGGGTGTGTTTGGTGAATTTGAAATGGTGTTTGACGCGCAAAACCGGTTTATACAATTACAACGCATCAAGTAACACCTGTTGCCCCCAATAACTCCGGGGAAGCCCAGATTAAGTCCCTATATCCAGTCTTGCGGTTTAAGAAACACCTCATACAGCCTTGCTTCAGGCGTACCGCTCTCCGGATGCCGGTTATATTGCCAGCTCACCAGCGGCGGCAGTGACATCAAAATGGATTCGGTGCGTCCGCCGGTCTGCAAACCAAACAGGGTGCCGCGATCATAGACCAGATTGAACTCCACATAGCGACCACGCCGGTATAACTGGAAATCCCGTTCCCGTTCACCATAAGGGGTATCCTTGCGTTTTTGTACGATGGGCCGATAGGCCTGCACATAGTGATCACCGACACTTTGCATAAAGGCAAAGGATTTCTCAAAACCCCATTCATTCAGATCATCAAAAAACAGACCGCCCACACCGCGCGGTTCGTTGCGATGTTTCAGATAGAAATATTCATCACACCATTTTTTATATTTGGCATAGACCTCCGGCCCGAACGGAGCACAGGCGGCTTTGGCCGCGGTATGCCACTGGATCACATCTTCTTCATAACCATAATATGGCGTGAGATCAAAACCGCCACCGAACCACCAGACCGGATCGGCGCCGTCTTTTTCGGCAATAAAAAATCGGACATTGGCGTGAGAGGTCGGCACATAGGGATTGCGCGGATGGATCACCAGGGAGACCCCCATGGCCTGAAAGCTGCGCCCGGCCAGTTCCGGTCGATGTGCGGTGGCGGAGGCAGGCAGACCCGGACCGAACACGTGGGAGAAATTGATCCCTGCCTTTTCAAATACCTTGCCCTCCTCCAGAACCCGGGAACGTCCACCACCGCCCGCTTCGCGTGTCCAGCTGTCTTCGATAAACTGCTGACCGGCCTCTTCTTCAGTCAGGGCCTGACAAATCGTGTCCTGCAAGGTGAGCAAGTACTCTTTAACTTGATCAATATCGGGTGTGTTCACAAACGTTGTCTCCGGTTTATCAGGCTGAACGGATGATGGTGTTGGTCAGGGCATCGCGGATTTCTGTTGGACGTGCACTCTCGCCCAGCTCTCCTTCCACGATCAAGTCCAGTTGCTCGCCAAAAATTGTCTGCACTTCTGCAGCCGAACGAGCCGCCGGTTGATCACTGATATTGGCGCTGGTGGAAATAAGGGGGCCGCCGAATGCTTTACAAAGCGACTGCACCAGCGGGTGGGCCGAAACACGCACCGCCAGTGTTGCATGCGTACCTCGCACCAGTGGCGAGACCTCCGGACGCACGGGACACAACCAGGTTACCGGGCCGGGCCAGGCGGCCAGCACCCGCTGCCGAATAGCGGGTTCCAAAGGCAGGAGCCAGGCTTCCAGTTGGCTGAAGTCCGCCGCCACCAGAATGAGTCCCTTTTCCGCCGGGCGTTGCTTTAAATCCAGAATACGTTGCACCGCATCCAGACGGTTGGGATCACAGCCCAGCCCGTACACCGCTTCGGTAGGATAGGCGATCACACCACCCTGTTGCAGAATGGAAGTCGCCTGTGCAATCCGGTCTGACATATGAAACGAATTCCGCGTAACGAAAAAATCGCATCATACAGGGAAGGGGCGCGAATGTCCTGATGATCAGTGATATCCCTGCACCGGGTATCGCTTTATACACTACAACTGATTGACCAAATTCGCTGCTGTGCAAGCCTGTCTGTGGGGGGGGGTATGCAGTGCATTTGACCATTTCGCCTCCATCTGCTGTGCCACATCCGTCGCATCCATGCCTTTGTCGGCCAGTGCTGCAGCGAACTCTGCCTGTGCCTGTTTGCGCGCCCTGAACAGTGCCATCTGTACCCGGCTGTAGACATTCACGGCGCCATCACCGGAGGTTTCGATGGGCAGGAAGTTGGCCTCCGGATAACGGGAAGTCACCAGTGACTGAATGCCATCGGAGACACCGGAGGATGGCAGACAACCGAAAGGTTTGACCGAGATCACCAGATGGGCCTTGTTCTTTTTGACATAGGAAATCAGTTTGCCGATCTCCATCGGTCCTTCACCACCGGTCACTTCACTGGAATGGTATTCCCGACTCAGCCGTGCCAGTTCCGCCACATCCGATAAATGATAATCACGCAGCCCCAGAATGCGGCTGTACAGGGCAAACCAGCCATTCATGGCCGTCCTGGTCAACCAGAGCAGGAAGTGTTTTTTCATGGGGGTGAAATCCAGTCCCTCTTTGACATTGTTCTGATCGGGCAGCAACAGGAATTGCCGGAACTGGAAATCCACAAACCACAACAGGTACAAAACCGTATTCATGATCGGCTGGATATCCACCTCGGCGCCTTCCGCTTCCAGATACCGTTGCAAATGGTAGTTACCATCACCCTCGGTGGTCATGGCCCAGAACTCACCGATGATCGCCACTTTCGGTTTGACCTGTAGGCGATTGACCTTGATGGCCTGTAATTTGCGGCGACATTTATACAGCGCAAGCAACATATTCTTTTTATTCCGCATGGCATGGGCAAGGATATCGCGACACTCGGTCAGGACCCGGTCCGTCATGCCCGCTTCAATTTCATAGGGACGGATGCGATAACCCAGTAGATTGAGCACATCACCGGAAATCAGACAACGAAGCAGTGATAAAACGAATTTGGGTGTAATTGCCAGCGTCGGGCCTTCACCATTCACATCCTTGATCCCTTCACCCGCCTCAAAGGAAAGCACACGAAAATTTTCAAACCCGGCATCACGCAAGGCCTTGCGATACTCGGTGGTATACATGCCGAAGCGACACGGTCCGCATGTCCCGGCCGTCAAAAACACATAACGCTTGACGATCTCCTCCTTGCTCATGCCCTCCACTTCGTGCAGCTGTTGCAAATACTTCACCAGATTGCCGACCGTGAAGTAGGTCGGATTGCATTGGCCGCGATTACCGTATTCCTTGCCCAATTGAAAGGCCTGATTATCCGGGCAGGGCAAGGCGCGGATTTTGCAGCCACCGGTTTCCAGTCCGGCTTCAAGCAGTTCATCCTGAAAGACCGTCAGACCGCCAATCAGGATCGTCGTTCCGGCCCGGTCCGCGCCGGTAAAATGGCGGGGATTGGCATCAAACCAATGAATGGGACGTGCCGCTGCGATATGGTTGCGATCATCTGTAAACGTCACCGGAATACTGTTGCCCGGTGTGTGCTGAAACTGTTGTTGTTGCATGGTGGTCTCCTGTGCCCGCCTGTTCTTCAACGGCGGGATGAAAAGGTCACCTGTACCGTGGTGTGATCTTTCTCCGGTAACGTCCCGGTGTGATTGCCTGTTTGTGCCTGTGTATAGCCCGGATCGCCCGACAACACCATGGGCTCCATGCTGAGTTGACCATTCCCGATAAAGCGATCTTCACAATAGCGTTCCAGTGAATAGGCAAAAGTTTTGACACGGATTTTGATCGAACCGCCGGGCTTGTTGGCATCCAGATCATGCAATGCCATATAGGGTGTTTTGCTCACCGCCATGATCTTGTCAATAATCCCGTAGATGGGCGCATCATGACCACACTTGAAGTTGGACAGATCCAGCACCGCCACATTGGGATGACGTGCGGCAAATTTTGCCGCCCAGACTTTTTGCGCACTGTTAACCGAGTAATTTTCCGGCCAGACATCCCGGCAATCAAACACATCTTCAATCAAACCGGATTGAATATCTGCGGCGAAAAAGCGTTGCAAATAGACAGGGTCCTTCGGGATGGAACGAATCGACAAAAAGGGATAACCCAGACTCTGGAACTCGTTCAGGATGGCGTGGTTGATGCCGGGATCATTATGATAGGGTCGGCCCAGCAACAACATCACCATACTGTTGTCCCGTTCCGCCTTGTCGAGCAACGCACGACCCTGTTGTTGCATATCATGATCAAAGGCCTGCATGGCCGACAAACCCTGTTTCACCGCCCATTCGTTTTCATCACGCGTGATCCCCAACCGTTCACCCCAGCTTTCCAGCAGTTGTTGCGTCAACAGGTCCTGTCGTTCAAAGCTGATGGCACGGTCCACATATTCCACACCGGCCTCGGCGAAGAAATCTTTCTCTTTTGTAAAGGCCGCTTTCGCCACATTGGGTGCGCCCATCAGGGTCGGACAGGTGGAAGAGCCGATGACATGGGTTAAATAATTATCCATGCCGGTGATACAGGGGAACCAGATATAGTCAATGGCCTTGTTGTTGCGTTTCTTGCGCAGCAGGTTATAGACATGGGCCGGCGAGACCTTGGAAGGATAACAGGGATCGATGGAGCCGTATTTACCTCCTTCAATATACATGTCTTCTGAGGTTTCATCAGAGAAAACAACATTCCGCGGCCGGATACCCAATACTTCCAGATAGACCCGCAGAAAGGGCGCAACCGTATAGTGGTTCAAGACACGGGGGATGCCAATACGCAGCTCGCTGCGTCTTTCCTGCATGGCGGCATGGCTGCGTTCAACACCCCGATTAATCCACTTGCGCCGTACCGGCCCATAACCAAACCAGAGACGTTCTATTTTCAATTCCATGATGGGGGTTCCCGCCTCAGGCAACGGCGTATACTGATATTGGGACTTGAAAACCCGTTCCGCTTCGTACTCCACCAGATTGGGAAAATGTTCTTGCAATCTTTTGCGTTCCTTGTGCAAAGCAACCACCGCCGCCTTTGATTCGACCATGCCTTTTTCACAGGAAAAACCGGCGATATAGCGGGTAATCCCGCCGGCGGGTTTTTCGATATCAATAAAACTGCGCGAACACAGATTATCGCAGAATGAACAACGGGTGGTTTCATCGGTGCGTGTGGTGTAAACCAGATTGATTGCGGCATCGAGATCAATAAATGTGGAATGCCCGCGACGCTCCACCACCCGCTTCGCCTCCAGTGCCGCACCAATTGCACCGCCCTCACCACAATGGGGATGGACCAGCACTTGCGCATCCGGGACGCGCTGCTTGATGTAGTCGACCTGCGCCTTCACCGCCGCCATGTTGTACTGGGTGCCGCCCTGCAGGACAAACTTTCTGCCCAGCTCCGACATGCGCGCCACCTGCACCACATACTGCCAGACATTTTTCGGCAAGACCTGGGCGAGGCCGGAAAAGAGCTCTTCTTTGTTAAAGCCTTCTTTCTGAAAATTGACCCGATCGGTATCGAGAAAAACCGCACAACCATAACTGAATCTGGGCGCGATTGTCGCCTTGTAGGCCACCTCGGCAAACTCCTGCACCTTGACACCGAACTGATCCGCCATGGCCTGTAACAACATACCGTTACCGGCCGAACATTGATTGGAGAGACGAAAATTCTTGATCGTGCCGTTTTGCATAAACAATACCTTGATATCCTGCCCGCCGATATCGCAGATCACATCGATATCATCACCGCAATACTTCTGCGCACTCATCATATGGGCGATGGTTTCGACAATGTTGGCGTCGGTTTGCATGGCGGCTTCCAGCACATCACCGGCATAGCCGGTCACACCACAACCCAACACCCTGAGTGTACATTGCTGCTCGGTGGCAAATCGTTTGATACTGTCCAGCAGTTCTTTGGCATCCTGGATCGGGTTGCCTTTCGATAACTGATAGGCCTTGTACAACAGTTCATCCTGTTCATCAAGCAAGACCGCCTTGGATGATGTGGAACCACCATCGATACCGATATAACCGCGAATCTCGCTGCCCGGTTCATACCGTGCCGGAACAAAGGTCGGTGGTTGATATTGTTTGAGGAAGGTTTCCAGTGATTCGTTTTTTGCCAACAGTGCGGGGCCGCAATTTGGTCCCTGTTTTTCTGTACGACCCTCTGAAATAAAAGATTGGAGTGGTGCAAGACCGCGATAGCGGATCAGCTCAGTCGCTTCGTGTATACCAAAAATGACCGCCCCGTATGCGGCATAATACTGTGAGTTGTCCGGGACAAGGATCAGATCCTCGACCGGCACTTCCGGAACACGGTGACCCCGATCCACCCACGTCTCGGGTATACGCACCCGCCAGCATTGTTGCAGAAAAGGCAAATAGGTATTCGGCCCGCCCAATAACAGCACCTTTTCTTGCAATGTGTTGCCGCGAGTCAACACCGAGAGATTTTGCATCACAATGGCATCGGCCAGGGAATTCATGATTTCGTCTGACGGGACGCCGGACTTGATCAGGTTGACGACATCGGTCTCGGCAAACACACCGCACTTGGCCGCAACGTGGTGCAGGCGTGACGCGTCAAATTGCAGACCGGCAACCTCGGCATGACTCATACCCACCTTGAGTAAACATTTATCGATGGTTGCACCGGTGCCGGAGGCACATTTGTCATTCATGGAGGTAATGATTTGGCGTTGACCGGTTTCCGGATTGGTCTTGAACAGGACGATCTTGGCATCCTGGCCACCCAGCTCGATCACGCTGCTCACTTCAGGATGCAGTTTTTCCACCGCCAGACTGACGGCATTCACTTCCTGAACAAAGCGTGCACCCAGCGGTTTCGTCAATGGACCCGCCCCCGAACCGGTGACAAACATACAGGCCACATTCGGTTGCAGATCGGGAAAGGACCCCGCTGCTTCCGTCAGCAGCTCCAGTACCTTTTCCGCCTGGCGTGTTTCATGGCGTTCGTATTTATGCCAAAGAATTTTGAAGGTGTCAGGTTCGACAACGATGCATTTCACTGTTGTGGAGCCAACATCAACCCCGAGCAAATAGCGAATCTCGTCAGTGGTGATTGTCGTGTCCACTCATCCTCCTGCCAGTATCCGGGTCCGGTTTGTTAACCGGATTCTTTTCACCGTCTCTTCATGCAGTGCATGGACATCAGAGAAAGATTTACAATATTACTCTGCCTTTACCATTCTCCAGATATATCGCTATTCATTTTTTCAGTCAAGCCTATCAGTCAATATTCGGTTAAATCGATATTTCGCATTTCACTCAGGTAAATAATGCCACTAAAACTGTTTGATTATATTTATCCTGCGATATGCACAGTTGTGTACAAGTTTGACAACATGATGGAATAAATTTTTTTGTCGCACATCCACCCGGTAAAAGCAGTGGCTTTCACTCTCCTATTTGACACGACGGGTTGTGCAAAACGGCGACAGATAGAAGTGACAAGAATAATGTATGAATTGATGAGTCGGTCATTCTGAAAAAAAAGAAGTGATGTAGATACGAATAAAATATTGACTGACCGTTTTAATGAATTGACAGCAGACTGTTGCCAAAGATCAAAAACCGAGACATGCCACCCCCATACAGTGATGGCATGTGCGGCTGATTATTTCTCCGGCTGATCGCCTGCCGGTTTGGTTTCATCACCGGCTTCATCGTCGGTATGGGCGGTATGTTTTTGCAGGGACTCTTCCTCGGCGATGGCCCGATCCAGTTCGGCCTCCATCTCTTCATCGCTGAGTTCACGATACTCACCCTCATCCGGCATGGCGGGCATGGTGGATGAGCTTTGTGTGGTTGCAGCAGAGGTGGTGGAAGCTTGCGTTTCTTCCGCTTCGTCTGTCTCTTCAGACTTGCGGTTGCGAATGATCATTCGGGAGAAATACAGACCGAACTCAAACAACAACAGCATGGGCAGGGCCAGCAAAACCTGTGAGATCACATCCGGTGGTGTGAGCAACATCGCCAGGGTAAAGGCGCCGACAATGATATAGGGACGCTTGTCCGCCAGGCTCTGTGGTGTAGTGATTCCGGTGGCAACAACGATAATGGTGGCAATCGGTACCTCAAAGGCGAGGCCAAATGCAAAAAACATCTTGAGCACGAAATCGAGATAGCGTGAGATATCCGTCATGACGGTTACACCGGCCGGCGCAATGCCCACCAGGAATTTAAACACCAGCGGAAAGACCACAAAATAGGCAAAGGCCATACCGGCGTAAAATAAAATAATACTGGATACCATCAATGGCAGGGCCAGACGCTTTTCATGCTGATATAAACCCGGCGCCACAAAAGCCCAGGCATGATACAAAATTACCGGCATGGCGAGAAATACGGAGGCAACCAACGCCAGCTTGAAGGGCGTGAGAAAGGGCGAGGCCACTTCGGTGGCAATCATGGTGCCACCCTTGGGCAGATGCGCCAGTAAAGGACCGGCTAACATGGTATAGAGATCGTTGGCAAACGAAAACAACATCAGAAAGATCAACATAACCGCGACAACCACACGCAGCAGGCGATCACGCAATTCCACCAGATGTGCCATGAACGGCAGTTCACTATCGGAGGATGATTGATCAGGCTTTGTCTTTGCCATTCGCATTGTGCTCATCAGCACTGTGACCGGATGGCTGTGCTGTGTGTTCCGGTTCATCGGGAATGGCCTTCACCTGATATTGCGGTTTGGGCTCTTCGTCTTCAAGTGTATATCTGTCCGGGTCCATGATACGTTTGATCTCATCCAGACCGGCCTCTCGTTCCAGGGCCTTGCGCAACTCTTCCTGACGCAATTCCCGATCGATATCGGTCTTGACCTGGGTGACAAAACGCCGGGTGCGTCCCACCCACATACCGGCCGTGCGCGCCACACCGGGCAGCTTGTCCGGTCCAATCACAACCAGAGCGACCACGCCGATCACAATCAACTCCCAGAAGCCGACATCAAACATGGCTTGTCATCCACTAAGGCGGCGTTAAACCGCTATGCCTTGTCTTTTTCCTGCGACTTGGTCACTTCACCTTCGATGACCTTGCTTTCGGGCTGTTCAATTTTTTTCTCGTCTTCCTCTTTCATGGAACTGCGGAAACCCTTCACCGCGGCACCCAGATCAGAACCCACATTACGCAGTCGTTTGGCGCCGAACAGGACCAACACAATCAACAGAATGACGACCAGTTGCCAGATACCAATACCCATTTGCTTACTCCACTTCGCTGTATTTAACGGAAACCCGACAGGGGTTCCTAACCAAAACCAGGCAGTTGTTTGCCGCCCAGTAAATGTATGTGCAGATGAAAAATCACCTGCCCGCCACCCTTGCCGGTGTTAATGATGGTACGAAACCCGTCGGTCAGTCCCTGCGCCGCCGCCAGTTTCGGCAAGGTGCGCAACATGTGTGCCATTAATGCATCATGTGTTTCGTCCAAATCATTCAGCCCGGCAACATGTGCACGCGGCACCATCAGCAGATGGACATCCGCCATGGGGTTGATGTCCCGAAACACCACCACCTGATCATCTTCATAAACCCGATCTGACGGGATCTCCCCGGCAATGATCTTGCAGAACAGGCAATCATTCATATTTTCTCCTCGCAGGAGTTTTCAAAATTGATGAGTGGAGGTGAGTCGATTTTTAACACCGTCTCAGCTTCACTCACGAATTTTGACGGCCGGCCTTTTCTTCAATACCTGAAATACCAAAACGGCGGCCCAGCTCATTCAGCACATCATCCGGACCCAGACCCTGCTGGGCCAGCAACACCAGGGTATGAAACCAGAGATCGGCGGTTTCATAAATAATCTGTTCCCTGTTCCCGTCCTTGGCGGCCATCACAGTCTCGGTGGCCTCTTCGCCGATCTTTTTCAGGATCGCATCCAGCCCCTTGTCATAGAGCTTCGCCACATAGGAGCTGTCCGGAGATGCCCCCTTGCGCTCCTCCAGCACCTCAGCCAGTTGTGTCAGTATATCGCTCATTTTGTATTTTCATCATTCACGAATGGTGTTTCAGCGGCACCATCGCTTTATTCAAATCATCGAGTCTAACGCCAAGTTACACACCCGGCTTTTTTATAACCTCAAAATCATATAGACAGGTTATTTATAAATTTCCTTCGGGTCTTTGACAACCGGCTCCACCGCCGTCCAGTTGCCGTCCTGCAGTTGTCGGAAAAAACAACTGCGTCTGCCGGTGTGACAGGCAATGCCACCCAGTTGTTCAACTTTCAGCAGAATCACATCATTATCACAGTCGAGGCGGATATCTTTCAACTGCTGCACATGGCCCGATTCCTCGCCCTTGCGCCACAATTTATGCCGCGAGCGGGACCAGTAGATGGCGCGTTGCTCCTGCACCGTCAGGGCCAGCGATTCCCGGTTCATCCAGGCAAACATCAGGATCTCGCCGGTCACATGATCCTGCGCGATCACCGGTACCAGTCCGTCATCCGTCCACTTTATCTCATCCAGCCACTGTTCTGACATTACTTAAACCTTTTAACGCAAGAATGCCGCCGCACAAAAAACCTCAAGAAAAGTGCACTTCGCGCCCTTGCATCGAGAAATTACAATCTGACTTCTATCCCCGCCGCCGCCATGCGACGTTTGGCCTCTTCAATGGTGTATTCACCAAAGTGAAAAATACTCGCGGCCAATACGGCATCCGCCTTGCCTTCCTTGACCCCTTCGCTGAGGTGATCCAGATTTCCCACCCCACCGGAGGCGATCACCGGGACATGTACCGCTTCGCTGATGGCGCGGGTCAGAGGCAGGTCAAAACCGATTTTGGTGCCATCCCGATCCATACTGGTCAACAGGATCTCACCGGCGCCATAGTCGACCATTTTTATCGCCCACTCGATGGCATCAATACCGGTGGCCTTGCGCCCGCCGTGGGTAAAGATTTCCCATTTTGGCGGGTTGTCGCTGACCTGTTTGGCGTCGATGGCCACCACAATACACTGGGAGCCGAACTTCTCCGCCGCCTCTTTCACAAATTCCGGGTTGAACACCGCCGCCGTATTAATGGCGACCTTGTCGGCCCCGGCATTCAGCATGCGGCGAATATCCTCCACCTTGCGGATCCCGCCACCCACAGTCAACGGGATAAACACCTGACCGGCCACTTCCTCCACCACATGCACCATGGTCTCACGGTTGTCAGAACTGGCGGTAATATCCAGAAAGGTGATCTCATCCGCCCCTTCCGTATCATAACGTCGAGCGATCTCCACCGGATCACCCGCATCACGGATATCCACAAACTTCACACCCTTGACCACACGGCCGTTGTCCACATCCAGACAGGGAATAATTCGTTTAGCCAAACCCATTATCTATTCCTGAAAACCCAACACAGAGTCGCAAAGAACACCGAGATCGCAGAGATTTATCATAAAATCGTTTCTCTGTGGCCTCAGTGTCCTCTGTGTCTCTGCGTTGATCATTGAGTTAATTCATCCGCCAGTTTTTGTCCGGCGGCGAAGTCCAGTGTGCCTTCATAGATGGCGCGGCCGGTGATGGCGCCGATGATGCCTTCTTCCGCCACTTCACACAGGGCTCGCACATCATCCAGATTGGTGATCCCGCCGGAGGCGATGACCGGGATGTTGATGGCCTGGGCCAGTTTGACTGTGGCTTCAATATTCACACCGTTCATCATGCCGTCACGGCTGATGTCGGTATAGACAATGGCGGCCACGCCATCCTGTTCAAAATGTTGCGCCATGTCGATTACATCGTGCTTGGAAAGTTTGGACCAGCCATCAATAGCCACCTTGCCGTCTTTGGCATCCAGACCAACAATGATATGGCCGGGGAATTCCAGGCAGATATCTTTGACAAAATGCGGCGCATTCACCGCTTTTGTGCCGATGATGACATATTCGACACCGGCATCCAGGTATGTCTGGATGGTGTCTTCATCACGGATACCACCGCCGACCTGGATCGGCAGATCGGGGTGGTTTTCGGCGATGGCTTTGATCACGGAGGCGTTCACGGGCTTGCCTTCAAAGGCGCCGTTCAGGTCCACCAGGTGCAGCCGCTTGGCGCCGGCTTCCACCCAACGGTCGGCCATAGCCACCGGGTCATCAGAAAATACAGTTGTGTCTTCCATACGACCCTGTTTCAGACGCACGCATTTGCCGTCTTTCAGGTCTATTGCAGGAATCAATAACATGGCTGGTTTCTCTTGTTAGTGCTGATTGTTGGATTGTTGCTTGGTTTATTATTTAACTGTTCCATCCCATTTCAGGAAATTGGCATACAGGCTCAGGCCGGCGTGTTGACTCTTCTCCGGATGGAACTGGGTGGCGAAGACATTATCCCGCGCCACGGCCGCTGTAAAGGAGATGCCATATTCACAGGCGGCGGCGATCAGGTCCGGGCCGGCCGGTTCCACATAGTAACTATGGACGAAATAAAAGCGGCTGTCCTGCGCAATTCCCTGCCAGAGGGGGTGATCCATCACCTGGTGGACCTGATTCCAGCCCATATGGGGAACCTTGAGTCGTTCACCGCTGCGGTTATCCCGCAGATCATCGCCAAAGAATTCCACCCGACCCGGCAGGATGCCCAGGCAGTCGGTGCCGTTGTTCTCCACACTGTGGTCCATCAGGGCCTGCATCCCGACACAAACCCCCAACAGGGGTTTGGTGAGAACGACTTCCCTGACCAGCTCATCAAAACCCAGGCGCCGGATCTCCGCCATGCAATCACGAATCGCACCCACACCGGGGAGCACCACCCGATCCGCCTTGCGGACCACATCGGGGTCGCCGTTTACCATGACTTTTGTGCCGGTGCTGACCTTCTCCAGCGCCTTGGCGACGGAATGGAGGTTGCCCATACCGTAATCAATTACTGCTACCGTACTCATCTCACTTGCTCAATCGGGAAATCGTTGTTGGAATGCTCAATCGGCGGTTTGCCCCTAGAGACTGCCTTTCGTTGAAGGCATCACGCCCGCCATACGTTCATCCGGCTCGATGGCCATGCGCAGGGCGCGACCAAAGGCCTTGAAAATAGTCTCGGCGATGTGGTGAGCGTTATTGCCGCGGATGGCGTCGATGTGCAGGGTCACCTTGGCGTGGTTGACGAAGCCCTGAAAAAATTCATTGATCAGGTCGACATCAAAATCACCAATGCGGGCGCGGGTAAATGTCACGCCAAACTCCAGCCCCGGACGGCCGGAGAAATCGATCACGACCCGCGAGAGGGCTTCATCCAACGGGACATAGGCGTGGCCATAGCGACGGATCCCCTTCTTGTCGCCCAGCGCCTCGCTGAAGGCCTGGCCCAGGGTAATGCCAATGTCTTCCACCGTGTGGTGATCATCGATGTGGGTGTCACCGGAAGCCTTGATATCCAGGTCAATCAGGCCGTGGCGCGCCACCTGATCCAGCATGTGCTCCAGAAAAGGCACACCGGTATCAAAGTTACCATTGCCTGCCCCGTCCAGGTTGAGGCTGACCCCAATCTGGGTTTCCAGGGTATTTCGATTCACACTGGCGGTGCGTTGCGCCATATAACCAAGCTCCCAAGTCAAGAATAAACAAAATCAATCTAACACAGTCGTGAAACTGTGGCCATTATATATAGGAAAAGGCCTGTGAATACAGCGGAAAGCATTCGACAGCAATTTGTTTCCCCGAGGGGCTGTGTTTCGTGGCAAAAATGCTATAGATTTAGTATATGGTTAAGTGTTATTCACTTCGCAGGAACCCAGGAAAACAAGATCCCTCATGAAAGATAACAACGTTATTGAACTCTCCGCCATCCGCACCACCTGCCAGAGCTGTGGTCTCTATCAACTCTGTCTGCCCATGGGGCTGGACCAGGGCGATATGGACAAGCTGGACAAGGTCATTAAACGGCAACGCAAAATTGAACGCGGCGATCACCTGTATCGCATGCGTGAATCCTTCACCACGGTTTATGCCCTGCGCAGCGGCTCCGTCAAGACCTACTCCACCATCGAAAACGGTCAGGAGCAGGTCACCGGTTTTCACCTGCCGGGCGAGTTACTCGGTCTGAATGCGGTCAGCACCAAATTCCATACCGACTCGGCCATCGCGCTGGAGACCAGCAGTGTCTGTGAGATCCCCTTTGATCGTCTGGAGAACCTGAGCCACGAGATCCCCTCCATGCACCATCACCTGCTGCATGTGATGAGCGAGGAAATCCAGCACGACCACTGCCAGCTGATGATGATCGCCAAGATGCCGGCCGAAGCGCGTCTGGCCCGTTTTCTGCTAAGCCTGTCATATCATTTTTCCCAACGCGGATTCTCGTCCACCAAGTTCAACCTCAGTATGTCACGCAATGATATCGCCAATCTGCTGGGGCTGGCGGTGGAGACGGTCAGTCGACTCTTCTCCCATTTCCAGGATGAAGGACTGCTTACTGTAGAGCGCAAATCCATCGAAATCCATGACATGGACGGCCTGATGAACGTCACCACCAAGTGCGCCAGCCACCCCTTGCCGGGCAAATCGCCCTCATCAGATTCATTGTCCTGATTTTCTATCCGGTTGGATAACTTCATTCGCAGCGCCCACTCGGGCGCTGATTGCCTATACTTTCAAGAATTTGTCGCTGCATGCCGACAGACATTGCGCACTTTGCAATAACAAAACCTGATCTGTGTTAACTATTTCGAAGAATGCATCTTGATCTGGATCAAGATCATCCGGGTTAAGGGTCTATACACTGCGACCAGTTTTTATAACACGAATGAACCTGAGGGAATCCTATGGAGAACCAGAATACCTACAACTACAAGGTCGTCCGCCAGTTTGCGGTAATGACAGTGATTTGGGGCATCGTCGGTATGCTCGTCGGTGTCATCATTGCCGCACAGCTGGTATGGCCCCAATTAAATTTTGACATGCCCTGGCTGAGCTACGGCCGGCTGCGGCCATTGCATACCAATGCGGTGATTTTCGCCTTTGGCGGTTCTGCGCTGTTCGCCACATCGTATTACGCCGTGCAGCGAACCTGCCAGGTACGTCTGTTCTCCGACAGGCTGGCCGCCTTCACCTTCTGGGGCTGGACCGTCATCATCCTGCTGGCCGCCATCACCCTGCCGCTGGGCCTGACCTCGGGCAAGGAATACGCCGAGCTGGAATGGCCGATTGATATTCTCATCGCGGTGGTCTGGGTCAGCTATGCCGTGGTCTTCTTCGGCACCATCGTCAAGCGTCAGGTCAAGCACATCTACGTGGCCAACTGGTTCTTCGGTGCGTTTATTATCACTGTCGCGGTGTTGCACATCGTCAACAGCGCCGCCCTGCCGGTGGGTTTGTTCAAGTCCTATTCGGTATACGCGGGGACCATCGACGCCATGGTGCAGTGGTGGTATGGCCATAATGCGGTGGGCTTTTTCCTGACCGCCGGTTTCCTCGGCATCATGTACTACTTTATTCCCAAGCAGGTGGGCGCCCCCATCTACTCGTACCGCCTGTCAGTGGTGCACTTCTGGGCCCTGATTTCCACCTACATGTGGGCCGGTCCGCACCACTTGCAATTCACCGCCTTGCCGGACTGGGCACAATCACTGGGGATGATCTTCTCGCTGATTCTGATCGCGCCCTCCTGGGGCGGCATGATCAACGGCATCATGACCCTGTCAGGCGCCTGGCACAAACTGCGCTCCGACCCGATCCTGAAATTCCTGATCGTATCCCTGTCGTTCTACGGCATGTCCACCTTTGAAGGACCGATGATGTCCATCAAGACCGTGAATGCCCTGTCCCATTACACCGACTGGACCATCGGTCACGTACACTCCGGCGCTCTGGGCTGGGTGGGTCTGGTCTCCATCGGCGCCATTTACTTCCTGATCCCGAAAGTGTTCGGCAAGAGTGAAATGTATTCCACCAGGCTGATCGAAACCCACTTCTGGGTCGCCACCATCGGTATCGTGCTGTATATCGTCGCCATGTGGATTGCCGGTGTGATGCAGGGGCTGATGTGGCGTGCCGTGAATGATGACGGCACCCTGACCTACAGTTTCGTGGAAGCCCTGAATGCCATGTATCCGTATTACATCGTGCGACTGCTGGGCGGTCTGCTCTACCTGTCAGGCATGTTCATCATGGCCTACAACGTCTGGAAAACCATCGCCGGCAGCAAGCCCGCCGCTGACGCTATTCCGCAAACGGCTTAAGGGAGATCTGAAGAATGAATCACGATAAAGTCGAAAAAAATATTGGTCTGATGGCTATTCTGATCGTGCTGGTCATCAGTGTCGGCGGGCTGGTTGAGATTGTGCCGCTGTTCTTTCTGAAGAGCACCACTGAGCCGGTAGCCGGTCTCAAGCCCTATACCGCCCTGCAACTGGAAGGTCGCGATGTCTATATCCGTGAAGGCTGCTATGTCTGCCATTCGCAGATGATCCGCCCCTTCCGTGCCGAGACCGAACGATACGGGCACTACTCAGTGGCCGGTGAGTTTGTTTATGACCATCCCTTCCAGTGGGGTTCAAAACGGACCGGCCCGGATCTGGCCCGGGTCGGCGGTCGTTATTCGGACGAATGGCATCGCGTCCACCTGATTAACCCCCGTGACGTGGTCCCGGAATCCAACATGCCCGGCTTCCCCTGGCTGGAGAAAAATGTCCTGAATGAAAACAGGACACCGGCCAAGCTGAAAGCCATGCGCACACTCGGTGTGCCCTATACCGATGCAGACATCAACGGCGCTTCTCATGCCGTTAAGGGCAAGACGGAAATGGATGCCCTGATCGCCTATCTGCAGGGTCTGGGCACCAGCATCAAGAGCCGGAGGTAGACATGGATATTCACGATATACGCGCCCTGTTTACCGTCATTATGTTTGTGATGTTCATCGGAATCGTGTTCTGGGCCTGGAGCAACAAACGCAGCCGGGCCTTTGACGAGGCGGCCAATTTGCCCCTCAACGAGCCAGAACAACCCCGCGTGGAGAAGAATAAGGAGGCACTCCAATGAGTACCGGCTTAAGTATTTTTGTTATTGTGTTTACGCTTGCCAACATCGTTGGTTGTTACTTCCTGATCAGATGGAGCGGTCAAAAACGCCAGGGTGAGGCGGCGGAAGGTCAGGTGACCGGTCATACCTGGGATGGTGACCTGCAGGAATATAACAACCCGCTGCCCCGCTGGTGGCTGTGGCTGTTCTATATCACCATCATTTTCAGTCTGGTCTATCTGGTGTTCTATCCCGGCGCCGGCAACTTCCAGGGCGTACTGGGCTGGAGTCAGGAACAGCGCTACAACGATGAGATCAAGGCCGCCAATGCAGACTATGGCCCGATCTTCGCCGCCTACTCAAAACAGTCGATCCAGGATCTGGCCAAAGACAAAAAGGCCATGCAGGCCGGTCAACGCCTGTTCCTCAACTACTGCGCCACCTGCCACGGTTCCGATGCCCGAGGTGCGAAGGGTTTCCCCAACCTGAGTGATACTGACTGGCTCTATGGCGGCAGCCCTGATGCCATCAAGACCAGCATCCTGAACGGCCGTAACGGCATCATGCCGCCCATGGGGGCCGCGCTGGGCGGTGCCGGTATCGATGAGGTAACAGCCTACGTGATGACCCTGAGCGGACGCGAAGCCGACCCCAACTTTGCGGAGGCCGGCAAGCAGCGCTTCCAGATCCTCTGCGCCAGTTGCCACGGCCAGGATGCCAAGGGTAATCCGGCGCTGGGTGCGGCCAATCTGACTGACGATATCTGGCTGCACGGCCGTTCCCGAGGCGCCATTGTGGAGACCATCACCAAGGGTCGGACCGGTGTCATGCCGCCGCATCGTGACTTCCTCGGAGAAGACAAGGCCCACCTGCTGGCGGCCTATGTCTACAGTCTGAGCAATAAATAACCATACCTGTTTGCCCCCGGCCCATTGCCGGGGGTCACCTGCCACCGGATAAAAGCAAGGCATGAAGACATCAAGCAAGCAGCCCGCTGAGGGCGGCGGTGAATTTTACGAAAAGCACAAAAAGGTCTATCCACGCGAGGTCCATGGGTTGTTCGCCACCCTGCGGGTGACCGGGGTGCTTACCCTGCTGGGACTTTACTATCTGCTCCCCTGGTTAAGCTGGGAGGGACATCAGGCCGTGCTGTTTGACCTGCCCGCCCGCAAGTTTTACATCTTCACTCTGACATTTTGGCCGCAGGATTTTATCTATCTGGCCGCCTTGTTGATCATCTCTGCGCTGGCATTGTTTTTCTTTACCACCCTGGCCGGTCGTCTCTGGTGTGGCTATGCCTGTCCGCAGACCGTCTGGACCGAGGTGTTTCTCTGGATGGAACGCTGGTTTGAAGGGGATCGCAACAAACAGATCAAACTGGACAACGCCCCCATGGCCGGGGGCAAATTCCTGCGCAAGAGTGCCAAACACACTGTCTGGCTGCTGTTTTCCCTCTGGACCGGCTTTACCTTTGTCGGCTATTTCACCCCGATCACCGAACTGGGACAGGCAGTGCTTCAGTTTAATACCGGGCCGTGGGAGACCTTCTGGATCCTGTTCTATGGCTTCGCCACCTACGGCAACGCCGGCTGGATGCGGGAGCAGGTCTGTATCTACATGTGCCCTTATGCCCGTTTCCAAAGCGCCATGTTCGACAAGGATACCCTGCTGATTTCCTATGATGAACAGCGTGGCGAACCCCGTGGCTCACGCAAGCGCAGCGCCGATCCAAAAAATCTTGGGCTGGGCGACTGTGTAGACTGTACCCTCTGCGTGCAGGTCTGTCCCACCGGGATCGATATCCGGGACGGTCTGCAATACCAGTGTATCGGTTGCGCCGCCTGTGTGGATGTGTGCAACGATGTGATGGGCAAAATGAAATATGCGCCGGGCCTGATCCGCTATACCACGGAAAACGCCATGCAAGGTGTCCCCACCCGCATACTGCGTCCCAGGGTCACCATCTACATTACCCTGCTGTGCGCCATCACAGCGGCCTTGATCTACAGCATGCTGATCCGCCTGCCGCTGGGTCTGGATGTGATCCGTGATCGCAACGCCCTCTATCGTGAAACCAATGAAGGTTTGATCGAGAACATCTATATCCTGAAGATCATCAACATGGACAAACAAGCGCATGAGTATCACCTGACTGTCAGCGGTCTGGAAGGCGCCACGTTGTTGCTGGAAAAGACTGATCTCCTGATCGATGCAGGCAAGGTCGTTACCGTCCCGGCACGGATCCGGATTGATCCTGTGCATTTGAAAAAGATTGGCTATGATGTCTACTTCACCCTGACCGCCAAAGATAACAGTGCCTTGCATGTACGACAGAAAGGACGCTTTATCGGTCCCCTTAACCGCTGAGAACAGAGAGCAACATGACCACAACTCACGAGATCATCCCGCCTTGGTATAAACAGTTTTGGCCCTGGTTTCTCATCGCCATCCCGGCAATCACGATTGTGTCGGGGGTCGCCATGTTTCTTATTGCAAGCCACAAACCGGATGGCATGGTGGTGGATGACTATTACAAATCCGGGCTGGCCATCAACCAGACTCTGGAGCGTGATGTGCAGGCCCGTAAACTGGGACTCACCGCCGCAGGACAGTTTAACTTAACCGAGCAGAGTGTTCAGGTTTTGCTGGCCGGCAAGGAGCTGCCGGACAGGCTGAAATTGACCTTGACCCATCCCACTGCCGGCCAGCATGATATGGTTATCGCCTTACAACAACAAAAACAACGCGGCCTTTACAACGGCTTGCTGGATCGCCGCCCTGCGGGAAGATACTACCTGTCACTGGAGCCGCTGGATCAAAATTGGCGGCTCACCGGACAACTGGATCTGACACAGCAAGACAAGTGGCAACTGGCGCCGCCAAATTAAACTAACCAATGGAGGGATGAAGAGACGATGACTGAAACAGAAAAAAAACTGCCCCTGGTTCAGCAGGTGGTTTCCATTCTCTGGCCATCCTTTCTCACCGCCGGTGCCGCGACCATCCTGTTCTTCACCGCCTTTGATCCCCAGTTGATCATGGAAGTCAGCGGCTATGGTGAAATATCCCGGCTCGGCGGCTACAGCATGGGATTTTTCCTGTTCTGGATGCTGACCTCGACCAGTTGCGCCCTGACCTGTTATTTTCGCAAGCCATGTGACGAACTGGGCAAAAAAAACCAATAAACGACAATCTGGCGTACCTGAGCCTGTGCACGGCCTTGCCAATAATTAAAGCCGTGAGAGTAATTGTCGACTACAAGGGCGATGAACGCCGTTGTGTTACCATACCGTATGTTACGCAGATTCTTTCGCAAGCTGAGTTGGGGCCTGCGCTGGAAATGGATTACCGGGGGTGCCCGGCAGCAAAGCCGTTCCAGAAAACAGCAACAGACCCTGCTCACCCGCAGCCGGCGCATTTTCAGCTGGAGTTGGCGTATCGGCCTGCTGCTGCTGGCCATGGATGCCTTCTATCTCATGCTGATCTGGCCTGACTGGTCTGCGTTTAAACACGGCCCGGTGGCCAGGTCCGAATTCATCAAGCTCTATCAACAACAGCGCAAGCAAGATCGCAACCTGCCGCCGTTGCAATGGCGCCCGGTTCGCATGGCCGACATCTCACCCCATATCCAGAAAGCGGTAATCGTTGCCGAGGATGCCCGTTTTTACACACACAGCGGCTTTGATGTCATCGCACTGAAAGACGCCATGGACCACAATATCGACAAACTGGAGATGAAATACGGCGCCAGTACCATCTCCCAGCAAACGGTAAAAAACATGTTCTTCAGCGCCTCGCGCAACCCGCTGCGCAAATGGCATGAATTGGTTTTCACCATCAGCATGGAATTTTTCGTCCCCAAAAAACGCATCCTGGAAACCTATTTGAATATCGCTGAATTCGGCCAGGGCATCTTCGGAGTGGAGGCCGCCGCACGTTTCTATTTCGGTATATCCGCCGAACAACTCACCCTGCAACAGGCCACTGAACTGGCCGCCTCGCTGCCCAGCCCAAAAAAGCACAACCCCAAAACCCGCACCCGTTATTTCAATCGTCGTGCAGCCAAGATCCAGCGCCATCTGGATCAGTATGATTGATATCGAACCGGCGGCGAATTGGCCTATAATCGTCGCTGACCTGTCTTAAAGGCGTCGAAATCATGCACAAACCACACTCCCCCGTCCGCCCCGGTTTATGGCCATACGGCGGCACAGCCTGGTTACTCTTGCTGATTTTCCCGTTGTTGCTGAATGCCGCGCCTCAAACACTGGAACCGTTTGACGACAAACCGCTGGATGAGGCCCTCAGCCTGCCCGACTGGTTCAAGCTCAGTTTTCTCGACATCCGTGAAGATATCGAAGATGCCAAACAGGGCAAACGCGGCCTGATCATCTATTACGGTCAGAAGTACTGTCCCTACTGCAAGGCCCATTTGCAGAATAACTGGGGCGACAAAAGTATCATCGCCTACACCCGGGCCAATTTCGATGTCATCGCCATCGACATTCGCGGCAACCGTACCGTAACCACCCTGAATGGCAAGGAGATCTCGGAACGTGACTTTGCCATACAGCAAAAGGCCAACTTCACCCCCGCTCTCCAGTTCTATGATCGCAAAGGCAAATTGGCGCTGAAGATCACCGGCTACCGGCAACCGTATCAATTCAAGGCGGCGCTGGAATACGTGGCCGATCTGCATCATGAAAAAGAGAGCTTCCCGCAATACTATGCCCGGGCGGAAAAGGCCTACAGTTTTGGCAGTGACAAGCTGAATGAGATGGCGCAATTTAACGCGCCATTGCAAGCGGGCCGTCCGGGCGTGGTCTTTTACGAACACTCAAGCTGTCATGCCTGTGATGTGTTGCATGGTGGACCGTTACTCAACAAAGAGATACAGCAGCGTCTCGCGCAACTCAATGTCCGGCAGGTGGATATCCAATCGGATGCCCCGGTGCAGGCCCTGGACGGAAAAAACCTCTCCGGCAAACAACGCGCCCGGCAACTGCAACTGGATTATGCCCCGACACTGATTTTTTATGATCCGCAAGGCAAAGAGATCATCCGCATTGATGCCGTGGTCTGGTTTTTTCGCCTGCGTAACGTACTGGATTACGTCACCGGCGGCGCCTATCAGCGTTATCCCGATTTCCAGGAGTGGCGCTACCGCAACACCCCGCAGCCATGATCGGGTTCACAGCCCGGGATCAAATGCTCACAATTTGTTCACCATAGTGGTAACATTGCTGTCTCGCACCACCCGGACAAACGGTACATCAGCATGGCCCAGGACGACCTTTCCACACCCGCCCGACTGCCTTCCCCCTTGCGGGTGGTTGCCATTACCGGCACACAGGCCGGGCTCGGCAAGACCAGTGTTACCGCCAATCTGGCCGTCTCCCTGGCCATGCAAGGTCGACACGTTTGCGTCATTGAAGCGGCCACCGGGGCGGGTAATATCAACAACATGCTCTACACCCGACCCAAATATAACCTGAACCATCTCCTGGATGGTGAGCGGAAACTGACCGATATCATCACCGAAGGCCCGCACGGGATCCATATCCTGACCATCGAACCTTCGACAGATCTGAACGCACAGCCCCGGGAGCGGTTACCACATCTGGTCACCGCCTTTCAGACGATAGAAGAAGAGTATGATTATCTGCTGATCGATACCGCCGCCACGCACAATCAACAAACCCTGCATTTTATTCAAGCAGCACGATTCAGCATCATTATTATTACCCCGGAGCCAGCCTCCCTGACTGCCGCCGGGACATTGCTCAAGACATTACAGGACAACAACTACCCGTGGCCGGTCCACATCCTGACCAATCTGGTACGCAGTTATGCCGCCAGCACCGAACTCTTCAAACAGTTTGAGTCAGTGATCAATGGCAAAATAACCATGCCTGTGCGCTATTTGGGTTATATCCCGGAAGACGATGAACTCAGACAGGCCGCTGACAATCGACAAACGGTGCTGTTAAGTGATCCCGCCACCCCGGCCAGCCGCAGCTTCATCACTATTGCCCATGCCATGCATCGTCAGCTGCAGGTCTCTGCCGACGAATATACCTTTGCCGGCTACTGGTCAGACCTGTGGTTTCCGGCCGAACCGGCACAAACCGCCGGCAAGGCTGAGCAAAATACCGCCACACCGGAACCGGAAGCCACCGCGCCTGTTGAGTCCCCGCAGGAAGAAACCATGGAAATTGAATTAACAACCGATGCCGATGCAGAAGCGCACGCCGACCCGTCCCGGCCGCTGTCCGCCGAACAGTTACTCAAACAACTTTCCACCACACCACTGAGCCGGAAACAGACCCTGCAACTCTGCCAACACCTGGTAACCACTTCGTTGCAACAATTCGGTAAATTGCCGTTTGAAATTAATGAGATGGTTTATCGCGCCCTGGAACTCAAGGACTTCGCGGAAGCGGACATCCGCCATCTGGTTCGCGCCCTGCGCGCCCTCTATCAAAAACGCCATAACAAACCACTGGATGATCCGGAACAGGCCATCATTGAAGAATTCAGCCGTCTTGGCGACAAACAGGACAAAATGCAAATGGTGCTGGAACAATTGCAACAGTTATATCAGGCGCAACGCAAACCGGAACAAAACAGTTCGCCGACCTTAAACCTGCCGACGGGGTTTTCCGGAATTCACACCGGTAGAAACGAAGACTAGCAATCCTCTTTGGCCTGAGGTATTTCCACCTCAATGTTGCGTCGGCATGTCGGCCAGGAAGTGGTCAATCACCGTCAGAAACCGGTTGATGTCGATGGGTTTGGTAATGTACTCGGCAAAACCTGCCTCCATACCACGTTTGATATCCAGCGGCATGGCGTTGGCGGTGAGGGCGATGACCGGGATATGCTGCAAACCGGCATCTGATCCGAATATCTCCAGCAACTCGTAACCGTCCATACCGGGCAGGCTGATATCAAGCAGGATCAGATCCGGTGCGGTGGCAATGGCAAGATCGATACCCAATTGGGCGGTATGTGCGGTGATCAGGCGCAGATGCTTGCGGCGCGCCAGTATATTGGAGACCAGCTTCAAATTGGCGGGATTATCTTCGATATAGAGGATGGTACCGATAATTTCGTGGCCGGTGATTGGCCGATCTTGCTCTGCACGGGATTTGTTTGCGCCACCCTGATTCCGGCTTTCCGGCAGCGATTCCAGCGGCAACTCAATCCAGAAGGTACTGCCGCTGCCATACCGGCTCTGCGCATCCACATTGCCCCCCATCATTTCAACAATGTTACGTGTCAACGCCAGACCTATGCCGGTGCCTTCAATTTCACTCTGTGCGGCATTCAAGCGGTTGAAGGGCTGAAACAATTCACCCAGCCTGTCATGCGGAATACCAAGCCCGGTATCGCTGACAGTAATACGCACTTTTTCGTCGGCAACCGGCCGGTACTCCAGTTCAACCCTGCCGCTGTTACGATTGTATTTTATGGCATTGGATAACAGGTTTAACAAGGCCTGTTTCATGCGCACCCGATCTGCGCGCACGCACAGGCCGGGTTGAGCGTGGTGTTTAAGGCTGATGTCCCGCTTATTCGCCAATGTTTTTACCAGCGACAAACAATCTTCGATAATACTGCAGACTTCAACCGGCTCCAGCGCCAGATCGATATGACCCGATTCCACCCGCGACAGGTCCAGGACATCATTGATCAATTCAAGCAGATGCCGGCCCGCCTTGATAATCTCCTGAACACTGTCTCTGTGTTCCTCCGATATCTCTGCATCCGATTCCAGCACCTGACCAAAGCCGAGAATCGCATTCATCGGCGTGCGCAGTTCATGACTCATGCTGGAGAGAAATTCCGACTTGGCCCGATTGGCACGCTCTGCTTCATCACGTGCGGCGATCAGCGCCTCTTCGGCCTGCTTGTTGTCGGCAATGTCTTCAACGATAGACCAAATCTGTGCATCGCCCTGTTCATTCCTGACCAGGATACCGTTCAGACGAACCGGTACAAGGTCACCATTTTTTCGGCGATAGACCGTATCATAAGGTCCATAACGCCCGGTCTCTTTCAATGTTGCCAGTTGTTGTACTGTTGCATGGGCATATTCCGGCGGGACCAGAACCTGACTGTTCAGTTTTGTCAATTCATCTTCCGGGTAACCACTGATGGTACGGAATGCATCATTAAACTCCAGATAGTTGCCCTGCATATCCGTCAGCGCAATACCCAGCGGTGACAGGGAATACAGGCCCCCCAGCTTCGTCTGACTTTCCCGCAGCGCCATTTCCGCACGCTTGCGATCATGAATGTCCTGCACCACCCCCAGCATCTGTACCGCCATGTCGGTTTCATCCCTGATAACGGCGCCACGCTCCAGCAACCAGCGTTCAGTACCATCCTGCCAAATCACACGGTGCTCAATCTCATACGGGATATTATGATTTACACAGCTGTTCACGGCATTGACCACCGCTTCCCGATCTTCCGGATGCACTGCGGCAAGAAAATTTTCATAGGTGGTTTCAACCTCACCTTCCGCATAACCAAACAGCGGCGCAATACGTTCTGACCAGTACAAATCATTGGTCTGGATATTCCATTCCCAGGTTCCGATATTGGCGTACATCTGCCCGCGGCGCAGGCGTTCTTTGGTTTGTTCAACCGCCTGCTCAACCTGCAAGCGTTCTATTTCTGATGCCACCCGAGCGGCAAATAACTGCATCAATGAAAGGTGGGCCTGGTTTTCCACCAGAGGATGCCCATCCATGATTGCCATATGTCCCAGCAACCGTCCTTGTACATCACCCAGCGCAATGCCGATATAACTCTCTATGCCGTTTTCCTGTAACCAGCTGTCGTGCGGAAAATAGCCGGTGATTTTTTCGGCAAAGACGGCCGTAGTATTTTCCTTTAATGTCTCACACGGCGTCCCGGCAACCTGATAGGTAAACTGTTCGACAAGATGATCGCCATCCCACATGGCCTTGATTCTGCAGATTGCCGGATCGGCGGGGTCTGTTTCCGCGATAAAAGCGATACGTGTACCGGTTGCTTTTGCCAATCCTTTCACTGCATTGTTAAAGAATTCCTGGCCGGTTTCAGCAATGGTGCTTTCAACCAGAGTTTCCAGTGATTTTTCATGTTCCTTGACAGAAGTTATATCGGTGCGTATGGCAACATATTGATATGGTGCGCCGGCGGCATCAAGATACGGCGTAATGGTGGTGGCAAACCAATATAAACCGCCATCCTTGTCCCGATTACAAATATCACCATGCCAGATTTTGCCTGCCGAGATGGTTTGCCACAGATTCACAAAGAACTCTGCCGGATGTTGCCCGGAATTGATCATGCGATGATTACTGTTGAGTAACTCATCACGGGTGTACCCGCTGATACGGCAAAACCGATCATTAACACTGATAATATTTCCGGCGGCATCGGTAATACTGACGATCGCATGACGATCTACGGCGGCATGTTCACGTTCACGTTCCTGCAGGGTCATTTCCAGACGTTTCTGTACCAGCTTGCTTTGCCGTGCACGTCTGGCTCTGGTGGTCACCGCAGAGACAAAGTGCTCAGGCTTGATCGGCTTTACCAGAAAATCATCTCCGCCCAAACTCAAGGCGAGTAATTGGCGACTGATATCGGTTTCGGAAGAAAGAAACAGGATGGGAGTCTGCAATAGATTATCCCGTTCGCGCAGCACCGCCGCCAGTTCCGGGCCGGAGGCATACGGCATATAAACATCAAGTACGATCACATCCGGATTGAACGATTCGACCATATTCAGTGTCTGCAGGGGTTCCGACAACGCCATGACCTGTAAACCCGCCGCTTGTAAAATGGCGGCTTCGGTTTCCAATAAAAGCGGGTCGTCATCCACCAGCAAGATCCGATAGGCTTCCGCCGGCATACGACCGGTCAGCGCATCCAGAATGCCGACCAATTGCGAAACATTATAAGGCTTGGTCAGATAACGACAGGCGCCGGCACGAAATGCCGACAATCTTGCCTCCAGATCATCACGCACAGACGCCACCAAAACAGCGACTGAGCTATTCTGCATGGCGGTAAATTCTGCAATTAATTGTGATCCGACGTTGTCCCCTTCAGGAAAAACCATATCCATGATAACAGCAGCCGGTTTTTCAGCCTTCTCATCCTGCAGTGCTGTCCGAAATTCTTCCGCCGCAGAAAACAGGACGGTACGAAAGCCCTCACTCTCCAGCGCTCTGGATAACAGGATGGCTTGTTCCAGATCATCCTCAACGATATGAATCAATGGTGATTGTCTGTTTGCAATGTTGATGGACGGGGCAGAGATGCCGGCCTCATCCGACTGCCGGGGTTGTGCGGCCAGATTGACCAGTTGTTGCAATAATCGATCAATGATCTCCCGGGTATGGCTGTCTGGCATAGCCGCCTCATTGATTATCCCTGCGAAGCGGATCTCCAGTTCCCGCGCTGTCTCCGTCAAGTCGCTCAAACCATGTGTCCCGGCGGCACCGGTCAGGCTGTGTATCAGCCGGTGTAATTCCCTGATATCGTTATACCGGGTGACAAGCTGATACAGATCCTGAATCGCTCTTATCCGCGCCGGCAGTTGCTTGATAAACTCCTCACGGAGTTGGTGCAGGATAGCTGTGATCGAATCACTCATTTATGTTAAGTGTTTGAAAATTAAATAATATATATAATACTTGGTTATACGATTAGCTACTCGGTTGACAATGCTTATTACTCTAGCATAATGCTTAGGTATTATAAGTGATTTACAACACACACCGAGCCTATCTATCGACACAATGCGATAAGGGCTTTAATTCAGGTTGAGGGAAGTCTTTTTCATGAGCAAAACACTGGAACGCATCCTGTATGTAGAAGATGAGGGGGATATTCAAAAAGTTGCTCAGGTCGCCCTGGAAACCCTTGGTAAATTTGAATTGTTAATATGCAGCTCCGGCCGTGAAGCGCTGGAACAAGCCGAGGCCTTCGCCCCGGATCTCCTGCTGCTGGATGTGATGATGCCCGGTATGGATGGACCGACCACACTCGAGGCACTGCGCAAAATTCCTGCCCTGCAGCAAACCCCGGTAATGTTTATGACCGCCAAGGTTCAACCCCAGGAAATTGCCCATTTTAAAACACTGGGGGCTATCGAGGTTCTCACCAAACCTTTTGAAGCCATGAAACTGGCGCAACAAATCAGGGATATTTGGGCCAAACACTTTGTTTGACCGCAAGTGTAACGCTTCACCGGAGAGGAATCAGGAATGATCGACGCTGTCACCATGCTGCATATCCTGAGTGAGGCGCAGAACAAATTTATCAGTCGCGGTGAACCACGCCTCGCCTTTGATGATCTCCTGACCGGTCTTTTGACACTAACCGACAGCGAATACGGATTTATTGGTGAAGTGCTGCGCACGTCTGAAGGCGCACCGTATCTAAAAACCTATGCGATAACCAATATTGCCTGGGATGACGCCACCCGCAAGTTTTATACTGAAAAAGCCCCGGTCGGTATGGAATTCTTCAACCTTGACAGCCTGTTTGGCGAGGTCATGAAAACCGGCGAGACGGTGATCGCCAATGACCCGGCCACTGACCCGCGTCGCACCGGCATACCCGAAGGCCATCCGCCACTGAATGCCTTTATGGGGATCCCCATCTATCGCGGTAATCTTCTTATCGGGATGGCCGGTATAGCCAACCGGCCCGACGGCTATTCCCCTGAATTGGCCCAGGAACTGTTGCCCTTTATTCATACCTGCGCCAACCTGATCAGCGCCTATCGCTATGCCCTTGATGCGGAAAGCAAGGCCAAACTATTGCTCAATAGTGAAAATCGCCACCGGGCGGTATTCGAAACCGTCATTGACGGGATTATTACGATTGATGAACAAGGCATAGTCACCGGTATCAACCCGGCAGCTGAAAAAATCTTCGGTTATAAAGCGACTGAGGTTATAGGCCGAAATGTCAAAATGCTCATGCCGGCGCATTATGCCGAGAAGCATGACGGCTATTTATCCAACTACGCCAAAACCGGGCAGGCGCATATCATCGGTAAAGGACGGCAGGTGGAAGGTTTGCGTAAAAACGGCAGCCGCTTTCCTCTGGAACTGGCAGTCAGTGAGATGCAGGTCAACGATGAACGCATGTATACCGGTGTGGTGCGCGATATCAGCGAAAACCTGGAGGCTGCGCTGACCATTCAGTCCTCGGTCACCCGACTGCAAGCGGTACTGGACAACGTGGTGGACGGCATTATCACCATCGATAAAAAAGGTATCATTGACCACTTTAACCCCGCTGCAGAAAAAATCTTCGGCTATACCCTCAGTGAAGTCATCGGCCGCAATGTTTCCATACTGATGCCCGAGCCGTATACATCGCAACATGATCAATATCTGGAAAACTACCTGACAACCGGTGATGCGCACATTATCGGTATTGGCCGTGAAGTTATCGGCAAACGCAAGGATGGCGCAACCTTTCCGATGGATCTTGCGGTGAGTAAAATGCGCATTGGTGATGAGATTATGTTCAGCGGTATTGTGCGTGATATCACTGAACGCAAACGTATGGAGACCATGAAGAATGAATTCATCTCCACGGTCAGCCATGAACTACGCACCCCGTTGACCTCCATCCGCGGTTCGCTGGATCTGGTCACCGGCGGCGCGGTCGGCGCCTTGCCGGCCGAGGCCATGGAAATGCTCAAGATCGCGGCTAACAACACCGAGCGTCTGCTGATTCTGATTAACGATATCCTTGATATTCAAAAAATCGAATCGGGTAAAATGGCATTCCGTTTTGAAACACTGAACCTGAAAGAATTTCTGCAACAGGCCGTCAGTGACAATCAGGCCTATGCGGATCAATACGGCGTGCGCTTTGTCATTAATTCCGCACATGACAATCAATATGTCTTTGCCGACCGGGATCGGTTGATGCAAGTGATGGCCAATCTGCTGTCCAATGCCGCCAAGTTCTCGCCACGGGATGATGTGGTTGAAATCAACACCGCCCGGCATGTCGATGCCATCCGCATCAGTGTCACTGACCACGGTGCAGGCATCCCCGATGATTTCAAACCGGTGCTGTTTGACAAGTTCACCCAGTCTGATTCCTCGGACAGTCGGCAGAAGGGCGGTACCGGTCTGGGTTTGAATATCGCCAAACTGATTATCGAAAAACACGGCGGTCGTATCGACTTTATCAGCAAACTCGGTATCGGTACGACCATGTATTTTGAATTGCCGGAACTATCAGGTTCCGAAACCTCACTCTCCCAACCGGCCAGTCTGGCAATAAGCCACGCACCTTGCATTCTTATCGTGGAAGATGATCCCGACGTAGCCGCCCTGCTGCAACGCATGCTCATCGAAGCCGGTTTTAATTCCGATATTGCCTACAACGCCACACAGGCACGAGAACTGCTCAAACTTAATGGCAAAAAATACAAGGCCATGACCCTGGATATTATGTTACCGGATGAAGACGGTCTGGATATGCTGCATAACCTGCGCAGCGATGCCGGCACACTCGATCTGCCGGTGATTGTGGTTTCGGTCAAGGCCGATGAGGCGCGCCGTGAATTAAACGGCGGTGCTGTCGGCATTCTTGACTGGTTAAGCAAACCGATTGATCAAAACCGGCTGCGACAAGCCATCAGGATGGCTGCCGGCCCCCATCACAAACCGCGGGTACTGCATGTGGAAGATGAGCAGGATGTACACCGCGTCGTTAATGTCATGTTGCGTAACGAATGTGAACTGGTCTGGACCACCACCTTGTCTGCTTCGCGTGAGGCACTGGAAACCGAAGAGTTCGATCTGGTATTGCTGGATATCGGTCTGCCGGATGGCTCGGGTCTGGATCTGCTGAATTTGATCGAAAAGCGCATCAAGCCGCCGCGGGTGGTTATCTTCTCGGCACAGGATGTGGATGCCTCGATTGCCAATCGCGTCAACAGTGTCCTGGTAAAATCGCAGACCAGTCACGCTGAGTTACTGGATACCATCATCTCGGCCATGCGTAACCCTGACAGTCATTAAACCCGCTGCCAAGACCGGCATGTCCAGACACCAGCCACCTATTCTGATCGAACAACGCGAGGAAACACGCTTTCCCTGCGTCGGTATCCATCTGCTCTATTCTCCCGCCACTGACAGTGTCATGGATAAGCTTGCCGAAACACTGGTGCAGGCCAGTCTGGTTGATATGAGTCTGTCCGGACTCAGCTTTGATATCACCACACCGCTGCGTCCGGGCGATCAACTTGCCGTGCTGGTCCACGGGCTGGATAACCGTCCGGTTGAACGACTGCTTGCCCGGATTTGCTGGCAGATCCGTCTGGGCAAGGATTTTTTCCGCATCGGTACCCAAATTCTCGACGGCGAAATAATTTCGACGGAAGAATCCATTCAGCCCATGCTGCATATCCAGCGTGGCGCAAATTTTCCTGCCGGTATCGCCATTCAATGCCCCGCCTGTGGGACAGAGGCCATGTTTAACCTGTCAGGAATTCAACCCATCAGTTCGGGCTTGCCCAACTGTATCCCACTGTATGATTGCAGCCATTGTCACACCACCCGCACCATCACCAGTCTGCTGGCGCATCAACGGCAGAAGCAGCGCCGCTGAGTCTGGTCTCGCGGGAGAAAATTGCACGCATTAATGATTCAACTGCTGTCAGGCGGGCGGGCAGGACACTTTACCTGTAGATATCTCTCAACCGCATCAGTGCTGTTCGGCCAGATAACGGTCCTTGAGACGGACATAATGTTGTGCGGAATAGGCCAGTGCTTCTATCTCCTGATCAGTCAATGCGCGGATACGTTTGACCGGTGCGCCGACCCAGAGATAACCGGATTCCAGTGTTTTATTTGGTGTCACCAGACTGCCTGCTCCCAGCAGGATATTGTCTTCCAGCACCGCGCCATCCATCACCGTGGCACCCATACCGATCAGGCAATTATTGCCGATACGACAACCATGCAAAATCACGCGATGTCCGACCGTCACATGATTGCCGATATGCAAGGCATAACCGCCGGGGTTATACGGCCCGTCATGGGTGACGTGCAGTACAGAGTTATCCTGGATATTGGTATGGGTGCCGATGCTGATCGCGTTGACATCGCCGCGAGCGATAGTGAACGGCCAGACCGAGCTGTGATCGCCGATCCTCACATCCCCCACCACCAGGGCGGTATCATGCACAAATACACCTGCACCCAATACCGGTTGTGTGGTTTCAAATGGCTGAATGGTCATTCAGGTATTTTACGCTGAATCGTAACGATGTCACCAGGGTAGATCAGGTTGGGTTTTTTAATATCATTGTTCCGGGCAAGTTCAGGATAACTGTACGGGTTTTCCAGATAACGTTCCGCAATGCTCCACAGGGTATCCCCTTTTTTAACCTTGTAGATTTTGGCCTTCTGTTCCTGGCGTTGCTTGAGCAAAATCGGGTCGACTTTGTTACCGTGGATAACCCTGATCTCATGATCTTTCAGTTCCACCACCAGACGATCCGGGCCTTCCGTCGGTTTGGATATTTTCATCTCATAACTCATGAGATCCGTCATTTTGGTCTGAACCTCGGGCGGCAGTTGTTTGACGAATTTTTGCTTCACCGACCAGTCCACCTGACGCCAGTAGATAACACCGCCCATCACCACTGCCAACACCACAATGAGCAAATTACGCAGAAAATTACTGCTGTTCTCACCCGGTGCGTGTGAGACGATGGAACGGATATCAACATACGGGATCGGTTTGTCGGTATCGGTCTCCCGCACAATCTCCGGCTGCTTTGCCTTGAACTGAACGACATCCGCGACCTTTTGATCTTTGGGACTGAGCAGGTGCGGCGGTGTTTTGGAGAAGATATTATTTTTTTTGTTCTTTACCAATACCGGTGGTTTATCGGCAGGGATAAAGTCACCCTCGTGTGGTGTCGTTGCAGAATTTGCTTCGCCCGAATCCTGCGCCGCTTCTTCCGGATATTTTTGTGCAACATCTGTTTCTTCAGCATAGTCATCGACAGGATAAACCGACGCTTCGAAAGCGGTTTGTGAGGCATAGGCATCGGGCACATCCCCGGCGACGGGGATGGAAACCAGATCTGTTGTTTGCTCATCTGCCGCGCTGACTGTCAGACTTTGCGTGATATCCTCGGCAGCAGGATCGTCCGTCGTCTCGTCCACCGCCAAATCCAGTGTGACCTCTTCACTGGAATCATCAACCTGTGACCATTCGTCTTCCTCATCGTCAATCAGCGCCGCGTCTTCAGTCTGCAATGACGCCAAATCCAGCTCAATACTCTCACCCGACGTGTCTATCTCCGCCCAGGGATCTGCGCCGGCGGTCTCTTCCGCCGGCACGGTGTTGTCCGGGGTTGCAGATAACTCATCGTTAACAGCCGCATCTGACAGGATAACGGGTTCAATATCGATGGCGGTATCCAGTTCGACCTCTTCGATGAGGGCGAGACTTTCAGCCTCCGGCTCGATAACTTCAAGTTCCGGTTCTGGTGCAACGTGTTCTGCTATTGACAGCTCTGTGGTGAGCGGGGGGCTAACCTCATCTTCCGTCAATAATTCTTCGATGATTTCACTTTGACTGACAGGCTGTGGATCAAACTGTATTGATGCGGCCTGTTCATGCGCAGATTCCGCACCGGCCTGATAAATATTCTCCCACCAGGCAGTGACTTCTTCATTTTCATTTTCCACAGCAGTTGAAGCGGTGGTTTCAAGATCGTCCTCTGCGATTTCTTCTGCGGTGATCTCGTCGTTAAAGTTTTCCGGCAATACTTCTGCGACGACTTCCGCTTCCTCAAGCAGGGCGGCGGCTTCAAGATCGTCCTGCGCAATTTCGTCCGGTATGATCTCGTCGTTAATACTTTCCGGCAGGACATCCTCGACGGCTTCCGCTTCCTCAAGCAGGGCGGCAGCTTCAAGATCGTCCTCTTCGATTTCTTCTGCGGCGATCTCATCGTCAATACTTTCCGGCAGGACATCCTCGACGGCTTCCGCTTCCTCAAGCAGGGCGGCAGCTTCAAGATCGTCCTCTTCGATTTCTTCTGCGGCGATCTCATCGTCAATACTTACCGGCAGGACATCCTCGACGGCTTCCGCTTCCTCTAGCAGGGCGGTGGTTTCTAAATCGTCCTGTGCAATCTCTTCGGCGGCGATCTCGTCGTCAATACTTTCCGGTAATGCTTCTGCAACGGTTTCCGCTTGTTCAAGCAAGGCATCAGCTTCGAGATCGTCTTGTGCAATCTCTTCCGGTGATATCGCTGCTTCAATACTTTCCGGCTGAACTTCTGCGACGGTTTCGGTTGGGGTAATCTCTTGTGCGGCTTTCGCTTCGGCCTCGGCCCGGACCCTGGCTTCCAGTTGATCCAGTTCCTTGCGTAACCGGCTCATTGCATTGATATTCACAGGATAGATAACCTGATCGTTATAGATCAGTGCCTGACGCAAACCCTGATTGAGCGCCAGCGTCGGCAGTTCAGACTGGATGCAGCGATCCGTATCAACCAGTCCCTTGATCTCATCGATCCACAAACCCAGCGGGTTGCCATCCAGATTCACCACCACCATGCTCGGTCGTCGCGCATCACTGCCTGTGTCCATTTTCAACAGATGTCGCAACTTGACCGCCACGATCACCTGACGCCGATGCAGGAAGGAACCGGCAATATATTCAGGAGCGTGCGGCAGTGTGGTGATTTCCGGCATTTCAATGACTGACTCAACGATATCCACCGGGATACAGAAGAGTGAGTCATTGATCTTAAAGGTCAAAACCTGATCAACCGAGATTTGTTTTGCCTGCATTTGCATTTTTCTACATCCAAGCGTCAAATCCCCGACCAGTTTTGAAATCAGCGCATGGTGACTAATTCCTCAGAGCTGGTAGGGTGAATAGCTACCGTATTATCAAAGTCCTTCTTGGTGGCCCCCATTTTTATTGCCACCGAAAATCCCTGTATCATTTCATCGGCCCCGGTTCCAATAACATGACACCCAACGACCTTTTCATTGGCGCCAATACACACCAATTTCATTGCGGTTTTCTGGGGGTGATCCGTCAGGGCGTGATACATGGCGGTAAATCGTGTCTGGTATACCTTGACCGCCTCTCCATGTATCGACCGGGCCTCATCTTCTGTTAAGCCAATCGTGCCGATGGGCGGGTGTGAGAACATGACGGTGGGGATGTTTTCATAGTCCAGTTTGCGGTCCGGCATGTTGTTGAACAGCCGATCCGACAAACGTCGCGCCGCCGCTATGGCTACCGGCGTCAACTGGGCCCGTCCGGTCACATCACCAACGGCATAGACCCCTGTTACATTGGTTTGCTGGAAGGGATCGGTGGGAATAAAACCCTGAGCATCCGTGGTGACACCGGCATTGGCGAGATTCAGGGGTTCGATGTTGGGGGCGCGGCCAATGGCCCAGATCAGGGCATCAAAACCTGTCAGAGTCACCCCGCCCTGACAATGGATAGTCAGTGAGCCGTCACTCACTTTCTCCACCCGTTCAATACTGATGCGCGGCATGATGTTGATCCCCGCCTCGACCATCTCTTCCATCAGGGTTTCCCGCAGCATGGCATCAAAATTACCCAGGAAATGGTCCTTGCGTAACAACATACTGACTTCGCTGCCGAGACCGTTCAGCACGCCGGCCAGCTCAACGGCAATGTAACCTGCGCCCACCACCGCCACCCGACGCGGTTGTTCCGTCAGAGCGAAAAAGCCGTCCGAGGTCATCCCCAGTTCCGCACCCGGCACATCAGGCACCACCGGATAACCACCCGGTGAGATCACAATATGATCGGCGGTATAGTGTTCACCATCCACCTCCAGCGTTCGGTCATCCACAAAGCGGGCGGTACCCTGCAAATAATCAATATTGGAGTCTTTCAGATAGTTCACATACCAGTCGGTGATACCTTTGATGTAGCCTTCCCGGGCTGTCACCAGTTTCTGCCAACTGAAGCCGTTGACCGTCACATCAAACCCGTAACTGCCCGCCCGTTGCAGGGTCTCGGCAATCTGCGAACCAAACCACATGACCTTTTTCGGTACACAGCCAACATTCACGCAGGTGCCACCCGGCTTTTTGAATTCCACCACGGCGGTCTTTTTGCCGTATTCAGCGGCGCGCTCTGCGGCGGACAAACCGCCGCTGCCGGCGCCAATGGCGATTAAATCGTAATGTTTGCTCATCTGAAATTCCTTGCCTGAGAAGCCCCAATCGGGGTCGGTTTGAATGAATGACAGGATTATATCGTGTCCCGCGCATGAAGACACGGGACAGGGGAGACATTGCTGTATGAGCGGTTACTGTGCCGATGGCACCGGCATGGCGCACGCTATCCGACAGGCAAGAACATGCTCGGCAAAACAGCAGGGCTGTTATCAATCATTACCGATCTGCTGACGCCACGGATTATTTTCCAACACCCACTCGACAGCGTCTTCCTGATCGCCACTGATTTGTTCCGGCAGACAATTATGCGCGGACATGACGTTGCGCCAGGGCGGCCTGAAGCTGTTACCGTTTTTGATCTTTACCTTGCCGGTGTCACAATCCGCCGAGGTGGTGGGTGCGCAATTTGCGCCGGGGTCCGGTGCAGTATCCCGAATATCATCTTCTTTATTATTCGCAAACCAGCCCTGCCGATCACCATCGGCGATCTCTGCCTTGACCTTGTCACAGGGAACATTTGTATTGGTATGCACCAGCCCCAGGTAATGCCCGAGCTGATGGGCCAGCAGGGTATCATCCGGACAACAACCACCGCGACATGCGCCACCGGTTTGCTTTTTGATACAGGTATTGGAATAGGAGGGCATGGAAATAAAATTACTGTGTCCGGGGCCGCCGCTCCAGCCGGTTTGACCGCGCTGCCGGAACAGAACCGGTATTTGATGGCGCGGCAATAAAGAAGCAAGATAGTTACCGGTCAGGCGATACAGTTCCCATTGGGGATTGGCGGCATCATCCGGCTTGCTGTTCAATACAGTGGAGCTGACCTGAATAATGTCTTTGTCCGGGTCAAAGGTAAACTTGTAACCACTGCCCTTCCAGCTTGTATTGGCCCGATTGACCCAGTGTTCGATTTCCTGTGGTGTCACAGGTGCGCGATTATTTCCGTCATCATCACTCAACTGTACGGCGATGATCGGTAACTTGGTGGTGCAGCCCGTTAGCAGCAACAGAGTAATAAGATATAGCAGTTTGCATAGATGTTTCATCTTGTCAGTCTCCCTGTAGCGTCAGTCCGTGGTAATGTCATACAGGACATGCACGCGTTCGGTACCCGGTTCGATTATCCCGGCAAAGCGGGACAGGCTGTTGTTTTCATTACGATAGGAATACTGGACCAGATAGCCGCCGACCTTGAGTTGTGCCGAGACCACCGGTTTATCACTGATACTGAAGCTGATCCCTTCATGCCCCTGTTGCTTCAGGTAGGCACGAAATACATTATGCATGGCCGACCATGTTTTGAGATCGGGACCGGGCGGATCAGGCAGGTCAGACGTTTTTTGCAAGTGGGCACGCACGGTACGCAACTCACCGCTCTTCAGATCAAAACTGCCGTATTGCAATCCCTCCATGATGCGCGCCCCTTTGTAGGTCTGATAGAGGACCACCAGCACATGGGTCTGGCCGTCGGGCAGGATGATGGTGCTCTCGCCATAAGGTGCAAAGGCGAGGTCGCGCCGACTGATATCCTTGCTGGTCAGATCGTCGTAGCGTTTGATGAGCACGTCGCCAAGCACTTTACTGCGTTGCAGGGTGGTTTCGGCTTTTTCGCCGGCGATATTGCCGCTTTCCTCGCGGGTCAGTTGATGTTCCTGCCCTATCACCGTTAATTTGGTACTGCTGCAGCCGACTGACAACAGCAATATCGGTACCAGCAAGACACTCCCGCACCATCGTACAGCGTATCGATAAGCATGTTGTATGGAATTATTCATTGTTGTTTCCTCATTACATCACCATGGTGTGATCAACCTAGAGTTCCAGTGTATCGGCATATACCAGACGACGGCCATTGGTAAAGATTTCATATTCCCTGATCACCACCCGGTAGGTGTTGGGTTGCAGTGTACCCGGCAGAGTCAGTTTACCGTTCCAGGTTGTGTGGTTGCTGCCGAACCGTTGCGCCTGCGGTGTCAGTATCACCGTGCTGCCCGCCACCGCCTGCCATTTCAGATCGGCATCAGTAACACCGGCGATGATTTTTTCGATGCCGGCTTCAAGGAAGTTGATCGACCGGCCCGGTTTCATTTGCGCAACGATATTCTGTACCGTCAGGTTTTGCTTGTTCACGGTACCCTGTTGTGGCTTCTTGTCTGACTGTTGCCGGAGTGCCGGTGATTTTCTGCTTTGCTGCTGTTGCAGGTCCGGCAGGATAAATTGAATCATGTGCGGATGATGGGCGGCATGTGAGTCCTCCGGTGCGGGACCGCTGACGGAAAGATCCAGCGTCTTGTTGTCGCTGTTGCGTTTGAGGTTTACAAAACGATCCGGTGTCAGTTGCATAAAGTCCGCCAGGACCACCCGTGACAGATGAGTATTCTGCACCGCATAGGGTTGATAGCGGGCCAGAGCCAGGCGGATAAAGGGGAAATAGACATCCACGCCATCAATCACAATATCGCTGTACCACAGACCCCGTTCCTTGTCATAGTGTACCGGGAAGGCCGCTGTTGCGACCTTGTGCATGTATTCCATCACCGGGTCCATGGCAATCGTTGTTCCCCCTTTCCCCGGCAGAGGGTTAAATACCGGCGCACCCTGCGTGAAGGTATCTGAAGAAGGCGCCTGTTGCGGCAGTTCCGCCAGTGACAGGCCGGTCGCCTGTTCAGCCGCACTCTTGAAGTTGACCAATAACGGGACCTCCGGCAATCCTGTACCGGCAGCACTTTTTGTCCAGACCGGATCTTTGGCCCAGCGTGTGGTAAAGGGTTCCAGCAGTTTATGCGTACCGACGGGTGTGGGTTTGGGTTTGGGCGGTGGTTCATTGATCACCACACCCAACATCTCATCTTCCCCGGACGAGTACCACGGACCTTCCAGATAGACCCGCAGGCCGTTACCCTTGCGTTCTTTTTTCACGGTAGTGCCGCTCTTGCTCTCCTGCCAGCCGAAGGTCGGCACAATATAAACGACCTCGGGGGCCGCCGGTCGCACTGAACAGGGTATATGTACTTCAATGCTCTTGATCGAAGGTTCATTCACAGACAGATCCGGGCGGGTGAATTTTTTTATTTCGTTTGCGCGATCCAAATCCGTCTTGCCGGCGCGCATCGGCCCGAAATATTCACGGAACCGGGTGGCAGCTGTCACTTCATAGATCACGCGATGATGTTTGGTGTCACCCAGTTCCTGCCGTGGTGCTTTTTGTAGCTTGATATTTTTTTGCGGCCCGCTGTCAAGCTGGTCAAAACCGCCCGCCAGTTGCTTGCTGTCATGACGCGGCGTAGTTCCCTGTCCCTGTAATTGTTGCAAATAGGTAAAGGCATGGCCGCCCAGCAACAAGGCATCATTCAGTGCTGACTTGCTCTCGGCATAGGCTATGGCACCGTGGTTAATTGATGCCTGCACTTCGCCATCCAGATCCACGCTGGTATCCAGTACCTGTCGTTGTCGTGGTTCGGTACGGTAACCCTGTGTACTGTTTGGATCATCGATGATTTCATTCCAGCGAGCCGTGACACTGACACTGCCGGTACTCTTGCCATGTAAATCCACAATGCCTTCCAGATAGGCCCATGTCGTCCCTTCTTCACGGCGCATGGTACCCGGTTTGGCATACTTCGGATCGACAAATACCGGAATAAACCGGGCCACCTGCAACGGTTGTTGTACGGCATGCACCAGTGTAACCGCAGCTGCCGGCGTCAACATCCAGTGCTGTCCCTGCAAGGCCTCTGTTTCAAGTGCCTGTAATTCAGAACCCTGCACATCCTGTTTGACCTGATTCCAGATCGCCATCAGTTCCAGATCCGCCTTGCTCATCACCGAGCTGCACGCCAGCTTAACCGTCTCCGCCTTGGGCAGTTGCACCGTCAGGATGGGATTGCCCTTGGTTGCAGTCGGCGCCGGATTGAACACGGGCGGTTTGTCACCTTCCACCAGTTGCAGTCGCAAGGCACCCAAATCCGGCCAGGCATCCTTTGTTACCTGACCATTGCTGATCCCCATACCACCGTAATGGATCACCAGTGGTGCATTGGTATGCGGAAGTCCCGCCAGACTCAAACCACGTGCCAGTGGATCGGGCAGATAGCCGTCACTGCTCATGAAGTCCTTGCTGAAATAAAAATTGGTTTGTGTTTGCTGTTGCTTGTTCTGACCCAGTACATTCAGCAGGGAACGTTGCACCAGCTGCTTGATCGCATTGCTGTATAGTGTCTGGCATTGTTCGTTATCAAAGCGCCCATGGTGTTCCGCCAGTTCGGCAAAGACCGGGGGCGGCAGAACATGACGATGTGAAGGTACGGTGGCGGGTTTGTCGTAGTTACTGCGGATCACCACATGCAGAACGGAATCGCCGGGAAACTTGCCGGCATCGGGTGGATTCAATGGTACCAGCACCGGTGAACCCAATGGGGCATAGCGACGATAGGTAAATGCCTGGGTGCAATGTGTCTCCTGATTGGCAGTGGCAGGATCACTGCCCGGATTGGGTGGCGCCAGGCTGTTCCCGGCTATATCGACAATACGGGCACGAAACTGATAGGTGCGTCCGTAGCGTAATTGCGGCAAGGTACAGGGCGCCACCTTGTGACTTGTTTTCAGGTTGAGTTTATTGTCGTTGTCACCGCCACAATTTCCGGCAGCGGGAGCATTGGGGTCGGCACAACGGGGGACGCTCAAAGACCAGCCTTCCCAGCGAAACAGCATATCCCGCATGCGATAGATATCATATTGTTGTTCTTCCCTGAATTGGGATAACAGACTGGTGATCTGTCCCTCCGCCTGTTGGTCCTTACCGGGTTTGGTCGTCTGTATTCCAACAAAGGTATAGTCAAGTTCACGCCGACACAGCGGATACCAGCGCTGCTTGTCGGGATGTGCATCGTACACGTCAACCCGCAACCCGCGCATCATGTCTTCAGCATAAACCACCATCTCCTTGCGTGCGGCCACAGCCTGATTCAGCATCAGTGAACGGATAAAGATGGACTGCTGCCGTTCCAGCCGCTTCTCATATATCACACCCAGCCCGGCAGAACGCAGCGCCGGCAAACGGGTGCCGCCTTCCGTCACCGCCTTGCCTGCCGCCTTGTCATGGGCATAACGCTCAGCCAGTTCCATGGCTGTCATGGCGGCACCGTCTTCATCCAGTTGTGTCAACGTGTAACTGTTTTGTTCATCCATGCGCAACATACGATCAGCAATATAGCTCCGACTGATGTCTTCTGCTGCCACATAGCCCACCACATTGTTTACGGTTGCAGGTTTTGCCGCCTCCTGATAGGAAGCGCTGATAAAACGTTTTGCATCCAGTACACAGGCTGACCAGGGTTGCAGGTGATATCGTTTGGCGCTGCTGTCCGGGTCATCCAGCGTGTTGGTCACATTGCCGGGAATGACCCTTACCTGCAGGTCATTGCCATACAGGGACGGCAGTTCATTCGCATTGGTAAACGGTACCTCCACATCCACCACCAGCCCCAGCCAGCGCAGCAACTCGGGATATTCCTGCAACAGGTTAACCGCCAAATGGAACTCCATGTCCCGTAGATCATCGCTATTCTGATCCAGCAGGAGATTCAGCTTCGCGGCTGTCACATTGCCGGCCTGATTTTCCGTTGGTGATATCTTGCCGGCAGACGCCGCCTCAGCCGGCTTGACCAAAAAGTCCAGCAACGGATTCGAAGACTCCGCGGAAGATGTCTGCATAAACTGTTGCAGGTTCTGCTGTATTTGATTATTGAGTTTATTTTGGTTATTGAGCAGGAGTTGATACTCAGTCGAGATCAAATTTTCAAGATTGAGCAGAACACCATTGTTATTCAGCAACCCTTTGCCCATCTGACCGCGCAGATTGGGAGAAAAGCTCAACGGGCTTTTCTGAATCATCCCCTGTAAACCCTGAATCAGGTTCTTTTGCAGAAACTCACTACGCATGACCGGATTGATGAGTTGCTGCTTGTTCTTCGCAACACCCCGGTAGATGTTGTCGATAATGGATTGCAAACCCCGCGGCATGATCGGCTGCAACAGGATGGTACTGCGATCCTTGAACGTATAGGACCGCACCGGCATGACCTCGCTGTTAAACACCGCACTCCATAATTTGGAATCGGGTGCTTCACTGCTCACGACAGCATTACGGACCTTGCCGGCACCACCGATGGAACTGCGTTTGAATTCCAGTTTGAAACCGCCATGCTGAATGATGCCGCGAATCTGTGCCGGCCAGTCCATAAAGTCGGGATAGGAGAGCAGGGGCAACATACCGTTCTTCAGAAACATCCCCGGCAGCGGCGTCTTGGGTACGGAGTATTTCAGATAGGGTGTAACCGAGATGGACAATCTTAATGTGGTCGCGTTTTTGAATCCATTGGGCACAGCGAACCAGACCAGCGTCTGTTCCCTGGTCATGGAAAACACCGACTTATCAGCAACATTTATTTGTTGCGTATTGCCTTTTTCCATCACCCTGCTGCCAGCCATAATGTTATCCTCTCGCCGACCTTACGCGTATGCCTGAAAGTAGGCCTCATCATACAGACCGGCCAGTTTTTGCTCTGTCATATCAGGCGCTGTCGCCTGTTGCCCGCTACCCTCGCTCAGGGTATGTTCCAGAGGCACCGAGACACTGAAATCCTTGATGGGTGTATCCACCGAGATGGTGATCTCGCCACGGGCTGTCGCCCTGCCGGTACTCAGGCTGTATTCCAGAGACAACATGGCACCCACACTGATCACCGCAATACCGAAGGCCAGCACACTGCCACCGGTCGCCACAAAACCGGTCAGGGTCACGGAGCTGCCATTGGCGGTCTCCTCGATCATGAACGCCACACCGATCCTGAAATAGCCCTGTCCCTTGGCGACCGGACCAAAATCGACTTTCACCTCGGCACGTGCGGCCAGTGCGGCAGAGAGTGAACGCATACCGCCGGGGCCTGCCTCCAGTTCCACATAACCGTCACCACCCAGGGCATTGTATGTCACCGTAAACGGCTTTTCGGCAGAGGCAAAATTGAAATACAGGGAGAGAGGATCACCGGTAAAGGGCAGATGCATGGCTGCACCCAACGATAAATCATGATAGCCCCAGGCGCCGGCGCTGATATCCGGCAGGCGCATGGTGTAACCCACTTCCACCCCGCTTGCCGTAACATTCAGGTGAGGCGGATCACTGAAACCATCGTTGGGGATATTTTTTTCCAGTGCCTGGATGTACTTCAGCGGCCCGACAAAATTGATGCCGTTTAATTGCACATCAAAGTCAGGTTTCTCGCCGTTGTGAGAGATAAAGCTCACCGATTTGAAGCTGATATGGAGGAATTCAAATCCCGGTACCAGGATCAACTTGAAGTTTTTCAGTTGCCCTGCAATGGTAAATTCACCCTGACCTTGTTTGGCCGGCGGCTTGCTGAATTCCGCCTTTATCACCAATGTATCGTTGACATCGCCCTGTGGTTCAAACAACGCACTCTTGCTCACCTTCGGTTTCCATTCATAGATGGTCCTGAAAACCGCGCCGGCGGGGCTGTTCAGCGTTTCGCTTTTTATGACCGGGATGTTTTTCCCGTCGTTAAAGTCATTCGCAATAATGCTGAACAGGTCAATGCCGCCAATGAGTTTGGCCTTGGGGAAGAAATCCTTGAAAAAGTCTTTTTGTAATACACCTGATGCCACTTCATTCAGCCGCTTCCCCGCCAGAGTGCCGAAACGACGAGACAGGCCGGTGATCTCCATATTGGGCATGACAATTCCGCCAACCTGACGACTGTTCTGATATTCCATTGCAACCGCAGTCAGCATTTCGGCATACACTTCACCCTTGTTCTTGTTCGCAAATCCATCTGACTTGTATATATCATGGTATTTAAACTGCAGCCGGACTGCTTTTCCACAAAACTGACCGGCGGCGGCGTGCTCGACTGCAGCCTGTTCCATGACCGGATAAAAATTTAATTCACCGCCTTTCGCATAGGCGGTGCGATCATCAACGGCGAATCTTATGGCCTGGGTTTCCAGCGCCGTATCCTGTGTTGTGTTGTTGACGGTTTTATTCGGTACAAAACCGACTCGCTGCCCTTGCAAATTTGCCGTGCGCAGTTTGCTGTCGGTTGTGTTATAGCCGGCAGGTGAAGCATCGCTGCTCCCCCCCAGGAGGTTCGATAACCCGCCAAAAAATTTGAATGTCCCGCCATCGGATTTCGGCTGCTGACAATTGTTTGCCGTTTTATCCAGCGGCATCTCGGCAACCTGAGCCGGGGCAAAGCGCATCGGCATACTGAACTCACAGACCCTGCCATCCCAATCCTCAGCCTCCACATGAAACTGAAAATGCTCACCGCCATTGAACATGATCCAGCTGTTTGCCTTGCTGTCACCGGGTACCGGATCCAGCATGGGTGTAATCAGGGTCTTGATACGCACGGAACGAAACGGCAGTCGGCGCCCTTCCCTGTCCATATTCCCGGTACCCGTTACCGCTTTGGAATAATGCTTCACCGGTTCCCGCACAATAATAAAATACTGGATGCGCAGGTAAGCCGCCTTGATCGGTTGTGATTCGATCTCCCGTTCTGTGACGGCAATCAGGGAGACCCGATGGCCGAACGGTACCAGATAGCCACGATAGACCAGCCGGACGAAGTGATCCCGCCCCATGGTTGCACGGTGTACCCAACTCTCCAGATCAAGGATGCGGGTCTTTGCCAGGTTTAGCGTTCCCGGTTCGACATCCCAATCCCCGCGCAGATCCAGCCAGGCACCGAGTGTACTCAACATCAGGTTATTCACCTGGATGGGACGCACATGCTTCGCGGCTCCCTGTCGGTGATCAGAGGTCAATTCAACGATCTGGCGCCGGTCATTCTGCGTCATGGGGCTGCAACGTTGATCGTTGGGAATGATTGCAGGACATCCCTTGCCTGCCGCTGCAATGAATTGCTGCTTGGCGCAGAACGGATCGGGGATTGGGTTTTCACTATACTCCTGTGACCAGATGGCGCGCACCTTGCGCAATGCCGCATCTTTGGTATCCACCCCCTGTTTGGTCTTCACCCCCAGCCGGGTATGCCATAACTCGATACGACCCGATTTGCCTTCAGGACCGGGGGAGTTGACCCAGCCCCCCTTGCTGTGGGGCGACAGGATCAGGTGATAAGGCGCCTCGATGGCGGTGGCCAATGGCTTCGGTTCTGCTATCGGCCATGACGGTGCAATATTCTTTTCCGGAGTAGTACTCCCCCCCTTCAAATGATCGGGCACTTTGGGCTTGGTCTGTACAACCTGTAGCTGTTGTATGCCCTGATAAGAAGTCAGCGGCCCTGTCATGGGTACCGGTGCAGCAACCGGCGCCAGATTCATATCCCATTGTTGCCAGGCCAGCAATGACTCCAGGGTATAGGGTATTGCGTGAAGGTGTGACGGCATACGAAATACCAGGCGGCTCGGACCTGATAACAGCGTGGCCACCGGCGGCGGCCCCGGCTGTTTGCCTGCGCCTTTGGGAAAGGCCTGCTCGTAAATATGCTGGGGCTGGAAGTGGACGACGATAAATGCGGTTTTGTTCGTATTCAGGCGCTGCAACTTGCCTGACTTGAGCCCGAGATTAAAAAACTGAAATTGCAGGTTTAACAGATCTTCAGCCCGCAGCACGTTAACCGTGTGGCTGGGCAACTCGTCAAGCTTGAGTAGTTCGGTAAGTTTTGTCGCCTCCGGATTAACTGCGACTTTCCCGGTCTTGATCTCCGCATTCAGTTGCGCAGCAAACAATCTGTACAGCCCGCTTGAACCGAACAACGCGGCCAGCAAACTCCCTTGCAAAAAGAGCCTGCGTTTCACGACAGTCGTTTCCGGTTAATCGACAAGAACCGGTATCCGCCGAATCTGTCCCGACAAGCCGGATACATCAGAGTTACACAACACCTGCTTGCGAACATACGATGGTTACCTCCCTTGTAACATCGTCGATGTAAAGCCTTGATATAAATTATTGAGAAGTCTTTACCACAATAAAAGCAACACTCCCAGTTAGAGTATATTACCTAAATTTACCCTTTGCCAATATGAAATATTAAAACAGAAAGCGATTTGTTTTGGTTAATAAAACATCGCGTCCCGACGATTATATCGTTAACTATTGACAACATAATTGGTAATTTTATAACCGTTGCAGCAACAGCTTCCTCTATACTCTAATTGCATTAATTCTGTGGGCCTGTCCCGCCCGTATAAATTGATCATTGATCCAGATCAATTCAACAACACAACATAACCGGTAACGGTATCTGTATAAAAAGCGACAATATATTCTCCATCACCTCTTCGCAGGGCATGAGTAAATGACTATTATACTCAACCAATCATCCATAAATCATAGGTCATAGAATGAGTGAGGGAATTCAATTAAACGAGGACTTAATCACTGATGTGATCAATGCCATCGGTAAACATGACCGTAATGCACAGGAAGATCGAATAGTGGTCCTGCAATACCTCGCCGCGATTAACGGCTTTCTCTCTGCCGATTACCCCGGCCCCGCTGCTGAGCGTGAGGAGTTGCCGGCACATCTGGATGAATTCACCCGTCATGTTTGCAATGAAAAGGTAAACGCCAGGCAACAACAACAGACTATAAGTCCCGCTCAGGCCCAACCAATCAAAGGCAGAAGCATCCCTGCCGCGGATCCTGCAGTGGGTATCTGGAAGCCGGAACAGGACATATGATAATTTCTGACACCTGTCTTTCTGGAATAGTTAGGGTAATACGGCGATGGATGAAAACAGGAAAAACCACCCGGCAGCGACAACTCTCGGCAATCTGATTGAGGCAGGAATAGACTCCGTGCTCATCATTGGACTGACACTCGCGCTTATCGAAGGATATTCCTCGCCAATCATAACCATTTTTGGTTTGGAGTTTTCCAATACAGCTAAAATTATGTTACTTATTTCGGGTATAGTGATGTTGTGCGGATTTATCGGAGTGGTCTTTGTTGATATTACCAAGTGGTTCAACATGAAAATTTATACTCCTCAACGAAGAGATTTATACTATCTTCGTTTCATCGGCCCACTCATAGTCATTGCTATATTCCATCTTGGCTTCGCCTTACTGGCAACATTTATTTTATAGCAGGCTTGATATCAAATCATATAAGCAAATTGCCAAAATAACAGAAAAGACAATCAGCGATAACCTGCGACATCATACCTAAAAGCAGCTTATCCTGCATAAGCATCCAGACCGAAGGGAAAGTTACTGGTTTGCGGCTTTACCGATAACACCGGTATTTTCAATATAAATCACCAGATATTTTTCTAAATTACCGGTACCGACCAAGCAAGCATGGCACGACATGATTACCTGGCAGGTAAAAGGACAGGCCACCGCATGGCGACCTGTCCGGGGTGTGTTGATTAATTAACGGTAAAGCTGCGGGAACCGATCTTTTTGGTACCGGCAGGGCTGTCCAGGAAGATGGAAGCCGTCCATTCACCGGCACGATCAAAGTCCACTTTGCGCCAGGTACGATAACGAATGGAACCGGTGGCCTCGATCTCTTTCACCATACGGGTCAGACCGCCCGTCTCAAACTGAATCAGAATTTTCTGTTTTTCTGTCCCGTTCGGAATCAGAAAGGCAAACCACATATTGATCGATTCATCCTTCTTGATGGCGGTCAGTTCACCGACACATTCATTTTTCAGATCACCTTCTTTACCAATTTCACTGCACATTTTGCTGTCGATCAGTACTACACCGAGGCCCTGCCCCTGATAGTAGAAATCCAGCACTTTTCTGACTTCGTCAGTGGTGGGAACCTCAACGGCCTGTGCGGAACCGATAAGGCATAAAGCGGCAATAAATGCTGTTGCGAAACGACGAGTACGTAACATGATGGATATCCTCCCTAAAGTGACAAATTATTGTATGCGGATATTTGTTACCTGTTCCCCAAATCCGCATTCAGCGCATTATATACATATTGCGCAGGGCCTTGAAAAGACATCACTGCCGGTTTTTGTCTATATTTTCCGTATCGTGTCAGTCAGCGACAATTCTCGTCCATGCCCGGATATCTGTGATTTACTTGTCATTCGATACTGCAAATATTACACATCGATCACGCAGTATTATTTTCCGAATCAGGTACTGTTTCATGGCACCGGGAGCATCCTTGCCCTGTGAACGGATTAACATTTTGTGCAATCCATTGTGTGACAGTGCACAAAACGCTGCATTGCCCGGAAAGATTTGTGCCGGGCGTCCGACAATATCAGCAAGACACACAGTTTTGGAGCATATCATGTCAGCTCAGGCAATTAAAAAACCGCTGCAGACCAGCAATTATTTTGACCTCGGTGAAGCGCACATCAGTCCGGCGACAGGACCCTGTATCCCGTATCGGGCCGGCCTGATCAACGAACTGAAAAAAGAAAATCGTCAAATACTGGTCTGGATAAAATATCTGCTGCACAGGATCAAGGAGGGGGATTTGAAAAAATCCGTGCAGGTCTTGCATGACATGCACAAACTGGTGCTGGCGCACTTCCTGAAAGAAAATATTTCACTGTATGTTTATATCAAATCCCTACACAAAAAAAATCCCGTCACCGGATTAATCAGTGAGATACGCCGGGAAATGGGTTGTGTGCAGGCCATGCTGCTGATGTTTTTCGATGCTTATCTGAACAGACAACTGCAACAGAGTGATATGCGCCCCATGGGTAAAGAGTTGTATGTGCTCGGCAAAGTGCTGCACCGCCGGATCAAGCGGCTGGAAAGTCAGCTTTACCCGCTCTATGTCCCACCCCGATTAATCTGATTTAATCCCAATCACTTTACTGTTCAAGACAGCGCAGGGTTTACATACCCCTGCCTGCTGCTAATATAGTCATATTCTTTTGATTGGCAGGGACCGGACATGTATTCAGACGAAGATTTGAACAACGCTGTGGAAAACGGAATATTTTCTGCAAGTGATGTGGATAAATTTCGCCAATTTGTCGCTGAAACCAAACAGACCACCCTCGTAGATGAAGAGAATTTCCGGCTCTTGTCCGGCTTTAATGATATTTTTGTTGTTATCGCCTGTGTCCTGCTGCTGGGTTCGGTTCTGGCCGTATTCGGTTCCGAGCATAAACAAACCGGCCTCATCCTGTTTACTGTGGTTGCCTGGGGGCTGGCCGAATTTTTTGTCCGCAGGCGTAAATTGGCCCTGCCGGCCATTGTCCTGTTACTGGCCTTCGTGGGCGGTGCATTCTTCCTCACCCTGACCTATTTCAAGCCGGTGGATGAAACCTCCTTTATGATTGCCACGGCGGTTGCCACACTGGCTGCATATATGCATTGGCGACAGTTTCGCGTTCCCATCACCGTAGCCGCCGGTGCCGCCGCCCTGTCCGGTTTTGTGATCTTTATGACACTGGCGATCTTCCCCGGCATCAAGGAATGGATCCTGTTATTGATATTCCTCTGCGGCCTGCTTATGTTTGCCTATGCCATGTATTGGGATATGTCGGACCGACAGCGTGTTACCCGATTTTCTGATGTGGCCTTCTGGTTACATCTGACATCAGCGCCACTGATCATCCATCCGATTTTCGCTGTTTTACAGGTCACCAAACACGATGCGAGTCTCACCAGCATGTTTGTCGTGCCGGTCCTGTATCTGCTGATGATTTTTATTTCACTGGTGATTGATCGCCGGGCATTCATGGTCTCTTCCCTGTTTTATGTGGTATTCGCCCTGGCGAAAATCTTTGAGTCGTTTGGCAGTGTAGGCAAGAGTTTTGCCATTACCGGAATTGTGATTGGTTCAGCCCTGCTGTTGCTCTCCGCCTTTTGGCATACAGCGCGGGTCTGGCTGCTCGGTCTGATGCCGGCTCACATCACAGCCAGATTACCGGTCGCCCGCACCGGCAATGCACCTGCGACCGCGAACAAAGCCTGACTCAACATGGTTTAAACAAGGTTGTACTGCTGCAGTTAAATGAATGCAGCAAGATCGATGTGGTATTTTTCCGGTGACACCGCCTGGACGATATGATCTTCCGGCAGCCGGCAAAGACGCACATCCTTGACCTGAACGTATTTTTCAAAGCGGCTGTTATAGATGATGCGGATATCGGGGCGCAGCAGATCGGATTCGTGTTGTTCCATCACAATCCCCACCAGCCCCGATTGCAGTTGCACCAGGGATCCCACCGGATAGATTCCCAGACTGCGAATATAGCTCTCCACCAGTTCACGGTTAAACTGGGTATCACTCCACTCCAGCAGTTTTTTCAGGGTAAAGCTGGGCTCCCAGGCATCTTTATAACAACGCACCGAAGTCAGCGCGTCATACACGTCCACCATCATGGACATCTGACCCACCATTGAAATCTCATTGCCTTTCAGGCCTCTGGGATAACCGCTGCCGTCAAACCGTTCATGGTGCATGGAGACAACATCGATGGCATCAGCAGTGAGTCCCTCCACTTCGCCCAGCAAACCAACACCATGCAAGACATGGGATTTCATCACTTCAAACTCGGCATCGGTCAATTTACCCGGTTTGTTGAGGATCTCCAGCGGAATTTGTGTCTTGCCGATATCATGCAACAAGCCGCCCAACGCAATTTGTTTGATACGTTCCAGTTCCATCCCCTGGGAATGGGCGAAGGTGGACATCAAGCCACTCACACTCACACAATGCATAAACGTGTAATAATCGCGATTCTTGATGCGGGTCAGGCTGATCAGGGCATCCTTGTTGCGAAACACCGAGCTGACGATCTTTTCCGCCACCGGTTCGAGCTGCTCCAGTTCCACCTGTTTGCCAAGGCGCACATCCTCCATCAGACGATGGATCACCTGGGTGGCTTCGCGATAGATATCCCTTGCATGGCTGAACTCTTCCACAGCGCGCACCTGCTTTTGGTGCACAGTTTTTTTCGCATGGGGTTTGTCGAAGGTCTCCTGCAAGACTGCCTGTACGGCATCCACGGTTTCACCGCCGGCGCAATCCAGGCCCTTTTCTGTATCAATCACCACCTGTTCAATGCCGGCAGCCTTGATCTGGTCAATCTGCTGCTGATCATCAAGGGTAAAACGAGTACTGACAAACGGATGTTCCATCCAGTCCGCATCCAGATCATGGATATGCATGCCGATTTTCAGTTGTTGAGTATGGATTTTTTTAAGCACGGTACTGAACCATACAGGGGACACACTACTTATATCGTCACGCTGTGCCCAACTATTAGACATTTACCGATATCAGATAAGGTTTACACATATTTGCTGCGGGAAAGTCCGGTAATTAACCCCGGTTTTTTATTGGCTATAAAAAAGGGGCTATACGCCCCTTAATCAAGTAGAGAATATCACTGACTCAGATCGGTAATCGCTTGTGGAATAAAGCGCCGGCAAGGCATCCCGTTCCGCGCTTGAAACAGCCGCGCTTAATTGACCGCTGAGGCACAGGCATAACATTAAGATGGTAAGTTTGAATCCGGATTGCACTGCCATCCCCCCAGGACTGAATGCCATTGATAAAGTAGTCCGGCGATTGTAACACCGTACTGATACAGTCTCCATTCCAGCGCCTGTGCTGATTCAGGAGTGATATCCGAGTCGCTTACCCCGATACTGCGGGTCTGTTGATCAGATATACTCGGTAAATCACCCGTGCCGGCGGGGAACTCTGCTAAAGTCAGGTAATCAATCCACAAGAAGAACCACGGCATTACATAGTTATGGATATGAATCGACAACAGATAACCCGATTGCATCAGGTCATTGAGCAGGCGGGGCAAATCATCCTCGGCAAACAAACCGCCATCAAACTGGCCCTGACCTGCCTGCTGGCTCGCGGGCATCTAATCATTGAAGACCTGCCGGGCATGGGCAAGACCACCCTGGCCCATGTTATTGCCCAATTGCTGGGGCTGGATTTCAGTCGCATCCAGTTCACCAGTGACATGCTGCCCGCCGATGTGCTGGGGGTCTCGATCTATGAGCAGACCAATCATCGCTTTGTCTTTCACCCCGGCCCGATCTTCGCCAATGTGGTGCTGGCCGATGAGATCAACCGTTCCACACCCAAGACCCAGAGTGCCCTGCTGGAGGCCATGGAAGAGCGACAGATCACTATCGAAGGTGAAACACGCAGCCTGCCCGATCCGTTTTTTGTGATCGCCACCCAAAATCCGGCGGAACAGATCGGCACCTACGCCCTGCCGGAATCACAACTGGATCGCTTTTTAATGTCTATCTCGCTGGGTTATCCGGATGCCGAATCGGAACGCAAGCTGTTGGCCGCGACGGACCGGCGGGATGAGTTATTAAAGCTGACTCCGTGCATCAGCCACGGTGAGTTAACCCTGTTGCAGCAGCAGGTGAAACAGATCACCGCCACCGATGATTTGTTCGATTATATCCAGGCCATTCTCAACTATACCCGCCAGTCCGAGCAGTTCGTGTGCGGTCTCTCCCCGCGTGCCGGCCTGGCCCTGTTAAATGCGGCCCGCGCCTGGGCCATGCTGGATGATCGCGATCATGTGATCCCGGAAGATATCCAGGTGGTGTTACCCCATATCACCGGCCATCGGTTACAGCAAGTCGAGTTCAATGCCGAGCAGTCCGTGGCGGAAAAACTGCTGGCCATCCCGATCCCCTAGCGGGTTTATCCCATGTTAAAGGCAATACTGGATCGTCATCTGAACCTGTCACGCTTTTTTGTCGGCGAAGGTCCGCAACTGCCGCCGTATTTGTTACATCGCCGTCGCGTCTATATCCTGCCGACCCGGCAGGGACTGATCTTTGCCTTCCTGGTTTTCGTCATGTTGCTGGCCTCGGTGAATTACAACAACAACCTGGGATATATGCTGACCTTCCTGCTGACCGGGGTGATGGTGATCAGTATTTTCCACACCTACAGCAACCTGCTTGCGCTGGAGATCGGTCCGGCCATGCTCAAGCCGGCCTTCGCCGGACACACCACCCCCGTGGCGATCCAGATCACCAATCACGGCTTCACTACGCGTTGCGCCGTGGAGTGCCGGCTGCCCAAACAACCTGCCGTCACGCTGGATGTTGCCGCCAACAGCAGCATCTTTGTCCGGCTGCCCATCAAGTTTGACCGGCGCGGGCTGCATCCCTTGCCCCGTTTTATCGTGGCCACGGTGTTCCCGCTTGGTCTGTTTCGGGCCTGGTCGCATGTCCAGTTACAACAATCCATTCTGATCTACCCCGCACCGGCCGATGATCCGTGCCTGCCGCAAAACACACACGGTGATCAACAGGGTGAAACCCGGACGGTGCAGGGGCTGGACGACTTTGAGGGGTTGCGTAACTACCAGCCCGGCGACTCCCTCTACCGTATCCACTGGAAGACCGCTGCCAAACACCAGCTCCTGCAAACCAAGCAGTACGTGGGCAGTGCGGCGGCTGATTTGTATCTGCGCTGGGCGGACACCACCCGTCAGGATGTCGAGACGCGCCTGTCGCAACTGACCCGCTGGGTATTGCTGGCCGATGCCGCCAGCCGTACTTATGGTCTTGAAATACCCGGCCACGCCTATCCACCGGACAGCGGCCCGGCCCATAAACACCGCTGCCTCGCAGCCCTGGCCCTGTATGGCAGCAGCGATGACAGCAGAACTTAATCAATCCAGGGCAGCCACGGCCTTTTTGTTGGCCGGTCTGACCACCGCCATCCTGCCCCTGCTGATTCAGTTGCCGCTGTTGGTGGGTCTGTTTTGCGCCGGCCTGCTGCTGTGGCGTTTCCTGCATGACATGGGCCGCGTTCCCCTGCCCCGCAAACCCGTGTTATTCGGCTTGCTGTTGCTGGTGATGCTGGGTGTGTTTCAACACTTTCACACCATCATCGGTCGCCACGCCGGCTCCGCCCTGCTGATTTGCCTGCTGTGTCTGAAATTGCTGGAGTTGCGCACCTTGCGCGATGTCTCCATGGCGGTGCAGCTGGCCTTCTTCTCCATCCTGGCGGGATTCCTGTTTAACCAGTCCATCCCGGCGGCGGTGTTGATGTTCGCAGCGGTGATCCTGTTGCTCGGCGCCCTGTTGACCTTTCACCATGCCCGCGCCGGATATCACTCCACAGCGGCTGTCGAGAAGGGGCATATCGCCCACGCGGCGCGGATGGTGCTCTATGCGGTGCCGCTGATGTTGATCCTGTTTGTGCTCTTCCCCCGTCTCAATACCACTCTGTGGAGTCTGCCGGAGGATGCCTCACAAGGCCAAACCGGCCTGTCCGGCACCATGTCTCCCGGGCTGGTCAGCCGGCTGAGTAACTCGCCGGAGGTGGCGTTTCGTGCGCAATTTGACACCGCGCCACCGGACAAGCTGCTGCGTTACTGGCGCGGACCGGTGCTGTGGTTTTTTGACGGGTTCACCTGGTCGGCCCCTGACAGCGCCCCCCTGCTGATCACCACGCCCGTGCTGGAACAAAAACGGAACAAGATCAGTTACCACATCACCCTGCAACCCCACCAGTCCACCTGGTTGTTTGCCCTGGACATGCCGGGCGCTGTCCCGGATGGCGCACTCATGAATGATGCGCTGCAGCTACTCTCGCCACAGCCCGTCAGCAAGTTGCTTAAATACCGTGTCGATTCCTATTTGCATTATGTGCTGCCGCGCCAGAGTGATCGACCGAATATCACTTTTCTGGCCGTACCCAGGCACATCGGTCCGCAAACACGTCGTCTGGTGCAGCAACTGCAGCGACAACACCCGGCGCCGGAGGCATTTATCAACGCCGTGCTGGACCATTTCCGCGAGAATGATTATTACTATTCCCGCACGCCGCCACTGTTGTTTGACGATCCCATTGATGAGTTCCTGTTTCAATCCAAACGCGGTTACTGTGAGCACTACGCCTCCACCTTTACCATCATGCTGCGCCTGGCCGGGATCCCGGCCCGGGTCGTTACCGGCTATCAAGGCGGAGAGATGAACCCGCTGAGTAATTATATGATTGTGCGCCAATCCGACGCCCATGCCTGGTCAGAGGTCTATCTCAACGACAAAGGCTGGGTCCGGGTGGATCCCACCGCCGTGATACCGGTAAACCGTATCGAAAATCCGGCCGATGCCGTGCGCCTGCGCCCCGGTCTGATCGATGTCTCCCGTTATGTGGATCGTGAGTGGTACAAAAAGACCCTCAAGCAATTTCGTTTTGCTGTTGATGTCATCAACAACCACTGGAATCAATGGGTGGTGGGCTATAACGAAAAGCGGCAACGCTCCTTCTTCGATATCATCGGCATCCTGGAATTCGGCTGGTACGGGATCGGCTACCTGCTGGTGGCCGCCCTCAGTCTGGTCACCCTGCTGATCGGCTTCCGGATTTTGACTCTGCAACGGGGCAAGTCGGATCCGGTCCGGCGCATCTATCGGCGGTTCCTGAAAAAAACCGCCCGTCGCAAACTCTACCAGGCCCCGACAGAGGGGGCTCTGAGCTTCGCCGCACGAGTGGCGGAACGTTTTCCGGCCCAACGCACCGCATTGCTCACCATCGCCGAGACTTACAACGACCTGCGCTATGGCCACCCGGATCAGGATGCGCTCGCCGAACTCAGGCAGGCAATCAACAACCTGCGACTGACCCCATAAGGAGAGCAGCCCGCTCCGAATCAGGTCGTGTCTATAGTCATTACCCGCGCAGGGTATTAAGATGTCAGTTGCACAGACTTTACCGGAACCATACACACATGCTGCCCACCCCCGTCACCCGGCGCTTGTTCGGACTTGCCTGCCTGTTAATCCTGCTGTTCGCGGTGAATGGCTGTGATCAGCAACCCGGCAAGGGCGATCCGGCAAAGGAAACCGCCCTCGATCATGCGGCAAAACACCTCGATCCTGTTTACATCTGCCCCATGCATGCGCATATCGTGCAAAATAACCCCGGTTCCTGCCCGGTCTGCGGTATGGATCTGGAACAACGCAAGCCCCCCGCCGCCAAACCCGATACGACGGTGCAGCTCTCGCCCGATGTGGTGCAAAAGCTGGGGGTGCGCACCGCCCGGGTGGAAGAGGGCAAGCTGTGGAAGTTCATCAAGACCGTGGGCTATGTCACCTATAACGAGCGCCGCACGTCGGTGGTCACCACCCGCACCTACGGCTGGATTGAGAATCTCGGGGTTCGCACCGTCGGGCGCGAGGTGAAAAAAGGCCAACTGCTGCTGGAGCTCTACTCACCCGATTTTCTGGAGACCCAAAAAGAGTTCATCGCGGCACAGAAGAAGGACCAGTCCGGCACCCTGAAAAAATACGGCGCCCGTCAGGAGAGTGTGCCTTCCCGTGATTACCTGCGCTATCTGGAGATCTCCGAGAGCATGGCCAACGAGATCGCCCGAACCGGCAAGCCCAAACACCGCATCCCCATCTATGCCCCGCAACACGGCGTGATCATTCGCCATGAAGTGAAAAAGCACCAGTTTGTCGAACCCGACTATCCCCTGTTCGTCATTGCCGATCTGACCAGCGTCTGGGTGGAAGCCGACGTCTATGAACACCAGCTCGACTGGATCAAGCCGGGTCTGCCCACGGAAATCGAAGTCCAGGCCCTGCCGGGCCGGCGGTTTCAGGGACAGCTTACTTATATATACCCTGAGCTGGACCCCAAAACCCGCACCCTCAAGGTCCGCCTGCTGGTCAACAACCCGGACCTGAAACTCAAACCCAATATGTTTGCCCAGGTGCGCATTCTGGGCGGTCCCAAGGAAAAGGCCCTGAAGATCCCCCGCGAAGCCCTTATCGTCACAGGCGAACGGGAAAGCGTCATCCGCGTCCTCGGCAATGGCAAATTCAAACCGGTGGATGTGGTCACCGGTATGCGCAGCCGGGGTGAAGTGGAAATCATCAAGGGATTAAAAAAAGGCGACCGCATCGTCGTCTCCGGCCAGTTCCTCATCGACTCCGAAGCCAACCTGCAAGCCAGCTTCCGGCGCTTTGGTTCAAATCAGGGAAAGTAACATAACGCAAAGAGCGCAAAGACGCAGAGAACGCAAAGGGATTTATTTGATCACTTTGTGAAAGCTATTGGGCAGGCTGTGTGGATAAACAATTATCAAACGACTTGGTTCAGAACAAGGCGTGAAACATTAATAAGTGACAAACACCATGTTGATTAATCTCATCCGCTGGTCGATTTACAACCGCATTCTGGTGTTGGTGGTGACCTTGATCGTGACCGGTTGGGGCTGGTTGTCGTTAAAGCAGATCCCGCTGGATGCCTTGCCGGATCTGTCCGATGTGCAGATCATCATTCGCACCAGTTATCCCGGCCAATCTCCCCGCGTGGTGGAGGATCAGATCACCTATCCCATTTCCACCACCATGCTGGCGGTGCCCGGTGCGGTGGCGGTGCGCGGTTATTCCTTCTTTGGTGATTCCTATGTGTATGTGGTGTTTAAAGACGGCACTGATCTCTATTGGGCCCGTTCGCGTGTGCTGGAGTATTTGAATCAGGCGATTGCCCGTTTGCCCGCCGGTGTGCAACCGTTGTTGGGTCCGGACGCCACCGGTGTCGGCTGGGTCTATTCCTATGCCCTGGTGGATCGTACCGGCCGGCATGATCTGGCACAGTTACGCAGCCTGCAGGACTGGTTCCTCAAGTTTGAATTGCAAACCGTTCCCGGCGTAGCGGAGGTGGCCACTGTCGGCGGTATGGTGCGGCAATATCAGATCATTGCCGATCCGGAACACCTGCGCGCCTACAAGGTATCACTCAGTCAGTTTGCCGCTGCGATTCGTAACAACAATCATGAAGTGGGCGGTTCGGTGCTGGAACTGGCCGAAGCGGAATACATGATCAATACCGTGGGCTATCTCACTTCCAAAGAAGATATCGAAAAGATACCGGTGCGCACCACCGAAGACGGTCGTCCGTTACTGGTGCGCGATCTGGCCACGGTGCAGGTCGGACCCGAGATGCGACGCGTAGTCGCCGATCTGGATGGTGAAGGTGAAGTGACCGGTGGTATTGTGGTGATGCGTCACGGTGAAAACGCGCTCAATACCATCGCGGCGGTGAAGCAGCGCATTGCCCAACTCAAGCCCGGCCTGCCTGAAGGGGTGGAGATCATCGAAACCTATGACCGTTCCACCCTGATCAAGAATGCAGTCGACAATCTCTCCGGCAAACTGCTGCAAGAACTGGCGGTGGTGGCGCTGGTCTGTCTGGTGTTTTTGTTTCATCTGCGCTCTGCCTTTGTCGCCATCATCACCTTGCCCATCGGGATATTGGTGGCATTTATCGTCATGACTCGATTGGGGATCAATGCCAACATCATGTCACTGGGTGGCATCGCCATTGCCATCGGCGCGATGATCGATGCCGCCATTGTTATGATCGAAAACGCACACAAGCACATCGAAAAATGGCAACAGGCCAATCCGCAGCAAACACTCGCCACACCACAACGTTGGGAACTGATCACCACGGCGGCCACTGAGGTGGGACCGGCCCTGTTCTTCTCACTCCTCATGATCACGCTCAGCTTTCTGCCGGTCTTCACGCTGGAAGCACAGGAAGGTCGCCTCTTCGCACCGCTGGCCTATACCAAGACCTGGGCCATGGCGGCAGCAGCGGGTTTATCGGTTACGCTGGTACCGGTAATGATGGGTTACTTTATTCGCGGCCACATCCCGGCGGAAAACAGCAACCCGATCAACCGCCGGCTGATTCAGCTCTATCGTCCCCTGCTGGAAAGGATCCTGCATCGCCCGCGCACCACACTGGTCGTGGCGGCATTGATCATGAGCAGCACCCTGTTGCCCATCAGCAAACTGGGCAGTGAGTTTATGCCGGAACTGAATGAAGGCGATCTGATGTATATGCCCACCACCTTGCCCGGTCTCTCCATCGGCAAGGCGCAACAGTTATTGCAACAAACGGATCGCCTGATCAAAAGCGTGCCGGAGGTTAAACAGGTGTTCGGCAAGATCGGCCGTGCCGACACGGCCACTGATCCCGCCCCGCTGACCATGATCGAAACCATTATTCAACTCAAACCCAAAGCGGAGTGGCGCAAGGGGATGACGCTGCAAAAGATCATCCAGGAACTGGATGCCACGGTAAATCTGCCCGGCATCACCAATGCCTGGCTGATGCCCATCAAGACCCGCATTGATATGCTCTCCACCGGGATCAAAACCCCGGTCGGTATTAAAGTGGCCGGTTCCGATCCACAGGTCATTGAGGTGATCGGTCGTGATATTGAACAGATCATCGGTCGGATAAAAGGCACACGTTCGGTCTATTCAGAACGGGTCGCCGCCGGCCGCTATATTCAGGTCATTCCTGATCGCGACAAGATCGCCCTGCTCGGTCTGAACATCAAACTGATCAATGATGTGATCAGTGCAGCCGTGGGCGGCATCAATGTCAGCTCCACGGTGGAAGGAACCGAACGCTATCCCATCAACCTGCGCTTTGCCCGTGAAGTGCGCGACGATCTGGACAAGTTGCGGGAACTGCCCATCATCACTCCGGCCGGGGTGGAACTGGCCCTGGGCCAGGTGGCAACCATCAAAGTGGTCGATGGCCCGCCCATGTTGAAGAGTGAAAACGCCCGTCTCAACGGCTGGACCTTTGTGGATATTCATGGGGTTGATCTGGGCGGCTATATCAAAGAGGCGCGCCTGATACTTGAACAGGAACTCAAGCTGCCGGTCGGTTACTCACTCAGCTGGGCCGGTCAATATGAATATATGCAACGGGCCAAAGACAAACTTTGGGAAGTCATTCCGTTTACCGTCTTGATCATCTTCCTCCTGCTATATCTCACCTTCCGGCGCAGTGGTGAAGTGTTGCTGGTGATCACCACCCTGCCCTTTGCCCTGACCGGCGGTTTCTGGTTGATCTATTTGCTGGGCTACCACCTCTCTGTTGCGGTGGCCATCGGTTTTATTGCTCTGGCCGGTGTGGCGGCCGAGTTTGGGGTGGTGATGCTGGTCTATCTGGATCGCGCCATGGAAGAGCATCGGCAGAACAATCAACTCAACAACACAGATGATCTCATCAACGCCATCATCGAAGGCGCCGTGTTGCGTGTGCGCCCCAAGGCCATGACTGTGGCAGTAATCATCGCCGGGCTTATTCCCATCATGATCGGCACCGGCACCGGCTCCGAAGTCATGCAACGCATCGCCGCCCCCATGGTCGGCGGCATGATCACCGCGCCGTTGTTGTCGCTGTTTGTGATACCGGTGGTCTATCTATTATGGAAAAATCGGCAAATCGACCAAGCGATAAAGTAATACCGAGCTTTTTTCTGCACTTCACGACCCGTCCTTTGTATCTCGGGTGCGTATATTTTTCATGCTCATTTTATAGCCATTTTAATACTTGAATATCCAGTTGTTCACCTATATAAGTAGGTAAAACCATGGACCAGGGATAGAGGGGGATAGAGAATGATTCTTGAACTGCACACCGGCAATGATACGAACAAGCTGACTTTGCTCTACCACGATCCCGCGGTAAAAACGGAAGCCCGCATCCTTGGTTCTGTCCTGTTGGTCATTGTCTTTGGCGCTATCATTGCCTCATTCACCACAGATACTGACATTGGCAGCTATCTCATTATTTTTATAGTAATGGTATTGCTTTTTCCCATCATCACATTTTTATTCAAAACGGCTGTTCATTCCAATTTGCGCCTCCGCGGCTATAGAATTGACGAAAATGATCCGGCAGATGCAGTAAATAAAAATTACAGCTTTTTTGGCAAGATCAGGGCCAGGAAATCAATCACATTTGATAAAGCAGACGGGAACACTGTCAATAACAAAAAATCACCGGATCCGTCAGTCCTTGAATCTGTTTTTGTCGAACCCTTGTTTGGCAATAACAACAAACTCCTGCACCGGTTTTTGCTGCGATTCGACGGTAAGGATATTTCTTTCATTGTTACAAATGATTACCAAACCCTGCTGGATATCGCCGGCAAACTGGCCAAACATACCAACGTCGACTTCATCCTTGATGAAGACTATGCGCAGAAAATCAATGACGTGAAAAAAACCGCTGAAGCAGCGGCCTATCGCGAGTATTCCCCGGATGAGTTGTTTATCAACGATGACGGAGATAGTGTCACCGCCGTCATTAAATGGCACAGTGATTATGGAAAATTTTTGTTTTCCATACCGGTTTTACTTGTTGCCGTCGGCTTCCCCTTGCACGACTGGATTGGCGACTCCCCTGACAAATTAACCAGGGCAGTTTTCCTCGGTTATGCCTTGTTCACCTATGTCAGCTTTCATTATGCCGCCGCCATGTATGTGAACCGGACCGAGATACTCATTGAGGATGGAAAATTAAAAACCACCATTAGCCCTTTCCCCTGGTTTGGGGAACAAATTATCAAGCTGGATGAAATTCAGGATATTGAAATAACTGAAAACAACAAGTCATATCATGGCCGGAATAAATTTGACCTGACCCTCATTAAAACCAATGGCAACAAACTGCGCCTGACCGGTGATCTGGTCACATTTCAGGATGCCAGGACAATAAAAAATCTCATCCGGGAAAAAATTACACATCATCTGAAAACGGATAACAGTCTCAAACACATATAAACAGGGAGATAGTTATGGAATTTTTTACACTGTTGGGGATTTTGCTCATGGTCACTCTCCTGCCGATCAAATTTGCCGGTGATTATCTGGGAGCGGAACGAACAGGACTCGGCTGGTGTTTTATGGCGATACTTGCCGGCAGCGGCTTTCAGAAAATGGCGGGGCAACTCACGATGTTGAGTGCACCGGTTATTTATCTGGTCGGCTTGTTGCTGTCCGGCATGGGTTTTGCCCTGTTCCTGAAAACAACATACCTGAAAGGCCTGGCCATCGCGACATTTCAACTGGTCGCAACGGCGATCATCCTCAACCTGTTTGTCTGGTTCCAGCACTGAACAAAATATTGCCCCGCACCTGCAGTACCATCACAAAACCTGTCACTACTACCATAGGACTGGTTTGTCGTTATGAATTCAGTCTGCATTAAGACAGTTTCAAATAACCTCAAGGATAACCAAACCAACTTATTCCTGTGGTGATCACTATGAACAACATAAAATCTGTAGCTATCGTACTGTTGGTTTCTCTTCTCGCCGGTTGCGCCGTCACTGCCACCAATACCTATCAGGCCGCCGGCAAAACCTTACTTTGCGAACCCGGTCGCAAGCTGGGCAAAGTGGTGGTGTTACCCGAAGCGGTCTGGCGCAAGGACCAGAAAGAATCAGAAATCCGCAAAATCATGGCCCTGGTGGAACTCGAAAAGGCCTTTACCAGCCTGCCCTGTGGCAGTATGGACTCACCGGGCGGCCTGAAAGGCTTTGATAACTGGTCGGATATGCCGGAATCCGTGTTGGTTAAACACTTTACCGATGAGGGCGCCGACACCATTATTCTGATCCGTATCGAGGAATTGACGCCAAGGCTGGAAATCACCTGGTCGCTGCCCTTTCTCTGGTCCGGCAGCAGTGAAGCCGATTTTCGGGTCAGGGCGATTGACACCAAATCCGGCGCCATCCTGACGGATATGCGCATCAAGCGATCACGCGGCGGACCGTTTAATATTCGCCCGGCCGACTGGGCCCAACAGGAGTTCGCTGCCGCCTTGCAAGCGGTGATTGGTCCGTAATTTTTGACCTGCCGGCGGACTTTCGGTGGAGGCACAGCCGACGGACTTTTGCTACCATTACCGCATAACAACAATAATGATGAGCGGTATTCATGGAACAACTCAAGTTCCCGCCGGTACAGCTGGCGATATATCTGACCCTTCTGGTATTTACGCTGGTGTTCAGCCGCCTGAACAGCGCCACGGTTATTCAAACCGGTGTCAATCTGCTGTTAGGCTGGACCCTGCTGGCGGTCTTCGCCGGTATTCCCGGCAGTTACGCCTGGTCCTGGTATGGCTGGCTTGCCGGAAGCCTGATCACCGCCTGGCTGGTACTGTGGGCTTGCATGGCGCTGTCCAACCGTTTCGGTGAGGCCTATCATGGTGAAGGTGTCATGTTTCTTTTGGCGCCCTTGTCTGTCGCGGCGGTGCTGTTCCCCCTGGCTATGATCATCAAATTTCTTTGGCAAACATTCCACAACTAATCTGACTGGTGTCATTGTGTATGCATTTAAGTGATGATGAAAAACAACTGGTTTATAAACGTATTCGCAACCGTATTATCGATGTCCTGGAAGTCACGGCATCGCTGGACAAGCAAGCCGAATTTGGCGCCAATGAAGTCGTCAATCTCTGGGAAGACTGGGTTGATGATGAACAACTTATTCATTACATGGAGCCTGTTTTCAGTCGCGAGGAACAAATTGCCATGGCTGATTACCATGGACAATGGAAGTCAGTGGTAGATGCCTTTCCACAACAAATGCCGAAGCTGGAAATGCTGCACAAAGATCAACACTGGCTCGATCTGACGGCAGCGGCACATCGACTGCTGCAAGTATTTGCCAAACGTGGCAGGCTCATTGAAGACGATCCACACGACAGTATCCGCAGAGAATAACCTCACCGCGAACACTGCTATCCGGTTCGGGTTCTGAAATACGATACTGTTAACACCGCCAAACGCACCTCGCTGGATCAGGTCGACCGCAGACCGGACATTGGTGGCGAAATCTGTTTAGTATTGGTTCAAACCTGTAGAGAGGAACCCGGAGTGAACAGTATTACATCATTCATCTGCACATTAATGAACCGGATCGTGTTTGGTCTGCTCATCGCGATGATGCTGATCATCTATCGCAACAGCCATGCCGCCGAGCTGCCGGGGATCGATAACTGGCAGACCCATCCGGCGATTGAAGAGGTGCGACAACTCTATAACCAGATCCAGCAAAACAGCAGTAACGGGATCTATCCAACCAAAACCCGCGCGTTCAAGGTACAGGCGACCCAATGCGGCGTTTACCCCATGCGGGAAAAGTCCATCTCACTCGATGAACGGGGCAAGGTGCGAAAACTGGTGATGCTGCAACTGGTCTCCGATGGCGCCCCCTTGCGAGTGGAGCGCTTTTATGACGAGCGGGGGGCGCTGCGCTTTGTCTTCAGCCGCTTGCTGCTGACCGACCTGCGTATCTATCTGTCCGCCCGGGGCGAAGTGATCTGGGCCATGGAGTTTTACGACAACAAGCGCGAGATTACCGAACGGGTCAAGGGTGACTGGGAGACCGTCCCCGCCACTGCCGACGAAGCACTGGCCCTGTTTAATCGCAAGGAAGCGTGTCCGGAGATACCGCCGAACTCGACCACGCCAACTCACTGAACAAGGCAATTCAGGTAAACCGACACAATGCGCATTCGAGAAATAACAGCCTCCGATCTGGATCGGTGCAGTCACCTCTTTGCCGGGGTCTTCTCCGGTCCACCGTGGCACGAACCATGGACCATAGAAAGTGCCTTGCATCGACTCAGCCATTTTTTTCAATCACCGGGCTTTGTCGGTTTGCTGGCGGAAGATACAGCAACCATTGCCTTTGTCCTGGGCAATACCGAACCCTTCCAGTCAGGTGAGTGGTTCTATCTGCGCGAGATGTGTACCAGCACGGCACATCAACGTCAGGGTATCGGCCGAACACTATTGCGCAATCTGGATGAAAAACTGGGAAGTATGGGTATCAGGCATATTTATCTGTTGACGGATCGCCACATACCGGCCGCACAATTTTATCTGGCCAATGGTTATCAGGCGTCTGACCGGATGGGCTGTTATTTCAGGGACATTCCCCCACTGCCATGAACATTGACTCTCTGAAAGCACTCATCAAGGCTGCTATTGCCGAGATTACGCCATCTCAAAACTGGTTCTGCTTAATAAACAGCAACGGTCTGCTATTATCGCCTGTCTGGAATGGGTCATATCACAGGACAGCCATGGCTTTGATACACCGGTTATCCAAAAGGCACTCTCCGCCACCGGCGGCAGGAACAAGAGACAAAAGAATGATGTGGAATAATCGCGTACTCAGAAATTGTCATTATCTTTCCGGTTTGCTTGCCATTCTGTTGACTGTTGCACCTGGTGCCGCCACTGCGCGCAGCATTTGTTACGGTAACACCTCGTATGGTCGTCTGGAAAACGGTGTGCAGTTGCCGCTCTCCGGCGAGAACTTTGTCGCCTATGGCAAGCTGCCGGTCATGGCGGGACGGACTTATGTACACAGCAAGGTGCACACGATTGTCCTTGCTGCCTATAAAAGTCTGGCGACCTCACACCCCGGCAAGATGTTCATCTATGGTGAAACGGGCTTGATTAACGGCGGTAAATTCAAACCGCACAAGACGCATCAGAATGGATTGTCGGTTGATTTCCTGGTGCCGGTGTTCGATGCTGAAGGCCAACCGTCAAGACTGCCCACCAATGTGGTAAACAAATACGGCTATACCATTGATTTCGACAGCAGCGGTCAGTATGGCGACTATCGAATTGATTTTGATACGCTCGGCGCACATCTGGTGGCGCTGCACAAGGCAGCGCAGGAAAACGGTGTCAGTCTGTGGCGTGTCATATTCGCGCCCGATCTGCAGGATAAACTCTACGCCACCCAGTACGGTGACTACATCAAAAAACACATCCTGATACCAAAGAAACGTTCCTGGGTCCGGCATGATGAGCATTATCATGTGGATTTCCGGGTCAAGTGCCGACGCTGAGCGGCTGGCAAAGCCCGCCACAGCTCACTATAATACGCCGTTTTCACGATAAACCGGTTGTATCCCCCATGAACCTGAACAATTTCCTGACTGCGCTGCGCGTTCAGCCCGACAGCATCACCTTCGATGACACCATGGCGGTCATTGACGCCAATTACCATTTTACTCCCGCCGCCTTCAGTAATGGCGATCAATTCAATGACGCGGGACAAAACAACGGCTCATGCAAACTGTTTGCCTTTGCCCGATTACATCATCTGACTGAACAACAAACCCTGGCCTGTTTCGGGGATTATTACCGCAAGGATGTGCTGGAAAATCCTGATGGCGATGATCACGCCAATATCCGTAACTTCATGCAAACCGGCTGGTCCGGTATCCGGTTTGACAGTCAACCGTTAAATCCCAAACATTGAGAGTAGAGTCATGAGTGAATTTAATAATGTCAGTATCAAGAAAGCCGCCAATGTCTATTTTGACGGCAAGGTCACCAGCCGCACCATCACCTTTGGCAGCGGTGAAACCAAAACCCTGGGTATCATGTTACCGGGTGAATACACCTTTAATACCGGCAAACCGGAACTCATGGAAATCATGAGCGGGGATGTTGAGGTAAAACTTGCCGATCAGGATAACTGGCAATCGATCACCGGTGGTGAAAGCTTTGATGTGGCAGGCAATTCATCTTTCCAGATCAAGGTCAACAGCATTACTGATTATTGCTGCTCTTTCCTTGATTGATTAAAGCAAACCATCCTGCGTCCGAATCTGTCCATCAGGTTCACGAAGAAAAAAAAGGGATGCCAGGCATCCCTTTTCTCATTTCAGAGCGGTCTGTGCATTATTATGTCTGAAATGTTGCGTCGCTTTCGACATCCTGCCCTCCACGACGCGGCTTCACTCTTCCCGTCCATTGTAATGTGACGGGAAGAGGAAAGTTTCGGTCTAGTTCACAACTACATTGGTCTTTGCTGTGCCCCATACCCGACCGGTGATCCAGTCCACGATATCAAACTCGATCACAAAGTTACCGGTCCGTGTCGGCTCCAGGATGATGTCATAGCGCTCACCGGAGATGGCCTTGAAGCTGGAAGCGTTCATGGGTCTTGGCAAGGCACGCCCATCCGAGATATAGGCTTTCGGATTCAGTGCTGACGGTATGCGGATCCGTTGCGGGTGATAACCGGCACACACATAACGCGCCAGACATTTCTGTCCCATGCGCATATTGGCCGAGATCGGCGGCAGGTTCATGGCTGATGTGCCACTCGCATCCACCCCGGTGATGATGAAGTAATCCGGGCGTAATACGTTCAGCCCCACATCTTCACCACAGGTACCGGCCGTCCAGGAGAGGTTGTGCCAGCGACTGTCAATTTCATCCACAACCCAAAAGGCTTCCATATCATAGGTCGGGCCACCGGACAACAATGTACCCGGTCCCTCCGGTGGATCAACGATCAAGGCGCCGTACATCCCCATTTCCGCGTGCAATACCGTATTGGTGTGGCAGTGATAGAAATAGGTACCGGGGCTGGTAGGCCGCCACTGATAAGTATATGTCCCGTTTACATCCCAGGTGACATGGCCCACCCCGTCGGAATGATCCGCCGGTTCAATACCGTGATGATGGATGGTATGAATACCGTTCATCATGCCGACACTCAGACGGGTATGAACGATGGTATTCACATTGACCCGCATGGGTGGCGAAGGGAACGGTCCGGCCGCATCCATCCCGCCCATGGCTCCGGTTGCCGTATCCACAAAGCCCCAGATCGGTACCACCCGACCGTCATCCATGGTCATGGAGCCGTTCATATAGACACTGCGTTCATACACCACATCGGGTGTCCTGATGCCCGGTGTGGCGGGTGTATCGGGATAGACATAACAGGCCGAGCCCATCATGCCGCCGCCACCACCTCCACCGCCGCCATCCATTGTGCCGCCGCTGGTGGTTGTCGTTGTTGTAGTAGTTGTTGTTGATGATCTTCTTTTACCCATTACAGCTTCCCCCGTTATTCAAAATAGATGTCTGTCATTGCGCCAAACATATAAAACCCGCCTGCCGCGGTCTGCGACATTTCAGTGTGCAGGTGCATGGGGTAGGTGGATTTGGTTACGGAAGGCCAGGCATCGGGTGGTGGCTCAAACGGATAGATGGAATCGATCTTGCCCATTTTACCTTCAAGGTAAAGACAATCTTTTTTCCACACGTCAGACCGGATTTTACCGTTCAGGGTCAGCCACTCCATATGGTTGCCATGGGCATGGACGGATTGATCCGCCAGACCGACATTGATCATACGGCACAAGGTGCGATCACCTACGTGACCGTGCAAGGCCGAGCGGGGATCGGTAATAGCGTCGATGTTCGGATCATGCGCACCCGGTGCGCCCGGTGGACGACCGCCCAGACCGTTCAGGGTGAAATAACGCGGTGTGTATGCAGTGCCCGGGATACGACCTTGACGCACTGCATCGTGCCAGACCGGATCGATGTCATTGAAGATCCAGCTGTATTGCTGAACAAAGGTTTTGCTGCCTGGATAAAGCTGGTTGGAGTAACCCCTGGGCATGACCGGCATGGCGCCGTGCAGACCGACCAGTCGGTTATAAGGTGCATTGCTGCTGTCGTAATAGAGATATGATCCCCAGGTATTTACGGTGAAAGAAAAAGACTTACTGCGACCGGCCGAGATGGTTTCATTCACCACACCGTCAATGGTGAAGTTATGGCTGGTGGACAAGGTGTTGTGTATGGTCAGATTGACGGTATCACCTTCCTGCAGGGCGCTGCCGGTACCGGTGGTGATCATCTCGCCGGGGACATTCACAACACCCGGACTGCTGCTGAAGCCTTTAAAGAACACACTGGTACCATCGATCATGGTTGCCAGACCCTGGGTGATATAAAACGTTTTATTGATGGTTGCGGCGTGTGCGCGTGGCTGCCAGCCAATTAATCCTGCGCCCCCTATTACTGTTGATGCAATCCCTGCCCCACTTAACTTCATAAAATCTCGTCTGTGCATACGAGCTCCTGTAGGTTTTAGGTATTTTTAGAATGAATCAAGATTGAGTATGATTTAAACAACAGGGAAAGAAACTCAAAATAATCAGGTATATAAGTATTTGATTATCTTGTAATTTAATAACGAACCTCAGTAACAGATTGATTTATCTGGACCCATCGATCGGCTCGATGATTTATATCGAAAAATAATATCTTATTATTATCATAAGATAATCAGTCATCGCACAAAAACGGTTCAGGCTGAATACATAAGTGATGATTGGAAAAACAAAGAGGCTGTGTGCGCAGCCTCTTTGTCGTTTCAGAGCAGTCTGTGCATATACTTGTCTGAAACTTGCGCCGCGTTGAACAAAACCCTGTCACCATTCGGTTTCAGGATCCGGGGCCTGACCTTTTCCGACAGGTCAGGCTTTGTCCCCGCGACTTTTGCTCATCCTTCCCGGTACTGTGGTTGAGGGGCAGGAGGAAGGATGACAACTCTTTATTTAACCGGTAACCACAACGTTGGTTCGCACCGTTCCCCAGACATTTCCGGTTATCCAGTCCACAATATCAAACTCGACAATGTACTCACCCGGTTGGTCAGGTTCAAGAATGATATCATAGCGCTCCCCGGAGATAGCCTTAAAACTGCCGGCATCCATCGGGGTCGGCAAGGCGCGACCATCGGAGATATATGCCTTCGCATGCAAACCGGCCGGGATACGAATATGCTGTGGGTGATAACCGGCACACACATAACGCGCCAGACACTTCTGTCCCACCTGCATATTGGCCGAGATGGGCGGCAAATTCATGGCCGACGTACCGCTGCCATCCACACCTGTGATAATGAAGTAATCCGGTTCCAGCAAATGAAAGCCTTCATCCGTACCACAGGTGCCGGCCGACCAGGACTTGTTATGCCAGCGTGTATCGATCTCATCCACCACCCAGAAGGCTTCCATGTTGTAGGTGGGCCCACCGGACAACAGCGTACCCGGTCCCTCCGGTGGATCGACAATCAATGCACCGTACATCCCCATTTCCGCATGCAATACCGTATTGGTATGACAATGGTAGAAATAGGTCCCTGGGCTCATCGGGCGCCATTGATAGGTATAGGTCCCGTTCACATCCCAGGTCACATGCCCCACCCCGTCGGAATGGTCGGCAGGTTCAATGCCGTGATGATGGATGGTATGAATACCATTCATCATGGGCACCGTGAGTTTGGTATGGACAATGGTACCCACATTGATACGCATGGGCGGCGAGGGGAATGGTCCTGAGGCATCCATCCCGCCCATGGCCCCGGTTGCCGTATCCACAAAGCCCCAGATGGGAACAACAGTACCGTCATCCATCGTCATGGAGCCATTCATATAGACACTGCGTTCATAGACCACATCAGGTGTCACTATTCCGGGTGTGGCCGGTGTATCGGGGTAAACGTAACAGGCGGAACCACTGCCACCACCACCGCTTGATGTAGTGGTTGACGTTGTTGTCGTTGTTGAAGTTCTACTTTTGGCCATCTCGCACCTCCTCACTCAAAATAGATATCTGTCATGGCACCAAACATGTAATAACCGCCGGCCGCGGTCTGCGACATTTCGGTATGCAGGTGCATGGGATAGGTGGATTTGGTCACCGATGGCCAGGCATCGGGTGGCGACTCAAACGGGTAAATGGAATCGATCTTGCCCATTTTGCTTTCCAGATACAGGCAGTCTTTTGTCCACACCTCGGGGCGAACCTGTCCATTCAGGGTCAGCCACTCCATGTGGTTGCCATGGGCATGGACAGATTGATCCGCCAGCCCCACATTGATCATGCGACACAAGGTGCGATCACCCACATGACCATACAAGGCCGAGCGGGGATCGGTAATGGCATCAATGTTCGGATCATGTGCACCCGGCGCACCCGGCGGACGCCCGCCCAACCCGTTCAGGGTGAAATAGCGCGGTTTATAGGCGGAGGTCGGTGTTTGGCCGTTGCGCACCGCCTCATGCCAGACCGGATCGATATCATTAAATATCCAGCTGTACTGCTGCACGAAGGTGTGACTGCCCGGATAGAGCTGATTGGACAGTCCCGCCGGCATCACCGGCATGGCGCCATGCAGACCAACCAGTCGGTTATAGGGTGCATTGCTGCTGTCGTAATAGAGATATGACCCCCACGCATTCACCGTGAAGGAAAAACTCAGACTTTGATTGGCCGGGATCAGCTTGTCCACCACACCATCAATGGTGAAGTTGTGGCTGGTGGACAGTGTATTGTGGATGGTCAGGTTAACGGTATCCCCTTCTTGCAGGGCATTGCCCTCAGCGGTAGTGATCATCTCGCCGGGGACGTTCACAACCCCGGGACTGCTGCTGAAACCTTTAAAGAACACACTGGTGCCATCAATCATGGTCGCCAGACCCTGGGTGATATAAAAGGTTTTATTGATGGTTGCGGCATGGGCACGTGGCAGCCAACCGATTAATCCGGTTCCGGCAATGACCGTTGATGCGATACCCGCCCCGCTTAACTTCATAAAATCTCGCCTGTGCATACGAGACCTCCTGTAGGTTACGGTACTGTTTAGAATGGTTCGAAAAATCAGTATGGGAATATTAAGCAGCTAAATAAACAAAAAAAGTGCATGTATATAAGCACTTGTTTAATTACTAATTTTAAAGTGCAACAGGATAAGAATCTGATTTACATAGATACATCTAATAATTAGATGGTTATTATCTAAAAATAATACCTTAGTATTTATGTTTATATCTAAAGTTTTTCCAGGGACGATTGAGCAAGGTAAGGAAAAGTTATTGTTTGCATAAGCCAGACTGCGGTACCTGATTGACACCTTTATACCGGCTGGAACATGTGTAAAAACGGCGATTATCCGCCCGTGCTTAAATCCAGATACGGCGCAGAAAGTCGTTCCACCTGCTCACGCAAGGTATAGAGCTGCTCTTCCCAATAGCGCGGGGTATTGAACCAGGGGAAATGTTGGGGAAAGGCCGGATCATCCCAACGACGGGCCAGCCAGGCGCTGTAATGAATCAGGCGCAGACTGCGCAGCGTTTCAATGAGGCGAATCTCACCGTAATTGAAATCGGCAAACTCCTGATAGCCTTCCAGAATATTCCGCAACTGGATGACCATCTGTCGACTGTCACCGGATAACAACATCCACAGATCCTGCATGGCCGGTCCCATCATACAATCATCCAGATCCACAAAATGCGGTCCCTGATCGGTCCAGAGAATATTGCCCGGATGACAATCCCCATGCAGACGAATCATGCGCAGATCAGGTAACGCGGAAAATTGCGCATCCACCAGCTGTAACACAGACTCCGCCGCCTGCCGGTAATTATGGACAAGCTCGGCAGGAATAAACCCCGACTCCATCAACCAGGCAAACGGCTCATGACCAAACACCGTCGGACTGAAACGCTGCCGTGACTGGAACACCCCGTAACCACCCACCGCATGAATACGCCCGATAAACCGCCCCAACCAAAACTGGTTCTCCTCATTCTCCAACTCAGGCCAACGTCCGCCGCGACGGGGATAAACCGCAAACCGAAACCCGTTAAACCTGCACAACGTCTCACCCGCCTCATTCGCCAATGGCGCCACCACCGGGATCTCCTGGCGAACCAACTCCACCGCAAAATCATGCTCCTCCAAAATCGCCGCATCACTCCAGCGACCGGGACGATAAAACTTCACCACCACAAACCGGCCGTCATCCAGCCCCACCTGATACACCCGGTTTTCATAACTGTTCAATGCCTGAAAATGACCGCTGGTAACCAAACCAAAGGAATCCACCGCATCCAGAATCACGTCCGGCGTTAAATTGGCATACACGGGTTGTGGAGAGTCTGACAAGCTGAATACCTGCTGTGGTTGGAAGGCTACAAGGTAGCATGAAACAGCAGGGGGAGGGGTTATCTGTTTAAAATAAAGTATGTATGAACATTCTGTCTTTTGTTTATTCGATGTTGTTTTTTCGCCTGCCGCCGGGCGGCATTGAACTTTGTTCGTATAGTCAACGATCTCCTTGTTTCACTCCCTGACTGGAGTGAGTAACTTTTGAAACATCAAAGCCACCAAAAATGTTTCCTCCACAGGCAAGACTGTTGTGACCATCAACTTCGATTTGTTGCCCGGCAACGGTCGCTCCCGGCAACCATGCTTCCCGCGACATGACTACTTCCTGTACGTCATCCTGTGGCGCACTGATCTATTTCGAAGTTGTTGTTCACAACATGCCAGTAAAGGGGAATGACCCCACCCCCGAATATCATGTTTAAAGCAGGCTTCGCTATAAACAAGAAATACATCGAAAACACGCTTCAGCCGATTGGATGTCCTTTGCTTTGGTGAAACAAATCTATCAAATTATTGCGCTTCTTCCGCCGCTGCTTTGGAGAGTATTTTAAAACGTTGCTGAATGCGGTTGCCCTGGTTGTCGACCAGGGTCAGTCGATGATAGCCCGGTTCGATGTATAAACCCAGTTCGTGAAATGTTTTGGTTTCGTCGATGAATTGATCATCCAGGTGCCAGTAGAGGATCGCGTTGTGGTCGCGGTGTACGGCCTTGAAGACGACTCTGCCCGGTTTGCCGTCCAGGTCGATGGGGATGTAGATTTTGGTGCCGGGTGTGGGGTAGAGCAATTCAATGGGTTTGTTTTTGCCGCCGGAGAGTTTGGCGCGACAGTCTGCGCGGTAAGGCGGCAGGATGTGGTAGCCGGCGTTGAATTTGCGATAGAAGTGTTCCTGCAGGGGTGGCAGGATGAACCAGTTTTTATGCACCATATTGCCGGTGGGTTCGCATTGGCTGTGTACTTGCCAACGCTGGTGTTTGTCCAGATGGACGGTCTGGTAGTGGGGGCTGGTTTTTTCAAAGTGACTGTTGGCGGGGATCCATTGCCGGGTGGTTTCGCAACGGCCGTTGTCCAGCAGGCCGTCTTCCTTGCAGGTGGCGACGCTCTTTAACAGGTATTCCGGTTTTCTGATCCAGGGACTTTTGTCCAGCCGATTGAAGATATCAAACATCAATGGTGCCGCGGCGGAGACACCGGTGAGTCCGGGCCGGCCTTCGCCGGTGGCGTTGCCGACCCAGACGCCGATGGTATAGCGTTTGGTGGTGCCGATGGCCCAGGCGTCACGCAGGCCGTAACTGGTGCCGGTTTTCCAGGCGATCTTTTGTTTGTTGTTAAAATTTTTCCAGTGTCCTTCATCGCCGGGACGGTTTACATCCAGCAGGGCTTCCAGGGTGAGCCAGGCGGCGGCGGGATCGAGTTCCGCCGTTTGTCGCATGTCGGTGCTGCCGGCGATTAACAGGCGTGGTGTGCGGTAGGTACGATGTGCCGGTGTGGTTTGTTGCGCCAGCCAGGCCAGGTTGCTGTAGATGCGCGTCATGTCCCACAGGGTGCCTTCGGCCCCGCCGAGGATCAGGGTCAGGCCGTATTCATCGGGCGGGCGATAGAGGGAGTCCATGCCGGCATTTTTTAAAAAGCCGTAGAAACGAGTTATGCCGTATTGCTTGAGCATATAAACGGCCGGGACGTTGAGTGAGTGGATCAGGGCGATGTCGGCCGGGACCGCGCCGCGAAAACGGCGATCATAGTTTTGCGGGATAAACCCGTTGTACTTGCTGGGGACATCGGGGATAAGTGTTTTGGGCAGGATCTCGCCGTGTTGCAACATATTGGCATAGAGCAGCGGTTTAAGAATGCTGCCGGTACTGCGCGGTCGATGGATGATATCGATGGCATAGCCGAATTCGGACTGATTGGAAAAGTCACTGTTACCGATGTAGGTGATGACATCAAAGGTCTGGTTGTCGATCACCAGTACGGCGGCGTTGTAGATATGCCGTCGTTGCAGTTTTTCTGCATGATGTTGCACGATGTCATTGATGGCATTCTGCAGGCGTGGTTGCACGGTGGTGATAAAGCGATGTTGTTGCGGTTGTTGCTGAATGAGTGTCTCCAGCAGGTGGGGTGCGATCTGCGGTAAGGCCACCGGTTTGGCCGGCAAGGGTTCGAGCAGGGCCAGTTTGGTTTGTGTGGCATCCAGGATGCCCTGCTCATGCAGTTTGTTGATCAGCCGATCCCGTTTTGCTTTCAGCAAGTCGCGATTTTTACCCGGATGGATCAGTGCCGGCGAGTTGGGTAATACCGCCAGCATACAACTTTCCGCCCAGGAGAGTTGTTGCGGTCGTCTGCCGAAATAGCGCCAGGCGGCGGTTTCCAGTCCGATCACGTTACCGCCGAACGGGGCATGAGCGGCGTACAGGGCGAGGATCTCCGCCTTGCTGTAGGTGAGTTCCAGACGCAGGGCGAGGATGACTTCACGCAGTTTTTCGAAATAGGTGCGGGACGGGTTTTGCCGTGACAGGCGGATCACCTGCATGCTGAGGGTACTGCCGCCACTGACCACGGATCGATGCCGCAGATTGAGAAAAATCGCCCGCAGCATGGCGACGGGATCGACACCGGGGTGCACGTAAAAACGCTTGTCCTCAAACTGGATCAGGGCGGTGCGAAACTTTTCCGGTATCTCGGGGTTGACGGGAAAACGCCATTGCCCGTCTTTGGCGATGCGCGCCCCCATGAGGTGTCCGTCCCGGCTTTGCAGGATAGTGGAATAGGGGGTATCGAATAACGGGTCATCCAGTGCGAACCAGAACAGCAGGAATGCTGCACTTGCCAGGGCAAGTACAGCGTTCCGTTTGCGGTTGGCCTGCGGTGTCCGATCCCTAATTTGCCGTAGTATCGGCTGCAGAGCGGCTCTGATGGTGACGGGCATACTGCTTGGTTCTCATGCGCTCTTCATTGTGGGCATGGCCGGGGCTGCTGTGGGTGGTTTCCGGCGCTGCTTTTTCAGCCTGCATACCCTTGGAGACCACATCAATCCAGTGGCCGCGAATGCGGGCATGCTGTTTCACATCATACATGGCTTCGACGGCGATGCCGGGCATGTAATAGTGACCCAGATAGGCTGCATTCAGGGTGGTGGTGAAGGTCTTGCGTTCACCCGGTTGCAGGTTGAAGTAGGTATAGACGCGATCATCACGAATATCCCGATAATCGATCTCCTGCGCTGCATCGCCGCTTTCACCAAGGCGATTGTTGATGATCTCCCAGCCGGACGGCACGATGTGGGTCAGTGCCAGATTTTCCTGCAGGCGTCGTGAGGTGTTGCGCACGGTGATGGTCGCCTTGAAGTCCTTGCCCTGCTCCAGACGCTCTACATCCAGATAGTTATTGTCCAAGTCACGGTAATCAACCGTGATCTCCAGACCGTGGCTGCTCGACTCTTCCGCTTCCGGTTTGGCGATGCCGGTGGTGTAAAGCGTGGCATACATGGTGGCCTTGCCGGTGTTTTTCAGTGTCACGGTATCGCCCTGCTCGGGGAAGTTGTCCAGGGTGGATTTATGGACCGGGGTGGTGCCCTTGACCTTCACGAAGGGACGCTTGCTGAAGGCATATTCGAAGCTGGGCAGGGTCTTCTCGCTGCCGACACCGCTGAAGCGGCTCATGGCCAGCAGGGCGTAGGCGACGCTTTGAGTGGAGTGCCAGCCCTCGGCGGACAGTGCTTTCGAGATGGGGTCGGCCAGACGGACCGCTCGATCCAGATCGCCCAGGATGACCAGTACATCAAGCAAGATGGCCTGATCACGCAAGCGGGAACCGAAGGTGCTGCCGGGTTCGGCATAGTCATCAACATCCAGCGTACTGGTTTGCACCAGTTGTTTTGCCGCATCGTTCTGACCGATCAGTTTGTAGGCGGCGGCCAGTTGCCAGCGGGCGATACCGTAGAGCTGATCGGATTCACGCAGGCGGTTCATGGCCCCCAGTTCCGGTTTGTTGGCCAGGGCCAGCGTATAGAGGCGATAGGCCTGTTCCATGGCGCTTTGCCGGCCGCCGGTCACCCAGTTTTGGGCGCTGGAGCGCTGGAAGTCCAGCCAGGGATTCATCATCTCCGGCGGGACATGATAGCCCTGTTTTTCCGCCTCAATCAGGAAATGCCCGGCATAGGTATTGGCCCAGCTGTTGAGGCCGGACTGTCCCGGCCAGTAACTGAAGCCGCCCAGCGAACCCTGATACTGGCGCAGGCGGTTGATACCGGCATGGATGTGGTTGTCGATGGTCTGTTTGTCCTGACTCGACAGGGTCACCAGCTTTTTCAGATAGAGCTGGGGGAAGACCGACGAGGTGGTTTGCTCCAGACAACCGTGGGGATACTGGATCAGATAGCGCAGGCGCTTTTCCAGGTTCAACGGTTGCATTACGGTGGTTTCCAGCGTGACGTTATTGGTGCCGGGCAAACCGTGGGGTGTGATGGTCACGGTTCGGGTCTGGCCGGGCGGCAAGATCAGGCTGGTGAGGCGGGTATCCGGCGGGTTGGCGCTGCGCACGTCGATAAAGACCTCAGAGGCGGTTTTGAATTTGCCCGAGGTGGCGGTGAAGCTCATTTTCGCCTTGCCCAGTTTGGCGCCGACTTTCATCTTCAGGAAGGCCGGTTTGTCACCCGGTTTGTCGAAGTGCAGGGTCTGGGTGGCCTTGCCCTTGACGGTGAAGTGGTTGTCCGCCTTGAATTCCAGGACCACATCTTTCACATCGGGATGCATGGCAAACAGGGTGATCGGGATGGTGATGTCCTCTTCCGGTCCCAGTACCCGGGGAACGGTGGCCAGCAGGGAAAGCGGTTCACGCACATAGACCGATTTGTCGGTCTTGCCATAGGCGCCGTTCTGACCGGCAACCACCATGACGCGCACACTGCCCAGATATTGCGGGATTTCGATCTCGTGACTGTTCTTCTTGCCGGCGATGAGGCGGAACGGGCCGAGGAATTTCACCACCGGCGGGAAGCGCTTGCGGCTCTTCTTGCTCTCTTTCTCCTCATCGCTGTCGTCACCACCAAGGGCCAGCAGGCGTTCCAGTTGGCCGCCGTAGGCGCCGACCACATTATCGAACAGATCCCAGGTCATGATGCCCAGGGCCTCCTTGCGATAGAAGTGGCTGTGCAGATCGGGGGTGCGGAAGGCGGTCAGCCCCAACAAGCCTTCGTCCACCACGGCCAGGGTGTAGGTCATACCCTGATTGTTCTTTTCGGTGACGGTGACGGTGGCCTTTTTGCGCGGCTTCCACTCATCATCCGTGACCAGCACCGGATCAAGCCGCGTCTTTGGATCGTTCACCAGCAACGGGATCACCCCATACAGACGAATGGGACGATCATTCTGCTTGTCCTGATGGGGCTGGATCAGAGTGATGCTGATATAGGCATTGGGACTCATAGCCGAGGTGATCGGCAGTTCCAGCTTGGTCTTGTCCTTGCTGAAGTTGATCCAGCGTTGTTCGATTATTGAACTGCCGCTTTCTATGCTCAACAGGGCGCGTCCGGCGGTAGACTCGGGTAACTGAATGACCGCGGTCTCACCCACATCGTATTTCGCCTTGTCGGCATAGAAGGTGAGCACGTTGGCGCCGGCGCCGGACTGTTCCTGGGCGCGACCCGCCCAGCCGGGCCAGTCCACGTAGAGGATTTGCGAACTGCAATGACCGCCCTGTTCGTCACAGGCGCGGACCAGATAACGGCCCCAGTCGGGATACTTGATCTCAAACTCCCAGTTACCGGTTCCCTTGCTGTCGGTTTTTACCGTCCCTTCCGCCAGTTTGCGGTGATAGGAACTCTGTGCATATTCGGCCAGGGATTCACCGGACTTGTCCCACCACCATTTCCAGCGGATCTTGTACAGGGAGAGATGGATATTTTTCAGCGCGACCGGGTTGCCGTTGTGATCCAGCGAGGCGATCTCCAGCTTGTGTTTCACATCAGTCAGCAGCATGTTGCGCGCCTGATCGCCTTTGGGTGGTTTGATCCCCACATAGTTGATATAGGGGTGAAATTTCAGGGCGGTGCTGGAACTGCTGAAGGCGCCGCCTTCTTCAAACACGCGACTGGTAAAGGTCGCATTGAGCATACCGGCACTGGCCTCATTCGGTGTGATCACGGCATCGAAGTTGGCATTGCCCTCTTTATCCAGTTGATCATCAAAGATGCGGAAGGTCTCGCCCTTGAACTCGCGTGTCTTGTCATCGAAGTTGTAATCGGTAAATACCTTGAAACGGGTGTTGAGGGGCGAGAGTTTTACCGCGACATCGGCCCGCAGACCGCCGGCCGTGGCGCCGTGCAACCATTGTCCGAACAGTTTGCCTTTGAGCGGCATTTCCGCCCGACTCAGGATTTCCTTGCCGAATTCCAGTTCCACCTTGAGACGATTGGGCACCACGGTTTCAATCTTCACTTCCTTGCTGAAGACCGCGCCGCCGAGCAGGGCCTTGGCGGTCCAGCTGCCGGTGATATCGTTGCTGTCCGTCTTCAGCTTGAAGGTATAAAAATCACCCACCGGCTGATTGTTGATCTCGGAATGCACCATCTGCCCCTTGGGATTGAAGAATTGCAGGGTGACGGGATGTGCCGCCGGGATCACATTGTCCTTGTCCTGCAAGACAAAGGTCAGGTGAATATCGTCACCGGGTCGCCAGACACCGCGTTCACCATAGATGAAACCCTTGATGCCCTTGGTCAGTTTCTCACCGTCAGTATCAAAGTGACTGACCGGCAGTACCGTGCCGCGGGTCAGTTTCAGATAACCGACCTGTTTGTCCTTGCGGGCGATCAGATAAAACGGGGTGGATTTGACCTGCAATTTGGCAATACCGGAGCCATCGGTTTTCATCTGACCGATGGACTGGTTCTGGAAATTCATGACATCGATGCTGACACCGGCCATGGGTTCCGAGGTGCGCAGATCGGTGGTGACCACATGGGTAAAACCATTGTCATCACGCTTGGCGATAATGCCGATGTTGGAGGCGAGGAAGTTGCGTTCATCCTTGACGCTGCCACCGGCGCCATGTACGTAGTAATCATCCTTGCAGGGGTTTTCCCGATCGCGCCAGTTATAGCCGCTCTGCGGGTTGTCGTAATAGTTTTCAACACCGTCCCAACCGCTGTTTTCCTTCAGATAGAGATCTTCCTGATTCTGCAACGGCTCTTCTTTTTTCACGCTGACATTGTTCTCTGCCTCAGAACAGGTGTAGGTGGAGTTGCTGCGATTGATCGACAGGCGCAGACGGAACAGGGCGCCGGGGTGTTTCTTCAACAGTTCAGTGGCATCGATCTCGTAACGGTTCCATTTGTTATTGGCCAGCGTGGGCAGGTGAATGGTCTTGCGCCACAGGTAGCGACCGACACGGTCCATGGAATCGAATTCTTTCAAGGTATTGGATTGCAGGAACTGTCCCATGTTGTCTGCGTAAACCTGGAAGGCAGTGACCTGTACCGAGTTAACATTGATGGCTTCAAACGGAATACTGAGGGCCTTGTTGTCCGGCAGGATCACCCCTTTGCCGGCAAATCGAACCTGGGGTTTTTGGGTGGCGAATTCGATCTTTTCCTTGATGTCCTTGCCCAGTCGTGCGCCATGAATGTTGCGCACCGCCTTGTTTACCACCACGACCAGCTCTCCGGTGAAGGCGCCATTCGGGTAGAGTTTCACCACATTGCCGTTTACCTTGTGCGAAGATTTGACGTTTTCAAACCTGATCAAGCCGTTGAGATTTTGGCGATTATCCAGCCGGTCGGAGAACTCCACCATGATGTATTGTTGATCATCCTGGATGGTGCGGATGCGCGTAATTTTGAAATCCGACAATGACGGGATCTCAACAATGGTTTCGCCCTTGTTGTCTGCACCGAGTACGCTGCCATCCCAGCGCAGGGTCAGATTCTGTGCATCGTCCTTGCGACGGATATTGTTAATCGTAAAGGTGTGTTCACGACCGTTGCTGCTGTGTTGCCACTCTATCGCCAACTCCTGATTTTCGATCCCGGCCTTGAGTAATTGTTTGATGGCATCACCGGTCTCATGATCCGATGTGGTCACAGAGCCGGACAGGATCATGGCCTTGTTGTCTTTGTCGCTGGTACTGAGGCCGGTGGTCCGGACTTCGAAATCCGCCTTGATGACCTGGAAGTGAAATTTATATTCTTTTAAATCGGTCGGCATACCCGGCAGGTCTTTGGCCTTGAAGGTGACCCGATATTCCTGACCGGGTTGCAGATCTTTTTCCGGTAACAGAATGATATCCCGGGTGGTGCCGAATGTGATGTTGCCGGGGATGGCGGGTTCGATGTCAATATATGTTGATGCATCCTGACCAATCTTTTCCACCGGTATCACTTCATTGATGAATTGCAGATTCAGACGGGTTTTTTTCGTGACCAGTCCGTTGGTATGCCCGGCGATATACTGACTCCATATTGCACGTTCTTCCTGTGAAGAGGCGGCATCTTTTTGTTTCGAATCACAACCATTGAGTAACAGTGTGACAAGGAACAGCAGACTGAAGAGTTTGGAAAATTTGGCGGAGATGATCATGTTCTTATCCCTTGTTAAAATACAATCCATACACCAGCAGTGTATTGCATTATTGCAATCTTGTTTTTATACAACAGCGGGGGAACTGTTGAATCCTGTTGTACAGGCAGGCTTGTTAGCGCAGCCTGATTGGATGCCTTGCCCGTAACTGTCTCAAGCATAGTGGAAAAGACACGCTGCCGGCAACACAAGATCAGTGCTCAATACGCTTGATTCCCGGTGTTTTTAGTCAGTTATATTTGCGGCACGGTGATGATACGTTCAAATTTTTCCGGGTAGCTGTACACTACTACCTGATAGGGTACTGTTTTATCAGCAAGGTACTGGAATTCAGTCCTGACCAGTTTCCGTCCGTATTTGCCCGGTAAATGTTTTTCAATAATGATTAACCGGCCATGTTCATCATATTGATAATCGGACTGACTGACCAGCACCTCCCGACTGGAGATCAGCAAGTGTTGCAGTTCTTTCACTGATTCAGGCACAGCGGCAAACAGGCCGACGACAAATCCTCCCATTGCGCCCAATACGGGCAAGGCAACCACCATCGCCAACTCAGTAATACCATGTGAATTGACCAGTGTTTCAATACCGGCTACAAAGCCCTTGCCGGTCCATACAAAGATCACTTTCACCGGACGGAAGACATCGGCTTGTCTGTCTTTGCGAATTGCGATCTCATACGACGTGGTGATGCGTTGTTGTTGTCGCCAGGCAAGATGATAGATAGAGCCGGACTCTGTCGGGCGTTGTGCCAGTGTCTTGCTGTAGTCGGGCAGGTTGTCTGCATTGAGTGGAATGGCTGAGAGGATCAATGGCGTCTGATTGGCATCCGGCGCCGGATTATTGAGTTTGACAGCGCAGCCGCTGACGAGGATCAAAACAGAGAGCAGGAGTCGCTTTATCATATCGGCTTGCCTTATACCGCCAAATCACCCGGTTTTCATACTATATATATGTACTGAATCCGTACTGAATGATATTCGTCAACTGTGGTCAGTTTTGTCGAAGATCCCCAACTCGTCCCACATGGCATCAACACGTTGTTTGACACTTTCATCCATGACGATGGGTCTGCCCCATTCACGGGTTGTTTCCCCCGGCCACTTGTTGGTGGCATCGAAGCCGATCTTGGAACCCAGCCCGGAGACCGGTGAGGCGAAATCGAGATAGTCGATGGGGGTGTTTTCGATCAGGGTGGTATCCCGGGCCGGGTCCATGCGCGTGGTCATGGCCCAGATCACATCATTCCAGTCACGCACATTCACATCATCATCGGTGACAATCACGAATTTGGTATACATGAACTGGCGCAGAAAGGACCAGACCCCCAGCATGACCCGTTTGGCATGACCGGGATACTGTTTTTTCATACTGACGACGGCGACCCGATAGGAACAACCTTCCGGTGGCAGATAAAAGTCGATGATTTCCGGAAACTGCTTTTGCAGGATGGGGACAAAGACTTCATTCAGGGCCACCCCCAGCACCGCCGGTTCATCGGGCGGCCGGCCGGTATAGGTCGAGTGGTAAACGGGATTATCACGGTGGGTGATCCGTTCTATGGTGAAGACCGGGAAGCGATCCACCTCATTGTAATAACCGGTGTGATCACCGAACGGACCTTCATCGGCCTCTTCGCCGGGATAGATAAATCCTTCCAGCACAAACTCCGCCGAGGCAGGGACTTGCAGATCAGAACCGATACACTTCACTACATCGGTTTTTTCCCCACGCAATAATCCGGCAAAGGCGTATTCAGAGAGGGTATCGGGGACCGGTGTCACCGCACCCAGGATGGTGGCGGGGTCGGCGCCCAGGGCGACGGCCACGGGAAAGGGCTCGCCCGGATGCTTTTCACACCACTCGCGATAGTCCAGCGCACCGCCGCGATGGGCCAGCCAGCGCATGATCACCTTGTTTTTCCCAATCACCTGCTGGCGATAGATACCCAGATTCTGTCGATCCTTGTTGGGACCTTTGGTGACCACCAGAGCCCAGGTGATGAGGGGACCGGCATCACCGGGCCAACAGGTCTGGATGGGGAGTTTGCCCAAATCCACCTCATCGCCCTGCAACTGGTGTTTTTGGCAAGGGGCCTTGCTCACCACATTGGGCGCCATGTTCAGGACCTGCTTGAAGATGGGCAGCTTCGCCCAGGCGTCTTTCAGACCCTTGGGTGGTTCCGGCTCTTTCAGGAAAGCCAGCAACTTGCCGGTCTCACGCAGGGCCGCCACCGAATCGGCACCCATGCCCATGGCCACCCGCTCCGGCGTGCCGAACAGATTGCCCAACACCGGGACAGCAAAACCTTTGGGATTTTCAAACAGCAGGGCCGGGCCGCCGGCGCGCAGGGTACGATCACAGATTTCGGTCATCTCCAGACGGGGATCGACCTCTTGCCGGATGCGTTTTAACTGACCGATTTTTTCCAGTTGCGCGATGAAGTCTCGCAGATCTTTATATTTCATGGTTTACAGGCCGGCTGTTGGGGATGCGGGGATTATGACACTGATAGCCGGGCCTGGCCAAGGCAAGGAAAAAAGGGGGGGAAGAGGAAAAAAAACGGCCGCACCGGCGAACCGGTCCGGCCGGGGAAGAAAGGAATTACAGTCGGAAGAAACCGACCGATGCAGAGAGTTCCTTGGCCTGATCTTCCATGACCTGTGCGGTGGCAGATAACTCTTCGGCGGAACTGGCATTTGACTGGGAGACCTTGTCCAGTTGTTCGACCGCCGTGGTCATTTGCTGGATACCGGAGGCCTGCTCGGCGGAAGCCGCTGCAATCTCGCGTACCAGAGTCGCGGTTTTCTGGATATCCGGAACGATCTCATTGATCAATCGACCGGCATTCTCGGCGACCTTCACACTGTTGCCGGCCACATCATTAATTTCTGAGGCTGCGGTTTGACTGCGCTCCGCCAGTTTGCGGACTTCATCCGCCACCACGGCAAACCCCTTGCCGTGTTCACCGGCACGGGCCGCTTCGATGGCCGCATTCAGCGCCAGCAGATTGGTTTTATAGGCGATGTCTTCAATCATTCCGATGCGTTCAGCAATATCGCGCATGGCGGCGACCGTCTCATTGACCGCCTGACCGCCATCTTCCGCCTTGGTGGAGGCCGTGGCGGCGATGCCGTCTGTGACACGGGCATTTTCCGCATTTTGCTCGATAGTGGCGTTCATCTCTTCCAGTGAGGCACTGGTTTCTTCCACACTGGCCGCCTGCTCACTGGAACCCTGACTGAGGCTTTGGGAGGTGGAGTTAACCTGTTCCGAGGCGCTGGAAATCTGCTCGGTCGCCGTGGAAATCTGGTTAATGATCTTGCGCAGATTGGTGATCATATTGGCCGAGCTTTCCATTACCTGGGCAACTTCATCCTTGCCGTCGACCTCAATTTGGATGGACATATCACCATCCGCAATCGCCTGGGTATGCTCAATCAACTTGTTCAGCGGGTTGACAATACTGCGCGTGATGAAGAAGGCCATGCCAAAGGCAATGCCCATGGTGATAAACAGGATAATGATAGTGACAGATTTGACTTCGACGGCCGTACTGTCAAATAACTTGTCCGCGTTGCGGCTCTCGGCAGACATGGAGGCGTCAATCTTGTCCAGCGGTGTGAGTACCGTGTCACGTATCTCATCCAGTTTGCCGTCAACCTCACGGATTCTTTCCATGTTGCGGTCAGCGCCCTGTTCGATCAGGGGCAGCAGCCTGTTTTCAAACACATCCAGATAGTGATCCACCGCTGTTTTGTATTCCTGGGCCCATTTGCGCTCATCGTCCGTATCCGCCATGTCGGCAATGGTTTTTTGGTCGAGCACTTTCTGTTTCTTGATCTCGGCCAAATCCGCGCGGGTCTCATCCAGTCGGCGATTGATCACCGAGTCACCAATTACGGCGTAATAGGCTTCGACCCGGCGCACCACGTCCTTGATGGATGCCACGTCACGAGAGCGTCCGGCCCCCTCATCTTGCAGGTCTGCAAGGTTTTGAATCTCCATGACGGTAAAAATCACCGAACCGGCGAAGACCAAAATAACTGCGCCGAAGGCGCCATACAGGCGTTGTGAAATTTTGAATTTGCTTAGCATAATTAATCCTGGCTCACGGTTTTTGCCGTTTCTCATTTACGTTGAGATATTGATTATCCAGAAAGTTTATCGGAGATATCTGCGCAAGCTTTAGCGTGGGATAGCGGTTTTTGCAGAAAACAGCGAATTTTATAGGGAAAACTTAGCCAAAATAACAAGGTGCAGTTGTGCACTGTTTTATCGCACGAAACAATGCTTATAAGTTTTGTTTAACTGATTTTGACAGGGAGCGACAAAATGTTGTTATCACTGTGGAAGATAAACAGCAATCACTCTATCAAAACATGAACTCAAATCAGCAACACATTGCTGATATTCGTGCACATTGGAATTAGTCTTAATTGATTTACCGGTGTGGCGTAACCAACAAAGATCACACGTTCCATCAAGTTGGTGTTCACACTGTTTCTAATTCTCAGAATATGTACGGTATTAATCCTGATCGACCATTTCACAGGCCGGCGACAACAACCAGAGCATCGGGATTTATTTTTTAAAATGCATTAATTCAAATATGTTTAGTATGGATTTGTGCGGCGAAATTCCATGCGGAAATTATTGAGATATGCATGTGGACAGTATTAATAAAAAGCGGGGTAAGGATTTTATGACAGTGGCCGATGTATAGATACCATCACACGATGGGGATGATGGTGTCGGGAAAGGGCCGCATTGCCTTGAATCCCCGGACGACTACTACACTGTCATGAGTGTATTCGGTTGCGGATATAGCAACAGACCGCCAGGAACCCGGTTGTCTGATCATCTGCCGCAGAATCGGTAACACCGGTAAATTTATTGTTGATAAAAGACGGAGAAAAATAATGTTTAGATATATCGTATTTCCGATTTGTTTATTACTGGTCGGTATTATGACCACGTCAGCCTATGCCAAGGAAGGGGGGTCGCATGCTCCCGGTGTTGGTAAAATCGGCGGTGATCACTGGGCGGACCGTATTACGGTCAGCGGTTTGCTGGAAGCGGAGTATGGCCAGACCTCGGTCGATGGCGGTGCAAGTGAGAGTGATATAGTACTGGCCACTGTGGAACTGGCCTTTGAAGCCAAGCTGAATGACAAGGTCAGCACACATTTAAGTTTCCTGTATGAAGAAGGTGATACAACCTATGAAGTGGATGAAGGTTATATCGCGTATAACATGGGTGGATTCACCATCAAAATGGGGCAAATGTATGTACCGTTCGGTTCCTATGAAACCAATGTCATCTCTGATCCCCTGACCCTGGAAATCGGCGAAACCCGTGATTCAGCCCTGATGCTTGAAGGTGAAGCCGGCAGCTTGCAGTACGCCGCCTACCTGTTCAATGGTGTGACCTTAAAGACAGGCAGTGAAGAAGCGGTGGATAAAATGGGACTGCGCCTGGCCTTTGTCAAAGAAGGTATGGATATCGGTGTTGACTACATCAGTAACATCGCCGACACTGCAACGGTCAGCAGCAATGTGACATCGACACCTGCTATCCAGACGGAAGTCTCCGGCATGGTGCTGCATGCCAACCTCACCTTTGGCAGCCTGCATGTCATCTTTGAGAACCTGACCTCTGACAAGTTTGACGCAGCTGACCTCTCTTTCAAAGGGAACGGTGCTGAACTCTCCGCAACCAACATGGAAGTAGGGTATGACTTTAACATGGGCGGCATGGAATCAACCTTTGCCGTGGCCATGCAGACCACCGAAGAAGCCTCTGGTCTGGGCTTGCCGGAGAGCCGCATGCTGATTGCCCTGTCCATGAAGCTGCAAAAAGACACTGCACTGAGCTTTGAGTATGCCACCAGCAGTGACTACTCGATTGCAGATGGTGGTACCGGTGCAGACAGCACCAGTATTACAGCACAGCTGGCGGTTGGTTTCTGATTAAGAGATGTTATTATCACCAGTAGAAAGGGGGCGTATGCCCCCTTTTTTATTTGGCGCTGCGCGATGCTGAATTTGGTGTTCGGTCCCGGCCGAACAGCCGGGTTCCTTTTCTTGCGCGGCCAAGAAAAGGAACCGAAAAGAAAGCCGCCCCGGCCGGCGCAAGCTTGCTGTGAAGTTTGTCTTTCATCGTGAGGCTCGCAGACGGGCCTTCCCTGGCCCGGCTGCTCACAAGGCAGTATCCATACTGCCTGCTTGTTGTATTCTAAAAGCCAAACTTCACCGCGCACCAGCCAATGGGGAATGATCCCAGCTCCGAATGTCATGTTTAAAGCAGGCTTTGTGATAAACAAGAATCTTGCCGCGAGGATCGGCCCCATCATCGGCGAGTGGTTGAGATGCATTTCATCATCAATCAATCGCGGCAGGGATGCCGCGCATTGGCAGTGGTCCATGGATGGACCATCTGCCAATGACAGGATGAAATCCATCGCAAACACGTTTTCGCCGATGGGGTGTCCTTTCTTTTGGTGACTTTTCTTTGGACAACGCAAAGAAAAGTCACTCGCCTCAGCCGCGCAGCGGCGGGCGAAACACAACAACCTTGAATGAAAAAACGATCCTTGCTTAATTACTGAGTGAACAAAGATCAATGCCACACAGTGGCGGACGAAAACAACAGAGAATAAAAAAACGACACCTCACCACCCATACGTCAATCCCACACTCCCAAAATAAACCTCCCCCGATGATAACGAGTGTTCACTCACCCCGCCCTCTATATCCATGGTCCAGTGTTTGTCCATCTGCCAATTGAGGTACAGGGATACACTGGTGGAGACGCTGTCATCCACGACTGACACCCCGCGTGAACCATGAATTCCTATCCGGGTAGTGTCAAAGGCATAACCCAGTTCAAGAGAGATGTGCTCATCTTCCAGTGCGTAGGTTTGTTGCACAGCGAAGGGAGGAAATGCCAGATGAAAAAATAAGGTAAAAATCGGCGGGGCTGAGGGTAAAGCAGCAATATTCCGGTCATAGTTGTACCAGGTGTAATCGACACGCATAAACCACGGATCTGCACCGTAGTAGCTCAGGCCGATAGTGATGTCATCACTGACAATATCCAGAACCGGGTTGTCAGCGCAGTATTGCGGCAAGTTGGGAAAGAGTGCTTGCAGAGTCGCACTCACGTAATAGATTGGGTGGATCTTGCAATGTAAATCAATGCTGCGTCGTTGTGGTATGAGGTTGATGCGCCAGTCATCCGTGTTATAGATGAGTTCCAGTCGGTGTGTGGTGATTTCCAGTTTATTACTTAAGCCCCACCACGAATAACGCCAGGTGACACTGAGCTCTTGTGAGGGATCACTGCCTATACTCACTTCACGGGTATAGGTGCGCAGGGTGTGGTTCAGGATAATGGGCGAGGTCAAGGCTGGGTTGTTGATTTCGAGATCGATTTCTGATTCGTTTTTCGCATACATGCCGCCCAGCTGTATTCCTCCCACCGCCAGATCCAGACTGACACTATAGTCCGACCCACCGTTGTCATCTCCGCCACCGGTTACACTAAAGAATGAGGTGTTTTCAGCACCGGCCTGTACCGTGCTCAACAGCAGATAACAACAGAGCACACTTCTGAAAAATTGTTTATATGGCAATACTTCACCTTTGCTTTGTAGATTGAGAGTTCACCCGACGGAATTTTAACGGCGACGATTCCGGTACCGTTGTAATATCTTGCGCCGTTGTTCCGGGGTTAAACGCCGCCATTGCTGACGGCGTTCACGCCATTGTTGTCGTTCTTCCGGACTCATGTTGCGCCATTTTTCGCGTAGCTCCTTGCGCTTTTCCGCCGGCAGGTTCTGGAACCAGCGGAACCGTTCCCGCACCTTGTGACGTTCTTCCGGTGGTAATTTGCGGTATTCGTCAAAACGTTCACGCAAGCGTTGTTTTTGTTCCGGCGGCAGTTTTGCCCAGTGTTTAAAACGTTCCTTTGCCTGCTGCTTTTGTTCCGGTGTCAGCGTTTGCCAGCGTTCGGCGCCGCGTTGCAGGCGTTCCTGTCGTTCCGGCGGTAATTCCGACCAGCGGTCAGCGAATGGTTTGAGGATCTTTTGCTGATCGGCACTCAACTCATTCCACTGTACCGCCTGGCCGACCGGTAGCAGGCTGAACCACAGTAACAGGCCCGTGATGAAACGTTGCCTATTCATGTTCTTTCTCCTCTTGTTGGCCTTCGGCCATTTCACTCTGTTGCCAATCGCGCATCTGCAACGGATCATGATATTCACCATCAATGTTTTGTCCTTCACCCAGGAACTCCAGTAGTTCCATGGGCGGGTTCGCTTCATTCTCCGCCGCTTGCAGCATTGAGCCCGGCAACAGGATCAGCACACAGCCAAGATAAAACTGAATCTGTTTAACCATGTCGCGTCTCATCCGCCAGCCATTGATAAAATTCCAGATCCTGAAACATCTCCAGCTCCTCGCCGGCGACCAGCATGGGCAGGTCTTCCATGGCCAGACTGTTGGTCGCTGTCGGGACCCAGACGATAGAGACGGTTAACACCACGGCCGCTGTGGTCGCGCTGCCCATTGCCAACAGCGGTGTCAGGCCAAACCGTTTGCGTTTGCCCTGTTGCAAGGCCTGCTGTCGCGCTTGATTCAGACGCGACAGGGTTGCGGCATCCAGATGTTCCACGCTGTCATCCAGCTGCTGCGTGATCTGTTGTAACAGTTGCTTGTCGTTGTCTTGCTGACTCATGGCCAGGTACCCTGTAGCTGTTCTCTTAATCGTTGTATGGCCCGAGAATAATGGGTTTTCACACTGCCTTCACTGCAACCCATGGCGCGGGCCGTTTGCGCCGTATCCAGTCCTTCCCATTGTCGCAACAAAAACACCTGTTGCTGACGCAGCGGCAAATCGTGCAGAACTTTTTCCAACACCGCCATGGCCTGTTGCTGTTTGGTCTGCTGTTCAGGATTGACGCTGTGCTTATCTTCCATGGTTTGCCAGGGAAATTCACCATCATCCGACTCATTCTGCGCGGTGCCAAAAAAGCCCCATACCCGTTGTCGTACTGTATTGCGACGATACCAGTCACGAATGGTGGTTTGTAATATGCGGGTGAACAATGCCCCCCACTCCTGCGGCTCGCGGTCACGATACCGTTTCACCAGCTTTAACATGGCATCCTGCACAATATCCAGTGCTTCATCCTGCCGGCCGGTGGCGATGATCGCCATTCGATACGCCCGACGCTCGACATCCTTGAGGAACTGCTCCAGTGTATGTGCGGTATTCAGCGTTTTGACTCCGGTCGGCGTTGCTCGAAATGGCGATCATCCCGGTCCAAACCATTAATTGTTGGGCTGGTTGCGGCGGCGATCAATACGGCGATGCAGGCGCTGACCACGTTTGTCCATACGCTGATCGATACGGTCGCCACGGCGATCCAGCCGGTTTTCGATGCGATCACCGCGACGATCCAGGCGATTATTTATCCGATCACCGCGTCGTTCCAATCGATCAGCGGCGGCATCATGGCCTTTATTCCGCAGGCGTTCAGCGCGTTTGTCGAGGCGATTTTCGATACGATCACCGCGACGGTCCAGCCGATCATGAATGCGTTCGCCGCGTTGATCCAGTCTTTCGTTAATCACATCGCCCCGGCGATCCAGGCGATCTTCCACCCGTTGCCCCGGACCGGTATTATCCGCCCACGCCTGATTGCCCATCAGCAGTGCTACTGTACTGAAAATAAAGAGTTTTTTGTAAATCATGGTCATCTCCTCAGGGAAAAATTTGTCTCGTTTCAGACTGTTTAACGCGGCAACGGGGATTCGGTTGACAGGAAACTTGAATAAAATCGAGCCGGACCTACATTAATTGATACCCGACCCACAATGACCAACACAAGGTGACTGTATTCATGTCCAACCCATTAATGGCAATGGACGGCTTGCCGCCGTTTCAGAAGATCAAACCGGAACATATCGAACCCGCCATCAGCCAACTCATTGAGCAAAACCGCCAACTGGTGGACCGACTGCTGGCTGAAAACGAACACTACACCTGGGATAACCTGATCCAGCCGCTGGAAGAAGAAGACAATCGCCTCAGTCGGGCCTGGTCACCGGTCAGTCACATGAATTCCGTGGTCAACAGTGAGGCCCTGCGTGAGGCCTATAACGCCTGCCTGCCCAAGTTGAGTGAATTGAGTACCGAGATGGGGCAAAACGTCCATTTATATGAGGCATACAAAAGTATCCATGACATGCCTGAATTTCAGCATCTGGATCAGGCGCGCAAAAAGACCATCGAAAATGCCCTGCGCGATTTCCACCTCTCCGGGGTGGATCTGCCGCAAGCGAAAAAGGTGCGCTATAAAGAGATCAAACAGCAGCTCTCCAAACTCACCACCAAATATGAAGAGAATCTGCTCGATGCCACCCAGGGCTGGACCCGGCAGATCACCGATGAGTCACTGCTCGCCGGTTTGCCCGACTCGGCCCGCGCCATGGCGCGCCAAAGCGCCGAACAGAAAGGGCTGGAAGGCTGGTTGTTTACCCTGGAGTTTCCTTCTTATTACGCTGTCATGACCCATGCCGATGACCGGGAACTGCGACATGAGATGTATCAGGCCTATGTCACCCGTGCCTCGGACCAGGGTCCCAATGCCGGCAAATGGGACAACACGACCATCATGGACGAGATCCTCGCTCTGCGGCATGAACTGGCTCAATTGCTGGGCTTTGCAAGCTTTGCCCACCGCTCTTTGGCGACCAAGATGGCGGAATCACCGGAGCAAGTACTTACTTTCCTGAACGACCTGGCGGCCAAATCCAAGCCGGCCGCTGCACAGGAACTGCAGGATTTGCGCGATTACGCCCGTGAACACGATGCCATGGATGATCTGCAACCCTGGGACATCGGCTACTACTCGGAAAAACAGCGTCGTCACCTGTACGACATCAGTCAGGAAGCCCTGAAACCCTATTTCCCGGAGAGCCGCGTCATCCCCGGCATGTTTGAGGTGGTCAAGCGCCTGTACAACATCGACATCAAGGAAATGGATGACGTGGAGACCTGGCACCCGGCTGTGCGGTTTTATGAAATTCGCGATGCCGCCGGTGAATTGCGCGGTAGGTTTTATCTTGACCTCTATGCCCGAGAGCACAAACGCAGCGGGGCCTGGATGGATGATTGCCAGGGACGTATGCTGCTGCACGACAATCGTGTGCAGGTACCGGTCGCCTACCTCACTTGTAATCTGACCCCGCCTATTGGCAATGACCCGGCTCTGTTTACCCATGACGAAGTGACCACCCTGTTCCACGAATTTGGTCACGGGCTGCACCACATGTTGACCCAGGTGAACCACATCGCTGTATCCGGCATCAATGGTGTAGCCTGGGATGCGGTGGAACTGCCCAGCCAGTTCATGGAAAACTGGTGCTGGGAGCGTGAGGCCCTGAATCTTATCGCCGCTCATTACCAAACCGGCGCAGCCTTGCCGGATGACCTCTATAATAAGATGCACGCGGCCAGAAACTTTCAGTCAGGCATGCAGATGGTACGGCAACTGGAATTTTCCCTGTTCGATTTCCGTTTGCATCTGGAATACGATCCGGCAAAGGGATCACAGGTACAACAGATGCTGGATACCGTGCGAGATCAGGTTGCTGTGATAAAACCACCGGTCTGGAACCGATTTCAGCACGGATTTTCCCATATTTTCGCTGGGGGTTATGCGGCCGGTTATTACAGTTACAAGTGGGCTGAGGTATTATCCGCAGATGCCTTTGCAAAATTTGAAGAACATGGCATTTTTGACTCAGCAACCGGCGCAGCATTTCTGCATAATATCCTCGAACAAGGGGGAACCTACGAGCCGATGGAGCTGTTTATCAAGTTTCGCGGCAGGGAACCGACTATAGATGCATTACTCAGACACAGCGGCATCACAACAGAATAAATACAAGGTCAGGCATGAAGAATAAGAAAACCCGGATCATTTTTATCACATTACTGTCATTATTCATTCATCACAGCGCTGCGGCAGAAACCCGATACGTCACCGACCGTATTATGCTTGGTGTCGCCAAGGATCCCGCACCCGCCAGTCTGCTGGTCACGTCTATTCCGACCGGTACCATGGTTGAAACCAGCGAGACCAACGGTGACTTTACCAGGATCAAATTGCCTGACGGTACCGAAGGCTGGGTCAACACAGTCTACTTGCGTGATGACAAACCGGCGGTAGTGGAATTAACAGAAGTGAAAGATCAGTTGGCCAAGAAAGAGCGTGAGGTGCAAAACTGGCGTGATGAGGCGACCAACCGCCGCAACGAGTTCAAAGAACTCAAGCGCAAGATGTCTGCCGGTGAAACCGTAGAAGCCGATCCGGAGTTGGCCAATAAACTCAAGGAAGCCGAAACCCGGAACCAGACCTTAACGGAACAAGTTGCCAAACTGGACAACGAATTGCAAGAGTTGCGCAAACTCCAGCAAGGCGACTCCGCACAAAGACTGAAACAATACGAATCCGAAAATATCAAAATGAAAACCCGCATCGAAGCGGCCCTGGCCAATCTGGAAGGAAAGACCGTCCCCACTCCGGAAGAACTGGCCTCCATCCGCCCCGATTTCCCGCTTTGGTACACCATACTGCTGGTGCTGATGGTGGTGATAGGTATTGGCGGCGGTATTGGCTGGATGGACTATCAAAACCGCAAACGTCACGGCGGGTTCAGGTTATAACTTTTCTAGAAGACACAGGTTCCCATGCGTTGCGTGGGGATCGGTGTGTTAATTCTTCGAGCAAGTCATCTGAGAAGTTGTTAATTGTTCGTTTGCCGCTGCGTTGAGCCCGGATTCATTGTTTTGCTTTCTATTTTTTGTGTATCGCTGCGTGATGAGTAACACTTTTCCCCGGACATAAAAAAACCGCCGCATGATGCGGCGGTTTAGATGTTTACAGACGGTTTGGTTTATGCCGCCTTGTCACTCAGAAGTCGGCTGGAGTTGCCGCTGCCGATTTCGATCTTGCGCGGTTTCATCGCTTCGGGGATGACCCGTTCCAGATCAATATGCAGTAAACCATTCTCTACTACCGCACCACGCACTTCCACATGATCGGCCAGATTGAAACGACGTTCAAAGTTGCGGGCGGCAATGCCCTGATGCAGGTATTTCTTCTGTGCCTCGGTCTTTTCCTTGCGGCCGATGACCTTCAGGCTGTCGCCTTCCACTTCCACGTCCAGTTCATCTTCCGCAAAACCGGCGACGGCCATGGTGATACGGTACTTGTCTTCTTCGACAAGTTCGATGTTATAGGGTGGATAGGCAGGGGTTTCACCGCGAGTCACTTCATCAAACAGTGAAGCAAGGCGATCAAAACCGATGGCGGAACGATATAACGGGGTTAAATCAAAAGTACGCATGATCATATTCTCCTCTATTAAGCAACATGATTCTTACAAGCCGGACCTCTGTTGAGCATCCGTACATGTTACTTATGGTCGGTGGAATTTTTTTCAAGCGTGCCGGCGCGAAAAATTGCCCGACGGGTAACAATCGGGCCGATCAACTCAAACAACACGGTGGAACTGATGGCCACCGCCAATAGCATCGGGCGATGTTCCGGAAACTGGTTGGCCGCCACCAGGGCCATACCCACGGTTGCCCCGGCCTGGGGCAACAGGGTCAAACCCAGCCGGCGTTAACTGATGGTATCGGCACCGCTCAACCAACATCCCAGTCCACCGCCGGCCACCTTGCCCACCATTCTGGCGATGATGTAACCCACACCGATCAAGCCCAGGTATTGCACATACTCAAACTTCAGCGAGGCACCCGCCAAAATAAAAAACACCACCATAAAGGGCCACTCTATTCCTTCAATGGCATGAAAGGGGTAACTGTGATGCCGCGCCAAATTGGTGATCACCGCCCCCATCACGATGGCCGCGATAAGAAATGAGACATCCAGCCACATGGCCAGCCCGCCACACAACAGCACCAGCCCCAGTGCTTCGGTCAACATGGGTTGCCCGGCCTTGATACGACCGGTGAGATAGGCGGCTGGCACGCCCAATACTATGCCCAGCAGCATTGCTCCCCCCACTTCATGGGTGGCATCAATGAGAGAATCAAGTCCGGCGGTAGCATGTTGCATTCCGCCCACCATCGCCAGTCCTACGCTGAACAGGATCAGACTCCACACATCATCCAGTGCCACCACGGCCAACACCCTGTCATGAAACACACTTTTTTTTCCTGATTCGTTGATCGTCTCCATGGTCGCTGCCGGATCGGTGGCCGATGCAAAGCAGGCGCACAGGATGGCCGGCACCGGTGACATGCCCAACAGCAACAGCACCCCGCAGACCACCACAGCTGTCACTACCACTTCAGTGGCAGAAATAATGAGCAAGGCCCCGGCCGCACCATCAAAGGTCTTGCGGGTCAACCTGCCGCCGATCAAAAAACCAATCATCAATAGCGCCACATTGGCCAATAACTCAAAGTTATCCAATACCGGTCGCGGGATCAGATCCAGCACAGCCGGTCCAATGACGATACCGAAGATCAACAACAGGGTTACACGCGGCAGGCGGGTACGACGACCCAACAGATCCGTCGCCAATCCAAGCAACAGGAGGCAACCGATGGTGATAAAAAATTGTGGCGCGATTTGCATAAGGTGACCTCAATACTCCCAAGTATAGAACGTAGCAACCCTGCCGGTGCTCCACCGCGCAATATGCCTGCACATAGCGGGAAAAAAAATGGTTTTAACCGTGCTGATGGTTACTCTGCGGAACCATGCCGCTGTGCGAGATAATCCCGGCCGGCCATCTCGGTTAAACGGCTGACAGTGCGGTCAAATTCAAATTTGTTCAGCCTGCCGTGATAGATGTCGTTGGCCGGTGCGGCGGCGGTGGCGATAAGTTTGACGTGGTTGTCGTAGAGGGCATCGATGAGATGGATAAAGCGTTTTGCGGCATCGTCACGTTCTTCATTCAATACCGGTATGTTGCTGATAAAAACCGTGTGGAAGCTTTTGGCTATATCCAGATAATCATTGGCGGAGCGGGGTTTTTCACACAGTTCATCAAAGGTGAACCAGATGTATTCATTGGCCCAGGCCAGATAATGAAACTCACGCTGGTTAATGGTGATATCGCGATGCGTCTTGGCGGGAACATTGGCCAGTTTCCGAAACTGATCCTGCAACTTAAGATGACCATCCGTACCGTTGATCACATGGTAGGTCTCAACATTTTGCAACATGCCGATCCGGTAATCGGTTCCATCACCCAGACCGGCCTCGGTGGTGTTTTGTTTTAACAGTTCAATGGCCGGTAAAAAGCTGTCTCGTTGCAAACCGTTTTTATACAAGTCATCAATGGGGATGTTGGAGGTCATCACCAGTGTCACCCCTTCCTTAAACAAGGCTTCAAGCAAGCCGGCCAGGATCATGGCATCACCGATATCACTGACATGAAATTCATCCAGACAAATCAGACGATATTTTTTCGACCACTGTTTGGCGACCTGTTGCAGGGGGTTGGTGGTGTGCTCCAGTTTCGCCAGCTCGGTATGGATATCCCGCATAAAACGATGGAAGTGTAACCGGTGTTTTTCCGGGAAATCGAGACAAGCGTAAAATGAGTCCATCAACCAGGTCTTGCCCCGCCCGGTGCTGCCGTGGAAATAGACCCCGATTATGGGTGGCGGTCGTTTACCAAACAGGCGCGCCAATAATCCGGGCTGACGCTCTTCGTTAATCAACTCCAGGTAGAGGTCATCCAGACAACGCATGGCCTGCTCCTGTAACAGATCAGGTTGATAGCCGCTGTGCCGGACCAGATGTTGATAATATTGAAACGGGGTCATGGTTATTACATCGTCCTGATCCGGTTTCTGCTTTACCCTATTACGTTTCCGGCAATCCCTTTTGTGCTTCTGTCATGGCCCGCAGGCCGTCCAGCAGGGTGGGATAACGCAGTGTGACGTCTAACTCTTGCTGCATGCGGCGGGAGTCGATACGGCGTGACTCACGCAGGTAGGAAAGCATACCGGGGCTGATGGTGCGCTCTGCCTCCGGCCAGTCCACCGCCGGCGGCCGGGGCAGACCAAAGTAATCGGCCAGGGTATAAAAGTATTCCGTCATATTGGAATCCTGTCCGTCACTGACATTATAGATACGGCTGCCTGCCGGCCGGTCGGCCACCCTCTGACAGATCAGGGCCAGATCCTCGGCATGAATACGATTGGTCTTCGGCGCCAGTGCCTCCTTTAATACCGGCACTCCATCCCTGATCCGCTGCAGCGGCAGGCGATCCGGGCCATAGATGCCGCCAACCCGCAGGATAATCACCGGTACACCGCGAGGTTCCGCCCAGGCCTGCAAGCGGCTCTCCATGTCGCAGCGACGGCGCGCCCGATCCACCATGGGATTGGGCGGTGTCTCTTCCGAGACCAGCTCACCCTGTTGATCGCCATAAACACCGGTGGTACTGATCGCGACGATCCGTGCAGGTTGTTGTGTGTCCATCGCAGCGATGAAATTGCCGATACGTGTATCCTGTGTGCCTTGTGCAGGTGGTGGTGCAAACCAGTAGATCAGACTCTCATTCACCGGTAATGCCTGTAATGTGTGTGGTTTATCAAGATCAGCCTGTATGGGTATAACACCAGCAGAGTGCATTTCATCCTGTTTATCCTGACTGCGTGCAAGGCCATACACCGGCTTTTTCTCTGTTAACCATAACCGGGCAACCAATTCGCCGATTCCGCCATAGCCGATAATCAGGACCTGTTTGAAAGCTGTATTTTCCATGAGTGTTGGGAGATAATGCCGCCTTTATTCAAAGAGCAGATTAATGAGTTTTACGGTTACGATCCAGCCCAGCGGCCACCAATATTCCGTGGATGCAGGCGAAACGATACTCGATGCAGCACTGAATCACGGCTTCAACCTCTCGTATGGTTGCCGCAACGGGGCTTGTGGGTCCTGCAAGGGAAAATTACTGGCAGGAAACATTGAGTACGGTGATACCCCCACCACTGCACTGGAAGAAACCGATGCAACCAATCATTTAATTCTGTTCTGTCAGGCCAAACCCACCAGTGATGTCACCATTGAAGCGCATGAGATCGGTGCGGTAAAAGATATTCCTGTTCGAACCCTGCCCTGCAAGGTTGTTGCACGGGATCGATTGAACCACGATGTCATGCTGATTCAACTCAAACCCCCTGCTACCGATCGTTTGCAATTTCTGGCCGGGCAGTATGTGGATTTTCTGTTACCTGACGGACGCCGGCGCAGTTTTTCCATCGCCAATGCACCGCATAATGACGAAGTCATCGAATTGCATATTCGCCACATCCCCGGCGGGCGATTCACCTCTGAGGTGTTTGATAATCTCAAGCTGAAAAGCATTATGCGTATTGAAGGTCCACTGGGCAGTTTCTTTTTACGCGAGGAGTCGGATCGACCGGTAATTTTTATGGCGGGCGGCACCGGGTTTGGGCCGGTAAAAGGGATCATTGAACATGCACTGGCAGCCGGCATCACTCGTCCCATGCATATCTATTGGGGTGTCAGGGCAAAAGAAGATCTCTATATGCATGAGATGGCGGAGAACTGGGCGAGCAACTACGCGCATATCAGCTACACACCGGTATTGTCTGAAGCCAAGGCGGAAGATCACTGGCAGGGTCGAACCGGCTTTGTGCATGAAGCAATTTGCGCCGATTATGCGGATTTATCCAACTATGAAATTTATGGTTCGGGACCACCGGCGATGATCCATGCCGGCAGTGATGCCTTTGCCGCCCGCGGTCTGAATCTGGCTCACTATTATTCTGATGCGTTTGAATTCAACAAAGACTGATTAACAGACAAATAAAAAGATCACCGACTGCAGATTAACTCCATTTAACAGCATCTGCAGGCAGTGATCACACGCACATCCCCGAATTCCCACTCTGGCGACCAATATAGTCCGGCCAAGCTGAATCCAGACTGAACATTGCAGAACACTTTGCTTAATTTTCAAGCACCTTCCGATTTGATTCCCGTCAAGCAAACATATTACCATTGTGGAATACATATCCAGCGTGGTGATATCAAGTGAATAAATACATACACATCAAAAATGGTTTGCTTGCCTGTTTCATCCTGTCGCTGATAAATGGTTGTGCTGCCAGCAGTCATACACGGTCATCCAGCTACCAAAACCAACCCTCATCATCATACGCAACCCATACAGACAACACCGATTATTTAAAACTGTTTTCCGAAGCATTCACACGAATTCAACAGAATTACTATCAGACAATCGCCCCCAACATCCTGCTTGGTCATGCTGCAGAAGGTATACTGAAAGTCACCAATCTGACCTATGCGCAAGTTGGTGTTTCACCATCGGTATTTAGTTCTCACCGGACCAGCCATACCCTGTCGCCCGAAAATAAATCTGAACTCCCTCTTCGCCCGTTTGCCGATCTGGTAATCCGCGTTAAACAATTCCGCCCGGATCTGCAAGACAGGGAACTATATTATGCTGCAATACGTGGCATGATGACCGGGCTGGACAAACAGAGCACCTTTATGGATGAAGAGGAATCGAAAATTCTGTTTACCGGTCGTCCGGAAGCAGCAATTGGTCTGGTCCTTAAGAAAATCGATAACGCTATCGTCGTTATAGAGCCACTGGAAAATTCGCCGGGGTTACATGCCGGAATCAAAAGCGGTGACACTATCCTTGCCATTGATGGTCACACGACGGCGGACATGAGCCTGGATAAGGTGATTCATGATTTGCGCGGCAAACCGGGTACCTCGGTGAAACTGGACATCATGAATACAACCGGAAATAAACAATCTATCCTTGTGTATCGAGACATCATCAAACGAAACCCGGTCAAATCCCGCTTGCTGGATGGTGGCATTGGTTACATCAAGCTGCTCCAGTTTACGGAACATGCAACAAAAGCACTGAAGGCTCAGTTATATTCGTTGCAGCAACAGCACGGCAGACCATTGCAAGGTCTGATACTTGATTTACGCAACAACACAGGCGGGTTGTTGAATACGGCGGTGGAAATAACGGATGTCTTTCTGGCCGGGGGTCCAATCACGACTATTCAGGGCAGGGGCGCTTCTGACATCACAAATTATAATGCCGAGCCGACCGGTTATAATGCTGTCGGTGAACATATCAAACTGGTTATTCTGATCAACGAAAAGACCGCTTCCGGTGCCGAGATCCTGGCCGCCGCCATGCAGGATAACAATCGCGCTGTTGTATTGGGCAGACAAACTGATGGCCATGGCAAAATCCAGAGTGTTGTCGTATTACACAACCGGACCTTGTTAAAACTGACCACGGCGATCTTCACTCGCAAAGGTAACAAGGCCATTGATGGAGTGGGCGTGCTGCCGGACATCTGTATCCAGGGCAAGCGGAGTTATCGTGGCGCCAAACGCAACAAACGTGTCTGCGGAAAAGTGATTGATTCAATTAAAACAGATACAGATGATGAACTGGATATCGCCGTTCGTGAGTTAACGCATCAGCTCCCGCAACAACGAATGGAATGATCAACCCGACTGTCTGACCACGGAACGGGGATCGTGTTCGGTGTGCAGAGTGTCGTAGGTCTTTTCTTCCGCCGCCAGTAACAGGCCCTTGCGGAAACAGTCACGCGCTTCGTCCGGCTCTTCCAGTTGTTCCAGCAATCGACCCAGCTCGGTATAGGTTTCCGAACGTGGGCCGGCCCCCAGACTGGCTTCCAGATAGGAACGTGCCTTGCCCCACAGCTGGTTGATCAGACACAGGCGACCCAGTGTCAACAGTAGGACAGGATTATGTTCGTGACCTTTCAACCAGACCTCGGCATTGGCCAGTTGTTTGCCGGGTGCTTCACTCTGTACCAATCCATATAGATAGACAAACTCCACATTCCAGTGTCGCTTGACCGCTTCGCGTAACAGGGTCTCGGCATCGTTATACAGTTCCAGCAACAACAGGTGTCGGGCATATTCATCGATCAGCACATCTTCATTACGCAGATCACGCGGCACATGCTGCCACGAACTGCGCAACCGATCAGCCTTGCCCTGTTTGGCGGCGATGTTCAGCAATTCCCGGTGGACACTGATTTCCAGTTCATGCAGGTCGCGCTCCGGCACCACATTTTGTTTGCGGAGTACCGGCAAGAGTTCTTTCAGATCACCCCAGCTTTTGAGTTTTTTATAGAGGGTCATCAACAGGAACAGGACATGCGGATGCTTCGGTGACAGGGTGCGCAGGTGGATCAGGGTCGCCAGTGACTGTTCCAGTTGGCCGTGAGCCAGTTGCAATTCCGCCTGGGTAACCTGTACCGCAAAGCTGGCATCCTTGCGATTGGCGTGGGCCATGGCCAGATAGTGATCGCGGCGTTCCGGTGCATCGAGTTTCTGGGCGGCGCGTGCCGCAGAAAGATAATTCAACAACGGCAGTTCACTGTCCTTCACACTGCGAACCAGTGCCCGCTCCGCCTCGGCCCAGTTACCCTGAGCCAGTTCAATCAAGCCCTGGTTGGAGATCTGCCGGGCGCGTTTGCCGCGACGGCTGGTGCGCCAGAAACGCAGCCTGCTGCGGATACTCAAAAAGTTTTTCACCAGTCGGGCGAAAATGTAGAGCAGGGTTAACAGGATCAACAGCGTAACCACAAAGGTGGCAATGCTCATCTCCCAGGTTTCATAACCGCGACCAATCAGCACATAACCCGGATCCTGATGCATAAACAGACCCAGCATCACAGCCAACAACAATACAGATAAAATCCTGAACAACCGCGTCATAGAGTGACCTGACTGTCAGCCGCCGGGACAGGCGCGGTCGGGGGGTTCGTACCGACGGGTTCTTTCACTGACGGAGCAGACTCCGGTTTGGGTGCAGTTGCCGGTTCAGGTTTGGTTTCCGGTGTGGCGGCAGGTTTCGTTTGGGGTGCAGGCGCCGGTTTGACCGGCTTCCGCCCGCCGCCGCCGGCCTCTCGATAACTTTTGATCGCGTTATAGCTGCGAGTCAGTTCCGGCAGATCCGCCTGCAGTTCCTGCTGCAACAGGGTCTTGATGCTGTCCAGTGTGGCGCGGGTGGTGTTGTGTTCCAGATCAAAATAGAGCCGGATCCATTTTTGTGTTTCCGTTAACCGTTCATGGTAAATGGTGTACTCATTTTGCAGAAAGGCAAGTCGCGCCTGTTCCAGTTTAAGTTGCAGGTTTTGCACCAGGAAAAACCGCTGCTCCGGCTGGAGCATGGGCTGGATTGGTTGATCATGTTTACGATGATTGAACAGGCCAATCAGGTCCTGCCACATCATGCCCAACACTTCCTTGAAGGAACCCGCCTCCCGATCACCCGGCGGATCTTCTTTCATCCGTTGCCGGATATCTTTCGGATCGGGGATACGCAGGGGCAGTTTGGTGACATCCTGTACCAGTGTACTCAGGGCCAAGGAGACACCGCTGGTATCCTGTACGGGGATCTTCTGCAGGGCGCTGATGTCCTTGCTGATCTCCTTGCGCACCTTGATGATGCCGGGATCGCCGATCTCACTCAATTTGTTGTTGGCCGACTGCAAGGCGACGATCGCTGTTCGAATATCACGCTCCAGCAACAGACGGTGGCCGGCCAGCTTGATGAGGTACTCCGCTTCGGACAACAACCAGTCCTTGCGCATGTGACCGCCCTGCTCCAGCAGCTTGCTCACCCCTTCTTCAAGATAGCCCTGACGTTCGGCCATGGCGGCCAGTTGCTTCGCTGACGCTTCGTGTTCCTGCTTGCGCGCTTCCTGCATGGCTTGCACCAGCGCTTCCAGACCATTGACCCGCTCGCGGTAATCAATCACGGATGTCAGTGCATAACGCCAGATACCAAACCCGGCCAGCCCGATGATCACTAACAGGATCAGGATGCGAATGAAGCCGCGACCACGGTGCGACTTGTGTCGTTTGTGTTTGGTCGCCGTCTGTGGTTTGTTATCAGTGGTCTTTGTATTGTCCGGGGCTGTCTCGCTCACACGCTACCCTTCCGTTTTCTCATTTATTCAGGTTTGTCTGCACCGGCTTGCAAGCCGTGCAGGATGGCTGTATCGCCGGCGTTCTCCGCCACAATCATTTTGCCACTGTAACCCAGTTTTTCGGCCAGTGGAATCAATCGTGGATTGATCAATAACAAGGGTATTTGGCTCAACCAGGATCGATATTGTTCGCCGGCCATATACCACAAGTTTTGCAAGCCTTCACCGCTGGTCACAACGATGATGTGGATCAGTCGCTCGGCAATGGCTTCCTGCCACATCGCCAGTGAGGCGGCCGGTCGCACGCGCTTGTATACAGTAGCATAGATAACTTCAGCACCCCGCTCACGCAGGGTATCACCCAACAGAGGACGACCATCCTCACCACGCAAAATCATCACCCGCTGTCCTGCGACCTGCTTCAGGGCAGGCATGGCGAGCAGGGCTTCGGAATGAAAGCCTGACTCGGGGATCACATCCGGTTCACGTTGGAAGTCTGCCAGTAATTGACGTGCCGTACCCTGACCCACCGCAACAATCCGGCAGGTGGTCGGCAAGCTGTCCAGCAATTGTCGGCTGAAGCTGACCGCATTGGGACTGATAAAGATCGCCATGTCGAAGTCAGACAAGGCAGCCAGTTGCGCCCTGGTGAGGTCAGGTTCATCCGGTGGTTCGATGGCGATCACGGGAAAGCGAAAGGCGCGCCCCCCTGCATCCTCAATCAGGCGACACAGACTTTCCGCCTGATGGGCCGGGCGTGTGACCAGCACGCCCAGATGCTGCAGTGAATCAGAGGTCATAGAGTTGTTGCAGGATGGTATCGGCCCCCCTGCTCAACAAATCCTCAGCCAGCACCAGCCCCAGGTGTTCGGCCTCATCGGGATGACCGGCAATATCGCCGCGCACAATGACACTGCCGTCACTCTGTCCCACCAGACCACGCAATAACAACATCCCCTTGCTCAGTTCGGCATAGCCGGCAATGGGGACCTGACAACCACCCTGCAAACGGTGGTTCATGGCCCGTTCCGCCAATACCCGGATGTGGGTCTCCGGATCATTCAGGGGAGCCAGCAGGTTATTGATCCGCACATCGTCCTGTCGGCATTCGATCCCCACCGCGCCCTGTCCGATGGCCGGCAGACTGACAGAGGTGTCCAGATATTCGGTAATACGGTGGGTCATATCGAGCCGTTTCAGACCCGCCGCAGCGAGGATAATGGCGTCATATTCTCCATCATCCAGTTTTTGCAGGCGGGTATTCACATTGCCGCGCAGATCGATGATGCGCAAATCGGGTCGCAAGGCGCTCAGTTGACACTGACGCCGCAGACTGGAGGTACCCAGACGCGCCCCTTCCGGCAACGCTTCAAAACTGTCAAAGGTATTGGAGACAAAGGCGTCCCGCGGGTCTTCGCGGGGACAGATGACCGGCAGATGCAGGCCGAGAGGTAACTCGACGGGCACATCTTTCATGGAGTGGACGGCGATATCCGCCTCGCCGGTCAACAGGCCGTTTTCCAGCTCCTTGACGAACAACCCCTTGCCCCCAACCTTGGCCAGCGGGGTATCCAGGATCTTGTCCCCCTGAGTGGTCATTTTCAGCAGTTCCACCTCCAGACCGGGGTGGATCTTTTGTAACATGTCGCGCACATATTCCGCCTGCCAGAGGGCAAGTTGGCTTTTACGCGTCGCTATACGCAGGATATCAGCCATAATCCAGGTTAACCTTTTTTATATCTGGTTGATTTATTATCGCTTTTTGAACAGCTTTTGAACCATTCGGAAACATGCCGGTCAGCAGGTATAATACATGATTTCACCCGGCAGGATGGTATTGATGAATTCCCGTACAAATCCCTTTTTCGGCTTGCTGTTCAGTCTGGCCTTGTTGTGTATCGCCCCATTCTCGCAGGCCCGGGATGTCACCCTGCATCAGGTCACCGATCTGGCACAACTGGCCGAAGAGGCTCGTGATAAAAAACTGCCCATCCTGATTATGTTCTCCATGGACGGCTGTCCCTATTGCGTCATCCTGCGTGAAAACTATCTGCTGCCCATGCTGCGCAGCGGCCGGTATCAGAACAAGGTCATCATCCGCATGGTGAAGGTTGATGATTACCGGACCCTGACCGATTTCGAAGGCAAGCGCGTCTCACCGGAAGACTTCCCGACCCGGTATAAAGCCTATGTCATGCCCACCATGATCTTTGTGGATGCCAATGGTAAAGAGATCGCGCCGCGACTGGTGGGTATCGGTACCGAGGGCTTCTTTGCCGGCGACATCGACAATGCCATTGACCATGCCTATGCCCGCCTGCATACCGTGGCGATAAAATAACCAACCAACCTGCAGACCTCTCCCGTGCCTTGACCCGTATCATTGCCCTGTCGCGGCAAACGGCTTACAGTGTTGCCATGCACAGACAAAACAATAATCAAAATCAGGCAATAAGGAGATTGAAGCATGGCAATATCCAAAGACGAAAAACGACGCCTCGCTGAAGAAGCCTCAAAACAGGCCTTTGCAGATGAGATCAACTACGGCTGTTGTCCCCAGTGTGTGCTGAAGGCTGTGCAATCCACTGTCGGTTATGTCACCGATGAAACCATCAAGGCCAGCCACGGCTTGTCCGGTGGCGGCGGACTGATGGGGCAGGGGGCCTGCGGCGCCCTGACCGGCGGACTGTTGGCCCTGGGCGCCAAACGGGGTCGGGATCACGACAAGTTCGACAAGGGCAAATTCATCGGTAATTTCCGTCTCGGTCAGGAACTGACCCAACGCTTTGTCGAAGAATTCGGCGGGGTCACCTGCAAGGAGTTACAGGAAAAATTCACCGGCAAGACCTACGACTTCTGGGATGAGTCCCAATACAAGGCCTTTACCGATGCCCGCGGTGACAAGTGCGCCATTGCCACGGCCACGGTCACCAAATGGGTGGTGGAGATGATGTAAACAGCCGGGTGCACTGAATATTCAGCGGCACCCGCCTTTTCCCATCACAGCAAATCCGCACACAGTCGTGCATAGCACAACCATGCTGAGGCTGTTCAGTCGCGCTTGCCAATAATCAGATAGTCACCCTCGACGCCGAAACGCTGTTTGGGTAAATCCGGCGTTCCCTCCACCAGACTCTTGCCCTGATAGGTCCAGCGCCAGGCAGAGTCAGTTGTATATTGCGGGTCATGACACCGAATCACACCGCCCGGTTTGAGGCGCCCCTGCTCCAGTTCCGGCCGAAACTGCGCACAACTCCCGGCAAAACGGAACCATTGCAAATCCGGTAACAACACCTTGCCCTCATCCGTGGGTAGAGTAAACACATGAAAGGCGCTGTTACGATCTTTAATGATCAACCACGCACTGCCAATTGGCCCCTTTCTCCGGGTATCGTGCAACAAATAGGAACAGGCAGTCATATCGCCAACGTGAATATGCGGCAGCTCTGCTACCGCTTTCGGTGTCGGCATCAGGGACTGGATAAACGGAATGGTGATCGCAATGAGCCCCAACAGGGAAAAGAGTTTGACCAGTGTAGTCAGTTGCGCCCGGTTTGCCATCAATCACCTGCTGTTTGTTACTGCGAGGAAGTCCGGCCATCATACCGATTTGCAGCACGTCGATCCAAACCTGTGAATACAATGTGGCGGCAAGGTGTTGCCGCTGTTGATATCAAAAACCACCATTAACGGCAATATCAGTCATATTACGGGAAAAAACCGCATTTTTTGTTGTTGGCACGCATATTGCCTTTGTGTCTGTGTGTTATACAAACTGAAGGAATAGACCAATGACGAATAAAAAGTCACTAGTCGGAAGTGTGTTCATCTGCATGATGTTACTCCTTCCACTGCAAAGTCAGGCCAGGGGTTCAGTCGGGGCCTATATCGGTTTTGGTTTTGGTCACGGTGTCCGTGATGAAATTTCACCCACGACAGACGAAGCCGGCCTGGCGAATAAACTCTATCTTGGCTTTCGTATCATGGGACCAATAGGCGTTGAATTCGGTTTTCATGATCTCGGTACTTATAATGATGGTGATGATGACTATTCAGCCAGCAGTTATGCCGCCGTATATACCGTGACTACCAAGAGCGCAACGCTCTTTGTCAAAGCCGGTATGGCCGACTGGACCTTTAAGGATGTACCCAATAATACCGAAATATCCGAGGTAGATCTTATGTACGGTTTTGGCATAAACCTGCCGATTTCGCCCCGGCTGTTCTTCCGTACCGAATGGGAAACATTTATGGATGTCGGCGAAGACCCTGCCGGTCCCACCCCGGGCCGTGATGTGAACCACATTAATTTCGGTGTGAACTACATGTTTTAGGTTTTACATGCTATTAGGGCGGTGAGGTAGCACGACACCGCGCAGTCCCGCCCCTGTTTTTTCCTCTCCTTGACGCGACAACAAGTCAGACCGTTCCCGTAATCAGCCGCGCCGGTATATGTTCATAAATCCCGTTTTCAGGCATACTTGGCCGCCTGTTTTCAGTGTACCGGTACCACAACATGCCGGGGACAACTTCAATATTTCGTTTCAGCAAGGCAGAAATTTATGGGTAGAGCCTATCAAAATCGCAAGGTCTCCATGGCCAAAACCGCCGCGGCCAAAACCAAGGTCTATAGCAAATACGGGCGCGAAATCTACGTCAGCGCCAAGGCAGGCGGCATCGATCCGGCCGGCAATCTGACCCTGCGTGGTCTGATAGAAAGAGCGAAAAAGGATCAGGTCCCCAGCCACGTCATCGACAAGGCCATCGAAAAGGCCAAGGGCGGCGCCGGTGAAGATTATGCCCTGGCCATGTACGAAGGCTTCGGCCCCGGTGGTTGCATGGTGCTGGTCTCCTGCCTGACCGATAACCCCAATCGCACCATCAGTGATGTTCGCACCTGTTTCAACAAAACCAAGAGCAAGATCGGCTCACCCGGCACAGTCAGTCACATGTTTGATCATGCCGCCATTCTGGCCTTCAAGGGCGATAATGAGGATGCCGTGCTGGAAGCCCTGATGGAAGCCGATGTGGATGTCTCCGATATCGAAAATGAAGACGGCCTCATCACGGTTTTCACCCCACATACCGAATATGCCAAAGCCAAGCAAACCCTGATCAACCTGCTGGGCGACATCGACTTTGAAGTGGATGAAATCCAGTATCTGCCCAAGGGTTCAACGCCTGTCAGCGGCGAGGATGTGGAGATGTTCCACAAGTTTATGGATATGTTGAACGAACTGGATGACGTGCAGAACGTCTATCATGATGCACAAATCGACTAGCCACGCTCCAGTGCGGCGTTGCTGCTAAAGACTTTTTTGCCAAAACAACGCCGACCCGGCAGCGGGATCGAGCTGGTAGTCGGTAAAACCAAACTTGCGATAGGCGGCCATGGCCGCCTCGTTGTGGCTCAATACTTCCAGCGTCAGTTTGCAACAGCCTTTTGTCCGTGCAATCACCTCCACCTGGTGCAACATCTGTTGCGCGATCCCGCTGCCCCGATACTCTTTCGTCACCACCACGTCATGGATATTGATGATCGGTTTGCAGGCAAAGGTGGAAAAGGCTTCAAAACAGTTCATCAACCCCACGGCGGTGTCTCCTTTAAAAGCAAGCAGACTGAGGGCATGGGGAATGGCGGCCAGTGCCGGGACAATATTGTTGCGTACCTCCGCCGTCAGAGGCTGACCGCCGCCCATAGGATCGACCGCATAGGCAACCAGCAGCTCAACAATGGCCTGCGCGTGCAGCGGATTGGCATAGTCCGCCTGTATCACCTGCAGACTCATGCCGATTGTGTCCCGGTTGCCGACAGTTGCCAGACCACGGTACTGACCTGTTTATCCATCACTGTACAGGGATAGATCGCATCGGCTGAACGTTGCGCCGCACCGTAACACACATGCAGAGGGATAAGATGTTCTTCACGCGGATGACAATAACGTGCGCCGGGCGCTTCATCCCATTCTATCAAACGACGACGGCGTTCTGTTTCATCCAGATCCGAATTACAGGTTTCACGCAGCCATACTTCAAAGGCGGCATTTTCCGCCTGTGCTTGCGGTGTTGCTACGCTGAAAAAGGCGCGCAGGTTATGAAAGGAAAAACCGGAACCGATGATGAACATATCTTCATCGGGCAACTCCGCCAGCACTTGTCCAAGACGGATATGTTGCGCCGGATCCAGGCCGCGCAGCAGAGAGAGTTGAACGACAGGGATATCCGCTTGCGGGTACATGATCTTCATGGGCACAAACAGGCCATGATCAAAACCCCGTTGCGGATCGGCAACGGCCGCCAGTCCATGTTGCTGCAACAGGTCAACCAGTCGTCGGGCCAGCTCCGGCCGCCCCGGTGCAGGATATTCGATACGGTATGACTCAGGAGGGAAACCGGCATAATCATAAATCAGTGACGGTGCCGGTGCCGCTGTCACCGTCGGCACCGGCGCCTCCCAATGGGCGCTGATCAGAATAACACTCTCGGGTTTTGGCAGTTGCGCCGCCAGTGTTTGCAGCATGCTGACCATTTCAGCATGGGATGGATCACCCAGCAACGGCAATGGCCCGCCGCCGTGAGAGAGATAAATGATCGTTCGACGCGGCATCTGCCTTATAGCTTGCTTGGCTGACAACCGGTGGCCTTGCACTCACGCAAGCGATCACGCAGGATATTGGTTCGTCTCACGGTGAAATCAGTCGTGCAATTGAGACTGACAAAAAAACGGTTGTCTCGCCGCATGCTGCAGTTATCATTGCGCGCCTTGATCCAGGCAAGCTGGGATTTTTTCAATGCCTTTTTTTCAGCCTTGTTAAGCAGTCCGCGCAATTCTTTATAGACCAGATTCAACTCATTGTCGGCCTCTTGATAGACCTTGTTCAAACAATACAGTCCGTCAAAATCATCGCGTGGTTTGTCACAATTATCCGCCATGGCGGCAGCCGTGCATAACATTAATAACGCCGTCAGGTATTTTTTCATTTTATACTCCGTTGAGCTGTTAAACCTGTAATTCCGATATACATGATTTGGATGCAGCAGATTCAAATCGTCAAGCGTTTTCTGACTGCCGCGACATGACGCCGACTCACTTCCAGGGTTTTGTCCATACTGCGCAAGCGGACCTGAAATTGTCCGCCGCCGTCTTTATACAAGGAAGTGATCTCGTGCAACGCCACCAGTGCATTGCGATGAATGCGGACAAACTGATCCGCAAACTGCTCTTCCAGCTTTTTCAATGGATCATCGATCAACACTTCTGCGTCTTTGGTAAAAATCGACACGTACTTGTGTTCCGCCAGAAAATAGACAATTTCATCCACCGGGATCAACTTCAGACCACCCTTGACCCGGGCGCTGATATGGGTGGGCGAGTTGACACCGGAAGCGGATTGCAGCCCTTCCACCTGGGCACGGGTCAGACGGGAAACACTTTGTATGGCGCCGGCCAAACGTTCACGTCGTACCGGTTTCAACAGATAGTCTACGGCATGGGCTTCAAAGGCCTGCAAGGCGTACTCGTCATAGGCCGTGGTAAAGATAACGGCGGGCGGTTGTTCCAGCCGATCCAGATGGATGGCGGTTTCCAGACCATTCATCCCGGGCATACGAATATCCAGCAGGATGATGTCCGGTTCCAGCAGCGTGGTCTTTTGTAATACCTCTTCCCCATTGGCCGCTTCACCGACAACTTCACCCAGCTGCATCTCGGTCACCAGGGCGGCCAGACGTTCGCGGGCCAGCGGTTCGTCATCAGCGATCAGAATCTTCATCTTGTTCGCGCCGATAAGGTATTTGGATAGTCACCCGATATTCGTCTCCGTGCACACCGTTTTCCAGCTTGCCCTTTCCCTCATACAAGGCATCCAAACGTTCGCGAATGTTTTGCATGGCGAGTTGATTGCCTTTGTGATGTTGCTGCGGTTCTTTGCCGGGGAAGGGATTGGTGATATCGATCTCCAGCTTGCGTCCGCTGCGCCGACCGACCACCCGGATCACGCCGCCGCCGGTCAGACTCTCAATGCCGTGATAAATGGCGTTTTCCAGCAAGGGCTGGATCAACAGCGGCGGTACCAGCGCATCATCCGGCAATGCATCAACCTGCCACTCCACCCGCAATCGATTCCCCAGACGCAGGCTTTCAATATCCAGATAACGCCGACAGAGTGACAATTCATCAGTCATGGCATATTTCGACCGGGCATCGCCCAGACTGACGCGAAACAATTCGGCCAGATCCTCCACCGCCATCTCCGCCCGTGCCGGATCACTGCGCGTCAAGCTGGCAATGGTATTCATGCTGTTAAATAAAAAGTGCGGCCGGATGCGGGATTGCAGCGCCTGCAAACGGGCCTGGGATTCGGTCTTGACCTGCCGGCGCCACTGGTGCTGGACATAGAAATATCGCAACACCAAACCGCTGATAATGGTGCAAATAAACAGGTTGCGCAGCAGGAATGACAGATGACTGTAGTTAATCGCATCATCTGCATAGAGTGACCAGAAGGCGATTTCACTGATCAGGGTCACCACCAGCAGGATCAGGCTGAAACTGGTGATTGTCACCTGCTGATTGGTCAAACCCGCCAACCAGGGACGGGCCAGACACAGTACCGCACAGGAGGCCAGCGCCGACCACTGCACAAACATGGAAATCATCGCCAGACTGAACCAATAGCCTTCAATGGTCACCCGCAGGGGCGCCAGCGCCAGGACGATGGCAAATAATTCCGCCACCATGACCACCACAAACACCATGCGCACCCCGCACAGGTTGGGCAGAAAAAGCGAATCGGATGCAGTGCCGGTCTGTAGCGCCGGTTTGCGGGGTGGTTTTGCCGTTTTCATGCCCATACCATAGCTGATTGTTCGCTGTCAGACGAGCCGCTGTCATGCGGTTCCCCGCTAAAACCGTTATACTGCGCGCTTGTTATTATCAATATGTGATCCTTTTCCATGAGTGACCAAACAGACAAACCCTGGGCGGGCCGGTTTACCGCACCCACCGATGCCTTTGTGGAAGCCTTTACCGCTTCCATCGGTTTTGATAAACGACTCTACCGCCATGATATCACCGGTTCAATTGCCCATGCCCGTATGCTGGCCCATGTCGGTGTGCTGACTGTCGATGAACGGGACAAGATCGTCAACGGCCTGCAGTCCATTTTGCAGGACATCGAACAGGGCAATTTTGCCTGGAGTACCGAACTGGAAGACGTGCACATGAATATTGAGGCACGTCTGACCGACCGCATCGGCGACACCGGCAAAAAACTCCACACCGGCCGCTCTCGCAATGACCAGGTGGCCACCGATGTACGCCTTTACCTGCGGGACGAAATCGATACCCTGCAGAGCGAACTGCGCCGTTTGCAGGCAGGCCTGCTGGAACTGGCGGCAAAAGAATCCGACACCATCATGCCCGGCTTTACCCACCTGCAGACCGCCCAGCCGGTCACCCTGGGTCATCATCTGCTGGCCTGGTTTGAGATGTTGCAGCGGGACAGCGCCCGGCTGGCCGACTGTCGCAAACGGGTCAATGTGATGCCCCTCGGTTCAGCGGCCCTGGCCGGGACCACCTATCCCATCGATCGTCATTTCACGGCAGGGGAACTGGGCTTTGACGGGGTCTGTGAAAACTCGCTGGATGCGGTCAGTGATCGGGATTTTGCCATTGAATTCACCAGCGCGGCGGCGCTGATCATGGTCCACCTGTCGCGCTTCTCGGAGGAGTTGATCCTCTGGTCATCGGCCCAGTTTAACTTTGTCGATCTGGGCGACAGTTTTTGCACCGGCTCCTCCATCATGCCGCAAAAGAAAAACCCGGACGTGCCCGAACTGGTGCGTGGCAAGACCGGCCGCATTCAGGGCCATCTGGTCTCCCTGCTGACCCTGATGAAGGGCCAGCCGCTGGCCTATAACAAGGATAACCAGGAAGACAAGGAACCGTTATTCGACACCATCGACAACCTGAAAGGTTGTCTGCGTCTGTATGCCGACATGATGCCGCAGGTCACCTTTAATCGTGCAGCCATGCGCGAAGCGGCCCGGCGCGGTTTCTCCACCGCCACCGATCTGGCCGACTATCTGGTACGCAAGGGTGTCCCCTTCCGTGACGCTCATGAGATCGTCGGCAAGGCAGTGCGTTACGGGGTGGACAACCAGTTGGATCTGGCGGAGATGCCGCTGGAGGTGCTGCAATCTTTCTCCACCATCATCAGTGACGATGTCTTTACCGTGCTGACGCTGGAAGGGTCGGTCGCAGCCCGCAACCATATCGGCGGGACAGCACCGGCACAGGTAAGAGAAGCGGTGGTGCGTGCCCGGAGCAGGCTGGAAGAATAAGCTGATTGGGAATGTAATCTGCGCCGGATGAGATCATGCTTGCACTCACCCGGCGCAGGAAGATTGAGAGTGTTTTTTCAGGCCACCTTGACGTGGATTTCGTTGCCCTGATCGAGACTGGCGCGGGCACGCTGCATCAGCAACTTCACATCCTCACCCTTTTTCCATTGCGCCATGCCAAAGCGTGTATAGAGATCCAGTTGTTCGCCATTCATATCGGGGAGGCTCAACTCTTCCAGCCGAGCACCAATCTTTTCTGCCAGTTGCCCGGCAATATCTTCCGGTGTTTCCGGCAGGATCAGCATAAATTCATTATCACTGAGGCGGCCGATGGTATCGGCCCAGCGCATCTGGTCATTGAGGATATGCCCGATGGCGATCAGCAATTGATCCCGCTTGTCACTGCCGACCCGTTGCTGGATATCGGGCAGATTCTCCAGACGCATGATCAGCACGGACAACATGTTTTCATAGCGGCGTGAGCGCGAGACCTGGGGTTCCAGGGCCTGGAACAAGCCACGGGGATTCAACAGCCCGGTAACATTGTCCACCTGATTCAACTCGGTAATCTTCAGCTTCAGCTCATCACGCTCTTTGGCCAGCTGGCGGACCAGAGTCGCGTCTTTCACATATTGCAGGTGACTGCCATCAGCCATGGTCTGGGAAGAGACCACCAGCCAGGTATCGGCACGATTCTCAGTTGCGGCAAGATAGATGGTGGCCTCATCTTCAAACAGGTTCCGATACTCCGACGGGATCGTATCCTCATTCTTGCCCAGCACCTGCAGCGAAGAGATACCGGAGATCACCGGGAAATTATCATTCACCCAGACAACCTCACCCTGCGGACTGATTAACATCATCCCCATGGGATTGGTTTGCAGAATATTGAGTAATTGTGCTTTGTCGAATTGATCCATCTGCAAATAGCCCTGATTTTTATCCATGCCTCAGATCGCTTATCGGTTAAAGTCTCAAACAACTTGAATTGACACAGACAAACTATGGGTAACAGTTTTCAAAACGCGGTCTGTGTCACAAGACAGACTATACCCTAATCGGCTTTACGCATTTTGGTCAATATCCGACTGATATCCTTTTCCCAGCGATTGATCACCTTTTGCAACTTTGCATCGCCGGCGCGCTTCAGGTGCTGGGGATTGGCGGTGACAATAATCGTGTCATTACCCTCAGCAAAGATAGAGATTTTCAGGGGTAAAAAGGCCTGCAGCTCAGGATAGCGGGCGGTGAGATCGCGAATCTCCGCCGGCTTGCCAAAAAACACCACCCGATACTTGTCGGTCTTGTAGCCACTTTTGGTCAGACCGATATCCACCCGCTGCACACGACTGACCGTGTAACCGGTCTCCTTGATCGCCTCCTGCAACAGTGCCATGGCTTCAGGAAATGTCTGGTGGGAACGGATCATCATCATCAGGTCTGCATGGGCCAATCCCGGTAATACCAGTCCCAGGCACAACAAGAGGCGCGCCATCATGCTTCTATATATCTTGTCCGGCTTGCTCATAATGAGGCCTCCTCCAGAATGGTGACATAGGTGTCATACATGCCGGTGCACAATTTATTCAGCTCATTGTTGTTAAACAGCACACTGAGTCGTTTGGGATTAATCGCATACAACTGCACCTTGCCCGCACGTTCCACGACCGTGACCCGGCAGGGTAAAAACAGGCCCACGCGGGGGTCTACTGCCAGCGCCTGATTCAACAGCTGGAAGTTACAGAAATAAACGATCACCTGCTTGCTGTTTTCTTCGCCTTTGGCCTGCAAACCGTCTTCCAGTGTCTGCACACGGATAATCCGAAAGTTCATACCAACCGCCGCCTGCTTCACCTTTTCAACGGTTTGTTCGAAACTGTGGGGTGAATCATAAACCAGCGTTAATGGTTCTTTTTCAAACTCGATGGGCTTTTCGTCCGGCGGCTGCTTTTCAAAACTGCGCACATAAGCCACCACATCATTGATATCCTGCTCGGTCATCCCTTGCTTGAGAAAAGAGATCATGGGTGTGCCTTCCCGCCCCTGCATCAATGCCTCCTTGATCATGGCATCGCCGGCAGAGGCAAGAAATCCGCTGTTATTAATAGCCGGGGCGATAATCGGCAAATCGCGGGGACGTGAAAAAGTCACCCCGGTCCCTTTACCGCCTTCACCTTTGGCGCCATGACAGGCGGCGCAATACTTTGCATAGAGTGCTTTGCCATGAGCGGCATTCCCCTTGACGGGCTGCCGGGAAAACGCCGCCCTTTTGCCCGGTACAAAACCGCGCAGATGTTGCACTATCGCGTCGATCTCCTGATCTTTTAAAAAGCGAAACCCAGGCATCACCCGACCGGGCCGACCAAGACGGATGGTCTTGTGCAGAAAGTCATCATCCACGCTCTGCTGGAAAGCCGGCAGGGCCAACGGTACACCCACGCCACCCAGACCTTCACTGCCGTGACAGGCCGCACAATGTTGTTCATATAATGCTTCACCGTCAGGCGCAGCCTGACAGACGGACCAAAGCAGGAAGAGGGGTAAAACAAAACGGAGTTGCATAGCTGTCCTTATTCTATTCAATGAGGATAAATGTAATGTAGCTGAACGGTCCGACGCCAGTCCTTGAGCTATATCAATATTTTATAATATTCCAACAAAGCAAGCATTGTAACGATTTTTCATGTGCACGATTTCCTTGGGCCATATTACGGTTTGAATCGTTTTATCCAATCGTCACAAACAAAATATATCAATTTATTCTCCCTCATTTCTGACCGTAACATAGAGTCGCATTGTGCACTAACTGTTAACCACGGAGTAACTATAATGATTCGACGCACTGCCTTGATTGCTTCTTTGATTGCTGCTTTCGCTTTCAGTTTCACTACATCTTCTGCCTTTGCCGCTGAAGGTGGCGCCGCTCCTGAAAAATCAGCCTGCGAAAAGAAGGCTGACAAGAAAAAGATCTCTGATGAGAAAAAGCGTGCAGCATTCATCAAGAAATGCGAAAGCAAGAAGAAAGGCAAATAATTAATTTATTGCTTCTTCAATAAAAACCCTGTCCATGTGACAGGGTTTTTTTTTGCCTTCAATTCAGCAACTTTTTCTCTACATCTCAGCCGCTGATCCGGGCACTGAACCAGTCACTGATATCATTGATCTCTTCCGGGACGACACTGTGTTCCATGTAGTATTGCCGCCAGTTCACCTGATAACCCAGTTCCTGTAAATAATCGCGGGACATCTCGCCCAGCCGCAGAGGTACAACTGGATCATGCGTACCATGCGCCATCATGATCGGCGTGGTCTGATTGGCTTCGTGACGTTCATTATTCACCGTCAGATCAAGCGGCAAATAGGTCGATAAAGCCAGAATACCGGCCAGTGGTTGCGGATAACGCAGGCCGGTATGCAAGGCGATCGCACCGCCTTGCGAAAAACCAACCAGGAAGATATGGTCAGTGGGCACACCGCGAGTCACCTCACGATCAATGAGTTGTTTCACCAGACTTTCACTCACCCGTATTCCCAGTTCATCCTGTTGATCCAGAAAATTCATCGAGGCAATGTCATACCAGGCAGGCATGACGACACCACTGTTGATCGTCACCGGGATTGACGGCGCATGGGGCAGGACAAAACGCACTTTTTTCTGTGCCGGTATATTCAACTCCGGCACAATGGGCTCAAAATCATGACCATTGGCGCCCAGACCATGCAACCAGATCACACTGTAATCAGCATCCTTCGGCCCAATCTCAACACATTCAAGCGTTTCCATCATATTCTTCCCGCCACATTCAACTGATAGACGCTGCATTCTACTGAACAATGACCGCAACAACCAGTTATCGGGATACCCGTTGCTCAGCCCGGCTGAAGAAACATCGAAATACTCAACCATGCAACACAGCGGATAACGCTGCGTTACATATAGATAACCGGAATACAGGCGCCATAAAAAAACGGAGGCCATGGCCTCCGTTTTCTTTTACTGCAACTTACTCGAAAATAAGTTATTTGATTTTCGCTTCAGCAGTATCGCTCTTGCCCTGGTTATCGACCCAGGACAGTTTGACGCTGTCACCCGGCTTGGCGCCGGCGAAGACAAAAGCGATGTACGGGTTTTTGGATACCGCAGGTCCCCACTGGGCGACGACGACGGTCTTGCCGTTGTGTTCGCCTTTGACTTCAGTGATGTAGTGGGCCGGGATTTTGTCGCCGGTCTTTTTGTCTTTGCGCAGACCTGTTTCCATGGGATGGGTGATCAGGGCCTTGACGGTGGCTTCGCCGGCGGATGCCTTGGCGCGAATACGGATTGAATTTGCCATTGTGTTATCTCCTCTAAGTCTCTTAACCGCCGCAGCCACCGATGGTGACCTTCACGTTCTTGCGCGCTGTAAACAGCTTGCCGCCGGATTTGACGACTGCAATCACATCGGAGGTCTTGCCCATCTTGATGCGGGTGGCGACATCGCCCTTGGCGCTGCCGGACAGTTCAAAGTTGGCCGCCAGCGGCTGACCGTTCTTTTCCGCCACAATAGCGATGGACGTGGCGGCCAGACTGGTGGTGACAGAGACCGGAACCACCGCGCCGTTTTCAGCGATATCGGGGGCCTTGATCTGGATCTTGTTGCTGGGGGTGTTGTCAGCGGTGCCGAACAGACCGCCCATGGCGTCGTTCACGGATTTGGCGGTAAAGGCGGATTCCGGCCAGGCGGCCAGCACCTGACGGGGGCTTAACAGACCGGCGCCCATGGCGACGGCAACGGTGCCACCGGCCAGCGTGCCTTTCAAAAAGCTTCTGCGTTGCATAATCGTTTCCTCGTGTTCTGGAATGGTTAGGTACAGATCACTAACCAAGTTCCGTGCCAACATAAATAGATGAATAAATTCAATGAGATAAAGAAAAATCGTCGTGCAACCACCGTCGTCAGGTCGTGCATTTTGCACGACGGTATTGCATTTTCGTGCAGGAAGATCAGCTCAATCGGCTTTGCTTTTGCTCTGCTTGTCGTAGGACTGTAATTTGCGCCACAGGGTGGCCTTGTTGATACCCAGCGTGGCGGCGGTCTTTTCCCGGCTGTCATTAAAATGGGCCAGCACCTTCAGGATGTAGCGTCGTTCCAGTTCATGCAGATCCGGCAGATCGGTATCAATGCCGTTACCGCCGGCTTGCCCGACCCTGGTTGGTACTGTCTCCAGTTGCATGAGCGGTTGTTCGGCCAGCACCACATGCCGTTCCACCAGATGTTGCAACTCACGGATATTGCCCGGCCAGGGGAAGTTGATCAGCTGTTGCATGGCGGCCGGCTCAAAACCCTCCACCTTGCGGTGATAGCGTTGCGCAAAGATATCCACGAAGTGCTGAATCAACAGCGGGATATCTTCCCGGCGTTCACGCAAGGGCGGCATGTTCACACTGACAACGTTCAACCGATGGTAGAGATCATGCCGGAAGGTCCCTTCGTTGACCCTGGCTTGCAGATCCTGGTTGGTGGCCACGATGAAGCGTACATCAATGTCGATGGGTTTGAGTCCGCCGACCCGCATCACCTGTTGCTCCTGAATTACGCGCAATAACTTGACCTGCATGGCATCGGAGATATTACCGATCTCATCCAGAAAGACCGTGCCGCCGCTCGCCTCTTCCAGCAACCCGGCCTTGGCCTTGACCGCACCGGTAAAGGCGCCCTTTTCATGACCGAACAGTTCGCTCTCCAGCAAGGTATCCGTCAATGCACCGCAATCAATCACCACGAAGGGCTGGTTGGCATACTGTCCCTGATAATGAATGGCGCGGGCCACCAGTTCCTTGCCGGTACCGGATTCACCTTCAATGATCACACTGCAACGCACGTCCGCCACTTTATCGATGATGCTGTAGATCTTCTGGATGGCCCCGGAGTTACCCACCATGCCATAGCGGCTGCGTTCATCCTGCAACTGGCGACGCAACAGGCGGTTTTCACGCACCAGTTCCCCATGTTGCAGGGTCCGTTCGATCTGAATACGCAGTTCATCCATATCAAACGGTTTTTTGATGAAGTCACTGGCGCCGAGTCGCAATGCCTCAATGGCATTGTCCACTTCCGCGTAACCGGTGATGATAATAAACGGTACTTCTGTATCCGTTTCGCGCACACCGGCCAGCAGTTCCATACCGGTCATGCCCGGCATACGCAGGTCACTGATAATGAGGTCAGCGCTGTTTTGCCGAAAATAGTTCAGTGCCTCGACCGGTGACTGGAAGATCTGACACTGGTAGGCCGCGCCTTCACTGAAGCGCAGCAATAATTCACCTGCTTTGGGATCATCATCAACAAACAGAATCGTAGGCAGTTCAGACATTGTTATACGTTACCTTCCTTGTGGTGCAGACTTAAGGGTAATGTAATTTCGGCTTTGACACCATGCCCGGCGGCTGATTCGATATGCAACCGCCCGCCGTGCCGTTCGATGATCCCCAGACTGATGGAGAGACCCAGCCCGCTGCCCTCGCCTTCCGCCTTGGTGGTAAAGAAGGGATCATAAATTTTATCCTGCACCGTCGGGCTGATCCCGCTGCCCTGATCAATCACCTCGATGTGCAGTTCATTACCGTCGGCCCAACACTTCACCCTGACTTCCGCGCCACGTTCACTGGCCTGGATCGCATTCAACAGCAGATTCACCATGGCCTGTTGCAACATGCCGCGATCACCTTCCACCTCACCGCTGAAATCAACATCCGCAACCAGCGCCACATCGGCGCTTTTCGCCATTTGCCGCACCAGCGCCAGTGTATCGTTGATCCAGCCGGCGGCATTAAACGCACTGTATTCCGGCGGCACCTGCCGGGCAAAATTCAAAATGCCCTTGATGATATTTGAAGCGCGCACCGCCTCTTCGCGCAATGACTGGATATCCTGATGGCTCCGTGCATCATCCTGTACACTGCGCTCCAGCAACTTGGCATAGGAAAGAATATTGTTTAACGGATTATTCAGTTCATGCCCGATCCCGGCGGCCATTTGACCAATGCTGGCCAGCTTGGCGTTCTGCAACATCATGTTTTCCGCCTGATCCCGATCCTGTCGCGCCCGTTGCAAGGTATCGGCCATATAGTTGAAGGCATCGGTAAGCGAATCGATTTCATCGATCCCCTGTTTGGTCTCGATCCGGCCATGGTAATTACCATTGGCATAGGCCAGCAATTTACCGGCCAGTTCGCAAATAGGCTTGGCCACCTTGCGCGAACCGATATCCGCCAGCAACAAACTGATCACCAGGGCAATCGCGGCACACAACCAGATCACCAGCCGGATACGATGAAACGGTTCAGAGATCACATTCTGATCAATGCGCGACACGAGCATCCAGGTGTTCAACACATTGGGATAGGGAAACATCTCCCGGAAGTAATAGCGATATTTTTGATCCGCTGAATCAAACTCCCCGTCGGCACGCCCGCCGATCAGCTCAAGAAAGTTTTTTTCATAATGCTGTTCGACCTTCATGTCCTCATAACGACGCTGAATAAATAAAATCTTTTGCTCCTGATCAAACAACAGGGTCCCGTGTCGCTCCGGCTGCTCGGGATGATTGTTGACCACAAACACACGGCCGTTAAACATACGCGCCGCATTGCGCATGGTCTGATCCAGTTGCTCGCCGAACACAGTCATGCTCAGCGCACCGATGAAGGTATCCTTGTAATACAACGGCACCACCAGATCATACAATTGCAAACTCATCTGCAAATCCGGGTAGTACTGATGATGCGGCAATCGCAAGGCTGACACCTCACCATCCGGCAACTGTTGCAACTGCTTCACAAAGGCCGGTTCGCTGATCTCCTGTTCCACATAGGACAACCCCGACACACTCTCATACACGGCGGCGCTGCGCGTCGCATGGCTGACCTTGATCAGACTGTTACCGCTGCTGTCCAGAATGCGCAGGAAAAACCCGCCATTGAGAATGGTTTGAAAACCTTCGAAATAGTGATTGACCCGGCTGCGCGCGGTAACGAAGGCAGATTTGGAACGCGAAACACGAAATTCATACAGGGCCGGTAACAACTCCTGCACCGCCGGTGAGCGCGCCATCCCCTGCGCCAGACTGTGGTAGTTGTCCATCTGGCGTCCCAGTTCGATGGACAGACGCTCCAGACTGCGCGACACATCCCGGGTGGCATCTTCATGGTAGCGCGACTCACTGTAATAGGTGGCCCCCAGCGCCAGCAAGGTCAGGGGCACAATGGTCGCCAGGAATACCCAAACAAAAATATTCGATCGGATTCGCACGTAAAAAAAGATCCCGCCACGCGTTAATAACAGTCAGGACAAGCGCCGGTCAGCGGCGTATAATCCCGGTTCGTTACAGATATTAACCCAAATCAGGCAAAAAATGCGTTTGTGTTATTCCATACTCCTGACCATGATGCTGATTATGCTCACCAGTGCAGCCACCCTGTTGGCCGGTTGCGGGCAAAAAGGCCCGCTCTTCCTGCCGGCGCCGGCAGCGACCGGCAAGAGCACAACCACCGGCCCGGACGCAACCAACACCGACCCGAAAGAGACCACCAAAAAAAGTAACCCGCATGGATCACTTTGAATATCGCGGCGACCGACTGTTTGCCGAAGCAGTCCCGGTCACTGAGATCGCGCAACAGTACGGCACGCCCTGTTATATCTATTCACGCGCCACGCTCGAGCGGCACTGGCACGCCTTTGACAATGCGCTGGGCAACCATCCCCATCTGGTCTGCTATGCCGTCAAGGCCAACTCCAATCTGGCGGTCCTGAACCTGTTCGCCCGGCTGGGTTCCGGCTTTGATATCGTCTCGGTCGGTGAACTGGAACGGGTCATCGCCGCCGGCGGCGATCCGGGCAAAGTGGTCTTCTCAGGCGTGGGCAAACGCCCCGATGAAATGCGCCGCGCCCTGGAAGCAGGCATTCACTGTTTCAATGTGGAATCGGAACCGGAACTGGAGATGCTCAATCAGGTGGCCGGTGAAATGGGCAAAACCGCCCCGATCTCCCTGCGCGTCAATCCGGATGTGGATGCCAAAACCCATCCCTACATCTCCACCGGACTGAAAGAAAACAAATTCGGTATTGATGTGAACAACGCCCTGGCGGTCTACATGAAAGCCGCGAGCTTGCCGCATTTGCGTATCACCGGCATCGATTGCCATATCGGATCACAACTGACCGAGACCCGCCCCTTCCTCGACGCACTGGATCGGGTACTGGCCCTCATCGATCAACTGGCCGCACAAGGGATCACCATCGAACATCTGGATCTCGGTGGCGGTCTGGGTATTCGCTACAACGAAGAAACACCACCCCTGCCCGCTGAATACAGCCAGGCCGTCATTGAACGACTGGGTGATCGCCAACTGAAACTGCTCATCGAACCGGGCCGCGCCATTGTCGGCAACGCCGGCATCCTCGTCACTCGCGTGGAATACCTGAAACACACCGACCACAAAAACTTCGCCATCATCGACGCCGCCATGAACGACCTGATCCGGCCGACACTCTACGGCGCATGGCAAGCCATCATCCCGGTGGAAAAACGCAACGCAGGCACAGCCCAACAATACGACATTGTCGGCCCCGTCTGTGAAACCGGTGACTTCCTCGGCAAGGAACGTCAACTCAACCTGCAACCGGGCGACCTGCTCGCCGTACGCAGCGCCGGCGCCTACGGCTTCGGTATGAGCTCCAACTACAACACCCGTCCAAGAGTTGCTGAACTTATGGTGGATGGTGACAAGGTGCATGTCGTGCGGGAAAGGGAGACGATTGTTGATCTGTTTCGGGATGAGAAGGTGTTGCCGGGTTAACGGTTTTTTTCGACGCTGCGCGACATTTCATTATTCTGATAAATGCCTAAAACAATTCCGCCCGCCGCTGCGCGGCTGAGGCGGGTGACTTTTCTTTGCGTGCCCAAAGAAAAGTCACCAAAAGAAAGGGCATCCCTGATGATGCAAACGCAGATTGAGATTTGATTTCATCCTGCCATTGGCAGAAGGGCCTTCCCTGGCCCTCTGCCACTGTGCGGCATCCATGCCGCTCACTCATCGATATATAAATCAAATCCCAACTGCGCATCATCAAGGGCGAGATCCACAAAGCAGGTTATGAGTAACCAACCCTATCTGGTTCGGTTTTTATTTTCCTGAGTATCACCACGACTACTATTTTTGACAGGTTGTGGTTAAAAACCAGTCAATGTTTCAAATTCAGTCCTTTTCCAAGCAAAGGTGAGAAGGTGTGGGGTGTAAACAGGGCGGCACGGCTCAAAGCTGTTTTATGGTTTTGTGATTTGTTGGGATGGAGATCCAGTCAACGTATTTACAAAACCATCCCTTGAAAAAATATCAGCATTTTCTAATGTGCTTCAAGCGTGGTTTACATTTCCCATTAGGCTCCCTAATATGGGATTAAGTATTTGAAAGTAAAGACACCAAATTTGCCAGGTAGCCTAAATGTTCCTTTAGAAAAGAACTTTTAGGCTACCTAATATAAGTTAGCTGCATGGGGATATATGGGATTCTACATAAGTAGGGAAAAGATACTCGAAATGGGGTATCAACTTAAAAATGTTGTTGATCCTATATTAACAACTGTTTTTGGTGTTGATAAGCCAAAACATGGCAAATCATCTCAACCACATTACGACTATCGAGGAACTGCAAGTTATTTCATATATAAGGAGTTCCCATTCATGGTAACAGCTAAGCATGTTTTGGAAAGGAAGCCTCAACCCGGTTATTTGTTTCATGGCAAAGGAGTTGACGCAGTATTTCCTCTACGGTCAGGTTGGTTTGCATCCGGTGATGAAGAATTAGACATTGCGGTTATGGGGTGTTTTCAAAATGCATTAGATGAAAAGAGTATAATTCCATTTTCCTACACTCATTTTCTTGCACCGTCATTTGACCATGAAAATGCACTTTATTACTGCAATGGTTATCCAGGGCAAAATGCCATGTATATGCCATTTTTGGGCGAGTTTGGCATAAGCGGTAACCCATTTATTGCTAAAGCAGCCCGATTACCTGATGGGTTTAATTCAGAAAAGTGTTTTGCTGTTGAGTATTCTTCTGAAATAGAGCCTAAAGGAATGAGTGGGGCTCCAATATGGAATATGCGTCTTCATTGCTTGAATTCACCTGAAACGTGGTCTCCTGAAATTGCCTCTTTGGCCGGAATCATCCATAGGTGGTGTCCGGAGGAGAAAGTTATTATTGCGACGAGAACTGAGTTCCTTCGGGATTTTATTCCAGACGCTATTGAGCATTTAAAAAATAAATACCGATGGAAAGATGGTAATGATGTTTATTCATAATTCAGTTCTTTACTCGACAGCTAACAATCCGCCCCAGCCGACGCAAAAATCGCGCGGCTGAGCTTGTCGTTATACGCAACTATGAAAATTGACAACGCAAAACAGAGACTGGGTTACACAGATGAGTGGTTACAATTTGGCATCGTAACCAATGAGTACGTATTGGATCAATTCGAGGAAATAGAGACTTCCGAGGATAAGAACGCGGAGCACTATAGAGCTTGGGCATTCGGTCAATATTTGGAAAGAAAAGGAAATCTAACTGATCTTGAAGTTGAGAACATTTTCAAGCTAAGGGATAAAGGACCGGATAATTGTGACCTAACTGAAAGCCGATTACATAACCTATTGTTCAGTAACATTTTAACGTACGAGCAATTAGTTCAGCTACCCTTAGATGTTTGGGGTCAGAGTAAAAACTACCAGTTAATGAACAATGATCTATAGTTTTTACTCTGACCCCCAAACATCGCATTTATTCAGCTCAGCGTTAGGTTTCTTAAAAAATGACAAATATGGATGAAATCAAAAAAATAATTGAAACCAGCGGAAATAACTTCCACTGCAAAGTATTAAATCATCTGAAGAGTCTTGGATGGCATGTACTCGTTAGCCCATATTACACTGACAACATATCCGACAAACCGCGTGAAATTGATCTTATCGCCGAAAAAGCATTCGAATATGGTGACAGCTATAGCGGACATAAAGGAACAGTAAATGCAAAGCTTTTTATAGAATGCAAATTCATACCACAAAAGAATGTATTTTGGTTTCACGATAAAGATATGCAAAAAGCATCAGAGCTGGTAGTTAAAAATACACCGCTAAGAGACAATAATATTTATAAAGACAAACATCATTATCTTTCTAGTAGCAACAGAGTAGCAAAATTATTCGCCAGTGAATCCAAACGAGCTGCAGAAAACGAAATAATCTACAAAGCATTGAATCAAAGCTTAAATGCTATGGTATATAACAGATGGGATCATACAATCCTCCCCACAAAAAAAGGAAAACCACACAGAAACATTACAAGCATTGAATACCCAGTTATTGTATGCAATAGCTTTAATGACTTTTATAGTGTAGACATTGACTCAGATAGGGAGCCAGAAGTAATTAATGATAATTTTCTTCTGGAGGTTAATTATGCATATATTGATACAAACAAGAGTCACAGAAATAGATACTTTTTAATTGACATTGTTTCTTTTAATAAATTAACTTCGTTTTTAAAAGTTATAGAATCCGACATTAATGCAATTAAAAATATCCTGTAAATGGGTAATCAGGGGACTCGTAAAAGGGGACGGAGGGATTAAATTTTGTGCAATATGGCAAGGTGATTAAGAAATAATCCCTCCGTCCCCTTTATTCTTTAAGTGAATATGTATGAAAGTTGTCGATTCTGATAATTGGTCCTGGTTTCTATTTGAGCATGAGGGTTATCTATACCTGGACGCAAACTGCAATATAAGCGCGCTTGGTTACACCTACATGATTAAATTAAATGAAGAGGAATTGGAAGCATACAGAAATAGTGGTCGCGAGTACCTCGATAAGTTGGCGCATGATATTCATCATTCTGTCCCTATAGCCAAAGACACTAATTCCATTTATAAAGATCGCGATGTTTCCAATGAGTTATCAAAGCCGGCAACAGAGGCCGTTCATGTCTGGCGAAATAATAGTGATGGATAATAAACACTTAACAAGTCATCTAACCAGATCATACCTCCGCGGTGCATTTTTGTCGGTTTACCTGTGTTTATTCTTTCATGGATAGATATGGGCCATACCCTGCGCGAAACAGAAAATTCATCCATGACTGTCAGGACGCTGGGGATCATATTTGGTGTTCCCCAGGCCCTTTTCGGACTTGTATCGTTTTCTACAGGACTGTCTATAATTATCTGGGTCCTGTACAACACATTTATTAAAACCACGCCGCAATACAGTGGAGGCATTCTTGAATTCGGGATTACACCCGGCCTGCTGCTGATGGGGATATATTGGTTAAGACATGCGTTTGATCGCGAGAAGCTGGAAGACAATAATGAAGGCAACGAGCAGGAGTAGCAGACAACTCCAAACCATGGCTTACCAATAGTGGATTACTCTGCATTTCAGGTTTAAACAAAAAAAGTTACTTGCCTGCGCAAAAGGGAATTAAGAGTGAACGATGAGAAGACTGGATTAATATTTGACATCAACCATATTTCAGCTTTACCTGCCTCCGACGATGAAATTACAGAACTGCTTCGACATGTTTATGTGGATGGCGGATTTACCTCGTCAGAGGTTGCCGAAAAAATATTTGCGCCTGCGGCTGTCAGAAACCGAGGCTTTTTACTAACGGCCAGGGTTTCCGGTGCCAACGAGTTCGCGGGGATGATCATTGTCGTTCCCCCAACATCGAAAGCCATCGCCAGAGCAAAGGCCAATGAGTGTGAAATTCATCTGTTGGGCGTTAAACCGGAATTCAGGGGACAAGGTCTGGGCCGAGACCTGGTTGCAAAGGCAATAAACCATGCCGAAACCAACCAGTGGTCTAAAATCATTCTCTGGACACAAAAATCCATGTTGGCGGCGCAAACTTTATACGCCTCTTTTCACTTTCAACAAACCAATGAAATGTCGAAAAACGGTATCGAATTTCTGGTTTATGAAAAAACTCTCAGCTGACATACACTACATTTAAATACTTCTCCATTAGATGACAGGTAGATTAGTCTCTATGAAAACAGTTCTGCGGATAATCGGGTTAATTGGTGTTCTTGTCTTTGGAACAGCATTTGTTTTTACTTATGCGCTCCCCGCCGGCATTGAAAAGGCAGCCACCGGATTTATCAAGGAAAGAATCGAAGCAGAAACCGGTAACAAAATTGACAGTCTTTCCAATGCGGTATCCGGGTCGGCCCTGGGAAAACTCTCCCAGAAAATGCTGCAGATGCACGAACAGGACATTGCCGAGCTTAAGGCAAAACTGAAGGCAAAGGCATATGAACAAACAGCTGCCGTGATTGCGGAAATGCAGAATTTGAGTTGTGAATGCCGTATAAAGTATGCACAGCGCATGAAAGAAGAGATGGAACTGCGATTGTCTAATCTTGAAACCATGCAACAGAGGATCATGGATTTTATGAAGTCAAAATACATGGAGATTGTTGCCAAATTGAACCTGGAATTGAGAATTTTTACCGGCACCAATCTGGCCATGTTTACCCTCTTGTTACTGGCATCGTTCATGAAACCGGGTGCCGTCATACAACTATTCGTACCCGGTTTATTACTGGCAACCTCGACAATAATTTGCACCTATTTCTACCTGTTCAAACAAAACTGGTTTTTTAGCATCATCTATAGTGATTATCTCGGCTTTTGGTATTTGGCCTATGTCGGCGGTCTGTTTCTCTGGTTCTGTGATATTATTTTTAACAAGGCACGGGTAACGACGGAATTCATCAATGGCGTACTGAATGCCATCGGTTCTGCATTACAGGCTTCACCATGCTGACAGGAACAATTGACCATACCATGCGCCGGCAACTGATCATACCAACTTATAAAGCCGGCCGGATTTGGTTTACATTTCATTAAACATACCCAACAAGAGGAAAGTTATGCGAATCGGAATTTTATTTGCGTTGCTGCTGACAGCCACGACAGTCTCCGCCGGCCAACCTGTACCGGTCATTGTCGGTGGAGATGAAAACATGGATGCCTGCCCGTCACTGGCCCGGCCCAATGCCTTGCCGGCGGATCAATTGACGGTGCATGCCGGTCCGTCAGCCTCGCAGCCGGTGATCGATACCTTAAAAATGGGTGCCGATATTTGGGTTTGCCGGGGTGAGGCCGGCTGGATTGGTGTGGTCTATCCGGACAAACCCAATCAGGACTGCGGTATTCACAGCCCCATCGAGAAAGAAACGGCATATCCCGGTCCCTGTAAATCCGGTTGGGTGCGTGAAACGGCGCTGGAGATCGTGGCGGGTTGATCTCTCCTGCACCAAAAGCCGGGGTGTTGCTGGATGACGGACTTCAGGACTTTAACTGGCGAATGTCCTTTGCCACCACCTTGAGCTTGCGCACTTTGTCCAGTTTGTCATGCCAGTAGGCGCTGCCGGCCGCGGCGGCGAATCCGCCCACCAGAATATTCACCCAGGGCGCCTGCACCTTCATTAATGTGCCCAGATATTGTTTGGCATCCGGACTTTGCGCCAGGATGTCAAACACATAAAACTCGGTTTTCCATACCAGTACCATACCGATCAGGGCAGTGATAACACGCAGGATATAGATCCGGTGACGTTCCGATATGTCTATGCGCTCTTTGACAGAAACAGCGATTTTGTTCAGGCGCAGGGCGATTTCTTCGCTGGTTTTGCCGGTAGCCGCCAGATCCCTGCCCAATTGATCCAACTGGGTTAGCTTCTCGCCGCCCTCTTTTTCGACCTGCCGGGCGGCCGTCTCCACCGCCTGGATTTTTGCCGCCAGAAGAGTATTACCATCCGTAAATTCACCAGCCATGCTCAAAGCCTCTTCCAGCGATACCTTGCCCTTGGCCCAGGTAAAGCCACACCATTCGAGGATGCCGCGGAATGTTTCCAGGATAACTTCGACTGCTGTGGCTAAAACCAGAAACACGAAAAACATTACGCCAACAAGTGCAACCAGGGATTCCATCTCGTCCTCCTGTGGATTGATCTACTGTTTGGAGTTTTATTGCTGGAAAAACATGCTGTCCATGATTAAAGCATAGACGTTTTAGGCAGAAAATTGACTATTATTGTCCTGCTTTCACTGCCCGGCTTGCTTCATGCAGTAAAGAGAACCGGTTACAAGAGCAGGCGCTTTTCCAGGGCATCAATATCCGGGATGGAAGCCGGTTCGCCGTTCACCAGCACATAGGCCTTGATGAAGCGGCTTTGCTCTGTCTCCGGGGTATTGGGGATGATGTTTTTTTCCTGTACGACCTGCAGGTGGGGAATACCCTGGGTCACGATGCCGATGTAGGGCAGTTTGGAATTGCCGTTGAGGGTGTTCAGGATGGCGATACGACTGCCCTTGCGCATTCCGGTCTTGTTGTCTGTCCCGCTCACCAGCTCAAAAGAAACCACCGGTACGCGATAGTCACGCCAGCTGATCCGGCCCAGTAACCAGTCGACGGCATCGCTGCCTTTTTCCGGTTCCTGATAGGCAATCACCTCGGCAATCGACGCATTGGGTAACAGCAGGATCTCACTGCTCATGGGGATCATCAGACAGTGAATGGCGCTGACCTGACCGGCAGGCAGGGCGCCCTTGCTCTTGTCCATGTACTTGATATCCGCCATCAGATTTCCGCAACGCTGCTGTTATTAATATGCTCGATCAGGTGTTGGGCCAGGATCTCGGGCGGCGCCGAGTAGGAGACCACCCCTGTAGCCCGTACATTATCAGGCATACTGCTGATGACGCAACTCTGTGCATCCTGCGCCCAGACCTTGCCGCCGAACTGGTGCATGACCTGAACGCCCTGTTTGCCGTCATCGCACATACCACTGAGGATAATGGCCCCTGAACGTGCCTTGTAGTGACGGGCGATATCACTCACCACAACATTGATGCTGGGGGTGTAGGGACTCTGGTAGTCCAGTTCCTGCAAGCGAATGGCGCCAATGGGATTGATCACCAGCCGTTTGGTGACCGGCGCCACGATGACTTCGCCATGGCGCAAGACATGGCCATCCTGTGCTGACATGACGGCAAACTCTGTGGCCTGATTCAATTGTTCCGCCAGCAGGGTGACGAAGTTGGCCCCCAGGTGCTGGGCGAGGATAAAGGCCACCGGCAAGTCTTCGGGGAGTCGGCGCAGAAAGCGCTTCACCGCTTCCGGCCCGCCCAGTGATGAGCCAATCACCCAGACATTGCGCGCCAGATCACCCGCCGTTCGGTTGAAGAGGGATTCGGGAACCTCGGCCACCAGACTTTCATAACTGCGATCGAACTGGGTCTTGTCGGTAATACCACGACCGGTCAGAGCGGCAATCTTGCGCATCAACTTGCCATACCATTGCGCCAGGTGGGCCGGTTCATTCAGGGTAAGGGCGGTGACATCGTTAAACAGGATGGGAATATCCACGGTTTCCAGTAACTCGTCGACAAATTGGCCGGTGTCTTCCTCGTCATGCATATCCAGTAACATGACATCGACTTTGAGGCGGCGCAATTTGTTGATGAATTCCCGACTGAGACTGTCATTGATGATCACGCTCAGACCGTTGGCTTCCATGGCGAGGCGTAAATAGGCGCGCTGGGAATGCTTGCTGGAGGCAATAGCAATGTTGATGTTGTTGAATTCCTTTTTACGCATTCCAGACTACACCTTGACAGAGTATCAATTCATCCGGCGATCGGTACCGACGGGTAACCGGTACTGTGCAGTCTACTGCGAGCGGGGATGGATTGATCACACACGGATCACAAAACAACTTACCGTTTAAGCTGTCTCCAACAGGTTCTGTATACTCTCCAGCAACTCGGCCTCGTTATAGGGCTTGCCGAGGTAATTGTTCACCCCGATAGTCTCGGCGCGATCCCGGTGCTTTTGCCCGGTGCGCGAGGTAATCATGATGATCGGGATATCCTGCAAATGTTCATCATTGCGGATATTGGTGGCCAGTTCAAAACCATCCATACGCGGCATTTCCACGTCGAGCAGGATGATGTCGGGATGGACTTCCTGTAACTGGGCCAGTGCGTCCACCCCGTCCTTGGCCGAGATGGCGCGATAATCGTTGCGTTCCAGCAAACGGGTGGTCACCTTGCGCACGGTAATGGAGTCGTCCACCACCATGATCAGCGGCTGTGCCTCGACATGTTCCGGTACGCTGCTGACCGGGTACAACTCCTGGGCCAATTCGGTCTGCTGGGCGGCGCGGCGGATCAATACACCCAGGTCGATGATCAGGACCACACTGCCGTCACCCATGATGGTCGCGCCGGAGATACCGCGCAGGGTGCTGAGCTGCGGGCCGACCGGTTTGACCACCACTTCACGGCTGCCGATCAGGCCCTCCACCTGAACCGCCGCCCGGTATTCACCGCTGCGCACCATGAGCAGGGGCACCTTGTCCCGTTCTTTGGGGATGTTGGGTGTGCTCACCCCCATGACAGCGCCCAGATGCATAAACGGATAGTCCTGGCCGATCCACTCATAGACCGGTTCTTCGGCGTTGTAGATATCCTGCAACACTTCCACACTGACCCGTTCCACACCCTCCACACTCAACAGGGGGATGGCGTAGTTTTCTTCACCCACCTGGACCATCAGGGCGCGGGTGACAGACAGGGTCAAGGGCAGGCTTACCGTAAAGGTAGTGCCCATGCCTTCTTCGGTATCGATATTGAGCAGACCGCCCAGCTGTTTGATCTCGCTGTTCACCACGTCCATGCCCACACCACGGCCGGAAATCTGGGTAATGGTTTCCGCCGTACTGAAACCGGATTCCATGATCATTTCCAGCAACACTTCCTTGGTGACATTGCTGTTCGCGGGGATCTTGCCTTTTTCCACCGCCTTGCGCCGGATGGCATCAAGATTGATACCGGCGCCGTCATCAGAGAGCGTCATGATGATATCCGCGCCTTCCCGCGCCAGACTGAGATTGATCTGGCCGGCTGCCGATTTACCGGCCCGTTTACGCTCCGCCTCGTCCTCGATACCGTGGGCGATGGCATTACGCAGCATGTGTTCCAGGGCGGGCAGCATGCGATCCAGCACCGTCCGATCCAGCTCACTGTCCGCCCCGTGCAGATGCAGTTCGGCTTGTTTGCCCAATTCATCGGCGGTCTGACGCACAATACGGCGCAAGCGACCGGCCTGGGTGGAGAAAGGCACCATGCGGGTCCGCATCAGACCTTCCTGCAATTCAGTGTTAACCCGCGATTGTTGTACCAGCAAGGTTTCCGATTCCCTGGTCAGGTTGCCAAGGATGCCGCGCAAGCTGTCAAGGTCGTTCAGTGATTCGAGCATGCCGCGTGATAACTGCTGCATTTGGGTGAAGCGGTCCATTTCCAGCGGGTCGAACTCTTCCTGACTGCGGCTCAGTGATTCTTCGGAGCGATACTGAATTTGCGCTTCAGCTTCCATCTCAAACTTGCGTAACTGCTCACGCAGACGGCTGACCGTATCATCCAGTTCCGTCAGGTTGTAGCGGAAGGCATTGGTCTGTTGTTCCATGCGCGAACGGTAAATACTGACTTCACCGGCAAAATTCACCAGGTTATCCAGCAGATCGGCACGGACGCGCACCTGTTCGCGGGGCGCCAGCTGCTCAGGCAACTGTTCCTCGCCGGCGGTGGTGAGATTTTTATCCACCTTAAGGGGCTGCAACCGTCCGGTCATGGGTACAACGTTGTCAGGCAGTGTCGCTTCGACTGCGGGTTCCGCCTTTGTTACAACGTCATACCGGGAGGTGTTTTCTTCGGCAAGCCTGCCGCCGGCTATATCGTCCGGGGTTTCGTCTGCGTCTGGTTGTTCTATGTCTGTCAGGTCGATGATTTCGATCTCATCGAGTTCCGGCTCGGCAGCCGGCGGTGTGACTGCTGTATCAGACTCCGCATCGGCCTGTTTTAAATCAGCACGGGATGTTTCAAATACCACACCTGTACCGGTCAACTGCTCGACGGCATTGATAAAGTCAGATTCCGGCGTCAGTGGTTGACCGCTCTTCAGCTGTTCCAGCATGTTGACCAGCTTGTCCTGGGCATACTGTAAAACATCATAGACCTCATCCACTGCCGCAATCCGCCCTTCGACCATGGCGGTGATCATGGATTCGATGGCATGGCTCAAATCACCGATAACGGTAACACCCGCCATACGGGCGCTGCCCTTCAGGGTGTGCAGCTGGCGTTGCAAGGCCTCAACATACTCGTCGTTGGTCCGATCCCCGGCCCAGTTGTGCAGTGTCTGGTCACTCTCTTCAAGGATTTCATCCCCTTCCTCAATAAAGATTTGCAACAGCTCGGTATCATATTCCGATTGCAGGCTCGCACTGCTGTCCTGGTTATCATCATTTTCCGGCGTGAGCTGTAACTTGACGAGGCTGGAAATTCCCTGACTGATGGATTGTTCCTGTTCCGACAGTGCCTCGATCAAGCCGGAATTGTCCGGCAAGGGTGCGCCGGGCTGATCAAGGATCGAGACGGTTTCATCAACGAAGTTAATGCTGCGATCCAGCAGATCCAGCATGCTGTCGCTGACTTCAATCTCGTGATTGGACATCTCGTTCGCCAGCTTCTCGAAACGATGGCACAGTTCGGCCACACCCGTTACACCGGCTGTGCGTGAACTCCCTTTTAAGGTATGCAGGGCACGTACCAGATTGTGGTTGGCGGTACGGTCTTTGCCGCTGCGCCAGTCATGCAGGTATTCCCTGAGATCATCCAGATGGTTGGCGGTCTCCTTGCGATAGATCCCCAGCAGGGTCTCATCGATCTCCGGCACCAGATCAGCACTGCGGGGTACCGGAACCGGTTCCTCGTCCATTGCCATGTCATATTCACCGGACAGACTGGACAAGTCCGGAACATCACCGGCGGTGGTTGTCGGAACAGCCAGGTCTGACGCCGTCACTGTCCCGCGACTGATCGCGTCGGCCTGCTCCATCAACTGGAATATTTCGTTACCTGCCCTGCCACCGGTCCTGAACAGTTCCAGCAAGTCCGGCAAGGCATCACGCGCCTGTTGTACCATGTCGTGTATCAGCGGACCGCTGTCTATGGTGCGATCAATCACCCGGTTCAGCATGTTCTCAAACGCCCAGGCGAACTCACCGGCTTCGGAGGCGCCCACCAGACGCCCGCTGCCCTTCAGGGTATGGAAGGCCCGGCGCAATTCGCGCAGTGACTCTTCATCATCCGGATTATTGCGCCAGTCGGACAGGCGCTGATCAATGTGTTCCAGCGCCTCGGCGGCCTCTTCAAGGAAGATTTCAATGATGTCCTCATCAATCTCTTCGGCAACTTCGTAGGCCTTCGGTGGTGCGGTCGGGATGGGTGATGACTGCAACGGCGTCACGACAGCCCTGGGTGGTTCGGCCGGTAACACTTCACTGAGCGTATCGATGGCGAAACTCAGGCTGTTCTTCACCTCTTCGGTAAGACGCATTTCACCCTTGTTCACACTTTTGAACAAGGCAGCCATATCATTCGCCACCTTGGCCACATCTTCCCGTCCCAGTTGTTTCGCCTGTTTCTTGATATCGGTAATGGAGCGACGCAGTTTCTTGGTCAGGACTTCGTTGCGCGTGTCTTCATACCAGGCTTCCAGACGTGATGTCAGTTCAGGAATATCCTTTGCCGACAAACCAACCTGCGGCTGTCTGACCGGCAGCGGTTCAGGCAGCTTTGGATTTTCAATGACTTCGATAATACTGCTGTCGAAATCGATTTCCTGGGTATCATTACTGCGGTTGTCATCCGCCGCTTCGCTGCTCAATTCAATATTGGCAGGTGCGTTATCAAGGTCCTGACCACCATCAGCAATCTCGTATTCACTGATGTCGATCTCCTGGGTCCGATTGGAAATGTCGGTATCTTCGCTGTCGGACTCCGGCGCGTTATCGATCTCCGCGTCATTCAGTATGTCCGCTACATCATCGGCAGGCAGATCCAGCTGACTGATATCAAGCTCGATTTCCTGCGTCGTGGTATTGGGTGTGGCTTCAGGTTCTTCGAGGTCCAGGTCGGCCGGGATGGTGAAGCGCTCGTCATCAATCTCGAGGACGTCAATTGAGGTTGACTCTTCCTCCTCGTCGGCGAGATCAGGCGCATTGATATGAAAAGAGATTTCCTGTGAGGATTCGTCCTCATTCAGTTCCGAATGGGTTTTTTTTTCCGGTGCATCGATATCGATCAATTCCAGCCCGGAGATATCAATCTCATCCGATTCAGGCAGCTCCAGATCGGACAGGTCTATCTCGTTGACAGGTGTCGGCACCGGTGTCATCGACAGGTCGATCTCATCTGTCATGTCCTCGACTGACATCAGGCCGCTGATATCGATTTCCTGGGTATCGTTTTGTGTGTCTGCATCGGGCGACAAGCCCCTGGACTCCAGTGCCTCTTGCATCTCGTCGAAGGAGATTTCAGCGGTGGAGGAGTCGGCGGACTCGACGGTTAAACCGTTCTGTGTGTCATCATCTGTACTGATGTGCAATTCAGCGCTGATACCGTCCGTCGCATTCAGATCGATCATGGTGTCTTCATCGCTGTCAACCAGACCCGCCAGTTCGATCTCGTCCGTCAATTCATTCAGTGACAACTCTGATTCGGTGACTTCTTCTGCCGCATGCACAGCGGCCACACCTTCATGCAGCGGCTTGATATGCTCACCCAGCCCCATTTGCGCCAGACGTTGTTCAGCCACTTCCAGGATGGAGTTGGGATTGCCCCATTTGCCCGCCATGGAATCCATGTAGTATTCGATACTGCTCAGGGCATCCGCCAGCGCGTCAGCAGAAGCGGGGTCCGGGCTGCGCCGCGCATCGATCATCTCTTTCTGTATATACGTGCAGCTGGTGTTCACCAGCTGTGCCGGTCTGTCCAGACCGAGGATATTAAAGCTGCCCCGAATTTGATCCAGCAGATCAGGGACTTCACTGATCAGAGTAAAGTTACGCGGGGTTTCAAGAAACGCCCCCATGGCTTCCTTAACCTTGCCCATGTTCTTGCGGGCCTCGGCCATGACCGATTCCAGCAGTTCCTGGCGTGCCGCCTCTTCCGCCTTTTCGGCGTGGTCATCCGCATTGATATTAATCTCGGTCTTGCCTGATTTGGCGCCTTGCAACAGGTTTTCGATGGATAACAGTGCATGCGCCACATCCAGCAGGATGTTTTCATCCAGCGACTGTGTGCCATTACTGATCGATTCCAGGATATCCTTTTGCTCCATCACGATCTGGCGCTGTTTGCCGAAGCCGAGCATCCCCAGCGTATCAGCGGTTTGAACCAGACTGTCGCACATGGCAGGCAGTTTGGCAGGGTCGCGCTCATCGGAGCGAACGAAGACATCCAGCTGGTCTTTGACCTGCAACATGTTTTCCAGCAATACCTTGGAAACGGTTTGCAGCAGTTCGGCATTGGGGCCGGTCAGGTCGGCACGGGCTCGTTCCAGGGTGGCTTCATCGGGCAGGGCTTCAGCCAGCTTAAAGGTCTTTTTCAGCGATTTGACTTTCTCACCGTCCGAGGAGGAACTGGCCACGTAGTAGAGCAGGTTTTTTTCCAGATCCGCCGGGCGTTCGTTTTGCAGCACGGTTTCACCCTGGTCGATGATTTTTTTGATCTCGCGATCCAGTCGGCCCATCAGCAGTTTGACGGCCACGCTGGGTTCTATCCCCCCTTCACGCAGGGCTTCCACCACACCACTGGCCGACCACAAGACACGGTTGACCTCCTGGTCATTGGCGGCATGGCGCAGTTTTTCGATCACGTTATCGAGTTTCTTCAAGCCGCCTGCACTGTCTTTTTCCCGATACCAGTCCAACAGACCAAGGTGATAGGTATGGCGGAGTTTTTTCGCCAATGCCGGCAAGTTTTCATCGCCGTGTGATTCGGCTGAAACCGGCACATCCACATCCAGATCGGGAGTGAACAGGGCGCTCTCGGTTAACAGCGGCGCGCGGCGCGAGGCACGCAAGTCATTCAACAAGGGCAGCAACACCATGGGGATATCCTTGTGCCCCGATTGCAGACGTTCCAGATAATCGGGCAACTGCCACATGGCGCGGATCATGACTTCATAGATGTCGTCCCGGCCTTCCACTTCCTTGTCCAGCAGCGCCTGGGTCAGTTTTTCCAGTTCTTCGGACAGCATGGCGGCGCCATACAGTTCCACCATTTGCAAAGTGCCGCGAACCTGATGCAGATAATTCACGACCAGTTGTAAATGCGAATCACCTTCGGGTGATTCCACATGCTGTTCCAGAGCGATACGTGCCTGTTTCAGGGTTTCATCGATCTCCGACTTGACCCATTGCAGGGTATTCAGATCAACCTGACTGGTATCCGGATTCATGCTCCGCCTCCCTGCTCATTGACGGTGTCTGCTCTGCGCTGAAAGGCCAGCGTGGCAGGGCAAGCCATGGACTTCATCAATGGATTATTCCAGTTGGTGATCTCGCCCGGCCCCAGGATCAGAATACCGCCAGGGCGCAGGTGTTTGATCAGGTGTTCCAGGATCGCCACGCGGCGTTCCCGTTTGAAATAGATCAACAGATTCTGACAATAAATAATGTCCATCTCTTCCGGACGCGCCTGCGCAGGCTTTATCACATTGAACTGGGTAAAACTGACTTGCTGGCGCAGGTCATGATTCACTTCAAAATAATCACTGTCAACACGTCGGGTATAGCGTTCGGCATACTCGGCAGGCAGGTTGGCGCCGCGATTGTTGCGATAACGCCCGCGCATGGCCGCTGCCAGTGCACCCAGACTGATGTCCGTCGCCGAGACAAAGAAACCGCGCCCCGCTCTTTCCTTGCGCATATAGTCATCCAGCAACATGGCCAGGGTATACGGCTCTTCGCCGGTGGCGCAGCCCACACTCCAGACCCGCACCGGATCACCGCTATCAGCAAGATAATCGGGCAAAAAGTTTTTGCTGATCAGATCCAGCGAATGTTGATCACGGAAGAAACGGGTTTCATGCACGGTAAGGCGATCAACCAGGACTTCCCACTCCACATCGCCTTCCTTGCCGGACAGGAGATACCGGTAATAACTCGCGTAGTCTTTATGGTTCAGTTCACGAATCCGGGTACTGAGGCTGGTCAACAGAAAGGACTTGCGCTCCGGCGGCAGAAAGATCCCGGTGCGCGCTTCGAGCAAGTCGACCCATTGTTGGTACTGGGCATCACTCATCGCCACCAGCGGCGTGAGGTGCCAGGGTCGTTTTCCGTTTGCGCTCTGCTTGGCCATTCCCGTCTCGCTTGTCCTTTAAGCCCGATCTCAGACCGGCAGCTTGAAGCCGGCAACGGAGTGGCGCAGTTCATTCGCCAGTTCCGCCAGATTACCAATCGAGGCCGCTGTTTCGTTGGTACCGGCCGATGTCTGGGTTGTGATCTCCTGAATAACGTTCATGGTTTCGGAAATATTGGTTGCGGCACGCGCCTGTTGCGATGCAGATTCAGAGATGTTACGAATCAGGTCGGCAAGGTGCGAAGACACCGCTTCAATCGATTCCAGCGCCTCACCGGCGTTTTGCGCCAGCTGGGCACCCGCAACTACTCCAGAGGTACTTTCTTCCATGGAGGACACCGCTTCCTTGGTGTCGGACTGAATACCTTTTACGAGGGCTTCAATCTGGCGGGTCGCATCGGCGGAACGTTCCGCCAGTCGCTGAACTTCGTCCGCCACCACCGCGAAACCGCGTCCGGCTTCACCGGCCATGGCCGCCTGAATCGCCGCATTCAAGGCCAGAATGTTGGTCTGTTCCGCAATATCGTTAATCAGTTCCACGATATCACCGATTTCCTGCGAGCTTTCACCCAGACGTTTGATACGTTTTGAGGTTTCCTGGATCTGTTCACGAATGGTGTCCATACCGTGAATGGTCTTCTGCACCGCTTCCGCGCCCTTGCTCGCAATGGTTACCGAGCGGTTCGCTTCGTCGGCCAGTTCGCTCGCATGGCTGGATACCGCTTCAATGGAGATGGCCATTTCGTTAATCGCGCTGCTGGCGTCCGTGATCTGTTGGGCCTGATGGTCACTGGCCTCGGCAAGATGCATGGCAGTGGCCTGGGTTTGTTGCGCCGCTGAGGATACCTGTTGCGTCGTGTCGTTAATCGCCGTTACCAGGTTGCGCAAGGCGTCGATCGCGTAGTTGATAGAGTCCGCGATCGCACCGGTGATGTCCTCGGTCACTGTCGCCGTTACCGTAAGGTCACCATCCGCGAGGTCACCCATTTCGTCCAGCAGTCGCAAAATCGCTTCCTGGTTTCGGGTGTTGGTGTTTTCCGTCACCTGCCGTTGTTCCTCGATCTGAACCAGTCGGCGTTTTGAATCCTGGAAGTAGATGTAACCGAGCAGTGCAACCAGTGCCAGGGTCAAGAAACCAAAGAAGTTTGCCAGACGGGGCATAAGGCGATCTTCCGCCGCTTGTTTGTATGCTGTCGACAACTCATTGATCATGCCCAGCAGATTTTCACTGGAGGAGAGAATTTCTTCTGCCGCACCGGATACCTGGAACATTTCAGGGGAGTGTTTCAGGATTTCACCAACCTGGTTACGAATATCGGTAAACTGGGTTTCCACCGCTTCCAGCTTTTTGCGTGCGCTGGCTGAGGTGATCTTCCGAATACGGAGATTGGCATTGCCCTGCAACATATCCTTGATGACTCGACCGAACAGTGCCGCGTCTCGACCGAACCGGTCGGCGGATGTGACCGCACCTTCGCCGCCTTCCAGTACACGACTGACGTTACTGGAGATACGTTGCATCAACATTAATTGCCGGGTTGCGATGTAAACCTGGTCAGGGTTCTCACCCTGTTTCACCATAATTTCCACCACGTCGTCCGACAGCGCCATCAAGGCGGGGATCTGCTCATTAATACCGTTGATATAGGTCCGCATGGAGGCAACCACGTCACGACGATTCAGAATCACGTCCACGTTTGTGCGGTAACCGCTCCAGCGCTTGTTCAACTCAGCAAGCGGCGCCATCTCTGCGCTGATATCGATCGGCGTTTCCTGTTTCTGGTAGTTCAGAATCTCTTCGAACTCGTCACGGGCTTTTTGCAAGAGATTGAACGCCTTCACGTCACCTCGCGCCGCCTGTGAAGCGTGCTTGGCGATCTCCTGGGATAAAACGCTTTGCTCACCGATTTTGATGATGTAAGTCTTATCCTTGCTGTCCTGGATTGCACTCAGACCGAAATAAATACCCATCGCGAAAACGGATAGAACCAGCAGGACAATAACCAGAACCATGGTTCTGCCCGATGAAAATTTTCCTAACAGACTTTTCGCTGTTAACCTCTTCATTACTCTGCTCCTCGTACCTAGACAAGCCGGTCCTGTTCGGCCGGCCTTCCCCTGATTGCTTCACACACGTCGCGTCGTTGTGTTGTTTTTTTTATGAGTGCGCAGCCACTTCCCGGAAAACCGGATCACTGCACAAGCGTTTCATACTGAAAATACCCCAGTATGCCTGATTGCGCTGATAGGCGCCGATCAAATATCCCAACAGTTGTTGTGACACTTCCGGGAACATGTCGGTCTGTTCCTCGATAAAAAAATGCCGCAACCCAAACACTTCATCGACCAGCAAGCCAGCCGCCACGCCCTCTCTGTTGGCTATCAATATGCGTGAACGACGATGCACATTCGTCTTCACGCCATCAATGTAGTTACCCAAATCCAGGATCGGCATCAGGGTACCGCGCACATTGGCCAGTCCCATCACCCACGGTAACGCACTGGGCACCCTGGTCATGGGGGGCATAGGCAGAATTTCGCTCACCTCACCAAACGCCGCCACCAAATGTATCTGTCCGATCCGAAAGCCAATCCCCGACCAGCTCTGTCTGATCTCTATCTGGCTGGGTATGCCCAGCGCCCTTTGTCGGCTGCGGGCTTCAATATCGCGCAACAGCTCAAAAAGCGGGTTTGTCTCTGCCACCGCCGCCACCGCCGTTAACCCGCCAGTATCGCCCTGACCTTACTGACCAGGTCCTCTTCTGTCACCGGTTTGGCGATGTAGTCCTTGGCGCCCTGACGCAGGCCCCAAACACGATCGGTTTCCTGATCTTTGGTGGTGACGATAATAATTGGTATGGAGGCGGTTTCAGGGTCCTTGGTCAAGGCGCGGGTGGCCTGAAAACCGTTCATGCCCGGCATGACTACATCCATCAGGATGAGATCCGGCTTTTGGGCCTTGGCCATTTTAATACCCTCTTCGGCATTATCCGCAGAGAGTACATCAAACCCGTTGTTTTCCAGAATATTCTGCAGGACGTAAACTTCTGTCGGTGAGTCATCGACGATCAATACTCGGGTCATGTATCACTCCTCCACATATCTTGTCAGGCTTGCAGAAACATCAGGATAATATGCTGTTTTTGTTATCATTCTTCTCCCCTATCGAGCAGCGTGTTTTTTTATCGCCCCAAGTAACTCTTCCTTGGTGAATGGCTTGGTCAAATACTGCTCCGAACCAACAATGCGTCCTCTGGCGCGATCGAACAGTCCATCCTTACTGGACAGCATTATCACCGGTGTTTTTTTAAATACTTTATTATTTTTGATCAGTGCTGTGGTTTGATAACCATCCAGCCGCGGCATCATGATGTCAACAAAGATAATATGGGGCTGATGATCAGCTATCTTGGCCAGCGCCTCAAAACCGTCTGTCGCAGTGATGACTTCACAGCCCACTTTTTTCAACAAGGTCTCGGCGGTCCGACGGATGGTCTTGCTGTCATCAATGACCATAACCTTCAGCCCCTGATATATGTCATCCATTTGCTTCTCTGCGAGTGCCATAATAATTTCTATCCGCGAATCTTCTCATTCGGGCAATGCTTCAAGTATAGTTAGTTACCTGACATATTTAATGTTATTTTGAAGTATCGCATATAAGTACCCATATTATATACAATATTTCAAAATTTGACCGTTATCACGGCAATCCGGCCCCCCCAGACAGATGCCATATTATATGGGACAAAGCATAATTGACCACGAATTAATCAATGGTAACGGTAAGATTACCACATTAATAGTATTGTTTATAAAAAAATGCCTGCCCCATGATCAAACTTCAGGCTCAAAACAGCCCTACAATATCGTCCCACCCGGTTTAAGACAAGACCAACAAAGCCCTTGTCAAGCCATACCCGAAACCGGTACTTTGCGCTCATGAAACTGCAACTCGGCGTCGTCATGGACCCTATCGGGTCAATCAATTACAAAAAAGACAGTACTCTGGCCATGTTACTTGCCGCCGGGGAGAGAGACTATTCCCTCTTTTTCATGGAACAGGCCGACCTGTTCGTGGCGGACGGCCGGGCCATGGCCTCGATGACACCCCTGCAGGTGTTTGCCGATCCGCAGCGCTGGTATGAAAAGGGCGACCCCGTCGTCCGTCCGCTGGGGGAACTTGACGCGGTACTGATGCGCAAGGACCCGCCGTTTGATATGGACTATATCTATTCCACCTATATATTGGAACTGGCCGAAGCGGAAGGCTCCCTCATCGTGAATCGACCGCAAAGTCTGCGCGACTGTAACGAAAAACTGTTCATCACCCGCTTTCCCCAGTGTATTCCCCCCACCCTGGTCAGCTGCCAGAAAGCACAAATCCGTGATTTTTTGGCGCAACACCGGGATATTATCCTCAAACCCCTGGACAGCATGGGCGGGACCTCGATTTTTCGGGTGCAGCAGGATGACCCGAACATCAATGTCATTATTGAAACCCTCACCGCCAACGGCCGGCGAATGATCATGGCGCAACGCTATATTCCCGAGATCAAGGCGGGGGACAAACGCATCCTGCTGATTGACGGGGATCCGGTGCCCTACACCCTGGCCCGCATTCCGACCAAGGGCGAAACCCGCGCCAATCTGGCCACCGGCGGTGAAGGTGTGGCCATGGAAATCACGGCGCGGGAACGCTGGATTTGCGAACAGATTGCCCCCACCCTGCGCGACAAGGGGCTGTTGTTTGTGGGCATTGACGTGATCGGCGATTATTTGACAGAAATAAATGTCACCAGCCCTACCTGCATCAGGGAACTGGACAAGGCATACCATATCAATATTGGTGCAACCCTGATGGAAGCCATCGAAGCCACGCTGCAAGGTCGATAACATTGATTATAAAAAGACTGAAACCCGCTGTTTTTTTTCTCACCCTGATACTGCTCAGCAGTTGTCAGCCGGAACCCAAAGAACATCACGCCGGCCTGTATGTATTTGGCACCATTGTGGATGTCACTCTCTACGGCGTGGATCGGCACAAGGCCCAGCAGGCCCTGCAACAAATAGAGACCGACCTGCAATACATGCATCGCGCCTGGCACGGCTGGCAACCGGGTCCGCTCGGCCGCATCAATGAACTGTTGGGGCTGGGCGGTGAATTCTCCGCCAATCCCTCCGTGTTGGGCCTGATCACCAAGGCCAGGGAGTTATCCACAGCCAGTGATCACCTCTTTAATCCGGCCATCGGCCGGCTGATCCAGCTGTGGGGATTCCATAGTGATGACCCGCCCAAAGGGCCACCGCCTTCCGATGACGATATCCGTGAGCTGCTGGCGAAAAACCCGCGTATGACCGACATTCAGATCAATCATGTGCGGATGAAAAGCACCAACCCGGCACTCAAACTGGACCTGGGGGCCATTGCCAAAGGCTATGCCCTGGATCAGCTCATGACCAGCCTGCAGCAACAGGGGGTGGAAAACGCCATCATCAATGCCGGCGGCGATATCAAGGTCATCGGCAAACACGGTGAGCGTAACTGGCGTGTAGGGATCCGTCATCCACGCACTGACGGGGTCATCGCCGGGGTTGATCTGGCGCCCGGTGAGAGCATTTTCACCTCCGGTGATTATGAGCGCTTCTACAAGCATGACGGTCATCGCTACCACCATATCATCGACGGAAACACCGGTTATCCCGCCACGGGCGTCAGTTCCGTGACCGTGATCCACCCCGATGCCGCCACCGCCGATGCCGCCGCCACCGCGATTTTTATCGCCGGGACCAATGACTGGCACCGCATTGCAAAAAAAATGGGCATTAAATATGTCATGCTCATCGACTCGGTGGGGGATGTGCACATCAACCCGGCCATGCGCAGCCGCCTGGAATTCAAACAACCCAGTTTGACCTTCCACCTCAGCGAAGCGTTATGACCCGTGCCGATCTGTTTTTACTGCTGGCGGTAATGTTTGCCCTGCCCTTTGTCTATCAGGCTTCCTGGCACAACCAGGGAACGGCCGCCCAGGCTGTCATCCTCAACGGTAAACATGAACACAGCCGCCACAGTCTGCACGAAGATCGCCGGATTGAAGTCAAGGGCCCGCTCGGCCCCAGCCACATTGAAATAAAACAGGGTCGCATTCGTTTTGTCGATTCTCCCTGCAAGGCCAAAGTCTGTATTCAACGGGGCTGGATCGATCAGGCCGGCACACTCAACGCCTGCGTGCCAAACCGAATCGCCATTCGACTGAGCGGACTGCATGAACAATATGACAGTATCAATTACTAGGACAGATCCGGCCGGTGACTGACACACTGCAACTCAACACCACTCCCGACGATCACCGCATCGCCTGGTTTGCCGCCCTGGCGGTGGTGATCCATGTTGTCGAAAGCGCACTGCCTTCACCCCTGCCGGGGATCAAGCCGGGACTGGCCAATGTGGTCACCATTATCGTCTTGTGCAAGTACGGCTGGCAGACGGCGGCCTGGGTGAGTCTGTTGCGGGTGTTGGCCGGCAGTCTGATCCTCGGGACATTTTTAACACCCACCTTCATGCTCGCCTTCAGCGGTGCGTTGTGCAGTGTCTGTGTCCTGTATCCGGCCTGCCGCCTGCCGGGGCGGGGTTTCGGTCCCGTCGGATTCAGCCTGCTGGCCGCCATGGCCCACATCAGCGGGCAGTTTTTTACCGCCTGGATGTTATTTATCCCGCATCCGGGCATCTGGCAACTGTTCCCCGTTTTGCTGAGTTTTGCCATACTCCTGGGTGTCATAAACGGTATCATCAGCCTGCATGTATTGAAGCGGATCAAATGAGCACAGTTGTCACACGTCTGCCCTATCGTTACAACGTCGGTCATAAAGACCGGATCGGCGTGACGTTGTTTTTTGCGCTGGCCGTTCACGCCATTATCGTGCTGGGGGTGAGCTTTGATCTGGAAGATCTGACCAATCCGGATCAGGTCGCCACCATGGAAATCACCCTGGTCCACAGCAAATCCGAAGAAGCACCGGAGGACGCCGACTATCTGGCCCAGGCCAACCAGCAAGGCGGCGGTAATGTGCAGGAAAAGATTCGCCCCAGCAGTCCCTTTTCCAATCCCTTGCCCACGCCGGAACAGGGTTTTGCCCCGAACAGTCGCCGCGAGATGGCCTTGCCGAAGAGTCGTGACAAACAACAGCTCGAGGTCCTGACCGTCGACAACAGTCGCCTGCGCCGGCAGAGCAAACCGGAAGAGATCCCGCTGCCCGAACAGGCCCGTACCCTGACCGCTGCCCAGCTCTATGAGCGCAGCAGCGAAATGGCCCGACTGAGCGCAGAGATCAACCAGCTCAAGAAGGCCTATCAAAAGGAAAAAACCCACACCTACCTCTCCGGCGCCAACGCCCGGGAGTATCGCTACGCCAACTATCTGGATGCGTGGCGCGCCAAGGTGGAGAACATCGGAAATCTGAACTATCCCAGCGAGATCAAACGCAATGCAATTTACGGCAAGGTGCTGCTGGATGTGGCGATCAACCCGGACGGCAGCCTGCACTCCATGAAGATCCTGCGTTCTTCAGGAAACCGGCTCATCGATCAGGCGGCCAAGCGTATTGTGCGCATGTCCGCCCCTTTCCCGCCCCTGCCCGAGCAGATCCTCAAGGACACCGATGTGCTGCACATCCCCCGCGAATGGCGTTTTCAGGAGTCAGGGCTGGCCACCGCTTCGCGTTAATTTGTTGCCATACCGCTGAAAAAGATTTCATATGCCCCGGCTTGCGAGTCCCCCCATCCTGCCCGATACTTAGGCTATGGCCACCTTCACTGATTTGACAGACAACCTGACCAATCACTTTTTGATTGCCATGCCCGGTCTGGCCGATCCCAATTTCTATCACACCGTGACTTACCTGTGTGATCACAATCAGGATGGCGCCATGGGTCTGGTGATTAACCGTCCCATGGACCTGATGCTGGGCGAACTGTTTGATTATCTGAATATTCCCAACCCCAAAATCGAGTTGCTGGATGTCCCCATCTATCAGGGTGGCCCGGTCCAGACTGATCGCGGCTTCGTGCTGCACAAGCCCATGGGGCAGTGGGAAGCCACCATGCCCATCACACCGCAGCTGGAACTGACCATGTCGCAGGACATTATTGAGGCCATTGCCTATGGCGAGGGGCCGGATCAATACCTGATCGCCCTGGGTTATGCCGGTTGGGGCAGCGGCCAGCTGGAAGCGGAGCTGGCCTCCAATGCCTGGCTGAACGGCCCGGCGGAAAGCACCATCATTTTCGACAAACCCATCGACCAGCGCTGGATCGCCTCCGCCGCCCTGCTTGGTGTGCAAATCAGCCAGATATCTCCAGACGTCGGGCATGCCTGACGCCAAAACCCTGCTGGGCTTCGACTATGGCAAACAACGTATCGGGGTCGCCGTCGGCCAGACCCTGACCCATACGGTCACCCCGCTGATCACCCTGCGGGCGGTCAATCAAAAACCGGACTGGACGGCCATCGGCAAACTCATTGCCGAATGGCAACCGGATCTGCTGGTGGTCGGGCTGCCCCTGCACATGGATGGCACAGAACAGGAGATGACCGTCGCAGCAAGACGCTTTGGTAATCAACTCAAAGGGCGCTACAATCTACCCGTCGCATGGATGGACGAACGCCTCAGCTCCAATGAAGCCGAAGACCTCCTGCGCCAACAAGGCGGCAAGACCCGCCAGGATAAAACAGACATCGATAAACTCGCCGCCGGCCTGATTCTCCAAAGCTGGCTGGATCAACAGGAAACGACTTAACAGGTATGCCCGAAAATATAAATGTTCACGCCCTCCTGGAGGGAATGACCGCCGCCTTGCGCCGCCGGTTACAGGAGGACGGTATCGACGATCCCCTCATGATCGGCATCCAGACCGGCGGGGTGTGGGTCGCGGAAGCCTTGCATGACAAATTACAACTGCAACAACCGCTGGGCAAACTGAACATCAGCTTTTACCGGGATGACTTCACCCGCATCGGCATGCACCCCCAGGTCCAGCCCTCCAGCCTGCCTTTCGATGTGAATGATCGCCATATCATCCTGGTGGACGATGTCCTGCATACCGGCCGCACCATCCGCGCCGCCCTGAATGAAATTTTTGACTATGGCCGTCCGGCCTCGGTTATCCTTGCCGCGCTGGTGGTACGCAGCGGTCGGGAACTCCCCATCTGTGCAGACATTGTGGGTGAGGAGCTACAATTGAGCGACCGGCAGCACGTCAAACTGACCGGCCCTGATCCCTTAAAACTGGCTATACAGGAGAGCAAGTGAAGCAGCAGGACATCCAACTCGACTCCCAGGGACGGCTGCGCCATTTCCTCACCATTGAAGGTTTGAAACGAAATATCCTCACCGATATTCTTGATACGGCGGAAAACTTTTCCACCGTCGGCACGCGTAACGTGAAGAAAGTCCCGTTGTTGCGCGGCAAGACCATTGCCAATCTGTTCTTCGAGCCCAGCACCCGGACCCGCACCACCTTTGAGCTGGCGGCCAAACGTCTGTCGGCCGATGTGTTGAACATCAACATCAGCACCTCTTCCACCACCAAGGGGGAAAGTCTGCTGGATATGCTGCGCAATCTGGAGGCCATGCACTGTGACATGTTTGTGGTGCGCCACAATGCCAGCGGCGCCGCCCACTTCTTCGCCAAGCATGTTGCGCCACACATCAGCGTCATCAACGGCGGTGACGGCAGTCATGCCCACCCCACCCAGGCCATGCTGGATATGTTCACTATCCGCCGTCACAAACAGGACTTCACCAAACTGACCGTGGCCATCGTCGGCGATATCCTCCATTCCCGGGTGGCCCGCTCACAGATCCACGCACTGACCACCCTCGGTGTGCCGGAAGTGCGGGTCATCGGTCCCCAGACCCTGATCCCCAAAGATGCCGCCGGCCTGGGAGTCCATGTTTATCACGATATGAAAGAAGGCATCCGCGATGCCGACGTGGTAATCATGCTGCGCCTGCAACGGGAACGGATGCAGGGCGCGCTGCTGCCCAGCGCCAATGAATACTACCGCACCTACGGCCTGAGCCCGTCCAAATTGCGCCTGGCCAAACCGGACGCCATTGTCATGCACCCCGGCCCCATCAACCGCGGCGTGGAGATCGCCTCCAGTGTGGCGGATGGTCCCCAATCCGTGATCCTGGAACAGGTCACCAATGGCATCGCCATTCGCATGGCGGTCATGTCCATGGTGCTGGGCCGCGGCCCGGAAGAGGAGGCGGAAGAATAATGCGTATCCATATTCAAAACGGCCTCCTGATCGACCCGGCCCACCAGATTGAAGACATCCATGATCTCTATATCAATGACGGGCAAATTGTCTCCATCGGCAAGGCGCCGGACGGCTTTCAGGCCGATCAGGTCATTGATGCCGCCGAAAAGATGATCTTCCCCGGTCTGGTGGACCTGCAAACCCGGCTGCGTGAACCGGGCCTGGAATACAAGGCAACCATCGCCTCGGAAACCCGGGCGGCCGCGGCGGGCGGGATCACCACCGTCTGTCTGCCACCGGACACCAGTCCGATCCTGGACACCCCGGCGGTCATCGAACTGATCCATCGCCGCAATGAAGCGGCCGGTTGTGCCGAGATCCTCACCATCGGCGCCCTCACCAAGGGACTGGCCGGAGAAGAGATCAGCGAAATGTACGAGCTGAAACGGGCCGGTTGTGTCGGTGTCACCAATGCCCGCGCCCCCATCGCCAATACCCGGGTGATGCGTCGCGCCATGGAATATGCCGCCAACTACGACCTGACCATCTTCCTGCATGCCGATGACCACTCATTGAGTGAAGGGGGCTGCGCCCATGAAGGGGTGATCAGCACACGACTGGGTCTGGCGGCCATCCCGGAAGCGGCCGAGACCATGGCGGTGGCCCGCCTGCTGATGCTGGTGGAACAGACCGGAGTACGTGCTCACTTCTGTCAGCTCTCCTCCGCCAAGTCGGTACAAATGATCCACCGTGCCCAATATGACGGTCTGCCGGTCACCGCCGATGTGGCCCTGCACCACCTCTACCTGACTGACATGGACATCGGCTATTTCGACAGCAACTGCCATGTGATCCCGCCCCTGCGCGGTCAGCGTGACAAGAGCGGTCTGCGCGACGGCCTGCTCAACGGCACCTTGCATGCCATCTGTTCCGACCACCAGCCCCATGAACCGGACGCCAAACTGGCCCCGTTCTGCGAATCGGAACCGGGCATGTCGACCATCGACACCCTGTTGCCCCTGGCCCTGCGGCTGGCGGACGAGACCGATCTGTCCACCCCGGATATTATTTCGCTGCTCTCCTTCCAGCCGGCGCGCATTCTGGGACTGGATATCGGCCATCTGGGCATCGGCGCCCGCGCCGACCTGTGCATCTTTGATCCGGAGGCACGCTGGACCGTCACCCCGGACACCCTGCTCAGTCAGGGCAAGAACAGCCCCTTCATGGACTGGGAAATCAAGGGCCAGGTGGTACAAACCCTGCTGGCCGGTAAAACTGTATTTAAGCGATAACACCATGAACAAACCACATCGTGACACGATCTGCGTCGAAGAGGCAGAGATCATCAGCCATGACGCCTGGCCGGGCAACCAATACATCCTGCGCATCCTTGCTGAAGGGATCGCCGCTGACGCCAAACCGGGCAGCTTCGTCCACCTCACCGTGGACCCCCAGCGCCCCATGCGCCGCCCCATCTCCATCATGCGCGCCAACCCCAAAACCGGCATGGTGGATCTGCTTTATAAAGTCGTCGGCGAAGGCACCACCCTGCTCAGTCACCGCAAACCGGGCGAGCGCATCAATGTCATGGGTCCCATCGGCAACGGCTTCACCGTTGACCAGACCCGCAGCCTGCCCCTGCTCATCGGCGGCGGCGTGGGCATGCCGCCCATGATCTTCCTCGCCGAACACTACACAGAACTGGCGGGTTACCACCCCTTTGTCATCCTCGGCTCGGAAGTCCCCTTTCCCTTCCAGGCGGAACCGTCGAAACTGATCATCCCCGGCATGCCGGACGGCGTCATTGCCGGCGTGCCGTTACTGGAAGAATGGGGCATCCCCAGTCGCCTCACCAGCCTGCAAGGCTACCCCGGTTGTCATGAAGGTTACGTCACCGACCTGGCACGCCAATGGCTGGACGCCATGGACGAATCTGATCGCAAACAAGTCATTATCTACAGCTGCGGCCCCCACCCCATGCTCGAAGCCGTCGCCAAACTGGCCAAAGCGTACAACCTCCCCTGCCAGGTCTCACTGGAAGAATTCATGGCCTGCGCCGTCGGCGGCTGCGCCGGCTGTGTGGTGAAAGTGGAAACAGACACAGGCCCCGCCATGAAACGTGTCTGTGTGGATGGACCGGTGTTTGAAGCAGCGACGGTGTTTTAAACGAAGGGTGGCAGCGAACACCAACTGCGCATCTCAACCGATGAAAATCCAACACAGAGACCCAGAGAACACAGAGGACGCAGAGAAATTTTATTTGTGTTGAGCTTGCGAACCCCAACGATTGTTCATCTCACACGGCCTGGTGATTAACGCAGAGAACGCAGAGCCGCAGAGAGCGCTGAGAAAAATATTTGTGGTGCGGGTTGCGGGGGAGCTTGCGAACCCCAACGGTTGTTTTGTCTTGGTGCTCTTGTAAAGGGCTACGACCCCTTTAATCGGTAATGGCGAAACTTAACCATGACGACCTCCTTCCTACTGTTTGCTCATGTATTTGATTCTGTTGTTGGCTAACCTGTTTGCGGTGGGTCAAACCCTTCCACGTGCAGCAGACCACCCAATTCCCGGGCGGTGCGAAAGCGCCACTGTTGACCGCTGATGGGTTCCAACATCCCCACCAGATTGGCCCCGGCCGCCTGCCGGTCACGGATATAGATATGCAGGATGTAATGTTCGCTGGTGTCCGTAGCCATAGCCGAATCCTGTTAAGGTGTTAATGGCTACACGCTACACCCGACAGGGTCACAGCCAGGTCACAGGAAGGGGTGGTTGGTGATTTTTTTCACCACAACTTGGGGAAACTGGAAGGGCAGAGAGGGATGGCCCAATACTGCGCGAGTCATAAACCAGCCCAAGCCTTGAAGCTCAACTGGCCTGGGCGTATGCTCGTGCTGTGGGGCGTTATATTGGTGTGAAACACCTCTTCTAGAAATCAAACGTAATATTCGAATACGATGATATTTAGTCTTGAATTTAGACCAGGGCGGAAACCGGTTTCACGTGATTCAATAAATAATCCATCTGTCTCTTTTATCTAACGAGGTGCCTAATGGAATGGACATATAGAGTAGCAATTGCAATAGTTTTATTTTTGGCGAATAATTTTTCCCACGCAGCACTAACCAATGAAGAGATTTCAAAATACTTAACAGGTAATTGGCATGGTAAGCTTTATGGAAAAAAAATCGAAATTGCCATATGGCCCCCAAGTAAGGAGATTCTTTTCCTTAACACTAATATGGTCGCTGGATATTTATATTCTCCGGCTGATGATTGTTTCACAGAGATTGCATTTGTTTTAGTCGGAACGTTTAGCATAAGTGAACTCAAACAAGTTACCGGGAAACACCCAAACTGTGCTTCGCTGTCGAGAGGAAATGGAACTTTTTCGATCAATGACAAAAAGCAAATACTCGACATTGCTATCAATTCCATAAATGCTGGCAACTTTAGTTCCGCCAATGCAAATGTAAGCCTTCGCAGGGCAGCGCTCTCAAGAGAAATGGAAAAATTTCTCGTCTCCTTCAGGCCAAAATGGTACAGGCCGAAAGAGGAAGATCTTGCACTACTTAAGAGACAAGGAAAGTCGAAAAATTCAGGTTTCGCACCTTCAGCAGATGTTCAGGAGAATAAATACAGCACAAAAAATGGCTTGATCGTAAGACCTCTGGAATATTGGGTAAGATTCAGCACCCCTGAGTTTAGGAATATATTCGAAGGTGACTTTACCAATGCAAATGATAACGTGATATTTATGCTCACTTACTACGGATATCAGAATTGGTTTTCTAATAAATGCCCACATTTGATACCAGAAGGTTCACCAAGTCGTACATTTATTAGAGAAGAATATTATGGTAACGATTTATTTCCTTCCAGAACAATAAATGAAGGTAAAGTGTTTGTACGACGAGAGTATTGGAATAAATATCAGGAATTATCACGTCAAGCCGGTGAATTGATAGCAAAAACAGGGTTGGCTCAAATGAGAAGCGCCATGTCTGGTCAACGACCTTCGCTCAGTGACATCATAAAATATCCTAAAGAAATAGGTGGTCAAGTATTCGGCATAGGTGCCGACCTTGCTATTATTTTTGCACAGGAGACTTGTGAAAGTGGTTTTAATCGACAGTTTTCTGAAAACTTACGTAGATTCGCTTATGGTATGCCAGTTCTGCAAAAGGTGAACAATAGACATTTCGACTATTCTAAACATGATAGCGGCTTACGGAATGCACTAATAAAAAGTATCGCGTCAACCTGTACGACATATTATGCTGATAATTCAGCAATGAATAATTCTGATCTATTACGGTGGTGTAAATGTATTGGTGATAGATTGACACCCACAATGAAAGCCGAGGATAAAAAGGAGGTCATTTCAAAACCAAAGACTCTCGACTGGATTGTGCGGGGCGGTTATGAATTTAATGACCCAAAATATCGCTACACATTAGAAGTAGAAAAATGTAGAAGATAAGAAAAAACCGTGCCAGAGAACAATTGTATCTAATATAGCTGGTTGCTCATATACCAGAACTTATCGGAACAATGACACAGGACTCAGGGTCAGACTGAACCTCCCCCAGTTTAACGGACACTTTAAATCGGAGGCTGGAGCCTCCCAAAAGGAGTGACCCCATGAGCAGAACAGGTCAACGTATATCGTAAAGGGCTACGACCCCTTTAATCCCCTGGTGGGTTGTCTAACATTACGCACTGATCTTGGTCGTTCTTTAGAATCTCTTCAGCAATGGCAGCAGAATCTCTAAGCATAATCACAACATTCTGCAATCTCAATGCAGATTGTTGTTTGTTTATTAAATCTGGAGATTGATATAGCTGCTGAACAATCTTAAGCCTTACCCTAAAACGAGACAACAACTCAAACAAACTTCGATATGCTTCACTATCTTTTAGTTGCAACTGTTCTTCATTGTCTCTACTCCACTCCTCAAGGAGAGAAAAAATATTTTCTTGAGCCAACAAGTTTTTATTTTCAAACATGTCTTCGCCTAATATTCTATAAATATCCAGCTTGCAAGATTCCGACAAATCTGATCTTATCACTTCGCTTATTATAACTTTCGATTCTTCATTGATAATACTTATAAGCGCATTGAATAAAGCGATTTTCCCCAATTCAACAGGTTTTGATTTTAAACAGATATCAGCCAACCTTACCGCCTCCCTAAGATTCCCGCCGCTTAATATTCCAATTGAAGTTTGTGCATTATGTTCAATCAACCCTGGACTACGTTGTTCTAATAAATCTGCGCATTGTTCCGGCAAAATCGGCAAAGTATCGATCACTGTATAAAATGAACTATGAAACTCATCTCTTTCTAATATAGAACCAAGATTGAGTGTCTTTCTGGCCTCATCAGAAACCGATATAAAAAAGTGGACGCCATCTACTTCGAATATTCCTTTGATGTCTCTGAGAAGCTTTTTGGCTGTTTCAGCATCATGTAGCTTATCAAGTTCATCTATCCCAATCACTACTGGGCCGGAGACACTTTGAGATACCAAGCGTATAAAATTGCGAAATTCATATACCAACGATGCAATAGTTAAAGCACGTTCTGCCAGATCTTGTTTCTGGCTAACTTTAAAATCAAAGCTCGACTTAAAACCGAGTTTAGCTGTTGATTCTAACCCTCTACTTTGAGTTTCCGAATACCGCAATCGTTGTCGAAGATCGTTTGCCTGACTATACAGCAATACTGAAATGTGTCTTTTAGAATACATAGCAAAAAATGAAGCCATTGCAAGATAAACAGACCCAAACCAGACAATAGCCATTGTTAACTGCAAAACAACATCACTTAGCAAATATGGCTTTGTGTGAAAAAACATATTGCTATAATTCCTGAGCAACTCTGATGGGTAGTTACCATTCATATACATAAAAAACAGATTAGCTATACATATTGAAAACAACCAGACAGAGGAAAATCTGCTATACCATCGTGGAGCACCACTGGAAAATTTAAGCTGAACCTCATGAGCAAAATTATCAGCCAGGGTAGTCAAGAATGGTTCAGCACCATAGTCACTTGGTGTTGGAAACCATAGACCCACCCCGCCCTTTTCACGCGCCATCTCAACACATCTTGAAATTAACCAGGTTTTTCCGGAACCGCGCGGTCCGCCAATGCCATACGCGCCACCATTACTATTTAAAATTGATTCCAGCCGATACCAGCTTTGATAAGAAACAAAGTCTGCAACATTAAATGCCCGAAAGACGCTTTGTTTTGTATTATTCTCAGAATCCGTCATATCTATTGAGCTTCAAAGTGTATAAGAATACATAAATAGGGGTAAAAGTGGACAAAGCAGACTTTAAATAAGTACAGAGTTCTGCACCACTCGTCCAAGTCTGCTCCGAAATCTCCGGGTTGTAAAACCCGAAATATGGGTTGTTTACCCACTAAGGCAGCAACCTGTCAATTTCAGGTATGCGAAAGATTAAATAATAATCAATTCATTATTTTTTCCACTAACCCGCAATATATTGCGTGGTGTTATTGTCTTGCCGCTCATACAGTTGGGTTTACTACACAAGCCCCGACAAGTATGCCCCTCAAACTCCACATCCTCAGCGATCTCCACATTGAAACAGGTGGTTTTGTGTTGCCTGAGTCCGATGCGGATGTGTTGGTGTTGGCGGGGAATGTGGGGAGAGGTGCGGGTGGTTTGGTCTGGTTACGACATCAGGGTTTCACCAAACCGGTTATTTATGTCCCCGGACCGTATGAGTTGTGTGGTCAGGGTTTGGCGGTGTTGGCTGAGTTGAAGGAGTCCGCGCCGCCTGGTGTGCATGTTCTGGTATCGGATTCGGTGGTGTCAGCAGGTGTGCGTTTTATCGGCGCGATGGTCTGGACCGATGCCGGTCAGCTCAATGCGCCTGAGTGCTTTTTTTCACCTTCCGGCTCCAGCCCGGTTCTGTTTGATCCGCTGTTGATGCAGGAGTTGGGTATCCTCACCCCACAGGATGCGGTTCGTTTGCATCACCAAAGCAGGGAGAGACTGGTCTCTCTTCTGTCCCAACCCTTTTCCGGCAAGACTCTGGTCATCACCACTCACGCACTTGTCTCCGCCAATCAACGCCCGCTTTATACCAACCACCGACCCAACCGCACCTTTATCCGTCAATTCGACCCGCTGGTCAAACAGACCCAACCCGCACTCTGGATACACGGTGGTGTGGCGGAGGAAATTGACATGAAGGTTGCAGGGTCACGAATAGTGAGCCGGCCAGTCAATCAAAAAGAAGGACTGACGAAATTATTTAACGTTTAGTCCTTTATGGGTTCAGTGAACAATGCTTGCTGATATTCATGTCAGCTTATATCAGCAACAATTATTCACTGACCCTGTTTTCGTCAGTTTGATTAACGGCTGTTCATCTCTCACTGTCTGGTGAGTAACGCAGAGAACGCGGTGCCGCAGAGGGCGCAGAGATAATTAAATGTGTGGAGTAGGTTGCGGGTGAGCCGGCGAACCCCAACGATTGTTTTGCCCTGGTATTCTTGTAAAGGGCTACGACCCCTTTAATCCAGGTGACGACCGACAAAAAAAACCAATATATATTGGTCGTCAAAAAGGCCTGGGCCGAACCGTTATCGGCATGCAAGAACGACCCCGCCATAAAAGACAAAGAACCAAATTAGCAACGACTCATTAATTTGCTGCGCACAATTAACCGACATGTGGATTGTATGCCAATCCCTTCTCTGGATTACACAAAGCCAGACCGCAAATCATCAAAATTGCCGGCCGGATACGAAGCGCTTTTATTCGACCCCATTATTTCTGTCGAGGTTACGTGGGTCAAATAAACCTGGCAATAAATGATGATTTTTATGGTAGTAGGCGCCGAATAGCAGCGTGTTAATAACCCTATAGTAAATCCCCTTGTCGATGTTCAGCACTTGGTACCGGCCATCACCTGTACTGCGGTGTGTTACCCAGTTGAAGTGAATAAAAAATGCTGTTTGTGCAATAAAGGCAGGCACATAGAATAAAACGAAACCGAGTGGATTAAGCAGTAAAAAAATAAAAAATGCTCGTAACAGACGATTTATAACCAGCAATGATTTCGTTATCTCCCATTCCAATCTGTGATGTTTACGGTCTGCAAACGTTTTTTTGTAGAGGTCGCCAATGCGATCAATCATGGCCTTTTTCATAAAACCACCAAACTCCAGAAAATCCTTTTCTCCTGTCGGATGGGGGTCCAGTATGGGGTCATCGGTATGTTTGTGATGCAATGTATGAATCACGCACCAGCCTGGGTAGCCTATTAATAATGGCACAGAAAGGAGTTCCCCAATAAGCCGACTCAACCAATTCCTGCCGAGTGCATGATGGCCTGCCAGGTGAACAAACGCGAGGGCATACAGGCCAAATAAAATACCCAAAAAAGGCAGCAATATATACCAATCGTGTAGAGGTTGCCGGCTCATGAAAAAGAACAGGATTGTGTAGGAGAGTCCGCAAAGTATAACCGTCACCAGCCCGCCGAGCGCCAGGGGTAGCAGCAGCACTATCCATGGCCAATACAGTGCCATGTCAAACCACGGCGAGTAAGCTGTTAAACAGGCGAGCGCCAATATAAAAGCACCTGCGTTGCCAAGATAATATCTGAACAAAAAATGTGGATCTGAAAGAAATCGTTTTAGCATATTAGTAACCCTGAGGTTCACCCTGACCCCCACATTAAGGAATGAAATATTAACCGGAGAACTACAGCAACCAATGGACAGACCATCTATTCTCATGAGAAGTCTGCACCGAAATTCTCGACAAGTAAAACAAAAAATCCAGCCTGACTATTTCTGTTTTATACTATATCCCTGTCAAGATCAGGTATGTTTATGTATAATATTTTAATCAATATATTTGTTTCTGCTGACCGCACCATGTTGGCCAAGTCATTGACTTGCCCTCTTAAGTTCAAACGGCTTTGTCAAATAAACTGTCTCCGTTCCTGTCTTATTCCGCAAGGCAATGGTGCTCTCCTGTCATTTATTAATACCCGATCACTTACATCACCAAATACTTTGATGAATTGATTAAATTTTTAATGATTTTAATTGTATTGATAACAGCTGCAACAAGGAACAGTGCCAATGCAGCGACAGTCAGGTAATAACCTGACACGGGTTGGTTTTCACTTTCAACCATTACCACGATTATTAATAAACCTGCACCAAGCATAACCTCGGTGAGGTTCATAACCAGCGATTCCTGCAGGTTGCGTCTCGCTGCTGCAAGGATGACCAACAGGATGGGGAATATCATTGCCGCTACTGTCAGCACTGTTTTCATATCTGCATGTTTATATGCGGTATAGGCATATATCAGATTCATGCCGGTGCGTTGCTCTGCACCATTCACAGAGGGCACAAGAGCGGTTTCCGATATAGGCAGAAACAATGCTGTCAGCAACAAAACAGCGGCTATTCGTTTAAGCAATATGATCATATCCCGGAATTTCTCTATACTGGTTAATAATCAATGATGTCGCAGCCCTTCTCAATGGCTATATAGCAGATTACGCAGCAATACCAAATATATCCGGTTTTAATCATCGCCAAATATATTCCCCATCGCGCTCTCACAGGGTATCCAGTAGTGGTTCTTGTCAAACTCCACCCAGACTGCTTTATCAGCCACATGCTCAAACAACCGCTTCGCTGCCACCAAACCTTCCACTTCAGCCACCTCAATGACGCGGTCCGACTCATCCCAGGTGAGGTAATCGGACAAGAAGTTGATTTCCCATCCAACCAGGGCTATTTGATAATACGGCAGGTCTCTGATGAAATCATACATATGCAGGCTGAGGTCGAGGCATTCTTCATCATCCATCTCACGGTGTTGACCGGTATCGTATGATACGGCAAAGCCGACATTTTTTGGTGTCACATGTTGTTGTGGTTGATAAGGTCCATCCACTGTCACAAAGGTATGGCTCAATGGATGAAACTCGATGTCCCGAAATGGTTTTATTCTCTGCGCAAGCAGAGCGGCAAACGCAGAGTGATCCACTTCATCATCAAGAAAACTGATCTGTAAATCAAAGCAAATCGCCATTATTAAACTATCGCACGGTGAAATAAAACGGTTCTTATTATCGACTCAAAGTGAATTCGATTCCATATTTTTATACAACCCTGTCCCGACCATCGAATAACATTAATCCATTCAATCTCTACAAATAACGACTCTGTTCATTTTATAACCAAATCTGTTTGGTTCAGTTTCAAAACATTTTATCACCCCGTAATCCAGTTTCATCTGTTTATATCAAAATCAGCGTTATTACCGACACCTCTTCGAGTTTCCACACTTCCCCCTGAACTGTTAGAATTGCCATATTCCAATAACAAGCGTAAAGGGAAGTAAAAATGGGTGAAGTCGCCATACCTGATGATATCTCTGCTCTGGCTCCATTTCTGATTAGTCTGGATCGGGATAGTCTGAAGTCATTCAAACAGAAGAATGCCGCCAATAAACCCGTCGCCATCCCGGCCCTGGACACCGCGTTAACAAAAAACATCAAGGCCCTGGATGAGGCAAGCCTGCTGCACCTGTGTAAAATTGGCCTGCACTCGCTGTTCGATAACTACGGGTTTGTTGTGATCTGTGTCAGGGAATTGATCCGGCGCAAGCATGTCGATGCGCAGAATGCCTTTGTTGATATCGTGATTGCGGCCAGGGATGAGTATGACCCCGGACACCGGTGCTTTGAAAAGACAGTGCTCGATCAACTGATCGATACCCTGCTCGGGCAGTTTTGCGCCACGGCCCTGATCCGCCTGCTCCACGGTCTGGACTATAGTGTGTTGTCGACTGACGGTGCTGATGGTTTTGCAGAACTGTTTCCCACCGCTTTCGCAAAGCTGAAGGATGAACCCGTTGAGATGCTCTTGCAGGCAATAGAGCAATACGTGCAGGACTGTAGAAAGTATGGCGACGATATCGATTCTGCGAGCAAATTGCTGCAACGTATTGTTCAACAAAACCATCCAGAGGAAATTACTCAGTCCCTAAAGGCGCTCCTGCAACAACTTGCAGCAGACAAACAGCTTGCCGATTTGTTTGCCACCGACGACCCGGCAACGGCAAGCGAATTACTCGAACGCATAGGTCGTGATATCCCCTTGTTACAGGCGGCCCGATATCATGTTGCCGGCAACCTGCTCTATACCCATGCCAACGCGCTGTCATTTGATGCGTTGTGTGAGATGTACCGTCGCTGTTTTGCGAATCAGCGTAGCAAACGCTACCCGGAAACCGACCTTGGTCGTCTACTGTTCCCCCTCTTTTGCAATCATCCCGATGCCGCCAAGCAGTTTGCGCTCAGCTTCGCGGATGAGTGCAATGAGCGCGAGTTTTTTATCAAATGTGTGGAATGGTCTGTCCGTGACGGTCATCACGATGAGCCGGACGCTCTCCAGACGGCAAAGGATACGCTGGCCATACTCAATGGTCTGGACCCTGCGGCAGAACGCGCCCGCGAAGCCCTTAAGGAACAACGCAGATCACTGGAGTCCGCTATCAGCTGGGCCTTTTCGAAAGGCGACTGTACCGAAGCAAATCGCCTGTTTGCCGATCCGGACAATCAGGCGCTCATCGACACAGAGACCTTTGGCAACATTCTGATGTATACCAGTACAGACCTGGAACAACGCATCATGAAGAAAGATTACGCCTTGGCAGATTGTTTCGTCCGCTTCCTTCTGGATCTGGTGGATTTCAAACGAGAGCACCCCGACCCGCTGCCCGTCATCGAAGGCAGGAAGCCCACTTTCAAGGAACGCAGGCAAATGAACAAGGCGAATATCCTCGACGGCTATCCGGTGGAGTCCTTCTCATCACTGGCTGTCGCCCTGGCCTGTTACCTTGGACCGGATGATGAAACGTTAACCTCACGCATTATCGCACTGGCGAAAGAGGTGGTCGCAATAAAAGCGGATGACCAAAGTTACTCCAACACCGCCTACAATCTGAGTTGCTACTATGCACTACACGGCAACAAACCGGCATTTCTCGAATATCTGACGATTTCGCTCCGACAGTTCATAACAAAGGAAAAATGTCTGGCTGAAACGGATTTTAAAGCCTATTGGGACGATGCTGATTTTCTGGCTGTATTGGAAAGTGCAGGTTAAACGCAACCGACTGTTATCATGGCACTGCAGGATACTTGTCTCAATATCAAGAACCGGGTTAGCGAATATGTATTATCGACTGTTAGATGATGATGATTTTTATGATGATCCGGGACACATCTCCGATTACCCATCTTTACCTGATGGCGCCTGTTTTGGTATGGGCAGGCGTATAGATCAACCCCTGCAGGAGCCGCTGGATTTTAAAATGGATCCGGAGTGGGGAGAAGACATGATGTTGATAATGGGAGTTCGTGTCCTGTTAATGCACAACTCGCTGGTTAATTTTCTTTTACAAAATGGCGTTGAAAATCTACAAACGGGGTCACAAACGGGGTCAGGTCTTGCAATAGCATACAGGTTAGATAGTCGAACATTGCACTATAAGACCTGATCCCGTTGTCTATTCCTTCTGTTTCCTTTCTTCAGGCCTTGGCGCCCTGACCTTGCCCATAACGATGCCGGTCCTGGTGCCATGTTGAGAATGTTCAAATGCGGTGCACTTTCCTTCGCTCGCCAATTTGTCCAATTGGCCTGCATCGTTGGCAAAGTAGACATTATTGTCGCAGACCTGACAATACCGGATATTCTCGTTTTCCGTGTGCGTCAGTTCGTCCCAATTTTTGGGGCACTTAAACGCCCATTCAAGCGAGGTGCAGTTAATCAACCGAGTCATTTTCATTCCCTTTTCCCGGGTGGTGTTTTCTTTCCAGACCTGCCGCTGGGATGCCTGTTATCAGACAAGCGGCTTGGCCTATTCAATTACATGGCAGACTGTTGTGCCACATCCTCATTTAACTTGTTCTTCCCTTCAACAAACGTGAGTTTTACCCGTTTTGATACCAGCATGTATGGTATCCAGATACAACCGGCGATCAGTACGCGAGAAAATTCCCGGAGTGTCTCACTGTCAAATACGGCTTCACCCGGTACAATGAAGGTGATCAACCAGGCATCCAGTGGTATGAATACAATTGAAGCGGCCATTACAACGATCATTACTTTAGGGAAAAGATAGTGGCGGGTAAAAAACAGATAGATGAGATAGATGGATACGAACACCATGATCACGTTGTAGCCGATTTCCAGCATCAACATCGGAGCCCAGAGCGGGTTATAGGCCTCGGCGCCTTCCGTCGTCAACATTTCCCAGGTCCCATCCTGAAAAATAGGTATATAGAGCGGGACGAAGGTAACAAGAAGTCTGATTGGCGATAAAACCACACCGATACCAACCAAAATCAACCAGCCACCCAGTCCTTTCAGATCCTTGTCTTCGTTGCTGTTGTTATCCATCGATCCCCCTGTTTTTCATTATGCTTGATTAGAAAAGCCGGTTAGATTGCGATGTCGCCATCATCGGCCTGCGTGGTTACTTTGTTGCCGGATACCGGATCAATATGGATAAATATCCGATAAAATATTTGACGATTATAGTCATTGCTGCAGGTGACTTCAAATCAGCATCGCCTGTTATACCTTAAATATAGAGCCATATTTCCGTGTTTTTGCGATTTATGCTTGCTCCACACAGATCATGGTCAAATACTGGCCGGCATCATCGGCCTTTCCGGCAGTCTGATGGGCTGTCAATTTTTTCTCATCGCTTTGGATAAATTGTATTCACGTTCTTTTGAATTATTTTTACACAATTTTTTCCACAGGACGTTTGATATTCAGCTATCAAATACGTTTCCTTGTCGCAATTGAACAAGTAGTGTTCCCGCGACCTGTCTCGAAACCGATAGACCTTACAGTCTTCATATGCAAACATTCTGTGTGCATCAAATTCTTCATTCGTCGTGTTTGATGTCATTTCCGGTTCCGGCATTTTACCGCAGCCCGACACTAACAAACCGGTCAGCAACATAATTGTTCCGGCCCGGGTCATTTTTCTTTCTCCTTTGCATCCTTTTCATCAGTGTGACATTTGGCAAAATAGACGTAATTTCCGGCGTCAAAGAATCTGTATACTCTGCAACCATCATGGGTAAACAATAAATCCAGTTTAATATCCGGGTTGCTGGTCGATGATACGTCCTCAGGTTCTTTTTCACTGCAGCCAATTAACACAACACATAATGTCGCCAGATACACGTTTACACTTTTTGTCACACTTGCCTCCCGATATTCTCACAATACTTGCGTAATATATTTGTACCACAACGCCCGGGCTGAACCAGGCAATTACATGGCAGATTATCGTTTCGTTTTCGACTCACCTGAGCGTTGCTTTGATCGCCTGTTACGCTTTGCTTTTTCCGGTGCGCAAAGACATTCAAGCAAGCGTTCAACCTGTTGTCTGCAGCAGCCTGTACCCATGGTGGCGTATGTTTCTTCCCGAATCGCTTCCACACTGGTCGCGCCGTTCACAATGGCGGTGATGATATCGATCCTGGGCACATCATTACAGGTACACAGGTTACGCTCCATATCCTGACGCAGGATTTCCGGCAGTTTGGCCAGCGCCTTGTTAATGGTGTCATCGTACACTGCAGTACATCTCGTCTGTTTTGTTCAGCGCATGTCCGGCAGCATGGCATGTCGGTATGGGTCATCGACAAACCAGTCGCCCAGAAAACTCATGACGGTTTGGATCTGCCGGTTATACTGAATATCGCGGTGGCAAACCAGCCAGAACTGTAATGGTGGTAATGGAATCCAGTCCAGGATCTGTTCCAGTTCCGGCCAATGACGGGCCAGCCCCACATGCGTCCCCACAATACCGGCCCCGCTGCGCAGCAGGTTGATTTGCGTCAGCAGAGAGTCAGTCCGGATCGCAAAGTGGTGTCGTTCAAACTCAAAGCCCAATTGTCGTCCACCCTCGATAAACTCCATGCCTTCATCCATACCAATGATGTTGTGCGTTACAAACTGTTCCATTGTCTCAGGTATGCCGTATTTTTTAAGATAGTCAGTATGGGCGAAAAAACCCAGCGCCATATCAGGCAGTCGTCTGGCCACCAGATCAGGTTGCGTGGGCTGGAACATTCGCAAGGCGATATCCGCTTCCCGTTTGCTGAGGTTGCTGATCCTGTTATCTATCACAATTTCGATTTGCAGGCCGGGGTGCAGTTCGCGCAGTGCCTTGATGGCCGGTGGCAACAGGTAAACGCCCACCACATCATTGGCGCTGATCCGCACATCACCGTTGAGTACATCGGAAAGACCCGCCGCGATACGACCAAAACTGTCCGCCGCTTCGTCCATGCGGCCGGCGGCATCCACCAGATTGCGTCCCGCTTCGGTCAGTTCCAGACCCCGCGATGAGCGCCGGAACAGATTCAGACCGGTTTGTGTTTCCAGTGCCTGGATGTTCCGGGTCAGGGTGGGCTGGGACACCCCCAATTCACGGGCCGCCGCTGACAGGCTGCCCTGACGAAAAACCATCATAAAGCTGCGGATCAAGTCCCAGTCCATACTATTCATTTTTGCATATCTGATATTAATATTATTCTATTCCCTCAACGATAATGTATAGCAATACTCTGCTCAGACGCAACCACAATGCAAAAGGAGCAGAATATGAAAAAGGCACTCATCCTCGGTATCAGCGGCAGTTTCGGCAGTCACCTGGCCAGGGCCTTGTCCGCACAAGGCTATGCCCTGACCGCGCTGGTGCGTGAACCGGCCAACATCAAGACTGAGCATCCCGGTGTCCATTTGGTTAAAGGTAACGTGGCGGATCGTCAGGCCTTGCGCACCGCCGCCGCCGACCATGACATCATGGTCTATGCTGTCAACCCGGCCAATTATGACTGGCAGGATAAGGCGGTTCCCTGGCTGGATAACGCCGCCGCAGTGGCGGAAGAGTTCAATATGACCCTGCTCTTTCCCGGCAATGTCTACATCTATGATCCGGCTGACGGTCCCGACTTTACGGAACAGAGCCGGGCCTGTCCCAAAACAGATAAAGGTCATACAAGGCAACGCATGGAACAGCGTCTGGCCCTCGCAGCGGAACAGGGGGCGCAGGTGATCATCATTCGCGCCGGTGACTTTATTGCCGCCGACGCCAAAACAAGCTGGCTGAACAGGCTGATCGTGAAAAAGGCGAACAGTTATAAACTGACCCTGCCCGGTCGAGCAGACATCAAACATACCTGGGCCTATTTACCGGATGTAGCGGTGTCGGCAGTCAATCTGCTGGAAAACAGACACCGGCTTGACGCGTTCAGTGTGCATCACTTTGCCGGCTATCAATTGAGTTTTGATGAAATGATGACGCAGATTGAGCAACTGACCGGTAAAAAAGTGACACAGACCAGCTTCCCCTGGTGGGTGATACGCCTGTGCAGCCCGTTTTCCGTCCTGATGCAAGGATTGCTTGAGATGCGCTATTTATGGAATAACGAAGTGAATCTGAAGAATGACCGCCCCGATCAGTTCATACTGACAACAAGTCAGACCCCATTGGCGACCGCCTTGCAGAGAGCGGGGATTATTTAATGACCGCAAGGTTGGGAAACCGGCTTTCCCAACCTTCTATCAACCTTTCACGGTTAATCAGCCCCCCGAAACGATTAGTAGTGGTCAATTGAGGACTGTGTGAAACCCTGATACCAGGCGAGCAATTTTTCCTTTACCTCTTCTTCAGAAGGGGCAAGCAGATTTTTCGAAATATGCACATCAATACAGTGATCCCCGTCGTAGCCTGACAACAGATAAGCCTTTAACTGGATAAGAGGACCGGCACGATGAGGAAACAGAACAATGTAGGTACTCGAATTATTCTTCCGGCGAAAAACATATTTTTCATTCAAACCATAACGCTTCAGCAGGCTCGCATAACCGGCATTGGCGCAATGTTCAGGTTTCATGCCTTTATCCGCCGTTGGGGTAAGTATCGAAATACTGTAGCCGTCTTTTTTATCTCCGCCCATAAAGCGAAAATGAGCCCCGGATGACGCCAGTGGATGAGCATGCATCTCAATGTGGGGCAGATCAGGAATAATGACCCGAAAGCGGTTTTCCGGTACATCAAAGACGAAAGTACCACTGCCGGTGTTTTTTGTCGGTGTGGTAGCTGCACACCCGGCCAGAATCAACCCCGCAATGAAAATGAAACCCAGGTATCTGTATTTGGAAAGCATTTGTCTTGTCCTGTTTGTCTGTTGTTCTGCGTCAAACATTCTATTCCCTTTTGTAAACTCCGACAACAACAACCAGCGATGGTCAAAAAGACATATCCCGATCATTCGAACGGAGTGGCTGACAATCGCCATGCTGTTCCAGACTGTTTATCGTATCATCAATAACTTTGTTGGTGTTGTTGTGTTTGTTATGCATTACATACCGAGAATACAAACCCAATCCTCTGTCTTATAGAACTCATCCAATGAATCTGCCAACTCAATGAGCAATTGGCTGATTGACTGTTTGTTACCAGACACTTCTGCTTCCAGGTTGGAGCGGTATGCTGCATCAAGATTGAGTAAAGATGGATATTCACTTGCATCGGCTGCCGGCAAATTATCCGCTGCCTTGCGCCACTCGGCAGAAATCAGTACGCCTGTATCTTTTGGAATCTCATTCATTCCGAAATGGTCATAACTATTAAAATATTTCAGCACAACACCTTCGGCCATACCAAAAGCATCCTCCCACACGAAAAGAAATCCCTCCTGCCAATGTTTACCGGCGTATTTACCCGGACCGATTTCCATATAACCGGTTGAATCGAGTTCTGACTTCTTTCTTCTGATTTGATAGTCCATTCTTTGGTTACGCAATCAGTTTGTTTGCCTGACTCGAAAAATCAGCGCTGCCGGTCGAAAGTTTGTGTGGTTTATTCGCCTGTTTTCAGTCCCGTAATCACGACTCGAATCAGTCTTTCCCCGGGTAATTCATTTGCACATGTGGCAAATTCCCGCGCCGGACAGGCTTAAGTCTGTAATGAATACTTCTTCGCTTTGTTTTATTACTGCCATGATAAACGACATGATATCCAACCAGTCTTCCCCCGGAAAAAACCAGATACTCCTGTGATTCACTGTCATTATTCAGCCAGAAAATATCGTCTGCTGTCTTGGCTGATTTGTGTTTGCGTATTAGGTGCGACGTATAACTGAGTTCGGATCCCTCTTTTGGATCGCCGCTCCAAAACACATAAGCCAGTTCATTTTTTTCAACCCCCACAAACTGACCTTTTACAATTTCAAAAAACAGGGTGGAGCCACATGGATTAAACTCATTATTCGGAACATTACACTCCGAATTGATAATTTCATACAACCCGATATGCTGTTCCGGATTTATGGATTTTTCGCTTGCAATCGAATCGGTTGCAGCCAAAACGGCCAGACAAAGAACCGCCGCTTTAACAAAAGAAATATCTACAGATGTAATTTTCATAAAGCCCCCTGGTGTCCATATCCAAAAAAATCTGTACCGCACTATTCATATCCAGAACCATAAACCGGTTTCCTCTACACTCAAAGTCGGGAACATCCGCTTTAAACACTTTATTTTTTCGCAAATACCAACAGCCAGTTCAATCGACAACATACTCAGAAACGCATCCCAAAAAAATATATACCGTTATGTCACTGACAGAGTTGAATGAGTTCCGGGCAGGAGACAACCCACCCTGCTCTCGATTTCAACATGACACCATGATGCCGGATCATTCCACGGCATCAAATTCCCGGCCGGTAAGCAGCGATGCATACCCGTTCCCACGCAGAGCGTGGGAACAAAAAATAAATAAAAATATAAAACCATTCCGCCCGCCGCTGCGCGGCTGTGGCGGGTTACTTTCTATTGCGCGGCCAATAGAAAGTAACCAAAGAGAAGGCCGCCCTTGCTGCCGCAAACACATGATTGAATTTGATTTCTGACTGCGTTTGCCAAAAGGGCCATCCCTGGCCCTTTGGCAAACAGCGGCATCCTGCCGCTACCGGATCTATCCAAAAATCAAACCCCATCACCCGGCAGCAAAGGGAGTGATCCTCAAACAATGCAGGAGGTACCTCCTCAGGACAGGATTAATTTCCAACTCTACTGTCTCACCCTGCTCTCGATTTCAACATGACACCATGATGCCGGATCATTCCACGGCATCAAATTCCCGGCCGGCGCGCAGCGATTCATAACCGCTCCCACGCAGTGCGTGGGAACAAGAAAACTCCACCTTTTTTTCTCTATAGCGCATATACTATTGGTGCTGTCAGCAACATTGAATTTCAGAATTTCTTTACAGAAAGACCTGATCGTCTTTACATCATGGCACTTTAGCAGCAGGCTCATTGTCATTTATTTTTCACCAACCACATCGAAAGGCTCAACTAACGGGTTTTATTGATCGACTGTAATGTCTTGTTGTAAGGGAAAGTTTTCTACCGCCTCCAACACAATCAACAACCCATCACCAAACGCTGTCTTTGGCACCAGAGTTTCAAAAAACCATGCCTTATCTTTATACGTCGCAATTCCGCTTATCGTAACAAAATCGCTTGTCAGCTTTTCTTTATAACACACGATAGAATACTGAACTTTACCCAGCTTGCCGTAGCGTCTTTTCGCAAGAAATTTGTGCTCCGGATATATTTTCGGAATTGAGGAAATTGCCTGTTCATAATAGGCATGAGGAAAAGAACGATTGGCAACTTCCTTCTTGACGTTTAATACAATACCTTCTTCCAGTGGTATTTTTTGATATACATCTAATGCCCTCACTGCAAGTGGCGTCAGAAGAAATATAAATACAAGCAGTTTTTTCATTAATTCCATAATGCTATATACCTGCATGAAATTCAAACATGACACCATGATACCGGATCATCCCCCGACATCAAATTCCCGGCCGGTGCGCAGCGATGCATACCCGTTCCCACGCAGAGCGTGGGAACAAAAAATAAATAAAAATATAAAACCATTCCGCCCGCCGCTGCGCGGCTGTGGCGGGCGGAACAGAACAACGTCCAGTATCGCACAACGACTACAACATTGATCCCCTCACCCAAACACCGTCCGCTCAATCAAATACCGATAGGTACTCACATGATGCTGGTGGAGGGCCTGTGCGAACCAGGAATAATCTTCAATGATACTGCTGTCAAACACACCCTCCAGACCAATCCCGGCAACCGGTTGGGCGTAACCGATACCGGAATGCGCCGCTTCGGTAAACAGGCTGTCCACCAGTTTTTCTTCCGCCCAGGACCACGCCAGTTTGTGTGGCTTGTAGATATCCCGAATCCCGTCTTTGGCATACCAGCAGTAAGGGGCGATATCCAGAGTGTTGTGATATCGCAGCAGGACGTTGGGCAGCATTTGGTTGAAGTATTGGTTGAATCCGTTGCCGCCGGGCGTCAGTCCGGCGTAGGACCACATGGCGATATCGGAATTGGACTGACCGTCATAGATCATGGCATTAAGATAGGCGCCCATGGTCGGGGTCAGTGTGCCGCCAAGACTATGGCCGGTGACGTAGATATATTCCGCCAGCGAGGCTTGCAGGAATTCAACGGCGGAGCGCCCGGTTTGGGGGTCGCGCAGGTTGAGCAGGTCAGTCATGCCGTTAAAGGTGGCTTGGGATATCAAGGCATCGGTTGGTACCTTGGGCGGGTTACCGGGTAAAGCGGCAAAGGGTTGGCTATTGCCGACGGCAAAATCTTCACTGCGCCAGGCGCTCAGGCTTTCGAAGTTGGTGCCGCGAATCACGACAAAAAGTTCACCGCTGTCGGCCTTTTCGGCAATGAACATCAGGCTGTAGGGGATTCCGTCCCAATGAGCCAGTTGCGCCGGCCCCCAGACCACGCGCAGACCGCAATCACTGGCCACGGCCTCCGGGATGCGGTGCGCATCAAAATAGGAAATGACGCACAACTTGATGGTTGTGAGGGTAAAGTAATTGGGATTGATTTGGATCTGTTCCAGTGCGGTCATGCTTGCATCCTTTGTCAGTTTTTATGGTTCCGGCTTTTCATCGTTCCATTTGTCTTATGAATGTTTCGCCGGATTTATCGATTATTGCTTATCACTGATATAACCCTGGTGAACAAGCGCCGGGCAGTGCCCTGACCATATCCCAAACATCGGTCATGTTCAACGCATGACAAGATTGCCGAACATCTGACCTGCGCCTGCCATGGTTAAATGATGCCCAATCTGGATGTCACATGCATTGGAAATAGTCCAGGCATGACAATTTTATGATTGCCGCCTTTCACATCCACCAATATACTGACGTCTGGAGTAATGCACTGGAACAATCAGGACAATTTTGGAGGTTATATGGCCGGAGCCGTTAAAGTCGTTGGTGACAAGGTAATTATCGGAACAGCAACATACAAGCGCATCCCCGTACACAGCAAAGATGAGGCGGTGCGTCAAAGCGCCAAGGCTGCGCTGGATATTAAGGGTGCAGGTGACTTACCCGAACATTTTTTTAAGAATGGCACAGGCAGATATGTTGAAGTCCATGGTAGCACACCCAATATCACTGCCAAGGTCGTGTGTAACGCCTTGTATGATTGCACAACAGGGAAACCGGTTGGTTATATCCGGTTTGCCTCTGACAGAGGCCGTTCAGATTCCGATCTGCCGCAAATGGCGACGTCGTTCTATAGTCTGAACAAAGACACGAGTATCGTAACGTTTTTTTAAAGCAGACTGAATACCAGGCCCCGACTGCATTAACCCGCAGCGGGGCCTTTATTTTGTTCGGACATCAACCGCTTCCCTGTCTGCCCAAACGGCACAAACTGTGCTCATGCCTGTTCAGAAGGGCGGGACAGAAAGATGTATTAAACATCCTTGATATGCGCGATCTCTGCCTTGACTCTGGCCCGCTCCGGTCCAAAGAAGACCAGACCGCTGAGAAAACCCAGCACCGCGCCGCTGACATGGGCAACAAAATTGATTTCACTGTATCCCGGCGAGCTAAGCATATAGAAAATATCCTTACCCACATAGGCCGCCACCAGTATCCACGCGGAGACAGTGAAGAAGCGAATGTAGACGAAGAAAAACAGGAAACAGCGAATTTTCAGCGTGGGCATCAGGAAGGCAAACATACCCATCATGCCCGATATCACCCCGGACAATCCCAGGGTGGGAATATTGGCGCCACCAGCCATGGAGATGGAATAAAAGATTCCCACCCCCAGACTTAAACCAATGACCAGCATGAGAAATTTTTTCACGCCGGTGACAATTTCCACCGAGGCGGCAAAGGCAAAGAAGAAGATCAGGTTACCCAGCAGGTGTTCCCAACCGCCATGGGCAAAGGCTGAGGTGATCATTTTCACCGGATTCATGGAATGGGGATAGTGCATCAGGTTGACCGTGAAAGAGTCGTCCGTCTTCTTGCGAAACCCTTCGTATTGCTGCATCACGGCGGTCACGATCATCCCCTGCGATTCTTCTTTGCTCATACCGCTAAAGGGTTCCACATTCCGTGCGATGTATTTGATGTACTCGGCCCTGCCCCGGTGCTGGTGCAGTGATGACAGTATCAAGGCACAGTATTCCGGTAACATATCACCGGTAATCTTCTCCACACTGAGCAGGAAGGTGGCCTCTTCGATCTCTTCACAGAAATCCCCGGCCTGTTCATAGACCCGGCGATCACTTTTCAGCTGGCCGAGAAAAATGCCAATGCAAAGCAGACAAATCGCCACCGTAATGATCGGGAAGCGATTCAGAGCCAGATCAACCTTGTATGGAAAAAAGAACATTTTCCCCCTTACCGGCTGCGACCGGGATCAACTCATGCCCGTTAGGCAATGCCGTTGCAGAGTTGCTTGCGAAATAGTAGAACAAGCCCGGCCAGGATTAAACCACCCAGCGCATCCACGGCATAGTGAATCTGCCCATATACCGTCGCGATAGACAGCAACACCATAATGGGGAACAGAAATAAACCGACTGCACGGTGCACCAGGAATGCTCCAATGGTCAATACGGCCGTTACCGCCACATGGGCGGAGGGGAAAGCAGAACCCCAGGCATCACCGGTCTTGAGCAACCAGGCCACAATAACTGCCGTCCCGGTACGGGTCGCTTCATTATCGGCAGGCGGGAAAGCGTAGAGCGGTCCCGCCGTCGGCATGATCAGGAAGATGGTGTAACAGGTGTAAAAGGTAATCAGGGCCAGCAGCAACAACCGTTGTCCCTCGGCACGACCCACCAAACGACTGATAACCAGTGGCGTTCCCACCACCACAAAATAGTAGAGGGCATAACCCAGATGCACAAACCAGCTGAAAACGGGATTGGGCCAGGCGCGGATCCATTCCATGGCCACCTGGGAACCGAAGATCATGGCTTCCATTTGTTGCAACGGTTCATCGTGATGAATACCGACAGCACGATTGATCTCGCCCACTTCGGAATAAAACCCCAGGATCAACATTAAGGGATACCAATCCCCCAGAAATTCGCCCACGCCGCCCCGACGACGGATTTGCGGCAGACTGTAGATCAACCAAAAGATCAGCGCATGGGCGACAGGTAACAGAACTTGCAGATAGAGCGGCAAGGCACTGAAATGCCAGAACAGGGCAAAGCTTGCGATCAACATATAGCTCAGCGTCCAGCGATCCACCAGCGTATAGCGGCTTGAAATCGCGGCGTTAATGGCTGCTGTTGATACCCCCATCAGTTCGGCACCTGTTGTTGCTTCGCCTTGTATTTGGAATTGTAGATATCCGCCGGTTCCATATCCTGTCGTTTTGGAAAGAGTGCACCACCTGCCAACTTGATGATCAGATTGGAAATCACACCGGTACCCTTGATATACAGGTACAGGGGCAGTTGCACACAACCCATCCGCATCTTGAAATGTGGCGCCGTCTGCCCGACATGTATTTCACTTGCACCGGATTTGAAGGCGTAGTCCAGTTCGGCATACATCAGGTTGAAATAGAGATCCAGCTTGTTGTTCAGGGAATAATCATTACCGCAAAACATGAAGTGGTAGTGATCGTGCAAATTGAGTGACCAGTTATATGCCAGTATTTTTTCATTTTGCACCAGGCAGGTCAGCGCCACTTTGCCGGCAAAACTGCTTGCCAGGTCCAGGAAAAATTCCCGCGGCAGGATTTCAAACTTGTTATCAGATTGATCCACCACCGCGTTATACATCGCGTGGATTTCAGTGGTGTAAAGCCGGCAAATATCTTCAGCAGACGTATAGCGTTTGATTTCCACACCGGCCTTTTCCACCTTGCGCAGTGAGCGCTTCACATCATGGCGACGGTGAGAACTGAGATTGCTCAGATAATCTTCAAAGCTGCTGAAGCGTTCATTAAACACATGCATGTCGAGACTGTCCTGACGCAGATAACCCAGCTTGAGCAGGGGTTGCAGCTCATCCAGCTCTTCCGCGATATGCTCCTTGTAGCAGGCAAATGGCGCTTTTTCCTGTTTACCCAGCCTGACCACAACTTTATCCAGTTCAGCAAGTATCGCCTCTTGATCAGCACCCGGGACAAACAACATCCCTTTCTGCCCGATCGAAACCGGTATACCAACAAACATGATCGTGACTTTCATCAAAGATGATTTGATCTTGCGCAGTGCGTTGACTGTCCGCTGGATACCCTTGCCGGCCATAATGGCCAGATCCACTGTCAGTGTAGTGAGAACGGCGACGGCGACCGGCTGCTGGTTATCGTCATAGATCAGCGCATACCATATCTTGCTGCAATCCCCCATGGTGCGCTCGATGATAGCCAGGAAATCCGGCTCCATACCGATCACCATACCATCCTGTGCACTACGACGTACCTGTTCCCAATCGTCCCAGGGTATATCCTCGGTTGATGAATGATAAAGCTTGATATTAATTCCCATATAACCCCAGTTGCTGTTTTCCCGGTTTTCTATATTCCGGATCTGCTGTCCCTGAATACGCTGTCTCGATAGTAGATAAAAACGCCCCTGCCCGACAAGTCATTTCCTCACAAAACCTGCTGTATTCTACCTTATCTCAGCGGTAATCAACATTCCCGGGAGTAAACCCGAAAGGTCTTGACGATTCGGCCGTCCATGGACCGTGCGGTACTGTTGACATCATCATTATCTTCCAGCGTCCAGCCCATGTTCACATATTTCCAGCCCAGCTTTTCGATCGCCATGCGTGTTTCAATATACATCAGTGAACCGATGCCGGAATGTTGATGGCTGTGCTTGACGCCGGTAATAATCACCCGCCCGCTCTGTACCGTGTTGTTAATCTTTAAACCCCAGATCAGTCGCAACAGGCCGGTCGGGAATAAACGCCCGTCAATTTTTTGCAGCAGCGGATTGATATCCATGATGGTGATGGAAACCGCAATGGGTTCGCCATCCAGTTCGGCAATCAGGGCCAGTTCCGGTTGCACCACCAGTTTTAGATTGGCGGCGAGGAATTGCAGTTCCTGCTCGTTCAGCGGGACGAATCCCCAGGTATCGGTCCAGGCATCATTATAAATTTCCTGCAGGCGTTCGACTTCCGCATCCCAATCCTTCATATTCATATGGCGAATTGTAAAGCGACCGCGTTTTTTCAGCCGTTCCGATAACTTCTGCATACGGGCCGGTATCGCTCCGACGGTTGCCACTTCCCATTGCCAGAGGTCGCGCAGTTTTGTAAAACCACAGGCCTTCACAAGTTCATCGTAATAGGGCGGGTTATAGGTCATCTCGATACAGGGCAGGGAATCAAACCCGTCCACCAGGAAACCGGATTGATGGTTGGTGGAAAAATTCAACGGCCCGATCACTTCCGGTACGCCTTGTTTTCGCAGCCAGTCTATCGCCGTCTCCAGCAGTAACGCGGCAACCTCACGATCATTGATCGATTCAAAAAAACCGAATTGACCGGTTTTGCTGCCGGTGAAATTTTCCCAATTCCGGTCAACCACGGCCACGATGCGTCCCACATCAATGCCGTCTTTACAGACCAGCCAGCAATGACATGCGGCGTGTTCAAAAAAGGGGTTTTTGGCGGGGTCGAAAAACTCCAGTTGCGCCGCCAGTAACGGCGGTACCCAGTTCGGTGAAGGGTAGTGCTCGCGATAGATATGCCAGGGCATTTTCAGAAACCGCTTGACCCGCTTGCGATCACTCAAGGGAAAAGCAATCAGTTCCAGAGCTGAATTACTGTGCATATTTTCTCCAATCGCCATGATTGTCCTTGTGACAGGTGGTGGGCCTGTCTCTCAGTCCTGATCCGACATATTCAAAACGGAAAGCGTGAAATAGAAACCGGCCGGTCAAGCGCCGTGAATATTTTACTTATATATAGCGCATTATACCGCCATTACTCCTGATTACGAGTACTGCGGCCCGGTGCATCAGATGACGGGGGAATCGAGTAATTCCTCGTGGTAGGAATCGTGAAACTCATCGATCTGTTCCGCCACGTCGGTCACCGAATGAAAGCGCGCCAGATGAAACAGGGCATCACCCTCATTTACCAGAGGCAGATTGTTTTTACCGATCACGATCCCTTCGAAGCCGGCCTTGATCTGCGCCTCGGTGCCGCCAAACGGATCATAGACATAACCCAGCACCGCCCCCTTTTCCACGCGGGCACCCAGGTCCCGGGTGGAATTGAAGATACCGCTGCGCGGCGCCCGCAACCAGCTGCTGGAACGGGCCACGTAGGGTTCGGTCAGTTTGCGTGGATGTTTGGAGGCGGGCAGCATCGCCAGGGCTCGCATGATGTTTTTAATGCCACGCACCCCGGCGCGGATGGCCAGCTCATCAAAGCGCAAGGCCTCACCGGCTTCATAGAGTAACATCGGCAGACCCAGTTCGGCGGTGGCCTCACGCAAGGAACCATCACGAATATTGGCGTTCAGGATCACCGGCACACCAAAGGCGCCGGCCAGCCGGGCCGTCTCGGCATCATCAAGATTGGCGCGAATTTGCGGCAGATTACTGCGGTGCAGAGAACCGGTATGCAGATCAATACCGTGGGTACATTGCTTAACGATGGCCTCGATAAAGATATGCGCCACCCGGGCGGCCAGTGAACCGGTATCGCTGCCGGGAAAACTGCGGTTGAGATCACGTCGATCCGGCAGATAGCGGGAGTGATTGAGCAGGCCGTGCACATTGACCACCGGGATGGCGATCAGGATACCGCTCAAGCGTCGCAAGGCCTTGTCCTTTAACAGGCGACGAATGATTTCCACACCGTTCAACTCGTCACCGTGAATAGCGGCACTGATAAACAGACGGGGGCCGGGTTGTTTGCCGCAGACCACATGCACCGGCATGGTCAACGGGGCGTGGGTATAAAGCGTACCCAGCGGTAGTTCGAGGGTTTCACGTTGACCGGCCTGAATCGTCCGGCCGTTAATGGTTATGTGGTTTGTATTCATGTATCAGGAGGGAGTGTTCCATCAGGCTGTAGTATACCCGCTTTCCCCCCGGTCGCTAGCCTTTGCCCCGGGTACGGGTCTTGTTGGGTTTGGCGTTTTTCTCGATAAACTCGATGACAATACCGGCCACATCCTTGCCGGTGGCCTTCTCGATCCCTTCCAGACCCGGTGATGAGTTGACCTCCATCACCAGTGGTCCGCGTGTTGAACGCAGGATATCCACGCCCGCCATATTCAAACCCATGATTTTCGCGGCAGTCACGGCGGTGTTGCGTTCTTCCTTGCTCAATTTGACCAGTTTGGCCTCACCGCCACGGTGCAGATTGGAGCGGAACTCACCCTCTTTGGCGGTTCTGATCATGGAGGCGACCACTTTGTCCCCCACCACGAAGCAGCGAATATCCGAACCCGCCGCTTCCTTGATAAATTCCTGCACAATGAAGTTGGCATCCAGCTCATGGAAGGCATCGATCACCGACTCGGCCGCCTTGCGGGTTTCCGCCAATACCACACCGCGTCCCTGGGTGCCTTCCATCAACTTGATCACCAGCGGCGCACCGCCCACCAGATTGATCAGGGCTTCGGTATCACTCACCGAGTGGGCAAAACCGGTCACCGGCAGCCCCACCCCTTTGCGGGATAATAATTGCAGGCTGCGCAATTTATCCCGTGAGCGGGTAATGGCGACGGACTCGTTAATGGGATAGACCCCCATCATTTCAAACTGTCGCAGTACGGCGGTACCGAACTTGGTCACCGAGGCGCCGATACGCGGAATGATGGCGTCATACCCTTCCAGCTTCTCGCCCTTGTAGAAAATGGCCGGCCGTTCGGAAGTAATATCCATATAGCACTTCAAGGCATCGACAACACGAACCTCATGTTCGCGTTGCAGCGCCGCTTCCACCAGACGACGGGTGGAATACAATTGCGAGTTTCTGGATAAAACACAAATCTTCATGGACTACTCTTCCTCTCCTGCATCATGGAGGTAACTCAACAGCGGCAAGGCCGCAGGATTTTTTCCGGGCAAGCCCTGTAAATGCGAACCTGCGGAATCCACCAAAAAATAATCGGCGATCGCAGTGCGTCCCAGCAACATGCGAAAGCGCATGGTATCGCGGTTGGTCAGAGTCATTTCGATGGGCCAAATCGATTTACCCAACACCACATTGGTTCGAATGACATAGCGTCGTTCTGTGTGACCGCCGGAGTCGGTCACTTCCCGTTGTTCCAGGACTTTCGCTTCACAATGAAGCTCTTTTGTCGTATTACCCTGTTTGGGATGCAGACCAAAGCGCAACATCAGGTCGCCGTTTTCTGTAAACTCTTCCAGATAAAAGGCATGTAATGCGGAGGTACGCGCCCCCGTGTCCACCTTACATCGGATCTTGTTTACGCCCAGATCCGGCAATGCCACCCACTCGCGCCAGCCCAGGACAGGAAGCTGCTTCTGTTTCAATTCCACCTCATCGTACCATCGGTTGATAAAGCTAACCTTAGCATGTTCAAAGCGGATTTATAGACAGTGCAACAAGATTAATCCGGGTATCACTTGCCGCCGGTGGGTTTACAGACCGGTTTTGTTAAATTGGTCTGGGCCGGATCGACCAGGAAGTGACCGCCAAGGTAACTGCGGCCGATGAGCATGGCATATTTAAAGTTCTGACGCTGGGCCAGATTGACTTCCACCTGCCGCGCCACATTCCCCACACAGAGGGTCAACGCGACAACCGGGCGCCGTTCATCCGAGGCAAGCTTGCGCTTGACACGCGCCATGCGGAGCACCGGTCGTTCGATGACCTGACTGACCTCGTTATCCTCATCCGCTATGCCCATGCTGAAACGGACCCACTCATTGCCATCGCGTTGAAACACGGTGACATTATTGGCATGCACCGACGAGTCATCCGCGCCGGTATCGACCTTGGCTTGCAGATGCAAACCCACATCCATAATCAGCACTTCTTCCAGCCAACCCAGTACCACCTTCTCTGCGGCAAATGCGCCGGGTAATCCGCACAACAAACCGATGCTCAGCCAACCACGCAGAACGAACCGCCGGCACGCAATATGACTCTTTTGCATAAAATTATCCTGCAGTGAGAAAAACGGATGATTGTTCTAAAATAGACACCAGAACTGGTTGTCAAAGCATAGCCGAGCTTTGCGCGATCGGCACGCTTTTTTTTTATCAACCGGAAAAATCATCACCAAGTCGAATCATGACAGAAAAAAACAGCCGTAAGCAGTCAGCGACATCAACACCGCAATTCAAGGGGCTGATTTTTCTGTTGATTGCCCTGGCGTGCAGCGCCTTTTTTATTCGCATGCAGCATTATGGCAATGCCCATCTGGCCGGCGGTGATCGCCTGTGGCGGCTTGCCATTGATGCACGGGTGCAATCCAGTGCCTACGCCACCACGCTGCAAATTCACCCGCCGCAGGAATCCGCCCGGCAGCGGGTGATCCAGCGCAAGGTGCAACATGCCGGATTTCGGATCCGCAATGCCAGTGACGAAAAAGACGCCCAAAACAGAATCCTGGCCCTGGCAACGCAAGACGGTAAACAGCGCATTGTTTCCGAATTCATTATCCACCTGATTGATAATCATCAACCCCAACAATCCCGTCCGGTTGAACTGGACAACACCTTGCGGGAAAAATACCTGCGGGATTCCGACGCCCTGCAGATCAACCACCTGACGGTCCGCCAAACATTGCGGACGATTCGCAAACGGCAAGCTGCACAGCAAAACCCGGTGGACAACATCTTTCACTATCTGCGCCAATTCAAGATCAGCGATGCCCGGGATGTGCTGAATGTGCCGGAGACGCTTGCCGCACAGCGGGCCACCACACTGGACCGCTCACTGGCCATGGTCAGCCTGTGTCGAGCCGCCGGGATACCGGCCCGCGTCATTACCGGCATCCTGCTCAAGGATGATATCGACCCGCGACCCCACTTCTGGGTCGAGGTGTTTATGGATGAAAAATGGCAATCCTATGATGTCCAGTATGGCTATCAAGCTTCCGTGCCTCAGCACTATTTGGCGATGCGGCGTAATGGCGAAGATATCGTGCAGGTGCAAAACGGTGAGCTGCTGCGTGTGGATTTTGATCTGGAGCAGGAGTTCAACCATCCCTATTTGCATTCGCTGCGACAACACAGCCTGCTGGATATTCTGGATCTGACCCGCCTGCCCATCGACACCCGCAACGAGCTGGCCTTGCTGTTGTTACTGCCGCTGGGTGCGCTGATCACCGCCCTCTGTCGACATCTGGTCGGTCTGCACAGTTACGGCGTGTTTACCCCCACGCTATTGGCCCTGGCCATGGTCTATACCGATACCTTTACGACACTGATCATTTTCCTGATCGTATGCAGTCTGGCCTTTGTGGGACGCCGGCTGTTTCCCGACAGCATGAGCCGCGTCCCCCGGCTTGCCACCATCTTTACACTGGTCGCGCTGTTGATGACCCTGTCGGCTTCCGTGATGAATTACTTTGAGCTGGGTCAGGGCGGCCGGGTCGTGTTGCTGCCGATAATCATCCTGACGGCAACCGTGGACAGACTGTACCGGACCATTGAAGACAAGGGACTGAGGATTGCCACCCGGCGCCTGTTATGGACATTGCTGATCACCCTGTTGTGTCTGCCGTTAATTCGATTTGATGCCATCGGCCACTGGTTGTTACAGTTCCCGGAAACCCACCTGATAACCCTGGCGCTGTTTTTGTTGATTGCCGGTTATAAAGGCAAACAGTTGATCCACTTGCCGGTGATCCGTTATCTGGCGGAGCCTGAAACAGGTAAACGCAAGTCCACATCAAATAAAGAGAAAGACGACAACGATGCATCTTGATCCCGCCTTACCGTCCATCGTCGGTGGTCTGCTGGTTATCCTGCTGGTCGGGATGATATTGCATCGCCTGCGCCAGCCCCATGTGGTGGCCTATCTGCTGACCGGCATTATGCTCGGCCCACAGATGATTGGCCTGATAGTCAATGAGTCGGTGATAGACCGGCTGGGGGCCATCGGCGTGATGTTGCTGCTGTTCTTCATCGGCATGGAGGTTTCACCGCGCAAGCTGGCAGCCGGCTGGCGTATTGCCGTGATCGGCACCACGATTCAGGTGATGTTGACTGTACTCATTGTCTGGTTGATCGGTAAGGGATTGAACTGGCCCCTGTCGCGCAGCATCCTGCTGGGATTCGTGATCAGTCTGAGCAGCACCGCCGTGGTACTGAAGATATTGCAGGACAGCGGCGAGCTGGAAACCGAAACCGGCCAGAATGTACTGGGCGTGTTGTTGTTTCAGGATATGGCCATCATCCCCATGCTGATCATTATCGGTCTGTTGGGCGGCGATACCCCGGACGCCAAACAACTCATTCTGCAACTGGTGGGCGGCACTCTCATCCTGGGCTTATTGGCCTTCCTGATGTTCAAGGAGGTGGTCCATTTGCCACTGGCCTCGTGGCTGAAGAAAGATCACGAGATGCAGGTCTTCGCCGCCCTGATTGCCTGCTTCGGCTTGTCGTTGATTACCGGCCTGTTTGGTCTCTCAACCGCACTGGGGGCCTTTGCGGCCGGCATGTTGATCGGCTCCGCCCGAGAGACGCAATGGGTGCATCGCAGTCTGGAACCGTTCCGGGTGATCTTTGTCGCCCTGTTCTTCGTCTCGATCGGTATGCTGGTTGATCTCTCCTTTATCAAGACACACTGGTCGCAGATTGCCATCCTGGTCGGTGCCGTGATCATCACCAATACCTTCCTGAATGCGGTGATCATTCGCCTGTTGGGTGACAGTTGGCCGGACAGTCTCTACTCCGGCGCCTTATTGTCCCAGATCGGGGAATTCAGTTTTGTGCTGGCCGCCGTGGGCTTGCAGGCCAAATTGATCACGGATTACGGTTATCAATTGACCGTTGCGGTGATCGTACTGAGTTTGATGGTGAGTCCGGCCTGGATTGGCCTGGCCCGGCGTGTCCTGTATCGCGCCTGACGGCTAGACCCACTTGCGGCGTCTGAACAGCAGATACAACAGCAAACCGATGCCGCCCAGCAGATAACAAACCCAAAGGAAGGCTTCCTTGTTGTCTGCACCGGGGATCCCCCCCACATTGATACCCAACAGTCCGGTTAAAAAGGTCAACGGCATAAACAGGGCCGCGATCATGGACAGCATATACATGCGCTGGGTCAGTTGTTCCGCCATGCGGTTGGCCAGTTCTTCATTGGCGATGGCGGCACGTTCACGGGTGGCGTCCAGATCATCCACCGCCCTGGACATCCAGTCATGGACCTCGCGCAGGCCGAGCCGATCTTCATGCCCCAGCCATTCCAGTTTATCCGATTGCATGCGCGCCAGTGCTTCACGCTGCGGCGACAGGTAGCGGCGCAGGTTGATGGTCTGGCGACGCAGGTCGGCCAGTTGTGTACGCATGGCGTCGGTCTTGTAGGTCAGCATGCTCTCTTCCATTTCCGCCACCCGGTCTTCCAGATCACCGACCAGATCGTGAATACGTTCCACCATCATCTCCGCCACTACAACCAAAAACGCACCGGTGGAATCGGGTCCCTCGCCATTGCGAAACTGTTGCATGATGTCAGCTTCCCAGGCATGAGAGCGAAAGCGAGTGGAGATGATACGTTTCCCATCCAGCCACATACGCAGGGCCACCATGTCTTCCGGATCAGCGCCGGCATTGGTATTCACACCGCGTAAACACACCAGCAAGCCATTTTGACTGATCACGGCTCGGGGTCGGGTCTCTTCCTTCAGCAGGGCCTCCACATCCGATTCCTGCAAGCCGCTCTCATTGGCAACCCAGTCCTGGGCTTCATCGGCGGTATAGTCGAAATGTAACCAGAGAAATTCGTTATCCTTCAGGGGCAGGGAAAGTTCGGACGCGCTGATGCTGCGGCCGCTGCCGCGCTCATTAAACACCACTGCATGAAGCAGGCCCTCTAGCGCGTACATGGCGGCATCGGGGGGTGAAAAAATATTATCAGTGTCATGTTATCAACCACACAGGATAGTCTGATTGTATCGTCACATATAAGGCATAATTGTGCGCAACTAGTGGTCGATCAACGTCATGCCGTCCATGGAAGTATCGCTCTGGTTGGCACGACGGGATTCACCCAGTTTGATCATCAGGCGCAGCTCATTGGCCGAGTCGGCATGGTTGATGGCATCTTCATAGGTAACACGTCCTTCCTTGTACAGGTCATACAACGCCTGATCGAAGGTCTGCATCCCCTGGTTGCGCGACTTGGCCATCAATTCCTTGATGCTGTGTACGTCACCCTTGCGGATCAGATCAGAGATCAAGGGGGTATTAATCATGATTTCCGCCGCCAGGATACGCTCGGCGCCATCCGGTGAGGTGATCAACTGCTGGGCCACCACAGCCTTCAGGTTCAGTGACAAATCCATCAAGAGTTGCGAACGGCGATCTTCCGGGAAAAAGTTGATAATGCGATCCATGGCCTGGTTGGCATTGTTGGCGTGCAACGTGGCCAGACACAAGTGGCCGGTTTCCGCAAAGGCAATGGCGTGGTCCATGGTTTCACGGGTTCGAATTTCGCCGATGAGGATCACATCCGGCGCCTGACGCAGGGTGTTTTTCAGGGCCTCTTCAAAACTGCCGGTATCCAGTCCCACTTCACGCTGGGTCACGATACAACCTTCGTGATGGTGAATAAATTCGATGGGGTCTTCAATGGTGATGATATGGCCGGTGCTGTTCTTGTTACGGAAACCGACCATTGCCGCCAGCGAAGTGGACTTGCCTGAGCCGGTCGCCCCGACCAGCAGCACCAGACCGCGCTTGGTCATGGCAAAGTCCCGCAGAATGGGGGGCAGTGTCAGTTCATCAATCGACGGGATAGTGGTCTCGATTTTACGCAACACCATACCGGCATGGTTGCGTTGCTGGAAGGCACTGACACGGAAACGACCGATACCCGAAGCCGAGATCGCAAAGTTACTCTCACAGGTGCGCTCGAAAGTTTGCCGTTGATCCGGACTCATGATGCTGTAGACGATCTCGCGGGCCTGTTTGGGGGTCAAGGTCGCCTGGGTCACGGGTGTGATCTTGCCGTTGATCTTCAGGCTGGGAGCAACCCCTGCGGTGATAAACAGGTCGGATGCATTCTTGTGCACCATCAGTTTCAGTAACGAATCAAAATCCATAGCACCATCTCTTTGTCATTACTACAGGAAGGCGTCCTTACTGACCGCCTTGGTTCTCGCTTCGGCCTTGCTCACCACCCCTTTCGCCACCAGGTCGGTTAAACACTGGTCGAGGGTCTGCATGCCCAAACCTTGCCCGGTCTGAATCGCCGAATACATTTGCGCCACCTTGTCCTCACGGATCAGGTTGCGGATTGCCGGTGTGCCCAGCATGATCTCGTGGGCCGCAACACGACCACCGCCGACTTTTTTCATCAGTGTCTGTGAAATCACCGCCCGCAGTGATTCCGATAACATGGAACGCACCATGTCTTTTTCGGCAGCCGGGAACACATCGATAATACGGTCGATGGTCTTGGCCGCTGAGGTGGTATGCAGGGTGCCGAACACCAGGTGGCCGGTTTCCGCCGCCGTCAGGGCCAGTCGAATGGTCTCCAGATCACGCATTTCCCCCACCAGAATAATGTCCGGGTCCTCGCGCAAGGCTGAGCGCAGGGCCTCACTGAAACCCAGGGTATGACGATGGACTTCACGCTGGTTGACCAGACACTTTTTACTCTCATGCACAAATTCGATCGGATCCTCGATGGTCAGGATGTGCGCGTACTCGTTGCTGTTTTTGTAATCCAGCATTCCCGCCAGGGTGGTCGATTTACCCGAACCGGTCGGCCCGGTGACCAGCACCAGCCCACGGGGGTGATCCGAGATATCCTTAAAAATGGGGGGTGCACCCAGCTCTTCCAGAGACAGGATCACCGACGGAATGATACGAAATACCGCCCCGGCGCCGCGGTGGTGGTTAAAGGCGTTAACACGAAACCGGGCCAGATTGGGGATCTCAAAAGAAAAATCATTTTCATAGAATTCTTCGAAGTCCTTGCGTTGCCGGTCATTCATGATGTCATAGACGAGGCCGTGTACGGTTTTGTGATCCAGCGGCGGGACATTGATACGGCGGATATCACCATCGACCCGAATCATCGGCGGCAGGCCGGATGACAAATGCAGGTCTGAGGCATGATTTTTGACGGTAAAGGCCAGAAGTTCGGTAATATCCATGCAATCGTTTCCAGAACGGTTAATCTATCATTATTGTTATAAGTATCATGCAAAGAAATATCGGAAACCATCCGACTTTCCTGAACATGTTTTTAAGGTAACTCCAGTCAACAAAATAGGCAAGATGAAAACCCTTACTGAACGTATTAATGCGATACGTGCACGTATCAGCGAACTCGAACAACAATACGGGCGCGATCCGGGCTCCGTCATGCTGTTGGCGGTCAGCAAAACCCGCCCTGTCGCCGAGATCCGTGCGGCAATGCAAACCGGCCAGCGCGATTTTGGCGAAAACTACCTGCAGGATGCCCTGCCCAAAATCGCAGCCCTGTCCGACCAGGGTCTGTGCTGGCATTTCATCGGTCCCATCCAGTCCAATAAAACCCGCGATATCGCCGCGCACTTTGACTGGGTGCACAGTGTGGATCGTCTCAAGGTCGCCCAACGACTCAATGATCATCGACCTGCCGGTACACCACCACTGAACATTTGCCTGCAGGTGAATATCTCCCATGATCCCAATAAATCCGGTGTCATGCCCGCCGATGCCCTCGCCCTGGCCAAACAACTGGTGGAATTTCCCGCCCTGCGACTGCGCGGTCTGATGACCATTCCGGTCCATACTGAAACGTTGGCAGAACAACGCGCCATCTTTCGCGCCTTGCATGAACTGGCCGAAACGATCCGCCAGGCCGGTATCGCCATGGACACACTTTCCATGGGTATGACCGAGGATATGGAAGCCGCAATCGCTGAAGGGGCAACCATGGTCAGAATTGGCACCGCGATCTTCGGTTCGCGTTCAGCCCATAACGAATAACAGATTTATTGATCTGTCGACTTGTCACTCTGCATGCTGATCCTGTACTTTAAACCTTATGATGAAAGCAACGATTGGATTTATTGGCGGCGGTAACATGGCGCGCAGTCTGATCGGCGGCCTGCTGACCAGCGGGATCGCCGCGGAGCAGATCCATGTCGCCGAACCTGACGATCAATTGCGCCAGCAATTGCATATCGATTTCGGTGTTCACACCGGCACAGATAACACCGCCATTGCTGATCAGTGTGATGTGATTGTGCTGGCGGTCAAACCCCAGATGATGAAAACCGTGGTCAGCACGCTGGGTGATGTCAGCGAAAAATTATTGATCAGCATCGCTGCCGGGATTGAGATCAAGGCCATTGAAAAATGGCTGGGCGGCACCGCCGCCATCGTGCGCACCATGCCCAACACCCCGGCGCTGGTGAAAAGCGGCGCCACCGGCCTGTATGCCAACAGTGCCGTCAGTGAAACCCAAAAAGAGACCGCGGAATCGATCCTGCGTGCGGTCGGCCTGACCCTCTGGGTTGCCGATGAAGCCCTGCTGGATGCAGTCACCGCCCTCTCCGGCAGCGGTCCCGCCTACTTCTTTCTGGTGATGGAAGCCATGGAAGAGGCCGGTATCCGGCTCGGCCTGCAACCGGAAGAGGCCCGCCTGCTGGCCGTGCAAACGGCCTTCGGGGCGTCTAAACTGGCATTGGAAAGCGCGGAAGATCCGGCCACCCTGCGTAAACGTGTCACCTCGCCCGGCGGGACCACCGAACAGGCGATAGGTGTGTTACAGGAAAACCGGCTGCAAAAAATCTTTGAACAAGCCATGACTGCGGCGCGGGATCGCGCCCGGGAACTGGCGGAACAATTGGGAAGCTAAAATCTTATGGGTGGAAACTACCTGGGTAATGCCGGCCACTTTTTAATTGAAACACTGTTCGGACTTTATATCCTCACCGTCATGCTGCGCTTTCTGCTGCAGCTGGTGCGTGCCGATTTCTACAACCCCGTCTCGCAGTTTCTGGTCAAGGTCACCAATCCACCACTGATCCCGTTGCGCAAGATCATCCCCGGCATCGGCGGCATTGACTGGGCATCGGTATTATTGATGTTTGGACTGAAACTGGGTGAACTGGTGCTGCGCGGACTCCTGCCCAAGTCATCCATTCCCCCCATGCCCGGTATTTTTGTTATCGCCTCGGCCGGCTTGTTGTCCCTGCTGGTCAATGTGTTTCTGTTCAGTATTCTAATCCAGGTTGTCATCAGCTGGATCAGCCCTGGTGGTTATAATCCCATGGTCGGCCTGCTGCAGCAGTTAACCGAACCACTGCTGCGCCCGGCCAGACGCCTGATCCCGCCGATATCGGGTCTGGATCTCTCCCCCATGGCGGTGATCATTGTTTTATATCTGATCCTCATGCTGGTGGTGCAGCCCATCCATGATCTGGGTGTCCACATGGCCTTTTACGCCACACCCCAGTAACAGCGGAATGCCGGGTTCGGACTGTTTTACCTGGCAGGACGATACTCTGCTGCTCTCGGTCTATATCCAGCCTCGCGCAAGTCGCGACGAAATCGTCGGTCTGCATGACAACGCACTCAAAATCCGTATCACCGCACCACCGGTGGACGGCAAGGCCAACGCCCATCTGGGTAAATTTCTTGCCCGCAGTTTTGGCGTCAAACAAAACCAGGTGGAATTGCTGTCCGGTGCGACCGGCCGCCACAAGCGTTTTGCCATTCATCAACCCGCCAAACTGCCCCCGCTCCTGACTGATTGATTTCCAAGCTGTTTTGTGACCTCGTGCGACTCATTGGTGAGGCCGGCCGGCCTATAATCCCGTAAAGTTGCCGGTTTCATCGGTGAATAAACCGCAAATCAACCGCATTCGGCTGCGGCGCTATCCCCGGCATGAATATTCGTTATATCATTACGGTTTTTTTTGGAACACAACCAACAAGATCATGATCGGCTACGGATTTACCGAACAAATGCACGCCTTTGGTCGATGGAAGACCGACCTGATGTCGGCCGTCGAACGCTATCGCAAATGGCTGGAGCAAAACAACATGATCGGTCCGGAGACCGAGTTGCGTCTGTTCGAGATGATCGAAAGCCTGAAAAATGATCAACTCAATATCGCCTTCGTGGCGGAATTCGCCCGCGGCAAAACCGAGCTGATCAACACCATTTTCTTCTCCGAGTTTGGCATGCGCCTGCTGCCCTCGGAGCCGGGTCGCACCACCATGTGTCCCACCGAACTGTTCTATGACCGCACCTTCCAGAAAAGCTACCTGCGCCTGCTGCCCATCGAAACCCGGCTGGAAGATGCAAGTATCCAGGAATTGAAAAAGCGTGCCTCCAACTGGACCACCATCATCCTCGACACCCGCTCACCGGAAAAAATGGCGGAAGTCTTTATGGAAGTGGTGCGGACCAAGCGGGTCACCACCGAAGAGGCCCTGCGCCTGGGTTTGTATGATCCCGTCCAGGATGCCGACAAGACCCGCAACGAAGGGTATGTGGATATCCCCAAATGGCGGCACGCCCTGATCAGTTTTCCCCACCCCATGTTGATGGAGGGGCTGTCCATTCTGGATACCCCCGGTCTCAATGCGCTGGGTTCCGAACCGGAGCTGACCCTGAGTATGTTACCCTCGGCCCAGGCAGTGATCTTTGTCCTGGCTGCTGACAGCGGTGTCACCAAGTCGGATATGGAGATGTGGGACCACCATGTCCAGGCCCTGACCGGTGATGCCCGCCACGGCCGTATCGTGGTGTTGAACAAGGTGGATACCCTGTGGGACGAATTAAAAAGTGATGAGGCAATTGCCGAGACGATTCGCAATCAGTGCCTCTCGGCAGCCAATCAGTTACAGGTGGACGTGAACAATGTGGTGCCGGTCTCGGCCCAAAAAGGGCTGGTGGGCAAGGTCCGTCAGGATTTGGCGCTGGAAAAGCGCAGTAACATTCAGGCCCTGGAAGACCTGCTGGCCAAGGATATCCTGCCCAAGAAACAGATCATCCTGCGTGAGAATGTGCTCTCCGAAATCGGCAATATGGTCAATGAGTCACGCTCAATCATCGTCGGGCGTCTGAATGAGGCCAACAAACAGATCAAGGAACTGCAAAACCTCAGCGGCAAGAACCAGGATGTCATTCACCATCTGCTGCAAAAAACCCGTGAAGAACAGGTCATCTATCACAAAAGCCTGGAGAATTTCCAAATCAGCAAGAAGATCTTCGAATCGGAACACAAAACCCTGCTCGGTTTGCTCAGTCTGGATGAACTGGATCGCCTGATGGATGACACCCGCAAGCAGATGGCCGGGACCTGGACCACCATGGGTTTGAAAAACAGCATGCGGGATCTGTTTAATTTGATGAACCAGAAGGTGATGGAGATTTCCAAACAGGTCAACAAGACCAACACCCTGCTGCAACGGATTTACAAGAAGTTCAACGAAGAGCACAAGCTGGGCGAGGCGCGTCCCAGACTGTTTTCCATGAGCAAGTACAAACTGGAAATGGAGCGCCTGCATCGTGAAGCCGAGGCCTATCGCAAGAGCCCTCTCACCACCATGACGGAACAGAGTTTTGTCATTAAAAAATTCTTCATCTCCCTGGCCAGTCAGGCCCGCTCCACCTTCTACCAGGCAAATGCAGAAGTGGAAAACTGGCAAAAGCTTGCACTTCACTCGCTGGTGTCACGTCTCAAGGAACACAAGGACCAGATGAAAAAACGGCTGGACAGCCTGCGCCGGATCAGTGAATCCCGCGAATTGCTCCAGGAACGGATCGATGAACTGGATGCCAATGCAGAAATACTGAATACACAATTGGCCGACATCAATATGTTGATCGAAACCGTCAACCGCCCTCTGGATGCCTTTCTGGACGACGAAAAAAGCGCCGCCTGATTTGCTTTTTTGCACTATATTGGTGCGACATTCCTCTCAGTCATGTATTCGGATTTTATTTCCCGCACAAAATCACTGATAATGTTTGCTTAACGGTAACAGGGCAGTTCCGACCAAATAATAACCAGGGGTAGAAAATGATGACCATGTCACTAACCCGAACCATTTGTATCGCCTTGCTGATACTCTGCGTGCTGACCGGCACTGCCGGCGCCGCCTCGAAAACGCTCACTGATGACAAACTGGTGTTTGGCATATTACCGTCACGCAGTACTGTCAATATGTTTAAGCGTTTTGCGCCCCTGCGCGATTATCTCAGTAAAGAATTGCATCGCACTGTCATCTTCGAAACCGCACCGGACTATGACATCTTCCTGCAGCGCTCCAAACAGCGCAAATATGACTTCATACTTACCGCACCACATTTTGCGCTCATGACCCTCGATACCGGTAAATATGAAGTCAGTGCAACCTACCAGGAACCGCTGTCCGCCGTCCTGCTGGTGCATAAACAGAGTGACATCATGCAACTCAATGATCTGGTGAACAGATCGATAGCCACACCGCCGCAACAGGCCATTATCACCATGGCCGGTAAATTCTATCTGGATAACGCCAACCTGCCCGGCCGGCCGCAATACATCCTGACCCGGACCCACTCAGCCAGCCTGCACGCCATGTTGTCCAAAGAAACCGATGCCGCCATCGTCTCGTCCAATGTCTCACGACACGCCATCAACAAAAAAATGCCTGTTCGCATCCTCAGCCAGTCGCCGGAGATCCCCGGGATGGCCCTGCTGGTTGCCGGCGACCTGCCCGCCGGCCTGCGTGAGAAATTTGGCAAATTGCTTATTAATATGCATAAAAATGCCAAGGGTCGCCATATACTTAAACAAATGAATTACCCCGGATATCGCAAGGCGAGTCGCCAGGATTTTGAACCTGTCCGCCCGCTGCTGGACAAATACTGGAAATAGACTCCCGGGAAAAATACGCGACATGCGTTTAAGGCTATCTAATCGACTTATCATCAGTGTTGTCTTCATCCAGGCCATTATGTTGGGCATCCTGGTGTGGAACAGTGTCAGACAGTTTAACGACAGTCACGCCAAACTGTTGCAGCAATACGCCAGAGAAAAAAGCACCCTGCTGGCAACCTTTCTCGGACCTGCACTGGCGGCCAATGATCGCGCCACCGTACTGGATCTGCTGGGACTGCTGCATGAAACCCAGAATCAGACCTATATCGTTATATATAACCATAATTACCAATTGGTCGGCACGATCGGCAATACCCAAACCCTGCACAAATCAACGGGCAAGGTCATCTATCGTGATGAGAGCTTTGAAGAGGCCAAATCAGACGGCGTGATCGACATCAAACGTGATATTTATCTGGCCGGACAGTTGATCGGCACCCTGTACGTCGGTTACCCCATTCGACAGGTCAACGAACTTGCGTTGAACACCCGTATTCAAAACTCCATTATTGCCCTGATTGCCATTACCCTTTCGACCATTATTACGGTTTTGATCGGCCTGTTCCTGACCCGCAGCCTGCGCCGTCTGGAAGAAGGCGCTGTGGCGCTCAAGGAGGGCAACCTTGCACACCGTATTGATATTGATTCACACGATGAAATCGGTGACGTGGCCAGATCGTTTAATACCATGGCGCAACATCTGGAGAGCACCCAGCGCTCCCTGCAACTGGAACATTCCGCACTGGAGCTGGAGACACGGCGCATGGAGACCCTGCTCAATGGTGTCAATGCCGTGGTGTTTGAAGCCACCCCTTACGACCGTCGCTTCACCTATGTCAGTCAGGAAGCGGAGAACCTGTTGGGTTATAAAAGTGAAGAGTGGCTGGAAGCCAATTTCTGGAAACTGCATTTACACCCCGATGACTGGGGCTGGTCAGACCATGTCATCAAACAGCAGATGGAACAACGCGGTGATTTCACCATCGATTTTCGCATGTTGCATCACAGCGGTGATTACCTCTGGGTACGCAGCATCCACAGTATGGAAGAATATAACGGCGGTATTATCAGCCGCGGCCTGCTGATCGATATCAATGAGCAGAAAAAGACTGAAGAGCGCATTATCTATCTGGCGGATCATGATGCCCTGACCGGGTTATATAACCGGCGGCGTTTTCAGGAAGAAATCGATCACCAGATCGCCTATGCCCGCCGTTTTGAACAACCGGGTGCGCTGTTGTTTGTCGACCTGGATCAATTCAAGTATATCAATGACACCTTCGGTCACCAGGCCGGTGATGAATGTCTGCTGACCGTCTCGCGCTGCCTGTCCGAAAGTCTGCGCAGTATCGATATTCTCGGTCGACTGGGTGGTGATGAGTTCGGCGTCATCCTGCCGCACACCAATGCGGAGGACGCGCAAAAGGTCTCCCGCCACCTGCTGGAAAAGCTGGGTCACGAAACCCTGTTGGCCCAGGGTATGACTGCACCAATCAGCGCCAGTATCGGTATCGCGGTTTATCCGGATCACGGCATTACGCCCAGCGAATTACTGGCCAAGGCCGATGCCGCCATGTATGCCGCCAAACGTCAGGGTCGCAACCAGTATCATCTGTACATGCATGATGATGAAACCCTGTTACAGATGAAAGCCAAGGTGCATTGGGAAGATAAAATCCACCGCGCCCTGTCAGATGATCGCTTCTTGCTGCAGTACCAGCCCATCGTTGATTTACAAACCCGTGAAGCGATCCATTATGAGGTGCTGTTGCGTCTGGAGGATGAGGATGGCAATTATATCTATCCCCACGCCTTTCTTGATACCGCCGAACACTTCGGCCTGATCCTGGAGATTGACAAATGGGTGATGCGCAACGCCATTCGTATCCAGGGTGAAAGTGTCCTGCAGGGCAGGCCCCTGACCCTGGCCATCAACATCTCCGGGCGCAGTTTCGGAAACTCGGAATTACTCAAGGTACTGCGCGACGCCCTGGTCAAATACAACGCCAACCCGGAAAACCTGATCTTTGAGGTAACAGAAACCGCCGCGCTGGAAAACTTTACCCGTGCCAGAAGCTTTATTGAATCCTTGCGCAGTATGGGCTGTCGGTTTGCGCTGGATGATTTTGGCGTGGGTTACTCTTCGTTTAATTACCTGCGCAACCTGCCGGTGGACATGATCAAAATCGATGGCAGCTTTGTGCGCAACCTGCACCTGAACCAGTTTGATCGGATCATCGTCAAGGCCATCAGTGATGTCTCTGACGGGCTGGCCGTGATGACCATCGCCGAGTTTGTGGAAAATGAAGAGATCAGAAATCTGCTGCTGGACCTCGGTATACGTTATGGTCAGGGTTATCATCTCGCCATGCCGGATGAATTGCTGGCTGACGGACCGATAATCGCCGCCAAGACCTGAGTCTTACCCCGCCAGACTCACTGCCGCCTGCCACAGGGTATAAAGTCCGAACAGGATCACCAGCAACCCGGCGGCTTGTCGCACCCAGGGCTTCTGCACCAGTTGTTGCATATAGGCGGCAAATATCCCCATGGCCAATAAATTGGGCAAGGTCCCCAGACCGAAACTCAACATCAGCAAGGCGCCGGCGCCGGCATTGCCGCTCACCAGACTCATGGCCAGTACACTGTAGACCAGTCCGCAAGGCAACCAGCCCCAGATCATCCCCAACAACAGGGCCTGGGACGGGCGTGTCACGGGCAGTATACGCCGGCCATACGGCTCCAGGCGTTGCCAAAACAGGTTACCCGCCTCTTCCACCCGGACCAGCACCCGCCACCAGCCGGAGAGATAAAAACCCAGCAGGATCATGAACAGTCCGGCCGGCACTTGCAGCCAGAGTTGTATCCGGCGAATGGTCAACAGATCGGTCAACACCGCACCCAGGCCGCCCACGACAGCACCGGCGAGGGTATAGCTCATGATGCGACCCAGATTGTAAAGCAACAGATAGGGCAGGTTGCTCCTCACCTGCAGGCGTTTTTCCTCCGCAAGGCCCAGACTCAAGACGCCGACAATCCCGCCGCACATACCCACGCAATGCACCCCGCCGAGGAAACCGACGACAAACACAGCGAGATGAGAATATGAAATATCCATCGCAGATCCGCAGAATCAGGAAGTCTGTCGCGCCGGATTCATTTTGCGCATCAGATACAGCACCAGCAGAATAGACGGTATCCCCATCAGGGCAGCCACCAGGAAGAAATTGGAATAACCCAGTTGCTGCACCATACTGCCGGAGTAGCCGCCGATGGTTTTCGGGATCAGGGTCATCAATGAACTGAAGATGGCATACTGGATGGCGGTAAACGAAATATTGGTCAGGCTGGACATATAGGCGATAAAGGCCGCCGAAGCGATCCCGGCGCTGAGATTATCCGCCGCGATGACAATCGCCAGCCAGAGGGTATCGTTCCCCACCTGCGCCAGCACCATAAACAACAGGTTGGTCAAGACAACCAGCACGGCGCCCACCAACAAAATCGGCATCACACCGAAACGGTTGGTGATTGCACCACCGACAAAACCACCCAGGATGGTCATGATCACACCGAATACCTTGGTGTAACCGGCAATCTGCGTAATAGTGAAGCCCAGACTCACATAAAACACATTGGTGATCACGCCCAGGACAATATCTGAGATACGATACAGACCGATGAGCAGCAGGATCATCACCGCATGTTTGCTATGCCGTCGGAAAAAGTCGACGACGGGGGAAACATAGGTCTCCAGCACCATCTCCCGGTTAACCAAACCGGAGTTGGTCGTCACCACCGCAACCACCGCAGCGATCATGAACGCCACCGCAATACGCACAAGCTGACCGAGAAACTTCGCCAGCACCTCACCGATATAGGGTGACAGGTTGGTACGCAGCCAGGGGCTTGCATCCAGATAAACAAAGGCCGCCACGAATGCTGCCGTGACCACGATAAACATTCCCAGAAACTGGGCGTAATCGCGGTTGCTGTGAATATGAGAATCGACGGTCTTGTTGCGTTCCGGCTCGCTCACCAGCAAGGTGGTGGCGATGCCCACTGACATCAACAGGGCCATACACAGGTAGGTATACTGCCATGCCGTATAGGCGTAGCCTGCTTCCCCTTGTCCGAACATGGATGCCAGATAGAGTGAGCCCGCACCTGAAACCAGCATCCCGATACGATAACCGGCCACGTAGATGGCCGACATGGCGGCCTGCAATTCGGGTGTGGCCGATTCAATACGCAAGGCATCAATAACGATATCCTGACTGGCCGAGGAAAACCCGAGAAAGACGACGGCAATGACCACGGCCCGCAATCCATTCGCCGGATCCGCCAGTGAGATCATCACAATCGCCGTCACCACCAATGACTGGGTTAGCAACAACCAGCTGCGCCGCCGTCCCAGCATGTCATGCAGTACCGGTATCGGTAACTTGTCGACCAGCGGCGACCAGACAAACTTGAACGAATAGGCCAGCGCCGCCCAACTGAAATAGGTAATCGTATCAACATCAATCCCGGCCTTGCTCAGCCAGATAGAGAGACTGGAGAAGATCAGCATAAAGGGCAGCCCGGCCGAAAAGCCGAAAAAAAACATCGTGCGCACACGCGGCTTTAAATAGACCGTCCAGTCGGCAAGCCAGGCCGGACGGGTCGAGGATGTGAGTTGGGTCATTGCGATTCTTTTATCATTTATTTTTTATTTATCGTACACGCCACACGGGAATGGCCGTGCACATTTTGTGATAACCATCCCATTATAGTGATTATTTACTACAAAGTGTGGAACCGGCCGTTGAGCCGCTTCAAGTATCTGTCTTTCGACCCGATAAATATTAGGTAATAGCGGTATTTGACGGAGACTTGCCATGAGCGACCTGGTGCGTATCACCTGGGATGATTTACAACTGGGGAAAGCCCTGCCCTGGAATATATATGATCAAAACAACAAGTTGTTGTTAAGCGCCGGTCATATCATTACCAGCAAGGAGACCATGGATAACCTGCGCCAGTATGTGTTGTATCGCAATGAACTGGATCATCAACACGGCCGTCGCAACAAGCAGAAAAAGTGCAATCCGTTTACCGAAGCGGAAAAACTGCTCACCCGTATCGGTCATCTGTTTGGCGAGATCGAAGCCGGTAACCCGACCGCCGGGGAACTCGCCGGCCGTCTGGCGGCGGATTTGCTGCACCAGTGCCGGATAGAACCGGAAGCCTGTCTGGCCGTATTGCGTGTCCCGAATTCCTGGCCCTACAGCCTGTACTATACCCTGCAACGGGCGATCATCAGTGCCATGCTGGTGATTCGGGAAGATGTGTATATGGAAGAGGAGATCGAGATCGTATCCGCTGCACTGACTTTCAATGTGGGGATGTACACGATACAGGATGAGATCCGCCGACAAATGCGCTTCCCCTCCGACGAACAACAATATGTCATCGACCACTATCCGCTGAAAAGCGCCACCCTGCTCAAGGCCGCCGGCATCACCAACACACATTGGCTGGAGATCGTGCAGCAACACAAGGCGGTGGAAAAAGGTGATATTGATGCCGGGGAAACCTGCGATGGTACAGTCCTGCTCGCAACAGCGGATCACTATTGTGAAGTCATGAATGGTTCGGCCTATTGGCAACCGGCCTCACTCGCCGACGCCATCGACAAGTTCTTCGGTTTCTCACCTCTGGCGGGGCATCACTTCGTCAAGTTGTTGTTTGAAGTATTGACGGTCTATCCGCCCGGTAGTTTTGTCAAACTGACCAACGGCGAAACCGCCATTGTTGTGCAACGCGGCAAACAGGACCCGATGCAACCTGTATTGAAAAGTATTACCGGTCCCACCGGTAATCGTTATGCCAACCCCCTGTTGCGTGATTGCCATGTCAATGATTATGTCATTGACGGCTTTACCGAGTTTGAACAGCAGGAGGTACTGAACTACAGCCGGCTTTGGGGTTACGTAAAGTAACCGGTTCCTGATATCTACTGCTTTTTTACCATCTTCGTTGTGGCTTTTGCCACTTAATTTCGCGGCTGTTTTTTTCCATCTCATTGCCGCTACAAAAGCAGGCCCCTCTGAGAGAAATTCATGCCCAGTCCGCTCAAAATCATGATCGTCGACGACGCAACCAGTATGCGTAACCTGTTGAAAGCCGCCCTGCTCAATGCCGGGTTTGAAGAGTTTGTCGAAGCCGATAACGGTCAGCAGGCCCTGAATTTACTTCGGCAGGAGAAGGTCCATCTGGTGATTTGTGATCTGGATATGCCCAAAGTGGATGGCATGACAGTGTTACAGGCGATGCGGAATGACGCTGCGCTGAAGGGCATCCCTTTTATCATGGTCAGTGCGATCTCCAGCGCGGACAAGGTGATCCAGGTCATCGAGGAAGGGGTCAACGACTACATTATCAAACCCATCAAACCCGAGTCCTTTGTGCGGCGGGTCAAGGACGTATTAAAAGAGAAGAACTAATCCACCAAACGGGCATAGAGGTCATGTTCATCACTGCCGATGATCTCCACCTCGGCAAACTCACCCGTTTCAAGCTCAAATTCATTTTCAATAAAGACCACACCGTCCACTTCCGGCGCGTCGGCCTTGCTGCGAGCGATGGTCCCGTACTCGTCCGTCCCGTCAATCAGGACCGTCAGTCGCTGACCGACCTTGCCGGCCAGTTTATCGGCACTGATCGCCGCCTGTACCTGCATAAACTCTTCCAGCCGATCCGCCTTTTCACGTTCCGACACGGGATTGGCCAATTCATTGGCCCTGGCCCCCTCTACCGGCGAATAGGCAAAGGCCCCGACCCGATCCAGCTGCGCCTCACGCATAAAGTCCAGCAACTGTTCGAAGTCCTGTTCTGTCTCGCCGGGGAAACCGACAATAAAGGTGCTGCGCAGGGTGATATCGGGACAGGCCGCACGCCAGGCCTCAATACGTCGCAGCACGTTTTCACTGTCACCGGGACGCTTCATTGCCTTCAGAATAGTCGGGCTGGCGTGCTGCAGCGGGACATCCAGATACGGCAGGATGCGGCCTTCCGCCATCAGGGGGATCACCTCATCTACATGGGGGTATGGATATACATAATGCAGGCGCACCCAGGCATCCAGTTCACCCAGAGCGGCGGCCAGTTCATTGAAGCGGGTCTTCAATGGACGCCCGCCCCAGAAGTCCGTGCGGTATTTCACATCCACGCCATAGGCGCTGGTATCCTGCGACACCACCAGCAGTTCACGCACCCCGGCCTCCACCAGACTGTGGGCCTCCTGCATTACCTCACCGATGGGACGCGAAACCAGATCACCGCGCAGGGCCGGAATGATGCAAAAGGTACAGCGGTGGTTGCAGCCCTCGGCGATCTTCAAATAGGCATAATGGCGGGGAGTCAGCTTGATTCCGCCAGGCGGTATCAGGCTGGTATAGGGATCATGCTCGGGCGGCAGTTGCGCATGCACCGCCGCCATCACCTCTTCCAAAGCGTGGGGACCGGTCACCGCCAGAACATTGGGATGGGTTTCCCGCACGATATCGCCCTTCGCCCCCAGGCAACCTGTCACGATGACCTTGCCGTTTTCCTGCAGGGCTTCACCGATGGTCTCCAGTGACTCAGCCACCGCATCATCGATAAAGCCACAGGTATTGACGATAACCAGACCGGCCTCATCATACTGACTGACAAACTCATACCCCTCGGCCCGCAACCGCGTCAGGATCCGTTCCGAATCCACCGTAGCCTTGGGGCACCCCAGGCTGACAAAACCAATCTTGTGTGACACGCCGGACACCACCCTCTATATGGAAAACCAGGCCTATACCGCCCTGCAACTCCGGCCCTGGGCCGCGAGGTGGCTATTCTCGCTGTTCATACCAAGAAAGCAAGCTTTCAGACCAAAACCCTGACCGATCCTCAGGTCAAAGGTGAACCCCATCATGAATAACCGCTATTGATCATTAAAAAACCGCTCAAAATGACGATAAATGCCCATGAGGGGAAGAACTCACCATAAACGGGGAATGACATGCCACATAAAATCCTGGTGGTCGACAGCGCCGAATCCACACGTCACTTTACCCGCTATGTGCTGACCAACGTCGGTTTCCGGGTTACTTCCGTCACCAACGCCAGGGATGCCCTGGAACTGGTGTCTGAAGAGAGCTTCGCCGCCATCATTACGGATGTCCTCAATGAGGAGTTCGAAGGCATCGAGATGGTACAAAAAATCCGCTCTGTTGATGGTTTTGAAACACTTCCCATTCTGATGATCACACTCTGCAATCTGGAGTCCGCCAAACAGCAGGCCGAGGCGGCCGGTGTTACTGCGTGGTTCACCAAACCGGTGCCCGCCAAAAAACTGGTGGAGATCATCAAGGACGTCTGCGCCGACATGGATGACGATGAAGATATCCCCATGCTGTATTAGGTATCTTTTCCGCTGACTTTCCGTGCTATCGGAATGGCCGCCCTGTGACAGACTTGGCAATACCCGGCTCAAGTTACCACCCCGCCCCCACTCTCTGACATAATTCAATTGATAATCAACTAGATAGCAAAAAACCCGGATTTGCGATCCCATTCTCACTACAAATATTCTGGTCTTTACATCGCCCCGCCATCTGCCAATATTCATTACAACAAAGACATTCGAGACGGCATAAAAACCGTTCCCGACATAACAACAGACAACCGGAGGTGCATCATGAAAAACGCGGCAACAGCACTGATCGTGGACGACTCACCATCCATGCGCCTGGTTCTGCGCATTACCTTGCAGAATGCAGGCTATGAGGTCACCGAGGCGAGCAACGGCCGGGAGGCACTGGCGTCCGCCGCCAGGCAAAAATTTGATTTTGTGATCACCGATCTGAATATGCCGGAGATGGATGGCGTTGAACTGGTCAAGGCCTTGCGTGCCGATTCCAGCTATCGGTTCACACCAATCCTGACCCTGACCAACGCGAATGCAGAATTGAAAAAACAACAGGTGCGCGATGCCGGCGCCACCGGCTGGATCCAGAAGCCGTTTGAACCGGGCAGTCTGGTCAATGTACTGAACAAGGTTGCGGCATAACCAACAAGAAGAGCTGAACAGTGATCCCGACCCTGACCCACTCCTGCATAAACGGGATCGCTGTTTAAAGCTCCACTGCATAATCCATGATCAAGGGCGCATGATCGGAAAACTTCTTGTCCTTATAAATCCGCGCCGCCAACACCTTGTCTTGCAAACCCGGCGTAATGATCTGGTAATCGATCCGCCAACCCACGTTCTTGGCATAGGCCTGCCCCCGGTTTGACCACCAGGTATACTGCTCCGGCCGCTCATCCACCACGCGAAAGGCGTCCACCCAGCCGGTTTCATCAAACAGCTTGTCCATCCAGGCCCGCTCCGGCGGGGTACAGCCTGAGGTCTTCTGGTTGCTCTTGAAGTTGCGAATATCGATCTCTTTGTGGATGGTGTTCCAGTCACCGGTAATGATGTACTCACGCTTTTTACGGCGCATGGTCGCCAGTTCTTCCAGAAACTTGTCCATAAAACGCAGTTTGTTGGCGTGGCGCTCTTCACTCGCGGAGCCGGACGGCAGATACAATGACGCCACACTCAGGTTACCGAAGTCAGCCTGGATATAGCGCCCCTCGGTATCCACATGATCCCAGCCCAACCCGTAATGCACTTCATCCGGCTCCTTGCGACAATACAGCGCCGTACCGCTATAGCCCTTCTTCTGCGCATCAAAGTAGTAACAGTGAAACCCGTTGGGGCAGAATATCTTTGGATCGAGCTGGTGCTCCTGGGCCTTGGTCTCCTGAATACAGACCACATCGGCCTTCTGGCGGGCCAGCCACTGGAAGAACCCCTTGCTCTCGGCTGAACGGATCCCGTTGACGTTCGCAGTTATCACACGCATGGTCTGAACCTGATTCCCAAAAGGGTGTATCATACCGGACCCCGAACCAATTTGAAGACCAGGCCCATGAAGGATTACCAAAAAGAATTTATTAATCTTGCCATCGAAACCAATGTACTGCGCTTTGGTGAGTTCACCCTCAAATCGGGCCGTATCAGCCCCTACTTCTTCAATGCCGGCCTGTTCAATACCGGCCGCTTGCTGGCCAAATTGGGCAAGTACTATGCCGATGCCATCGTCGACAGCAGTGTGGGCTTTGATGTGCTGTTCGGCCCGGCCTACAAGGGCATCCCGCTGGGTACCGCGACCGCCGTGGCCATGTTTGAACATCACGGCCGCAATATCCCCTTCAGCTTCAACCGTAAAGAGGCCAAGGATCACGGTGAAGGCGGCAACATCGTCGGCAGCCCGCTGATTGACCGGGTGCTGATTATTGACGACGTAATCACCGCCGGCACCGCTATCCGCGAGTCCATGGACATCATCGCGGCGGCAGGCGCCAAACCGGCGGGGGTGGTGATAGCCCTGGACCGACAGGAAAAAGGTCGCGGTGAACTCTCCGCCATCCAGGAAGTGGAACAGAACTATGGCATTCCCGTGTTCAGTATTATCAAACTCGCAGACCTCATTGAATACCTGAAAGAAGATGAACGGATGGCGCAACACCTCCAGGCCGTGCGGGCGTATCGCAAGGAATACGGAATTTCATAACGAAGGATCGACTGTATGTATATCGTCCATGGCACCAAAACAGGCAAGCTGGTTGATTTTGGCCCGACCCTGCCCATCACCTGCCCGGCATGTGAGAACAAAACCTGGTGGAACCTGCAGCAACAGAGAATATGGTTTACGCTCTATTTCATACCGGTGTTCCCTGCCTTTACCAACTATACACTCGAGTGTGAAGCATGCGGCATCAACCTGGAACTTCATGGTAAAGAGGGCAAGCGAGCAATTGCGTTACAAAAACAAGCTCGCCTTTATCAGGACAACCAGTTGTCCAGTTCCGAACTTGAAACAGCCATAACCAAATCCGGGCTCATGAAACGCGCCATGGCTGTTATACCCAAAGATGTCAACTATGATGAAAATGCCGAATGGACCAGCCTGAATGATGAACTTGTCGAAGCCATTGAATTGGGAAATTACCGGCCAAAAGACGCAGCAGACCAAATAGCACAGCTGTTGGTTTCCGGTATCAACATCAATGCGCGCAACAAAAATAACAAGACCGCACTCGACATGGCGAAGTACCATGAAGTACCCAATGCCATCATCCAACAACTGCAAGAAGCCGGAGCCAAATAAACCACGGTGGGTTTATACCACTTTCACGGCTTGTGCCTGAGTTAACATGGATAACACAGCGCCCATCCATGATGGTGAATATTGAGTGAAAATAGTCCATGCTGCACACAAGATTCACTCGATTCTGCAGAACATCAAATCATCATGATTGAAGGGAGTTAGCAACCATGCACAACAAAACGATCTTCAGGCAGGAATGGGAGCTGTACCTGAAACGTGAACTGGACTTCACGGTGACAACCGCTGCCGTGCAATTACCGTTGCAACAACAGCCGGCCGTATCCGAGCAAGACAGACAGCTCTCCATTCACGAGCGATTGGCCCGGATACAAAAGCCGCAATACAAGTCTGTCCTGATTGTCGGTTTTAAAGGTGAATACAAATTCGGCAGTGAGGGACGCCCGGCCGCCCTGTTTATGCATACCATCACCGCCGCCGCGATCGGTCTGGTGAAAACCAACGGCCTGTTGTTTGACTTCAGCGCCTTGCACTATGAACACGGTGATAATCTCTCCGTCGTGATCCGTTTCCCCAAAGAAAGGCTGGGGGATGACTTTCCGGTCGGCGTGGTCTATTCCCCTGCCTGTGCCCCGGGTATCAAGGGTCTGTTTGAATTTGCAAACCTGCACGACAACTTTTTTTTGTATGACAGTCTGGACACCGGTATCAATGAGATACTGAACACCCTGCCGGACTCAGTCTGATATAGCGCAATACCGGCTCAATCCGTTACTCATCAGGCGGAAATCCCGCAGACAGCCGGTCTGCACACGGCCGATCCCGCCATTTAATTTTCCTGTCAACCGGTTATTTTTCTCTTTTCATTGATATAATAGCGACTATTCCGGTAACGCAACTTATTGATTTCCTGATATACCGAACCAATCTTCCATTTTTCATCAGTCGGATCACCGCCATGAAGTACCTGCTGAGTCTCATTATCCTCCTGATTGCCAACACGGCCGTCGCCTGTGTTATCCCCGAGCCAACCTTTTATAAAATCGATCCCTTTATCGAGGCATATTATACTTCCGGTGCGACCTATCTGGATAAAGACGGTTATCGTTCCACCAAAGAGTATCTGGACAAGCGTTTTCCCGGCAACTGGTCATATCAGAAAAATATCGTCACCACCAGTGCCCGCAAATTTCCCAACTATGATCTGTTCTATCCCATTACGGTGACTGCCGGCGACAAGGAACTGTGGCCGCAGATCGAAAAACTTGAATTACTTTTTGTGGTCAGCAATCCGGTTAACCGTCGTGTTTTTCCCTATCCGGTTGTGACGTTCACACTCGATACTTCAGTAGTCAAACAGATCATGTCCCAGATCAGACTGTTCAGCCCCAAGGCACGACTCTATGTATTGAGCTACCATAAACAAGCTGACGGCAAGACCGATATCCTGGTGACCCGTGCACGTCAACTGACACGCTTTCAGGATTGTGGTGGTGAACAATATGCCCCGACCGGGCAAGCAGCCATACAACTTAACAAGCGTGAATGCACAAAACAGTTGAAAGACAGCAAGACTCCCCGCGACAATATTCCCGCCTGCCTGCAGCATGACAGGATGACCGCTGAACAACCAGACTGATCGCCAATAAGGAAAAACAATTATGCAATGCCTGCTGCTTGGCAAGGACAGTATAGAGTACGGCAAAGTTCTCCAATCTGATATTGATGACTGTATCAGCATGGCCGTCAGTGTCGGCGCTGACCGCCACTCTCCATCACTGATGTTCAAAGGGGATAGCACATTCCTGAACGAAGACGCTGCGCTGGCAATAAAACAGGAACAACACCTGTTAATGGCTGTCGCCGACTCCCATTTTGGGTACTGGGCCAGCCACGCCATACTCGAAGGACTGGCAAAACAACAAAGACGAATCGATTCCCCGGCCGTACTCTTCACTGTTCTGCAGGACATGTGCGGCACACAATATGACATCCGGGAAAATTCAGAAACCACGCTGCTGGTTTTGTGTATGAATATGGATTCCGGTCAGGGCTTTGGGGTCTCGTTTGGTGACTCCAGTGCCGTCATTCTGAACAGTGACGGATACATACCGCTAAACAGCAAAAATGATCACTATGTCACATTGAACCGGTTTGATTCTCTCACTGCCGCGCAAGCTGATATTTTCGAATTTACAGTCTGCCGGGAAGACCTGCTGGTAATGTTTACAGATGGTGTCGATGAATGCCATTACGGTCATCCCAAAACCTCTGTTCAGGCCGATCACATAGCGTCTCTCTACCGAAATAACCATCACTGTCATGACTTTGTCAGAGCGCTGGCTGAGCTGGCGCTGCGCGGTGTGGACGGCAATCCCGGCGGGCAGGATAATATTGCGATAGCCGCCGCAAAACTGTGCTGAATTGCCCCGGTAACGAATACTGTCGGCCGTGTAAAAGAATACCGGCCTGTCCTGATACTTTTCCGTTGCATTATATGGTATCGTTTTTCCTCTTGCACATTGTCAGGGATCGGTATGTTAAAATTATCCAGCACATCAGGAAACAGCAAGGCCAAACAACGAACTGCGCTTGCTGATTTGTTTGCCCTCGTCGATACAGATTATTACAAATCTCTGCTGCACCAAATCGCTATTCCACGCCACTATGTCGCCGAACCGGACAACAACCGAAAGATTGCTGACTGGCTTGAAACCGAATTCACGTCATACGGATTAAAGACACGCCGCCAGGGTCAATACGACAATATCATCGCATCCCGTCTTGACGATCCCACTCAGGCGCGAGTCTGCATCGGCGCGCATTATGACAGCGTTCCCGGTTGTCCCGGCGCGGATGATAACGGCAGTGCTGTCGCCGGTATGTTGGGCGCAGCCCGATTACTCAGTCAATGCGGCGATCTGCCCGTCGTCTACGTGGCTTTCAACCGTGAGGAAGACGGTTTTCTCGGCAGTCTGGATTTTGTGCAAAACTATCTGGCCCCGGCTGATCACAAACTAGAGGTTGCCCATATACTGGAGATGATCGGTTACTGCGATACCCGGCCCGGCACGCAATCCGTACCTGATGGACTGCCACTGGATCTGGGAGAGTGTGGCGACTTTCTCGGCGTCATTTGTAATGACACCTCCAACCACTTTGCGGATGGATTGATTCAGATTGCGGAACAGGATTGCCCGCAACTGCCGGTCAAAACACTACAGGTGTATCAGGGGCTGGAACATCATGTAACGCATCTGTTACGCAGCGACCATTCGGCATTCTGGCGCAGCGGTTTGCCCGCCACCATGTGGACAGATACATCAGAATTTCGCAACAGCAATTACCACCAGGCCGGTGACACACCTGACACACTCGACTATGAATATCTGCAAAAAGTCACTGAGCTGCTGGTGTGTCATACCATGGCGGTAGTCGATTATCGGCTTTAACGACAGATTCCCTGCCGATCCCGGATCATTGTTTTATCTGGTCTATAGTGAAGAGAAGGCTCAGACAGCTGATACCATCCCAATCCGCCACAGCCCAACGCCGAAGGTCAGTATCCGGGAGTTTTTCCGCCCTGCCCGGGTCGGCGGCAAGGATCTGAATATTTTGCTGTGGTTGTTGTGAATTAACTGTTAACCGCCTTGTCATTTGCTACGGACCGTCAACGCATGCAAAAACCCGCACCGACATGATCAGCAACATGCTTAACAAACTTAAGGCCCGGGCAGAAATACTGCGCCTGGATATATATACCCTGTACCTTGCAGCGCGACACCCTCATACCCCTTTACTGCCTAAACTGCTGATTGTGCTGGTCGTCGCCTATGCAGCGAGTCCGATTGATCTGATTCCCGATTTTATTCCCGTTATCGGCTACCTGGATGATCTGTTGCTTCTGCCGGCGGGAATATGGCTGGCCATCCGGCTTGTACCGGCGGAAATTCTGCAAGACTGTCGCAACAAGGCCTTAACAATGCAGCAACATATTCCGCCAAACTACATTACCGCCGCACTCATCATCGGAATCTGGACAGCGGTGGCCGGGCTTATTACATATCAGTTGTTTATTCGCTGATTATCAAACCGGTCATCTCCACATCAGTATTGGAAATGATTTATCGCTTCGTGCTATCTTCAGTGCGGGACAATTACGGCCATTACAGAACAATGCAACCAGTCAAAAAAATCTATCCGGTGATTGCAGTACTGTGTAACATGTTTTCCCCCGGCCTCGGCTTTCTCTATCTGGGCCGAATACTTCCGGCCATCATAATGCCTGCCATCATGATATTGCCGATTGGTATTATTGCCTGGTTCAATCTGCTGTTTACCCCGGCCGGGTTCTATGTGGCGGGCTGCCTCACCCTGCTGTGCTGGTTGGCAGGTGTTATATATGCCGCTGTTCTGGCGCGTCGTACGGGCGCCACACCCCGTCGCAGAGTCCAGCGCTGGTATTTCTATGTGTTATTTGTTATCTGTTCTGCTCTGCTCAGCGAATTGTTGCTACAGAACCGGGGCAACCTGTTTGGTTATGAGACATTCCGAATCCCTTCCGCCTCAATGGCCGACACCTTGCAGGTGGGTGATTTTGTCATTGCCAGGACGTGGCATTATCGGCATAACGACCCGCAACGCGGTGATTTACTCGTTTTTAATTATCCACCGGATCCTTCCATTAAGTATATCAAGCGGGTAATCGGCTTGCCCGGCGACAACATAGTTATCAATAACAACCGGGTATTTATCAATGGCAAGGAATACGCTGAACCCTACCTCAAGCCGGCGAATAATACCGGTCTATACCCCCGCGATGGTCGCTTTGTTGTTCCCGCCGATAGCTGGTTTGTTCTGGGTGATAATCGGGACAACAGCCGCGACAGTCGATATTGGGGCTATCTGTCACGGGAGCATTTATTTGGCCGTGTCGAGTTTATCTGGATATCCTATTCTAATGGTGTCCTTTGGGAACGAGTCGGTCTTATACCCCAATAGCCGTTATGTATAAAATATACAGGTTCATGCAATTCGGTGCATTTGGACAATAATCGCTTGAACCACAAATTGACAAACGTTATAAATACAACCAATTGTTGCCCGGATGATGACTGAAGAACAAATACGGCTAAAGGAGAATTGAATCATGCCAACATTAATCAAACGGAATCGATTATTCATGGCCGTTTTCCCCATTCTGTTTATCGTCGGCTGTCTGGCCGCCAATCCGGTCCAGTCCGGCGCATCCAACATCAAGCAGGATGAAACCGTCGAGTTTTTTCGAACCTCCGCCTGGCAAGACAAGACAACCGGACAGTGGCACGTTCCCATTCATGGCTGGATCTATGAACCACAAAACAGCACCGTACGGAAAAAAATCTTTGCCACCGTAATGAACAAGAAATTTGATCTGAAGGTTGACGCCGCAAATGAAAAATATTTCGATGAACGGGTCAATTTGTTTATTGCCGACAATGAACGCGGCAAGGTGATTTATATAAAGATAGCGGGCAAGACCATTAAACTGCCCGCGTCGGCTCCCAATGGCCATTTTGAGACAGTGATTAAACTGGATGAGGCTGCGGTGGCGGCAAATGCAAAAAACAATATTCTGAGTTATTCCGCCGTAACCCGGTCAGGAGAAAAACGCCGTTTTGCCGGTGAAGTGCTGCTGGTCCCGCCAACCGGCTTTTCGGTAATCAGTGATATTGATGACACCATCAAGGTCTCCTTTATCACAGATACCAAAAAGATGCTGGCGTATACCTTTCTCAGAGAGTTTGAAGCTGCACCGGGTATGCCGCAACTGTATCGGGACTGGCAAAATCACAACACGGCTTTTCACTTCGTCTCATCCAGCCCCTGGTATCTCTACCCGCCGTTGCGTGACTTCGTCGACAGAAATGCCTTCCCCAAGGCTGCCTTCAGCCTGAAATATGTCAGATTCCGGGATGAAACATTTTTTAATATGTTTAAGAAAGGTACTGAAACAAAACCTGCGCAGATTGAACCTATCCTGCGTCAATACCCGGACAGAAAATTTATTCTGGTTGGCGACAGCGGCGAACAGGACCCGGAGGTATACGCCGGGATCTACCGCCGGTTCAGCAAACAAATCATCCGGATATTTATCCGTAACGTGAACAACTCAAAAGACAGTGATGCACGTTACCGGAAAGTTTTTGCCGGCATCGACAAAAACATCTGGCAGCTGTTCACCGACACACAATACCTGCCGACGACTCCGGAGATCCGGCCTTAACCAAGCAGCCCTACCTGTAATTCACTGAACCAGTTGATAAAGCGCTCGACGTCCTTGCCCTGATAGATCGCGCCGTGTTGCGGGCAAAGCATGTCGATCTCCAGTTGGCTGACACGCTCACACCAATCCAGTTTGGCGCTGTTTGAACCCATCCAGCGTTGGTGAAACATTTTGCTGTGCCTGATGTGCCGATCAAAGTCTGTAACAACCAGTCCGTCCTCTCCCGGAGGCAACAAGGCGGCCCCCACATCCCCGCTGAAATAGACTCTGGCTGTCTCATCATAAATATGAAAATTTCCGGCTGAATGCAGATAGTGGGCGGGTACAAAACGAAGATGAATATTTCCCATCTGAAACTCCTTGCCCTCATCGGGCAAGAGATCAAAGGTTGTATCATTGCCGCCAAAGTGTGGAATAAAACCACCCCACAACCAACTCAGGAAGCACTTGATCTCATTATTAAATTCCAGCCACAAACTCAGTGATGAGATGATATCCGGGTCCTGGTGAGAGGCAAATATGTAACGGATTTTTCTCGGATCATACGCCTCACTGATCGCAGAAAATACCGCCGGGAAGATTTCCATGCCGCCCGGGTCTGCCAATAACGCTTCACCACCGTTGAGTATCAGGTATTCATTAGTATCGATGATATAGTTTGGTTTTTCCGGATCTCGCGCAATCACTCCCCATTTGTGATCGCCCTGTTCATAAATATATTGTATTTTTTTCATATAGTTTTCATCAGATGATAATTGCCTGGGTACAGGCATGGATATTTTTATCGATACGATAGATTGTCTCGTCCAATTCGCGAGTCAAATTATCTGCCTTTAAACTTTCTATATCTGAATAGCGCACTTCTATTTTTGTTAAGACCGCAAGTGTTTCCGCCTCACCGATCAGCCTGTACGCCCCATCAAGCGCATTTTTGAACAAGTCCTGATCATGTTGCAAAGCCTGCAGAGATTGACTGCTTCGTTCACCGGCTCGGTAACTTTCACGAATAAATGCTGCACGGTGATCCGACAGGGCCTTTTCTATCAAGCTGTCATAGCGTGACTGCACTTTATATTTTGCGGCCTTGGCTAACATACTGTTGGATAACAATGATGCATCAGCCATCTGTTTGTTGAGTTTGTTGCTGAAATCACGAATCAGACCAACCACACGCTCAAAACCGCCTTTATTACGATGGGAACGGATCATAAATCTGGCATTGAGTGCGAGGGTGCTAATTCGAGATGAGGTATGAACCACATTTTTCATCGCTTCATTGAGTCTTGAAAATTGGGATAACTCCAATACATACAATCTGTTTTCCATAAGGGAAGATGCTCAATTTATAAACCAATAATATTTTTTGAATAAGAATATAATTTTTGTTTTTTCTTATCGACTGAAGGAATTAAAACTTTATAAGGGAAAAAACACATAACCGTACTTTTATACTTATCATCTATACTGAAGCTGACAGGTGCATTTTCAACTGAAATCAGCGCCGACGATACGCAAAGGCAGGGCGATCCAATGAGGATATTTGATTCTGTCAGACCGACGGTTTGTCTTTACCCTGACTGGTAATTTGTAACGGGAAAATCGCTATACAGACGAGTTTATGAATCAGCCAATGATGAGTTTCACACCGACAAGCATAGTCACGATCTCAAAACTGCGCTTTATCCAGTGATTACCTTTCTTTATCGCCAGATGGGCGCCCAGGTAACCACCCAACAGCGAGCCCAACAACAAGGCCGGCAACCAATCCCATTTAATTTCACCAAGGACACCGAGTGTCAGGGCGCCACTGCCGTTCCAGAACAAACCAACCATTACCAGTGTATGGGCAATGGCCCGTTGATAATCCATACCAAACCAGCGAATCAGCCAAATTGTGACAAACAGGCCGGTACCGGAAGTTAATGAGCCATTCAGTATGCCAATGCTAAAAAGCACCATGCCGCCGATGGTCAGACCAACCGGATCCTCGTGGCGGGGTGTGTATTGCTGTCCCAGCTCGGGTTGCCGCCATGAGTAAATACCCAAACCGGCCGTCAGAATGCCCAGAGCGAGTTCCGCAACACGATCATTGATGTGCAATATGATCCCCGCCCCCAATACCACACCGGGAACACCACAGACGATCATCAACAGGGCGAAGCGCAGATTGAGATTACGTTCGCGAAAATGGCGTAAAGTCGCGCCAATACCGAGGGCAACGGTTGCCAACTTATGGGTGGCTAGTGCTACACTAAAGGCGAGTCCCAGGAAGATGAGGGCAGGAAGTTGCAACAGCCCGGCACCGCCCCCGGCAAATGCAGAAAATGCATTCGCGAGCAACGAAACAATAAACAACAGGATTTGTTCGAACACGGTGCTGCCTGTACATGAAGTGTGCGGGTTATTGTACCGTGATTGAAACGGGAAAGTCAGTTATGCAGATATTTTATATACAAAACAATCGGCTCATCCGCAGTTTTTACATCCTGCTGTTATTCTGTGCCGGATCGTCTTCAACCGTCATGGCAGCGTCTTCGATCAAGTGCTGGACCAACAAGGACAATGTCCGCGAATGTGGTTCGGTTGTTCCCCCCGAATACTCCCAACAGCAAATTGAAGAAAAAAATGAACAGGGTATGACCGTCAAGGTTCACAAGGCGGCAAAAAACAAAGAGGAGCTGGAGGAGGAAGCCCGCAAAAAAGCCGAGGAAGCCAAACAGGCCGAACGCAGAAAACGTGACAAGATACTGCTGATGACATTCACAACTGAGCGCGACCTGCTGATTTCCCGTGAGACCAATCTCACCGCGATTACCGGGATCATTAATGTCAGCCGGGGGAATGCCAACAATCTGATACAAAATCTGAATAAACTGCGTAAAAAAGCCGGCGATTATGAACGAGGCGGCAAACAGGCGCCGGACAAACTGGTACAGGATATGGCGGACATAGAAAGCCAGCTGGAAAAACTTGAACGCGCTATCAAAGAAAAAGAGCAGGAACGTGCAGAGATGGAAAAAAAGTTTGATGAAGATTTGGCGCGTTTTCGTGAACTGAAAAAAATCAGACCACGCTGAGCAAACCGGCCCTTAACAGGCTCCATTGTTCCGGCCATGACCGGGTTGGGGCGCGCCGGAAACCGCTTCTTACGAACTGTTGTATGCGGCCTTCTATCACGGATAACAGCAGATTGGCGACAGCGCCAACCCGATCACCGCACTGGACTTCGCCGTTCAGCTCACCCTCGCGCAAGACCTGTTTCAGCTGGGTTTCAAGACGTTCATAAAATTGCCCGATGCGGGTCCGCAGCCGTTCGGTCTCACCGGTCAACACATCACCGGTCATCAACCGACTGATCCCCGGATTGCGTTCCGCAAAGCCCAACACCAGAACCAGAATTTTGTCACACCGCGCCAGAGCGGCGGGTTCATCATGCAGGATGCGATTGGTCAAACCAAAGATCGTATCCTCGATAAAGTCGATCAAGCCTTCGAACATCCGCGCCTTGCTGGGAAAATGCCGATACAGCGCCGCCTCGGAGACCCCTACCGCTTTGGCCAGACCGGCGGTGGTGATCCGTTCGCCCGGAGTTTCCTCCAGCTGGCGCGCCAGCGCCTCCAGGATCTGCTGGGAACGGGAGGGTTTGGTTGGATTATCTGTAACGGCCATTATGCTTTAATCAGTGTCCCAATACCTTCATCGGTCAGGAGTTCCAGCAATACCGCATGCTCTACCCGACCATCGATAATCTGTGCGGTTCTCACGCCGGATTTAACCGCACTCAGTGCACAATTGATTTTGGGTAACATACCGCCATGGATAGTGCCATCCTCGATTAATGCCTGCACGGCCTGTGCGGTCAAACCGGTCAGCAATTCACCCTTATCATTCAACACACCCTGGGTATTGGTCAACAGGATTAACTTCTCGGCAGACAATTTTTCCGCCATGCGGCCTGCCACCAGGTCGGCATTGATATTATAGGACTGCCCGTCACTGCCAACACCGATAGGGGCAATAACGGGGATAAAATCCCCCTGTACCAGCATGTTCACCACAGCGGCATCAATGCTCTCCACTTCCCCGACGTGCCCGATATCAATGATCTCAGGGGCATTCATTTCAGGCGCATGCTTGGTAAAGACCAGTTTGCGGGCGCGAATCATATCGCCGTCCTTGCCGGTCAGGCCGACGGCATGACCACCCGCCTGATTGATCAGGGTGACAATATCCTTGTTCACCAATCCGCCCAGCACCATCTCCACGACGTCCATGGTTTCACTGTCGGTGACACGCATCCCGTCCACAAAACGGGACTCCTTGCCCAGCTGCTGCAATAACTTGCCGATCTGCGGACCGCCGCCGTGCACCACCACCGGGTTCAAACCAACCAGTTTCATTAAGACGATGTCACGGGCAAAACCCTGTTTGAGTGTTTCGTCCACCATGGCGTTACCGCCATATTTGATGACAATGGTTTTACCCTGAAAGCGACGGATGTAAGGCAGGGCCTCACCGAGGACCCGGGCGATATTGGCTGCAGATTTTGGATCGAGACTCATAATCCTGTTACTTCGAAATTTAAACCGGGGTTAGTATTACTTACTGCCGGAAAACGCGCCAGTGGCTGAACACGATATTTCCGGCAGGTATGTTTAAAAAGGCAGTTTGAGGTTGGGGTTGATGGATTTCAGCACACTGCGGAATTTCTCCTGCACCCTTTGCATGGCCTCCTTGTCCTTGCCTTCAAAACGCAACACCAGTACCGGTGTCGTGTTAGAAGCGCGCACCAGGCCCCAGCCATCGGGGTAATCTACCCGAATCCCGTCAATCATGGTGACGTTGGCATCATCGAATGAGTCAGCCTTGTCCATCAATATTTCAACAAAGCGATGGTGCTCACCTTCCTGCATCTGGATGTTCAGTTCCGGCGTGTTTACGGCATCAGGCAAAGCGGCGAAAACCTGGGTTGGCGTGCGAGTCTCACCGGAGAGTATCTCCAGCAAGCGCGCCCCGGCATACAGCCCGTCATCAAAGCCGTACCAGCGTTCCTTGAAGAAAATATGCCCGCTCATTTCACCGGCCAGCAGTGCACCCGACTCTTTCATTTTCGCCTTGATGAGAGAATGGCCGGTTTTCCACATCAGCGGCTCACCGCCCTTTTCCCAGATACTGCGGGTCAGGTTACTGCTGCATTTAATGTCATAGATAATCTGCGCACCATGATTACGAGACAGCACATCTGCGGCAAACAGGCTCAGCAGGCGATCCGGCCAGATAATCGATCCATCCGGGCTGATCACACCCAGACGATCACCGTCACCGTCAAAGGCCAGCCCAACATCACAACGTTTGGAACGCACCATCTCGATCAGATCGGTCAGGTTTGCCGGTTTGCTGGGATCCGGGTGGTGATTGGGAAACCTGCCGTCCACTTCACAATACAGCTCGGTGACATCGCAACCCAATGCCCGATAGAGTTTCGGCGCAATAGCGCCGGCAACACCGTTGCCGCAATCAATGACGATGCGCAGTTTGCGTTTCAGCTTTACATCGCTGACGATGCGCTGGATATATTTTTCACTGACGACGGCGGTTTCATATCCGCCCTGACCGGTCGTGAAGTCATTTGTTTCAATACGCTTGCGCAGTTGTTGTATAGCGCCGGCAGCCAGTGTTTCACCACCCAGCACCATTTTGAAGCCGTTATAATCCGGCGGATTGTGACTGCCGGTGAGCATTACCCCGGTGCCCTTGGCAGCCTCGGCCGCTGCGTAATACAACACCGGTGTCGGGACCATGCCGATATCCACCACATTCACACCGCTTTCCCGTATACCGTTGACCAGCGCCTGCCCCAATTCGGGACCGGACAAGCGTCCGTCACGGGCAAAAACAATCTTGCTCAATCCCCTGGCCCGTGCCTCACTGCCCAGCGCCCGCCCAATCAGGGTGGCGTGATGAGAAGTCAGTGTCCGACCAACGATGCCGCGTATGTCGTAGGCCTTGAATATCTCGGCCGGGGGCATGGCCGGGGCGGTGCTGTCATTCATTATTGCCGGGGTAAGTTTTTGTTTAGGCTCGGTTGGCGAAGTGGTTTGAGTCTGATTCGACAATTCATCCATATATGATGCTGTGTCTATCTCTTCCACTTTCATACTGTTACTGCTCGTTAATGCAGCATCCAGTTCGGGAATATTCCGCAGCAAGCTGACCGAAGAGCTATCACTGTCATGCTCCCGCGCGGTTGCGTTCTGTTCTGACAACAACTCATCCAGTCGCATGGCAGCCAGCCTGAACTCCGACATTTTCATACTGAACTCATGTTGTTGATTGCCACGAAATGTCGCCACCGCAATGTGCAGCAGACTGTCAATATCATGCTGGATTGCCTGACTGGTTGAACGACGCAATAACCAGACAATTACGCCGGACAGCAGAATGCCGATGGCAATTGCGGCATACATACCGGTGTTGAATTCAGAAGCAACAAAGCCGGTGGGTTTCCAGGTCACGATGGTGAAATTGGTGCCGGCCACCTCGACGCGTGCCGACTGATCGCCTCTGCCCTGATTGCTTTGGTCCCCGGCCCGGGCGACAAAGACACGTTCTTTCTTGCCGATGTTTTGTTGCAATTCGATAAAGGAATCACCGGCAATTTGATTCAGCCAGTTCTGTACCAACTGCACATCCAGCGTCAGCTGAATATAGCCAAGCAAATTACCGGCGCTGTTAATTACCGGTTGTACCAAATCAATATGCTGTTGTCCGGTACCCACGGCGTGGACCTCCATGGGCGACATAACCTTTTTTTCACCGGCTATATGCACCAAATCCAGACAGGCATAGCCCAAATTGGGTACCGTGAATTTATCAATACCCTGTGTCCCTTCTTTGATCAAGCGAATCAGCAAAACACCATTGAAATATGGTTTAAGTTCCTGGGCTCTGATTTGTCGTTCTGTCGGGTTGCCTTCGCTGACCACTTTCTGAATACCGAGGTCATTACTCAACACCTGCAATCCATATAAATAAGGTCCAAGCAGTGTTGAAAAACGGTGGGTGATACTTTCAGCATGAACCGCCGCTTTGGAATAACGGAGATTTTTCAATTTGAGTTGGGTATCCATTTGGGCAAAGTAGACTGCCACAGTCAGGATGACACTGAAAAGCACAAAGGCCAGAACACTGACAACGTTTAGTGGTATACCGAATGATGAACCACTGCCTCTGTTGCGTCGCTTGCGTTTACGTAAACTACCGGAAAGATTCGCCATATTATTTTTCTAATTCCCTACTCAGTCGGCCTGTCTGCTCAGGCATGGCCGGTGTGGCCAAACCCGCCTTCTGCACGATCACTGGTTTCAAAATCATCCACAATATTAAATGTCGCCTGTACGACAGGCACAAATACCAGTTGCGCTATTCGGTCTCCGAGATTGATCGTAAAGGAATCACTACCCCGATTCCAGCAGGAAACGAACAGCTGTCCCTGATAGTCCGAATCAATCAGCCCCACCAGATTACCCAGCACAATACCGTGTTTATGGCCCAGCCCTGAACGCGGCAGGATCACCGCCGCAATGCCGGGATCAGCAATGTGCATGGATAAACCGGTCGGAATGAGATGCGTTTCACCCGGGTTCACCACCAACGATCCCCCCTCCAGACAAGCCCGCAAATCCATCCCGGCGGAACCGTTCGTGGCATATTCGGGCAAAGGAATGGCCTTACCCAAACGTTGATCCAGAATTTTCAGTTTGACCTGCATACTTTCTCCCCGGTCTGTGTATGTACTATTTAATGTGCCGGCGTGGGCTTAACCGGCCGGCTTGGTCCGTTCAACCAGTTTGACAACCTTACCGCCGGAGACCCGTGGAGTAAATTGGTACTCACTATAATATTGCGCCACATGGGCGATCAGTAACCGGGCCAATTTATCCTTGCTTGCCACAGGTAAACGCAAATTGCCGTTTGCCCAAAAAAGGTGCAATGCATTGGTGTCACTGCCGAATGTCCCGCCGGTCTCCGTTGCGGCCGGACCGACCAGATTGGCGGCGATCATCTCGATCCCTTTTTGCACCAGCTTGCGCTGTGCATACTCTTCCAGTTGTGTGGTCTCGGCGGCAAACCCGACGCTGAACACCTTTGGATGCGCGGCCTTGATCGTGGCCAGGATATCGGGGGTCGGCTCCAGCTCAAGCGAAAGATGCCCGCCCTGCTTTTTCATTTTTTCAGCATGAACCTGCACCGGCCGGTAATCCGCCACAGCTGCCGTCGCGATCAGGATATCCACGCCCGACATGCCGGCTTCCACTGCCGCCAGCATCTGTTCGGCTGACTCGACATCAATACGGGTAACCCTGTCCGGACAGGGTAACGAAACCGGTCCGCTGACCAGCAGCACCTTCGCCCCGGCCTCCACCGCTGCGGCAGCAATGGCATAGCCCATCTTGCCGGAACTGTGATTACTGATAAAACGCACCGGGTCGATGGCCTCACGAGTCGGACCGGCCGTCACCAACACGGTTTTGCCGGTCAGACTGCCGGTCTCAAACAGGTCCGCAAGGTTGGTTACCAGTTCATCCACCTCGCGCATGCGCCCTGTGCCCACTTCACCGCAGGCCTGCTCGCCGTCATCCGGGCCAAACAACAAAATGCCCCGACTGCTCACCAGGCGGATATTGTCGGCCGTCGCCTTATCCTGCCACATTTTGCCGTTCATGGCGGGTGCCAGGGCAAGGGGGACATCACCGGCCAGACAGACTGCACCAAGCAACTCGTCGGCCCGGCCTGCCGCCAACGCAGCAAGGAAATTGGCGCTGCATGGCGCAACCAGAATGGCATCCGCCCAGCGCGCCAGCTCAATATGTCCCATGCCCGCCTCTGCTTCAGTATCCAGCAAATGGCGATGCACCGGGTGGCCGGATACGGCCTGCAGGGTGAGTGGTGTAATAAACGCCTCTGCACCGCGTGTCATGACCACCCGGACATCAGCACCGGCGTCTCGCAACCGGCGGGTTAACTCCGCTGATTTGTAAGCGGCGATACTACCGGTCACACCCAGCACTATGCGTTTATTGGTTAATGTAGTCATAATTTTTATAGTGTAACAGAGTTTTAATTCAGCACTTGTGAAGTGCTGAACGCCTTGCCAGAATACAGAGTATGGCTTTACACGGATTTGTAAACCACTTTTATGTTGCTGCCGGCTGAATTTCACTCATTCGCCGCACAACCCGATCACATAATAAACAAGGAGGTTGTTCATGTTACCTATTTCACAATGGCCCGAGAACGAACGTCCGCGAGAGAAGCTGCTGACCCTGGGCGCGGCGGCCCTGTCTGACGCGGAACTGCTGGCCATCTTCCTGCGCACCGGCATCGTCGGAAAAACCGCTGTCGATTTGGCCCGCGAATTACTCACCGAATTCGGCAGTCTGCGACCGCTGCTTTGTGCAGACAAGAACACCTTCCTCAAATTTCCCGGTCTGGGGCCGGCCAAATTCGCCCAACTACAGGCTGTGCTGGAAATGAGCCGACGCCATTTATACGCCGAAATCCGGCGTGATACCGCCCTCACGGACCCCGCCGCCACCCGTCGTTATCTCACCGCCCGCTTGCGCGACCTGCAGCACGAAGTCTTCGGCTGTATTTTCCTCGACAACCGCCATCGCGTCATCGCCTTCGAGGAGTTATTCCAGGGCACCATCAACAGCGCCAGTGTCCATCCCCGCGAGGTGGTCAAACGCACCCTGCACCACAACGCCGCCGCCATCATCCTGGCCCACAACCACCCCTCCGGTGTGGCCGACCCCAGTGAGGCCGACCGCCAGCTGACCCGCCGCCTGCAGGAGGCCCTGCAGCTCATCGACGTGCGGGTGCTGGACCATATTGTGGTGGGCGACGGCGAGAGCGTGGCCTTTGCAGAGCGGGGTTGGCTTTGAGGCGATTCCACCGGTAAGCCGACATTTGGGTAAATTTGCTTGTCACGCCGGGGCAAATTCCGTAGAATCCCCGGCTCTTTGTCGCTGAACAATAGTTTTACTGGAGAAGAATCATGGCAAGAGTCTGCCAAATTACCGGAAAACGGCCTGTTAGCGGGAATAATGTTTCCCATGCCAACAACAAGACCAAACGTCGTTTTTTACCGAATCTGCATACCCACCGTTTCTGGGTGGAGTCCGAGCAGCGCTGGGTGCGCCTGCGTATTAGCGCCAAAGGTCTGCGTATCATTGATAAAAACGGCATCGACGCGGTATTAGCCGATATGCGTCGTCGCGGCGAAAAGGTCTAGGAGGTCTGACATGGCGAAAGGTGCACGTGAAAAAATCCGTCTGGTTTCCAGCGCCGGGACCGGTCACTTCTATACCACAACCAAGAACAAGCGCAACATGCCTGAAAAAATGGAGATCAAAAAGTTTGATCCCGTTGTCCGCAAGCATGTGGCCTACAAGGAAGCCAAGATTAAGTAACCTTGGTTCCAATCTTCTCCTGAAAACCCGCCACTCGGCGGGTTTTTTTATGCTTGTTTTTTCTGCCGGACAGGTGATACTCAGGGGACTTACAGCAGACGGTTTGCCCCGTCAGGCCGGTGATCTAACCAAATGACAAGGAATGAAGCACAGTGAAACACACTCGGTTGCACAGCTTGATATGCGGTTTCTGTTCGATGACGATGTTTTCGACAGCCGCCGCTGTCGACTATCCCCTGAGCTGTGGTTATATGCCCCGTAGCGACAAAAAGAATCCCGAACCCGAGTTAAGTGCATTTGAAAGCTGTGCAAAACAGGTCGGCGAGTCGGATTTTGAAATCGCCCCGGCTCATCTACAGAAGATCGATTTTGGCCCGCAGGGCCTGGCCGTGATCTATCTCCAAAAGATGGTCTTTTACATCCGGCGTGACGGCAAGCTGGGCCGCACCCATTTTTTCGACAACGGGGCGGACGGTTTCTCGTCGGGACTGGTGCGCACTATCCGTCACGGTAAATTCGGCTTCATGGATACGCAACTGCAAACCGTTATACCGGCCCGCTATGACTTCGCTTTTCCCTTTGCCGGGGCTTATGCCAAAGTCTGTTTGGGTTGCCGGATCGAAAGGCATGGTGAACACGGGTTGGTTGTCGGTGGTAAATGGGGCTATATCGACAGGCAGGGCAAGGCGGTGGTTTCGATTACATACAGCAAAGCGCAGCTTCCGCCGCCGGGTGAGTAATTCATTTCAATGCGGGATAGACTGCCTTGCATTGCTGACCAATGGCCTCGTATGATGAAGGCCATCATCTCGCACCATGGAAACTGTATGAAAAAGCTGCACTATCTCGCCCTCCTGCTCATTGCATGTTTACCGGCTGCACCGGTCATGGCCTTTGGTCTGTATGTGGAAGGCGCCGCCTCTGTCCTGTCGGGCGAGGATACAATTGTCCAGGTGCGACCGGTGGTCAGTAAAGTCACCGCCGGTGTGGAAATCACCCCACACTACATGATTGAGGTGCAGAGTATCGGTAACGGCGACGAGACGGACGCGGGATCCGGCGCCTCGCTTCAAATCGGTGGCATCTCAGCCGCCTATCTGCGACTCGACTCCGGCCTGAATGCGGGAATGCGGATGTACTTTCTGGTCGGTCAGGCCGAAACCACCCTCAGCGCCACCGGCATCAACGGTTTTACCGCATCGGAAACCACCTACAGTGATTTTTCCTGGGGGGTCGGGATTGAGGATCGGATCCTGTTCAAGTATCTGTTTCTTACCGTGTCCTATACAGAATATTACAAGGAAAACGACACCAAACTCAGCAGCGGCAGTATAGGCGTAAAGCTGGCCTTCTAGCCCCGCTCATCCGGATCGGGCCTGCCCGGCCAGTTGCGGATATGCAGGTCCTGTTGCGGGTAGGGGATTTCGATGCCGTTTTCCCGGAACAGCCGGATGATGGCAAAGTTGAGATCACTGATCACCTGCAGGCGTTTGTCGATATTCACAATATGGGCGCGCAGCTCAAACTCCAGCGCACTGTTACCGAAACGACGAAACAGGACCGTGGGCAGGGTTTCCGGATCATGTTTGATAATATCCGGGTGATTATTGGCGGCCTGCATCATTAACACCTGCACCTTGTCCACATCCGAGTCATAGGCGACCCCGACCGGTACATGGATGCGGCCACGGGCATCCTGCAACATCCAGTTGGTCACCTGGCTGGCGATCAGTTCCGAGTTGGGGACGATCACATCGGCCCGATCAAAGGTCTGGATCTGGGTGGAGCGCATGCGAATCTTGCGCACATAGCCTTCTGTCCCACCCACCACTATCCAGTCACCGGTTTTGATCGGTCGTTCAAACAACAGGATCAGACCGGACACGAAGTTGTTCACAATGTTCTGCAAACCAAAACCGATACCCACCGAGAGCGCACCGGCGATAATCGCCAGACTGGTGAACTGGACACCGGCGATACCCAGCACGATCAGGATCGCGATGGAGATGAGGGTATACCCGGTGATGGCGACGATCGCTTCCCGCGTGCCCCGATCCAGACGGGTGCGGATCAACCAGGTCCGTTCCAGACGGGTACGCAACCAGTTGCTGAAGGTATACAACATGGCAAACACAACGATGGCCAGGAAGATCCGTACCGGGATGATCTCCAGCGATCCCAGCTTGAAGCCGTCCAGCAGGGCAATCTTGATCTGCTGCGCCACGGCATCCGACAGACTCCAGATATTCAGCACCAGATAGGCCATGCCGATCCATAACAGCAGGCTGGCGATCAATCGGAACCAGATCAGTCCCGGTACATGTTCCTCATGTTTGACACCGATGGCATACCGCAGCGTGCGATGCCATTGCGACTGGCCGCGATCCAAACCGGAAAAGAAATCCTGAAACAGGCGCGACAAAAACACAAACAGACTGATGACCGCCAGACTGCCGAACACGGCGCGCAGGGTAAACAGGGCCAGATTCCGATAGCCCAGCCACTCCGCCACCAGAATCGAGAGTAAAAGGATAAACAGAAGATAACGTGGCCAATAGCGGTTTTTATAGCGTGGCAATTGGCCGAGCAATAACACCACCCAGATCAGGTTCAGGATCAAAAACAGGCCGATGACGCCCCGCGCCAGCAGGATCGCCGTCTCCGGCAAACTTTGCGTCAGAATAGTGGAAAACAGCAGATAGGCCAGCAGAAACAGGTTGAGCAGAACACGCAAGCGGCGGTAGATGGAAAGAGACAGCGTACTGTCCAGCGCCAGGAAGGTTGTTGCCGGTACCGGTGGTGCGAATACAAAACGTATGCAGGCCAACAAAAAGACGTAGATGGGCATCGCATACAACACAACATTGACGAACGGGATGGGACTGACATTGTAGGCAAAGCCGTACATCACCAGTGCGACCATGCCGGTAATAAAAAACGACGGCGCATAGGCGGCACTGGCATAGGTAAAGGCGCGTAACACCCTGGCAGCGTAGTTTTTCGACCAGACCTTGTATTCGGCCCAGTTCAGGATATTACTGCGAAACATAAAACTGGCCAGCGCCATCATGCCGGCGGCAAACACCAGAATAAACAGTTTATAGGGTGCGATACGGGTAATGCCGCTGTGCTGGGCAATAAAGCCCTGCGTGGTATTCCACCAGATTGCCGGCTGGCGGCCGCTCTCCTGCAACAGGGTAAAGAATCCCGGTCCCCGGGCGAACATCTGTTGGGCGAGTAATTGTTTTTGCAACTCACCAAGCAATTTGGCGGTTTCCTCACCACGTAACAACAACAGTTTGCAGCGGGACAGGCGATTATCCAGATTTTGTTTTTCCTGGTTCAGTGAGACACGTTTGCGCGCCACTTCTTTCGGTTCGTTGCGACTCTTTTCACCCAGACTGGCAATACTGTCCGCCAGTTTTTTCAGCTCGATCTCCGTGTCAGCCGCGCACTTCGTCGCGTCTGAATGCAGTCCGGTCAACATTGACTGCCACTGGAGCAATTTCTCGTTGTCATCCGAGGTAAGCGTTTTCGAGGCCAGCTGCCGCTCAATGCGATCCAGTTGCGTCACAAACTCGCCCAGCTCTTTGTCGGTTTGCGCCAACAGCCCGTTACCGCCTGCTAACAGGCAAAGCAACAGCAACGCCCTGCTCAACTTGTGCGTTATCAACGTATTACCAACAGGAAATTTGTGCATCGACTTTGTCATCCGGTGATGTTCAGTAAATACCAGTCCCCGCAGAAAATCAACAAACTACATTCCGCTTCGACAACTATTTGATGGAGCCGGCTTTGCCGTTACTATCACCCCATGCAACGTATCCCCGAACCCGAACTGATGAATGAGCCGGCCCAGGTACTGGCTTATGCCCATGCCGATTTTGCCATCCCCCATCAGTATTTTATTGATCTCTTCCGTGATCGGTTTCCCGATCTGTCGGTTAAGTGCGAGGTGCTGGATCTGGGCTGCGGACCCGGCGACATAACACGCCGGTTTGCGACCGCTTACCCACATGCCGTGCTGCATGGTGTGGATGGCGCACCCAATATGCTGGCTGAGGCGGAACGTCTGAACCGGCAAGCGCAACTGGCAAATAGAATTCACCTCATCGAAGGCCGGCTGCCGCAACTGGATTTGCCTCCGCAACATTATCAGCTGGTGATCAACAACAGTCTGTTACACCACTTGCCTGATCCCTTTGTGCTGTGGGACAGTCTGCGCCGGTATGCCAAACCCTGTGCCGACATCTTTATTATGGATCTGATGCGTCCCGCCTCCACGGTTATGGCACAGCAACTGGTGGAAAAATATGCCGCCGGCGAGCCGGCCATTCTGCAACAGGACTTTTACCATTCCCTGTGCGCCGCCTTTACCCCGGAAGAGCTGCAGGTCCAGTTGGATGAAGCCGCCTTGTCCGGATTGCAATTGGAAGTGGTGTCGGATCGGCATATCATTATTTACGGCAGCCTTTAAACCTGACACGGATAAAACCCATGACCTCATACCCCAACCCACCTGACGAAGAGATAAAAGCATTGCTGCAACGGATTAAACACATTGCGGTGGTCGGTCTCTCCCCCAAACCGGATCGCCCCAGCTACTTTGTCGCCCGGGCCCTGCTGGACTGGGGTTATGCGGTCACCCCGGTGCGCCCGGCCACCGATGAGGTGCTTGGTCGCAAGGCATGGCCTGACCTGCAGGCGGTACCGGAGCCCATCGATCTGGTCGATATCTTTCTCAACCCTTCCCGAGTGGATGCGGTCGTCGACACCTGTATCGCGCTTGGCCTGCCTGCCCTCTGGCTGCAGGAAGGGGTGGTGAATGAAACGGCAGCGCAGCGGGCCAGGGAGGCCGGGATCATGGTGGTGATGGATCGGTGCATCTATAAGGAACATCGCCGCCTGCTGGGCAGCCAGGATTAAAATGATCATTTTCTTTTAAAATAGGTACTTGCAAAGATTTCTTAAACCGTTACTCTAAGTACTATGGAATTCGATTTCAGCAAAATGCACGGCCTTGGGAATGACTTTGTGGTCATTGATGCCGTGCGCCAATCCATCTCCCTGAGCCCGGATCAGATCCGCTTTTTGGCCGATCGCCGCTTTGGCGTCGGTTGCGATCAAGTCTTGTTGGTGGAGTCCGCTAATAGTCCTGACGTGGATTTTCGCTACCGCATTTTTAATGCCGATGGCGGCGAAGTGGAACAATGTGGCAACGGGGCCCGCTGCTTTGCTGTATTTGTCCGCCGCCAGGGGCTGACAGAGCAGGAGTATATCCGGGTTGAGACCAACAGCGGGCGTATCGGCCTGCAGGTGGAAAATGACGGGCAGGTGACCGTTAATATGGGCGCGCCGCGCTTTGCCCCGGCCGATTTACCCTTCACCGCAACCCAACGCGAGACGATATATGGGTTGGATGTGGCCGGCGAAACACTGGAAATCAGTGCACTTTCGATGGGGAATCCCCACGCGGTGGTACTGGTGGACAATATCGATACCGCGCCGGTGGAAAAACTGGGACCGTTGATCGAACGCCATGCGCGCTTTCCAAAACGGGTCAATGCCGGATTTATGCAGGTCGTGGATCGCAGTCATGTCCGGCTGCGGGTTTACGAACGGGGTGCGGGCGAAACACTGGCCTGTGGCACCGGCGCCTGCGCCGCCATGGTCGCCGGCCGCACTCGCGGTCTGCTGGAAGAACAGGTCCGGGTCGATCTACCCGGCGGCAGCCTGCGGATCCGCTGGCAGGGTGAAGATGAACCGGTTTACATGACCGGACCGGCAACATTTGTTTTTGATGGAAGAATCAGCCTATGACGATGAAAACACAGACCAAAAAGAAAAAAATCGATGTCGATATGGAGCGCGATGTCGCAAATTATCTGATGCACAATCCCGATTTTTTTACACGACATGAAGATCTGCTGGGCCAACTTTCACTCAGCCATGCCAGCGGCAAGGCCATCTCACTCATCGAGCGACAGGTCGCGGTTCTGCGTGAGCAGAACACCAAACTTGATCGCAAACTGGGTAAACTCATCGAAAACGCCCGTTTCAATGAACAGCTGGTGGAACGCATCAACGCCCTGATCCTGGCCTTGCTTGACGCCCGTTCACTGGAGCATGTGCTGGAGATTGTGGAAACCCGCCTGAGTCGGGACTTCGATGCGGATGCGGTTATCATTCGCCTGTTTAATACCGGCCATCCGGCCATGGCCGCCCACCCGGATGTTATCAACTGGAGTGAGCCGGCCCTGGGGGCGTTTGAAAAGATCATTGCCGGTCGCCGCCCGATCTGCGGCAGCCTGCGACCCGGCCAGCTCGATTCCCTGTTTAATGATGAAGCCGGTAATATCGGCTCAGCGGCCCTGATCCCCCTGATCGAAAATGATCACAGCACCACCTGCTATGGCATGCTGGCGATCGGCAGCCATAATCACCAGCGTTTTCGCTCCGATATGGGTACGCTGTTCCTGAAGCAGCTGGGTGACATCATGGCGCGGGTATTGCGCCTGCATCTGGAGAAAAAGGAACAGTGAGTGACACGGCGCTCCTTGCCCCCTGGACAGAGCGCTTTCTTGATCGCCTGCGGTATGAACGCCGCCTGTCCAAACACACCATCCAGGCCTATCAACGAGATATCGCCTGCCTGGATCAATACCTGACCACGCAACAGGTCAGTCAACTCAAACACATTGATGAGTTTCACATCCGCGGCTTTATCGCCTGGCGGCATCGACAGGGACTGCAAAGTAAAAGTCTGCAACGCCAATTGGCGGCGGTGCGCAGTTTTTTCAATTTTCTGGTCAGAGAAGCGATACTCGGATACAACCCCGCGCAGGGCGTGCGACCACCCAAAGCACCGCGCAAGCTGCCCAAAACCCTGGACGTGGATCAAACCGGCAAACTGCTGGAGATAACCGGTGATGAACCGTTACAGGTACGTGATCGCGCCATTATGGAACTGTTTTACTCTTCCGGTCTGCGTCTATCGGAACTGACCGGCCTTGATCTGCCTGACATTGATCTGCACGAAGGAATTGTGCAAGTCACCGGCAAGGGTAACAAAACCCGTCGTGTACCGGTGGGTCGCAAAGCCATTGAGGCGTTGCAACAGTGGTTGAAAGTACGGCCGACATTTTTGCATGATGCTCAAACCGCCCTGTTCACCAATCAGCGCGGTCAACGTATCTCACCGCGCACCATTCAAAAACGTTTACATGATCTTGCCATTCAGCAAGGACTGGATATTCATGTGCATCCACACATGTTGCGTCACTCCTTCGCCAGTCATATGCTGGAATCCAGTGGTGATCTAAGAGCCATACAGGAACTGCTTGGTCACGCCGATATCAGTACCACCCAGATTTATACCCATCTTGATTTTCAACATCTGGCAAAGGTATATGATGCCGCACACCCGCGCGCCAAAAAGAAACAACCGGCATAAACCCCACAACATTTCTGTTCGTTGAACCAGTAAACTCGCATTCATTTTTGATTCATTCCCAATTCAGTCTGAATTCATCACGCTCCAATAAGATGTTTTTACATCTTAAATAAAGGAGTATTCAAAAATGCAACACGTATCATTATCCAAAACCTTGCTGGTTGCCTCTGCGCTGCTAATCAGCAGCGCCGCTTCTGCCGAAACTTATGTCGGCGGTGCGTTGGGACAATCCGGCGCTGATCTACCCGGCTATCAGGACGCCGATTCAATGAAAATTTTCGGTGGTACCCGTTACGGTAACATGGGAATCGAGGCTACCTATATTGATTTCGGCCAATTCGACATAAACAGCAACAGCCATGCAGATGTTACAGGCATTGAATTATCCGCCGTCGCCTATATGCCGATCACAAATAATTTTGATCTGATGGGTAAAGTCGGATTGTTGGCCTGGAATGCCGATGTCACCTTTTCCGGTTCGCCAGTGCCTTCTGAAGATGATGTCGATTTGGCGCTGGGCATAGGCGCCCAATACAAGGTAACTGACAATATTGCAGTGCGTGCCGAGTATCAGCTGTTTAGCGATGTCAACGGCAGTGATGTCGACATGTTCTCAGCCGGTGTCAGTCTGCACTTCTAGTTCAACCATGCGGTAATGCAATGAATGGCCGTAAGCTGCGGCCATTCAGCAACCATTCGTCAGGTCAGCGGCCAATCCACCGTAAACGCGGCGCCACCCTGTCGGCTTTGTGTCACGATGATCTCGCCATCATAGGCCTGGACGATTTCCCTGACTATCGACAAACCGATCCCCTGACCGGGCAAGGATTGATCCAGTCTGCCGCCTCGCGACAAAATGATTTCCACTTGATCGGCATCGACACCCGGACCATCGTCACTGACCGTCAGTTGCACCCGACCTTTTTCCCGTGTGGCGGAAACACAAACATATTGCCGGCAAAGTTTACAGGCATTGTCCAGCAAATTGCCCATTACTTCCATCAGGTCACCTTCATCCACCCTGATGCGAAAATCGTCCGCAATGGAAACCTCAAACTGAATATCTTTCTCACGATAAACTTTCTGCAATGCGCCAACCAGTTTCTGCGCTACAGGTTTGACATCAATGCGTTTCCGAACCGGCGATACACCGGCAGTTGCACCGCGCTGCAGCTGGTGCGCGATAATGTGATCCATGCGCTCAACCTGCTCCAGCAAGCCGGGGTAGATGGGATGATCCTTGATCTCGGCAAAGGCGCTGTTGAGTGTCGCCAAAGGGGTTTTTAAACTATGCGCCAGATCGGCCAGCGCATTTCGATAGCGTTTCAGTTGCTTGAAACCGGAATCCAGCAAACCGTTGATGTTTTCCGTCAGTCGCAGGATCTCTTTGGGATAATTGTCGGAAATTTTTTCCTGCTTGCCTTCCTCAATGGCATTCAACTCACCAATAACCCGGCGTAACGGTGATAACATCCAGAACAACAACACGACCTGTGCCGGCAGCAGGATACCGGCCAGAGCCAGCAACCAACCCCACAGGGTACGACGATAGGCGGCAATGGTATTATCAAAATCGGTCAGGTCGATCATGATATTAAAAGTCAGCGGTACATAGTCATCCTTAACGAACCATTCCACCCCATTGCTGATCACATAAAAGGTTTTCCCTTTATAGAGTACCTTTTCCACCTCCTGTTCACGGATCTTCATGACCCGGGGTTTGGGCAGCTCGATACCCACAGAAGATAGTGAAGCCCACAACACCCGCTCCGAACCATCCTGGACAAAGCCATACAATCCGGAACTGGGCAAACTGAACTGTGTCGCCAGCAGTTTCGGTGACATATCCACATCATCCAGATTGGGCACTTCCGCACTGGCCATTAACAGGGTCAACTGGGTGTTCAGATTGGAGCGAACATTTTTTTCGGTATTGATATAGAAGGCGCGATCCAGGGCAAAACCGGCCAGCATCACGAAGCAAGTAAGCAGAAAACCGGTAACAATGATAATGCGCGAACGCAGCGAATTCATCGCTTAGTCACACAGTGTGAAGCGATAACCGCGACCGCGCAGAGTGGCAATCGGCTTGAGTGTATTGTCAGGATCGAGCTTCTTGCGGACACGCCCCATGATCACTTCGATCACATTGCTGTCACGCTCTTCATCATGGGGATAGAGATAATCGTTTAACTTATCTTTTGATATGACGGTATTGGCGTTGCGCATCAGGAATTCAACCAGTCGATATTCAAATGTGGTCAGTTCCACATTCTGTCCGTTGAGACTGACATGTTGACTGTTGAAATCAAGTTTGATTGGACCACACTCGATGGTCTCGTTGGTCTGGCCGCCGGCCCTGCGCAATAAAGCCTTTATCCGGGCCAGCAACTCTTCCATTTGAAACGGCTTGGCCAGATAGTCATCGGCACCGGACTCCAGCCCTTCCACCTTGTCCTGCCAGCGATCCCGCGCGGTAAGAATCAAAACCGGGATGGTGTAACCCTGTTGCCGCAGTTTTTTGATGACATCGATACCGGACATCCCCGGCAGACCGATGTCCACCACGGCCAGATCAATCGGGTATTCCTGGGCGAAGAACAGCCCCTCATCACCATCACCCGTTTCATCCACCACGTAGCCCTGCTTGTGCAATTCGCGGGCAACCTGGTTGCGGATGTCTTCCTCGTCTTCAATTATCAATACGCGCATTTTTCGATCCTTCACACCCTGTCCATGACTATACCGATCAACCGGATGTGCCTGCAAAAACGAAACACATTTACCCTATCGACTAGCCGGTGAGTTGTTCATCATCCCCTTCCTCGGCCGCTTCGGAGAATTTGCAATCCTGTTGCGGACAAACCTTTTCCGTACCGCGCCGCTTGGTGGTTTTCAGGGTCAGCATGGGGAAACCGCAATCCGGGCAGGCTTCGTTCACCGGCTGGTTCCAGACTGCATAGGTACAATCAGGATATCTTTCGCAGGAGAAGAATATCTTGCCCCGACGTGATTTGCGTTTAAGCATGGTGCCCTGCTTGCACTCCGGACACTGCACGCCGGTATTTTCCGGTTTTTCCAGTGGCTCGATGTACTTGCAATCGGGATATCCGCTGCAACCAATGAACTTGCCGTATTTGCCATGTCGTACCAACAAGTCGGAATTGCATTCGGGACACTTGCGCCCTTCAATCAGCGCCTGGTCCTCATCATCCGAATCGGAATTGACGTTGCGCGTGTAATCGCACTCGGGATAATTGTTACAACCGATAAAGCGGCCGCGCCGCCCCAGACGAATCGCCAGATCACCGCCGCACTTGGGGCACTTTTCATCAATGGCTTCGTGGGTAACATCCTTGCGATCAACATTCTCTTCTTTCTCTGCCACCAGATCCTTAAAGGGCTGCCAGAACTTGCGCATCATCGGCACCCAGTCTTCCTCACCGCGCGAGATGGCATCCAGCTCATCTTCCATATTGGCGGTAAAGTCATAGTCCACATATTGGGTGAAATGTTCGGTCAGGAACTTGTTAACAATGCGGCCTACATCGGTGGGGATAAAACGTTTTTTATCCATCTCGACATACTCGCGGGTTTGCAGGGTCGAGATGATCGACGCGTAGGTGGACGGGCGACCGATACCATGTTCTTCCAGTGATTTAACCAGACTGGCTTCTGTATAGCGGGGTGGCGGTTCGGTAAAGTGTTGCTCCGGTTTCAGTTTGAGCAAGGTGACTTCTTCCCCTTCCGTGAGCGGTGGCAACATCTTTTCATCGTCATCATCCCCGCCCACTTTGCTGTCGTCGGTACCTTCCTGATAAATCGCGATAAAACCGGGCGAGACCAGCGTTGAACCATTGGCGCGAAAGATATGTTTATCACTCGCATAAAGGTCCACGGCCACCGTATCCAGCGTCGCATGGATCATTTGACAGGCAATGGTGCGCTTCCAGATCAGTTCATAGAGCCGGAATTGATCCTTGCTTAAATGACTTTTGATGCCGTTGGGCTCATGATTGACGGATGTAGGCCGGATCGCTTCATGGGCTTCCTGGGCGTTTTTCGATTTGGTCTTGTAGACACGGGTTTCGTCCGGCAGATTGTCCGCGCCATAGCGCTGTTTGATAAATTCACGAATCTCCTGCACCGCCTCATCCGCCAGATTCAGCGAGTCAGTACGCATATAGGTGATCAGACCGACCGTTTCACCACCGAGATCGATACCTTCATATAATTGTTGCGCCACACTCATGGTCTTGCGCGCGGTAAAACCGAGCTTGCGCGCCGCTTCCTGTTGCATGGTGGAGGTCGTAAAAGGTGCAGCGGGATTGCGCTTGCGTTTTTTCTTGTCGACTTTGCCGACAGTTAATTTGCCCTTGGCGGCAGTGGCCAGGGTTTCCTCGGCCTGCCTGGCCGATTTTTCGTTTTTAATGGCGAACTGACTGAGCTTTTCACCATCCAGATGTGTCAGCTTGCACCCGAATTCAGCGCCTTCATTTTTCACATCCGCTTCGATTGTCCAGTATTCCCGCGCCTTGAATTTCTCGATCTCCAGCTCACGCTCAACAATAAGTCGCAGGGCGGGACTCTGCACTCGGCCGGCAGAGAGACCACGACGGATCTTCTTCCACAACAGGGGAGACAGGTTGAACCCCACCAGATAATCCAGCGCTCGGCGCGCCAATTGGGCATTGATCAGATCACGGGAGAGTTCATGGGAGTGTTCGATGGCTTCATTGACGGCACGTTTGGTGATTTCATGGAAGGTAACCCGACCGACATGCTTGTCTTTTAAAATGCCGCGATCACTGAGTATCTCGTACAGGTGCCAGGAGATGGCTTCACCCTCGCGATCCGGGTCCGTCGCCAGATAGAGAGTATCGGCCTTCTTCATGGCCTTGGCGATGGCATCGACATGTTTCTCATTTTTTTCAATCAGCTGATACTTCATGGCAAAATCGTTGGCCGGGTCCACCGCGCCTTCTTTCGGTAACAGATCGCGGACATGCCCATAGGATGCCAATACCTCGTAATCCTTGCCGAGATATTTTTTTATCGTCTTGGCCTTGGCCGGTGACTCAACGATGACCAGATTTTTTGCCATAGATTACCCTGTCCGTTTTCTGTCAATCCCAAAAAAGCAAATGCCCGCAGGTTGCGGGCAATGAAAAATATCCTGTCTGCTCACAACGATTAATGGAGCTGCCCTGCGGTTTCGTCAAATACCAGATCTTCCACCCAGGCATAGGCCGCTTCATGTCCGGGTTGGTTGAACAATACCATTAGCACAACCCATTTCAGTTGTTCAAGGTCAAACTCCTCGGCACCGGACCCCAGTGCCATGGCGCGATCAATCACCATTTCCCTGGTGATCGTGTTCAACACACCGGTCTGCTCCAGAAACTGGAGAAAGCCGCGACATTCCACATCCAGACGCTCACACTCCTTGTCGGTATAGATACGGATTGAACTTGCCGGATTTTGAACTGCCTCGACGGGCATATCCTGCAGTTCCGAGAGTCCTTCCAGCCAGTCAAATGCCTTGCTGATCTCGGTGTGGCGAAACCCGGCGGCATGTAATTCTGACCTGAGAGATTCCTCGTCGGAATCAAATTCTATGTCATCATTCATATAGTTTTCAAACAGATACATCAGCACGTCGAGTATGTTTTCTTTCATCATATGTCCTTTTTCCAGTCTGACAATATAGACCGCCTGCCGCTGTTTCAACCAAACCGTGCAATTCTAATACCAAGAGCATGGAGCAAACTGCCTCCGCCGTCAATCCACTGCGTGCAACCATCACATCGACGGCCGTCGGTTCGTGACCGATGCATGACAGTAGTTTGCCGTACTCAGGATCAATGGACAATGTTTCTGCAAAACCGTTCTGATTCATCTGCAAATGACCGCCGGCACCGGCAAACCCCGTCTCTTCCAGAATATCAGCGGCGGTTTCCACCAGCTTTGCCCCTTCCCGCAGCAGGCGGTGACATCCTTTGGCCAACGGATTATGGATCGAGCCGGGAATGGCAAAAACATCTCGCCCCTGTTCCAGCGCCATCCGCGCTGTAATGAGTGAACCACTGCGTATCGCCGCTTCAACAATCAGCACGCCCAGCGATAAACCACTGATAATGCGATTGCGGCGCGGAAAATTGGCCGCCAATGGCGGTGTTCCAATGGGAAATTCGGAGATCACCGCCCCCTGTTCCACGATGGCCCGGGCGAGATCCCGGTGTCGTGCAGGATAAACGGAATCCAGTCCGGTACCGGCCACGGCGATAGTGGCGCCGTTACCCGCCAACGCCCCCCGGTGTCCGGCTGCATCGATCCCCATGGCCAGACCACTGGTGATAACAATACCCTGTTCAGCGAGTGTCCGGGCAAAGGCGAAGGCCGTCTCCTGTCCACTGATACCGGCATTACGGCTGCCCACCACTGCAATCTGTGGCAACTGTAATAAAGCGGGGTCACCCTCGACAAACAGGACCGGCGGCGGATCGATAATCTCGCGCAACAGGGCGGGATATGCCGGGTCATCCAGGCAAAGGATATGTCGATGGGGTTGCTGCTCCCGCCAGGCCAGATCCTGCTCTACCAGGGACCAGTCCGGATGCAACAACCAGTCACGGGTTTTGGCGGACAGCTTGATTTCCGGTGAGCCTGAGGCTGCCGCCTGAAATACGTCCCGGGGAGATTGAAAGATTTGTCGTAATTGCGCGAAGGTAATGGTCCCGATTCCCGGTGCCCGCCACAGGGCCAGCCACCAGCGCAGGGACGCTGCATCATCATCCATGATTTTCTCCTGTTAACAATCCCATCCGTTGGGATCGCAGCTATCATAACCAAATTCTCAGGGATTGGTAACCCGATCATTCAGACTCAGGGTTCGGGTCGTTTCCAGCACCACACCAAAACTGACCTTGTTGAACACCTTGAATACCATCAGGATACCGGCACGCTCATCAGGCAGCCTGACAGGTTGATTGGTTACGCTGTCGCGAACATCCGCACCGGCCTGATAGATGGCCAGGACATGACCCGGCACCATCCCCGCGTTTTCACCCTTGTTGATGACCACCACGGCATACTGCCCGATCATGGTCACCCCGCCCAGCACGGAGATAATCCGGCCATCCACCGTCTCGCGGGGAGAACGGGGATAGAAATAAAAATCGGACTTGATCTCTTCAAACGGCAGCACTCGATCACCGTTCAGCACCTCTTGCCAGGTCTCACCAACATCGAAGGTGGTGACCGCGTCGTTTCGATCCGTGACCCTGGCAACCGCAACGTGGATCGCTTCATAGCCAAGGATATTGTTGGAATCAGGATCGCGATAGGTCTTGCCCTGCCGCACAATGGTGTAATCACCATTGGTATTACCGCGTGGAACATTGGCGACATAAACCTTGTTCCCCTTGCCGGCAATCAGATGCTCCTCAAAACTGGAGATAATATGCGGCAATTCTTCATAGGTATCGCCATCCAGCACGGTCATCTGACGCAGGAACGGTTCAATCGCTTCTCTGGGAATAGTGGTAATGGCCTGGGAAAGCGGCTGGATATGGCTGCGGGGATTCAGCTTCACTGTTTTGAGTCCCGGCTTTGTCACCGGCGGCAGCGTCTCTTTTTTTCCGCTGGGTACCGCGTTCACCGAGATTTGCGGTTTGCCGCCGACAAAATAGAGATAGACCACGTCACCGGGAAAAATCAGGTGGGGATTTTTAATATTGGGGTTGGCGTGCCAGACCTCCGGCCAACTCCAGGGATCATGCAAGAATCGACTGGCGATATCCCACAGGGTATCACCCTTTTTGACCACATAGGTCTGTTCCTTGTTGGTCTTCGCTCTGGCCGCCAGTGCCTGGTCAATCGGCGCCGCCAGCATGACGCCCAGCGCGAGCAATAGAGATGTGCAACAGGCTTTAATCGTTATATTATTTGCCATACAATTTGTTCCAGAGACCTTGATTATTCTCCGTTTCAGCCGCACAACAGATTTATCTGCCGACAGGCTTATACTTTAGTATCATAATGTTAGCAGCTTTTTCTACTCTTTTACTATAACTTACGCACGAAATTCCATGGCAATACTGAAAATTTTACATTACCCGGATGAACGGCTGAGGACAGTGGCATCGCCGGTAACCGAAGTCACTGACGAAACACGCCGGATTGTGGCCGATATGTTCGAGACCATGTACCAGGCACCCGGTATCGGGCTGGCCGCCACCCAGGTGGATATCCATCAACAGATTATTGTCATCGATGTCTCTGAGGATAAAAGCAACCCACTCTGCCTGATCAACCCCCAAATCACACACCGGGACGGCGAACAAACCATGGACGAAGGTTGCCTGTCGGTACCGGGCTTCTACGAAACCGTGAAACGGGCGGAGCACATCCGGGTCAAGGCTCTCGACAAGGACGGCGCCATACAGGAATTTGAGGCTGACGGCCTGCTGGCCGTCTGTATCCAGCACGAGATGGACCACCTGGCCGGCAAACTCTTTGTCGACTATCTCAGTTCGTTGAAGCGTACCCGTATCCGGAAAAAACTGGTCAAACAGCAAAAACAGGACCCGGCCATTGCGCTGTAAAGCGGGCCATGCTCAGCAAACGCGAACAAGAACAATATGACAGACCAACAGCCCAGGGCGGTACGCCCCCTCAGGATCATTTTTGCCGGCACACCGGATTTTGCGGCGGTCGCCCTGGCGGGTCTGCTGGACTCTGCACATGAAGTTGTTGCGGTCTATACCCAGCCGGACCGTCCGGCGGGACGCGGCCGCAAGCTCAAACCCGGTCCGGTCAAACAGCTGGCACTGGATCACCACATCCCTGTTGCACAACCCCTGAGCCTGAAAGACGGTGATGAACAGGAAAAACTGGCCGCCTGGCAGGCCGATATCATGGTCGTGGCGGCTTATGGGCTGCTTTTACCGGAAGCCGTCCTGGCGATCCCGCCACTGGGCTGCCTGAATATCCATGCCTCCCTGTTACCCCGCTGGCGCGGTGCGGCACCGATTCAACGAGCCATTCTGGCCGGCGACACCGAAACCGGTATCACTATCATGCAAATGGACAAGGGACTGGACACCGGGGAGATGCTGCTGAAAGAAATCTGCCCAATTAGCCCCGAGGACACGGCCGAGAGTCTGCACGACAAGCTGGCCGAACTGGGCAAAACGGCGATTCTCACCGCACTGGCCGATCCAGCCGGCCTGAAACCGGAACAGCAGGACGATGATTCGGCCAACTATGCGAAAAAGCTCGACAAAGCGGAAGCCCTGATTGACTGGACCAGGCCTGCCGCCGAGATTGCTCGTCTGGTCCGCGCTTTTAACCCCTGGCCCGTGGCTCAAACCGGGTTGGGCGGGAAGATCCTGCGAATCTGGCAGGCTGTTCCACTGGATAACACACCCGGCAAACCGGCCGGCACCCTCACCGCCGCCGCCAAAGCGGGGATCGATGTCGCTTGCGGCAGCGGGAGTTTACGCATTCTCACTGCACAACTGCCCGGCGGCAAACCACTCCCGGTCGCCGATCTGCTCAACGGCCATGCCGACCTCTTTCAAGTGGGCACCCGGCTGACATAACCCCTGCAGCGGCATGGGCAAGCCAATAGTAAAATTCTCAAAAAGGTCTAAATCCCCGCTGCGCCGGGCCGATAGCAACCTTTCACCGGCCGAACACTCGACGCAATATATAATTCTTTATATAACAATGAGTTATGAGGTATTCCATGGGAAATCCCAAGATCCTGATCACTGACGACATGCCCTCCATGCGCACCATGCTGAAGTCCATTCTGATTCATGCGGGTTTTTTGAATCTGGTTGAAGCGGACAACGGCCATGCGGCAATCGATCTGCTCAGGGAAAGCCGGTTTGATCTGGTCATTTGCGACTGGGATATGCCGAGGATGTCCGGCATTCAGGTTCTGGAGACCATCCGTGCTGATGACAAACTGCAAAAAATGCCATTTATCATGGTGACCGCCAATGCGGATCGCGACAAGGTCACCCAGGCCATCAATGCCGGCACAGACGGCTACATTATCAAGCCCCTGCAACCGGAAACACTCACCGGCCTGGTCAATAAACTGCTGGGTGCAGGCGAATCGGTCCGCGCTTCCACCTGAAACAATCATCACCATACAGGCTGTGGCGGGAAAAATCCCGGCACGGCTGATGTTTCTTGCCTAAAATAGCGGCTGGCCAATAACCGCTGACTCACTTTATTCATGCAACCCCGATACGCCAGTGTGCAGGTCCTGTTACAGGTCATCCGGCACGGCCACAGTTTGACCGACGCCCTGAACGAGATACTGCCCCGGATCGAGGCCAAGCAACGTCCCTTCGTGCAAGCCCTCTGTTATGGCGTGATCCGCTGGTATCACCGGCTCGACTTCATCCTCAGCCAATTGCTGAAGAAACCCCTGCGCGAAAAAGACATGGATGTTTATTGCCTGTTGTTGGCCGGCTTGTACCAGCTCATTGATATGCGCATCCCGGACCACGCCGCTGTCTCGGAAACCGTGGCCGTCACGCGAAAATTCAACAAACGCTGGGCCAAAGATTTGGTCAACGCCATCCTGCGCAGCTGGCAGCGCGAACAGGCACACCTCGACGGCAGTTGGCAGGCGGACCCCGAGGCCCTCTACAGCCACCCCGCCTGGTTCATCGAACGCTTGCAACAGAGTCGGCCGGACTCGTGGCAAGCGATCCTGCAGGCCAATAATGAACAGGCGCCCATGACCTTGCGGGTCAACACGCTGAAAACAGACCGGGAAACCTGCCTGGCTGAGCTCAGGCAACACAAAATCACCGCCCACCCCTGCCGCCACGCACATCAGGGCATCACCCTGGAAACCCCGTGCCAGGTGGAAAGCCTGCCCGGCTTCAGCCGGGGCGAGATATCGGTCCAGGATGAAGCGGCACAACTGGCAGCCGAACTGCTCCAGCCCCAGCCGGGTGAACGCATCCTGGATGCCTGTGCCGCACCGGGGGGGAAGACCGCCCACCTGCTCGAAATCCAGCCCCGACTCGGTGAATTGGTGGCGCTGGATGTGGATGAAAAACGGCTGCAACGTGTTACCGACAACCTGTCCCGGCTGGGGTTGAACGCGGCGATCACCTGCGGCGATGCCGCTGACCCGACAAACTGGTGGGATGGTCGGCCCTTTGATCGCATTTTGCTCGATGCCCCGTGCAGTGCCAGCGGCGTCATTCGTCGCCACCCGGATATCAAATTGTTACGCCGCCCGACGGATATCGAACAGCTCATTCTCACCCAGCAGAAAATTCTCACCGCCCTCTGGCCCTTGCTGAAACCGGGGGGTATGCTGTTGTACGCGACCTGTTCGGTCCTGCCGGACGAAAATATGCACCAGATCAGCCGTTTTCTCGACAATCAGGCTGACGCAGGCCTCGCTGCCATGCATGGCAAGTGGGGCCACCAGACCGGCTTCGGACGTCAAATCCTGCCGGGGGAAGAGGGGATGGACGGCTTTTTTTATGCTTGCCTGCACAAAACAGTTCAATAGCAGCGCCGCGATGCGCCAGGCAGCCAGATCAACCGGCATTGGTTTGTTGTTTGCCGCGCTGTTGCTGCCTCAGTCCGGTTTTGGCGCGGAATTCATCGTGCGCAGTGTCGCTACGGAATTGAAGGACGACGTTTACCAACTGAACGCCCGCATTGATTACACCTTTTCCGAAGAGGCTCAACGCGCACTGCAGAGCGGTATTCCGCTGATCATTCTGATGGACATCCAGGTGGACAAACAGCGCAGTTGGTGGTGGAACAAGGAAGTGGCGCATCTGCAGCAGGGTTATCTGCTGATTTACCACGCCCTGACCAAGAAATATATTATCAACAACCTCAACAGCGGCGCCCAGCAGAACCACAAGAGTTTCACCGCCGCGCTGCAAACATTGGGACAAATCACCGGCCTGCCCTTGATCGACAAGGGGCTGATCGAGGCGGATGCACGCTATCAAATTCATCTCCGGGTCTATCTGGATATCGAATCCCTGCCTGCGCCCATGCGCCCCCTGGCCTGGCTCTCTTCCGACTGGCGACTGTCGAGTGACTGGTACACATGGCCCTTGCAACCCTGAAGCGCCTGATTAACAGCAGCACGGCCGTTGCGGTCCTGTTTATGTTGCTGTTGGCTTCGCTTTATCTGTTGAGCGGCTCAACCCATGACTCCATTCTGTTCGGCCGCCTCTACTCAGTGCTGCTGGTTATCAATCTGGCTGCCATTTTTCTGTTGCTGGTTCTGATCGGCAATAACCTTTATCAACTGGTCCGCCAATACCGCGCCCGTGTGACCGGCTCCCGCCTGACCGCCCGTCTGGTGGTGCTGTTTATCATCCTCTCGGTGACACCGGTCTCGGTGGTTTACTATTTTTCGCTGGAGTTTCTCAAGCGGGGTATCGACAGCTGGTTTGATGTGCGGGTCGAGGATGCCCTGAAAGATGCGCTGGAACTGAGCCAGGCCTCGCTGGGGATCCGTATGCATGAATTATTGCGTGAAACCGAACAGGTCGCCGCCCAGCTGCATGCCGTCCCCGATGAACTGATGGCCCTCACCCTGAACGATCAACGCAGTAAAAGCGGTATGGCTGAGTTGACGGTCTTTTCCGCCAGCGGCCGCATTATTGCCGCCAGCAGCAAGGAGACCGCCGGGCTGGTGCCGCAGCGCCTGTCTGATTCCACCTATTTGCGGATCCATCAGGGACAGCCCGATGTGGGCCTGATCCCGATTTCAGACAAAGAGTTGTCCATCCGTATCGCCGTGGCCTTGCAACCCCACCATCCGGTCAACGAAAAGCGCATCCTGCAGGCCCTGTACGATATCCCCGAACGGATCAATGTCCTGGCCGACAGCGTGCAATCCGCCTTTGGTGATTACAATGAATTGGCCTATTTGCGCATCCCGCTCAAATACAGCTTTATTCTCACCCTGTCGCTGGTCTTGCTGCTCAGCATCCTGACGGCCATTTGGGCCGCCTTCTTTTACGCCCGGCGGATGGTGGCGCCGATTACCGACCTGGTGGAAGGAACCCAGGCGGTGGCGGCGGGTAACTATGACAAGCGCCTGCCGCTGCCGGGCGGTGATGAATTGGGTCTGCTGGTCCTCTCCTTTAACCAGATGACCCAGAAGATTGCCATGGCAAATGACGCCGCCAAACAGAGTCAGCAGTTGATGGAACAACAGAACGCCTATCTGGAGGTGGTGCTGGCCCACTTGTCCTCGGGGGTGTTGACCTTCGATAACAAACACCGCCTGCACAGCAGTAACACGGCTGCCGGCCATATCCTCAATCTGGGGTTACAGGGCTTTCAGGGCCAGACCCTGCAGGCAGTCAGTCTGGCTGTGCCCCAATTGCAGCCCCTGAGCGATGTCATCAGCAAGCATTTGCAGGCCCATACCCAGGAGTGGCGCGATGAAGTCACCCTGTTCGGTCCGGGCGGCCGCCAGGTGTTAATGTGTCGCGGCACCCCGCTGCCTCATACCATCACCCTGCAGGGTGGGCATGTGGTGGTCTTTGATGACATCACCAACCTGTTACAGGCCCAGCGTAACGCCGCCTGGGGTGAAGTGGCGCGACGCCTGGCTCACGAAATCAAGAACCCACTCACACCGATCCAGTTGTCCGCCGAGCGACTGCGGCGCAAATACCTCGATGCCATGGATGCCGATGATGCCGAGGTGCTGGATCGATCCACCCACACTATTGTGCAGCAGGTGGAGACTCTGAAAGAGATGGTCAAGGCCTTCTCCGATTACGCCCGCATGCCGGCCCTGCAACTGCAACCGGTGGACCTGAACACCATCGTGGCCGAGGTCAGCGAGCTTTATCATGATGATGAAACCGGCGTGCGCATCACCATCCAGCGCGACAGCGGTATGCCGCTCATTGAGGCGGATCCCGGCCGTCTGCGCCAGTTGCTGCATAACCTGATTAAAAACGGCATTGAGGCCATGCCCGATGAACGGACGGCCCATCTCACCCTCACCACCCATTGCGTGAAGGATGACAAGTGTCGCTACATCGAGTTACGCATCGAGGACAACGGACCGGGTATTCCGGAACAGCTGTTCGAACAACTGTTTGAACCCTATGTCACCACCAAGCCCAAAGGCAGCGGGCTGGGGCTGGCGATCGTGAAAAAAATCGTCGAAGAACACGGCGGGATAATTCGTGCAGAAAACCTGCCCCGGGGCGGCGCGAGTGTTATATTACGCCTGCCGGTCACCGCACTCAGCCCGGACACTGAAACCAACCCCAACCCGGATTCAGAATTGGAAAACAACAGCAATGCAGCTGCCTGACACCGTTATCGACCCATCCCGCCGCCACGCGCCGCCACGGCAGAGTCCGGCGATTCTGGTAGTGGATGATGAGCCGGATATCCGAAATCTGATTCAGGAAATCCTCGAAGACGAAGGTTATTCCGTCAATATCGCGGAAAACGGCAGCTCAGCACGTCAAATCCTGCATGACTTCCAGCCCGACCTGATCCTGCTGGATATCTGGATGCCTGATGTGGACGGTATTACGCTCCTGAAAGAGTGGGCCGAAACCGGTGAACTGCTCATGCCGGTAATCATGATGTCAGGTCACGGTACAGTTGAAACCGCCGTTGAAGCCACCCGGCTGGGGGCCTTTGATTTCATTGAAAAACCCCTTTCCCTGACCCGCCTGTTACTGGTGATCGAACATGCCCTGAAACACGGCAAGCAGCGTGAGTTGGCGGACGCCAACAAAGCGGCCCTGAGTGTTTCCGAGCCGGTCGGCAAAAGCTTCACCATGCAGCAGTTACGCCAGCAGGTACGCCGTCTGGCCGGCCACGAGGCACCGGTCCTGATGAGCGGTGAGTCGGGGACCGGTATGCACCTGATTGCCCATTATCTGCACCTGTGCAGTCCGCGCAAGGAAGGCCCCTTCGTTGAGATTAATGTGGCCTCGCTGGATGATGAACAGGCCGCCCGTGAAATATTTGGTTTTGAAGAGGGCGATCAACACCATCCCGGCTTGCTGGAGCAGGCCGCCGGCGGTACCGCCTTTTTCAGCGACATCAGCGAACTGGATATGACCACCCAGGCCCGACTCTTTTCGGCCCTGGAGAGTAAAAAGTTTTATCGGGTCAACGGCGAACAGGGGCTGCCCCTCAACGCACGCATCCTGGCCGCCAGCCACCAGTCCCTGGCCCGCAAGGTGGCCGCCGAGCAATTTCGCAAGGACCTCTACTACCAGTTAAATGTCCTGCCCCTGTATGTACCCCCGCTGCGTGACCATCGTGAAGATGTACCGGAACTGCTCAACTACTATGTCACGATCTTCGTGGAGCAGGAAAAACTGCCCTATCGCAAGTTCAGCATGGCGGCACAAAACCGCTTGCGGAACTACAGTTGGCCGGGCAATGTGCGGGAACTGATGAACCTGGTGCAACGTCTGTTGATTACCGGCACCAGTCTGGAAATCAGTCTGGAAGAGGTGGAACTGTCGCTGGGCAGCCAACAGATGCCGGCCCCTGAAACACCCGGTTTGCCGTTAGGGTATGATCTGCCCTTGCGTGAGGCACGCGAACTGTTTGAGCGGGCCTATCTGGAATATCAGTTACGCCGCCATAACGGCAGCGTTGGCAAGGTCGCCCAGATCGCCGGACTGGAGCGAACTCACTTATACCGGAAACTGCGCTCCCTGGGCATTGATCCCAAGGCGATCGCCCACGAATAACACTCGGACAACAATAACAACTCGACGAAATGAAGATAATTATTCTCGGTGCGGGACAGGTTGGCAGTTCAGTCGCCGCCAACCTCTCCACAGAAGCCAATGACATTACCGTTGTCGATCACGAAGAGAAGGTCCTGCACGCCCTGCGGGATCGACTCGACATCAGTACGGTGACAGGCTGCGGTTCTCAACCCTCGATCCTGCGCAAGGCGGGGGCGGATGATGCGGACATGATCATTGCCGTCACCGACTCCGATGAAACCAACATGGTGGCCTGTCAGGTGGCCTACACCCTGTTCCATACCCCCACCAAGATTGCCCGGGTACGCAACGTGGATTACCTGCGCTATCCGGTCCTGTTTAACCAGGAAGCCCTGCCTATCGATGTGCTGATCAGTCCGGAACAGTTAATCACCGACTATATCCAGCGCCTGATCAAATATCCCGGCGCCTTGCAGGTGCTGGAGTTTGCTGACGGTCTGGTCCAGCTGGTCGGCGTCAAGGCCTATTATGGCGGACCGCTGGTGGGCCATGAGTTGCGCGCCTTGCGTGAACACATGCCGAATATCGAAACCCGGGTCGCCGCCATCTTCCGCCGGGATCGGGCCATCCTGCCCGAAGGCCACACCGTCATCGAGGCCGATGATGAGGTCTTCTTTGTCGCCGCGCCGGAAAACATCAAAAACGTGATCAGTGAACTGCGCCGCCTGGACAAACCCTATAAACGGATCATGCTCGCCGGCGGCGGCAATATCGGTCGTCGACTGGCCAAGACCCTGGAGAATGATTACCAGGTAAAACTCATCGATCACAACGTAGAACGAACCGCCTCGCTGGCCAATGAGCTGGAAAGGACCATTGTCCTGCTCGGTGATGCAGCGGATGAAGAATTACTGATGGAAGAGAACATCGAGAACACCGATGTATTTTGCGCCCTGACCAATGACGATGAGGCCAACATTCTCTCCGCCATGCTGGCCAAACGACTCGGGGCGCGAAAAGTCATGGCCCTGATCAACCGTGCCTCCTATGTGGATCTGGTGGAGAGTGGCGACATCGACATCGCCATTTCCCCCCAGGTGGCCACCATCGGCAGCCTGCTGACCCATATCCGGCGCGGTGACGTGGTCAATGTTCACTCCCTGCGCCGTGGTGCAGCCGAGGCCATCGAGGCCATTGCCCACGGCGACCGCAGCAACTCCAAGGTGGTCGGGCGCAGTATCGAGGGACTGAAACTACCCGAAGGCACCACCATCGGCGCCATCGTACGCAACGGCAAAGTCATCATCGCCCACCACGATACGGTGATCGAATCGGAAGACCATGTCATCCTGTTCCTGATGGATAAAAACCGCATCCTGGAAGTGGAACGCCTCTTCCAGGTGGGTATTACTTTCCTGTAGTCGACGATGCAGCTGTTAACCATTTTTCGGATCCTCGGCCTGTTTCTGATGGTGTTCAGCACCTCATTTCTGCCGCCCATGCTGGTCTCGGTCATCTATGATGACCATACCCTTTACCCCTTTCTAAAGTCATTTTTACTGACCCTGCTGACCGGGCTGTTTCTCTGGCTGCCGGTGCGCAATTACAAAAAAGAGTTTCGCCTGCGCGACGGCTTCCTCATCGTTGCCATGTTCTGGACCGTACTGGGTCTGGTGGGCGCCCTGCCGTTGAGTCAGATCGGTCTGTCGGTCACCAATGCGGTGTTTGAATCCGTTTCCGGCCTGACCACCACCGGCGCCACGGTGATTACCAATCTGGAGGAGATGCCCAAGTCCATCCTCTATTACCGCCAGCAACTGCAATGGCTGGGCGGTATCGGGATCATTGTGATTGCCGTGGCCATCATGCCCATGCTGGGGATCGGCGGTATGCAGTTGTACCGCGCCGAGACCCCCGGCCCCATGAAAGACAAAAAACTCACCCCGCGTATCACCGAAACCGCCAAAGCACTGTGGTACATCTATTTATCACTCACCATTGCCTGTGCGGTCGCCTACTGGCTGGCGGGGATGGATCTGTTTGACGCCATCGGCCACAGTTTCTCCACCATCGCCATCGGCGGCTTCTCCACCCACGATGCCAGCATGGGCTACTTCAATAACAAGCCGCTGGTTGAAGTGGTCGCGATTATCTTTATGTTGTTATCCGGGGTGAATTTTGCGTTGCATTTCACCGCCTGGCATGACCGCAGCCCGCTGCACTACTTCCGCGATGTGGAATTCAAGGCCTATCTGGGTATCCTGGCCGTGGTCTCGGTGATCTCCTCGGCTTATCTCTACTATATGGACGTGGTGTTGTTCCCCGGTGAGGCGATCCTCAAGGGGGTGTTCCAAACCGTTTCCATCGGCACCACCACCGGTTTCACCACCGACGAGTACCACAACTGGCCCGGCTTCCTGCCGGTGCTGTTGCTGTTTATCAGTTTCATCGGCGCCTGCGCCGGCTCCACCGGCGGCGGCATGAAGGTGATCCGCTTCCTGCTCCTGCTCAAGCAGGGTATCCGCGAGATCAAACGGGTCATTCACCCCAATGCCGTGATTCCCATCAAGATCGGCGGCAGTCCCCTGTCTGATCGGGTGGTGGATGCGGTATGGGGATTTTTCTCCACCTATGTGGCGATCTTTGTGATTATCCTGCTGATCCTGATGCTCACCGGTCTGGATCAGATCAGCGCCTTCTCCGCCACGGCCGCCTGCATCAACAACCTGGGACCCGGCCTGAATGAAGTCGGCCCCAACTACGCCACGCTGGAAGATACCGCCAAGTGGGTGCTCTGTTTCGCCATGCTGCTGGGTCGTCTGGAGATCTTTACCTTGCTGGTCTTGCTGACCCCCGCCTTCTGGCGACGTTGAGGCCATGACGCAAACGGATCAACTCAAGTGGGATCAACGCTATCGGCTTAATGAAGAGCCACCTGTCGCCGCCAGAGTGCTGACGGAAAATCTGCACCTGCTCCCCGCACAGGGGACAGCGCTGGATTTTGCGTGCGGGCTGGGCGGGAATGCCCTGCTGCTGGCCCGGGAAGGGCTGGAAACCCTGGCCTGGGATATCTCACCGGTGGCCATTGTTAAACTGCAACAGACCGCCGACGATCAACAACTCCCTGTCACCGCTGAAGTGCGTGATGTAATGAAACACCCCTTGCCGGAACAGCACTTTGACGTGATCGTGGTCAGCTATTTTCTGGAGCGTTCACTGGCGCCGGCCCTGCAGAAGGCCCTCAAACCCAACGGTCTGTTGTTCTATCAAACTTTCAACCAAACCCGGCTCACCGGGCGCGGCCCGCAAAATCCCGACTATCGGCTGGCGGAAAATGAATTGCCGGCCCTCTTTGCCGGACTGAAGATCCGCTACTATCGTGAAGACGGGCTGACCGGGGAACTGACCAGCGGATTACGCGACGAAAGCTTGCTGGTGGCACAAAACTGCTAAACTGTTTGACATCACTGTTATTCAGGAACACCCAAAATGCCTGTGAGATCTTTCTTGCTTTGTCTGTTATCGGTCGTGCTGTTCGCCTGTTCCTCGGCCGATTACCACCGCATGGTGCCCAACAACGCTGATAGAATTGCACCGACCCACCAGCCGCTGACCGTCTTGCCGGTCAAAACTTCTATCCGGCAAACCGTCAGTGCCCCGTTGGAGATGGCGACCTATACCAGCGCATTGAAAGCGGCCATGGAAAAGACCGGGTTATTCAGCCGCGTGCAGAGCGAACCTGTGGAAAAGGGCTTTCAACTTGAAACCAGCATGACCATGCAGAAACTGCGTTTGGATGATCGGGTGGTTCATTTTGAGATGACGGTTCGCTATGCCTTTGTGAATCGACACAACCAGGTTGTCTTCATCACCGATATCCGGTCCCATTGCAGCAAGAGCCCGTCAGACCATCTGGTCGGCGCCACCCGTGAACGCAGCGCGATTGAATGCGGAGTGAAAAAGAACCTCACCAGCCTGATGGATCAGATCTATACCCGGCAACACCAGTTTGCCAAATAGCGGCTGAAGACTGTCCGTGTACCGATAGCACGGCCTGCAATGCAGGCCGTGTGTGTTTTCAGCATAAAGAGAAAAGTTTTACCCATTACGTTTGGCTGCCGCACTCACTAAACACCCGCCGCTGACAACCGGCGCAAATGTCCTGATCCAGTTCTTCAAAAATCGCGCCGATGGCGTCCTTCTTGGACACAAAGACGTTTTCCGCGCCAAAGCGTTGCAGATAATCACCGCGCTTGAGTACCGCACACACCTGCTCTTTCACCTTGACCACGTATAGGCCACCGTCTCTTTTCTTGCGCCGATCAGATTCCTGCAAAATCATCTCGGCCCCGGCAATATCAATAAAGTTGATCCCGTGTCCGACGATCAACAGATGCTTTTGTTGTGGATTGACTTCGCTAAAGCCACGAATCACCTGTTGCACGTGATCGACTGCGCCGAAAAACAGTGAACCGTCAATCTGGATGATTTTCAACTGCGGACACTCCACCTTGTCTCTGGCGTCGACCATTTCACGTTTTTCACCTTCCATATTCGGCACCAGACTGGTGATCCGCGGCCGTGCCGTACGCATCAGGTACATGATCAGTGACAGCATCACACCCACGTAGATCGCAAATTCCAGTTCCACAAACAGCGTAGCCATAAAAGTAGCAACCAGGATCAGGGTTTCCGAACGACTCACCTGGATAATGTTATGGATGTGGTGAAAATCGATCAGACGCCAGGCGACGATGACCAGAATACCGGCCATCGCCGGAATGGGCAGATAGGCCGCCAACGGGGCCACCACCAACAGAATCACGCCCAGAATCAATGCCGCAAACAGTGCGGCCATCGGGGTGCGTGCACCGGCGGCATAGTTGATCCCGCTGCGGGTAAAAGAGCCGGATGAGGCATAGCTGGAAAAAAAACTGCCAATGATATTCGCCGAGCCCTGCCCGATAAATTCCTGGTTGCCATTGATGTGCTGACCGGATTTGAGCGCGACAGAACGGGCGATGGAAACGGCTTCCACCAGCCCCAGCAGCGCCACCGCCAGCGCACCCGAACCCAGTTGTTTGATCGAAGCAAGTGACAGATCCGGCAGCGAAAAAGGCGGCAGACTGCGCGGCAGCTCACCGACCAGTTTAATCTTGTGTTGATCGGCGCCAAGATACAGGGCGGCTAAACTCCCAACCACCATGGCAATCAACAACCCCGGCCAACGCGGGCGGTAAATCATAAAGATCACCCCCACAGCCAGACTGAGTCCGGCCACCACAGTGGCGTACGGGTTGATATCTTCAATCTGTTCCAGCAGGTCCAGCCAGGTATACAGGAAAGAGGCGCCGGAGGGGATCGACACCCCAAAGAAATGTTTCAACTGACTGGTGGCAATCAGCAAGGCCGCCCCGGCGGTGAAGCCCACCACCACAGAGTGGGAGACAAAGTTGACCAGCGCCCCCATTTTGCCCAGCCCCAGCCCCAGCTGGTATGCGCCGGCGAGAAAGGTCAGGGTCAGTGCCAGTTGAATGTATTCCGGGCTGCCCGGTTGCGCAAACTGGCTCACTGTGGCGAACACCACAATGGAGATAGCCGTAGTCGGCCCGGAGATCAGATGATAGGAAGAACCAAACAGAGCAGCGATCACCGGCGGCACCATGGCGGAATAGAGACCATAGACCGGCGGCAAACCGGCAATCATGGCAAAGGCCACACCTTGTGGCAGAACAATCACCGCACCTGTCAAACCCGCTGTGAAGTCCGCCCGCAGTGTTTCCCGGTTGACCATGGGCCACCAGCGCAAAAACGGCATGAAACGAACCAGAAACAAATTACATTGCTGTGCAAAAAGTTTAAGCATGGAATTCCTCAACTGCGGCGGTCAATTCCGGCCGATTTCGCATCCATACTACAAACAACAGCAGCCCGTACCGACACAGGCCGGTGGGTCTCCTTGTGGATACTGAAATCTACCAGAATGGGGTGGATTGGCTATGGTCGGGCCGTCTCGACAGCACCTGACTCGTTCAGGAATATACTATGCGTGATATGAAAGGTGAATACTAGTGAATCACCATGCTCTTATATTCTTCTACGGAATATTGTTGCGAGTATAACCGGGTTTACACCGGCCACAAATAAAAACCCCCGTCAGAGACGGGGGCCAAGCGAATGAGTCAGGTTTCGCTTCAAAATCGATACGCGTTGTTTGTTATTTCCTGTCCTTGTGACGACGATGTTTCTGATCATCGTCACCCTTGTGCTGCTCCTGCTTCTCGGCGACCTTTTGTTTCAGGCGCTCAAGCTTGCTGTGGATCGCATCCCGAATCTCGCGGTGATGCCGTTTGTTCACGGTATCAGTGGATTGATAGTTCTGACCGTCATCCACGGCTTCCGGCAGAACTTTTTTCACCACACAGTTTTTGTGCTTGCGCACTTTCCGGCGGTCACCCTCAACCTCGCGGCGCTTGCCGTCACATTCCAGGATCACCTTCGGGGTGCGTGAGTGCGGCACATAGACCTGAACGTTACCCTGACAGCTCTCAAACCCGTCGGAGGCGGTGAAGCTGACCTGATAGACACGACCATTCCCGTGACCCGCACGCTCGGCACGCAACAGCGCGGTATCGGTCGGTTCCAGATTCTGGATAACTGCATCCGGGCTGGTGTGTCCGGTACCCATGCCGACCAGCGGTTCGTCCTGGGTCACGCCGGTGATCACCAGCACCACATTTCGATAAACGCTGTCACTGTCAGTCACACCTTCGATTTTCACCGGGTGCATCTTGTGATTCGGCGGCCACAGACGGGCAACACTGGGTTTGGCCAAATGGCAGGCGGGCGGATCATTGATGTTTTGTATATTGATCAGGATCCGATCACTGCTCGACTTGGGATTTACCGGGTCCATATCACTGACCACCACTTCAAACTCCAGCACAGTGGCGCTGTCGGGCTGCACTGCCGGGGCATGGAAGAAGGGAGTGGGCGAACCGGGGTTATCCAGTTCAACAGCCGGTCCGCTGATCTGTTTCCAGTCAAAGAACAGACCGTCACCATCCGGATCAACGCTGGCCATGCCGTTAAGCGAGACAATACTGCCTTCATCACGGGTCATATCCGCACCGGCATCGGCAACAGGGGCCGAGTTATCCACGATTGCCACAGCCACCGTCGCCGGGTTGCCGATCTCGCGACCGTCACTGACACGCAACTCCAGCACCACGCTCTGACCAACGGCGTTGGGCGCTACAAAAGACGGTGTGGCGGTATTCGCGTCGAGCAATTCCACAGCCGGACCGGACAGCTGACTCCATTGATAGGCCAAGGGCGCATCGTTGTCCGGGTCGTAACTGTTGGCGCCGTTCAGGCGGGCTGTCGCACCGGCTTTGATGCTGACCGCATCACCGGCATCAGCCACCGGCGGGTTGTTTACATTTTTCACGGTGATATCGACGGTATCCGGGTCACCGGCTGTACCGTTACTGTTGGTCACCACCAACTGGAAGGTAAAGGTCATGTTCCCGGACAGATAGGGCGCAGTGAAGGCCGGGTTGGCACCGCCGCTGTTCTGCAAAACAATGATCGGCGCTGCCGGTGACAGCTGGGTCCACTGGTAGGTCAGGGCGCTGCCGCTGCTGTCACTGCTGGCGCTGCCGTCCAGGGTTACGGTTGAACCTTCATCGACTGACTGATCAGGACCGGCATTGGCAGTCGGCACACTGCCGGCCAGTTCGGCGGCATAGGCCACCACATTCGGGGCATAAATCGTCGCAATGCGCAGACACTTGCTCAACACCGGATCGGTGTCCGCATAACGGGCGCAAACCGGCAGGATACCGGCGTAATAATCGAGGGGGATGGATGAATAGATCACATGCCCCTTGCCGTGCCTGTAGGAGAAAGTCACCGCCTTGCTTTTGTCCGGGCGGGTTAAGACCACGGCACTGCGCCCCGGAATCGAGGTGCGATTAACATAACCATGTTCTGAATTCCGTGCATCATCCAGCGTTGTATCATCAATCTGACCGGCCGGACCATTGGTCACCTTGGTATGGGTATCCGCCACGTCGATGTTGGTGCCGGTTTCACGCACGGAGCTGATGGTATTCCCGCCCGGCAGGATTTTCGCTGCCTGATCTACCCGACGATCATGAATCATCAGCACCAGGCCATTTTGCACCGCAGCGCTCACCTCCGGCAGGCGGGCCAGGTATTCCGCGCCGTGGGTGTTGTTGGAACAGTTGGTAATAAACAGGACATCCAGCCCCTGCAAATCGCCGGTGCCGATATCCGCCAGGTAAACCGGTGTGTGGCCGGAGGCTGAAATGGGGGTAATGGCCCAGGGACGACCCTCGCCATAACACATTTCGTAATACCCCACATTGGCGGCCTGAATACTGAACCCCCAGAGGGCAAGTACCCCGAAAACCATCGGTCGAAGTCGTTTCAAAACCTGGCTCATAACAACAGCCTCATACAACTAATTGATAATTAACACTATTATTAATTTACCCTGAATAATTATACGGGGTAAATCGCGTCGTCAGGCCATTAATCGGCACTAAAAGTGTTGGGTTTAGAAATATGAGTGTGGCGGGTATCACAAATAATACCCACAAAACATATATGTTTTAGGGGTATTGGACCGGGAAGGCCGGCTCAGGCGGCCAGGGTGGTGAGTTTTACGGACTCGGGCAGGTCAAGTTCCATCACGATGGGCAGATGGTCTGAATAGGCATGATGCAGAGCGCCCACTTCGCGCACGTTTAGCTCCGGCGTGACCAAAATGTGGTCAATGTGGTGGGCCGGTCGCCAGCTGGGGAAGGTCAGGGTCTCTTCCAGCGGTTCACGCAGGTGGGTCCGCTTAAACAGCAGGTTCATTTCCGGGCTGCCGGGGCGGCAATTCATGTCCCCCATCAGGATGACGTGAGGGAATTCATTGACCATTTCGCTGATCATGGCCAATTGGCGCATGCGGGCACGACGACTGAGGGCCAGATGCAGCATAAAGACCCCCAGCGGTTCGTCACTGCTGCCATATCGCGCCATGATGGCGTTACGACCGGGGATCAGGCCCGGCAGGGGGATATCCCTGACTTCAACCGGATGGAAACGGCTCAACAGGCCGTTGCTGTGCTTGGCAAAACGGCCGATGTTGCGGTTCACCTGATGGTACCAGTAGGGAAACCCGGCCCGCACCGCGAGATATTCGGCCAGATTGATATAGTTGCTGCGCAGGCTGCCGGCATCCACCTCTTGCAGGCCGACGATGTCAAAATCCCCCAGCAACCTTGCAACCCGGTCCAGATTGGCCAGGCGCTGGGTATGGGGCAATACATGCTTCCAGCTATTCGTCAGGTACTGGTGGACCCGACTGGTGGCGATCCCGACCTGGATGTTATAGCTCATGATGCGCAGAATATGTTTGCCGTCGGCGGGTGTATCCACGGTGATATCTTGTTGTTGGTTCATACGGGACAAATCATCTCGCCCAGGCGGTTGGTCAGTTTCAGGTTCTCACTGTAATCCACCGGGCAGTCGATGATACTTACCGTATTATCGGCAAGCGCCGCCTTGAGTGTAGGGAGCAACTGCTCACTTTTCTCAATACGGTAGCCGTTGGCGCCAAAAGATTCGGCATATTTCACAAAATCGGGGTTGGTGAAATCCACATGGGACGGGCGGCCATAGCGGTTCATCTGTTTCCACTCGATGAGACCATAACCGCTGTCATTCCAGATCAGGATCACCATGGGCAGTTCCAGTCGCATGGCGGTCTCGATCTCCTGTGAATTCATCAAAAAACCGGCATCCCCGGTCACCGCCACCACCTTGCGATCCGGGTAGGCCAGTTTGGCCGCCACTGCGCCCGGTACAGCGATCCCCATGCTCGCAAAGCCGTTGGAAATGATGCAGGTGTTGGGGTATTCACAGCGGAACATACGCGCCATCCACATCTTGTGCGCCCCCACATCGGAGATGGCGATATCCTCCAGGTCCATGGCGGTGCGCAAGTCCCAGATAATCTTTTGTGGCTTGAGCGGAACGCTCGTATCGTTGCGATGTTGATTCATATCCTCGATCAACGCCTCCCGCAGGGGGCGCATGGTGTGGCCGGTATGCGGTGTAGCCAGTTCCATGATACGCAGCAGGCTGTGTTTGATATCCCCGTTGACTCCAACCTGGGCGGAGTAGTGAGCGTCCACTTCGGCCGGCAGATGATCAATATGGATCACGGTCCGATCTTTGGTCGGGTGCCACAGATAGGGGTGATATTCCACCAAATCGAAGCCCACACAGATGATCACATCAGCCTTGTTAAAGCCGCAATTCACATAATCACTGGATTGCAGACCTGCTGTCCCCAGCGCCATGGGATGGCTGAACGGCATCACCCCCTTGGCCATAAAGGTATTCGTTACCGGGATATTGAGCTTTTCGGCAAAATCCGCCAGCTGCTGCCAGGCCTTGCCCCGCACCACCCCATTGCCGGCCATGATAAGTGGATTGCGGGCATTGGAAATAATCTCGGCCGCCACCTCGACCCGATCCCGCGCCGGTTCCGGCGTCATGGGCACCCGTACCCCCAGTGGTTCGGCATCAATTTCCATCTCCGCGATATTTTCCGGAAACTCGATGAAACAGGCGCCGCTCTTTTCGCTTTGGGCCAGCTTGAAGGCCTTGCGCACCACTTCCGGGATAATGTCAGGCGTTAACAAGCGGGAGGAATATTTGGTGACCGGTTGGAAAATGCGCTCCAAATCCAGCACCTGATGTGACTCCTTGTGCAGCCGGTGGGTGCTGGCCTGACCGGCGATCGCCACCACCGGCGCATGATCCATATTGGCATCGGCCACCCCGGTGATCAGATTGGTGGCGCCCGGACCCAGCGTACCAAGACAAACCCCGGCCTTGCCGGTCAGCCGTCCATAGACATCCGCCATAAAAGCCGCTCCCTGCTCATGGCGGGTGGTAATAAACCGGATATTGGAATCCAGCAGGGCATCCATGACGGCCAGATTTTCCTCACCGGGTATCCCGAAAATAAACTCCACCCCTTCATTTTCCAGGCACTTTACAAATAGCTCTGCGGCATTCATGGTTTGCTTACTTCTTTATCAGGCTGATGTTTAGCGGCTCTCTTTCTGGATCAGAAAGTCGACCACTTCGAGTGCCCCTGAATGGCCGGCTACCCTGTCAGAGGTACGATAGCGTCCATTCACCACCATTGTTGGAACAACCGTAATACCGTAGTTGGTATCTCGTTCAATCGCTCTGTTCAATTTGGTTTCCACGGCAAAGGAGTTGAAGGTGTTGTCAAATTCTTCGCCTTTTACTCCGTGCTTAACGAAGAAACTGCGGATAGCGGCTTCATTGTCCAGGAGGTTTTTGTTGATATGGTACTCATCAAAGATCTTCTGATGCAGCTTATCCCCCACGCCCAGCATCTCGGCGGTATAAAACATGCGCGCATGCAAGTTCCAAAGGGGTCTATTGCCCGTTGCAGGAATACGGATGAATTCCACGTTGGCAGGCTTTTTCTTCAGCCATTTCTGCAGACGAGGCTCAAACTGAAAACAGTGTGGGCAACCATACCAAAACACCTCCACAACCTCGACCTTATTGTCACTGACATCTGTCGGCTGGGGTGGAACAATCAGTTCATATTCGATCCCCTCATCAAACCCCCTGGACTGTGCCAGAGAGCCAAACATCAACAAGACCAGACCAAGCGAAACCAAACGCAACATTTTCATACCTGTCTCCAAAATTAAACGCTTTTAACACGCAAGCTATTTATTTCCCAATATGATGGTGCATCATACCATCAGGTTCATATAAATAAATGACGCCCGACAAACAGAACATCAATCCCAAACAGTACAAAAACCAGTAATGGCAGCCCGCCAATCAGCCACCAGATCTGAGCCTGTCCCCCGGCCCCTTTTTGCAACCGTTGATGCAGTGCACCCAGATAATAAAACCACAGGGCCAATGCACCGGCCAGTTTGGGTTCCGGCAGCAGGTAATCACCCCACGCCAAATCCGCCCACCACATGCCGGTCAGTAATCCGATGCTGAGCAACACCACACCCAGGGACAGCAGCCGGTTCATGGCATCATGATAATGAAGACCCCCGTCTCCTGATTTGGTTTCATGCGCCGGAGATTCTGCCTGGAACAAACTCACCACCCCTGTGACACCTGCCATGAACAGAACCGCCAGGGCAATGACCATGGCGGGCACATGGAGTTTGAGCCAAACATGCTGCAATACCGGCTGCGCCAGTGGCGGCAAACCTGCGGTGTCAGGCAACCAAAGCAAGTGAAAGCCGGCCAACAGAAGCACCGGGATCACGACCAGATGGTGGACCCGGCGCTGCACCAGGTAAATCGTCAGACCCAACATCACGCCCAATATCAGCAGCAGGATGTCCCGTTTGGCAACCAGAGGGATCTGTGCGGTCTCCACACCGCCGGCCCAGGATAAGTGCCAACGGGAGAGAAACCCCATGACCACAAAAAACAGACCGACCAGCAGCAACGACTCGGCCGCCTCCTGCCTGGCTGTTCTGTATAAGAGCATGGCGCAAGCACCCAGGATCGTCAAAGCCATCCAAATGGCGGCTGCATCCGGCGCAAGAAAATAACGCCATACCGACTCACCATCCTTCATCACCAGACCGAACCAGGCGGTCAAGACAACCGCCCAGACAAACCACCGCAATATCCCTGACTGAAGACCAAACCAGAGCAAGCCCAATAACAAACCATACACAAGCGCAACATCCGCGGCGGTCAACCAGGCCACTCCCTGTTGCAGGATGCTGATAAATAACGCTGACAGTGAAACAACCCAGATGACATGGACCGTCTCGAAACCATAAACAGTCTGATACGGGCTGACAAACTGCCGAATACGCACACTGATCTGATTAAACCAGGGTAGCTGCATCATGGTTGCATTGCACTTTCCAGGTGTTGCACCAAAACCGAAAACTCTTCGGCAAACTCAACCTTGTGACGACCACCCATGCCCCCACACAACACCATGCCCTTTTCATACCCGTTGTCGAACCAGAGCCACACACGTCGATGCCTGCTGTACAGCATGGCGCTCACGCCCAGCAAAATCAGCAGCGCACCGCTGAAAAACCAGTACTTGCCGGGTTTCTTCTTCACCTGCAGTTGCACGGCGGGCTTGTACTCAAAATCATCCAATTGGATAAACAGCGGCAGGCCGAACCGGCCCAGCCCTGCAGTGGCGGTCAGTGCATCTTCGAAAAATCGAATATCGAAGCTGCTGCCCGCCCCTGCGGTGGCGCGCTCTTCTTCTTGCACCACTTTTTCGTAGATTTGGTAAAAAACATTGCGCAACAGCTTGGTGGTCAGTGCCACTAACCCCGGCAGTTTTTCCGGCGTAGTATAGTTCGCCAGTTCCTGTTCCACGGCAGAAAATCCGGCATGGTTAAACAGCTCTATCATCTTCAGCAGGTTTTGGATCATCGACTCCCTGGCAGCACTTTCTCCGCTGCGACCCACCGTATTACGCACCACCTCGTTTAACAAAACCTGGTCATTGAGCGCGGCATGAAAGCGTAAAAAGCGGGTAATTTCACCCTCCGGATCCGCCGGTATATGCAAGTAGTGAAATAACTCTGATGTTTCATCCCGCACACCACTCAGAAAAAAATATCGTCCTTGTTGGGCGAACGGTAACATATACATTATATAGTTCAATTGTTGCCCATCCGGCATCGCAGCATTGAAATCCAGCCTCGGCCCCAGATTTCGATAAACACGCAGACCGGTGGAGGCATCCTGTTCCGTGACAATTGTTTTTGGATTGAAATCATTAAATCTGATCAGTATCGGGCCACGACTTGTTTGATAATGCCGTTCTGCATAAACCGCCGCCGTCTGTTTTAAGGCCGCCATGCGTGCATGAAACAACGGCCAGACCCTGATGTGTAATATTGTTCCCGCATCTGATACGGCCTGTTGATAAAAATCAAAGCCACGATAACTGACCGGCTGATTCGTCCCGACAGTTAATTGTACTGTATGATTTCGCTGCACATCATGTAACAGCATTCGTGTCCGATATTGCTCCTGCATGCGTCGCAAACCACCGACCAGACTGATCTGCTGCAACTCCAACTGGAACGGCAAGACAAACTGTTCCCCTGCACCTGCAACCAACTGAACCTGATCCGACTTCACATCTGTCTGTAATTGCACCACACCGTCCAGTCTGCCTGCAGCAGGCGCGATTTGCGTCAGCAATCGACTGTCCAGCAGCAGACCAAGACAGAGCAACACCAATCCGCCATGCGCCAGGAAAAACCCGCAACGGTTTGCACCACCGCGCATGGCACTGAGCAGAATACCGCCCTGCCGATAAATCAGGCGCACACGATAACCATACCCGACCAGACAATGCCGGGCCTGTTCCGCCATCCACCCCGGCGGACTCGTCAATGACCATTTCCGATGCAGCGGTAAAGCGCTTATAGAACCGGCCGTTACTGCGCAGCGAAAACGGACCAGATCACGCCAAACGACCCTGCCATAACGCATCAATACCAGAATGACAAGACAAACAAAAAGGGTGAGGAAGAAGCTCAGCCACCAGGGCTCATAACCAGGCAGCAATTGACTGAACAGCGCGAGCACAAGCAGGCCAAACAGTGTCAACACTGTCTGCACAACCGTTAATCGCCGGCATATTCGTCGCACCATCAGTCGGAAACCTGTTTGATCACTCTGCTCTCGCATAATTATCCGGCAGGGTATCCCGATTACGGGACAAAAAAAAGGGTGGTCCATGGACCACCCTTTTACAACGTGAACTGTGTAAACAGTTTAGTGCAAACCGGCTATATAGGAAGCCACTGCCTTGATTTCCGCTTCGGTCATGCGTATAGCGATATCACGCATGATTTTGTTGGCATCGTTGGCACGCTTGCCTGACTGGAAATCCTTCATGGTCTTTTCCACATAGGCTGCATGCTGGCCGCTCAGCTGCGGGTATTTCGCCGGAGGATTACCCGAGCCGGATGGGCCGTGACAAGCCATACAGGCAGCTACACCGGTTCCGCCATTACCGCCACGGTAGATGTTCTGACCGTGAGTGACCAGATCCTTGTTGGCTGAACCGGGGCTGGTTTTCTGACCGGCAAAATAGGCGGCGACATCAGCCATATCCTGCTTGCTTAACCCGGAAGCAAAAGATTTCATGGTAGGCTCATCGCGGGCACCGGATTTGAAATCTTCCAGTTGCTTGATGATATAAGCTTCACCCTGCCCCGCCAGTTTCGGCGTAGCCGGTGTGGTGCTGTTGCCACCCTGTCCATGGCAACCGGCACAAACCGCCGCCTTGCCTTCACCTTTTGCCGCATCGCCGGCGGCTTGAACCGAACCGGCGATGAGCAGTGCGATACTGATAATTACTGTTTTATTTAAACTCATTTGGACTGATCAACCATGTATTTCACAGCTGCCTTCACTGCAGCATCATCAAGATCGGAACGACCACCTTTGGCCGGCATGAAACCCTTGCTGCCTTTGAAACCCTTGATAGCGTGATCGTTCAAGGTCGCCATACCCTGGGCAATTCGGGCTTTCCATTCAGCTTTGTCACCCACTTTAGGGGCTCCGGCAGCACCTGTACCGTGACAGGCGAAGCAAGCAGTTTGATACACACTCTGGCCATCAGCAGCCTGTACATTGGCAGCAGCCATAATCATCATTGCAGATGCAGCAACTATCAGTTTTTTCATTGTTTCTTCTCCAATCGGGTGAATTATTCTACTCCGGCAGCGGCATTTTACCCCTGCCTACTACTAATCGCCGCCGAAACGGTTAAAATCGGTGGCCTTATATACCAAGCGCAGCCCACAGGGTCAAGCAGGCCCACTTACTTTTACTATTAATATCCTTATGTCAAGCAAAAAGCTCAATTATTACCAGCGGGCCAGTTTCGCCATCAGCGTCCCTGAACCCCGCCTCGCTCCGCCGGATATCGGCCTGGAAGCCGCCTTTGCCGGTCGCTCCAATGCCGGTAAATCCAGCGCACTGAATACCATTTGCGCCCAGAAATCCCTGGCACGGACCAGTAAAACCCCGGGCAGAACCCAGCATCTGGTCTTTTTCCAACTCGACGAACAACGGCGCCTTGTCGACCTGCCTGGTTACGGTTACGCCAAGGTTCCGGGGCAGATCCAGGCCAAATGGCAATCCGCGATGGCTGAATATCTGGAACGGCGCGAATCACTGCAAGGTCTGATTCTGCTCATCGACATACGCCGATTGTTCACAGAGTTCGATGAACAAATGCTGAATTGGTGCTGCCACGCCAATATGCCGGTCCACATTCTGCTCACCAAAGCGGACAAATTGAAACGTGGTCCTGCACAAAGCATTCTGCTGCAGGTTCGCCGACAAGTGGAGGATTTGCCTCAAGTCTCAGTACAACTGTTTTCTTCACTCAAAAATCAGGGTGTCGATGAGGCCAGACAGGTGCTTGATCGCTGGCTGGAAGTGCCAACGAATAACACACAAGAAGAATTGTAATCATACAGACAAAAAAAAAGCCCTGGCCTAGGAGTGTGGGGGAGGCGGCCAAGGGCTTTAAGTATTTCCCGGCTTGGGGTATGCCGGGTTGTTTCCCGCCAGGGAGGTTATGCGGGAACCAAGCTGCTTCAGTTACTAGTGTAGACAAGAATCATATGAGCGCATTCTTTGCTCTGTTAAACATTGTTAAATCGATCACACGGATCAATTCACGCACTATCAACACGATTATTGCTTAACAAAATACAAAAATAAAAATGCCCCGGTAATTCTATGGGGGGTAATTACCGGGGCCAATCAATATCCGGCTTGGGGTTGCCGGATATATTTTTCCCGCCAGGGAGGTAATGCGGGCGCGATGTCATCACATCGCACAACTATGACTGGAGCGGTTCTGCAAAGTTCAGCGGAGAGAAAAATAATTTAATTTTTTTAACACAATTTTTTCCGGTATATATAACTCTTCATCCACATTGTGTTATTTATCAACCTGTTACTCATTTCCTGATGCAAACAAAAGCAAATTATGCCGGCCTCTCTATCCAGCTGATTTGCCAATTGACACTTTCAACACGTAATAAACACACCACAGTGCCCGGTAAAAATTCCGTATAACCCGCATTGAATACAAGTTTTCCCAATAATGCAGGTAAAAACGGCAAATGGCCGACAATCAGCACATCCTCGTTCCAACTGCGAATTTGCGGCAGCAACATCGCCGGATCATCATTTGGTCTTAACCCTTCTATTTCAAGCCTTGTCGCGTCCGGCGCCAGTCTTGCACACATGATTTCTGCCGTTTGCCGAGCCCGAGTCTTGTCACTGTGATATGCACAGCCAAACGTTACGCCGCGCAGGTGTAACCGTTCAGCCAGATTATCGATTGCCTGACGCCCGGCATCGGTTAAGCCCTGTGCCGGATCAATATCACTGCTTGCTGCTTGCCCGTGACGCATTAACATAAGCTTCATCGGTTATTTCCTTGACTATACTGGTTTATATCAGAGTATAACCTGCATGATCGGACAGAAATCCGCGATGGCTTTATTCGGCATTCTGTCACCAAACATAACAATAACTGACTATTATGCTGCAAGAAACCTCGGTTTGCTGTCCATGGTGCGGAGAAAATTTCACTCTCCTGGTGGACAGCAGCGCCGGAAATCAGCAATATATTGAAGACTGTCAGATTTGCTGTAGTCCGATCCTTTGTACGATCAGTACGGATATTGACGGCGCAGTGATCAACCTTGATACAAGGCGTGACAATGAGTAACGATGATATCCCATATCGACCAATTTCCTGCGCGCTCTACAGTGAGTATGAATTGGCCATCATCCGTCGGCAACGTTTGAAACTGGTATGGCATACTCAGGAACAAACGCATATCTCCTGTGTCATTCCTGAGGATTTGCAGACCAGGGACCACCAGGAGTTTCTGATCGCCCGCGAACATACCGGCAATGTGCTCTACATCCGTCTGGATCACATCACCGCCAAGACAATAGTTGAAGACTAAAGCACACGGCACACCACTCCCACTATCCACATGCGTATCGGTATTGATCTCGGCGGCACCAAAATTGAAGGCATAGCACTTGATGATCAAGGCCGGATGCTGTTCCGTGAACGTGTCGCCACACCAAGACATGACTATCCGGCCACTATCGACGCCATCTGCGCTCTTGTGTCTGAGATTGAAAACCGCACCGGCCGGTCCGGCACTGTCGGCATGGGGATACCCGGTACCATTTCACCGGCCTCCGGGCGGGTTAAAAACGCCAACTCGGTGTGGCTTAACGGCCAACCATTAAAAGAAGATTTACAAACGCGCCTGCAGCGGGAAGTGCGGATTGCCAACGATGCCAACTGTTTTGCTGTCTCGGAAGCCACCGATGGCGCCGCCAAGGCTGCTGACATTATGTTTGGCGTGATTATCGGCACCGGCACCGGTGGTGGTATTTGTATCGACAAAAGACCGTTGATCGGTGTTAATGCCATTGGTGGTGAATGGGGACACAACACCCTGCCCTGGCCGCAAGCAGATGAGTTACCCGGTGCACCCTGTTATTGCGGGCAGTTCGGCTGTATCGAAACCTGGTTATCCGGCCCCGGCTTTTTACGCGATCATCAACAACACGGCGGTCATGCCGGCACTGCACACGACATCGTGCAACAAGCACTAAACGGCGATCACAGTGCTGAACAAAGTCTGCAACGTTATGAACAACGCCTGGCCCGCGCCCTGGCATCCATTATCAATATACTTGACCCGGAAGTCATTGTACTCGGTGGCGGCATGTCCAATATCGAGCGTCTCTATTTAAATGTTCCACGCCTTTGGCAGCCGTATGTCTTTTCTGATCGCGTCGATACCCGGCTGGTGCCACCGCTCCACGGTGACTCGTCCGGTGTACGCGGTGCGGCCTGGTTGTGGCCAATCGGTTAGGGATGCAAAATGGTTTCCCGATGCCCGAAGGGTTTCCAGCTTGGCGCGATCACGTTGGGCATGGTGGAACGTTCCAGTAATCGCGCCGGCGCCAGGGCAAATTCACCAAAGCGCAGGTTGATCATATCCTTGACCTGATTTTCGATACTGCGATCCGGCAAATCCACTTCGGTAAATAATTCCAGCTGACCATCGGCCGGTTGCGGGTCCAGCGCCCCCACATGGACCTGATGAATGCCTTCACCATCCCAACAATCGGCCAGCACCTCCCGACACAGGTCATAGATGATCAAGCCGTCATTGATCGGGATCGGCGTCTGCATCTTCATCCCCAGCCAACCATCGGTGGCCATTAATCCGACACTGAAGGTCATGGCCACCATGTTGTGCCGACGCAGGCGTGCACCGACCTTTTCACTCATGTGCAACAAATAGATCAACAGGATGCGGCGGGCTCGCGTATCCGGCGGGATGACCTTGCCGTGGCCGATACTCTTGGGTGGCGGCACATCCACATGTATCTTCTCCGGATCCTCACCCTGACACATGTACCAGATACGCCGCCCCGGATTGCCAAAGCGTTGTCCCAGCACACCAATCGGCAAGCGCGCCATGTCGCCACAGGTATACACACCCCGAGCAGCAAGAAAGCTGCCTATCCCGGTGTTGATACCGCACAGTTCCGTCACCGGTACATCGTGCAACCGTTGTTTCGCCTCCCAGGGAGGAATGATCATCAAACCATCCGGTTTGCTTTTTTTCGCCGCGTATTTGGCCGTGGTCTTGTCACCGCTCAATCCCAGCGAACTGGGCAGGCCTGATGCCTGCCAGACCCGATCTTTTGTCATCCTGACGATCTTTTCCGGCGAACCATGCAATTTTTGCACACGCGTAACATCGAGGAATGCTTCATCAACAGAAAAGATTTCAATATCCGGAGTAATGTCCTGTAATGCCTCCATGATGGTGATCGACACCTGTGCATAACGCTCGGGGCGCGAAGGACACTGTATCAGTGCCGGACAGATCTCCAGTGCATGACGCAGGCGCATGCCGGTCTTGACCCCCTGCCTGCGTGCTTCGTAGGAACAGGTAATGATGCAGGTGCCTTGCATGCCGTTGGTGACACCCACCGGTTTGCCGCGTAATTCAGGATTATCCAGTTGCTCGATGGAGGCAAAAAACGCATCCATATCCACCAGGATGATGGCGCGTTCCCAGAAGCGGGAAGGATCGTGTGCCATACGGCACCGTTAACGATAGGTTCGTAACTGGCCGATCAGCACCCCCTGGATACGCACCCGCTCGGGTGCGAATACCATGGGTTGCATGTCGGGGTTTTCCGGACTCAACTCAATGCGCCCGTCGGCATACCGCTTGAAACGCTTCAGGGTTGCCTCTTCTTCGTCAATTAAAGCGACAACGATATCGCCGTACTCAGCCCGGTCCCTCGGTTCTATAATAACGATATCGCCGTCTAAAATTCCCACTCCGATCATCGAGTCGCCCTTCACCTGCAAGGCGTAGTTCCTGTCGCCGACAAACAGGCCGGCTAAGTCGATCTCTTCCTGATCCGGAATGGCTTGAATGGGGTGGCCGGCGGCGATTCGACCCACCAACGGAAGGGTCATGGGGTGGGAATGGGGAAAATCAGCAAGTCGAATCCCGCGCCAGCCACGTTCTGTTTGCTCAAGCTTGCCCTTTTGCCGCAGGGACTGCACATAACGGTGCACGGTCCCTCTGGAGTTTATCCCCATGGCCTGTCCAATCTCGGTCATGGTCGGTCCCTCACCGTGACGGTCGATATAGTCACGGATAAACTCCAGCATACGGTTTTCAAGAGAAGTGAGCATATAAATGTTCTCCATATGTTCTCTACTATAGAGAACGTTTGGAGAACAGTCAAGCGTGCAGGAAAATATTTTTCTATCGCGGCAACTGCGCCCTGTTGTTATCAGGGCAAACAGGCGCTGAGCAATCAGCCCAGCAGGAACTGCAATCGTTCATCTGCCCGTGCCGGTGTGATCTCCAGAATTTCCGCATTGACGATATTTTCTGCGACAAATGGATCTTCTTTGACCCTGGCCTCCAGCTCTGCGAGTGTGGTGTTATGGGCAACAATCCCTCCACCCAAACTCGGCTGCAAGCCGCCGACAAGCAAAAACACATTGTCATCAAATCCCCGTTTGATCCAGGCATTGTGGCCATCCATAAATTCTCCCGCCCGGGCTTTGTTTTCGGCAAATTTCAATAAAATGATGTACATCCTGTTTTCTCCTTTTTTGTTTTTTGGGAAATGCCTGTCCGGATCGGGCCGAACAAAAAATCATTGTTTATTCTTCCGGGACGAGCGAATCCAGCCGGCGCTCCATCCGGTTTACTTCTTGCCTGACAAACTGTTCATCACCAAAGACACTGACCATGGTTGCCACGCCCTGGCTGAAGGCCGGCACATGCATGGCCAATTCATCCGCGTCTGCCCGACATCCCGGCGCGTTGAACTGCTTGACGAACCAACTGCGAAACAGGGCGAAGCATTTATTGGCCTCGGCGCGGGATGTGTGTTCCAGCCTGGCCAACTCACTGCACAATGTCCCCACCGGACAGCCATAGCGATTACCCCGCGAAATATGTACCGCCCTGAGCGCAGGCATATTAGGGGCAAGCATCCCGAACAGGCAATTATACAGGCGGTGGCTGGAAGAGTCTGGCGAGCATGTTCAACGAAAAATCAGGTCAGCCTGATACTTCACAGGACAACACATGAAAATTTTTCATATTTTTACCTGACAACTCATGGCATAAGCCTTTAATGACGACGCCGAATTGTCATATAATCAATCACTTATATTCCAGTCAGATGAGTTTGCGCCATTCAGGGTCGCCCCGCTTCGCAAATATCATAAAATTTCATTCAGTAACAATAGCTTGGGAGAACCGGATGGGCTTTCCGATGAATTCCGGCCAGATTAAACGTCTGGTCGCTGCAGTGATTTTTGTCGCCATAGGCGTGTATTCAGCCACGCTGGTTCCCAGCAGTGAAATTGCCTGGGTCATCGCTATTCTGCTTCTGACCATTTATCTGTTTGCCTTTGAAATCCTGCCTGTTGACGTGGCCGCCGTGACGATCATGGTTTTTCTTGGATTAACCGGCTTGATGGGGCCCGCGCTGGGTATCGCCAAACCACTGGTTGATCCAAAACACCTGTTCGATGGCTTCGCCGGTAACGCGGTGATGTCGATTGTGGCGGTGATGATCATCGGCGCAGGTCTGGACAAGACCGGGCTGATGAGTACCGTTGCCGGCTTTATTTTGCGTATCGGCGGCACGACCGAACGCCGGGTCATCCCGCTGATCTCAACCACGGTTGGGATCATTTCCAGCTTTATGCAAAACGTCGGTGCGGCAGCCCTGTTCCTGCCTGTGGTCAGTCGTATCTCTGCCCGCACCGGTTTGCCCCTGTCTCGCTTGCTGATGCCCATGGGTTTTTGTGCCATTCTCGGCGGCACCCTGACCATGGTCGGTTCCAGCCCGTTGATCTTGTTAAATGACCTGATCATCACGTCCAACAAGACATTGCCGGCCGCCAACCAAATGCCGACCTTCAGCCTGTTTTCGGTTACACCCATCGGGATCGCCCTGATCACTACCGGTATTCTGTATTTTGTGCTGGCCGGGCGTTATGTCCTGCCCAGCCGAAAAACCGAAGGTGCCGAAGCCACCTCGGCAATTGACTATTTTCAGAAGACCTATGGCCTGAAATACGAGCTGTATGAAATGGTCGTGCCCCATGGCAGCCCGATAATTGGTAAAACACTGGATGAAATTGAAGGCAACTACCGCGTTCGTATCGTCGCTGCTGTGCGCTCACCGGATGACGTGAGAATCGGCCCCGGCGGTCTGGCACGGGATACCGGTATCGAAGCCAATACCATTCTGGGTGTCATCGGCACCCCCCCGGCACTGAAGGTTTTTTCTGAATCAAACAAACTGAATGTCCATTATGACCTGGAGTATTTCAGTGAAATGCTGGCCGCCACCAAGGCCGGTATCGGTGAAGTGGTTATTCCGCCAAGTTCCGATCTGGTTGGCAAAAGCGCCCGTGATGTCTGGATGCGCAAGACCTACGGTATCTCCACCCTGGCCCTGCATCGCGGTGGAGAAACCTATCGTGAAGGTGACGGGATACGCGATATGCCGCTGCAAGCCGGTGACACACTGGTCGTCCACACCAGTTGGGCGGCTCTGGCGCGTCTGGAAAAAGATCCCAACTTCGTCGTGGTCACCACGGAATATCCGCATGAAGAGCTGCGCCCCCACAAGCTGGGTTTCGCCCTGACCTTCTTTGTCATCACCCTCAGTCTGATCCTCTTCTCTGATCTGCGCCTTTCTGTTTCGCTCCTGGCCGGCGCCATGGGCATGGTCCTCGCCGGGGTGCTGACCATGGATGAGGCCTATCGCGCCGTGAGCTGGAAGACGGTCTTCCTGTTGGCCAGCCTGATCCCGCTGGGTGGTGCGGTGGAACACTCCGGCACCGCTGCCTGGATTGCCGCGCAAACCCTGCAACTGCTGGGGGGTGTCCCCACCTGGGTCTTGCAGTCAGCTATTGCCGTACTGGCGACCTTCTTTACTTTGGTCATGTCCAACGTGGGTGCCACCGTGTTGCTGGTACCGCTGGCGGTGAATATCGCCATCGGTGCCGGCGCCAACCCGGCGGTGTTCGCCCTGACCGTTGCGATCGCCACCTCCAACTCTTTCCTGATCCCGACGCATCAGGTCAACGCCCTGATTATGGGGCCGGCCGGTTATCGTGTACCTGACTTCATGAAGGCCGGTGGCATCATGACCGTCCTGTTCCTGGTCGTTTCGCTGACCGTGTTGAATATTATTTTCTGATCAAAGAATCATCATCCCTGACTCGCGGCCAAAACATGGTCGCGAGTCTACTCTCGCTATCTCGTCTTTCAGCGCTGCACATTCCAGGACTGTTCACTATGTGAACAGGTATCTTGTTTTACCTGTTGTATGCCGGCAGTATCGGAAATCTCACTACTTTTGTAACTGTATGCAGCCGGCCCACAAATTCAGCAACATAAAAACTCTCGCAACGATCACGGCCTTGCTGACGCTTTCTCTTTCACCCTGTTTAGCCACAGAACGCTTTGAGAGATCAGACTACAAAATACCTGACCAGAGCCCATGGCGCTTCAAGGAACATAACGGGTTATATGCAACATTCACCGGCACAGTGACTTTCCAGGCAAGTGTCGCAATATACCCATATAGCCAGAACAGGAGCCATATATTCCTGGTTCTCAATCACGCTCAAGCAAAACAATTTCCAGTAGAAAAACACACCAAACCCGAACATCACACCCGGAATATAGAACTTGTCTATTCAGAGAAATTGGCTGAAAAACTCTTGAAACAGAGTGGGCACATTCCTGTTCCCGGCAAATTTAACATTATCGGTGTTGCTGAAGTAACCATCGCTGATTTTAATATTGGAGCTGACTGCCAAATACCCGGTTATATGTCTTTTCAGTACAGGATTATCAGGTTTAGTCCCGCACATGAGGCAGCTCAGACCGAACACATTTCCTGTTAAGCACCACCATCATGTATGCTAATCTCATGCACAATCGGCAAAACCAGCATCAAACATTATGAATATTCTGCCATTCGAACAATTTCAGCTCGTGAGTGACAAACAGCCGGATGCTGTTGCCGGCTTAATCCGGGAAAATTGCGCCCCCGGCGGAGTCTTTGGCTTTGCCGGCGAACACAAACCACTCCTGGGAACATATGCAGATCGCAGCTTCAAACTGTGTCGTCACATCAGTTACCGAAACTCATTCTTGCCTGTCGCCACAGGCCGAATCAAGGCTCAGGACAATGGTTCTGTTATCGATGTCTCACTGCGCATGCATATGGCGGTCATTGTATTCATGGCAGTCTGGTCGGCCTTTTTCCTCTATGGCACAGTTGCAACCATCTATATGAGTTTTTCAGGCATGGACACACTCAACCCGGTCGTTATCGGATTATTTCTGTTCGGCTACCTGCTCATGCAGGGCGGATTTTGGTTTGAGGCTGCAAAAATCAGGAAATTGTTGGCCGAAATTATCACGGTCTCTGACAGACATCACTGACTTCACCGGGCCGACATATATCGCTCAGTCCTGACACCTGAACTACAATGAAAACATCCCGCCATTACAGGAGCAGCTTCATGTCGAGAATAACTATTACAGGTTTATTTCTGCTCATTGCCGGCAGCAGTCTCATTTCAACACCTGCCCGGGCAAATTCCCTCACAGTGGGAAACTGGTCTATTACTGAACAGGAAAGAATCGTGCGCTATATTGTCAACGGCACGCTGGTACACGGACACGAATTCGGTTTCATCAAAAATCGCAAGGATTGCAGCAAGGACATACTATGGATATCGTTTTCCAGTTACGATGAGAATGTCAAAAAATACGTCGGACAGGATGCACTGCTCCGGTTTCAGGCAGGAGAGACAAAATTTCAACTGGCACTGAATTACCTGACCTCATTTAACTTCACCAACACACTGATTGTGACGGCCTTTACGAATTTGATCGCCAGTGAAAAACTGGTCAATCTGCTGCAAAACTCACGACAAATCGAGGTTTCCATCGCCGGACCCGATGAACTGGTAAAAACATTTGATATCAAACAGGACACATTCAATCTGCAAGGCTTTACCGCCGCCCGGGATAAAGCCCGGGAAATCTGCGACCGCGTTCAATAATCTGTCGGGCTCTGTCTCCTTAAAAATACAGTATTCTTTGCGATACAGATTGTGACATTCCAGCAAGCCTTATCGCTTTATTGATTATTGCGCTGTTGTTAGCATGTCACACTTATCCAGACCGGGCCCACAACCTGATGAAAAACCAGATCATCACCGTCAACGATCTCATGCAACAGGACTATCGCTATCAACTGGCCGCCCCTGTCGGCCGGCAATTTCATCCTGATTTTAAACCGGCACTGACACCTAAAGAGATGCTGCAACTCGGGGTATTTGGCGGCAAGTACATGACTGACTGCCGGGATGAATTTCCGGCAAGCTGGTTCAAGCAGGCCCGGCTCTGCCATGATTATCATGATCCCGAGTTGAATTTCTTTGGTGTCAATGCATCGCAACCGTTATCGGAATGGCGACGCAAGGGCTGGATCTATCATGAAGATCCCCGCGGCTGGTTTCAGTGGTATTGCCGTTATTATCTGGGTCGTCGCTGCCCGGATGATGAACGTCAGATCAAACGCCGGCGGGCCATGCGGCGCCATCTTGCGCAAATCATCAAAAACTGCCATGGTGGCGACATCCATTGTCGGCGTAAACAACGGCAGGCCCTGTTGCACTGGGCCTATAATGTCATTGAACTCTAACAACCGTATGCCTGATACAAAGCCGGACATCGAAAAGATCCCCGTCGGTATCAGCAGTTGTCTGCTGGGCGAGCCGGTACGCTATGACGGCGCACACAAGCTGAACAGTTATATCGTCAATACGCTGGGTGACTATTTTGACTTTGTACCCTTTTGTCCGGAGATGCACATCGGTCTGGGCGTACCGCGCGAACCGATCAGACTGGTGGAACAGGAAGACAAGGTTCGCTGTATCGGCACACAAACGGCAACGCTGGATGTCACCGATCAACTGGTGCAATGCGCCAATACCCAACAATACTGGCACGCGACCGTATTCGGTTACATCCTCAAACAGGGTTCACCCAGTTGCGGCATGGAGCAGGTCAACATTCTGCGCAACAACACCCTCAAACAAGACGCAAGCGGCATCTATGCACATACGATGATGCAAAATTTTCCCGCCCTGCCGGTGGAAGAAGAGGGGCGCCTGGGTGATCCGGTGTTGCGCGAAAATTTCATGCAGCGAGTTTGCGTCTATTCTCGCTGGGATACCTTGCAACGCAGCAGCCTGGACAAATCCGCCCTGTGTGATTTCCACGCCCGCCATAAGCTGATCCTTTACAGTCACGATCAGGATCAGGCCCGTGCGCTGGGCAAGGCATTGGCCGATTGCGCCGCAAAGGATATCCCGGGCTTTGCGCAGAATTATCTAACGCGGCTGATGACCATTCTGAAAATTCCCGCCACGCGCAACAATCATGTCAACGTCCTGCAACATATCCAGGGTTATCTGAAGACAGTACTGTCCGCTGCAGATAAACAGGAACTGGCTGAACTTATCGAAGCCTATCGACTGGGACAGGCGCCGTTAAACACACCGCTCACATTATTGCGCCATCATTTTCGGTCACAGCCTGACGAATACATAAATAACTCATACTACATGAACCCGCACCCACTTGAACTCATGTTGTCACATAGTCTGTAGCCGTTATATTTTCGTACCGTGATCGGCAATAATTCGTTCAATCTCCCGGCGGGCAAAGGACGCAATCTTCTTCTGCGCATCCCGTTTGGTTTTCGATGTAGTGTCCATGTCACCCAGGATAATGATATTTTCATCATTTAACAGATTGGCCGGTCCCGTATAGTTAAACGAACCGGCGATCACCACCTGATCATCCAGCACCATCAGCTTGTGGTGCAACTTGCCCAGTGCACTGGTTTTTTTCACTTTGTATAAATCGGCGCCGGCCTTTTTCAGCGCAGGAATGGCCGCCCAACTCTGTACACCCTGTCCGCCATCGAAGGCGCCGGTGATCGGCATATCCAGATCACACAAACGGATCATGGTGTCATCAATGCCGGAACTGGCGGCAAAGGTAAATATCGCAAAATCGATCCGTTTACGCGCCTTCAGCATCTGCTTCATGATTTCCATTTCCGGGTTATGATCCGGTGCAAACAGGATCTTGACCGGCACATTGGAAACAGTGAACTCTTTCGGCGCAGGTTCCCGATTCTGACTCAGACGACCAAAATTACCTTCAGAAATTTCGTCAAACTCGTTTTGGTATACCCTGGCTGCCGGCTTGTTGCGTACGATCACAATATGGTTGAGGTTCTTTGACGTCCCCGTGTCGGTAAAATTGGTCGAACCGGTCAACACATCCTTGCCGTCACGTATAATAAATTTTTGATGAAAAATGTATTCATTGTAATCGGTTTTGACATCAATATTTGCCCGTAACAGGGCATCATGAATTGTTCGATTCGCTTCATTATTGCCTTTTAGCGGCTGCCATGGATCGATGTCGGAATTGGTTTTCGGTATTCTCAGATAACTTTGTTCGATGACCATTTCCACGCTGACCTTGCGTTTCAGCCGGGCTTCGATAATGGCGTTGGCGATATTTTCGTTTTCAAGTTCCTGTACGGCTATGCAGAGCTTTTTCTTTGCCCCTTTTATGAACTTGATAATGACGTCTTCCAAATCATCCGGCGCACCCAGTTGCTTCGGCCCGGCATAAAATTCCACACTCCCGACTTTTTGCCCCATAAAATCCTTCTCTTTTTTGTGAAGTTATATATTAAATTACACTACCACATCATCAGTATTCGGGACAATTATTCAGAACCTGCCGTACAAATGCAACTGTTGGCGCTTGCCTTGTCGGAATTTGACAAATGCAGACGAAGCAAGATGATGGGAAAGAAATAATTGAACATCCCTGTTCGTATCCGAGCGAATTTTATTTAAAACCCCAATGTTTTAATGCTCTGTCTGTGCATCCACGATGGATGTGATCCATAAAATCGTGAGCTTACTTTGTGCCGAGCCCGGCTTCAATATCATCGAATATATGACTCAGTTCGTTCGATTTAACATTGTTATTACTGCTCTCGCCTGTGCCAAGATAGTTATGACAACCAAAACAGTTTGACGAAAACCCGGCTGGGTTCAGATTAACATGCTGACAGGTTGTTTCCGCGACGGCGTTGGCCGGCCGCAGTGAACCACGCTGGTTGCTGATTTCATATCCCTGCGTCGGATTGCTTACCCGTAATGCGCCTACACTACACATGCCCTTATTGAAACGCACTTCGCAGTAAACCACATTGCCGTTCTGATCGTAGATCGATGCATCGTCACCGGCCTGCCCGGTGCCAAACAGATTCGATTTGACTTTACCAAGGTCGGTTCTGTGTGTAGTCCCGGTGACCTTTTCATCACAGGAATTCAGCGGTTTGCCATTATCATCGAATTCCGGCACCGGATAATTTGTGTTCACCTCAAAATTGCGTGGCGCATTTTTTTTGTTTGCCGACGGTGACATCAGATTAAGCATGGCTTGCCGGGAAAACTGATAAAAATCGCAAAATGTGGACGAACCATCCTTGCCGCTTTTTTTCACCCCGGCAGGCATGGAAGGTTTGGTTATCCAAGCGGGATTGGCCTTGCATGCAACCGTCCCTTTCCCCGCCATCACCTGCTGACTTATCGAGACTAAAAACACAAGCTGAGTACACGCAGAATTTTTTTTCGAATAGTCATCTATATCCCTTTTGATGGCACTCACGGTGATATGGCTGGACGCCCCGAAATTGCTCCTGCGTCATCCCTGACTGGCTGTGCAACATCCCGGTGCAGGAGCAAGCAGCATCAAATGTGCTCAGATCAAGGTAGCAGCACATGTTTTGCTTTGCGATACAGGGAAAATACGCCAACCCTACCAGAAAATATCAGGCCGGCACCGGCTAATCAGAAAAATCACCCGGTATAACAAACAGTTAATACTGAAATGTACGCCGGCTGGATGAAGCCATTTTTTTTCTTTATCTGTTCCTGCACACCAACCAATGCGCACACACTGAAAGACACAGGGGAAAACAAAAGGGCCGGATCACCTGTATCAACAGGCGATCCGGCCCTTCCAATCAACAGCGATTAAGCTGTTTGAGGCTCTTCCTCTGCCTGGGCATTTTCAGCCAGCTTATACAGGCCATAACCGATAGCCATCTCAATGTAGGCTGAGTATTTCCAGATTGCTTCCGGCAAGACAATACCGGTCATGCCCCACAGATCAAAGCCGGCATAGCTGCCAATAAAATCAGCGACACCAAAAAGAACGAATGCAATACCAACATAACCTAAAATTTTCATTTTCTATTCTCCTCACAACAGGTGGTACCTTATGTCTTCCCTGTTTATCGAGCCCAAACGCCTCGACTTTAGAAAATATGGTGATTAATATACTTGCGAAACGGGGATTTGGGGCTAGCAGGATGGTGGCCGGATCTGGAGAAAAGGGTTTAATTCGATCAATGGAGCATCACTAAAAACAATTTGCATAGGCAAACAGACCAACCCGAATCCAAACCATTACTTGCTATATGAGGGGAAACTTAGTGGTAAACGCTTTTTCCCTCACCGGCATATTTATCATTGACATGCAGTTCGCTTCCGATATTGCACTAACCAAAGCACCCGCAGGTCGTAAATCGGCTTGTGAAAAGCGCAGTGATGAATTATCAGCACCAGGCATTCTGCCTCAACACAACACGGATTCACTGTAAGGGATACCGGTCATCAAGATGAGTCGACACGGCCGGCCAACAGGTATAAAAATCGGGGCTTGTCATGTATAATTTGAATAGTATTGGCACATTAAAAGCTGGTAACCGTTGATGATCGACAAAACCAAAACTGACGAATCCGATACAGTGCCTTGCAATGTCTGCCTCAAGGAAATCCCCTTGTCTGCCGCACGTAGCGAAGAAAGTGAGACATATGTTCTGCATTTCTGCGGTCTTCATTGCTACGATAAATGGCGCAGTCAAGAGGAATCTTCCGAGGAAACGGCATCGCCGAAATAAAAAATCTGCGAGGACAGGCAGGGATTGTACTGTGTTTTTAAATAAACCGGTGATGTACACACCGGTTGCAGGTTCGTTTGGTCTCACGCCGTCATCAATTTACTCCGCCAGGGACAACAATACCTTCAATACATCATGGCGGCTGACCTGACCGACGAGACGGCCGTTGTCAGCGACCGGAAAGCGGCGATAGGGACCGCGAATAAATTTTTCAGAAATATCCGTGAGCGACATATTGTCATCAACGCTTTCAACCTCGGTACTCATAAATTCTTTCACGCTGCCACCCCATTCGTTGTAATAACTGGCATTGAGTACAATATTCATGCAATCTTTCTCGGTAATGATACCAATCAGATTGTTTTGCTCATCGACGACAGGGACGCCGGAAACTCCGTGCTCCACCATGATGCGAACAGCTTCCATCATTTCCATCTCGGCATTGATGGTGACAAGATTGGTTTGCATGAAGTCTTTTACTCTGCACGATTTGATCATGGCATCGTTCCTTTTTCGTTGTGTTGATGCGTCTTTTTTTCGCAACCGGTACAACTGCTTTCAAGACCGGGGATGTGCGCCAGTCCACCGCAACTACCTTTGATACATTTACCCCGTACGATGACGCCAACTGCCATGACAAGCAGGACAAGGCAAAAGATCAAAAAAGCCAAAATGTATGTCAGCATATGCAAGCCCTCCTTCCCGCCTCAGCCGCCGAAATCATCCAGCATGATATTGCCGCTCCCTACCCCGAGGTCTTCCAGCATGCTTATCGTGGCGGTAACCATCACCGGTGGACCACAAAGGTAGTATTCACAATCTTCCGGGGCCGGGTGCTGTTTCAGGTAGTTGTCCCGCAGCACCTCATGGATATAACCCGTATAACCCTGCCAGTTGTCGTGCGGTAAAGGACTTGAGAGTGCCGCACACCAGGAAAAATTGTCGTATTCCCGGCCAAGCGCATTGAACTCATCCACATAGGGCATTTCCAGCAAGCTGCGGGCTCCGTACCAAAAACTGATCTTGCGACCGCTGTTGAGACGCTTCAGCTGATCAAGGATGTGAGAGCGCATGGGGGCCATACCGGCACCGGCGCCGATAAAGATCATTTCCGCACGGGTCTCTTTGGCAAAGAATTCACCAAAGGGCCCGGCCACCGTCACCTTGTCCCCCGGCCTGAGTCCGAAGATATAGGAAGAAACGATACCCGGCGGCAGGTGCGGTGATTTGGGCGGCGGCGTGGCAATGCGCACATTGAGCATGATGATGTCGTTTTCAGCGGGGTAGTTGGCCATGGAATAGGCACGGCTGGTGGCATAATTCGTCGCGGACTCAAAACGCCACAGATTATATTTATCCCACTCGGCGCGGTACTCCGGCGGGATATCAAATTCCCTGAAGGAGCAGTGGTAAGGCGGACACTCGATTTGCACATACTCTCCGGCATGGAAGTCGAGGCGTTCGCCCGGCGGCATTTCCAGCACCAGCTCTTTCAAAAACACCGCAATATTGCGGTTGCTGCGCACCGTACAGCGATATTTGCGTATACCCAAAACAGCCGGTGGTACATGGATATCCAGTGGCTCACGCACTGTCAGTTGGCAGGCAAGTCGATAGCCATTGTTTTGTTCGCGGCGGGTCAGATGATTTTTTTCTGTCACCAGAATATCGCCGCCACCGCTGGCCACCACCCTGCACTGACCGCAAGTTCCACTACCGCCGCAAGCCGAGGGGAGATAGATACCCTGCTCAGCCAGCGCACCCAGCAGTTTGCTGCCGTTCTCGCAGGTGATGGTCTTTTGCCGGTTGATGGTGATGTCAACCTGCCCGACAGGGATGAGCATACGGCGTGCGGCGAGAATGACAATAACCAGGCCGAAGATGATGCCGCTGAATATCAGCACCCCCAGGCCGATCCCGATCATGTTTTGTGTCTCGCCCATCAGCCCACCGTTAAAATACCAGACCGGAAAAGCCCATAAAGGCCATCGAAATCAGACCGGTGATGATGAAAGTGATACCCAGACCACGCAACCCGGCAGGGACATCGCTGTATTTGAGTTTTTCACGTATACCCGCCAGCACCACGATGGCCAGTGCCCAGCCCAGACCGCTGCCAATGCCGAACACCACACTCTCGCCCAGAGTGTATTGGCGTTGCACCATCAATAAAGTACCGCCGAGTACGGCACAGTTCACCGTAATCAAGGGCAGAAAAATGCCCAGCGTGTTGTATAACGGCGGGAAAAACCGATCCAGCACCATCTCCAGAATCTGCACCAGCGCGGCGATCACGGCGATATAGGTGACAAGCCCAAGAAATCTCAGGTCCATCTCTGCCAGCCCGGCCCAGGCCAGCGCCCCTTCACCAAGCACATGCGACATGATGAGGTGGTTGACCGGCACTGTGATCCCCTGCACCACCACCACGGCAATACCCAGCCCGATAGCGGTATCAATGCGTTTCGACACTGCCAGAAAGGTACACATCCCCAGAAACAGTGATAACGCAAGATTCTCGGTCAGAGCGGCGTGGATAAGCAGACTGAGATAATTTTCCATCATTCCCGATCATCCTGTGCGATATGGCTGATCCGAAACTCCGGCTTTTCCACCTGCTCGCGTTTCCAGCTGCGCACCGCCCAAATCAGCAAGGCGATGATAAAAAAGGCACTGGGCGCCAGCAGCATCAGACCATTGGGCTGATACCAGCCCCCTTCACTGACAGGTTGCAGAATGGTCACTCCCAACAATGTGCCGCTGCCGAATAATTCGCGCAGACTCGCGACAATAATCAGTAACGCGCTGTAACCTGCGCCGTGTCCCAGGGCATCAAGCAAACTGGGCAGCAACGGATGCTTGCTTGCAAAGGCCTCGGCACGGCCGAGCACGATACAGTTGGTGATAATCAACCCGATAAAAACAGAAAGCTGATTGGCCAGATCAAAGGCAAAGGCGCGCAACACCTGCTCCACCAGCACCACAAAGGTAGAGATAATGGTCACGAAAACAATGATGCGGATATGGCCGGGAATGTGGTGGCGGATCATACTGATCACCACACTGGAGGCGACCAGCACCGCCGTCAGTGCGACACACATCATCAGTGCCGGCGCCAGTCTGGTCGTCACCGCCAGGGCCGAACAGATCCCCAGCACCTGCAACAGGATCGGATTGTTTTCGAGCAACGGTTCAAACAGCACCTTTTTATGTTCGTGCTTCATTGACCGCCTCCCACATGAAAATGGCGCCGCAGATACGGCCCATAACCCTGTTCACCCAGCCAGAACCGAATGAGATGGGTGACACCTTTGGAAGTGATGGTGGCGCCGCTCAGGGCATCGATCTGAAATTCGGCCTGGTCGGGATCACGCTTGCCCGCCGTGATTAGTGCCAGGCGAACGGTACCCTGATCGTCATAGATGCGCTTGCCCCGCCATGCGGCCTGCCAACGCGGGTTGGCAATCTCACTGCCCAGTCCCGGCGTCTCACCCTGTTTGTAAAATGAGATGCCGGCCACTCGGCCATCGACCTCAATGGCGAGATACGCATACATGGTGGACCACAGTCCATAGCCGTGCACCGGGAGTACGATCAACCGTGTCTCCCCCGCCTCCTGCACGAGATAAACGGGGGCATATTTGGCAATGGCGCGCACCCTGGCGATGTCCGCCTCCGGTGCGATCTCCACCCGTGTCGCCGGGTCGGCAACGGCCCTGGCGTAGTGGTAGTGATCGGCGTTGATATGGCTGACATACTCACCCGTGGCCAACTCCACCAGGCGGGTTTCGATATTGCTAAATTCGGCCTGGATGTTCATGCCTGCCTGGTAACGGCCCACGGCGCGCAGGATCTCGCGCTGTTTGCCCAGCAACTCCTCATTGGCCAGCTGTCGCGGTTTCAACAGGATCGCCGCCGTGGATACCAGCACCGAACAGATCAAACAGAGGATCAATGCCACCACAATGGTTTTCACCGGGTGTTCGTTGGGCAAGGCAAACAGCCGCCGCACCGGCCCGGCCTTCTTCACAGTACTATTCGACTCTTGCACGACGTCGCCTCCGTCGGTGCACGTGCAGCCGGATCACCAGATAATCCAGCAACGGGGCAATGACATTGCCCAGCAGGATGGCCAGCATCATGCCTTCGGCATAGGCCGGGTTGGCGATGCGGATGAGGATGCAAACCGCGCCGATGAACAGGCCGTACAACCACTTGCCCGCCGGTGTTAACGCGGCGGACACCGGATCGGTGGCCATGAATACCAGCCCAAATGCCGCCCCGCCCAGCACCATATGCCAATGCCAGGGCATCTGGCTGAAGGCACTGTCACCCCCTGACCCCAGACCGTTGGCCAACAGCGTGGCGCAAACCATCCCCAGTACCACCGCCAGCATGATGCGGCCGGAGGCGATACCCGTGTAGACCAGAAACAGTGCGCCAATCAGGCAGGCCAGGGCCGAGGTCTCTCCCAGCGAACCGGGAATCGTGCCGATAAAGGCGGCTTGCCAGGTGATGCCCGCCTCGTGGATTGCCGCCATGCCGCCATTGGCCGCCATGGCCAGCGGTGTGGCACCGGTATAACCGTCAACCGCCACCCACACCGCATCGCCGGACATCCAGGCCGGATAGGAGAAAAAGAGAAAGGCGCGACCCACCAGGGCCGGGTTGAGGAAATTTTTTCCGGTGCCGCCAAACACCTCCTTGCCGATCACCACGCCGAAGGAGATACCCAGCGCCGCCTGCCACAGTGGCAGAGTGGGCGGCAGTGTGGCCACAAACAACCACGAGGTAACAAGAAAACCTTCGTTCACCTCGTGTCGGCGCAACGTCGCGAACAGCACCTCCCAAAAACCACCCACGACCAGCGTGACCAGATATAAGGGTAAAAAGAAGAGCAGGCCGTGCACAAAACAGGCCGGCAGATCACCAGGATCATACCCAATGGACAAACCGTCGAGCACAACATTGCGCCAGCTCCCGCCGTCAGTGGCCGGCCCCAAACCGGCCAGGGCCAGATTCGCCTGCAAGCCGACATTGTAGATCCCCACCAGCATCGCGGGCAGGCAGGCCAGCACCACAAATATCATGATCCGCTTGAGGTCGAGATGATCACGCACATGCGGAGCAGTCCGGGTCGGTCGCGCCGGTGTATAGAGCAGCGTATCGATCATCTCAAATACCACGCTGAATTTTTCAAAACGCCCGCCGCGGGCAAACAGCGGGCGCATTCTATCCAGTCTTTGCCGCAATCCCGACCGACCACTCATGGCTGCAGTTCCTGCCTGATCTTGTCGAGCACCGCCCGCAAAACGGGTCCGAAATCATGCTTGCCGGGACAGACAAAACTGCACAGGGCCAGATCCTCTTCGTCCAGTTCCAGACACCCCAGCTCAATGGCGCTCTCAATATCCTCCACCAGCAGCGCCCGTAACAGCGGGGTGATCAACAGATCCAGCGGCATGACCTTTTCATAGACACCGATGGGCATCATGGCACGCGCACTGCCATGATAATTCCCGTCCATGGCATAGCGGGTGCGCCTCGAGCGCAAGTGGGAGAGAAAAACGCGCAGTGCGGAAAACTTGTCCCCGCCCGGGGCCAGCCAGCCGAGCAGTTCCCGCTTGGGATTCTCGCGGATCGCCGTGACCTGATAATGAAACCAGCCGAGATAGTTTGCCCAGTCCAACGCCTCACGTCCCGCCAACACCGAACCGGAGAGAATACGGGCATTCTCTCCTTCTTCCAGCAACTCATTGGCCAGCAACTCATTCAGTGCGGCACCGATGCGGGTGCGGATCAAACGCGGTTTGCGCAGCAACGGCCCACCGAGACTGATGATCCGCCCGGTAGACAAACGACCGCTGGTAAACAGACGACCAATGGCGATGACATCCTGATAGTGTATGGTCCAGGCCATCCTGTGTTCATCCACCGGATAGAGATAATGGATATGCGTTCCCACCAGACCGGCAGGGTGCGGTCCGCTAAATTGCACAAGCCTGGCATACTGTTCACACCCCTGCGGGATAACTGTCTCGCCGCCGACACAAAGGAAAGTTGTCCCCTGGCAGAGACGGCTGACCACCTGCACACCATGCAGAAAATCCGCCGCCGCCGCAGAAATAATCTTCTCCGGTGGCGGTGCCAAAGGTTGGGTATCCGCCGCATTGATAAACAGCGCAGCCGGTTCGCTGTCCGGTGACGGCGTCAAGGAATAAGGCCGGGTACGCAACGCCAGCCACAGACCCGCGGCAAGCAATTGCGTCTTTATTTGTTCCACACTCAGTGAGTCAAGCGTGTCGGGATCGAAACAGGTAAACGTCTGCTCGGCGTCACTTTCCAGACGAATGATGATGGCCTTGAGCGAACGGCGCTTGCCGCGAATGATCCGTTCCACAACCCCGCACCCCGGTGCTGTTCCGACCACCGCCGGGTATTGTTTACTCTGAATCAGGGCTTGCCCCAGACGCACCTGCTCGCCCTCGTTCACCAAAACCCTGGGCAACTGGCGCAATGTGAGAAAATCGGCACCGAGAAAAGCAACCCGCGACACCTCGGCACCCGCGCTTATCACCGGCTCGGGTTCACCCTGGATGGGCAGAGTCAGGCCTTTTGTCAGTTGAATCTGCATGAGCCACGATTGTGTTGCTGTCTTGTTACAGTATCTCCAGTGTATTGGATGCAAACGGAGAAAGCCATCCGGCACAACCTGCCGGCATACGCCCTGACACCTGATTAAACACACACTGTGTTTATCACTTTAAATCGATCCGCAGGGGTATATCGTTTGCCAACCCGATATTTTTCACAGTCAACCCGCCATATCATGCTATTGCATAACCATAGAGTAAAAAGGAGCAGACGATGCGTGGCAAGTCTACTATCTACAGACCACGACGATACCCTTGATGAATAAAAGACGAGGCCCGCAACAAGACAAACAACATTTATTTATATTTCCTGTAAACATAAATGTGTAATACCACACCATAGACGAGCAGCATCACCGCCGGCAGATACGCCACAGGTATGCCGTATGGTGCAATAACCTGATTTAAACCATAAGCGGATAACGTAAAGATGACAGGTATAACTGGAATTGTCGGGATGATGGAAATATTTTGCGTCTGACCGGTTGTATGTGCCCGCAATCCCAGGTCACCTGATATATAGATCAGTACAGCCACAGATGAAAACAAAAATAGATAGAGATATGGCACTCTGACACATTCCTTACCTGTTTACAGATGTTTCCATCCACAGCGAATTCCGGTCATTATCCGATTCAATGTGCGCTGATTGATCTGACAATTAACACAGTTCGCTGCCGATGGCGTATGCGCACCGGAGCAATCCCGGGTGATTATCTGTTATTCGTGATCAGCGAACAGAGACACAGGAAGGGCCTGCAACTCGTCTGCTTGATCCCCCCGGCCGGATAACTGTACATGCTTCGCTTCGGCGCTCTCATCTCAGTCCGATTGCCACTTGATCTGAAACTCGATCTCTTCCCTGTTCCCGTCCCGTTCATGTTCGATATTGAATTCAGCACGGACCGGCACATAGATTCTTTCGCCGGCAATCATAATCTCAAACTTTTCGCCGCTTTCGATGGCATCAGCCAGTCGGCGCAGTTTGGCAACGAATTCACTGTCGCTATAGCCTTTTTCAATATCTCTTTTCGATTTATTCGCCATATCCACTCCCCGATGTAGTTGTGCCAGACAGGAAAACATATACTTTTATCGACGCCTTATTCGTTCAACCTCAACCTGCCCCTGTGCATTTACCCAACCCTCGACGCGGACCCGATCTCCCGGTCGTGGGATTTTTTTAATACGTGTGTTACCTGTGATGATCAGCGTGGCACCATCAACATTCCAGAGCGCGTTTAATTGCCCCTCAAATCGCACTCTCGCTCCCGTTGGTATTGGTGCTTTCCTGCCCGAACTATCCCGAGCCCCGTCATTAATCCAGCCGGCAATCAGTGCGATCTCATCCGCTGATAAATAGGGAGGACCATCATGTGGCATGCGAGGCATTGAGTAGCCTTTAATACGGCGATACAACTCACTGGCTGCTGAATTACCGGGAATTATTCGCACTCTGTCGCCGGCAGACAAGGTCGCGGCATAACTGTTTAGCAGATATCCTTCCGGTGCCGATCCCATTAATCCACGTTCGGTATGACACTTCACACAACGCCGGGCGAAGATCGGTGCGACATGTGTATAGTTAACCGGCTTGCCGGCATCAGGTTTGTTCGACGATGCGACATTTTGTGAACCGTTTGCAGCAGTCTGCCCCTTTGGCAAACCAGCCTTGATCCAGGCTGCCACCCGATTAATCTCCGCATCGGTCAAAAACGGCGGCCCCGTCATGGGCATGCGTGGCTGACTGTTCCCCTTAAGTCGACGAATCAACTCACTCCCTTCAGGATCGCTGGCCTTAACCACACTGCCACGAAGACTGCCTTTTTTTATGCCTTCATAACTGTCCAAAGACAGACCCGCAGCGGCATGCTGTCCGGAATGACACAGGAGGCAATGTTGTTGAAACAAGGGTTGAATTGAAACATAGGTGCTCTCTGCATGCGCGACACTGCAAAAAAGAGCGGAAACACTCGCAATAAGAAGTTTTTTGTAAATAGACATATTGCGTAATATCGTGGATTCAAGCAGTAAGCGCAACTTTATTGCTGTCGGATATAGAGCAATTAGAACTGGATTAACTACTCCACCGTCACTGACTTGGCGAGGTTGCGGGGTTGATCAACATCGGTGCCTTTGAGTACCGCGACATGGTAGGAGAGCAGTTGCAGCGGGATGCTGTACACTATTGGCGCGGTGCTGGGGAAGATGTCAGACAGGGTGAGGTTCTGGTAGTTGTCCAGATCGAGTTTGACTTTCTGATCGGAGAAGAGGAACAGTTCGCCGCCACGGGCGCGGACTTCCTGCAGGTTGGATAATACTTTATCGAGTAACGGATCGTTCGGTAAGGCGCAGATCACCGGCATTTTCTCATCCACCAGAGCCAGCGGACCATGTTTCAACTCACCGGCGGGATAGGCTTCGGCGTGGATGTAGGAGATCTCTTTTAACTTGAGCGCCCCTTCCATGGCGATGGGATAGAAGGTGCCGCGGCCGAGGAACAGGGCATGTTCCTTGTTGGCGAAGGATTCCGCCATCTTTTTAATATCATCGGAGAGTTGCAACACCACTTCCACCTGTCGCGGCAGGGCGTGCAGTTCGTCTACCAGTTCCTTTTCCTGTTCAACCGTCATACCGTGACGACGGGCCAGCGCCAGGGTGAGCAAACGCAACGCCACCAGTTGGGTGGTAAAGGCCTTGGTGGAGGCGACGCCGATTTCGGGACCGGCGCGGGTCATGAGGGCCACATCCGATTCACGCACCAGTGAGCTTTCCGGTACGTTACAAATCACCATGCTGCCGAGATAACCCGACTTTTTCGCGCCGCGCAGGGCGGCCAGGGTATCGGCGGTTTCACCGGACTGGGAGATGGTGACAAACAGGGTGTCGGGCGGCACAACAGTTTTGCGATAGCGGTATTCACTGGCCACTTCCACATGGCAGGGGAGACCGACTTCTTCGAGCCAGTATTTGGCGACCAGCCCGGCATGATAGCTGGTGCCGCAGGCGATGATGTGCACACCTTTGGCATCATCCAGTAATTTCTTCGCTTCATGACCGAAACTCTCTTCCAGCAGTCGCCCACGGTAGATACGCCCTTCCAGTGTCTCGGCGATCACCGCCGGTTGCTCGTGGATCTCCTTGAGCATATAGTGGGCGTAGGGTCCCTTGTCGATATTGCCGGACTGGACTTTGGATTCACGGACCGGTCGATCCACCTGGTTACCGTCCACGTCATAGACGGTGACGCCGTCACGGCGGATCTCGGCAATGTCACCTTCTTCCAGGAAGATAAAGTGGCGGGTCTGGGGCAGCAATGCGAACACATCAGAGGCGATGAAGTTTTCCCCCTCGCCCACGCCAATCACCAGCGGGCTGCCGGAGCGGGCCACGACCATGCAATCGGGATGATCGGGGCTGACCACACCCAGTGCATATGCGCCGACCATTTTTGAAATCGCGGTTAATACCGCCTTGAGCAAATTGTTTTCGGTTTTCAGTTCTTCGGCCAGCAGGTGGGCGATCACCTCAGTATCAGTCTCGGAACTGAAACAATAACCCTTGTCGGCCAGTTCCCGGCGCAGTTCGGCATGGTTTTCGATGATGCCGTTATGCACAATGGCTACGCTCTCACCACTCATGTGGGGATGGGCATTGCGTTCGGCGGGGATGCCATGGGTGGCCCAGCGCGTGTGGGCGATGCCCAGCATGCCGGTGACCGGTGACTGCTGCAGGCGTGTTTCCAGTTCGGCGACTTTGCCGACGGAACGGATACGCTGGATACTTTTGTCATTGCGGATCGCGATACCGGCTGAATCATAACCCCGGTATTCCAGACGCTTGAGTCCTTCCATCAGGACCGGGACTACATCTCGTTCTGCTATTGCGCCGACAATGCCACACATATCTTGTTTATCTCCTTTCTCTCACCCTGCGACGAACAAACAGGGTCTTTTCCGGCCTTTTGGCACCGGTTATTTGGTTTTCTTCGGCCGTTTCCAGCCGGGTATGGTTTTCTGTTTGGTGGTGATCAGGGTCAATTCACCTTCCGGGGCATCCTTGCGCAGGATTGTCCCGGCACCCAGGGTCGCCCCCTTGCCCACTTTCACCGGTGCGATCAACACACTGTTGGAACCGGTTGAGGCATTATCCTCTATCGTGGTGCGATGTTTGTTCGCACCATCATAGTTGGCGGTGATGGTGCCTGCACCAATATTGACGCCGGAACCCATGTCGGTATCGCCGATGTATGTTAAATGATTCACCTTGCTGCCCAGGCCGATATTGCTGTTTTTGATCTCGACAAAGTTGCCGATGTGATTATCACCGGCAAGATCCGCGCCAGGTCGCAGGCGTGAGTACGGTCCGATGATACAGCCGCTGCCGACCTTGGCATTTTCAATCACACACATGGGCCTGATCTCCACGCCCGCTGCAATCTCGCTGTTGGTGATCACACAATTGGCGCCGATCGTCACGTTGTCACCTATGCGCACCTTGCCCTCGAGGATCACATTCACATCAATAGTGATATCACGGCCGACTTCCACCTCACCACGTACTTCAAAGCGGGCCGGATCAATGATGGTGACACCACTGGCCATCAATGCCTCGGCCTGCTGACGCTGATAGACGCGTTCCATTTTGGCCAATTGGCTGCGGCTGTTGATCCCTTCGACTTCGGCTTCTGTTTCCGGGTGGCTGGTACGCACATCCACGCCATCACGCACAGCCATGGCGATAATGTCTGTCAGGTAGTACTCACCCTGTGCATTGTTGTTTTCCAGTTGGCCCAGCCAGTTGCGCAGCTTGCCGCCATTGACCGCCAGGATACCGGTGTTGGATTCCTTGATGGTCAGTTCGTGGCTGTCGGCATCTTTTTGCTCGACGATGTATTTCACCTTGCCGTGTTCATTTCGCGCAATGCGCCCGTAACCGGTGGGATCGTCCAGGTGCACGGTCAGTAAAGCCAGATTTTCACCACCGGCTTCATAGACCAATTGCGAAAGGGTATCCGTTTCGATGAGCGGCACATCGCCATACAAGACAAGCACGGTACTTTCATCATCCACATGCCCCATGGCCTGATCGACGGCGTGTCCGGTGCCTTTTTGTTCTTTTTGCTCTGCCCAGTGAATGTCCGGGTCGTTGATGGTTTCCATCACCTGTCGGCCGCCATGACCATAGACGACGATCAATTTTGCCGGTTTGAGTTGTTTGGCTGCCTGGATGACATGCCCCAACAGGGGACGCCCACCCAGCGGGTGCAGAACCTTCGGCAGTGCGGATTTCATACGTGTGCCCTGGCCGGCGGCCAGGATGATCACATTCAGCGATGTCGTGGCAGGCATATCTTTCCTGAAATAAAACCCAAATTCTGAACCGGAGGGTTCTGTTATGGTTATTTGTCACCGCATCAAGCGGTTACGTCGTAATTTAGTATCCGTTTCGGGAAGATTATAGTTCGTCTTGCCGATTAATGTATATTCGGTGACGCCTGCATTTCCACTAAGGTTGCCCTGCCCACTTCGTCCTCGGTCGCTTCACGAATATCCTTGATGGTGATCTTGAAGGTCATGCGCCGCCCGGCGTAGGGATGATTACCATCCAGGGTGATCATACCATCCGCAATGTTGGTCACCACCATGGTGACCTGTTCGCCCATGTCGTTTTCAAAGGTGGCTTCCGCCCCCAGATGTTGAAATTCCTCCGGGACATTCTCCACTGAATCGGTGAAGGTCAGGCTGGGATCGCGTTCACCAAAGGCCTCGGCCGGTTCCAGGGTCACTTCGACCATATCACCGATCTTTTTCCCTTCCATTTCCAGTTCGACTTTCGGGAACATCTTGCCGTCGATACCGTGGATATAGCTCATGGGCAGGTCCGACTGTTCCTGAAGATGACCTTCATCATCAAAGATCATGTACACGAAACTGACGACTTTTTGCTTCTCGACCCGAGGTTCTGACATCACTGGATACATCCTGATTTCTATTGGCTGGTTTGATTGCGCCTGCCGGGTACTTCCTATAACAATTGGCCGGCTTGAAACCACCCGGAGTGTCTGCAATACGCGACAGTTGGTTTAATTAAAAAAGGGCAGTAAAACTGCCCTTTCTCCATTATATGCCTTCTTACCCTCAGCCGCACTCAGCGACTCAGTTTTTTCCGTACACGTGCGATGGTCTGCAACTGGGCCATTGCTTCGGCCAGCTGGGTCTGGGCTTCCGCCAGCTCCATACCGCCGCTGCGGTTGGCCAGGGCCTCTTCAGCGGCACGCTTGGCTTCCAGCGCCGCGGCTTCGTCGAGATCGGCAGCACGGACTGCGGTATCAGACAGGATGGTGATGACATGGGGCTGGACTTCCATCACCCCGCCGGAGACATAGATTGCCTCTTCTTCACCGCCATGTTTGAAAATCCGCACCTCACCCGGTTTGAGCGGGGTCAGCATCTGGGTGTGGCGGGGATAAATCCCCACTTCACCCATCTGCGCCGGGACCGAAATATGCTCGGCAACCCCGGAAAAGATTTCCGATTCCGCACTGACGATATCCACATGGATGGTCATTGCCATGGTTCTATACTCCTGTGGTTACAGAGACTTGGCCTTTTCGACCGCCTCTTCGATGGTGCCGACCATATAGAAGGCCTGTTCCGGCAAGTGGTCATATTCGCCATCCACGATACCCTTGAAACCACGAATGGTGTCTTTCAGGCTGACGTATTTGCCGGGTGAACCGGTGAATACTTCCGCCACGAAGAAGGGCTGGGAGAGGAATCGCTGGATTTTACGGGCGCGGGCCACGACCAGTTTGTCGTTTTCTGACAGTTCGTCCATACCCAGGATGGCGATGATGTCCTTCAGTTCCTTGTACTTCTGCAGGTTACCCTGTACGGCACGGGCGGTGTTGTAGTGCTCTTCACCGATAACGTGCGGGTCCAGCTGACGAGAGGTGGAGTCCAGCGGGTCCACGGCCGGGTAGATACCCAGCTCGGCAACCTGACGGGACAGTACGAGTGTCGCATCAAGGTGAGCAAACGTTGTTGCAGGTGACGGGTCGGTCAGGTCGTCCGCAGGCACATAAACGGCCTGGAAGGAGGTGATCGAACCGGTCTTGGTGGAGGTAATACGCTCCTGCAGTTCACCCATTTCGAGGGCCAGAGTCGGCTGGTAACCTACCGCGGAGGGCATACGGCCCAGCAGGGCGGATACTTCGGTACCGGCCAGGGTGTAACGATAGATGTTGTCGATGAACATCAGTACGTCACGGCCTTCGTCTCGGAAGTATTCGGCCATGGTCAGACCGGTCAGGGCCACGCGCAGACGGTTACCGGGCGGTTCATTCATCTGACCGTAAACCAGCGATACCTTGTCGATAACCCCGCCTTCAGTCATTTCATGGTAGAAGTCGTTACCTTCACGAGTACGTTCACCCACACCGGCGAATACAGAGTAACCGCTGTGCTCTACCGCGATGTTACGAATCAGCTCCATCAGGGTTACGGTTTTACCTACACCCGCACCACCGAACAGACCAATCTTGCCGCCCTTGGCGATAGGCATGATCAGGTCGATTACCTTGATACCGGTTTCCAGGATTTCCACGGACGCGGCCTGGTCGGCATAGGCCGGCGGCTTGCGGTGGATCGGCCAGCGGACATCTTCACCGATGGGGCCGGCTTCATCTACCGGGTTACCCAGTACATCCATGATCCGGCCCAGGGTCTTCTGACCCACCGGTACGGAGATGGGCGCACCGGTGTTGTTGGTGACCATATCACGCTTCAGACCGTCGGTTGTACCCATGGCAATGGTACGCACCACACCATCACCCAACTGCTGCTGTACTTCCAGAGTCAGTCCTTCCGCGTCCACAGTCAACGCATCATAGACCTTCGGCATCGCATCACGGGGGAACTCAACGTCCACCACCGCACCGATGATTTGTACAATTTTTCCAGAACTCATTGTGTGTTCCTCTTAATTTTAAAATTCTTTAAACCGCTGCCGCACCGGCGACGATTTCGGACAATTCCTGGGTAATCGCTGCCTGGCGGGCCTTGTTATAGGCCAGGGCCAGTTCGTCGATCAGGTTACCGGCGTTGTCGGAGGCGGCCTTCATCGCCACCATACGGGCTGCCATTTCGCAGGCCCCGTTTTCGACTACGCCCTGATAAACCAGTGATTCGATATAACGCACCAGTAAGCCGTCCAGTACCGTTTTCGCATCGGGCTCGTAGATGTAATCCCAGTGATAACCCAGCCGTTTTTTGTCTTCTTCGGCCGGCATGGCGGGGAGCATCTGTTCAATGGTCGGTTTCTGGGTCATGGTGTTGACGAACTCGTTGAATACCAGATACAAGCGATCAATCTCGCCTGCATCGTAGGCATCCAGCATCACCTTGACGGTACCGATCAGATCATTCACGCCCGGTGTGTCACCCAGGTGGGAAATCTTCGCCTTGATGTTTGCAAAACGCCGGAAAAATGCCGCCGCCTTGGCGCCGATAGTGCAAACACTGCTGTCCACACCCTTGGCTTTCCAGGCCTGCATGTCACGCATCACATCCCGGAACAGGTTGTTGTTCAGACCGCCGCACAAACCGCGATCCGAAGAAACAATGATGTAGCCCACGCGTTTCACTTCCGTGCGCTCCAGCAGATAGGGATGCTTGTATTCCGGATGAGCAAAGGCCAAATGGTGTATGACATTGCGCATCTTGTCCGCATAGGGACGGGATGCGGCCATGCGTTCCTGGGCCTTGCGCATTTTACTGGCGGCGACCATTTCCATCGCACGGGTGATCTTTTGAGTATTCTGGATACTCTTGATCTTGGTGCGAATCTCTTTACCGCTTGCCATATGAATATACCTTTAATCATGTTCACCCTGTCCCTCAGGAAGAGGGACAGGGTGAGGGTTCATTAACAATTACCAGGCGCCATTGGCCTTGAACTTTTCAATCGCCGCTTTCATGGCTGCGTCGATTTCATCGTTGTAATCACCGGTGGCGTTGATCTTGTCCAGCAAATCCTGGTTGTTGGATTTGAGCCAGGCCTGCATGGCGCTTTCGAAATCAACAACCTTGTTGACCGGTACGTCATCCAGATAGCCGGCATTGGCCGCCAACAGCGAGAAGGCCTGCTGGGCAACGCTCATGGGCGAGTATTGGGCCTGCTTCATCAGTTCGGTAACACGCTGACCAAGGTCGATCTGCTTGCGGGTCGCTTCGTCCAGGTCAGAAGCGAACTGGGCGAAGGCCGCCAGTTCACGATACTGGGCCAGGGCCAGACGAACACCGCCGCCGAGTTTGCGCATGATCTTGGTCTGGGCAGAGCCACCCACACGGGAGACCGACAGACCGGCGTTAATCGCAGGACGGATACCGGCGTTGAACAGATCGGATTCCAGGAAGATCTGACCGTCGGTAATCGAGATTACGTTGGTCGGAACGAAGGCCGATACGTCACCCGCCTGGGTTTCGATGATGGGCAGGGCGGTCAATGAACCGGTCTTGCCTTTCACTTTACCACCGGTGAGTTTTTCCACTTCATCGGCATTGATACGTGCAGCGCGTTCCAGCAAACGGGAGTGCAGATAGAACACGTCACCGGGATAGGCTTCACGACCCGGCGGACGACGCAGCAACAGGGATACCTGGCGATAGGCCCAGGCCTGCTTGGTCAGGTCATCATAGATGATCAGGGCGTCTTCACCCTTGTCACGGAAGTATTCACCCATGGAGCAACCGGCATACGGTGCAATAAACTGCATGGCGGCTGAGTCAGATGCCGTCGCCGCAACCACGATGGTGTGATCCATGGCGCCATATTCTTCCAGCTTGCGTACCACGTTGGCGACAGAGGAGGCCTTCTGGCCGACCGCCACGTAGATACACTTCACACCGGTACCCTTCTGGTTGATGATGGCGTCGATGGCCACCGCAGTCTTGCCGGTCTGGCGGTCACCGATGATCAGCTCGCGCTGGCCGCGACCGATGGGCACCATGGTATCGATGGACTTCAGACCGATCTGTACCGGCTGGTCGACCGATTTACGGGCGATAACACCGGGGGCGATCTTTTCAATCGGCGATGAGGACTCGGCATTGATGGGGCCCTTGCCGTCCAGCGGGTTACCCAGCGAGTCAACAACGCGACCCAGCATGGCTTCACCTGTCGGGACTTCAAGAATACGACCGGTACACTTAACCTTGTCACCTTCAGAGATGTGCAGGTAATCACCCAGCACCACAGCACCGACGGAGTCCTGCTCCAGATTCAGCGCCATACCAAAGGTATTGTTGGTGAACTCCAGCATTTCACCGGCCATAACATCAGCCAGACCGTGGATACGAACTACACCGTCAGCCAGAGAGACGACGGTGCCTTCGTTGCGGGCTTCGGTTTTGGCTTCAAAACTCTCGACCCGCTTTTTAATCAGTTCACTGATTTCAGATGGATTCAGTTGCATTTTATGTATCCTTTAATAGATTGTTGCGCGCCTAGTGCATCATGGCATGTGCCAGCTTGTTCAGTTTGCTTGCCACAGAGCCGTCGATGACCAGGTCACCGGCGCGCACGATGGCGCCGCCAAGGATGGATTCATCCACCCGGCTGACCAGATTGACATCTCGGCCCAGACGTTTCTTCAGGGCTTCAGCCATCTGCTTGCGCTGTGCGTCACTCATGGCAAAGGCGGAAACCACTTCGGCTTCAACCACCTTCTCCGCTTCGGCACGATGCCGCTCATAAAGCGCAGCAATTTCGGCAACAACATTCAGACGTTTGTTTTCCCCGAGCACGCGCACAAAGTTCTTGCCCTGGTCATCCAGGCCTTTGGCGCATATATCGAGGATCAAATCGACCAGCTTGGCGCGGTTGATGCTGTGGTTGCTGATCAAATCGGCAATTGTGGCGTCATTGGTGACTGCCGCCAGCAGTTGCAACATATCGGACCAGTGTTTCAGATCACCACCCGCTTTTGCCAGGTCAAACGCAGCCTGTGCATAGGGACGTGCAATGGTGCTTTTCTCTGCCATTGGTTATCCCCTTACAGCTGCGAGACCAGATCCTTGAGAAGATCTTCGTTGGCCTGTTCGTTAATTTCACGCTTGAGCACCTTGCCGGCGCCGGCGACCGCCAGTTTCACCACCTGACCACGCAGTACTTCGCGGGCGCGGTTGGTTTCCTGTTCGATCTCGGCGTTGGCGGCATGCACCAGCCGATCGGCTTCGGCGCGTGCAGCGACTTTCGCCTCTTCCATGATCTCGCCGGCGCGCTTTTGTGCGTGCGCAATAATTTCAGCCGCTTCCGCCTTGGCCTTTCTCAAGGTCTCGGCAGCACCCTGCCTGGCCAGTTCCTCTTCATGCTTGCCCTTGTCGGCAGCGGCAAGACCATCAGCAATTTTGGTCTTGCGCTCATTCAGGGCATGCATAATCGGCGGCCACACATATTTCATACAGAACCAGATGAACACAAAAAATGTGATCGACTGGCCGATGAGCGTTAGATTGATATTCATTGGTGAACCTTCCTGTTAATTAAAAGTGGAACGTTCGATGATTATCCGATCTTGACGGCAAACATCAGGTACATGGCCAGACCAACGGCGATCATCGGTACCGCGTCAACCAGACCCATAACAATAAAGAACTGGGTACGCAGCATCGGGATCAGTTCAGGCTGGCGGGCGGCGCCTTCCAGGAAGCGGCCACCGAGTACACCGATACCCACAGCAGCGCCCAGTGCACCCATACCCATCATGATTGCAGCAGCGATGTAAAGTAATGCTTGTTCCATTGTAGTCTCCTAAATTTCTGTAAAGTTAAAGTTTAAAAGTGAAAAATTTTAAGTAAAAACCGATGCCTAGTGCTCTGCGTGGGCCATGTCCATGTACACAATCGTCAGTGTCATGAAGATAAAGGCCTGCAGGGTAATAACCAGAATATGGAAAATAGCCCAGCCCAGTTGCAAAATCGCGCCACCCAGGGCCAGCAAGCCGCCCCACAGAATGTCGAGGGACAGACCGGTCACCAGTGAAATCGATACCATGCCTGCGCCGACCATGATGGCGATCAGGATGAAGATCATTTCACCGGCATACATGTTCCCGAACAGTCGCAGCGCCAGCGAGATGGGCTTGGAGATCAACGAGACCAGTTCCAGAAACAGGTTGAACGGAATCAGGCAGGCCTGTACCAGTTTGTTGTGTGAGTGGAACGGATGCAGGGTCAGTTCACCCACAAAACCGCCAATCCCCTTGATCTTGATGCTGTAGTAGATCATCAGACCGAACACCGCCAATGCCATACCAATTGTTGCGTTGGGATCGGTGGTGGAGACCACTTTGAAATAGACGTGATGTGGATCTTTATCGAAGAACGCAGACCCAACCTTGCCGGCTACCCAGGGCAACCAGTCCACCGGCACCAGGTCCATGAGGTTCATGAGGAAGATCCAGATAAAGACAGTCAACGCCATGGGCGCGACCAGATTGTTTTTTGCCGTGAAGGAACCACGCACACTGGTGTCGATAAACTCGACAATCATTTCCACAAAATTTTGAAATTTACCGGGGACACCCGCCGTTGCCTGTTTGGCGGACCGATAAAAGAAAAACAGGAACGTTGCGCCCAGCAGGATGGACCACAACATGGTATCCACGTGGATCGCATAAAACCCCATCGCCTTGGCCTCTTCCGCATTATGCGCGAAGCTCCAGCCGTGTTCCGGGTGCAGTCCAAATGTCCAGTTTTTCAGGTGATGTGCGATATAGTCAGTTGAAGTTAGTGTGTCACTCGCCATTTGATGTTTAAACCCAATTTTAATTTTAAGAAATCGGTTGCCCTTTTTGCGTATGAAAAAGACGCCTAGTCATGTTTCATACGGGCCGGCGCAAATAATTGCGCGGCCTGCGCTGCAATAAATCCGCAGAGTAACGCCAATGGCTGTAACTTCAGCCAGCCCAGGCCCAGGGCGAGAAGAGATACCGTGATCAGGAGTCTCAAGATTGCCATCTGGTACAGCTCAAGCATCCCTGGTGTTGCGTCTTGTTCATCTGCTTTTATTGCAGCGTTGGTTCGCCAAACACTGATCATGGTGACGGCGAGGGTTACAGCGCCTCCGTAGAGCGCCGCAAGTGCAAATTCATAGCCCTGCTGCAGGAGAAAAAATAGCGTGACGACGCTGGTCAGCACAGTCTGGAGCAGGATAATCCTGAGTGCAGCATGCCGTAAGTTATTGTTTAACATAGCCATATTAGAGATTAGTGGGCAGGCGATGACTTCCGGCAACACGCCATTTCAGGCGGGCGCAGTATATAGTTCATTGTGCCAATTATCAATTGGCAAATGGGGGTATAAGCCAGGATAGGTAGTAATAACCCTGTGATTTATTGGTTAATTTTTGACTAGCGGATGTGATCGAGGATGCCGTCCAGCTCATCCAGACTGTTATAACTGATCACCAGTTTGCCCTTGCCCTGGGCGGAATGTTGCAACTCCACCTTGGCGCCCAGCTTCTGGGCCAGGCTCTCTTGCAAGTGGAGGGTATTCGGATCGACTGCAGCAGCCTTGTTTTTTTGACCTGCCGTTTCAACACCGGTCAGCATTTTGCGCACCAGTGATTCAGTTTCGCGCACTGACAATCCCCGACTCACGACCTGTCTGGCCGCCTGCGGCTGAATTTCCGGCGCCAGCGCCAGCAGGGCGCGGGCATGTCCCATTTCGATATCGCCTTTCTCCAGCATGGTTTTCACTTCATGGGAAAGGGTCAACAGGCGCAGCATGTTGGTCACAGCCGCACGGGAACGACCCACGGCTTCCGCCGCCTGGGAGTGAGTCAGTGCAAACTCATCAATCAGGCGTTGCAAGGCCGTCGCCTCTTCCATGGGATTGAGTTCTTCACGCTGGATATTTTCGATCAGGGCCATGGCCATAGCGGCCTGGTCGTTGACGTCGCGGATCACTACCGGGATTTCATGCAAACCGGCCAGTTGGGTGGCGCGCCAGCGGCGCTCACCGGCAATGATCTCATAGCGACCGGCCTGTTCATGCAGCGGTCTGACCACGATGGGCTGAACCACACCCTGTGCCTTGATGGAATCCGCCAGTTCCTGCAGGGCGACCGGTTCGAAATCCTGTCGCGGCTGATAACGGCCGCGCTGGATCACATCCACCGGCAGGGTTTTCAGGGCGCTGCCGGCCGGTGGGTCATTGTCTGTTGGCGATCCACCGCCGGAAAAACCGGCGCCTAATAATGCATCCAGCCCCCGACCCAGTCCCGGTTTCTTAATCGACATGGCAGATCCTAGTTCACTGTGCTGGCGTACGGCGTGGACTCGTCTCTGCGCAACAATTCACCGGCCAGGGCCAGATAGGCCAGTGCGCCACGGGAGGCGCGATCATATTTGATCACCGGCATACCGTGGCTGGGCGCTTCGGCCAGCCGCACGTTGCGCGGGATGATGGTGCGATAGACCTTGTTGGGGAAGTGGACCAGCAACTGGCCGGAGACATCGTTGGCAAGATTGTTACGCGGGTCAAACATGGTACGCAGCAAACCTTCCACCTGCAGCCCGGGATTGACGGTACTCTTGATCTTCTCAACGGTATTGAGCAAGGCGCTCAACCCTTCCAGGGCATAGTATTCACATTGCATGGGGATCATCACTGAATGGGCGGCAACCAGCGCATTCAGGGTCAGCATGTTCAGGGAGGGCGGACAATCCACCAAAATATAATCGTAACTGTCGCGCACCTCATCCAGGGCATTGCGCAGACGGCTTTCGCGTTGTTGCATTTCCACCAGCGTCACTTCCGCTGCAGTCAAATCCGAGTTGGACGGCAGCAGATCATAGTCGGCATTAACGGGGCGAATCAGACATTCACTAATGGTGTTCTCACCCAGCAAGACGTTACAGGTTGAACGGATCACCTGGTGCTTTTCCACACCGCTGCCCATGGTGGCATTACCCTGCGGGTCAATATCGATCAACAGAACCCTGCGCTTGGTGGCGGACAGCGAGGCGGCCAGGTTGATACAGGTGGTGGTTTTGCCCACGCCGCCTTTCTGGTTGGTGACTGCAATGATCTTCCCCATCGTCTGATTCTCCGGGATTGTTTCGGTTGTTGTTATGTCCGTTCGCGGTGTATCAACACCACATGTCGCGCCGCTTCCAGTTCAGGCACCTTGAGCGCCTCAATCGACTCGCAGACAAAACCTGTCGGCCAGTCGTGTAATTCATCCGTCGGATATTGCCCTTTCATGGCAATGATCCGGGTCCGGGCGGTACAGAGATGTTTTACCATGTCCAGCATCTCAGGAATACCGGCAAAAGCCCTTGCAATAATTACGGAATATTGTCCGTCGGGCTGAAACGCCTCCGCTCTGGACTGTACCACAGACACATTCCCGATCCCTAGCTCCAGTACCGCCTGGGTGATAAATCGGGTTTTTTTTGAGTTACTGTCCAGCAAGGTGAAGTGTATGTCCGGCCGGGCAATGGCCAGAGGGATACCCGGCAGGCCGGGGCCGGTGCCAACATCCAGCACATTGTCACCCTGCAGCCAGGGCAGCATGGCCAGACTGTCCAGCAGGTGCAGCGACACCATCCGGCGGGGGTCCCGGATCGCGGTCAGGTTATAGGCCTTGTTCCATTTCGCCAGCAGGTGGATGAATTGCAGTAATCGACCGACAGCCTCAGCGGATAGATCCAGCTCCAGGGCCTCAAGGCCCCGGAGCAGATCATTTTCAACTGATTCAGCGACAGTGTTGCTCACGCAACGGAAAGATAGGTTATTTGCCGGTTGCGGCGGTGGTCATATTGTCCAACGCTTCGCTCATTTTCTTGACGATATCGGCCCGATCCTTGATGTCGTGCCGATCAGCGATGTATTGCGGGTCGTTGTAGGTCAGCCAGATCTTGCCATCCTTGTCTTCCCAGGCCAGTGCCTTCATGGGCAGATCGATGCCGGCTGTCTGGTTACTGGTAAAAAAATGCGTACCCAGCTTTGGGTTGCCGAAGATCAGCAGTTCGGTGGCGCGTAATGGTATACCGGCCTTCTTGCCTCCCTTGTCATGGCTCCAGCGCTTGACGATGGTGACGCCTTTTTTGCGCAGGATATTTTCCAGCCGGTCCAGTGTCACTTTGACGCTGTGGGCACTTTGCTTGGTGATCAACCCCTTGTTATCAGCCGCCCAGGCTGAAGCACTGAAGATGAAGAAAATCATCACTACGAACAGTCGTCTCATTCTTTTCTCCTGTCTTGTTTTGGATTTGTTATGCGGTTTTTTTCTTGTCAGACATCTTGGTCTTTTTCAGGTAAACCAGCAGCAGCGAGATGGCTGCCGGCGTTACGCCGGGAATCCTTGCAGCTTGCCCGATCGTATCAGGTCTGGCCCGTAACAGCTTCTCCCTTACCTCTGTGGACAGACCGGATACCTGATCATAGTCGATTTGCTCCGGCAAGCGAGTCGTTTCATGTCGCCGTTGGCGATCAATTTCGTCCTGCTGGCGGGAGATATAACCGGAGTAGCGGGCCTGAATATCCACCTGCTCTGCCACGGCGGGGTCTGCTACACCGGGCGCCACACCCGGTAGTTTGACCAAATCAGCATAAGAAACTTCGGGGCGGCGCAATAACTCAAGCGCACGGATCTCCCGCGCCGGCGGCTTGCCCAGCAGATCGACAAGTTGTTGATCGGCACCCTGCCCGGGCCTGATCCAGGTATTCTGCAAACGCTGTTGTTCCCGTGCTATCGCTTCGCGCTTGGTCTCAAAGGCGGCCCAGCGAGCATCGTCCACCAGCCCCAGCTTGCGTCCCTGTTCGGTCAGTCGCAAATCGGCATTGTCTTCCCGCAACATCAGGCGATACTCAGCCCGGCTGGTAAACATACGATAGGGTTCGCTGGTGCCACGGGTAATAAGATCATCCACCAGTACACCCAGATAGGCTTCATCGCGCCGTGGTGACCAGGCTTCCTGTTCCTGCACCCGCAGGGCAGCATTGGCCCCGGCCAGCAATCCCTGGGCGGCGGCTTCTTCGTAGCCGGTGGTCCCGTTAATCTGCCCGGCGAAAAACAGACCCTGGATAAAACGTGTTTCCAGCGACGCCTGCAAATCCCGGGGATCGAAAAAGTCGTATTCGATTGCATAACCGGGACGCGTGATATGAGCGTTTTCAAACCCTTTGATTGAACGAACAAAGTCATACTGCACATCAAACGGCAGGCTGGTGGAGATCCCGTTGGGATAGATCTCCGTGGTATTCAACCCCTCAGGTTCAACAAAAATCTGGTGTGAATCCCGATCCGCAAAACGCATCACCTTGTCTTCAATAGACGGACAATAACGCGGCCCCACCCCTTCGATGACACCGCTGTACATGGGCGAACGATCCAGCCCGTTGCGAATATAATCATGGGTTTGGGCATTGGTGCTGGTGATATAGCAGGCGATCTGTTGCGGGTGCTCTTCGACCCGGCCCAAGAAGGAAAACACCGGGGTCGGTTCGTCACCCGGCTGGGGTGTCATTACGCTGAAATCCAGACTCTTGCCGTCGATACGCGGCGGTGTACCTGTCTTGAGTCGATCCACATTGAATGGCAGTTCCCGTAAACGACGGGAGAGGGCATTGGACGGGGGATCACCGGCACGTCCACCCTCGTAATTCTCCAGACCGATATGAATGCGCCCGCCAAGAAAAGTACCGACAGTCAGCACTACGGCACGGGCGCGGAATTTCAGTCCCATCCGGGTCACCACGCCACAAACCGTATCGTTCTCCACAATCAGATCATCCACGGCTTGCTGGAACAGGGTCAGGTTGGGGCTATTTTCCAGAACAGAACGCACGGCCTGTTTGTACAGCGCCCGGTCCGCCTGGGCGCGGGTTGCACGGACAGCAGGCCCTTTGCTGGCATTGAGGATGCGAAACTGGATACCGGCCCGATCAATGGCTCGCGCCATCAGGCCGCCCAGTGCATCCACCTCTTTCACCAGGTGCCCCTTGCCGATACCGCCGATGGCGGGATTGCAGCTCATCTGGCCCAGCGTCTCGATATTGTGGGTCAAGAGCAGTGTTTTACTGCCCATACGCGCAGCCGCCAGGGCCGCCTCGGTACCGGCATGGCCGCCACCCACCACAATGACATCGAACTGGTCCTGATAAAACATGGTTTGCTTCCATCGCGCCGGGCCCACCCCGGATTCAAGCCCGCTATTTTACGATCTGGTTGATTTTCAGCCAATGGCTGAGAAGACAAAGTGCAAGATTTTTCAGCCCTGAAAAATTGCGTTTCAGAACTCGAAGCTCAGACGAACCTCCCAGCCACCGCGCTCCGGGATGTAGATACTGTCGCCGCTGCGATAGAGACCAAGAAAGTCGAACAGGAAGTCGTACCGATACCCCAGGAACAAACCACCGGCGGATTCATCCGCCGTATAAGGGTCATTGTGAAACAGTTTCCAGTAATACCCCGCCTTCAGGGTTCCTTCAAAAGCAATGGTACTCACTTCTTTGTACTGCGGGTGATGCGGCGTAATCCTGGCCAAACCAAAAGCGGCGTCAGACTCGAAGCCCCAATCGCTTTTACGATAGGAATTCAGCATCTTCTTGCGCATCAAATCGGTGACGCCCACCATGCCCAGCATCACCACATCAATCTGGCGAATCGGGACAAACTCAGACTGGTCATCATCAAAGATTTCACCGGGAGACGAAAATTTGGTGTAGGTTAAGCCATTAAAAATTCCCCACAACGGTTTGGCATCCCCGCCACCACCGATACCCAGGCGGTACCACTGAATGCTGTTGCGCTCATAGTCAAACGGCACGCCATTAAACTTGCCGGTATTGCGGCCGCGTTTGATGCGAATAAAGCTGCCTTCGATACCGAGCAAAATGGCCGTGTTATTTACCTCTTCTTCGGTCTCGTTAAAATCCACGACAAAACCGATTTCATACTTCTCAAAGAAACTGTAGCTATACACCAGCGTCTTGAAGGTGTCTGCATTAAAGCTGAATTCTTGCGGAGTGTTGGCATCGGTATAGGTGATGTGGCCCAATGCCAGATAATCACCTTTGGCCTGTACAACCGCAGGTACTAACATTTGGAAAATTATATATAAACACGCGATACGACATGCACGTAACATGGTCATGTCTGCTCCCTGTTGTTTTAGCTATGCACTATGGCAGTACGATCAGCAGTCATGTGTCACATGCCGCTGATTTTGACTAGCGGACGGAGGGAGGATTACTTGATAATGAACCGCGATCAGATGCCGATCACGGTGAAATACGCGGTGGATTATTTTTTAGTATCGGGTTTGGCGTTGGGCAGATTTTCCAACAACAATTGATCACCGATGTATTCAACCAGGGCGGCCTTGGCCTCTTCTTCAGTGGCATACGGACCATGATCAGTCCCCTTGCGAACCGAAAAAAACCACTCGCTGCCGACTCTGTAGACCCGATCTGTGCGATAGGGTACCGGTCCATCTTCACCAAATCTGTTTCTATTCATAACTACCCGGACAACTTTAATAAAACCAGAGATATTCCATGCGCAATGACCGGTACACCGGGACCGCGAGATATTTGCGGCGCGCATTCTAATATTTTAAGACGAAAGACTGCAAAATTATTTACAGCCATTGATTGAATTACTGTTGGAAGGGATATCGGCAAACCGGATGATGTCTTGAAATCCAATTCCCCCGCACTTCCTGTGCGGTAGGCAATATCCTTCTAAAACCCGGGTAATTGGCCTTCCATCCGTTGGAAAAGAGGCACCTCCGTGTGCCAAACAACGCATAAAAAAGCGCTTATCCTACTCGATCTTTTAGGAGTTGGTATTCAAAGTGCAATTGCGCCTCGATAAACTCCCGCAACGCCCCCCTGGCTTCAATCTCGCTTGCATAAGGTCCTTGATCGACACCCCGTCTGACGGAGAAAAACCATTCGCCCCTGTGGGTATAAAACCGTTCGTTCCTGAACGGTACTGCGCCGACTTCTCCATGTCGATTAAGCTGTCTTGGCTTAAACTCACTTGCGATGGCTTTCATTTCTCTCTCCTGGCAAGACCAGTTGTGTGTATCCTACTCCCGGTACCGAACACGATCTGTAGGGAAAAGCTGAAGATCGTGTAGGAAAATCCCTACAGGGTAAATTTTCATTGACTTTTTATATACTTAGAGTTGAAATCTAGGTCCCCCTATAACAAAACCAACAAGGAATTGGTGTGCCATGCTCATAAAAAGGCACGAAAAAGAGACCCTGCTGCAGCTGATTGATACCTTCTACAAGGCCGCTGGTGAACCGGGCTGGAGCGGAAATATCAATAACGAGATCGCTCACGTCTTTACCCACATGCTCATCGAGGCCCAGCGCTGCCTGTCTGACTACACCTGGGGCCTGCACATCGGAATGGAACCCATCACCGTACAATGGCTGATCCACCAGATCGAACCCCGTACCATCGAAAGGATGGGGCAGCTGAATGAGAACAAGTCCTGCCTGGAATTCATTATCGAGAAGTGGGACCAGGAATTACGCATAGCCTCCGCCGGCGATGTGGACGAGGACGAACTGGACGAATTCAGCTTCTAGCTCCGGCTGCTGACTCGCAAGACCAAAGGCCCCAAATTACGATACTTTCCAGCATGGTATTGTATTCCATCCGAACCGAGCCATAATGGACCTACATTTCAATACCAATACGGAGAGGCAACTATGTTTACCCAAACCAGCCATTTACTCGTCGCGCTGAAAAAATGCCTGCGGGCCAAGGGTATCAATTACAAGGACGTGGCCCGGGATCTCAGCATCAGTGAATCCAGCGTAAAACGGATTTTTGCCGAGGAGACCTTTACCCTGAAACGTCTGGAAGAGGTCTGCGCCATTGCCGATGTCAGCATTTACGACCTGGCCAAAATGAGCCGCATGCACAGCAACGATGAAGTGAAAATCCTGTCCCTGCAACAGGAACGGGCCCTGGCCGATGACCCCATGCTTTTCACCTGCTTTTATCTGTTACTCAACGGCTGGTCGCCGGATCGCATTGCAACGGACTATGAATTGTCCACCCCGGCGGCGATCAAACTACTCACCACCCTGGACAAACTGAAACTGATCGAGCTGCTGCCCGGCAACAAGGTCCGCCTGTTGACCGCCCGCACCATTAACTGGCGACGCGGCGGTCCGGTTCGCAAAAAGTATGAGCAACAGGTCATGGCCGAGTTTCTGAATTCGCGCTTTGAAGGACCGGAAACCCTGTTACGCTTTGAATCCACCGAACTGTCGGCGGCAACCATCAGCATCATCAACAAGAAGATTGATGCCCTGATCCGTGAAATGGAAGATCTGGCCGAGGCGGATACCCTGCTGCCACCGACTGAACGCAAGAATGCCGGGTTGATGATTGCCTTTCGACCCTGGACCTTCTCCCTGTTCGAACAGGAAGTTAACATCCCGGCCCAACTGAACTAAGTCACATGCAGAACGAAAGTCAGTTCAGTTTATTCACGAAGCGCCGCTTCGGCCCGCTGTTTTTCAGCCAGCTGTTCGGCGCCTTCAATGACAATATTTTTCGCAACGCGCTGGTCATCATGGTGGTGTTTAACGGTGCAGCGCTGTTGTCGTTTGATTCCAACACCATCGTCAATCTCTGTGTTGGACTGTTCATTCTGCCGTTTTTCCTCTTCTCCGCACTGGCCGGGCAGTTATCCGACAAATATGAAAAATCACAACTGCTGCGTAAATACAAACTGCTTGAGGTATTTATCATGCTGGGCACGGCGGCGGGTTTTTATTGGCAAAACATCCCGTTTTTGGTCAGCATGCTATTCATGATGGGGCTGCAATCCACCCTGTACGGCCCGATTAAATATGCCATCCTGCCACAACATCTTTCTGATCGGGAATTGATCGGTGGAAACGCGCTGGTGGAAACCGGCACCTTCCTGGCCATTTTGATCGGCACCAATATCGGCGGTATGTTGATCGCCATTCCCGACATTGGTCGGGCGCTGATTGGCATCACACTGATCACCCTGGCGGTGCTCGGATACGTTTCCAGCCGTTATGTCCCCCCTGCCCCTGCGCAGGCCCCCGAGATAGCCATTAACTGGAATCCGGTCAGTGAAAGTTGGCGGATATTTAAATTCGCCAAAGCCAACCGGACCGTCTTTTTATCCATCCTTGGCATCTCCTGGTTCTGGTTCCTGGGCACCATCTACCTGTCCCAGTTGCCCAATTTCACCAAACTGACCCTGCTGGGCAACGAAGGTGTGGTGGCCCTGCTCTTGACCCTGTTCTCCGTCGGCATCGGTGTGGGTTCGCTGTTATGTGAAAAACTCTCCGGCCGCATGGTGGAACTCGGTCTGGTGCCCTTGGGTTCTATCGGTCTGACCATTTTCGGGATTGATCTCTACTTTGCCGCTGATTTTTCCGTTGTCAGCAAGGAATTGCTGACTGCCGGCGGCTTGCTGCAACTGGCCGGCAGTATTCGCTTTATGTTCGATATCGTGATGCTGGGCGTGTTCGGCGGCTTTTACACCGTGCCCCTCTATGCCCTGATCCAGCAACGTAGTGAACCGGAGCATCGGGCGCGCATGATAGCCTGTAACAACATCATCAATGCCCTGTTCATGGTGGTCGCCACCGGCCTGGCCATCGGCCTGCTCGCCCTGGACTTCACTATTCCCCAACTGTTCCTGCTGACTGCGGTTCTCAATGCCCTGGTGGCCGTTTATATCTACACACTGGTCCCCGAGTTCCTGATGCGGTTCATTGTCTGGCTGTTGATTCACAGTATTTACCGGGTCTCCAAAGAGGGACTGGATCAGATCCCGGATCAGGGGCCGGCCGTACTTGTATGTAACCATGTCAGTTATGTTGATGCCCTGGTGCTGGGAGGCTGTATCCGTCGCCCGGTGCGCTTTGTGGCCTGGTACAAGATCTACAACATGCCCTTGCTCAACTTTGTCTTCCGCACCGCCCGCGCCATCCCTATCGCCTCCCGCAAGGACAACCCCGCCCTGCTGGAAGCGGCCTATGATCGTATCGCCGCCGAGCTGGATGCCGGTAATCTCGTGTGTATTTTCCCGGAAGGCAGGCTGACCAAGGATGGCGAGATGCACCCATTCCAGCCGGGGCTGAAAAAGATCATCGAGCGCAACCCCGTCCCGGTCATCCCCCTGGCCCTGCGCGGCCTGTGGGGCAGCGCCTTCAGTCGCAAGCCGGGTAATCTGTTGCTCACCATGCTGCGCCGTTTCTGGTCCCACATTGAACTGGTGGCGGGTCCGCCGGTTGCGCCGGAAAACGTCAATCTGGAAGAACTGCAAGAAACGGTCCTGCGCATGCGGGGGGAACGACGTTAAAATTGGTGAAATAATCATCAATCCGTACAAAGTCAATCTCGACGGGATCGATCCACACCTCTACAATTTCCCCCATGTCTGATCAAATGAATCCCGCCCAGCGCGCCGCCGTCCGTTATCTCGATACCCCCCTGCTGGTGCTGGCCGGTGCGGGCAGTGGCAAGACCCGTGTGATTACCCAGAAGATCGCTTACCTCATCGAGCAGTGCAGCGTGGAACCGCAACACATCGCCGCCGTGACCTTTACCAACAAGGCTGCCCGGGAAATGAAGGCGCGGGTCGGCAAGTTGCTGGGCAAGGACAAAATGAAGGGGCTGCGAGTCTCCACCTTCCACACCATGGGCCTGAACATCGTCCGCAAGGAGCTGAAATGCGTTGGCCTGAAAAGTGGTTTCTCCATCTACGACAGTGCCGACAGTCTGGCCTTGATCAAGGAGTTGATGAAAAAGACCTTTGGTGACCCCGGCAATCAGGTGGAACAGGTGCAATACAGCATCTCTCGCTGGAAAAATGCCTTCGTGCTGCCGGAACAGGCCGCGCAGGAGGCCCATGACGCCCACAGCACCGCAGCGGCTCAAATCTACGCAACCTATAACCACCACCTGAAGACCTATAACGCCGTCGATTTCGATGATCTGATCATGCTGCCGGTGATCCTGTTTCGGGAAAACCCGGACAAGCTGGCCGCCTGGCGGGAACGCATTCGATATCTGCTGGTGGATGAGTATCAGGACACCAATACCACCCAGTATGAACTGGTGAAACAGCTGGTCGGCGTGCGCAACTGCCTGACCGTGGTGGGCGATGACGATCAATCCATCTATTCCTGGCGCGGCGCCAACCCGGAAAACCTGGCGCTGTTAAAACAGGATTTTCCCAACCTGCGGGTTATCAAGCTGGAACAAAACTATCGTTCCACCGGCCGTATCCTGCGCGCCGCCAATGCCCTGATCAGCAACAATCCCCATGTCTTTGAAAAGCGCCTGTGGAGCGAACTGGGCAATGGTGATCCGTTACGTGTGATCCGCTGCAAGGATGAAGAACAGGAAGCCGAGCAGGTCGTGCATGAATTGATGCACCATCGTTTTCGCCATGGCAACAAGTTCAAGGACTATGCCATTCTTTATCGCGGCAACCATCAGTCACGTTTGTTCGAACGGATGCTGCGTCAAAACAATATCCCCTATTACCTGAGCGGCGGCACCTCCTTTTTCGCCTACACCGAAATCAAGGATGTGATGGCCTATCTGCGCATGGTGGCCAACCCGGATGATGACAACGCCTTTGTGCGGATCATCAATACCCCGCGCCGCGAACTGGGACCCGGCACCGTGGAAAAACTCGCCGGCTACGCCCACATGCGCGGCAACAGCCTGTTTACCTCCTGCTTTGAAATCGGCTTGCAACAGCACCTCAACCAGCGCGCCTGTGAAAAACTCAACGAGTTCGCCAACTGGATCGTCAGCATGGCGCACAAGGCCGAAGAAGAGCATCCCATCGAAGCGGTGAAATCCCTGCTCTTGAACATCGACTATGAACGCTGGTTGCTGGATACCTGCAAGGATGAAGTAATCGCCAATCGCAAGATGGATAACGTCAAGGAATTGATCACCTGGCTGGAGCGCATGCACAAAAACGATCCTTCAGCCTCACTCTCTGATCTGGTCAACAAACTCACCCTGATTGACATGTTGAAAGATGATGATGAGGTTGGCGATCAGGTCAGCCTGATGACCCTGCATGCCGCCAAGGGCCTGGAGTTTCCCCATGTCTTTCTGGTGGGCATGGAAGAGGAATTGCTGCCCCATCGCAGCAGCATTGAGGAAGAGACTATCGAAGAGGAACGGCGTCTGGCCTATGTAGGCATCACCCGCGCCCAACGCTCCCTCACCATAACCATGGCCGTCACGCGCAAACGCTACGGTGAGAAGATCGACTGCCAACCCAGTCGATTCCTTGATGAACTGCCCAAGGACGATCTGGAATGGGCCGGACAAAATGTCGTGGTGGATGAAGCCAAGCGACAGGAGAATGGTCGCTCGCAACTGGCGATGTTGCGTGGATTGTTGTCAGAAGGATAGAAAGCAAAGATGACGCTTGCTTTTACAAGCAAACATCATTGTTACCGACATTTAGTATTTTGAAGCATCCTGTATCAAGCGCATATTCAGCGAATAAATTTCCAGGATATTTTTGACGCTGATGACAGGCTCATTAATCGTATTTTTCCACAGCACGCTTCCGTCACTGCCGTATATAATCGCTCTTTTCGGCGGGTTATCCGGACGATTCAATATTTCTTTTGAATATTTTATAATCTTTTTATTTTCAAAATAATATTTATAAACGACAGAAAAAATCTCATGCCCGGCACTGAACTCAACCAGCACCAACTCTTCCCTTTCCGGCTTGTAGAAAAAAACTACGCTTGGTGGAACGCCTTCTGATACTTCAACATGCTGTTTTATTTCCAGCTGATACAAATCATCCCTGGCATCATCAATAGCCTTGACTTTTTTGTTTGCCTCACCGATGGCAACCTTGTCTTCACCATAGGAAACATTTATTACTGCCATAAAACAAAAGAACAAAATTGTTAGTTTTTTCATAACATATTCACCTAGTTATTGAATATTGATCGTCTTTGCAATATTTTCCGATGCTTTAAAATGCTTTATAATTTTTTTCTTTTGCTCAGCAGTAACATTTTTTACGATTCCCATCCATAATTCTTTAGCCGTTCCTATCTCCACCCAACTTGCATCTTTTTTAACCTTACATTTGTATTTCTTATTTATTCCACCTTTTTTATATTCATAACTATCTGCCTTACCTGCCTCACTCATGCACTTTGCAAGCCAAACTCGACCACTGGTCGTTGCCGGTACACCTTGCAAATGAATTCTCTCCTTTCTAAGACGAAAAGCTTTATTAACACAATACGAATCTCTTTTAGCCCATATTTTAGATGAGAACCCTTTATATCCAGCCATTTCATCCATCGCTCCTAACCAGAAGTCTGAATGAGCCTTACCTTTGTTATCTATCCACTGAAGAACGCCTAGGTCAACTGCAAGACCATAGTGATGAAACGACTCACCCGGACCAGCACCTGAAGCCTTGGGATCTTTCTGTCGTACAATAATTTGGTCCTGGAATGTTCTATATCCTGCACGCGCATTCTGTAGAACACCCAGAGCAAAACCAAGTTTATGCATTTCCTTAATAACGTTAATTATCACTATTTTAAAATCGGTTCGCAATTCGGCTGGAAGCGTCGCAATACATTCCTCTACAGTTTTAGTTGTTTTTACATACGTAAAACTCGTCCCGGGGAAAGTCAGCAAGTCAAGATTCGCCGGTACTGCTGTTTCATTGAGCTTTCTATGGGTTCCCTTATCCACCGAAATCAAGCCATCGGGGTTTGCCATCCCGACAACTTTTTTCTGAAAGGCTTTAATTGCTGCAACGGTTTTTGAGGATGCCGGGTTCTTGCCCAGGTCGCCGTCTTCTTTTAACTTTGGAAGTGGAGCAAGAAGTTTGATGCATTGATTTAATGCTTTTTGTACTGCCTCGATATCCTTGGATTCATTCTTTCCACCTATCCCTACTGATCCAGTCAAAATGAGTTTTGCCATTTTCTTTCCCTCTAGAAAACAATATATATTGGTTAATTTTCAGCATCGGGAAAACAAAGCGGCCATTTTTTTTGACCCGTTGAAATTTGCGTCCTTTCAACATCCTGATTCCCTAATAACCCTTATATAATGTAAACACGTGTTAATGTCCATGCTCAAGATGGTAGTACTATCAAAAAATATCCTATTGCATCCCAATTTGTTTCCGATTCAGAAACAGAATCCTTTCCCATCCAGCACGTGAAATCGACCTGGGGCCGATTTCCCGCGAGAGAGTCACCGATCGCATGGCATCAGAAACAGGGAACTGAGAGAAGGCTGACGTTTACTCGCTGATCCGGTGACAACAACCATTCAGATAATCATCACCTTGCCTGAATCGTACTTCATATCGATAGCTGTCATCAGACATACCGTCACTGCATTGCCCCGTTTCTGAAACAGCGATATCCATTTTTACCTGATCGCTGTTACGCGCCGTCAGGATCAGCCATTCGTTTGTGTTGTTGTGCGAGGTTTTTATCTTTTTGATGGTATAAGCCGACTCAGCATCATTAAACATTTTGAGATGGATTACTTTGCCTTTGCGATCCAGACTCCAGAACGGTTCTGTACCCAGACATTTGAGTTCTTCCAGCAACATCGGTGCGGTGTTGTTACGTTCGCGCAGGAATCGCGCATTGACCCAGCCTTCACTGTTGCCATGCCTGACCTTGTACCAGGTGGATGATTGATATTTTTTCTGCTCGCCAAGCCAGAGAACCTGTTTGGCATTGTGGGGAATGGTCGCCGGCACCAGTGCCGAGGCGGGATTGGCTTCAGCACGCAGATTTAATGCATCATCTGCCGCCACATTGACGACTTCGAACACCGCAGCCATCGTTGGTGGCATGAAACAGAACAAGACAAGCCACAGAATGATTCGTGTTGATTCGCGCATATTACTTATCCATATAATTATTGCATCATGCGGGTCACAAAAAAGGCCGCAATTGCGGCCTTTTTTATCGGTTCAGGATAGTAATAATTACTTCCCTTCCTTGATCATGTAATCCACGATGTCTTTGACAACCTTGTCACTCAGGCCGGCATTACCGCCCTTGGCCGGCATCTGCTTGAAGCCTTTGAGTGCGTTGGTGTAGAGCTTGTTCTTGCCCTTGGCAATGCGTGGTTTCCAGGCCGCCTTGTCGCCCAGCTTGGGGGCGCCCAACACACCGGAACCATGACAGCTGTTACAGGAGGCCATGTAGTCACCCTTGGCATCACCACCTGCAGCCTGGGCTTCCACCTTGCCGGTACGTACCTTGCCAACCGGTTCGATACGCTTGTCAATATTGGCCATCACCCGCGGATCGGTGCTCACAGCCGGGGTTTCCCCCTTGGAAACCATCCGTGCCGTAACAATAATCACAAACATCAGCACCAATAACCCGGCCATTACTGACCAGAAAGTGCGCATAAACACATCATCATCATGACTCACAATCTTCACCTCAAAGCTTGTTGAAATATCGGTCGGACCGGCCCGTGCAAGGCGCCCGCCGCCAACGGCGGCCTCAAGCCCGAATAAACCGCGCAAGTATACCGGGAATGGGCGCTGGACAAAACCGCCAGAGCCTATTTCCACTTTTGGTCTTTTCCGCTGGACGGCTGCGGTCCAGCCCGCTAAGCTTATCCACCTGAAAAACACCCGGATATGGCCCGGATCAGACATTAACCCGGCCACCGAAGGCCGGGCCGGTGGTAATAATATCCACCAGTGTCGCGCCACGGCCGGCGTGCAAATCTTCAGTTTTAAAATGCGCCCGTAGCTCAGTTGGGCGAAGCGGAAAAAGAAAGAGTGACTTAATGTCACTCTTTCCCGCTGAGCGCCCGGCCACGGAAGGCCGGGCCGGTGGTAATAATATCCACCAGTGTCGCGCCACGGCCGGCGTGCAAATCTTCAGTTTTAAAATGCGCCCGTAGCTCAGTTGGATAGAGTGTTGCCCTCCGAAGGCAGAGGTCACAGGTTCAAGTCCTGTCGGGCGCGCCATTTTCCAGTTCTACATCGTTCCGGTTCCCGAAGCCTTCCATGGCGTGATTGTCCAGCTCGACAGTCTCATAGAACTCCTGCAGGTTTCATTAATTAAGTTTCGCCTCAAGGCCATGGAAGTGATCGATAAAATTCATTCACACGATCACGACGACTGATCATAACCGCCTCGCTCACGCGGTCACCCGACGCTGTTATCCCGCCGATACTCTTTGGGGGTCTTGCCGGTCCAGCGCTTGAAGGCGCGGTTGAAGGAGCTTTGCTCCGAGAAGCCCAGCAAAAAACCGATCTCGGCCAGTGACAGGTCACTGTTCTGTAATTTGTTTCTTGCCAGTTCGGTACGCACTTCATCCAGCAGCTCAACAAAGGCGATACCATTCTCTTCCAGCCGCCGCTGCAGGGTGCGCGGACTCATGTTGAGTTGTTTGGCGATGGTGTCGCGCTGTGCATCACCGCCGTGCAGGGCACGCACGATCTGTTGTCGCACCTGACCGACAAAGTCATCCGGCAATAGTCGTTGTGACATGAGCAGTCTGGCATGTTCATCCATCACCTTGAGCAGTTGCAGATCGCTGTTCGGCAATGTCTGGTTCCAGCTGTCCGTGTCGATCTCTATCTCACCGGCCGGGGCATCGTACTCTACCGTGCATTGAAAATAATCCTGATGGGGTTGCAAATCAGACGGTGCAGGAAAGGGAAAACGGATCCGGCCCGGCGCCCAGTCATCCCGGGTCACCTGACGCGCCCTCTTTATATATATACTGAAGACAAATTCATACGAGTGGGGCGGGATGACGCCGGCATTGGGCAGCATACGCAGGATCACCCTGTCGGCCTGTTTGTCGATCTCCCATCCGATCCAGGTGTTAAGCAGAATCATATAGCGACAAAAATTTTCCATACTGTCACCCAGCGTCGCGGCGTTCAGGGTCAGGTAATCAATACACTTGTAATCCCCGATTTCGACCTGTTGTGCGGTGCTCATGCCGAGGAAGGGATTGCCGGACAGACGGAAGGCGTTTTGCCAGAAGTTGCGCATCTGATTGAAGGTCACTTCGCCATCGGGATGCTCGGCAACAACACGCTCGATCTCCGATACCCGCAAGAGTTCATCGGTATCCACCCCGGCCTGAGCACAGGCCTTGAGCACCATGCGTACGGTGATTGTCGTATTTCGGTGTTCCGCCATTACTGGTCTTTTCCCCAACGTTGTCTCATCCGGCCAAAAACCCGGCCCGTCCGGTCAATAATCCTCGCTGTGCCATGGCTATTCTTATAACCATCCAGCCGGTTCACCGTTGAACCGACTGACACAACCAGATAACCATAGCAAAAAAGGAGTCAAAAAATGAGAAAATTAACCGGAATCATCCTCCTGGGTCTGGCGGCCGGTGCCGCAGGCTGCTCAAAGCCGGAGCTCGGTGTCGCGAAGTTTGCTGACGGTCAGGTACAACACGTCGTATCCGCCAAAGACATCCCGTGGAAGAGCTGCCCGCCCCATCTGCCCAAAAACTGCGAAATCGCCATCCTCTCCGGCCATCCGAAACAACCGGATATGTTCACCGTCCGTTTCCGTGCACCGGAAGAGATGTATATGTCCGCTCACACCCACCCCAAAGATGAACGGGTCACCCTGTTGCAAGGCACGGTCCGCGTCGCCTTCGGTGAAGGGGCGACCCGTGAAGAGGCGCGGGTCTTTGGTCCCGGCGATTACTACATCAACAAACGTGGCGCCGTACACAAGGTATGGATTGAGAAAGGTGCTGTCCTGCAAATCACCGGTATCGGTCCCTGGGAAGTCCATTTTGTCGACAAACACTGAGCCACACCGCCCCATTGAATTTAAACAGGAGAATTCATCATGCAATTTGCCAATCTGTTAACCACCCAACTCGTTGGTGCAAAAGATACTGAAGTCGTCGTCAGCCATGTGAGCGTGCCGCCGCAAACCAGCCTGCCCATGCACTGGCATCCCGGTGAAGAGTTTGCCTATGTCCTTGATGGTTCATGCGTGCTGCATCAGGAAGGTGAAGAAGATCTGACTTTCCGCAAGGATGATGTGGGTGTGGTGCCTTTTAAAAAGGTGCACACCATTGAAACACTGGACGAAGCCGTCACCATGGTGGTCTTTCGTGTCCATGAAACCGGTCAGCCGGAACGCATACTGGTGGATTGAAACAAAAATGGACGGAGGGTCTTGTGCCGGCCAACCCGGCTGGATTCAAGCGCCACTCCGTCCATGCTTTATTCCTTCTATTGACAGCAGCAACAGTCTCAATAGATACCGGGAATAAATGCGGCGATCTCTTTCTTGTATTTGCGATAGGTCTCGCCAAACTTTCTCGTCAAGTCACGCTCTTCAAAGGTAATACCGAAGAATATATAGAGGGTGAACAACATCGCCATGACCAGATGGCCGGCGCTCATCACCGGCACCGACCACATCCCCACCAGAAAACCCAGCATCATGGGATGACGGCTGTAGCGATACATCAATCGGTTGGTAAAGGGTAAAGGCTGATAGGGTTGATTGCGAAAATAGAGATAGACCTGACGCAGCCCCATCAATTCAAAATGGTTGGTCACAAAGGTGGCCAGCAACATGTAAGCCCAGGCCAGGGCATATCCCGCCTGGAGGACGATCTGCAGCGTGGTGTTTTCAACGGCCCAGACAGTACCGGGCAATGACTGCCAAAAGTACACAGCGAGAATACTCATCACACCGGAGAACAACATAAAAGTGGCGCGCTCCGCCGCAACCGGCAAATAACGACTTAACCATTGTTTGAACCCGGACCGGGCCATGACGGTATGTTGCACGGCAAACAAGACGATCAGCGCGATGTTGACCAGTACGGCAGAAGTGGTTGATTCCACTTTCACACCGCTCACACCAACCGGAACCAGTCCGCCAAAACCCAGGATCAACCAGAACAGACCGACACAGCCCGTCACATAAGCGACCATGCCATAGGTCAATACACTCAGGCGTTTCAGCAATCCGCTCGACACAAACGGTAATTCATGGTTGGCGGTATATTCAACAGCAGTAGACATAGTATGACTCCTTTAAAATTTATGTTTAATTGGTTAACAGACCAGACCGTTTTTAACCGTCAGGCAGGGATTGTCGTGCCGGCGCAACACCGGCCGACCGTTTAAAAACCAGTCCAGGGTATACAGGGCGCGACCACGCGGTGTGGTCGGCACGCCGATTGATTGTTTTTTTGTCACTTGCGGCACATGGCCGATCAGTGTGTTCATGGTGTCTCTCCTTGTGGTGATGTATTGGTCAAATCATAGAGAGACGGGCCTTTTCCGATAAGTCTGATTTGTGTAGTATCAAACTACACATTCTGTAGTAACCAACTACATTCACGGGAGCAGCGCGTGGAATACGGACAATTTTGCCCCATTGCCAAGGCCTCCGAAGTCATTGGCGAAAAATGGACCATCCTGATCATCAGAGAACTCATGATGGGCGCCACCCGGTTTAATGAACTGCAACGCGGCTTAAGCCTGATTTCACCGACCCTGCTTTCCAAACGACTTGACTCACTGACACAACAAGGCCTGATCGTGAAAAAAAAGATCCAGGGACAGAAAGGTTACGAATACTTTCCCACCCGATCTTGTCAGGAATTGTTACCGGTCATCCAGTCGCTGGGAGAATGGGGCATGAAGTGGACGCTGTCGAACCTTACCCACAAGGATTATGACGTGGAACTGCTCATGCTCTATCTGCAGCGCAGTATCAAACCGGAAAATCTGCCCGGCAACATCACAGTGATCCGCTTTAAATTTACCGATGTCAAAAACTTTCCCAACTGGTGGATGATGGTGGAAAAAGGCAAAGTCGATCTCTGTACCCACGATCCCGGCAAGGATGTTGATATCTATTTCACATCCAGTATTCAAACACTGGCTGAAATCTGGATGGGACGGGGCAGCTATAAAAAAGCCGTGCGGGATGGCAGCCTGACACTGGTCGGTGACAACAATCTGGCCGACAACGTTTCAAACTGGATGAGTAACAGTGTATTTGCCGACCTGCCGGCAGCGAGTGAGATATAAAACAGGACTGCACCAAACATTCACTGTCATCTGTTCCGGTATTTATGCCACCATAGCAAGCTGACAACATAAAAATAACCAGGACCGACTGTTCTGATGATTCATAAATTGACTGACTGGCTGGATCGCAATGTGCTGGAACTGGGGCGCGAGTTGCGGCTCTCATTTCTGCCGCCGTTGATGGTCTATATGGCCTATGGCATCTCCGGGTTGACCGGCATCGTCGGGGCCTTTTTCGTCAAGGATTACCTCGGTCTGTCGGCAGAATTTCTTGCTGCACTGCTGTTCTGGGCCAATATCCCCTGGGCGTTAAAAATGCCGCTGGGCCATATTGTCGATCTGATCTGGCGTTTCAAATCGGTGATGGTGTTTATCGGTGCGGCATTGATCGCCTGCAGCCTGTTGATCATGATCGGTCTGTTGAGTCGGCCGGATGCCATGCGTGCCGTGATGTCCATCTCCGCCTGGTATGTGTTGAGCGTGTTACTGGCGCCGATTGGTTATGTGCTGCAGGACGTGGTGGCCGATGCCATGACCGTCGAAGCCGTGCCGAATGTTGATGAACAGGGCATGCCCATCGACAAGGAAAAGGTTCGCCTCATGCACACCACCATGCAGACCCTGGGTCGCGTGGCGATTGTCGGCGGCGGCATCATTGTCGCCTTGCTCAATGTATACAAGTTCAGCGGTGTGGAGACCATGTCCGATGCGGACAAGGTCCGGGTCTATGTCGATATCTTTCAACTTGCCCTGCTGATCCCGTTGATCTCGGTCATCGGTGTTACGCTGGGCGGTTATCTTAAACTGCGCGATGTTCGCCGTTTACAACATCGGGGTTATAAATGGACAGAGGCCTGGCGTCTGGTGCAGGGTAACATCGAAAAGACAGCGCCCAACTGGTGGATCCTCATCGGCAGTCTGGTGTTTGCGCTGTTCAGCGTGGTGACCGGTCTGAGTGATCTCACCTACCGCGAGGAGATCGTCTTTATCGGTTCCATGGGTATCGTGTTGTTCCTCATGTTTCGACTGGTGCAGGTGCTGGATGAACAGGCGCGTCGCGTACTGGTGGGCACGGCGATCATTATCTATGTCTACCGCGCCATGCCGCAACCCGGCGCCGGTGTTACCTGGTGGGAGATCGATGTACTGGGTTTTGATCAGCACTTTCTCGCCATTCTTTCCGTCATCGGCGGCGGCCTCGCCTTGCTCGGCATGTTTATCTTTCGCCGCTTCATGGCGGAAAAATCCGTGGCCTACGTGATCGGTTTTCTCACTATCGTTGGTGCACTGCTCTACCTGCCCAACATCGGTATGTATTATGGCCTGCATGAATTCACTGCGGCCCATACCAATGGCGTGGTGGATGCCCGTTTCATTGCCATTATGGATACCGCGCTGGAATCGCCTCTCGGCCAGATCGCCATGATTCCCATGCTGGCCTGGATCGCCAACTCGGCCCCGGCCCATTTAAAAGCCACTTTCTTCGCCGTCATGGCCTCCTTTGTCAATCTGGCCCTGTCACTGGCGCAACTGTTTACCAAATACCTGAATCAACTCTATCTCGTTACCCGCGAAGTCAAAGACAGAACCACCGAACAGATTACGGTCCCCGCCGATTACAGTGAACTGGGCTGGTTGTTGATCACCGTCACCTTAATGGGCCTGATCCTGCCCATCCTGGCGATTGTGATTGTCAGAATGACACCGTTAAAAAGTGCGTAGACGCAAGAACGCTGATTTCAGCGCATGAACCCGGAAAGGCAGCTTGTTTTAAGCCGCCATTAAAAATCCCTTGCACTCAGGATATAGGAAAACGCACGGGTTTTATCCCGCTCGTAGATATTGCCGGCCACTTTTTCGATTTTCGTGCGCACCGAATCAAATGCCTGGAGATATCCCGCTTCAGCCTCATTCAGTTTTGGACACAGTCGTTTCAGAGCACCGACATCGACAAAGAAAGTCACTTCGATAGTCTTGTCATAGCCCCAAAAGCAAACGCGATTTTTACTGTCGTCAAAACTTCGTGACTGGTTCGGAAAACTTAGTTTCATCACCGCCCCCTCCACATCAGGCTGTTGCAAGAATTGTTATATATGTTTTGTACCTTTGCACAGAGACTATGACTGATTGGTACGAAACAGACCATTACTGCCGTTTTTCTCCTCTTTTTTTAATTTTTTTGCCGCCTTCTTTTCCTTTGCGGTCATTTCCGGTTGTTTCTTGCTTTCTTTATTGCTTTTTTGTGCTTTGCCCATGATCTCATTCCTTATGTAAAAGCGATGGTGAATAATCGGGTACGCCCATACACGGCATCATCAATAAATGAATATGCCAAATACCGGCCTGGTGATAGTGACAATGTTCTGGATAGCGCAAGAGGAGCGGCAAGGATCTTGCCAGGACATGAAAGGCTCCCCACTGTTTGGCCTGAGAAACGCCAAAGAGTTGGTAATACTGTTATATAGGGCTTAATAGGGCATAAAGCAACCTTTATATGTATTTGTTTTATCCCATAACCGGAAAGGCCATATCATATCGTTCTTCGGTAATTCACCGACGAAGGTAATGATATGGCGATACCGTTACTAAACGACCGGGCGAACGCAGGTAACAGGTTGTTTAACCATCAATTCTGAAAACAGGTTCGCTTTGGCTGTTAATATGGATACCACCCACCCAGCGATCAACGTGGTTTAATTCCAGCCAATCCTGTTTATTCTCCACCAGTTCCCGCCCGAAATCGGTGAGGGCAATCTGCCAGGTATTTGGTTTCTCTCCCTGTTTCTCCATCACGACAGCCGGATGTGCGGCCTGTGCAAGATCATCAAGTACCTGCCAATAACCGCTGTCACCCATAAAGGCCAGTGGTTCATAGGTGTTGGTATAGGCGCCAAACAGGCGTGCCGCGTTTGTCGGTCCCCGCTCCGTGAGAATCTGCAAGGTCAGGTTTTCCGTCAGGTTCAGGCCGTTGCGTTTTGACGGCAGTTGTTTGAGAAAACGATCCAGCGCGCGCGCCATGGTCGGCATAGCCGGTGTCCCCGTTGCGACCAGATCAATGAGTGGTTGTGGTGTTGATGATCGAATCGCCGCCCAGGCCTGTTTGCCAACAGCATATTGCGCCTCGGTGACCTCAGCGAACTGATCCCACAAGAGCGGCATCGCCTCGGGTGGTAACTGACCAATGCCATTAAACCGCTCCACGCCGGGAAAATGGGTGATGTTAATCATTTTCAACAGCGGTGGTCGCTGTGCCGGGGCATGAAAGAAATCCAGCAGACCAGCCAGCATCAGTTGATCATGGGGATCATGTTCAAACCATAAACAGACCGCATCGTAATCTCGTGCCGTGTCCAGCTCGTGTGCAATTTGTGTGAGATCCGCCAAAACCTGTTCATAGTCAGGCTGATAGGCATGACTCAGATAGGTTGCCCGCAGTTGAATAAATTCCTCACGCGTTGCCGTCTCGATCACCGGACCGTGAACGTAAGGATCAGGCACATTCAAAAAATCCCCGCCAAACCCGGCCACCGCCAGCGGATATTCAATGTCACTGCCACAACGTATATGCAAGGTTTGCAACGCTGTATCCGGCGTTACGGGCCTGCCCTCCGCCACGGCCTCGCGGGCGAGACGCGCCTGTTCAATATACGTCTTCAGTTGTGCCCATGTTTTAAAGCCATAGCCTTTGGCAATGACATGCTGTGCATCACTGAGTTTGCGCTGTTGTTCTTGTGGATCGTTACCTGCACGCCATTGTTTAAGCAAATCCCGGGCGCGTTTTTTTTGCTGTTCCAGCGACAAATGATTCAGCCGACAGGGGTGACCTTCCGCAAATTGAGTTGGCGCGGGTGGACGGGTTGAGAATTGCGCACGCAGCGCAGCAAGATTTTTGATCATAACGACCTCCCTGGGTTCATCTATCCCGGTGCCCGCTTGCTCAGGATGCAAGGAAATCGTAACAATGTAGATAATGTTTGCCGGGCGCAGCCCTTCCCGCGGGCGGGACGCTGACAAACCAGCGTTGCTGTAAAAATACAGGCGGAACGTAGCGGCGTCAAGCCGGGAATAAAAAGACAGACGTGATTAACGATGATACGGGATTAGGCAATTGCCGTGCTGACTATACCCGCCCCTTGCCGACAGGTTGCCCTACCCATGACTCATCAACTGTTCACCCGCTGTTTCTTGCGGTTGGCGATGATATCGAAGATCAAGCCGGAGACAGAGCTGAAACGGCCGACCCGGAAGATCAACTGACTCACGGTGATCGGTCGCACCTTGCGCGCTTCCTTGACGTAGGGCAATAACCAGAGCACCGTGATCAGACGCAAGGCAAAAGAGAGGATAAAGATCCCGTACAGATTGGTCATCCAGTGTATTTCCATACCGAACAGCGCGTAGTCTTTCGGTAAATGCATCCCCAGATATCCGCCGAGGATGGCGCCGAAAAACACGCCGATGCCGACAAACACATTATGAATGGCCATGTACGTGGCGCGTTTGTGTGTGGCAATCAGATCATATAAAAAATTACTCGCACTCAGACTGAACCCCGCCCACACCATACCGGCAAACAGCTGTAACGCGATTAAGTAGTAAAAGTTAACCGAGAAGACCCACAACAACGGCACGACGGGGATCAACAGACCACAGGTAAAGAGTATCACCCGATTGCCAAACCGATCCGCCAGATAACCCCAGCGGTTGAGTGTGACGAACTGCATCAACACCGTCGCCGACAGACAGATCATCAACTCCACATAACTGAAGTTAAGATCACGCAGCATGTATACCGAGAAAAACGGCCCGGCAATGGAGACGGAAAACTGCATCAAGGTAAAAAAGAGTGAGAAGCGGGCGAACTGCGAACCGCGCAGGGATTGCCACCAACTGCTGCTGACCGGCACTTCGATACTGGCCACATTGCCGGTGGGTTCGTGCATGCGCACCAGAAAATAAAACGACACCAGCCGCGCCACAAAGGCAATGGCAAACAGGATCAGATAACCGGTCAGGGCCTGGCTGGACTTGTCAAAGTATTGCAGGATCAGACCGCCGCCCACCAGCGAGGCAAAGGAAGTAAAACTGCAAATACGGGTACGCATCGCGAAGTAACGCCCGCGCCGTTTCTCCGCCACCAGATCCCCCATCAGGCTGCCCCACTGGGGCTGGATCAGATTGCCAAGCACATAGTAAAACGTCACACAAACAATCAGCAGCAACACGTCATGCTCGGGAAACAGCAATGGCAGAATCGCCAGCGGCAACCAGACCAGGGCCTGTAAAAACGCCCCCGCCAGAATAATCCCGCGACGCCGCCCGATACGATGCCCCAACCAGGCCGAAAACAGCTGGGCAAACGAGGCCAACAGGGCCGGCACCGAGGTCAAAAAACCGATCTCCGCCGTGCTTGCCTTCAGAAACAGGGCAAACGGCGTCAGATAGCTCTCCCCTATCCCCGCCATTACCGAATAAGCCGCCCCGTCCCGCACAGAGTGCTTCAATGAGCGATCCACCACCGGATCACGGGAAATACGACGTGCCACATTAATACCTTAAGAATTATGCATGAAAAAGAAGCTGCCTTAGACCGGGTATCGGCAGTTTTGTTCTAAGTTTAAATTCCGATCAGATAAACAAAACGCTAACATAAATTGCCGGTCGGTTTCGTTGCGAAAGGTCAATATAAGGATCACCAACGCCGGACCGGACCGGCTATATTCACAATACCTGTCCCTCCCGGTCATCCAATGGTTAGCACTTGCTTTCGTGTCACTATTTTCTGCCACTATTCAACATCTTGTTGATATTTGTTAAGGAAAACCGTGCGATTTTGCTCTAAAAGAAAATTATGAGGATTGGATTGTGGCGGAACGATTTGTTCCATACAGTTTGCCAATTAACCATTCAACAGGGCCAACAGTTAAAACAACAATAACGGTACAACTCACCGGATCACCAACACCATGTATTTGGCCCTGTCTGCACAAGGAGCCTGATCATGATCACACGACGCCAATTCCTGAAAGGCGCAACCGCCGTTGCCCTGGCTGCCGGATGCGTACCCCCCGTCAAACTGGGCCTGTTTGCCGCCAAAAACGCCTACGCCAAAACACCGGACCAGCTGCAACATCTGTCAAAAGTGGCGAGCAATCGTGAGTTGTTTCTCGGTTACCCGGTGAACATGAATATCCCGCCGGACGGCTTTTTTAAATGGAAGGAAGAACTGTTTCGGGTCGGCGTTGATCGCTTTGCCTATAACAACGTCGGCAATCCCTACGTGCACAGCCATATTCCCTTCAACACCCATGAATATGAAAAAAAACTCATTCTCAACTTCGCACCGAAGTACGGCTTCGATCCGGCGGAGGTATGGGGCTTCCTGACCAACAGCGGCACCGACAGCAATATGCACGGTATCTATATGGGTCGCACCATCCTGGAGAGCCGCACAAAAACCACACCGAAGATCTATTTCACCAAAGAGGCACACTACTCTATGCAGATCCTGCGTGACCTGCTCGGACTGGAATGGGTGGAAGTCGGCACCAACGCCGATGGCAGTATGGATATCAACGATCTGGCACAAAAACTGGCCGCCCATCCGCAACAACCCGCGCTGGTCGTTGCCACCATCGGCACCACCTTCAAGGGCGCCATCGACGATATTGATGCCATACAACAAAAGCTGCACAACCGCGCCGGCTATTTGCATCTGGATGCCGCGCTGTTCGGTGGTTACCTGCCTCACTCGCGCTATGCCGATGATCTGTTAAGACGCAAGGGCAACGGCAAACCGCGCTATGACTCCATCGCCGTGTCCTGCCACAAATTCTTCGGCTTTGCCTCACCGGCCGGACTCTTCATGACCACACAAAAACACTTTGCACAATTCCTCGAACAGTTCGGCCGCGTCCATGATCCGGAATATATTCTGCAAATCCCCGGCACCATCACCTGCTCACGGGATGCGGTCAAACCGGCCGAGTTTTACTACTACTCCACCGAGGAGGCGTTTGCACGACAGATCAAGGATGCCCGATCCATACTGGACAACACCGCTTATCTCTACAAGGAATTGCAAACCCACTATGCCCGACTGCAACCGGTCCTGGCCGGGCCAAAGTCCAACACCATCTACTTCCGCGATCCCGGCGAACAGATCGTCAACACCTACTCACTGGCCACCATGCAACTGGAACGTGACGGCAAAAAGATCCCCTATGCCCATGTTGTCGTCATGCCGCATGTGAACAAACGGGTGCTGGATCGTTTTCTGGAAGATTTGCGCAAGGTAAAAGGGCGCGGTTAGTAGCAGATAAATATCGGCAATCCGTAAAGGAGGACAAAACCTGTCAGGGTATACCGTTTTGTGATGCATCCTGATTTGTAGGAAAAATTCCGGTGGTACGACCGGGCAGTGTTTACGCACACCCCAATGATATTAAAGTTTTTCCGACAATCTTCCTTGCATGGATCGCATAGACAGCCCGTTGTAAAATTCAAAAACAATCATTGCCCATCTATTGAACCATCACAAATATCGTTTCAGCATTTTTCAATCTATTGACACTGGACTTTGATCACGAGAACCTGTAAATGACAGAAATAGCAAAATTTCGTACTGAATTGACCAATAATCGTCCAGATTGACAAGATTTCGCTCATCACAAGATATTTAAATTTGGTGGAAACGGCGTTATGCTGAACATGTATTTACTAATGGAGCAAGGAGAGAATGAACCCTTATCACGTTAAGGGAAATAGCAAAAGATGGCTGCGTGAATTATCAAAACCGCCCAATCTGCATACATCCCAAACAGTACCGACATCGGCTGATCTGAGCAAGACTGAAACTGAACATGACTGTTTTGCTATTCAGGCTGACCGCTGCAGCGAAAAAAAATTTTCGTTCCAAATCAGCAATCGCTCAAAAAGGAAATTCTGCGCCAATCCGCCTGCTTCCTCACTCTTCGATGCGGTTGTTTCGAAACCGGCAACAGATAATTGCTGTATTAAAATCATCACCTCTTCACCAGATACAATAACACCGGTAGTTACGCCGAAATGGTATTTTCCGATCTCATTCAAACAACACATTCAGCATGGACAAGTAAAAATATTGACTTTGGCCGACTTCGAAAACAACCAATATAAGGATGTTGCCACATGAAAAATTTGATCAAATTCAGCCTGATTATTTCAGTACTATGCCATGCAACATATTCGTATGGCGCCTCAACACAGGCAAGAGTAAACAAGACACATGATCGGCTGGTGATATCACTACCTGGTGCAGGCAACCCGAGTGGCAGCGTTACAAGTCACGTTAAAGTGGATACATCAACACTGGAGAATTTTTGTGGCGATGATGATGGCTGTCAGGTACAAATTGCCGCCACCGGGATACTAAAAACGCGAACAGGTACGGTCATTCTCGCTCCGTGGAGTGGCGGCACCTGCCACCTTTTTGTGAAACGGGTTGACAACACCCTGCACTGGACAGTAGCCCAGGATTGTGTTCACACATATATGCTTAAAAATGACGCCAAAGGCTTCCAGCGCTACAACACACACAGCTATGGCATTGATGGAGACGGGATCATCAAAGGCAATAATGTGATGGGTTATGCCGCAGGGTGCTTTTTAACCACATCACCTCCCAATCTTTCCTCCAACAAAGGAGAACTGCTTGCGGACACGGAAATCGGTTTCCATTTTATAAATAGCGGTAAAGACTGGTTACCGTCGTCCCGTTATTGGTCATCAGCAGTGCATGACTGCAAGTTAATAATTAATAATTAACAAACAGCAGTATAAAAAAACCCGAACGAACCTGATAAAAAAATATAATAATTTCTGGAGATGTACCCATGAGTAAAAATAAAATTAAAATTGCCTGGATTGGTTTTGCCGGGACAGTAGCAGCCGCCCTGATCGCCGCAGCAACCGGACTTTTCTCTTCCAAAGGCGGACCATCACAGAAAACACATGGCGATTGCAGCCCGATAGTTAACAATACAACCGGCAACACCGAGGTAATTTGTCGTTAAACCATAAATCATCAATGTAACAGGGATTTATATATGCGTTCCGCAATTGCTGCACTCTTCTTGCTGTTTTTCTCCGCGCCTGTCCTGGCCGAGGATATAACACAAACCACATATGGTGACTGTAGTGCAGCAATTGCCAACAACTCCGGCACCATCACAATCCACTGCAATGACAAAAAGGCCATGGCGGCCATAACCTCCTTACAAAAGCAGGTCGATAAACTTGTTTCCCTAAGTGAACAAAAACATAAAATACTGGTATCTCAAATACAGGCAATCCAGCGTCTGGTCGAACTGAAAAAAAACTCAAACAATGCACCGCAGTATGACGAGGCCATGGACTCCCTTCGCGACGGCGACGTACTCAAGGCATCAGGCATCATAAAGAACCTGATCGATGAGTCAAAATATCAAAAAAACGATGTTGGCAAAGCCGCCATGCACAGAGAACTTGGGGCGCTCTGGTTTGTTTCCAATACCAGGGAATCCATTAAAGCCTACAAAAAATCCTTACAACTGGATAACACGAATATTGAGGCATGGACATCTTTGGGCGCTCTCTATGAAAGAACAGAACAACACTACAAGGCCATTGAGAGCTACACCAACGCACTGGAACTGGCGAAAACAATCACCAACGGCGATGCACAAGGCCAGATCATGCTAAAACTGGCATATCTACACAGAGCTGACAAAGGGACAAGCGCCCAATACATTTTTGAAGCAGTAAATTATTACAGAGAAACCTTTCCAAAAGATTCATATATACAATCAAGGGGTTTGCTGTCATTACAATACATGAAAGCGAAAATACTCTATGAGCAACATGAGTACAAAGATGCAAAAAAGGAAATTGGCATGCTGCTGGCCCTGCATCAACTGTCCGGCGTCAAAGACAACCTTTCCAATGCATATATTTATCAAGGATTAATTCTGAGAAATCTTCAAGAACCGGATGAGGCTCTCAAAAGTTTGCAAGCAGCACTTGATATAGATACAAAAAATGGAAACAAGGATGGAATTGCCTTAAGCAATTTCAATATCGGCAACATCTATTACGACAAACGCGATTATGTAACAGCCGAAACATATTATGTAAAAAGTCTTGAATACTACAGATCGACACAAAATGAAGTTGGAATGGCAAATTGTTATGCATCACTGGGCAATGTCAGTCATGCTGAAAAAAACAATGTAAATGCTCATGAGTATTTCAAAATGAGTTATGACATTTATCTGCGCATTGGCAAAATGAGCCAGGCCGTGACCATGCGCAACAGGATGGAAATGACCCGCGGTCAAAACTAATAAAGAAGTGAGAATATGCCTCTCAATTTCAGGCCGTCGCTTGCATAACCATGTACCGTTATTAGCGAGATATCGGCTCTACCAACATCGACCCACACTTACAATGGAGGTAAGTACATGCAACATCTCATCACAGCAATGCTCATCATCCTGTCACTCACCGCCTGTGACAAACTCAAAATGAAAAAAGGCGACTTCGTCGTCAAGGGGCTGGGGGTAAACTTCGCCCCTTACGATGCAGGCAGCGGCAAGGCCGGTGACTTCATCTTCAACGCGATGGAAGACAAACTCTTCCTCGAATTCGGCGCATCAGTCATGTCACCCCAGGGCCCCAAGGAACTCCCCACCTTTGAATACCGGCTCGATCCCAACGCCTCGGTCATGGCCATCGCCGACGGCAAGGTCAACCGCTTCGTCCACCAGCCGGAGACCGACGACTATGAAATCGGCGTCATCTCCACCCTCGACCCCGCCTTCAGCGTGGTCTATGACCATGTGAAAAATCCCACCATCGGCATGGGCGACACACTGGTCAGCGGACAGGTCCTCGGCAAACCGGGCAACTGGGGCCCCACCCTGGGCCGCTTCGAGATCATGATCAACAACGACAGCACCGGACGATCCTACTGTCCCTTTGTCCATTTCGACCCCGCACTCAAAGCAGACTACCAGGCAAAGGTCAGCACCCTCATGCAGGACTGGGAAAACTTCAAGGGCAACAACGCTATCTATAATGAAGCAGCGCAGGTACTGCCCGGTTGTCGGTATGAGAGTATGGTGAATAAATGACGGGCGGTATGTTAGCGGGTGCTAATATAGAGTCAATATAACAGCCACAGCCAACCTTCTTGCCCGTAAGACCTGAGGGTGACATCAATCATAAAACTCCATGAATCTTTATTTGTAAGACTAATACTACCATTTATGACAGGTAGTCACGCGCCTGAAAGCCTGATAGAACTGGGATATTAGTAATGCCGCTGAACTTTTCTAGCGGAAGTGACTGATGTGCCGGGGCAGTAGATCAGGCATTAAACATGTGCCCGCATTCTACGTTACTTGTTTGTATATCAGACAAACCTAACATTAGAGAAAACCAGGGGCTAAGCGTGATTTCTTTAAGTTATTGACCAACATTTATATCGTTTATATGCCTAATTTAGATCAATCAGTGATAGATAATCTTAAATCAATATTGGTAGCATATCTCAAGACATTCGATGAATATGGATTGCCAGAGTACCTTGATGCTGGTGGTTCTGCGGCTGTATTTCGTGTTCCACATGGTGATGATTTTCGTGTGTTTAAGGTTTTCAATCCTGCCCTATTTAATGGTGAAGAAATTGCTGCCGACAGGAGGAGGTTAGATGTACAACGGCGACTCATCGGCCATAATTGCCCAACGCTAGTCCAGACGTATCGGATTGAAGAAACGAATGGAACAGCCATCATGGAAATGGAATATATCCCATGGCCACAGCTAAAAAGTCTAATTCCTTATATTCCTGATGAATCAATCGTCTCATTAATAACTCAACTAGTCACTGCAGTTAAATATCTGGAAGAACTAAATATTGTTCACAGAGATATTAAACCAGAAAATATCCATGTCACAGATGATTTTACTAAGCTAAAGTTATTAGATCTAGGTGTTGTTAGGGAATTTGATGAATATCACGTTGATGAGGCCGCAATTAGCGACCATGGCAATAAGAGACCGTTTCTTGCTACTGCACAATATAGTTCACCTGAATACTTATTCAGATTAGATGAACCAACAGAACAGTTATGGAAAGGTTTAAACTTTTATCAAATAGGCGCTGTTTTACATGATTTGATAATGAAGAAACCAATATTCCATCATGAAATGGAACTACACAATCGTTGGCTGGTTGCAAAAGCCGTATTAGTTAAAACTCCTTCCTTTTCAAGTTTACCGCCAGATAAATTACCACATCTCAGAAGTCTTGCTTCACGTTGTCTTGTAAAAGATCTCGATGCAAGACTAAACCTTATTGGCTGGGATGACTTTATACTTGATGGTGCAGAAGATCCGTTGACAGCCTTAAGAGGAAAACTTGATAAAGGAATAGTTGGCGCTGGTGAACAAGCTAATACTTCCCACTCACACAGGCTTGAATTTGAACGTAATAACGCTATTAAAAGCATTAAAGATGGTGTAAGAGCAGCATTAATTGATGTGTGCGGCACACAATTACCTCTCGTTGCAATATGTCCAGTTGAAAATGATCAAACACGAATTAAATTTGTGCTGAACCAGATTGAGTATCAGCTTGATATAGCCTGTTATGTAGTGTTTGAGTGGAAGAGTGGATTGTATGAACGAACAGCTGACGTACAACTTGCAGCTGAAATTATAAATGAAAGTGATAATGCAGGCGCCGATCTTGAATACCATATAGTTTGCACTTGTACAACTTCTGAAGGTAGAAATGAAGTAATAATATGTTTAAGCCAAGCAATAGCACGACTTGTCGGATTAGCCTTAGATTTGATAGTGACTAATACAGATAAGGCAGTACTTCATCACTATGATTTGCAGAGAAATTCTGGGGTTTAATCGATGAATAATAGTTGGTGGCGATCAAAGGAAGAATTAGATAAAGACCAGATGGCATTTATTCAGTTACCTCGACATGGAAAACACATGCTTGTTGGCCCCCCAGGCTCAGGGAAAACAAATCTATTATTGCTTAGGGCTCAATTTATCGCAGGAAGTGGTGAAAAAAATGTATTAATTATTACATATACTAGGTCACTTGTAGATTTTATCCGTTCCGGTATAGCTGAATCTCGTTTGATATTACCTAAACAGGTTCAAACTTATCATTCATGGGCGAATCAGCATATCCTTGAGTATCTAGACAAATATGCAGTTGAGAGTGATGAAGATTTTAATGAAGACACCAGGAAAAGGATCCTTGAACTTGTAGTTGAAGCGAACAAGAAACTGCAAACACCAAAGTTATACAATGCCATATTTGTAGATGAGGCACAGGACTTTACGGTAGGTGAGCTAGAAGAATTACTTAAACTAAGTGATAATGTATGCATCTGTGGTGATTCGAGACAAAGCATATATAATCGTGATGGTCTAGATGTTGCGAACAAACTTGGTCTTTTGGAGCATGAGTTACGACGGCATTACCGTATAGGTCAAAAAATTGCACATGTAGCAGATCGCTTGATGCCACCAGCTGATGGAACCCCAACACTAGAATCCACATCAAACTATAATCCAAAAATTCAAGGGGAATCTAGTGCTAATATGCACGCGTGCAAAGACCGCAATGAACAATTTGAAAAAATGACTGACCTTATTAAGGTACAGCTGGATGCATTCAAAGGGGATACCATAGGTATATTCTGCTGCAAAAAAGATACAGTTCGAGAAGTTAAGTCCCGCTTTGATAATTCTGGTTTAGAGAGTATGGTTTGTGTGCATGGTATTGGTGAAGGTGAAAGCTTTTCTAGTGAAAAACCAATTCATGTACTAACTATGCATTCTGCAAAAGGTACGGAGTTTCGTGCAGTACACATATTTGGTGCAGAAGAGATGGCAAATCATCCTTTTCGACGGACAACCCTTGGGTATACGGCTATAACACGAGCCAAAACAGCTCTTAATATTTTTAGAACAGGTGACACGACCCCCCGCTTAGAGAGCGCACTTGCTGAACCTGCTCATGTAGAATTAGATGATATATTTCCAGGTGACAAATGAAAACAGATGACCTCCGTTGGTTTACTTTTGTAAATATTGAACTCCCAGAAGTATTGTTTGGAGAAACTCGATTTATGACGAGAGGTAAGGCCGCACCTTCATTTTATGACTTGGAAAAAGGCGAAACTGCTGTTGGTTTTAACTTCTCAAACCGGGATGCGGGTTATCACCCACCATCCATTATTGTGGTTGACGATAAACACGCGGCTGAAACATTTTCATGGCTCAGGACTTATGCTGTTGAGACATCACCTGTAAGCCAGTTTGCGAGGGTTATTTCATTAACAGATTGGGAGAATTTCTCAAGCAATATTTTAAATATTGAGAATTATGCACTAAGAGAGGACAGATGGTCATCTATTATTGTGGGAGAGGCCTTAGGCCAAGGCGAAATTAATTTAGAATTACAAAATATGCCGATATCTAGAGCCATGGGATGTTTTTCTACCGCAATAGCAAGAACAGAAATTATTCATAATAATAAGTCAATACGACAGGTGTGTATTGATCGACTTATGATGCTAGAAAATGACAGAAATTTTGTCAAACGCACTGTGCATGTGAAAAATCTGAAATCAATATGGGATATCTTGAGGAAAGATATTGATGATATAGATTCTGCTATTGATGCGGCCAAGTTTGTTGTACAAACTGTAATTAATAACTCAAGCGGTTTATCTAATGATATCGAAAGCCTACTTATACAAATTGAAGATTACACAAGGTTAACTAGTGACTCAGTTGAAGAACGCGTGGTGGAATTTCACAAATTGGCAGATAGATTTTTACAAGTATCAAGTAATGATGCGTTACATATAGATTCTTCATCAGCAGCACTTGCGGCAGCAGCCTTTCTTGTTGGTCGAAGCACAAGTCATGTATTTTTGTTACAGAAGGTTAGTCGTAGATACCCCACATCATATGCTTGGTTTGGGTTGATAGCAGGGTTGTGCGGTCCGAGCTACTGGGATCTAAATTGGTCTCGTGCAGCCAAAGGGGTTGAAAGGCTCCTACGCACAACATTTAACTGGAATGACCCACCTGTTGCAGATTTATGCTGGCTGGAATATTCATGGTTCTCAAAAACATTTGATAGAAATGATAGCTTAATAAATTTGCCAAAATTTTTACCCCGGGTTCTATCTATTGAAATTATGCCAGGTGCATCGTGTCAATTAAGATTGGTGAGTGCCGAAAATACTGAAAAAGAAAATCAGTTGTTTAATCATGTTAGCGAACGAGAAAAGGAGTTGCAAATTGCTTTGTCGCATTTCATGGATCTAGCTGAGCATACTAAGGCAGTACTTTACAATAAAAATAAACCAGAGCAACAGAATTTTCAGTTCAAAATAGATATTGCCGATAATTCTGACAGTAAGAAAGCCACACATAAAAAACCGAAAGTAAAAAGTAAAAAAAATAAAAAAGAATAGGAAAAATTATTTTTATTATAGTATTAAGGCAGGTCAGGTAGCACGTTTACGCACAGCAACACAACCAGAACCAACGAAAAGCCGTCATGTCCCCAATCATATCTCCCGTTCCTATAAAACCCTCACCACCACATTCCCTGTTTTTTTGCCCTGTGCGACATACTGATAGGCCGCTGCGATTTCGTCCAGCGGGTATTCCCTGTCGATGAGTGGTTTGAATTCATTCTTCGCCATGAGATCCCGGAGCAACGCCAGGCTGTGCGGTATATCAACGGGCATGGGGAAGATGGTGTATTTTTTTTCAAACGTCCGCTTTAGTAATGGGGCCAGCATGGGCAGGAAGATATTTTGTGCGAGGTAGCCCAGATCCGAGGAGCCATATGCGCCACCGGGTAACAATCGTCGTTTGCACTGAAAGAATGATATCTTGCCGACGGCATCGAAGATGAAATGATAGTTCACTGTATCGTTGGTGAATTCTTTTTGCGTGTAGTCCAGCACCCTGTCCGGCCCGAGGGATTTGACGGCGGCGATATGGCGGGTTGAGCAGACGGCGGTGACTTCGATGCCGAGATGTTTAAGCAGTTGCACAGCGGCTGAGCCAATTGCGCCTGATGCGCCGTAGACCATGACCCTGTCACCGCGTTTCAGCTTGACCTTGTTGATAAAGTTCAGTGCATAGTGGAACCCTTCCGGGCCGGCGGCGGCAGCGGCGTAGTCGATGTGATCGGGTATCAGCGCAATCCTGTCTTCAGCGATTGCCAGATACTCCGCCTGCCCACTGACACCGTTATCATCAAAGCCAAATACCCTGTCACCGGTTTTGAATGAATGGATCGCGCTGCCGGCAGCGATGATCTCACCGGCAAAAGATGTGCCGGGGATGGTTCTTTTCGGGCGAAGCAGACCTGTGACCAGACGCATAAAAAAGGGGATAGCGAGCAGTGTCGCGCAATCGGTTCGGTTTACCGTAGCGGCATGCACCCTGACCAGTACCTGATCGGCCGCTGCCTGTGGCCGCTCCACCTCCCTGACCGTGAGTACCTTCCCGGCCGGACCGTATTGTGTATATACCGCTGCTTTCATTGTCATCATCCCGGTTGATTGTTCAAGGCAAGCTGTGTCATTGTATTAAACGCGCTAATTCGATGCAGTGCAACAAATCAGGTCTTATATGAAAAAAATACTGATTACTGTAGTGTTTTCCTGCCATAACCTTGTTCAGTCAACTATGCCGGGAATTTAGTTACGAAATGACAAAAAATCTGAAAATTGAGACTATTACTTTGTTTGAGATGATAAACAGACCATAACGAATCTATTTTTATATGTTTGGATTTTCATCAAGCAAATATCCCAGGGGACCTTCGTTGGCCACGATGAAGGAATACAGCCTGGTCCTGTCTGGAACGAAAATATTATTCAGCATGCCTGATGGCAATTGCAGGGATCTGCCTGAACCACAAGGAAAGATCACACCAATATTCAATATCTACGACCAGGAGAAATATGAAGATATCGAAATCGCACCTTATTTTTCATTAGCATCGCGTTCATTTTGTTTTGGTTCTTTCCTGGACCCAAGACTAGGTTCTTTACAGCTCAATCTGCTGATACGAGAAACGACTGATAAGACAACAAATCTTTTTAAAAATGATTTCGCTGCCGGCATCATTGATGACCACAACAAAAGCTACGAATCTTTCAATAGCAGAGCAAGTATTGGCATATACGCTCCCAAAACGTTTACATCAGTCAGATACAATGAACAAGAATGGCTGTACTATGAGGTTGATTTACAAAACAAACCATATCCTTGCTACAGTTTTGTTATTTCAGATAAGCACTATTTAACATTTGGCTTTCGCTATAATGATTTTCGGGGCCAAAATGAACCGTGGTACAAAATGGCAAAACAACTCGAGCAATCAATCATGTCCTCTGTCAGAATTGATCTCTCTCCCGGCGCAAGCAGCTGACACGGTCTGTAGAAATCATATATAATTACTGAATGTTTGGCTTTGCTACAGAAAAAAATCCCAAAGGGCCGTCACCAGGCTCATTGAAAACCTGTCGTTTTGACCTCTCCGGTACTGTTTTTTCCTTACAGTTACCCGATGGCAACTGCAAGGATCATCCGGAACCGCAAGGATCAATAATAAATAATGTCAACATCTATAACAAAGACGCATATACAGCAGGCGAAGGTGTACCTTACATCGTACTCTTAAGGCGTTCCTTTTGTTACAGTACGTTCATGCAGCCTGGTCTTGGCACTCTGCAACTTCGAATTATGTTGCGAGAAAGCGGCGATCATACAACGAACCTTTTTAAAGATAATATTCAGGAACAAATTGTTACTGATATTACCCGCAGTTTTGCGTCATTTAATCGTGAGGCGGATATGGGTATCTACCCGCCAACGGAATTTACCACAATAACAACCAATAATCAGGAATGGCTGCGCTACGAAATTGATGATCAGGGCAAGGCTTATCCTAATTATTGTTTTGTCATTTCGCCAAATCACTATATTACTATTGGCTTTTTCTATATTACAGAAAGAGAGCCTGATGAACCCTGGCTGCTTATGGCAAAGCAACTTGAGCAAACCATCATGTCGAGCGTGAAAATTGACCTGTCTCCCAGCGCTAAAGCTTACACGGTCTAAGAAATGATATATGATTACTGAATGTTTGGCTTTGCTACAGAGAAAAATCCGAAAGGGCCGTCGCTTTCTACAAGGAAGCAATACGAAATTGATCTGTCAGGCAGTCGTATCGCATTCGATATGCCGGACGGTAATTGTACTGACATCCCAAATCCGGCTGGTGAATTCAAATCACAGATAAACATCTATGATCAGGGTGCTTTTACAGTGTTAGACGGCACGCCGCACATTACCTTGCTTGAGAGGTTTTTTTGTTATCGCGCCATGTTTAATCCAGGGCTGGCTACATTACAGTTCAGGGTTGTGTTGTTTAAAACACTCGCCGGTTCTGCAAATCTTTTTCTTGATAACCTGAGTGATATCATTACTTCAGATATTACTCATAATTACAAAAAATTTAATGAAGAAGCCGATTTGGGTGTTTATCCTCCCCGGGATTTCTCTACTCATAATATAAATAATCAGCAGTGGTTGTATTACGAAATTGACAGACAGTCAAAACCCTATCCCACCTATTGTCATCCCGTCACTCGTAACCACTATCTCACATTTGGTTTTAATTACCTTTCCGTGCGCACTCGCGAAGAACCGTGGTATTTGATGGCCAAGGCACTGTCTGATGCCATCATGTCTTCTGTCAAAATTGAGCTATCACCCAGTGCGCGTGGCCAGATATGATATAAAGGGTAATAAAGGGAACGGAGGAATTTTTTCCTTAACCCGTTACCACCAATCACCACACCCATCACTGTCCCTGATTCAATCGGTCCCTATACACATAAACGAGTTTCTATCCGCTGTCAGGTCGGGTTTGATAAATAACTGAACACCGACGCCTCGTCGTTGCAGCCATGTACCACCACCTTCCTCGGCCATAAACTCCTGATAAATCATGACGTCTACTGCCCAGCCGGCCCGGTTTTTATCTTTGTTGATGATTATCTCAAGCCAGTTTTTTGCTGTTGTTGATTTTTGCACCAGCCAGTGCCCTGCCAGATAGTCACCGAACGTCTTTGCGCCGGACTGGGCAGAGGCATTGGTACAATACTTTCCATTTTTCAGCAAGACGTCCGTGTTCTTCAGCAAAATCTCAAGAATTTTTGTATCCGTAATCCCTGCCGCCTGTGTTGAATCGCCGGCATAGCAGGTGGTGGCAAAAAGGAAAAGCAAAATGGAAATGGTGTGTGATGTTTTCATAAGTATGGCTGTTGGCTGTCGTGGAACACTCGTCCCGATTAAAAAAAATGCAGAAAATATTATTATCCGGCAAGTTTAACGTCGGGTTGAGAGAATTGCTTTTGGTTGATTTCAATATAGCACCCGCAGGTTTTCTCACCAATAAGAAATACTTGCTGTCCCCTTTTCGCCTGCTTTTCTTGTATAAAACCCTATTGTAAACCCGCTCTCCTCCATGCCAGAATCCCGGCATGGGTGACGTTGAATACCTGTCTGTTATCAAGAGCCTGTCTGACCGTATCGTCAAGACCCAGGGTCCGATTCGTATTCTGGATGCGATTAAGTGGGGTGACGATGTCCAGAAGTCTTTCTTTCAAAACAAGTATCGCCGCCAGCCGGAGGTGGATGCCGGTTATTACCGGCGGAATCCCCTAAGCTACGATGTGAATGAGGTGCGGCGCGCTTTCCAGACCATTACGCAGGATATCCATACGCAGTTGGGTAATCTCGATCCGGCGGGGAATATCATGTTGCGCATGTGCCGTGAGTATCAGCGGGTGCTGGATATGCTGGAGGCGCGGGGTACGCCGGATTTTTCGCTGATTTCCCAGGAGTTGTATGGCCGTTCCAGTGATACCTTTCATGCCGGCGGGCCGACGGTGGCGGATCTGGGCAAGTTGCTGGATCGTTCCCTGCGCCAGATTGACCAGCGCATGTTTCTGGAGGCTTCCCCCCGGTCCATTCCCACGCAAAAGGCCATTCCCATGTTGCAGGCGTGGCTGGATCGGGCCTTTCCCGATCCGGAGGCGAGGGTTCGGGTGATCGAGAGTGACGGGATTGTGGCCGATGCGGCGGCGGGTTCTGACTATATCAAGTTACGCGCCAATTCGTTTTTCAGTGAGCGGGATCTGCAGGGGCTGGAGGCCCATGAAGGTTGGGTGCATGTGGGCACCACCCTGAACGGTCGCCTGCAACCGACCTGTTCTTTCCTGTGCAAGGGCACACCTTCCGACACCATTACCCAGGAGGGGCTGGCGGTGTTTGTTGAGGTGATCTCGTTTAAATCCCACCCGGCCCGTTTGCGCCGCATTGCAGATCGGATCCGCGCCATCCAGTTTGCGGAGCAGGGGGCGAGCTTCCTGGATATCTTTCACATCTTTACCACGGAAGGCCGCTCCGCCGAGGAGGCCTATACCGTGACGTCCCGTGTGTTTCGCGGCAGTACTCCTGAGCTGGGGCCGTTTACCAAGGATCTCTCCTATAGCAAGGGGTTTATTCTGGTCTATAACTTCATTCGTCTGGCGGTGCGCCGGGGCAAGCTGGAGCGCATTCCGCTGTTGTTTTGCGGCAAGCTGGCGCTGGAAGACATGGGAACGCTGGCCAGATTAATGGAACGGGGTATTGTGATCCCGCCCAAATACCTGCCGCCGCCGCTGGTGGATCTGAATGCCATTACCGCCTGGATGGCCTATTCCAATTTTCTGAATCAGATTGATCTGGGTTTGATCGAAACCGATCTGATGCCCATGCTGGAGTAATAGCCGGCAGCATATCAAGCTTAATTGTTTACCTGCCGCTTGTTGTCGCTGTTCACCCTGAATTCAGTTGCCGGCACATACAGTTGATCACTCTACTTGTGCCAACCAACGACAAAGAGCAGATCAATGATGAACATACAGCCTGTATTTAAATCCATTTATATCCTTCCCTTGTTGTTTGCTGCCGGACTGGCCGGGTGTGGCGGTGGTGACAGTAACGGCTTTCCCGGTTTTCCTCCGGTGGAGACGTGCAACTATACCGGCCCGATATCCGGTGAGTTAAATTACAACGTCAATCATGGTGTGAGCGCCGGTTGTGGCGGTGCCCGCACCCTGAACAGCGAGCTGATTGTCTCCTTTGGCGGACTGGGCAGCGAACCCAACATTAAAATCTATCATGAGAATTTCATACCGGGTCTGGCGGCCAATAACAGAACGGCCCATATCGTGATACATCGCCGTTCGGGTGATCCCCGTGAATGGCAAACAGCGGACGGTGCTTGCACGATCAATATCACATCAAATCAGCACAATACTCAAACAGGTATGGTCAAGATCAGCGGCAACGGCAGTTGCAGCAGCCCGGCATTACCGGATACCAATACCGGCGCTGTCAGTAACATCAATATCGGTGTTTTTACCTTCGAGTCTATCTGGCTCCGTTGGCCGTAAGTGGATAATCAGACAAGGCCGGGGCAAAGCGCTATACGATTTCGCTTTGCCCCGGCTGGTTGATGCCGAATCAGGGTGTGATGAGTGTCTGTATCTTCGCGACATCCGCATTATCGATCACCTGATCGTAAACAACATCTGCACGAGCCTTCTGCCGTTCTGACGGTATAAGAGTACCGTCGACAATCTGTTGGGCCAGTGACACATCCGTTGCATTCACTACACCATCTTCGTTGATGTCGCCGTTGTTAATGGCATTGACGTAAATAATAGAGAACTGTGTGGCAGTCTTTGTGCCGTTGAAAACATCGATAAAGACAAACTGGTATGACCCGGCTACGGAGATATCCGGTTTCCAGGTTATCAGACCGGTGGATTGATCGATTTGCATACCCGCAGGTCTGAAACGCAGGCTATATAAATTCCCCGCCGAATTTGTCGTCACCTGGTATGTCAATGTGACATCCACTTCAGCGCTGGTGGGGGGCGTAGAGGTGATCACAACCGGCAGGTCAAGCGGATCTTTCGGGTTACTGCCAGATCGCACTTCATGACCATCCGTATAGCCGTCATTGTCCGTATCAGGATTGAGTGGATCCGTGTTAGATATCTTGATTTCATAATAATCCGTCAGACCGTCACGGTCAGTATCGTATTTTGTCGGGTCGGTATGATAAATCCTGATCTCTTCACCATCCTGCAGGCCGTCACCGTCGGTATCCGCCCGAGCCGGGTTTGTTTGTATACTGCCCGTGAGTTCTTCTCTATCCGTCAGGCCGTCGCCATCCAGATCAGAGGTGGCGTCATACACGACTACGGGCAGGTAATCATAAAATGACTGTTGTTTGCCGCTGTCATGATGTCGACTGTGTACTTCCAGACGCAACACATATTTTCCGGGCTGCATGGTGGTGGTATCCAGCTCACCCACATCTTCATTGTCTTCGCCGCCTTCACCCGTAATACCGGTAGCAAGCCAGGGATTGTCACTGTTACCGCAGAGATAAAAGTCATCACCCCGGCAATAGTCGATGCTGTAGGTGGTTGCCACCCGTTTCTCACTGGTGCCATTGACGGTGCTGCCTTTCAACTTGACTTCATCACCGGTTATAAAATTCCACTGGTATGCTTTTTTGAGTTGCAGACGAACCGCAAGTGGTGAATAGAGCGGGTCGCCATACAGGATACCGCTGACATGGCCTTCGCCCAGCCAGACTGCATCGCCAAGGGGCAAGCCACGCATGAGATAGGTCATGGTGGTCAGTGAGGTTTGACTGAAGGAGTGTCCGCCCGACTGGTGGTGGCTCAGGCTGCCCCAAAAGGCGGTACCGCCCAGTCGGGAGAGGAAGTTGGCGGCATAATCACCCGTGCCGGTTTGCATGTGGCCCTGTTCAAAAGAACCGTTCAGCGCCAACTCGGTTGCGTCACCGTCCAGCTTGACCGAGACCGCATCGATGCCTGCTCCACCATCACCCAGGATTCCGCTGAAACCAACAATGATGCTGGTAAAGTTGAGACCGGTGTTGGCCGGTGTGGTAAAGCTATGTTGTATCGGTTGCCAGTCGGAGTCCCCCGGCTTCAGGTTGACACCCTTGGCCGCACTATAGGTACAAACTGTACCGGCTTGACTGCCGGATAAACCGGTCGGACAGGGAATATTCTTTTCCTTGGGATAATTAAACAGCAAATAGGCAATGACAAAGGATGGCTTCTCGATACCCCGACTCTTGAGTTGATAGGCCAGCGTATAGGTGGAAGGATTTAACGGATCGGTACTCTGTTGATTAATGGTTTGTTGCAGACCGACCCGGTTGCCGGCACGGCAGGATTGTTGTGTACCGTCGAAATTGCCGTTGTTGTAGACATAGCAGGTCGGCTGATCTACCTCATCGGCATTGCTGAACCACACACTGGATGCACCCTCGGCTGCATCATTATCCAGTATCAACGGTGGATTATTCTGGTCAGTGCTTCTGGGCGCCCAGCTGGTCGGCCAGCCGGCCATGATCGCCACAGGATAGGACTGGAAGTTATAGCCAATAAAACCCGGCGCCACGCCGACACACTCGGTATTAATCTCGCGATAGGGGTCAGTGGATGCGGCGCGGCAGGCCGCCGGATCGGCCGCATCCTTACACAGGGTAACCGTGCAGGATGCATCCTTGCGCCAGTTCAGCAAGGTGTTGAAACCACCAATCACCGTTTGACCATCCAGCGATCCAATATAGGCCAGGGCATCACCGACGATGGGTGAGCGGGACGAGGAGTGACCCTGCATGTTCTCGTTGGGATTACCCTTGTTGAATTGTGCAAGACAGTGTGCGGGGGCCTTGCCCTGGGGGTGGTTTTGAGGATAGGCAAAATAGTGATTGGGACTGGTGTAATTACTGCATTCAGGACGATTTTCACCAAACAGTCCAAGCGCATAACGCCAACCATTATTGAAATCACCATAAATTGGTTTATTCGTCTCATAGTTCATAAATACGGATCGACCGGCGATGGCACCAAAAGTTGAGCCATACAGTTTTCCATACCAGCCGTTTTTTTCCACTTCAATGGCACGATCAATCAGCGCTTTTGCCGAGGTCAGGTCAAGCCCATCAATACGACCAATGATGTATTCCAGGTCAACGGCCGGATTAACTTTGCGCATGCCACGACCATCACCAAAGGCAATGGCGCGCTCCTTGAAACTGTGGAAGGATGTATCCTTCTCTATGTAACGGGCCAGCCAGAAGCGCAGATAGTTATCGACAGAGGTTGTTTCGTTTGGTGATGAGAGTGTTGAATTATCAACTTTCATGCGAGTGGGAACGCCGCGCGTGGTAACGATATAGCGAACCCTGGTTGCGGCGGTCAGTGCCTGAATATTCTGTTCGGTATAGATGGGAAGGGAGGCATCGTTACAGGCGGCAGGACGACGTTCGGCATCAACGGAAGGACATATACCAAAGCGCAGGATCTGATCACGTAAACTTTGAAACTCCGTCCAGTTGATAAAATACTGATTTGGCACCTTGACGTGGATCACCTGCTCCTCATCAAGCTTGCGGTGTTTTCGATAGTGTTCACCGACTTGTACCGAGTCGATGGAATTATCATTGACGATGACCAAGACATCATTATTGGATGCGAAGGCAATGCTGTTACCCAGCATTAATAGAATTAAACCAGCAACAACATGACCCCGGAATTTCATCTTGTGATCTCCTTGCCATTTGAATTGGCTATATTTTGTACAGTAAGAGGAAAAATAGTCATCTATTCATCAATGACAAATGAAGACACCATTTAATACACGCTTCGATAGCGCAAAAAGGTTCTTGCACTGCATTGAAACTGTGATGCAGTCGTCACAAACCGGCAAGATTATTGAGCCATGTAATATCAATACACAGGACAATTTATTTTTTAACCACCCGACGCACTATATGTAAGTCTTATTTTCGTGTTCCCTGTCAGTAAATTCTTTTTGTTATATATCGTTTAAAGCATTATCCCCCGCACTGATCGCTGTCCCTGTCGATAAATACGAATCGACATGCGAACTCTATCGCCGTTCTTTATTGAGGATGAAGTGTTTGAATTTCAGGGACGACACATCCGGCCCGACAGGTTCTCCTGTCAGGGCGGCAACATTTCGCGACGTCTCAGGCGGCGCGGGGGAAAACGAACGAGGCAACAGGCAGCAGGGGCTGACCCGGGATGAAGGTCTTCAAACCGTTACCGGTCACGAAGTCCACAATAAAACGATAAGCAACGGGATTGGTCCGGGCCAGGGCTTCGGCCACAAACAGGCATTTCTCACCCTCAAAACGGGTTGGCATGATGTCGGGGTGATATTGCAGGCGATGGTTGGTGTCGTAATTACCGAAGGTGGAGGCGATGCGTTCAACCCAGTCGGAGGGGCGAAATTTATTACCTAATTGGTTGATTCCAAAAATATAAAATCCATTTGTTCTGATGGTCATACTTACTCTGGGATACCTCTTGGTGGTGGGTCATAATTGGATGCGAATCATACATAAACGTAGTTAATAATGTGTGAAAAATATCCACTAAATGAAAAAATATTTTTTGCCGGTATAAGGGAACAAGAGGACCGACACCGGGTCACCGGTGCTTCGGCAAGATGAATAGGGGAACGCGCCGCGCCGGGCTTGCTATATAGATAGAATATGGCGAGAGGGTAAATGACATCCGCCTGTTGCAGAAACGTGCGGTTGACTTACTCCGGAATGGGCAGCTCGACATAAAACTCACTGCCCATGCCCGTTGTTGAACTGAAATCGATCCGACCCTGCATACTCTCCACCAGATGACGGGTAATCGCCAGCCCCAGACCGGTTCCGCCCTGTTTGCGCGTATCCGCTGCATCATGCTGGGTAAACTTGTCAAAGATCATCGGCCGGAACGCTTCAGGTATCCCGGAGCCATAATCCTTGACGGTTATCCGGGCATGGTTGTCATGTGTGGCCAGATGGATTTCAATCGTATTTATTTTCGGTGAAAATTTGATGGCATTGGAAATCAGGTTGGCCATGACTTGCTGGAACTTGTCCTCATCAACCATGGCATACACCGTCTGCTCAGGCATAAACAGGCGTTGTTTGATCTCCATGCTGTCCGCATATGCCCTGTTTGCCTCGACCGCCTGTTGTAATAATCCCTGTAACGGATGTTTGGCCGGTTGAATTTCCATTTTACCCGCTTCGATCTTGCTGATGTCCAGCAGGTCGTTAATGAGACGCATCAGTCGTTCCCCATTGCGCTGGGCAATATCCAGCATCTTTACTGCCCTGGCCGGCAATTCATCAGGCATATTTCCCAGCAACAAGGCCAATGCCCCCTGTACCGAGGTTAACGGGGTACGCAGTTCATGACTCATTACCGAGAGAAATTCGGACTTGGCCCGATTGGCGGCCTCAGCTTCTTCCTTGGCCCGGACAAGTTCATCCTGCATTGCTGTTCTCAGCTTTAATTCTTCTTCCAGACGTTGCAGCAACAAGCGTTGCGTTAACATGTCGCTCACTTTCATGGCAATATCCCTGAACAGGGACTTGTCCGCATCGCTCCATTCTCTGGCATGGGAGCATTGATGCATACCCAGCATCCAGGGCTTGTCGCCCTTGGGGCGCAGTGCGATCACCATTTGGGTTTTAATACTGAATTTTTTTATTTGCGGCGGTGTATTCTCTGCATCAAAGTCATAGATCACCGCACCGGGTGCCGCCAGCACCTCTTTAAAGATGGTCCCCGTGGCATCATCAATGGGAATGATTTCACCACTGGCAAAGGCGCCGGGATAATCCACCGTCGCAGCCTCCACCGGGACATGCCAGCTAGCTGTTTGCGGATCGCATGGATATAACAACCAGGCCCGGTTTGTCTGAAAGATATCCAGCAGTTCATGCATGAGGTTTGACAGTGTTACATCAAGATTACTGTTGTTGGACAGCACATCAGCAATACGGAGCAGATTTTCCAGATACTGACGGTGACTCAACAGTGTTTCGTCAGTTTGCTGCACAGAGGTATGACTCATCTACGGATTTCCATATTCAGTTAACGTGCGTTGACATGACAATAAAAAACGTGGCGATGGCCAGGTTGCACCGGTTTTTTGCCGTTTATTCAACATTTGTTTCACCAAATAAACGGCGCCTGATTATCCGGAGATAAAGTAATAATTAATTATTGCACAGTGATATTCCAGCGTAATGACCCGCCAAAGCAATAAAACGCCCCTGTTTGTTAATATTTGTTACAAGACTAATGGTGTGGTCCACGCAATGCAGGTACCTGAAATAAGGCAATGTGCATCTCACCGGCGAAAACCTGTGCCATGGCGATATCCGATTTGCGTGACCGCAATAAAGATGCACATGCACCAGCAACCGTAGGGCGAGAATGTGAAATTGTGATAAATCCCCCTATTAAATGGAAATAAATCCCTCTCTGGTTTTGATTTTTTCTCCGTCATGCCGATATGCAAGACAGAAGCAGTTACAGTTTATTAAACAAGGGATTTATCACTGAGGGTGCTCTGCGTGAAATCGAAAAAAAATCAGCCGGCCGGGATCAATCGTCGTCAATTTCTTCACCTGTCCGCGCTTGCCACAGCAAGCCTTGTGCTGCCGTTCGGTTTGACCGCCTGTTCTAAGAGCGAGCCGGGAATACGCATCGCCTCGAATGTCTGGCCCGGATACGAATTTCTGTATCTGGCCCGTGCAAAGCAGTATTTCTCTGAAGAAGAAGTCCGCATGATTGAGATGCCTTCCGCTTCGGTTTGTATTGAAGCATTGGCCGCAAGCACGGTTGAGGGCGCCTGCCTGACACTGGATGAAGTACTCACCGCCCGGGCGGAAGGTCTGGATTTGACGGTCGTCACCATTCTGGATATTTCCCTGGGGGCGGATGTCCTGCTGGCAAACCCGAAAATTAAAACCCTGCAAGCATTGAAGGGACACCGTGTCGGTGTGGAACAATCGGCGGTTGGTGCGGTGATGCTGCATGCCGCTCTGGAAAAAGCCGGTCTGCACAGCAGTGATATCACTATCCGGCATTTGAATGTCAACCGACACCGCGATGCCTATCTGAACAACGAGGTGGATGCGCTGGTGACCTTTGAGCCGGTGGTCAGCCAACTCGCGCCAGGCAAACCCGTTACCTTGTTCACCAGCGCGGATATACCCGGTCGCATTGTTGATGTTATCGCTGTTCGTCCGGATGTGATCAAGTCAAGCCCGACAGCAGTACGAAAACTTGTGGCGGGACATTTTATGGCGCTGCGCGACTTTATGACCGCGCCGCAACAGGTCACACCGCTGATGACGCAACGACTCAAGATACCGGCACAGGAGATCCCTCGGGCATACCACGGTATTGAGCTGCCGGATGCTGCAGCCAACCGCAAGTTGTTACTGAATAATCTGCCTGACATGGAAAAAAACGCGACTGAGCTGGCCGGTGTCATGCTAAAGGCAAAACTCTTGCGCAAGGAAATCTCACTGGCAGGATTATTCAATGGACAATATCTACCATAACTACAGCTGGAAGGATAAATACCTCAGCCTGCGTGTAATCCTGCCGGCAAGTATTTTTATTGCCCTGTTGATCATTATCGGCCTGTCGTTGATGCTGGGTTCGATCAGAAGCACCCGTGAGTACAAAACGCAATCAATGGATTATCTGCAACGCGAAGTTGCCCGCTTAACGCGCCTTGCAGCCGGGACAATTCGCTTTGACCCGCAATTACTCGAAGACAGCATCACCCAGTTGTCCACCAATCCCATGGTCAAGTATATCGCCGTCATTAAACCGGATGGCGCCATCCTGTTCAGCAATCAATTTTCCTTGCGAGGCAAAGATGCGGCAACCGTTCTGCCGAATTTTTCCGCAGAGGATTTTCTCAACGTTCAGGACACCAGACTGGCTGAGATCAAATATATCGAACAGCAGCAACAATTTCTCGCCTTAATGAGCTTCATCTATCCGGGGGAAAAAGCCGCGCTGCGCGATCTGGGCAAGGGGGTGGTTTACCTGAGTTACGACATCTCAGACAGTCTGTCCCAGGCCGGGTATGCCAATATGACCGGCAAGCTGCCGGAACTTCTTTTTATGCTGGCACTGGCGATTATTCTCTCGCTGTTATTACATTACTATATCGCCCTGCCCTTGGCGGAAATCAGAGAGGCATCGCGCAACATCTCTTCCGGTAAATTTGATTCGACGATAACCACGCGTGGCCCAATCGAAATTCAGCAACTGGCCGTAACATTTAATAATATGAAACGGCAACTCGCCAATACCATTTCCGATCTGGACCGACATTCCAGTCAGATGCAGGGTATTCTGGATAATACCTTTGACGGGATCATCAGCATTGATGCCGACGGACGGATCCTTTCCTTCAACAAAACCGCAGAAAGTATTTTTGGCATGGAAGCGCACACTGTATTGGGGAAAAATGTCAATGTCCTCATGCCGAATCCCTACCATGATATGCATGACAAGTATCTGGAAAATTATTTGCATGGCGGTACACCGAAAATCGTCGGCGTGGGCCGCGAAGTCGAGGGCAAGCGAGCGGATGGTTCGATATTCCCCATGGACCTTGCGGTGACAGAAATCGTCACCGCTGAGGGCAGTCAATTTATCGGGATTATCCGCGACATTACTGATCGCAAACAAAAAGAACTTGAAACAAAAATCGCACAAGCACAGTTGGCGGAAGCCAACCGGGAACTGGAGTATCTGGTACGGACAGACAGTCTGACCCAGGTGGCAAACCGGCGCATGTTCGATGAAACCATTCCGAATGAATTCAAACGCGCCATGCGTCAGGGCAGTCATATTTCCCTGTTACTGTTCGATGTGGATTACTTCAAAAAATATAATGATCACTATGGTCATCCTGAAGGTGATGCGTGTCTGGTCAAAGTGGCACAGGCCGCCCGGCAACTGTTCAAACGCAGCGGTGAGTTGGTTGCACGCTATGGTGGTGAGGAATTTGTTGTGGTGATGCCCAACACCGATTTGGCGCATGCCGAAGCATCGGCAGCGGCATTGCTGGAAAAGGTGCAGCAATTACAAATACCGCATGAGCAATCCCCGATCACCGCACACGTTACAATCAGTATTGGTATCAGCTCACTGATACCTGACATGTCGTGCAGTGAAACAGATCTGATACAGGTGGCCGACAGCGCTCTTTATGCGGCCAAGAAAAACGGTCGTAACCGCTATGCCATTGCGACTGAGGCGCCACAACAGAATATCGCCCTGCTCGACTCGGCCCGCCGGTAACCACAACGTATCATCCGCCCCGGCAGGGCCGGAAAGCGTTTAATGCAAATACGACACAGTTCTGCAACATGCCGGCTTTTGTCAGGCAAAATCCCTATTTCTCTTATATAGTTAATAGACAAGCACCCGTACCTGTTGCCGAAGGTCCACTGCCATGCCCCAACTCAGCCGCTTTGCACTTGTAATTTCTTTGCTGGTGAGTGCGTGCAGTTTGCCCGCCCCGGTGCGCATGGATGAACAACTCAGCGGTATCGTGCTGGGCAAGCGGTATGCCTGTTACACGGGACAGCGCGACGAGGCGGTCGAGGCCCGGCTGATGCGGGTGGTGGCCGCACACGCCCCGACCCAGGCAACGATCATTCGTCGGCTGCATGCCTGGGAGGAAAAATACTGCACCTCTAAATCCACGCTGGCGGAATACCTCGACAAGCAGGCCAAACCCGATTCGGAAGAGGAACTGAAAAAACTTTCGACCAGTGTGCATGAACTGATGCACCGTTTTTCAACCGCTGACCCACTGGGAGTAAAGAATCCGCATCGCCCGGCCAAATCCAAAACCAACGGGCCATACTTCGATACCGGTCTCGGCCAACATTATATGGCGGTCTATCTGCCGACACGGGGCGTGATGTATATCCTCATGCAGCGTAACTACAGTTCAGGCATCGCGGATAGTCTGGTGCATGACAAGACAGTCCGCACGCCGCGCTATAACGTCTATGTCAAGGGACGCAGCGGCGGCCAGGGTGTGTTTGATCTGCTGGATGAGTATCATGCCTACTATCACGGCTTTGCCTATCACGAAGCACTGGTGCAGGCACGGCAATACAGTATTGTGACGGAAAGAAAGGAAACCAAATACTTTAACGGTCTGCCCAATGTTTCCACCTACACAAAATACAAGCCCCTGTCGGACCAGTATCTTGCCCACCCGCAGTTCACCTATTACATCCTTACCTATATGCTGGCGCTGCAACAAAAAGCGCCGCAGATTTATGCCAGGTTTATCGACAACCGGCCATTGTGGCAGGCCTTTGTCGATATCCATGACCATTTCGAGCCGCTCTATCAGGGCTATATTGCCCGCCGAACAAAACAGCAGGCCAAATACAAATATGCACTCTCCGCATCACTCGAACAGGAACGCGCCGCACTGGAGCAACATCTGGCCTCCGCCCCCTACCAGTCGCTCATGCGAGATATCCGGCAATGGGCCGGTCAATAGGCATAAGCGGCATGACGCGTCGGCCCGCTGACAGCGGTGATTTCATGTCTGGACGAAAAATATCCAGTGCAAACCACCCCATTCCCCCGTATACTGCGCGTCCTTTTGCAATTCACACCCCACCGGCGCCTTGCCGGTACGAACCACAGGTAATTCCCCGATATGTCTTCTGAAGCCGCTGCTGTGCAGAGTTTTCGTCAACTCGCGCTGATCGAACCCGTCTTGAAAGCCCTGGAGGCCGTGGGTTATGAAACCCCGTCACCGATTCAGGCCGAGACCATCCCACTTTTGCTGGAGGGGCGCGATCTGGTCGGTCAGGCCCAAACCGGCACCGGCAAGACAGCGGCCTTTGCCCTGCCCATCCTGTCCCGGATTGATCTCACTATTCGTGATCCACAGGTACTGGTGCTGGCTCCGACCCGTGAACTGGCCATCCAGGTGGCCGAGGCTTTCCAGAAATACGCCGCCGCCATGAAAGATTTTCATGTCATGCCCATTTACGGCGGACAGGAATATGGTCGACAAATCAATATGTTAAAACGTGGTGTACATGTGGTGGTCGGCACACCGGGCCGGGTCATGGATCACATGCGGCGCGGTACCCTGAAGCTGGACAACCTCAAGGCCCTGGTGCTGGATGAGGCCGATGAAATGTTGCGCATGGGCTTTATTGATGACGTGGAGTGGATCCTCTCCCAGACCCCGACCACGCGCCAAATCGCCCTGTTTTCCGCCACCATGCCCACCGCGATCCGGCGTATTGCCAAGCAATATCTGAACGATCCGGCCGAAGTCACCATCAAGACCGTCACCACCACCGCCGCTTCTATCCGCCAGCGTTACTGGCTGGTCAGCGGCCTGCACAAACTGGACGCCCTGAGCCGAATCCTTGAAGCCGAAGACTTCAGCGCCATCATCATCTTCGTCCGCACCAAACTGATGACGGTGGAACTGGAAGAAAAACTGGCGGCCCGCGGCTATGCCGCCGCCGCCCTGAGCGGTGATATCCAGCAAAAACAACGCGAACGCATTATTGAAAAACTCAAGGGCGGCCAGATCGATATCGTCATCGCCACCGACGTGGCGGCCCGTGGTCTGGATGTGGAACGCATCAGCCATGTGATCAACTATGATATCCCCACCGATACCGAAGCCTATGTGCATCGCATCGGCCGCACCGGTCGCGCCGGCCGCAAGGGTGACGCCATCCTGTTTGTGGCGCCCCGCGAGCGCAACCTGCTCAAGGCCATCGAGCGGGCCACCCGACAGCAGATCGACCTGATGGAATTACCGTCAACAGAGATTCTAAACGACAAACGCATTGCCAATTTCAAACAACGCATTACCGATACCCTGGAAGCGCAAGAGCTGGGTATGTATCAGGCACTGCTGGAAGCCTATCAGCAGGAACACAACATCCCGGCCATCGAAATCGCCGCCGCCCTGGCCAACCTGTTGCAGGGTGACGAACCCTTGCTGCTGAAAGATGCACCACGCCCGTCCAAATCGGCTAAGAGCGACCGTCCCCCACGAGACCGTGGCGCCAGAGATGACCGGCCGGCACGCAAATCCCGAGATCGCCACGACAAGGACGAAGGCATGCAAACCTTCCGCATCGAAGTGGGACACAACCATGGCGTCAAACCGGCCAACATCGTCGGCGCCATCGCCAATGAAGCCGGACTGGACAGCGCCTACATCGGTCAAATCAAGATCCATGACGAATACAGCACCGTCGACCTGCCCGAAGGCATGCCCAAGGAAGTCTTTCGTGATCTGCAAAAGGTCTGGGTCAGCGGCCAACAACTGAATATCTCGCGCCTCGGCGAAAAACGGGCCGGTGACGGGTACAGAGCCAAGCTCTCCCTCAAGGACAAGCAACACAAGGGCGACAAAGGCAAACCCGACCGGGACAAAAACGATGAAGCCAGACCCGCCAGAGGCAAATCGGATAAAAGTAAATCGGACAAGGGCAAACCCTCCAAAGGCAAGTTTGATAAAGCCAAACCGGCCAGGGGTAAATCGGATAAAGGCAAGCCTGCCAGAGGCAAACCCGCCAAGGGCAAACCGGCGGAACGCAAGGGAAAGAAATAACCCTGAATCCGGGTTTCAGACCGGCGGGAGCGGCCGGATGATTTAATCAGTCGCTGCCGCCGCTTTGCCAACCACAGGCAAAGCAACATGAGTAATATTACGGTTTGTTTTGCTGCGCCGGTTTGGGCTGTTCGATCACGCCGTGCAGGGTAAATTGCAGCTCTTCACCACTGATGATCAACACCCAGTTGCGGTAATCATCCCGGCTGTCACAGATATGGCCGCGCCCCTGCAGGATAAGTTTGTAACGGTTTTTGCCACCGGGTTTGGTTTTGAAAATCCCTTCACCGCTGATCGCCCCCTCAAAGCGCATTTCCTTGTAAAGCGTCACGGTGGGATAACCGCGACTGGGCGGACGGTCTTTCAGATCGGTACGAAATTTTTCCACCTTGTCGGGAATTTTCAGGCGCAATACACCATTTCCGCCGAAGGGAACTCCTCGCAGTAATAAGGCCCAATCGCGCTTGACCCGGATCGGACGCAAATCAAAATAATAGAAGTTTTGTAATCGCCTGGGGAGCCCCTTTGTCTCGGGTGAATAAATCGCAGTGAACAGTTCCGCACGATGGTTGAAGTTCACCTGATTCAGTTCTTCCACTTCCCAATCCTTGAATTCCTCGGTGGCCTGATACCAGTCTCCCTCATCCGCACAACAGGCACAGGCCCACACCTGCACAGGCAGTACCGACACCAGAATGACAATGACAAATACGCGTTTTTTCCACATCACCTGCCCAGTTTAACCCAAACTCAATATTTTTCCCGGTCATCCGCTAACAACAAAGAGTGCGGAAAGGACAGGAGCGGCGCTTGCTCAACAAACTCCAGCAACAATTGGAAGCTATCTACGAGATCGATACCCGTTTACAGGTCACCGATTTTCTGATCACTGATCCGGCCGTTGCGAGTCACTACGATAACGGCCCTGCAGGACGAACCTGTCCCGAGAAGTTACTCCTTTCGCAGACCGATGACACCCTGGCGGTGGCTCTCTATCTGGACGCCGGCATCGTCACTCATCTGGAACAGAACGACCCGCTGGCCGACCTGCATGACGGCAACATCCACCAGTTTTGGGTGGCGCTGGAAGGGATCAGCCATTTCCTCTACCTCTGCTGGAACGCCGGTTATGAACGTGAGGTATCCCTGTTTGAACTGGAGCTGCAGGCGGAAGTGGACAAGTTTGTCAGCGTGCTGTTGTTACTGGATGAACAGGTGGACAGCCGACTGTTAAAACGCATCCTCAGCGGATTATTCCTTGAATCCGGTTTTCATCAGGGGCTTACTCAACAGGAACAACGCCGTTACCGGCTGGCCAACCGCTACGCCTACCGGTTCTGCTCGCGCCTGTTGGTCAACTGGCTCGAAAAACGCAGCCGACAGTGGTTGATGAATGTGGTGCGGCGGTTTTATCGACTGACACAGCATTACAAGTTGCGGTATATCCGGCAGGCGTTTGTATCTTGATCGTTGTTTGGTTTGTTTCGCCCACCGCTTCGCGGCTTTGACGCGTATAACTTTTTCATACAAAGTTGCTTTGTTTCGCCCGCCACTGCGTGGCATTGGCGAGTGATGTTGCATTATTCCATGTTGTTTTTTTCCGCCTGCCGCTGCGCGGCGTTGGCGGGTCACTTTCTCTTGCGCGGCCAAGAGAAAGTGACCAAAGAGAAGGCCGCCCTTGCTGCCCTGAACCTGTGATTGGTTTTGATTTTTGCCTGAGTTTGACAAAAGGGCCTTCCCTGGCCCTTTGTCAAACAGCGACATCCTGTCGCCACTCTATCGATGCAAAAATCAAATCCAATCACAGGGCAGCAAAGGGAATGACCACTCCCCCGAGTATCATGTTTAAAGCAGGCTTAGCCATAAACAAGAACCTTGCCGCGAGGATCGGGCCCCATCATCGGCGAGTGGTTGAGATGCATTTCATCATCAATCAATCGCGGCAGGGATGCCGCGCATTGGCAGAGGGGCATGGATGACGTCCATGGATGGACTAATGTCGCGGGAGGCAGGATGCCGGGAGCGACCGCCCCTTCTGCCAATGACAGGATGAAATCCATCGCAAACACGTTTTCGCCGATGGGGTGTCCTTTCTTTTGGTGACTTTTCTTTGGACAACGCAAAGAAAAGTCACTCGCCTCAGCCGCGCAGCGGCGGGCGGAACCAAAGTAACCTTTCAGGTAACGTACACCAGATAAGCAAAAGAAAGTGCCCCACTAAACCACGTCGCGACAGACAAAAATACGGCAAAATGAAAAAAAGAAACGACTAACCCCTACTCCGTCTCAATCCGATTCCTGCCCCGCTCCTTGGCAACATAGAGTGCGTCGTCTGCGCGTTCGAAGAAGGATTCTGCGGTGTCATCCTTGTGGATTTGCGCGATGCCGCCGGAGACGGTGAGGGGGATGTGTTGGTCCTTGTACACAAACTTGTTGCGTTCGATGGCCTTGCGGATTTTGTCTGCGACGCTTTTCGCATCTTTCAGTGAGAGTTCCGGCAGAATGATGACGAATTCTTCGCCGCCGTAGCGGGCCAGAAAGTCAACGCTGCGGATGTTGCCGGCCAGGATTTTCGCGATGAATTGCAGGGCCTTGTCACCGATGGCGTGGCCGTGTGTGTCATTGACGATCTTGAAGTTATCCAGGTCCAGCACCAGCAGGCACAGCGGTCGGCCGTAGCGTTGAAAACGTTCCACTTCCGTCTTCACAGCCTCTTCATAAGCCAGGCGGTTACGGATCCCGGTCAGGGTGTCTGACATGGTTTGTTCGTGTTTTTCCAGGATCTGTTTTTTCAGCAGATCACATTCCTGTTCCATGCGGCGCAATTGCTTGCCGAGGTGGGCAGCCAGTTTAACGGCTTCGTCGTTACGGGCCGCTTCCTGTTGTTTGAAGTTATCCATGTGTACGCGGATGGCATCCAGCCGGTCTTGCACACTGTGTTTCAGACGTTCCAGGTCTGTCACTGTGGTCATGGAGTGTTCCATGCCTTGCACTTCGCTTTCCACCACGTCATTGATGGCTGCTTCGGCCTGCTGTTTGGCGGTGGCCAGGGTCTGGGTGGCATTGATCCCTTCGTCGATGTTTTTCAATTCACCGGAGAGTTGATGCAGATATTGTTCTATGTTCTTTTTGTCTTCCCGGATCGCCTGAAAAATGTCCTGCAGTACTGCCTCCAGTGTATTGACCGCTTTGATGACATCGCTGTGCGCCAATGTCGCGCCAGGTGCGAGCAATATCTGTTTGATCTTGTCGATCTGCGGGATGAAACCGGTCGGGAAGTTGATGTGATCCAGCAGATCCAGCAGTACTTCACCGATGAAGCGGATCCGCTGGCTGCTTAATTCTTCCTTTTCCGAGTTCTTATCGTGCCGGTTCACTCCTTTCAGGGCAAGGATGTGTTCCGATATCTCCCGGATGAGTTTTTCCTGCTGCAACACTTCGCTGCCTTCACGAAAGGCCTTGCGTAATCTTTGCAGTTTTTTCTCAAGGTCATCATCACAGTGGTCCACCAGCATACCAAGGTGGGAAACCAGGGTACGCAGTAATTGCTCGGCATCAAGCCACTGCTTTGCCTTCAGGTTTTGTTCTGCCAGGGTTGCATGGTATTTCTGGCGCCAGCGGTCTTCCGCCGAATGGGCGGTGTCATGGTTGAGTTGCACAGTCAATTTCCCCACGGAACAAGGTCACAGCTTATCCCGTAATTAACGACAGCCAACCCTGTTACTTTAGAGGTTTACTCGAAAGCGCGAACCCGGTCACCGGGCAAAAAAAAGCCGCAGAAAACTGCGGCTTTGGCCTTGCGGCAGGGGACTGTCAGACGCAACCTGTCGGTTTTGGCAGCCCGCCGTATTTGGTGATCGGTTTCATGGGGCCGGTCATCCACTGTTTGAACATTTCTTTTTGGTCGGCGCCAATATACTTGGCAAATTTACGGATCGGCGGAACAGAGCCGTTGTCATCGTAGAATTCGCGCGCCTTCAGGACCTGTTCCCACTTTTCATCTGTCATTTCAAAGCCGTCTTCTGCGGCCATGGCCTTACCGACTTCCGGGGTCCATTCACTCATATCCCGCAGGTAACCGTCACCATCACGTTCTGGTAGACTCATAATTTAACCTCACTATTTTTATCCATTTACAAATCGGGCAGAAATACCCGTGAAATTTTCTCGACATTTAAATATATCTGACTATTTCTGTCAAGATTTAAATTAGCATCTACTAATATAGATGAAGGGTGCTGAATATCAACTATGATGTGGCCGCCGGGGCCCTGTTTCAACCACCCACCCTGATCGGCGTGCTGAAATGATGTTCAGCGCCGGATTTTGGGCAACAGATTCTTTGCCGCGACGTATTCAATTAACCGGGGATGGCCGTTTTTCACTACGCTGTTGAAATACAACCTGGCGTTTTTTGTGTCCTTGTTCAACCAGGCATTGAAGCCGACATAAAAGTTCGCCTCGGTCTTCTTGCAGACATCATCTGCGGCTTTGAATAATTTTTCACTGGTTAATTCGCCCAGGAAATATTCACGCAAGTTGTGTTCCCAACTTGACAAGGTCATGCCGGAACTGTTCTGTAATAAAAACCCATTGGCCAGATCCCGCTTGCCGGTCATGCGGCGAGCCAGGTATTCACGCAGCACATAATAAAATTTATTGTCCATGTTACCCTGCAGATCCACACCGGTGGCGGACAGATATTGAGGCCACTCCGCGCGAAGAAAATGCACATTCAGTTGCAATCGCTTCGCCCATTCATTACCTGCATCAACCTGTAACACGTCTTTCACCAGCGGCATGGTTTTATTCAGGTTTGACATATAGATTAACTGCTGGGCATAGGTCAGCTTTGCGTAATTGCTGCCAACGGTGTCGTGATACTTTTTGGCGAAGAACAATGCCATTCTGCCGCGCCCCAGCAGGCTGTTCAGCTCCACCACCTCTTCCAGCACAGCGGTGTTGCTTTTATCGAGTTTCATGGCGGTGTTGTAGGCCTTCAATGACTGACTCAGGATCTGTTTTTCCATCACGGAACAGCTGTTGCGCTTTATGGCTTTTTTCTTGTACAGCCTGCCTATACCCTGGTGTAAGGCGGCATCCTCGCTGTTTTCCTTCAGGCCGCGTTTTAATACCGCAATACCAAGATCATATTGTTGCTCATTTTCGTAAATGCTTGAGAGCAGTTTATAGGATTTGAGATAGGCGGGATTTTCCCGAACAGCATCCTTGAGTTTGCCTTTTGTAAAATCCGCCCTGCGCAACAGATCGCTCTCATTCTTGATGAGGATCTTGATCACTTCTACAGCGGAGGGTGGCGGCATGCTTGCATCATCCACCAGATTGGAGGAGGTATACAGTGTTCTCATCTCATGGAGAATATCGCGGTTATACAGGATGAAATTTTTGATCATGAAGTCATAATGAATAACCTTCATCCGTTCATCATTCGGCACCAGGGCAAGATAGGCCTTTCCCTGTTGATAAATCAAATCCAGCAATAGTGGTGAACGACGATTCTCATAGGCATTGATATACTCAAACAGCAATTTGCGGTTCAGTTCGATATTATCCGGATCGGATTTCAGCTCCTGCTGAAAGGCAAGGACCTTGTCACCCAGGATAAGCGCTATTGAACTGTCATCGTTATTCCGTTTGGTACTGACGCCGCAACCTGTTGTCAGCAACAACAGTAAAGCCCAACCAATCGCCGCCCGTCTCACGGCGCATACCCCAGTTTTTCTGATTTAAGCAGCGCCTTTTCCGATTCTGCATAGCGATCCAGCATGCCCAGTGCGATGCCCATGATGTAATAGGCCCGCCCGTTTTTTGCATCCAGCTTGATGATCTTTCTGGAGACTGCCAGTGATTTTTCATACTCGCCCATATCGATGTGATGCTCGGCCAGTTCCGCCATTGCCTTCAGGTCAAGGGGGTTTTTCCGTAATTTATTCTTTATCTCGTTGCGTGCGGTTCGGGTTTTGTCATAGACCAGTTGTAAATCCCATTGGGATTTGTTGATGGCCTGCACAATGCTTTTACGGAATTTTTCAAACTCCGCCAGACGGACCAGATGATCAGTAAAGACATATTTACTGGACACGACCGCCTTGTCAGCCGCGATCGTATGGCTGTGAGTGGTCTTAATCCATTTTGAATTGTGTTCCAGCGCCTTGTTATCGAATTTCACCGCATAGCTTGCCGATGGCAAATCATAAATATTTTTCAGTGAAACGGTAAAGCTCAGCCCATATTGGTAATCATGCACTCGCTCTGTCTGTTTGATCAACTCATTCACTGAGGAAAAGAGTTTCGCAACAAAAAACACATTGGTGTGATATTTGAGCAGTTTTTTGTTTTCGTTATAGGCATTTTTATATACAACATCCAGGTTGATGGTCAGTGGCTTGCTGACATCCTTGTGATCACTGTATTTGATATTTTTAATCTCACCGTCATTGTAAACATCCTTGATAAATTTTTTCACACCCTTTTCCGGTTCGGACAGCGAATTCAGATAACCACGCCAGTAGTTGCCCACCGCACCGTACAGGACAAACGTCACGCTTTGGACAATGTCATCCCCGACATAATGATACCGGTTGGTCACAACCGCATTGTTTAGTGCGGCGGCAGAAGCGGGGATCTGCTGCAATTGTCCGCCTTTACCGTCGATGACAAACGCTGTCCTTGTTTCCAGTGTGGTATGGATCCCCGGGAACTGTGCCTCTGAGCCGCTGGTATCCATCCAGATATCTTCATCCGGAATATAGGTGATCATATGTGAAAACTGCATGGTCGGTATGTGTTTATCTACCTCCATCTCGGGGAAGGTGCGCAGGATGGCGGGGCGGGCGTTGATTCCGGCCGCGCGCAACAGCGACACAATCAACACCGTTTGATCCTTGCAATCACCGTAGCGGTTTTTTAACACGATACCCGGCTGATGCGGGGTATAACCGCCCCTGTTTAAATGTGCGCCTACATATCGCACGTTGTCCTGCATGTATTTGTAGACGGCCTTAATCTTCTCCTTGCGGGTCTTTTTACCCTTGACGATCTCTGCCGCCAGGGCGCGCAGTTTTTTATCCGGTTTGAGGACCGGCTCATAGATCTGCGCCGCCCATTTATCCACGTCCTGCCAGGATTTAATCGTACTCATATCCAGGTACGGCAGCAGTTTGTCAAAGGTCTGCATACCGTCTTCCAGTTTGAGTTTAGGCAGGTTGGTCAGCGTCCAGCTGCGCCGAATACGTTGGCCGGGCAGTTTTTTGGTTTGCACTACATCCCCGGCATTCACGATTTTATATTTGAAGTATTCGCTTTCCGGCATTTCCAGCACGATTTGTGATTTGCGCGTCCTTTCCACACTCAGACTCTGTTTGGCGATGGAGTAATGGAAATGATGAAAAAAGGGCTGCTTCATCCAGTACTGATCCATGGTCTGCCGGACTGTCTTGCGCGACAGCTGATACTCGATGATGGTATTTTCGGCAATGGCCGGCAGGGAGAAAGTCAACTGTTTACGCTCGCCGAAGATATAGTTTTCAGCAACGTCCTCGATTTTCATGGCATCGCGCTCAACATTGAAGACCTTGCCGTCAGCAGTGATCAGACGGGCGAAGTCAAGGCGCATGTCGGAATAGTAGCTGTTAAAGCGAATACTGATCTGGCTGTAATCATCGGCCGCCGATTTGTTGAGAATTTTAACGGCGATATACTCTTTCGAGTCGAGATTGCCTTTGCCGTCAGAGCTGACCAGGAAATAATTCAACAAGGCCACCGAGCCGGCCTTTTTGTCTTCTTCTGACGGTGTATACCCGGCAGTAATGGTTGCTAACGGTGGTGCGATACGCTCCGCTGCGGCCTGCACTGTCTGTGCCAGTATCTGTACCAACAACAGGCCGCTTAAGACCGTTAGTAAATGAAATTTCCTTTTCCCGGACATTCTCCCCCCCTTCCACGAAAACTGTTCAAGTGTTTATCTTAATAGCTGCTCACGATTTATAAAACAGCTGTATGCATTTTTTCCACCGCCGGTCGGCTCCTGTTCCGGCAGGGGTCCTGCAGCCGGTGCCGCCGTTTGCATCAACACGGACCGATGCGCCTGGTGTTTATCGCCGCTACCGTTGCAGGCAAATCTGGCCGGCCGATCTCTTTTCGACTATTCTGCACTACTATATAGAACAGTCCGGACATGTCCGCCGTGTATAGCCGACTCGTCACAGGACAACCTCGGGCAACCATCACACAGGTGTTTAAGGTAACCATGCCAACTCAGAGCAACAATCTGCAGGGTGACGTCCTCAGCGGCCTGCAACCGATCATCGGTTTCTTCGGTAATTATCCCTTTATGCAGTCCCTGGTGATTTTGGTATTGTTCCTGTTCATCGCCTATGCCACCCGTACCGTCCTGAGCAGGGTCCTGGGCAAAATGGCGGAACGCACCAAAATAAAGTGGGATGATCATGTGGTCGGCCTGTTACAACGTCCGATTTTTCTGACCGTCCTGTTGCTGGGTTTGCTGACGGCTGTCTTGCCGCTGAAATTCCCCGCCGATTTGGTGGACGTCGTGCAGTCCATTGTCGCCACCGTTCTGATCGTGGCCTGGACCCGCTTCCTGATGCGCCTGTCCCAAATCATGCTGGCCGGTATCAGCAAGAATACCCGCACCCAGTCCCTGATTAAGCCGCAAACCCGGCCTTTGTTTGAAAACCTCGGTTTTATCCTGATCATCATCATCGCGATCTACTTTGTCTTCCGCGCCTGGAATATCGACATGACCGCCTGGCTGGCCTCTGCCGGTATCCTCGGTATCGCCATCGGTTTTGCCGCCAAGGATACTCTCGCCAATCTGTTCTCCGGGGTGTTCATTCTGGCCGATGCGCCCTACAAGCTGGGTGACTATATCGTGCTGGATACCGGTGAACGGGGCAAGGTCACCGCCATCGGCCTGCGCAGTACGCGCTTGCTGACCCGCGACGATGTGGAGATCACCATTCCCAATGCCATCATGGGTAACAGTCGCATCACCAACCAGTCCGGCGGGCCATATGAGAAGTTTCGTATTCGGATCAAGGTCGGCGTGGCATACGGATCAGATATCGATCAGGTGAAAGCGGTACTGGTGGATGTGGCAAACATGGAGACACAGGTCTGTCGCGACCCGGAACCCCGGGTTCGCTTTCGCGTCTTCGGCGCCTCCAGCCTGGATCTGGAATTATTATGCTGGGTCGATAATCCAGAACTGCGCGGCCGTGTTATGGATGCGCTCAATACCCAAATCTACAAACGCTTCAAGGCTGAAGGCATCGAAATTCCCTACAGCAAACACGATGTGTTTATCAAGGAGATGCCGAAATGATGGCATCTTCATAACCCGCACGGTGATGCAACACATCCCCTGCTGCAATATGGGCATCACTGCCTGATCTGACAGCCACATTTTGCAGCCTGACTTGCCGCGTTTTTTTTGTTAATCTGTGGCGATTCTTGTTACAACACGGTAGAAAATCATGAGTCAGGAACCTGATTTAACCATGCACACAGCGGAACTGTACCGCGAAGACAACTTTACGGATCGGCGCATCGGCCATATCCGCCGCATGACACCGGTCACCGCCAATGGCGAGGACGATCCCTCCCGTCCGGTGATCTACATCGGTCAGGCGCAGATGATGACAAACATGGGTCCATTACCGCTTTCCTTTGAGCTCGATGCAGCCACGCTGGAAGAGGCCTGCCAAAAATTTGCGGATGGCGCCAAACAGGCGATGGACAAAACCATTGAAGAGGCCCGCGAAATGCAAAGACAGGCGGCATCCCGCATTGTGATCCCCGAAGCGGGTGGCAGCATTCCCGGCAGCGGCAAGATTCAGTTGAAATAAAACCGCGTCCCGCCGGCGGGATGATCAGGTCAGGCTGTCCAGGTATTCCCAGCGATCATAGGCGACCTGCAATTCGTCGTTGACCTCTTGCAAACGTTGCAGGGTCGCTGTGATGACGGCCTTGTCCTGTTGATAAAACTCGCCCTGCGTGGTCTGTTGCTCCAGGGCCTGTTGTTCGTTCTCCAGTTTTTCAATCAGCTCCGGCAAGGCCGCCAGTTCACGTTGTTCCTTATAGACCAGCTTTTTCTTTTCCTTAACCGGCGCAGGCTTGTCGTTTTTCTGTTTGTCCGCCTTGACCTGTTGTTTTTCCGCCCGGGTCTCCTGTTGATCGGTTTTGCGCTGACGCAACCAGTCTTCGTATCCGCCGACATATTCCTGCACTGCACCGTCACCTTCAAAGGCAATGGTTGAAGTGACCACATTATCCAGAAACGCACGGTCATGGCTGACCAATAACAGTGTCCCTTCGTAATCTGACAACAGATCTTCCAGCAATTCCAGTGTATCCACATCCAGATCATTGGTGGGTTCATCCAGCACCATCAGGTTGGCGGACTGCAAAAAGATCTTCGCCAGTAACAGGCGATTGCGTTCACCACCGGAGAGGATCTTCACCGGGGAATCGATTCGCTCCGGCGGAAAGAGGAAATCACGCAGATAGCTGATCACATGGCGTGACTTGCCGCGCACCAGCACATGATCACTGCCTTCGCTGATATTGTCGCGCACGGTTTTTTCCGGATTCAGATCACCGCGATGTTGATCAAAGTAGGCCAGTTGTAATTTGGTCCCCATCACCACATCACCCTGCTGCGGTGTCAGATCACCCAGAATAATTTTTAACAGGGTACTCTTGCCGGAACCGTTCGGGCCGATGATGCCGATGCGGTCCCCGCGCATAATGCGTGAAGAAAAATCGTTGATGATGACCTGCTCATCATACTGAAAGTGAATATGGCGCAGATCGACGACGATCTTGCCTGACAGTTCGCTGCTGTTCAGATTAAAGTTGACCTTGCCCTGTTGGCTGATCCGCTCGGCGGCCTTGCGCCGCATCTCCTGCAAGCGGCGCACCTTGCCTTCATTGCGGGTGCGACGCGCCTTGATCCCCTGTCTGATCCAGACCTCATGTTCCGCTAGTTTTTTATCGAACTTGGCATTGGCGCGGGATTCGGCCTCCAGCATCTCCTCTTTCTTGCGCAGGTAGTGGGCATAGTCACCGGGGAAGGAGCTGAGCACACCCCGATCCAGTTCGACGATGCGGGTGGCCAGGTTGCGCAGGAAGGTTCGGTCGTGGGTGATAAAGATCAGCGCACCCTTGAAGTTGAGCAGGTAGGCCTCCAGCCAGGTGATGGCGGCGATGTCCATGTGATTGGTGGGTTCGTCCAGCAACAACAGGTCAGGTTCGCTGACCAGAGCGCGGGCCAGCAGGACCCGGCGTCGCATCCCGCCCGAGCAATCAATCAGCCGCTTGTCCGCCTCCAGCTCGAGTTTGCTGAGGGCCGTCTCCACCTTCTGGTTGATGTTCCAGCCGTCCTGAGCCTCGATCTGCTGTTGCAGCTCATTCAACTGCGCCAGTGACGCTTCACTGTGTCCCACATGGTGTACGGCGTTATGGTAGTCGGTGAGCAATTGCCCCATTTCCCCCAGACCACCGGCCACCACCTCGTAGATGGTCTGTTCGGAATCGGTGGGGACCTCCTGTTCCAGATAGGCGACTCGCAGGGTATCCTGCCGCCAGACCTCCCCATCATCCGGTTCGGCCTGTTTGCTGATGACCCGGAACAGGGTCGATTTACCGGTGCCGTTCCGCCCCACCAAACAGACCCGCTCCCCCTTTTCGATCTGGAAATCGACCTGTTGTAACAGGGGATGGTGGCCGTAGGCGAGGGAGACTTGGTTCAGGCTGAGCAGGGGCATGGCGGTATCGCATCAGGAAAAGTCGCGATTATACATGAATCCGGCGCGTGAAATTTATCCTGCCGGAATCCTTACCGGGCGGCCGAAAACGGTAAACCCTCCCCCCTTCTTTCAAGTGACAATCATCCTTTATAATATTTATTATCCAATATAATCATATAGTTATTATTCCATACCCTGTTTTTGAGCCGGCCCGTCTTCGACTCCACCGTATCAGCCGCTGAATTGGCTGCCGGCACGCAGATTCATTCTCTGCCGATAATCCCGCTGCGCGAGCTCGTTCAATTCCGCCAGTTTTTCCACCAGCGCGGCCACTGACACCAGGTCTTTGCCTTTCAGTTTGTTTTCCGCCTCTTCAGCAAGCCGGGAAATAATGTCGTAACCATAGCTGCCGCCCATGCCTTTTAATGTATGCAGAATGTGCGTCAACGCATCATGGTCAGCCACACTCAAGGCCTCCCGACACTGTTTGATATAGTCCGGCAGGTTATCCAGAAACATGCCCACCAGATTCACCATATCCGGATCAGTTGTAAATAAACTGGAGACCATCGTCCCGTTTGGCTCTTCCCGGCCGTCGGCGAGATATTTGCTCAATGAACGGTAGAGTTGTTCGTTTTGAATCGGTTTGGTCAGAAAGTCATTACAACCTGCGCGCAAGGATCGTTTTTTGTCCTCCTGCATCGCATTGGCAGTGAGCGCCACGATCGGCCCCTCATATCCCTGTTCTCGCAGCTCACGGGTCGCGGTATAACCGTCCATGACCGGCATCTGCATATCCATCAGGATGACCGAATACGGCCGGGCAAGCGCCTTGTTCACTGCCTCGGCACCGTTTACCGCCAGACTGACCTCCAGGCCGAATTTTTTCAGGTACCGCTCCACCAGTACCTGCAATGCCGGTGTATCTTCCACCAGCAACACATGACCGCTGAGTTGGGCCTGTTGCGGCGTTGCGTCGACTGATGCTTCTGTTGTTTCTTCAACATACTCATTAATCAGTTCAACTGTCTTTTGTTCACGGCTGATCGGTATACGCAAGGTGAAACAACTGCCCTTGCCCTCTTCACTGGTGACAGTCAGATCACCCCCCAGCAACTCGCTGAGACAACGGGATAAAGACAAGCCCAGACCGGTACCGCCATATTTGCGCGTGGTGGTGATATCCGCCTGTACAAACGGCTCAAAGATCCGTTGTAATTGTCCTGCCGTCATCCCGATACCGGTATCAATCACCGAGATTGCCAGTGCGGCAAGTCGCGGCAGATATTGCACCTTGATCGTTACGGCGCCCTGTTCGGTAAATTTGACGCTGTTACTGCACAGGTTCAGCAGAATTTGTCTGAACCGGACAATATCGGTGTCAATGACTTTGGGTAACGGGAATTCATACTCAAGATCGAACTGCAACGGTTTGTCACGGTTCAGGTTACGGGCCAACGCCAGCACATCGGACAGCACAGAAAAATAATTCACCGGCGCATTCTCAAGCTCCAGCATGTTGGCTTCGATTTTTGATAAATCCAGCACATCATTAATCATCTCTTTCAGGTGCTCACCACTGCGGATAATTGTCCGCACCGAACTTTCCAGCTCCTTGCGTGAGGTTCCCTCTTCCAGCAACAACTCGGCGAAACCAATAATGGCTGACAACGGTGTGCGAATCTCATGACTCATATTGGCCAAAAACAGACTCTTGGCCTGATTGGCCCGTTCCGCCTCATGCCGGGCATTGATGGCTTCCTCGGTGCGGACCTTTACCATCTCCTCCAGCATGGTGCGATGTGTTTCAAGCTCCCGCTGATCCTTCACTGTTTGACTGATATCCATACCATACACATAAGCTGACTTCAGATCGGGCACCGGGGCAAACACCAGCTTGTAGAAAATTCCATTACAGGTTTCGATGATAATTTCGTGTTTGTTACCGCTGCTCACACACTTGTTGACCAACGCAAGAATATCCGCCGGGACAGTTGCTGTTTCAAGCGCCTGCCATAATTCCAGAATGGGTTGGCAACACCCGTTGGCATAACTGATTTCACCGGAACTACCGATTTTCATCACCGGGTTCACACTCTCTGCCGGAAAACGGGCCAGTTCCCAGATTTTTTTATCCTGCTCGACCTTTTCCGTCACATCATAGATGCTGCCGATAAAGACAATTTCTCCATCCAGGGTCATTTTACTGACGGCAATTTCCGCCAGAAAGAAACCACCATCTTTGCGATAGACCTGCAGGTAGCGTTTCTTGCCCACCACATTGTCACTTTTACTGCTGAAACCTTTCACATAGCCATCATGCTCTCTGGCAATATGCTCTCCCATTAACATGGTGATATTCTTGCCCAGCAACTCATCTTTGCTGTAACCCGTCAATTCGATGGTCGCACGATTAACCGTAAGCATGGTTCCGTGCATATCGATAGTAACGATACCGCCCAGCAGGTTATTCATAATGCCCGCCAGCAAGCGTTGATGATATTCACCGGTTTCACAGGAAACCGGCTCAACACTGCTTGCTGTTGCATCTTCCGTGCTGTGTTGGGCCGGTGTTTTTTCCGTATCGTTTTGCAATCCCATATCCAGACCTGTCATTTTTGGCAGTGCCAATCAGAAAAATAAAATATGTGTATAACCTGTAATATTTGGCAGAAAACAACTGTAATGTCGCTCAACTTCGCTACTCATCGGCCGTTATCAGTGAAGTTTTAGCGTTTGCAGATTTTTAATTTGATGTGTAAATACCATCCACTTACCACGTTATTTTTTTACTTTGGACAAAACCGGTGAAGCAGTATGAAGATTCTTGCGATTGATGACGAACAACTTACTCGTGACTTTATTCAACAGGTGCTTGAAAGTGACCATCAGGTATACCTGTGTGCAGACGGCAAAAGCGGTATTGAATATGCCCGCAGCCATGAGCCTGACTTGATCATACTTGATGTCAAAATGCCGAGTCCGAACGGCTATGAAGTTTGCCGGATGTTAAAACAGGACCCGCAAACCGCTGACATCCCGGTCATGTTCCTTTCTGCTCATACCGAACTGGAGGAACAGTTGCAGGGTTTTGCCGCCGGTGGTACCGACTATCTCATCAAACCCTGTGCGCCGGACACCCTGCGCGCCAAGGTAAAGATCATGCACCGGTATTGCATGGAGCAATTACACCTGAAGCAAACCTGCCGGGAGGCAAACAAAACTGCTCATCTGGCCCTGCTGGGCAGTAGTGAAATCGGTCTGGCCATGCATTTTATGGAAAGCAGTTATATGTTGTATGGCATGGATGAATTGGCCGAGACCTTCTTCAACATGACAAATAAACTTGAACTGGTCTGCGCCATGACGTTTTTTGGTCCGAATCAACAACCGCGCAGTTATTTTTCCGACAACAAAAGCTCGCCGCTGGAAATTGAGTTATTGGATAAAATGCGTAATCAAAAACGTATCTTTGAATACGGGCAGCGTATATTTGTCAACTTCCCGAATGTTACCCTGCTGGTAAAAAACATGCCGGTTGATGACCATGATCGTTATGGCCGTATCAAGGACCTGCTGCCCATGGCGCTCACCGCCATGAGTAACAAGCTGTTGTCCATGCTGACCGAAAAAACCATACATGATCAATTTAATGAATTAACCAGTTCATTTGCCGAAATCAAAAGTGATTTGCTCTCCCTGAGCAACTCCATGGCTTATAACCGTGACGTAAGCACCAAAGTATTGCGTGACATGGTGGGCGAGATTGGCGACCTGTTACCCAAACTCGGTCTGGAGGAAGATCAGGAGTCCTATATTTTTGATTGTATTGAACAATCAACAATCAAATCGCTGGACCTGAATGATTCACTGGAAACCATGAACCGAACCTTCCACCGCATCGCCGAAAAATTACAACTTCTGCTCGACAAGCAGAAAATAATGGTAAATGAAATCGATGCTCATTCCGGTATAAACAAGCAGTCTGGTTCACAACCTGTAAAGGATATTGAGTTATTTTGATGTGTGTTAAAAACAGATCGGGTATCTCCCGGTCTGTTTTAGACAGGAAAGTAACACTCCCATGGGTGCAGTTCACTTATCTGATGGTATAGGCTAAACTGGACGGAACGCCGACAACCTCGCATAAGGAGCGTGATCATGGTTCCACCTTTTGGACTGCCCATAACCAGTCTTGTTGCCCTGCCCCTGACCCTGTTGATCATCGGACTTGCCTATCGGGTCGTTTTGTTGCGCCGCAGCGAAAAGGTCGGCGTTGGTTCCGGTAACAGCAAGCCACTGGCACTGGCCATGGCCGCCCACAGCAATGCCATCGAAAATGTACCATTGGCTCTGATCCTGTTCGCCATGGCTGAGTTCAAGGGCGTGAACAGCATCTTCCTGCTGGTAACCGGTATTCTGTTCGTAATCGGTCGCGGTTTGAATGCCTGGGGTGTCGGCAACCACGCCAATTACTCTGTTGGCCGCTACTATGGCACAGTAATCACCTGGCTGATTATGATCGTTCTTGCAGTGCTGAACTTTTGGCTGGTGGTCAGCTAGAGATAATCCCACAACTTGTTCAGATTAAGCCGGTCGACTGCATCAAAATTGCACACCCCGGCAATACGGTAATCATCCAGGCTGCAATCCCGCAATAATGGATTTGAAAAACGCTGCCCGTCTGCGCCGGTAATGCTCTTGAGAAACGGCAACATGGGATTGTTCTTGCCGCGCCGAAGAACAATGGCGGTTTCACCATTTTGCAGTCGGACAAAGCTGCCCGGCGGGAAGACAGACAGGACTTTAATCAGTAACAGGGAATAGGTTTCATCATATTCTTTGCCTTCACCCAGCAAAAAACTCTTTAACGAATCCTTGACCGGCACCGGCTCCCGATACTTGCGCATGGTCACCATGGCGCCGTAACGGTCTGCCACGGCGAGGATTAATGCGCCCCGCACAATCTCCCCGCCGCGTAATCCGGCCGGATAACCAAAGCCACTGGTTCTTTCGTGATGCATCATCACGATCTCCTGACAGAGCGGGTTTTCGATACCCGCTGCCCTGATCATCTCAACACTGCGTTGCGGGTGCTGTTTAATTGCTGCTTTCTGTTCCCGGTCGGCACGGCCGCCTTGCGCAAACAATTGATCCTGAAGTTGTCGCATACTGACGTTGGCTGTCAGCGCAGCACCACACATCATCTGCAGTTCCTGCTGTGCTAATTGTAAATGGCGGCCAATCAAGCAACACAGAACGGCGCACTGAATGGAATGGAAAACACTATAGGGGTAATTGTTGGGCAAGTGCACTGTGGCGATAACCGCGTCGGGTTCCGCATCACACATGGCAATCAAATCAACGACCAGACGCCCCAGTTTCGCGCCGGCATCCGCATCAGCCGCCTCGATATTCTGGAAAATATAATCCAGGCGTTGCACAAATTCCTGCACGGTGACAAATGGACTTTGCTTGCTTTGGACGGCCTGACTGTTGCCATAGTTGTCCTGCGCTTCATCGCGATACAGCACATATTGGCGCATGTTGTTGAGCACCTGCTCACTGGGGATCACATGCCCGGCACTCAACAATAACTTGCCGGAATCGGTATAGACATTCCATGGCAACTTGCGCCCCACACTCAAGTCCTGCCACGTTACCCGTATTCTGTCGCCCATGGTTGGCGCACCTCATCTTGCCTGGCTCTTTTTTCGGCCAAACCGGGGAGTGCTTTAACCGGGAAGCGGGTCCGCAGGATTATTTTTTGCCGGTTTTTTTCTTCTCGGCTTCAAAAGCCTTGCGCAGTGAATCCTCGCAATGCTGCATTTTCTGATCATCAAGCTTGAGTCGTTGCTTGATTTCACCTGTCATGCAAGCACCATATTCTGTCATGATAGAAGCAATATCTTTGCGGCTGATTTCGGCGGGAAGCTTCACCTTGCCTTCACAAACGCCGGACCCGGCCTGAACTGAATTTTGGCAAAACCCGGCGTCCTTGCCCAGACATTTCATATAGGCAGGGACAGTACACGGTCTCACCATCATCTGACGCACCACCTTCAAAAACTCTTCTTTTTTTATTGTATCTGCAGCCAGTGCGGGAGCAGCCGAGAAACAGGCAGTCAAACAGAGAATGATGCCGATGCAGCGAGACTGATTCATAGTGAATATCCGGTTATGTGTAGGTCATTTCAGACTAGCACAAAAACCGGCTGACATCTGTCAGGCAAAAAATATTTATTTTTTCGTGTGGAATTGCAGATGGGTGATCTCGGCGATTTGCAGCAGGTCATGTTTTTCCACGCCACCACTGACCGCATAACCAAATTGATCTTCTATCCAGTAGAGCGTGTTGATACCGTCATGCTTGCTGAAATGAAAAACTGCTTCCGAATCAACCGAGGCAATACGCCGGATATACAGCGTCACCCGATTGCCGGACTTGTCGGTATACATGAATTGCGCTGCCATGCGATTGGTGGACGGCAGCAACCTGCCACCGGTCAATTCATAACCCCGTGCCGTCAGATCCGGCGCCTTAAGTTGGGTACGCAATCTCTCCGAAAGATAGCTGACCAGTTGCCGTTCATCGCTGCCCTTGATTTCCACCGGGCGGGATTTGTCCGTGGTATAAACATAGTGGGCAAATCGGGCGGGGCCAACCAGTTGTTCATCCACCAGCTGCTGTGTCTCGCTGCTGTTAAAGCCGCCGAAAGCCCAATGCAGTACGATTCCCACACCAATCCAGGCGACAACCGCCGCAACACGTTGTGACAGTTGCCGTGAACGCCTGATCACCAGGCGGTCAGGTATGGGTTCAACCAGTTTGTGATCATACAGGGTATGCAGCCCCAAACCGATGGCCTGATAATCGCGCATTTCGCGCAATGCCTCGGGATGCTCGGCCAACCAGGCCTCGACCATTTCCTGCCGCTGTTCACTGAGCCGGCCATCCAGCCAGGCATGCAGATCACTGGTTGTAATTGGTGTCTCGTACATCATTTCACCCGCCTGATATGTGGTACCACTTCACCCGATATTATCTTGCGTATTTGTTGCCGCGCCCGTGACAGGCGGGACATCACCGTCCCTTCCGGAATGTCCATTATATCCGCCACTTCCCGATAGGACATCCCTTCCAGGGTCACCAATAACAGGATCTCTTTTTGATCCGGTGGCAAGGTGTTTAAGGCCCCTTCCAGATCACGCAACAACATATGATTATCCGCTCTGCCTTGCAGGCCGGCAAACAGGTCGTCATTCAGATCCACGAAGTTGGGACCGTTGCTCATGCGCTTGATCTGGTTGACATACAGGTTATGCATAATAGTGAAAAGCCACGCCCTGAGGTCTGTCCCCTGTTGCCAGGAGGCCATATTCCGCAGGGCGCGCTCGATACAATCCTGTACCAGATCATCCGCCGCCGTCTCATTCCCGCGATACAACGCATAGGCATAGCGTCTTAGACGAGGTATAAACTCTATGATTTTGGACTCGTTTCGCATGTTCCGGTCAGCAGAATTTAAATATGGTTATTTCCCTGTTTTCGGTAAACTCGCCGGAATAGTGAAGACCCAATCATTGTTTTTGACCGGTGTGTGACACGCAACACATTCCTGGGTAAAATTTGCATCTTTACCATAGGGCTGCTGGTCCAGACCTTTCCAGCGCGCCCAACCCCAACCACCTGTACTTGCATATTTTTTTGCATTCTTGAACATGAATTCGGCGTGGACAAATTGATCCGGCACAACGGCCTTGTCCCAATGGGCATTGTTGGTCTGTTTCCAGACAATCTTGCCAATCACTGCACCATCCGGCCAGGGATTGGTTTTACCGGCCTGTACAGCCTTGATGGCTTTTTTGTTGCCCAGAATAACACGCATTGTATTGTTGTCCACACGATGCGCCACACTAATCACTTGCCAGGTTTGATAATCAGCCGGAAATTTGATCCCGTTCGGTGCGGGCGCAACCTTGTCGGCTGCCTGCGCAGATAATGAAATTGTGCTTATTGCTGCCAAAACTAACAGAGTTTTTCTCATCGCCTATTCCTCTCCACATAATTTAAACACGGCCGGACTCATCCGAGCCGTTCTTCCACACGCTAACAACCGGCAAAGTAATTTATTCCCTGCAGCATGAATTTTTTTTACAATCGGGAGGACATACGACACAGGACACACAATTGGCAAATCCACGCCCCAAAAAACTCAGTGGTTCGGAAATGGGCGATATCCTTGATCCGGCGCGGCCGATCCTGACGGATTTCACCAATGTGGATCATCCACACCGTGTTCAGCCACACAGCCACCAACGCGGTCAGTTGGTGTATGCCTGTAGCGGCCACATGCAAGTCACCGGTCCGTTTGGTCACTGGTATGTCTCACCCCAACAGGCGGTCTGGATCCCGACGGGATATGAGCACGCCATTCAGGCCAATACAGCCATACACTATCGCTCTCTGTTTATCGACCCCGTGCTTGCCCGGCGCTTGCCTGTCCATCGCCGGCCGGTACAGATACCGGCGTTGTTGCGCGAATTGATCCGCACGGCGGCCGAGTTTGGGGCGGAATACACACCGGACAGCGCAGAGAGTCGATTGATTACCGTCATGCTGGATCAGGTGGGCGGCCTGCAAACAGCCGGTTTTCATGTGCCACTACCCGTTGACCGGCGTTTACAGGTGATGGTGCAGTGTTTGCTGGAGAATCCGGCCGATGAGCGCAGTCTTGCCGAGTGGGCGGCACTCACCAATGTCAGTCCCCGCACGCTGGAACGACGAATACAGAGTGAGACCGGGCTCGGCTTTCGTGACTGGCAACAACATCTCAAGGTGGCAAAGGCGGTTCAACTGCTGCAAAACGGCGCCAGTGTCACCACCACCGCCCTGGAACTGGGTTACGCCGGCCTGAGCGCCTTCAGCACCATGTTCCGCCGCATCACCTGCAGCTCACCTTCCCGCTGGTTACGCCAACACGCCTGACACAACACATGACGTGTTTGCACAACACCCTGGCAACTTGTCGAAAGTCTCGCACCGCAGCCTGATCGTAGACTGCAACAGTTTACCAACCGGGAGGCCGCAAATGCCGAATCAGCAAGTCACCACTATCCTGTTTACACTGTTTATTTTTTTGGCGGGCAATGTATCGGCCGCAACGCAGGCGGAAGAGAAGGGTATCTTTATCAATCGGAACCTGACGGTGGACACGGCCTCCGCCGCCGCCTGGCAGGCCTTGCTCGATTGCCGCAAGAAAGGCTATTCCGTCGCTGTCGCGGTGGTGGATCGCGGCGGGAATCTACAGGCCTTCTTCCGTGACCGTTTTGCCGGACCACACACTACGGAAACCGCCGTGCGCAAGGCCTGGACGGCAGTCAGCTTTCGCCAGTCCACCGCCGAGCTGGCGGTCTTTTTGCAAAAGGGCCGGATCCCCAACCAGGTGCAACACAATCCCGGCGCCTTGCTGGTGGGTGGCGGACTGGTGATCCAGTCCCAGGGTGAGATTATCGGCGGGATTGGTGTTTCCGGCGCACCGCCCGGCAAATCGGAACAGGACAGCATTGACGGCGCCTGTGCCGGCGCCGGTATCAAGGCGATTCAGGAAGTGCTGGAGTTTGATTAAGTGCGGCGGTGCATCACATCAGTGATTGGCATACACACTGGTGCGACCATCCTTGCCGATAGCCAGTACATTGTAGGGGTCCTTGCGATCGCCCATTTCCATCCCCGGTGAACCGACGGGCATACCGGGCACGGTCAGACCGGTGACGTCTTTGGGTTTATCTTTTAACAAACGTTTGATGTCTTCTGCCGGGACATGCCCTTCAATCACATAACCATCCACCACCGCCGTGTGGCAGGATGCCGTCTGTGGTGTGATGCCAAACTCAATCTTTTTCGGTGTCACGTTCTGCATATCCTGCGCCTTGACCTTGAAACCGTTATTTTCCAGATGGGTGATCCACTTTTTGCAACAACCGCAGGTCGGGCTTTTATAAACAGTAATTTCCTGCGCCTGACTGCTGCCTATGTAGAACATTGAAGCACTGAAAGCGATCACGAGCAAAATGCGTTGCATAATATTGATACGATTTAACATAGTTCACCTGTAAGCTTGTTTATTCACACTGTATCACGATTGTTCTGCGCCGGATGGTTGTTGTTGACGAAAACTCAAACCAAATTCACGATGCCAGATCAATTTGTAGATCAAATCAGGCAGAAACGGGCGTAAGGCCGCCACCATCACGGCATCAAATCCCACCGGGTAACGACGTTTCGGCCAACGGCTGGTCGCCGCCCGAAAGATGGTCCGGGCCACCTTGTCCACCGACATTCCCTGTTCGATCTTTTTCCCTAACGCCCGATCCAATGCAGCACTGTCTCGCCGGTAAGCATTGTGGACTTCCGTCGACTTCTTGCCGTTGCCAAAGAAATCAGTCTTCACGACCGCAGGCTGAACGGAACATACCTTGATACCGAAGGGCGCCACTTCATGATACAGCGCTTCGCTCAAACCCTCGATGGCATATTTACTGGCGGAGTAATGCGCCAGATAGGGCATGGCGGCAAAGCCGACAATGGAGGAAAGATTGATAATGCGTCCGCCGCCCTGTTTGCGCATCTGTGGCAAGACCGCCCGGATCACACGATCCACACCCAGCACGTTCACTTCATATTGATAGCGCACTTCCGCTTCGGTGTTTTCTTCAAAACTGCCCTGAATGGCCATTCCGGCACTGTTGATCAACACATCGATCCGCCCGGCCCGTGCGATCACCTGCTGCACACACTGCTCAACCGAAGCCGGGTCCGTTACATCCAGCGCCAGCATTTCCACACCGGTGTCTGTCGTCGCCTGTGCCGGTTTGCGGCTGGTGCCGATTACCAGGAAGCCGCGTGCGGCAAACAGATCCGCCGTGACCTTGCCGATCCCCAGGGATGCGCCGGTAATAAACACCACACCTTTTGTTTGATTCGTTTCACCCATCGCGTCTCTCCATGAAATCGTCGTCGGTCAATATTAGCCCGATTTCATACCGGATAACCATCATGGCAGGTGCTACGATCAGAAAAAATGACGCACGCAACACCTCAGGTGCGGCGTGCGTCGGGTGGTGCTCACGTCATTCAGGGTGTATTGATCACTGTCACAGCGTCAAAATCGGCCGGTGCGCTGCCGAAGGGAGTAACATGGCCGCGAACCAGAACCGCTGCATCGGTTTGGACAGCCGATACATTCAACGCACCTTCATTCACTTCATAGAAGGTTGGGTCGGCATCATTGGCCGCATCCAGACCGGTGCCGGTAAAATCAAATTGCGCAATATCCCGTCCGTTGATGCGATTCACATTCAACACGAACTGATAAGGCGGCGGATTTTCCGGGATGAAGACCACACCAACCCGACTTGCCCGCAACCAGGAAAGCTCCATTCGTGCATAACCATTGGCGGCGTTCAGCGTATGGTTGCCGGGAGCACCACTCAACGTTCCAAAAATCGTCACAAACTGACCGACAGACACGTCATCCTTATTAAAGGTACCCAGATTCAACGCCTTCAGCACCGTTGTGCTGTTATCAAGACTCACTTGTACTGAATCGTTGAATGTGATGGCGCCGTTGTTACGGGTGAAGGTGATCCCCTTGACAGTCAATACATCACCCGTGCGTGCCGTGACACTGCCCTGGATCACATCCAGATTTCCACCGGGTACACTGCTGCCCGCATAGACCATGCGTGCTGTTAAACGTCGCGGCAGATGGCGCAAATCACCCATCACCGTTACCGCTGAGTATTGCGACATGGTCGCCAACACCGCCATGCCGGCCGAACCCTGATAGATCACACCATCAATCTCAAAGATGGTGTCGGCATCCGTATTGACCCTCAACACACCGAAGTGATGCAGTGAATTTCGGTTGATGTAATGGAGAAAGGGCCGCACAAACAACTGGAACGTCCCGTTCTCTACCTGCACCTGTTTCAGGGGACCGCGCAACCGATGCGGCTTGTTATGCTCCGCATTCACTTCCGCCAACAGGAAAGGCTGTACCGTCAGATCCGGCACACCGCCGGTGAAATTCACCGCATTGCTTTGTTTCAAATCAAAATCCAGGGTCAGGTGGGCCGGCACACCGGGCAAAATCACCAGATGGTTGCGACCTTCCAGTTGTACGGACATCTCCATGGTTGTCACCACATTGCCGCTGCCATCCTTGATCTGATCCGCGCTCACCGTCACCGGTTGTCCCGCTGCATTCTCCACCAGAATCTCGGCATTGCGGTAATCCAGCACCATGGAGCCTTTTATATAGTCACCTGCCGGAATGGTGGCGATGGTCAGAAACTCGGTCATATCGGTATAACGGGCAAAATCGACCCGTGTCTTCACGGGCAGAACCTGCACCACCGTCCCGTTTGCCTTGGTCAGCGTCAATGACACCACATCCACTGCATAGGAAACAAAATCCCCTTCTGCATCGGTCAAAGCAATGGACAACTCACCATCACCCTCAGTGGAACCACCGCCGCAGGCCGCCAGGCCGGTAAACATGGCAAAGACGACCAGCCAAACGCCCAACAAACGACGCCAGGCACCCGCCTCACCTTTGATAATTGCTGATAATTTATTGTTCATGATAGATCCCTCAAATCTGTCGCGGTTACTCTGCTCCTGTTTTCACAGGTCTCAGTTCGAATAACGCACCAGGTTGGGATTGGTTGACAGGGGAGGCGGAAAATTTTCTCCCGCGAAGAGGATGCCTTAATGACTGAAACATAACGCAAAGGCGCAAAGCTGCGAAGGACAAAGGTTATCCCCGCCTTGCAGGTACCCTGTCCAATATTTTGTTTCGCCCGCCACTACGTGGCTTTGTACTTTTTCAAGAAAGAGTAGATGTTCCTTGTTTCACTCCCTGCCGGGAGCGAGTGACTTTTGAAACATTGTATAGACCGTAGACATCGTTAACACTTGTACCAGGACATGGTTTACAGGATCTTATTGTGGGATTAGCCACGATAAGGGGATAACCATGCCATGGGAAGAGGAAACGAGTATGTCTCTACGACGAGAATTTGTTGAACTAGCGAAGACCGAAGGTATCCCGTTCGGCCAACTCTGCGAACGGTTTCGAATCAGCCGACCGACGGGGTACAAATGGTTAAATCGAGCCCTTTCTGATCCACAAGAGAGCTTTTCTGACCGAAGCCGCCGTCCCTATACCACACCAGGCAGAACCTCTGCTGATATGGAATACGAAGTTATCACCTTGCGTCGACAGCACGAGGCCTGGGGCGGCCGCAAAATCTCACAGGTATTGAAAAACAGAGGCCACAAGGATGTACCTGCCCCCAGTACGATTACTCATATCCTGCATCGTTACGGTTTGATTGAAAAACGTCAAACAGGCGAAGGCGCAATCTATCAACGTTTCGAGCATGATAAACCCAATCAGCTTTGGCAAATTGATTTTAAAGGTCATTTTGCGATGCAAACCGGGCGATGTGGTCCTCTAACTGTGCTTGATGACTATTCACGTTATAACGTGGTGTTACATGCTATGCACAGTACGAATACAATCCCTGTAAAACAGGTGTTAACAGATACTTTTCAGCTCTATGGCTTACCCTACCGGATTAATGCTGATAATGGGCAACCTTGGGGTGGACCAAGAGCACAAGGGCATGGCATCACACAGTTAACCGTTTGGCTGATTCGACTGGGCGTTAAGGTCAGCTTTAGTCGGCCTGCCCATCCTCAGACGAATGGAAAAGATGAGCGATTCCACCGTACCTTGAAGGCTGAAGTCTTAAAAGGCAAAACATTCAGAGACTTGACACATGCTCAGAAAGCTTTTGATGAGTGGCGAGCCATATACAATTATGTCCGGCCACATGATGCTTTGGGACTTGAGGTGCCCGCAAGCCGGTACCAGCCAAGTCCACGACCTTTCCCGGAGTATTTACCAGACATTGAATACAGTCCTGATGACGTGGTGGTGACGGTGACAAAAAAAAGTGAGGCTCGATTTAAGAAACGTCGAGTAGCCGTGTCAAAAGCGTTAGTAGGATTACCCATTGCATTTCGTCCTGTGCATAACGAGGACGGTGTATTTGGCATCTATTTTTGTCATCACCGGCTGGGTGAACTGGATTTGCGTTTGTTATAGGCCTAAAGTGAACATGTAAACCATGTGCTGGTACGTTTGTAAACCATGTTTACGGTCTATACAAAACATCAAAAGTCACCAAAAATGTTTCCCCCACAGGCAAGACTGTTGTGAACATTGGCTTCAGCTTGTTGCCCGGCAACGGTACCTCCCTGTACCGCTGCCGGGCAGCGCCACTTCCTGTGGCGCACTGATCTATTTCGAAGCCGATGTTCACAACATGCCTGTAAGGGGAATGATCCCACCCCCGAATATCATGTTTAAAGCAGGTGTTGTGATAAACAAGAACCTTGTCGCAAGGATCGGGCCCCATTATCGGCGAGTGGTTGAGATGCATTTCATCATCAAATAATCGCGGCAGGGATGCCGCGCATTGGCAGTGGTCCATGGAGGGACCATCTGCCAATGACAGGATGAAATCCATCGCAAACACGTTTTCGCCGATTGGGTGTCCTTTCTTTTGGTGACTTTTCTTTGGACACGGCAAAGAAAAGTCACTCGCCTCAGCCACGCAGTGGCGGGCGAAACACAGCAACTTTGAATGAAAAAGTGATACTCGCTTTAGCCACTGTGTTGCATTGAACACTGTATACCTGATTTCAGCCCCTCACGGGGACGATATTCAACTCAATTACCCCTGCAAAACACACCATACCCAACGATGTAATTGTCATGGACGCAAGGTGAATAACGCAGAGCCCGCAGAGGCACAGAGAACACCGAGCAAACCGAATTGATCAGTGATAGAAAGCAAAGCCGAAAAGAAACCCGGCTGTTCGGCCGGGACTGAACATCAATGACAGCGTCGCGCAGCGATACACAAACGCAAAGGTGCAGAAAAATCACATCACCCCCGCCAATTTATCCGCAAACCGCTGCACTATGGTTTCCGCCGGTTCGATGATGTTGATCCCGGCCACGCTTTTACCGGCCTGCCAGTAGTCCTTGCGGCCGGTTTGATCGAGTGAGGCGTGTTTGAGCTGGTACATGGAGCGCAGTGCATAGAGTGTGCGCATGAGGTATTTGGTTCTGTTGCCTTTGAGTAACCATTTGGCGATGGGTCCGGCCTTGAGTCCGGTGCGTTCTATGTATGGCGTATTGATCACCGAGACCGGTATGCCGGTGATGCGTTCGGTCAGGACGATATCCTGTTCATCGGCCTTGAGGATGGCCTGTTTATAGGCCACGCTCGCGGTGCATTCTTCGGTGGCAATGAAGCGTGTGCCCATTTGCACGCCGGCATAGCCCAGTTGCATGGCTTTCACAAAAGCGGTTTCATCACCGATGCCGCCGGCACAGATCAATGGCACCTTGAAGTCGGCCAGTTCTGTATACAGTGCTTCCGCACTTTTACCACCGGCATGACCACCGGCGCGGTTGTTGACGGCGATCAGGCCGTCCACCCCGCCATCCACGCCCTTTTGCGCCCATTTGCGCTCGGTGACATCGTGGTAGACCAGTCCCCCGGCGGCATGGACTTTCTTCACCACCCAGTCCGGCTTGCCCAAGGAGGTGATGAAAAAGTAGATCCCCTCTTCCAGGGCGATATCCACCCATGCCTGCATGCGCTGGTGATATTTTTTCGAGGACTGCTCAATCAGCGCGTTCATGCCCACCGGTTTGCCGGTGAGGGATTTGATGTAGCGGATGCCTTCCCGAAAATCATGGCCGTGGACGTAGGTGAGGGAGATGGGCTGGATCACACCCATTCCACCCGCCTCGGAGACCGCCGCCACCAGTTCCGGGTTGCTGCAGGGATACATGGGGCCGCAGATCAGGGGAACGTCTATCCCGGCCTGTTTGCTGAATGGGGTGCGAAGCCGGGCGTCCGTCATGGGATCAGGCCCAGGCGCCATTTAGCGGTACAGCGCGCCACCACATCACCCGCCTTGTCTGTGATTTCCGCAATCACCTCATGCTCCACATCCCCCTTCACGCTGGGCAGGGTGGCTGTACAGCCGGCCGACAGCCGGCCCCGCGCCTTCTTGAAATATTCCATGGAGAGTCCGGTAATAATGCCCCGCACGCCGGGCGGCATCCCGGTCAACAGCGCCAGACCGGTGGCGGCCTCACCCAGATTCAGCAGGGCGATGGCATGTACGGAATTGAGATGGTTGCGCACCCGCCGCCGGTCGGCCATTTCGATCCTGGCAAAGCCGGGGCGTAATTCACAGACAGCTGGTTTGATGGTGCCGGTATAAGGGACAGCCTTGTTGAGGATAAGTCCAAACAGGTAACGCCCCCCCGGCCAGGGTGAGAGACGTTGCCAGAGGGCAAGGATTTGTTGTCCGATTGATGGTGTTGTCTGCGCCATAATCCTGCCTTTGCCGGCCAGTCCTTTGTTATCTGAACATCTTTAACTATAGAACCGACCGGCGCAGGCGCCAGTTTTCGCTGACAGGGATTATTTTGCCGGCGCCGGATTCGCTTCAGCCGTTTCCTTTTTGGGGAGACGCATATTGGAGTCTTCATAGGTGCCCAGATCCGCGTCCAGATGACAGGCGATACAATTGCCCTTGATCTTCACCTTTTTGTGCTGCCAATAATCCGGATTGATGTGTTTGTGCTTGTGCTGCCAATAATGGGTCTCAGTGATACGCAGGGGCGTTTCATTCTCCGGGGTGTGATAGAGGATCTTGCGCGCAAACTCGGTCAGTTCGCTTTCTGAGGCATTTTTTACATGAAACTCCAGTAGTTTGGCCGCCGTTTCTTTCGACAGATCCAGGTCATCACCAAAGTGATCATGTTGCTCCTCGAATATCTTGCGCCAGGAGCGGGCCGGTAACAGGTTGGGATGGAAGGCATAGTGACACTCACTGCAACTCTCCCGCCACAGGGCGTTATCCGGCATGACCGGACCTTTATAGGGCTGATAGAGATGGTCAGCAGTCTCAACCAGATAACCGCGGAAGTAGAACAGCGCCGCAACGATGGCAATCACCGTCATACTCACGCCCAGATAGTGGTGACCGCGTACGCCGCTGACGCCGGCCGCCCCTTCCTTATAACCTGTGAGCATGGGCCAGATGAGGTTTTCCCGATGCAATAAACTTTCGATAAAGACGCCCGCCACATGAAACACCGTCAGCGCCAACATGGACCAGGCCAGGAACTCATGCACAGGACGGGACATGATGCCGATCTTGTAACTGATCAACCCCTGCAAGGGGCCATGTCCCTCTTCACCGCCGAAGACCAGCAAACCGGTGAGACTGACCAACAAGCCCAGTACCAGCATGGCAAAAATGGCCCAGCCACCGGCCGGGTTGTGACCGAGATAACGCATCGCCTTGCCATTCAATAAACCCAGCAGATAATCCGTCACGGAGCGCCAGTCATGGGCAAAGGTATGGAAGCGGGCATAATGGGTGCCGATGATGCCCCACAACAACCGGAACCCCAGCAAAACCAGAATGGCGTAACCGGCAAACACATGCAGAAACATGAAGCGGTTATCGTCATAACTCAGCCAGGCCAGGATAAAGGCCGTGACCAGCAACCAGTGAAAAACCCGGGTGGGCAAATCCCAGATAACAACCTTGCCCTGTTTGTTTTCAGACACAAATCTACTCCTGCGCTGTCACTGCATACATGCAGCAGATGAAACCGTCCATACGACATGTTGCAAGGATAATTGTTCTGCAATTACTAGCGGCAACTGTCATTTTCTTTTAACCCTCAACGGTAAATCTTCCACTTGTCATGGGTGAATAACCTGATTTACACAAAAGTTTATTACTTACAAAATTACCAAATGCCTCACAGGAATAAGCGCATTCATTAAATAGTGTATGTACCAATACGCTTGCTATAGTAAATTAACAGCCGGTCGATATTTGCCTTAACAATAGGGTAAAATATCGTTTACCTGATCTTGATCAAGATCAACCTTCAGGTAATCAGTTATCAGTTACAACCCGCCGGATGCCCAAACGTATACCTGACTGTCAGGTACGTTTTTCAATGAAGGACCCAACAACAAATTTTTTCTGGTTAATCACAAACGAGTGACAGAAAAACTCTACTTTCACAGTACCTGGATGAGGACACAATGCAAAAATTTATCCTTATTTTTGCCTTAACACTGCTCTGCAACGGCATGGCAACGGCAGCTGAAGAAAACCTGCCCCGGTTTGCCGATCTGCGTATCAATCTGCCCGGCGGTAATGATTACCTCCAGATGGCTGCCGGTGGCGAGAATACGGCCGTCAATGAACAAACCGTTGAACCACAGAAAAAACCGTTTTCTGATCCCTGGTTCTCCGCCAACAAGTTCCACCAGTATCTGGGTATCGGCTCCCTGACCCTGGCCCTGCTGACGGCGGTGGTGCCCAAACCATCGGAAGGTGATTTAAATGAAGGCAGCCATAAAAAGCTGGCCAACGGCGCAGCCGTCCTGGGCGGCGCGGCGATGGTCACCGGCTTATTGTTTCACTACGACGATATATTTGAAAACGGCGTATCCGACCCCGATAACTTACATATGCTCTACACCTCACTCGGTGTGTTCGGCTACCTGATGGCGATTGATGAAGCCCCCGTGGCCCAACATGCCGGTTACGGAATGATCGGCGCCCTGTTTATGACTATCGGTATCAAAATGACCTGGTAAACCTGAAGAGACCACCACTATGAAACACATTTTGTTTTTACTTGTTACCCTGTTTATGAGTCAAACTGTCATGGCCGGCGCCGTTGATGACGCCCTGGCCGAATATGCCGGCGGTAAACTGAAATTCGACGCCAAACGCGGCGAAACGCTGTGGAATAAAACCCATACCGGCAAGGACGGCGATCGTCGCTGCACCTCCTGCCACAACAAGGACAACAAACAGGCCGGCAAACATGCCAAGAGCGGCAAATCGATTGAACCCATGGCGCCTTCCGTCAACAGCAAACGCTACACCGATCTGAAAAAGATCAACAAGTGGTTCAAGCGTAACTGTAAATGGACGGTGGGTCGTGAATGCACTGACCAGGAAAAAGGCGACATCCTGACCTATCTCTCAACGCAATAACGCAGCGTGGACCTGATGATGAAAAAACAGATATTCCTGCTCCTGACCGGCACAGCCTTGCTGCTCACCGGTCTCCCGACTGTACATGCCTCAGAAAATGAAGGTTACGGTTCCTGGCTGTTCAGTCTCAGTCGCAAGAAAGAAATCGAACCGGTAACGGACAAGGTCTATAACGAGGAATGCGGTTCCTGCCACATGCCTTACCAACCCGGTCTGCTGCCGGAGGCATCCTGGCAAAAACTGCTCACCGCCAAGGCACTGGAAAATCATTTTGGTGAAAACGCTGAGCTGGAAAACAAAACCCGGCAACATGTCCTGGACATCGCTGTAAAAAACTCCGCTGACAAGTCCTACCGCAAACGCTCGAAAAAGATCATGCGTTCGCTGGATGATAACGCGGCACCGTTACGTATTACGGAAGTTCCCTATATCATGAACAAGCACGAGGATGTCATCGCTGACTATATCAAGACCAAGAAAGTCAAATCGCTGAGTTTTTGCAGCGAATGCCACATGCGCGCCAAGCAGGGTATTTATGATGACGATACCGTCAGAATACCCGGTGAGAAATAACTGAGTTAACCGCAGCAACTGTCTGTCATGCGGGCTTGCCCCGCATGACAGATCCCGAATCGACTATGCCAACGCCAATTGGCGAAACCAGAACTGTCCCCCCATATAGGCTTCATAACCAATACCGTTCATGGAACGCAGATACAAAGACATGGATGGGGTGTCCCGGAATCGAAACAGGCCTTCTGCCGGATCAAACAGAAACCCGGCGCCGCTCGTGGTAAACTTGAACGCCACAGCGTGACCGCGATCACCCTGTGGATTCTTGAAATACAACAAATAATAACCGGCCAGGCATTGCAGCACCTCGGCAATCTCGGCGAAGTCCAGCAGATCACCTTCGCCTTCAAATCGCGTCATCAGGTGAAATTGTTCAACCAGACGGTCGATCGCCGTTCTGTTTAAATCCAGATAATCGCAATGGTTGATACGTGATTCAAACTGATACGAAGCTTGCCGCATGGTAATAATTTGCCGGTTGGAGCAAATCACTTCATCACTGTGCATGTCGCCCCTGACCATGGTCTCCCGTATCCACATCATTGCCGCTGACAAACACACCCCCATGCTCACGCCCGGCCGCGCCAACTCTTCCAGGCTGTTGAGCAGGGGCAGGTTGCTCCGCTCCATATCAAAGACTCGTGTTGCCGTCATTGTCTATACCTCCGGTTTTACGCTGTACCGGCATTCGCCGTTCACTGTCATGTATCAATGCAAACAGCGGGCCGGCCGCCTTTCCCGTCGGGACAAACAGCCGGGATATTGATTCAACGACGGGAAAAATACCGAATTTAAATGTCGGCTGACCGGGCAACACTCAAGTCATCAACGGCAACAAAATCACCACAACTGGACTAAGTCTGAAAACCACTATTTATAGCAGTTGTTTAAAGTTGCCGGCTCCGTACAATGCGCCACTCGGATGTTTAAAAACCAACAATAGTGAGGTTATTAATGAAAATGCACAGACTTAAACTGACAGCCGCTCTGGCTGTTGCCCTCTTCAGCAGTAACGTCAGCGCCGATCTGCTCTATCAATTCACTACCGGCAGCGCTCAATTCGGCCTGATCTCTTCTTTTGATGCCGGTAACTCTGTTTACCTGCAGATTGGCACTGAACAGACCGGCAAGACGCACCTGATCTATGCCACCTACACACCGACCGACGGTTTAAAATACTGGAACGGTGTAATCCCTGCTGAGGCGGTAACCACCACCGGCCTGACAGAAATGAATATCAACATTGATACCTGTACTGTCAGCCCAACGGCTGCCTGCGGCCTGGTTAATCTGACCATCACCAAAGACGCCGCAAGTACACCGCTGATCAACACCGGCGTTTCCCAGAGCTCCTTTGATCGCGTTCTGTATCAGACTGCCGGTTCAACCACGTCCTATACTGCGGATGCCAATGGTTCAGTGAACGGCGTTGCCGTTAACACCACCAGCCGCGCCTGGATCGGTCGTTATAGCAATGTAACAGTGACTGTTGCCGCCGGTAACTAGGATCTCACTGCTGCAAAACGAAAATCCCGCCTCGTGCGGGATTTTTTTTCTCAACGCCAGTGAAATTCTGTCCAGCCCCGGCGTACAGACAGGAACGGATTGGCTAGAATAGCCGGACCATGACAGCCGCAGAAGATACTTATTCCCCGCCGCCCGATACCGGTCTTGAACTCGTCTACAGCGATGCGGATCTTCTGGTGGCCAACAAACCCGCCGGTTTGCTCTCGGTACCGGGACGCGGTGCAGACAAACAGGACTGCATGATCCGCCGGGTGCAACAGATATACCCGGAAGCACTGACGGTACACCGGCTGGACATGGCCACCTCAGGACTGCTGTTGCTGGCGCGCAATGCAGACCTCCAGCGCCGTCTCGGTAATCTGTTTGCCACAAAACAAATCAGCAAGCGCTATATCGCCATTGTGATCGGCAAACCGGCCGTAGCAAGCGGCGAGATCGATCAGCCCCTGATCACAGACTGGCCCAATCGTCCCAGACAGATCATCGATCACCAAATCGGCAAGCCGGCTCAAACACTGTATCACGTACTTGATTATGATGCGCAGAGCCACACCAGTCGCGTGGAACTTAAACCACTCACCGGACGCACTCACCAGTTACGTGTCCATATGCAGTTCATCGGCCACCCGATTCTGGGCGACAGATTATATGGCGGTATCCGACCAAATGAGTACGTCGAGCGATTATTTCTGCATGCGGCAGAGCTGGACTTCATTCATCCCGTTACCGGGCAGCGCCTGCTGCTGACACAACCCGCACCATTCCAGCCGTATTAAGCCCGAGTTCAGATAATGGACTTGATACTGACGGCTTGATTTGCGCAAAGTTTGTCATACCCTTAACAAGGGTTCCATTTGTTTCAATCAACAACAAAAGCTGCACACATGCCCAAACCACTGCTCAAACTTGTTACTTGCCTGGTACTGTTATTAACGGCGATCAATCCCGCCTTTGCGTTGCAATACATGCCGACACAGATGGCGGCACTCAATGCACCAGCTTCAAACGCACCCAGGGCGGTTTACATACATGCTTCACAGCAACAGGCCGCAATCCGCCAACTCGAACAGCAGGGTTACACCGTCATTTCAGCCAACCGTGCTGACGCAGAAAAATATCTGGCCGACAGCCGCACCACATCCACAAGTGCAACGACAGAGAACACCCCGGCCGCCGGCAACTCACCCGCCTCTGATTGTCATACACCGTTGTCAAACACATCCACGGACAACCCTGCCGGTGATCCAGCCGAGCCTGACGAGGAGAATCGTTCACGCGGTTCTGTTTCGCACAGCCAGGGGATGGATTTATCCGATTTCAATTTTAACAGCGGTGGCAGCGACGATAGCGCCAAGCTGATGTTTATTCTCATCGGCGTGGTCATTATCGCTGTACTGATTATCTATGTTGGCAAATTTATCAATGAGATCGCAAATAATGCCCGGGAAGTTTGCTATTGGTGGCATCTCAATACTTTTTATAACACTCTCACCACCTTGCCCAATCAGCACGGCAATTTCAGCGGGCTGAAACTGAGTGTGGGTGTGGTTGCCGATGCAACGGCCGAATTTGGTTTAAGCGCCGAACTCGGCGAGCTGGATCTGGATTTAATTTACAACAGGGAATCACTGCCGTCACGCATTACCACACGCGGCTCCTATTGGCTGGCCGGCCCGACAATTCGCTGGAACATCGAATATACCGATAACCTGACGCAAAGTCGCAACAAAAGCCAGGTGTATCTTGAATTGTTGGGCGGTACCGCCGAAGATAAAACCATTAAAATCCTGGGCATCGCCAGATTGGGTTTCAACGTCGGCCTCGGCAAAAATGCACGTCTGGGTTTTAACTATGGCGCCTTCTATCTCGGCCTGAATGAAGATCAGGGGCCGGCCAATGATGGGACCAATTACTGGGAGATGTTTGGCATGGAGCTGGGTTATCAGTTTGACTGAAATGGTCAACCGACATCCTGCCAACATCAATGATTTTTATCTTTGCGCTTGACGCCCGTGAGTCGGGGAAAGCGTGACAGGTACGCATCAACTGCCGCATTAAAGTCCGCCTCACTCAATCCGTGATAATCCGCTGCGACAATCTCCATTGCATGAGGATCATCACCGGGCAGCCATGCTGTTGACTCTATAAACTCGGCCACAGCCTGTTCATCCTTGCGCACATTGGAACGCTGTTCGCGTAATGTTTGATAAAAGCGTGTTGTCTTTGCTGTCTGACCCAGCATACCGTTGTCTTCCGTGATATATCCACCGGCAGTCAAACGCCCCAGTGCACCTTGCATTTCCCGATATGTGACAATCGCGTGCTGAATAAAATCTGCAGCGGCGATCACGTCAACAAGCCGCGCCGGTTTTTCCCGCGACGCATAGATGACCGCCAATAAAATCCATGCATCTGACCAGCGTCGCTTCAAGCTGACAGCCTCACGATTTTCGTATAGAGAAACGCAGGATCAGATAACCGCACAGACCCGACAACAGGGAACCGATCAGAATACCCAGCCGATCATTCACTGCATAGGCGACTCCACCTTGTTCAAAAGCCAGTGAACTGATGAACAGGCTCATGGTAAAGCCAATGCCGCACAACGCCGCAACACCATACAACTGCAACCAGCCGGCACCGGCAGGTAGTTTGGCAACGCCGAGCTTGATCGCCAGCCACGAGAAGCCGAAAACACCGAGCTGGTTGCCAAAGAACAGCCCCAGCGCAATACCCAATGGAACAGTATGTACCAGTGCATCAAGCGTGAGGCCTGCAAAAGAGACACCGGTATTCGCAAAGGCAAACAAGGGCAGGATGGCATAGGCGACAACCGGGTGCAGATCGTGTTCCATCTTTTCCAGTTGGGTCTCCTGCTCACCGGCCGCTTTTCGGTACGGAATAAACATGGCGATGATGACACCCGCCAACGTGGCATGCACACCGGACTTCAACACCGCCGCCCACAACACAAAACCAACAAGCAGATATGGTGTCAGATCCAGCACACCACACCGATTCATAATGAACAACACCAGGATCGCCCCGCTTGCCACCACCAGTGATGATAAAGAGAGATCAACGGTATAAAACAGGGCAATAATGATTATCGCGCCCAGGTCGTCGACAATGGCCAGCGTCATCAGAAACAGTTTCAGGGTGTTGGGCACCCGATCCCCCAGCAGGGCCAATACGCCAAGGGCAAAGGCGATGTCGGTAGCGGAAGGGATCGCCCAGCCCTTCATGGCAACCGGATCATGCCAGTTAATGTAAGCATAGATCAGCGCAGGAATCGCCATGCCCCCGACAGCACCAATCACCGGCAAGACAACCCGCGCCGGTTCAGACAACTCACCGCCGAGGATTTCGCGCTTCACTTCCAGGCCGATGAGAAAGAAAAAGATTGCCATCAAACCATCGTTGATCCAGAGCAGCAGTGGTTTGGCGATCATAAATTCACCAAACCTGATCTCCACCGGAATATTCAACAATGCATCATAGAGATACTTCCAGGGTGAATTCTCGATGAGCATGGCCAACGCAGCGGCGATGAGTAACAAGATACCACCGGCGGCTTCGTAGCGAAAAAACTCCTTGATTGCATTAATCGGCATGGATCAACATTCTCCAGGTTAAGTCTATGGCCGACTGACAAATAGCACACCAGCCAACAGGATCAGGACGCTGCCTGTCAGTCTGTTTATTATGGTGAGTAATCCCGGTTTATTAAAGTACATTCTCGCCCGATGGGCAGCCAGAGCATAAATGACCTTGGGAATACCAACGGCAAACCCTGCCAGAACGACAATGGCAACGACGTCTGTCGCCGTGATATTTCGCATGTCGAAAAATGCCGGAAACAGACCCAGATAAAACAGGACAGCCTTTTGATCGGCCAGTGTGATCAGCAGGCCCGCCATGAAACCGGTGAAATGTGATCCGGTCCGGGCTGGTTCCGAGGTAATGGCATGAGGTCTGCTGCGCCACAACAGGATGCCCAGCCACAGCAACCAGACACCACCAACATATTTTAGATAGGGCAGGTAATCGGCCATGACACCCGCTGCAACAGCAAGGCCGGACACCGCGATCAGAATAAAACAGATATCACCGGCAGCGATCCCCAGTGCCGTTACCACACCGTGGGATAAACCGCGCCCGAGGGTATTTGACACAACCAGCAAGCCACTGCCGGTCGGCATCAGGGCCAACAGAAACAGCGTAAAAAACCAGGCAGTCAAATCCGGCATTGTCTTGTGTTCTCCCTGCGGACATCCGCCCCTGATAGTGCCAAGTTTATCGCCCGGGAACAAGCATGACGCCACAAGCGGCTTTCACCTGCGGTGGCGTCACAACGGCAATGCCGATATATATATTGATATCAGTTGATTTCTGAATGGTAGAGGACGATACAGGATGCGTCCTGCGATTTGATTTTTTCCGCCACCCCGTTGGGCACGACTTCATATTTTTCATCCAGTCGCACAATGGCGTAGCGACCGTTCACCAGTTCGCGCCGTGTGTCATTGGTGACATGAATTCGCTTGATTGTTCTGCCATCAGCGAAATTAAAAACCGTATCACCGTTATCATCAGGGATGCGGTTATCCTCGATTAACTGTCTGACCGGTTCAGCAACGGCGGTTTTATTTTCTATATCCAGCTTCATACAATTCGATTTGTGATCCTGTATTGTGTTTGTACTGCCTGCCCCGTTTCCGGCGCAGCCACAAGACCAGCCATGTCTGCTGACGACATTCCGGCATGATATCTGCCGGTGATTCTAATCCAGATTATTGATCCATAAGGAAAATCGGAAAAGCAGCTGCCGTCATTTTATCCACAAAAAAATAAGGATCAAGAGAGTATTTTAATCTGCAGCAAACATCAAGAGACAATTTAATTTACCGCGAAAATCACCCCCCGACCACCTGTCAGATATAGCAGGCAGGCAACCCGGCCTGACGTGTTGCCTGTTGACGTTGTACCCGCAATCAGCCGGCGCAGAGCGGGATTTGGCTAATAATGGCGTAACGCTGTTTACCCGGTATGCTTCAATTCACGTTTTGCAGATCCGGCACTGTCTAAATCGGTTTGGCATCGACGGCATTGCCCGGTGGTTTCTCCACATAATCACCATTCTTCCATTCACCGGTGATCACCTCGCCGGTTTCGGCTACATAAAATTTACCCTGCCCGTGAAATACACCTTGGGAAAACTCACCCACGTAGCGATCACCGTTTTTATATTCATAGATCCCTTTGGCATGGAAATAGCCATCTTTAAAACTGCCGATATATTTATCACCGTTACTCAATCTGGCGGTACCGTTCCCATTCAGCTCGCCATTCACCCAGTCGGCAATATAGATATCACCATTGCGATAATTGCAGGTGGCGCGCCCGTTTAACAATCCGTCCACATAGCTTCCTTCACAGACCTCACCGCTTAAACCGGTGTACTTGCCCTTGCCATGGTAAACATCATCCTTGAATTCTCCGTCATAGATGTCTCCTACTCGGGAACGATACACCCCTTTACCGTGGATCAATCCATTCCGATAGGACCCTTCATAACTCCAGCCGGAAGAGTGCTTGAAACGGCCCTTGCCATGCAACAGTCCTTCACTGAATTCTCCTTCATATCGTGACCCATCACGCCATACCAGCGAACCCCTGCCATGAAATACACCGGCTTTGCACATACCGGTATAGACCGAGGAATCGGGCAAGGTGGCTGTACATGTTTCATCCGCCAGGGCCGCATGCAGCAAACCAAACAGTAAAACGATACCCGCTGAAATTCTCTTGTTCATGGTCTGACTCCATTTTGATTTATATCCAACATCACAACACCGACAATTCACTGTTGTCTCACCGTCATCACATCTCCGCTGCAACCGGCCAAAAAGGCCTTGTTGTCCGCCTCTTCCAGAAAACTCATAATGCTGCCGGCGGTCAGCTTAAAGGTGGTGTCGATATCCAAACCGGCGCTGCGCAGCCCCTTGGCCGTCCATTTATTACAGGTGTTAAATAAATGGTAATCGCCGACACCTTCATAAAACTGACTGTTCCCGTATAAACCCTGTCTTGCCGGCATTATCCGTCCCTGTGCATCCCGCAAAAAACTGCTCTCAATATAGGCCATTAACAAGGCGTATTGCTCTGCGCTTAAACACACCACACGGATTTCAGAATCGGGAAAATAGACAGCCGGTGCTTTAGGCACAGCGACAACATGCACAACCGACGCGGTAGGCCAGAAGATGGCTTGCACCGTTAAGCCACTGGTTATGGTTTGCGCCTGATAAAAGCCCTTGTCACCCCATCCAAATTCCAGAAAGGGGACGTCGCGGAATCGCTCGCCCAGCTGCGGTATGCGCGCCTGAATAATCTTGCTCTGCACCACAAATCCGGTATGCCAGCCATGACTGACCACATATACCTGCTGCGGCCCCGGCACAACAATGTCGGTCTTGTCCACCACATAGGGTCTGACAGAACAACCTGCGGCTGACAGGCAGATCAGCATGCACCCGATCAGACGCATGAGACTCTCCGCCGCAGATCCAAAGCAGGTCATTTCTGCATGGCCGAATGCCGGCTGTTAATTATTCCAGCTGCACCGCGTGTCATCCATCGACTCCATGTCTTCCTTGAAGTTGAATTCCAGGGCATCTGTCCCGCGTACGTAACGCATTCGGTAGATCCGTGCACCCTGCAATACCATTATGTAGGTACCACCTTTTCCGTCTGTGCTGACTTCCTGCCAGTGCACCTCAAATTCTGACGGCCGCCCGCCCGGCACCTGTTTCAGTTCCTGCTCTCGTGTGCGGTTCACTTCGATGCGTCCTGTCCCCCGCTGATACATCACATAGCCGGTCTTGCTGTCCCCCTCAGGAAAAACAAATTGCAGCCGTAGCGGCTTCTTCAAATCGGTTGATTTGAAACAATAGAACGGGGCGGCATTGGTCGTACCGGCAAAGCCGACAAGCAAGGAGAGGACCAGCAAACGTAACGTTAATTTCATCATCATGGTACAGCGGCATCCGGTGGTTCTCTGTGAATAATAGTCAATAACTCCGGTCATTGCGTCTGCTCCCAGACAAGATTCAGCTAAAAAATGTCCGCTTCTCCAGCAGCGTCTGTACCGACTCCAGCGCATCAAGTCCTTCCATCCCCCCTCGGGCGATAAACTCAAAGCCGCGATCAGGGCTGTCCCGGCCAAACCCCGGAGAAAACAGTTCTCTCAGAAACAGGATACGCGGTGCATCATCCGCAAATTCAAACTGTTGGGCATAGAGATTGTGATCACTGCTCACATTCATCCGCATGGCGCAATACTTAAAGTGAGCGGACTGACTCGAATCTGAATCCGCTTCAATCACCTCAATGCGCGCATCCGGCAACAGATTACCCGACAAGACTGACACCACCCTGAAACGAAAAATATGTTGTTGCCAGGGCGGGACATCGTCCACCGTAAAACCGGTTGCACTTTCCCGCAGTTGATTTACCTTGTCGTCAAAATGGATCAGGTTGATGCGCATGAACGGTTCATCCGGTTCAGCGACCACCACATGACCGCCCCGGTAAATGATCTCTTGCATTGAATAAAGCATATCCGTCTGTCCCTGTGTTTTATTGTGAGTTCATTCTTCCGCCGGCCCCCACAACAACCGATCCAGATCCACCGAATCAGTCTGTACCGCGCAGATCACCTTGCCGTTTTTCAGTTGCACGCCTTCGCTCTCCAGCAGTGACTTTTGCCGCAACCAGGCTTCACTGCCCGGAGTAAAAGCCAGGGTCCGATTGGAACGCACCACCCGATACCAGGGCAATGGAGCAGCGGAACGCCCCATGGCCCGGCTCACCATACGTGCATGGCGGGGAAAACCGGCCGCACGGGCCACCTCGCCATAGCCCATGACTGTCCCCGGTACAATGCCCGCCACCACACGCCAGACAGCCTGATCGAATTTATCCTGAAATGCGCTCATCCTTCGCCAGAAATCACATCTTCACCGGTAACTTCATAAACAGACCAAACTGATTACCGTCATACAGCCTGCCGCCGGTTGATTCAAAATCAGCCATCAGGTACTTGAAGACAAACTCAATGCCCGATCTAGATATATATTTAACCAATACAACCGTGCCCAATGTGTCCTTGAATTTTGTCTCTACGCCCAGCGCATCGTGGACTGAATTTTGAAAATCATAATGCAAGCCTGCGCCCACTCCAAAACCATCCCATTCTTTCACGATGGACGACTCAATGATGATGCCCTCATTACTTCCCTGACCCACCTTGGCGCCCTGATACCGCATCCCGAATGACGTATCCAGTTTCCATCCTTCTTCCTTCGCCAAATCCACAACATACGCAACCCCCAGCACTGCACCGGAACCGGCGTTGTAGTTGTCCCCGCCAGGATTTACCGCAACCAAATCCCCGCCGAACCAGACCCCCATGTCAAATTGCAGCCCTGACTTTGACCTGACAGGCCCCTGTGAACCACTCGCTTGCTGTGGTTCACGACGATAGTCATTTGTCGGACGGACCCGGGTATATCCTTTCTGCTTAACCAATATTCGCTGCACAGGATAAGTATCCAGCTCAATAAAATAGACTTCACCTGTCAGGTTTGCAGATTGATTAAACACAAAACATACCGCAATAGTTGTGTTCCGCAGACACTTTGTGTTGTTCTCTGAATGCATCCCATGCATTAACTGTATGACATCGTTATTCTCTGCATCAAACAACCGGCATGGTACTCCACAGGCAACCGCCTTTGCATCCAGGTTATAGCCGGCATACTCCAGCCACCATCCCCCGTCATATCGCTTGAGACTGAAACTGTTAACGGCAGTGTTGGTGATCTTCCCGGTAAAACTGTACTCACCGGCAATACTCTCCGGCAGCGAACCGGCGGCAGCAAATCCCGACTCGATCAGCAACAATATAATAATCAACAAAGCCTTCTTCATTTTAATCCCCCATTCAATATTGATACGACTTACAACATCAAGCATAAAACGTGTATAACAGGCAAATGGCTACAGCCTCAAACAGCGCATGACTTATTCAGCTTCCTGCAACAACACGGCAAAAGTATACCATTTCACGCCATAATATCATTGCATCTGAAGTGGAATGCGGCAGCGTTTATTAACGAGAATTTTTTTGGATATTTTTTCATCAATGACTGTGCAATTGACCTGGCGAGTCGTGGATTCCAGTCCCGCCAGGCTGAGGTTATCAATAAATGCAGGGGACTGAGGCAGTCTTATGCCGTTTTTCTAAACCGGGACCACTTCCGGAAACAGGTTATCTCAAACCAGATGGTCATTATCGCTGTTGCCAACAAGACCACCCCGCCGGCCAATACCAGATCGTCGTTATCCGCCAGGATGGCCAACAGAATAATACCCGGTCCGATACCATTCCATTTCAACCATTTTTCCTTTGGATGCAAATTGATCGCCAACTTTTGCCCGCAATGTTCACAGACAGACAGGGTTGACGTCGGGAATGCATCCTTGTTACCGGCAAAGGCCCAGTACATCAGACGTTTACGTGACATCGATTTCTGACAACAGGGACAGGTATGATCCATGGTTATTACGCGTGTGTTGGCTATTTCTCAATACTGGTTTCCCAACCATCATATTCACCATCCAGCTCCCGCGCCATTCGGTTTGCTGAAATCGTGTGGAAGGTTATATCGCCCAGATGCATTGTTCCGGTATGACTGAACTGCACCACAAATCTGTCATCTTCCTCAGTCTTGCCAAGATTAACCAGTCGATAGCCCTGTGCATCAACCCAGGCCTTATAAGCCAGGGCTTGTTCTTCATTTGCAAAGTATGCCCAGTGCATCACTTCACGGCTGATGTCGCTGTTATCTCCGTTATCCGCCAGTGAATCAAGAACCATTAAATCCTTCACAACCTGCCAGTCATCCTCCGTGGGATAAAGCTCATTCCAATACACAGCCTTGGCCTGATCCGTCTCAGACAAATACTCCAGCTCATACCCCGACAAATCAGCCTTCTCATCGACAAGGCTGACGGCCTGCTCTTCCTTATCATCCAGGTAGTAATAAAAATAGCGATAGCCTGCAACCGTTACCCGTCCGACATAGATCCCGCCCAAACTCACCATGGCCTCTTCCAGAGATTCATCCAGTGCGGACAAGTGCGGAAATTCTTCATTGGTGGGTAAACCGGCCGGTGTTGGATCTTTAATTTGCACCCGCACCCGGAAACTCAGGTTACGCTGATCGGTGTCGGCAACGTCGGAAAAATCATGGTTGTAGGCAATCCACGCCTGATCTTCACCCATACTCGCGGCGAACATATGCCAGGTATCTTGCATGGACAACCCCCAATTAAACATTCGGCGCAAACGGCTGCGCGGACATCAATTTAAGTCTAAATGCCAATCGCTGTATTGCAATGTGGCAGTGGAAAAATTACGGCAACCCTCAGAATATGCGTAACCGGGCAAGTCGGAAACACGGTCTGTCCGGTACAAAATGAGCTGTTCCCAAAGCAACGAATTTCCGTTTTGTGTTGGCGGTTACCAGCCACACCGTATCACTGATTATCTTGAAGAAAACGCAGGTTTTCCGTGTAGACGCGCACGCCTTCCTCATCACCGGCTTCTTCACACAACTGTTTTGCTGACTCCATGCAGATAATACATTTTCCTCTATCACCGGTATTAAAGTATGCCGTTCCAAGCAAACCATATGCTCTGGGCAGGTAGAAATTCACTGCCGTTCCACCCAGTGTCTGCTCCATTTCGGCAATGATTTGCTCCAGTATAGGGATAGAGGACGGGAACTCACCTTCCGATTGAAGATCACCGGCCAACCTCAACTCATGCATCCACTTGTCGATGGGGTTGTCAGATTCCTTGGGTCGTAGTGACTCAAGCAGGGAAGGATCACCGTTTTCCATGAAAACCTGTGCCACACCCAGCACGGCATTCCCGTATATTTGCACCAACTCCGGTGTTGCCCGGTATTTTTCCGGTGCGACACCCCACGTACTGAAGACCTGCAAAATTTCGTCCTTGTTCTCAGCACAAAATGATTCCAGCTCTGACTGACTGCCGCGCCTTGATATCGCAATCGCCTGTTCCAGCAAATCATGATTGACCATTGTTCCCCCTGCTTCGTTATATCAATATCACCAACCGGTTATACAGAATATATCGCCAACAACCACGACTTCACGTTGTTGACGACTTGCCGGCCGAGATCACCCCCGACCAGGCGGCGAGAGTCCCGACAATAATGGAGATACGTGCCAGCATGTCCGGGTTGACTGTTTGATAATCCAATAATTGTCCCCGCACCAACAACGCGGACACAGTCCAGAACATAAACAAGGCACCGCCCGAGAAGATAAACACCCGCGGTAATAGCGCATCAGGCCGCCCCGTCTGGAGCAAGATCCCCACGGGTAATAACATACACATCACCGCAGGCAGGATAAAATACATGGACTCGCCGACGTTCTTGACCGGATATTCACTCAGGGCGACATAGGACAAGTGTGCATGCTTTGTCACGTAATAAACAATAAATGGTGTAGTAAGCAAAATCAAACGCCGCACTAACATGTCCTATTCCAGCATATTTGTTACTTGAAACGATTACGTCAGGACACTGTCACCGCGTTGACAATCCCCATTGGCCATCGCCCCTGTTTGGAGTTTACATATTCCTGCCTGTACAGGGCAAATACCGGGTCTATTGCGGAATACGGCATAACCGAGTTTCCGTCCGCTACCGGTGGGTCGATACTCCTGACCTTTGTCGATACGGTGAAGATCGGCTGATCCTCATCCCGGGTAAAACGTGTTCCCGGACTGATCAGTGCAACCCAGCGGTGTATTTCAGGATGCCCGGCCGATTGTAATTTGTTCCAGAGCAATTCATCCGACCCCCACAAATCCGCCTCATCAAGAAACCCATGCCGTCTGGCGGCCTTGATTGCTTCCGCCGTCACTTGGTATAGACCAACTTCACGAAAATTTGACCAGCTTGTCCGATCCGTTTCAATAAATGTGTAGGCCAGCCAGCGCGCAGTTTCAACATGCTTCACGACAATCCGCCCATCCACAACCGCCAGCGAATCAACCGCATTTTGAATTTCATCATGCCGCGCCAGGCTCAGAAATTCCAGATCCCTTAAAAAGTAGTCCAGCCTGTCTGCACAAAGTGCGGGAGATGGTTGCTCAAGGAGGGAATATTGCTCTTCATCCATATAGGCCTGCCAATCCAGACCGTGGCGGGACAATATGGCCGGAATATCGGTGGCTGCGACAAACTCTTCCTTTTTCTCTTCATGGTAGCTTTGGCCACGCTGGTCATCGAAGACAAAATCGATTACATGGCTGAATGCGGTATGGCTGATGTCGTGCAACAAGGCCCCAAGTTGCTCATGCAGATCTGCACCGAGACGACGAACCAGCAGCATCGCCCCCACTGAATGGTCAAAGCGACTGAATGGCGGTGTAATCCCCAACAGTGCCGTCACACCATGTTGTGAAACCCCCTTTAACCGCTGCATCGCATGACTTGCCATGATATCCAGGAGCAATGGCTCGTTTATCTCAACTTTCCCGTACAGGCAGTCATCGTAGAGCATTGGTATGAAATTGTTCCGTTTAGTATATATTCAATGTGCTATCTGATACCACTCAGATCAATGCCGCGGCTTATCAGTAACACAATGAAAAAGATGATGCCGGCCCAAATCAGATAGCCCAACCCCATACTCACTTGCAGCCATAGACCATAGCCTTCTTTTGCCTTTATCGACAGATGCCCCAGTACGATAATGACAATGGCATAAACAGGGATCAGATAGACAAGAATTTCGGTATTTTTCACCAAATTTACGCCAAACAATCGCCTGGTAACTGTCTCTCCAAAGTAGACAATCGGAAAAATCAAAACAGTGTAAACTGCAAGTATGATTGCTATTTTACCCAACATATTTTTTCCTTATTATAACTTTGCGCATAATTTTCGCTTAACACGCCCAATCCCTGTGCGGGGCAATACCAGTGATATTGGCCACCCGCACGTATTGTCAGCACTTACACCTTTTTCACAAATTCCGACTTGAGTTGCATCGCGCCAATCCCGTCGATTTTGCAATCAATATTGTGATCGCCTTCGGTTAATCTGATATTTTTTACCCTGGTTCCCACCTTCACCACGGATGAAGATCCCTTCACCTTCAGATCCTTGATAACCGTCACCGAGTCGCCATCCGCAAGCACATTGCCGTGTGCATCCTTGACCAACAGGGTATCCGCGTCCGTCGCCGACTCCCCCGCAGCCGACCATTCATGACCGCATTCCGGACAGACACACATGTCGCTATCCATGTAGGTATATGAGGATTGGCATTGCGGACAATTTGGTAATTCACTCATAATTAGTTCTCTTAATAACAGGACAACGGACCGAGGATAATTTTCGGGCATACTAACACAAATTGCCACATTCCCGCCGATTTTATCCTTCTTGTTGACCTGCCGCTATGGCAGTTTTTTGAGAACGTCAAACCGCTCTGCATTCATGCGAATCAGACAATTTTCCAGCGTCGTTACATATGCAGGCGTTCCTTCCTCGATCTCGAAGGCTTCGACGCGGCAATTTGCATCACGAAATGTCAGCCATGCACTGTGTGCCTGCTGAACTTTATCAAGCAGCTTTTTGCCAAGTTCTGCATCTGCCGCATAGAGCGTTTTTATGCGTTGTCTGTATGCACCGAAACCGGCCGCAAGTTCGGCCTCTGCCGCGACCCAATGCTTATGAACGCACGCGTCCAGTTGCGGGCTGGATTGAATGACTGCACAATCCGGCGCGCCGGTACCGGCGCCACTCCCGGCGGCTTGCGCCACACCAACAGTGGCAAAGACATAAAGAAGAAAGACCGACAAAGACTTCATTTTATCTATTCACACCTTCCTCAACAGCCCGGTTTTACACGAAGCATCAGCCACCGCTGATTACTCGTCCAGCGCCAATTGCAGCAGAAAATCGAGATGCACAACTGCATCTCCGCGATCAATACCAGCCACGGACCGTGCACCACCCATTCTCAGGGCCGGGACAAAATAGTAAAACTGGTTTTCTTCCAATTGTCCCTTGGCGGCAACTGATTCCTGAAACATCCCGAGATTCAGAAATTCAGAAACCACCTCTTCATCACAACACCATTCATTAAAAAACTCTTCCAGAGACCAGACAATACACTCTCCCTCAGAGGTATGCGGATCAAGAAATGCAACATCTTCATCACCGTCATCGCTTAACAGCCGATAATAAAATATATCGCCAAATGCACTTAGTGCAATCGGCAGACGACTCATATCCTCCTCTTCACGCATCAGCCAGCCCCAAAGATTGTCCCGATAGAGGTCCGGATCAATGACCTGGATAAGTCCTCCCCCATACAGACCAAACCCATACTCCGCCCATAACTCCAGCAAAGGGCCAGGCAAGTATTCACGATAACGGGCTGTTTTTTCCGGGTCGGCTTTTTGCAGATTCTCACCCGGCGTATGCTTTTCAATAAATTTCTGTAACTGGATAGACATGGTTTTACCTGTTTGGTTTGCTGATACACCGTGATAGATGTTTTTGACCGACTTGACGAACTGATCTATTTATCAGCCTCTGATTCCTTGCTTGCTTAAAATATTTTATATATAAATCTTATATTGACCGATATGCAGCGAGTAAGCACGGCATTTTTACCGTTGCAGCAACTGACTCCCCTTTGGCAGACATCACATGAGCAATATCCAGCCACATGCTTGCCACTCAAACGAGGCATCCTTCATATAGCGCAATTTTACAGTCATTCAGTGCAACCAGTACATGATTGTATAGATCAATCAGCTCTTTACCGCCATTATTAGTACCCCAATCATCAAAATCCGTAAACTTACGCTGCGTGCCAGGACCACTTAACCGGGCACGTTGTATTTCATCGCTGAAAGACAACCCGCGCTGATTCTCGATTAACTCAACAGCCAGAAAATTTTGCTCAACCACGATTTGCAGACACGGCTTTGTAACTGAGTCAAGCACGGTACTGATTGGTATTGACAGCGGGACATTCTCCACGATCAGCTGATACTCATTGCGCAGTTGGTTGGAGACCGCAACGCACCGTCTGTTGACCTGCAGAATATTCTCCGGGGCGACCTTATGCGCCGATCCATAGATTGCCGCCCCATATCCTGCAAAACTGAATATCATCGCCAAATCCTGATATTGAATTTCAAGCTGTGCAATGACGCGAATCAGACTTTCAAGAAAACCGGCTGCCGCCCCGCCGGATACACTCTCCGGCGACAAATAGTACAGGCCGTCCGGGTGAAACAATTCGAGTGCAGACAATAACCGGCGACTTGGCGACAAATCCGAGGAGATGACATTCAATAGACTGGTATTAAAGTCAGTATAACGGTCTCTTTTTTCGCCAATCTGCCCGGCAAGTTGTCCGGCATTGCTGATACTGATTCTGTCTGCCGGATGCGGTTGTTGGGAGACCGCCGTGAAACACGTGCAGTCACGCAACGCTTCGGGCAACTCACAATCATCAACCAGGACCGAAATTATCCGATCTTTTCCCTCCCTCACAACTCCCGCCAGCAGCGGCTCATACTCACGACGACACCAGCCCTCATTTAAATAACTTTCTGTAACAAGAAGCAAAATATAGTCGGCGTGATTTAACCCCAGCTCAATCGCCCGGGAAATTGCCTGACCATACTTAATTCTTTCGCTGTCCAGCCAGACTCCCATACCGTCTATCCGTAACGACTGCGCCAGATCGATGGCAAGTGCATTATCACCGGAACTATGGCAGATAAAGACAGACGGTCTTGGCTTCATGGAATGTGCCTGATTATTGATTGTCACTTTATTTTAGGATAAATGATGCCGCCTAACCAACCCTGCAGCTCATTAATTTCAGCGCGTTCTTTTGGATTCACGAATGATGATTTGAATAAAACATAATCAGCCGGTGGTTAAAAAATAACCTTCAATTGCCCATTTCACCATAATAGTGTTGTTTTGATAATCTGTTACATGCCAACGAGTCGTACAACTCATCACCTTTGTTTAAGCTGTACGCTACATCTCTCTTTCAGAGTCTGACTTGAGGTGATTGATAACTTGTGTTGCATAACCGCTAATCGCTTGATTCAAACCTTCCGTCTGACCATCCCGTATTTACCGGTAAAAATATTTTTTTTGCTCTTTTTCACAATGTATAGTGATCAACATTTCGTAAAATGTATAGACAGGAAATCAACAATGAAAATAAACAGCCTGCACAATATTCGCACCGCCCTGCTGCTCATCAGCCTCTCTTTTATCAGTTCCTGCGGAAATGGCGATACACCAATAAACACGCCACCCGTCAATCCCGGCACACCGGCCGTGTGGCAACTGCCCGCCGGTCATTTCATCCCCGCCAAAATGCCCATGCACCTAGTCTATCCACGACCCGATATTGAAACAGGCCTGCATGCCCGTCACAAGTTTGCCCATCCCAATATGCGATATGAGATCCCGATTGGTGTCCAGGGCGGCGCCTGGCCGTTTCACTATGAGTTACTGCAAGGTCCGGCGGGAGCAAGTATCGGTGAAGTCTACGGCAGCGCCAACTACGGCACGATAAGCTGGCAGGCGCCGTCAAGCGGTACCTATACCTTCAAAGTCAGGGTCACCGATCAGGAGCAAAACACGGTTATCGCCCAATGGGAAGTTGCGGTCGATGCAGGCAAGTTTCTCTTTATTCAGGATGGGTACAGCGGTACAAAAATCGGCACCATCGATCAACCGCTGGAAGATATCGCTGACTGGTATAAGGCTGATCGAACTGATACGACCTACCACAACAGAATTGTCGTGTTCCGCGGCGGTAACTATACGCTGAGCGGTGATCCCGGAAACAATGGCAATATTCGTCTGGATACAGCCACAAAGACCGCCAGCCTGATTGGCTGGCCGGGTGAGACCGCGGTAATCAATTGCTCCACTGCCAAGATACTGACTGATGACACTCGCATGCATGATCTGTTTGTTGCCGATCTGCGCTGGGAGAACGGCCGACAGGATGTGGCCAACGCTCATTTCTTCTGGGCCATCGGTGATGTCACGCGTGCGACATGGTGGCGTAACCATTTTCATAATCTTGGCCCGGGCACAGCCGGTACAGACAATACGCTGCCCGTCTTTGTCAGCAGCACCGGTGTATTAAAGCAGAATATCCTGTACAAGGAAAACAACCACACCCAAATCAATAATTATGATTATAACGGTGGTTATTTTGAAGCCTATGTCAGCGAGCATGTGTTAATCGAACAGAATACAGCAAGCAACAGCGCGGTAGCGTATGGTTTCTTTGCCAAAGGTACACGTGCCTATGTCTCTATCCGTGCCAATACTGCGGTTGAAAATGTGCGTGGCACACAGGTCAGCGTCGGTAACGGTTCAGAGGCCGGTGATCTGACCCATGACCATGAAATATGCTGGAATAATATCCGGGCACCGCAGGATAATGTATTGATGATGTCTTCCAGCACCTTTTATGCTGGACAAACCTATAACAACCACATTTATCGCAACACCATAGTAGGTGATACAGCCTGGGTTCGTTTCGCCGGCGCTGAAAACTACCAGGTAGACGGTAATGTAGTGATCACCACAGACATGAACTCTCAACTTTCCCGATGGAACACCGACATTATGGACAGTGATCATATTGCCAACCTGACCGGTGATGGCTCTGAGGCCTTTGTTGACGTAACGGGAAAATTACAGGGTGACTATCGCACGCAATATCTCGGCACACACGGGCATGAAGTGGTGTATTAGATATTAATCCAGCCGGCGTGAGGCAAACACCGGGTTATATACTGTTAAAGTTTCCAGGTAATTCCGGACATTGCCTTGCGCCGCAGCGACAGGCAAGCGAAGTGTTTACCTGCTATGAAGCGTTCAACTTGTTAAGCAGGCCAAGAAACTCATCAGGTCGTTTAAGCCTCAGCTCAAATTGGCCTGGACCGCCATCTTTTCTCTGGAATTTGACAAAAACACGCTTGTGATTCTTTGTTGCCTCTTTCACAGCATGAATCGGGATACGGTGGACGCCATCATAGTAATAGGCTATCCAGAGAAAGGGGAATGGTGCAGTAATCCATAGCTCCTTGTCGGTGAGGGTAACCTGCAGCACATTTTTTGCGACACCCAGCCTGGTTAACAAGGATTTGTGGGAACGGCCTGATGCACCAATCTCCTCAAACAGGATATTAACCGATGACCTTGCCGGAAAATGAATACGTTTTTTCTTGACGAAATACCACAACCAAACAATATTTAACAACAACATCACCAGAAAAACAGGGATAAAATAATCATAAAGCTCAAAAATCAGCTTTCCCGGCTCCAGTTGAAACACTTCTCCCATGACAATCATCCTTTCAATACACAAGACCATACCCAGTGAATAGCGAACTGGTTAATTATATATTACACAGCATACTTTATAAACATTCAACCAACGTGGATGAAATATTTAATTATTTGATATTTTAAATATTCGGTACTTAAACCCTTTATCTCATTTACATCAGTATTTTTTACTTACATAACCGCGACAGTTTTTAAAACGAGATTACTTTTAAATTTTCTGCTTCTCTTATCCACTCTGTTTAATATCCGAAACAGCTCATACCTTATCAACATGTTATTTCGTTTATACCTCATCTTAAATAAACACAATAATATGTTGCTTTTCTACAGAATTCATTAATAGATAGCTGACCTGCATATTCTGGCTGCTTAATCATGTGTTTTAGTAGGCTTAAGTAATTCATACTTATTGATATAGCCAAATCCAGCTTGATTTGAACAAACACTGGACTAATGTTAGATATCGCATGAAAAATTCAGTGCATAAATCGTGCACCAATATATCTCATCCTGCGCTTTCTATTAAAAAAGGAAATAATAATATGAGCACCTTAAAAAAATCAGTGGTACTGTGTGCGGCCGTCACCCTCTCGTTGGCTGGCTGTTCTGCCATGCAACGCGGGCCGAAAATTCAGGAAGGCAGTGAAGTTATCGGTGGAATTGGTAAAGTTGTCAATCTGGATCAAAACTGGACAACAGACTCGCAACAGGCTTTTTATTTTACCACGCAAGGCTCGCGTATTTTACCGTATGCCTGGTATCTGGCGCTGGAACAGGCAAATAACCAAACATTGTTTCGCGATAATGACCATATCGCAGCTTTACGCTACATTCCCAGCAAGAAGAGCAGCTGGAACCCGGATGGTCTGGCGGTCGGATTTGTCAAGGACGGTCAGGGCAAGCAGGCATGGATGGGTTTTACCTGCGCGGCCTGTCATACCACACAGGTACATTACAAGAATACCGGAATCCGTATTGATGGCGGCCCGTCACTGGGTGACTTTGAAAACTTCAATATAGAGCTGGTCGACGCCATGAACGCCACCTACAAATCCGATACAAAATTCACTCGCTTTGCCAAATCAGTATTAGGTAACAATGCCACACCGAATGACAAAACCATGTTGCGTAATCAACTCCTGCAACAATCACTGGTTTTGGCCCAACGCAACAAGATAAATCACCCGGATAAAAACCAACCGCACTATGGTTATGGGCGGGTTGATGCAATCGGCGCCATCTTTAATCAGATCCTGTCAAAATTTAATGACTTACCGAACAACGGTCGCATATCCAATGCGCCGGTAAGTTATCCGTTTTTGTGGGGAACACATCAATCGGATGTTGTCCAGTGGACGGGATTTGCACCCAACGGCCCCTATAGTCTTGGCGCACTGGTGCGCAACGGCGGTGAAGTACTGGGTGTCTATGGACAATTGGACATTCCCAATGATAAATCGGTTAAACACTATAAATCTTCGTTACAAATAAAAAATCTGGGCAGATTGGAGTCCTGGGTGGCACAACTGCGCTCCCCCATCTGGCCGGCAGAGATACTTCCCCCGATCGACCCGGCAAAAGCCGAGAAAGGACAGACCCATTACAATAAATACTGCCTGTCATGCCATCAGGTCATTCCATGGTCCGAACAGGACCAAAAATATAAAGCCGTATTAACCCCGTTATCCAAAATTGGCACTGACCCGCAGGAGATCATCAACGTGGTTAAACTGCGCGATGCCGGTAAATTTGTTGGCAGAAAAGAAGGCGTACTCTTCGGTGACACCATACCTGCCAAAACTGCAGGCTTGCCGGCCCTGGTGAACGCTGTCATTGGATCACTCCTGGAACACCCGCTTGAATCACTCGAAGCCGCGATTATCGAGTATGAAGGCGGCAAAGACAGTGGCGCAATTTCCGGATCACTAAACAAGCATCTTGAAACCACCGTTAGTATGTATAACAGAAAATCATTGCCGACCGACGACAAAGAAGTTGCAAAAGGAATGGTTTACAAGGCGCGACCACTGACCGGTATCTGGGCCACCGCCCCATATATGCACAATGGCTCAATACCCAACCTTGCGGAAGTCTTGTTACCGGCAAAGAAACGCTCGACGGTATTTTACCTCGGCAGTCGTGAGCTTGATCCCGTTAAAGTGGGCTTTGTCTCCGACCCAAACCTGCCCGATACAAAGGTATTTAAATTTGATACCCGACTAACCGGCAATTCGAACAGCGGCCATGAATATGGCACAAACTTGAGTGACGAAGAAAGACAAGAGCTGGTGGAATATCTTAAAACATTGTAAACCTGATCGGGAGGAGTGCCATATGGCACTCCCTCTCTTCAAACAGATACAAATCGTGTAGTTGTAATTTAATGATTGCCGGCAGTTTTTGAGACATTTTTCAGTGAATTTATACTGTGAGATGGCGCCTGATAATGAGGGATGGTTTCGCTCTGAACGTATTTATCACTATAGCTCTAAGGGAATATCTTTAAAGATCAACACATTTGATTCATGACAATAATCCGCCGTTAACTCAAAATCGGTAATAATACTTTCAGGACGCTCAGGAAAATAGAGACTTTTAAGCATGATTGAAAACTCTTTAGATACTACTTTGTTACAAGGCATCTTCGAATACATATCATAAATGCGGTTGCCACTATGGGTATATGATATATCCGGACTAAACGACTCATAAACGTTACCAGTATCAAGATCTGTTATCTTAAAACGAATGATGTCTGGAAACTGATACCAAACAGCATATTGGCTGCAGCAATTTATAAATGTAGATAATACACCGTCAATCTTTATTTCCTTTTCTTCCTTATACCAATTTTCATCAAACCAGATTATCAGGCCTTGAGGCTCTTCCATATTTTCCACCATGGCAAGTAAACAACGATAAAATGATTAACGGTGAAATTCCTCTGCCTGCCACCGTATCATGTCAGCGTGCATCTTGTTGTCACGGTAACGACTGCCGGCAAACATGGTCAGGGTAAAAAGTATAATCGCGGAAATCTTGACGTAATCCGGCAGGTCCAGCAGCCAGGCGCAGGCGCCCAGACCAAATGTAAATACCAGCATTACCACGTAGATTTTCCACCAAAGCCCGGCACGAGCCATGATGACTTCAGCCCGCTGCATATCCTCTTTATAACGCCTGTTCTGCTGTGACATGACTGCCTCGCTGAATTAACGAGTGTTATTACCAAGTTTAGACCTGAAACAACCTCTTCGCACGGTCGTCTGACTAATCATCCCATCGCCCGTGTCCGGGGATACTGATCTCACGTTCGGGGAAGGTCGCCTGCTCCGCACGCCGGTGACAGGCATTACAATTACTCAGACTGCGAACCTTGTCATTACCCTTTACCAGCCGCTCAGGAATTTCATCGTGCTCATGACGGAACCAGCGGAGTTGCGTGATCCGTGTCGGTTCCTGCCTGTGATGCCGGCTTTTTTGACGATCCGACGCATAGCGTACCAGATAGGCCGTCAATTTCTGACGTCGTTTTTCTTCCAGTTCCGCATTATCGCCGAAATGCCGGCCGAGCCCAGCCATGATCTCCTGCCAGGCATCCCCGGATAACAGCCCCGGCGGATAGGCCATGTGGCAACTGCCGCACTCCTTTTTATATTCCGGGTAGCCGGGCGCGCTGAGAAAATCCCGCCGGAAATTCCTGTCGGCTTCATCTTCATCCGCCAGGACTGTACCGGCTCCCATCCACATACAAATACCCAGACTCAATATCATTCGTTTCATATTCGCCTCGCATATACAATTTTGCGTTTAAGAAAGTACCAGGACGGTAAATGGGCCGATAGGCAAATTCAGTCCATCTTCGGGACAACGACGATTGGAGTAATGATTCTCCGGCCCGGCTTCACTAGACCGCATTTCCAGAACGATTTGTTATGGCTTCACGTAAAATGACTCATGATATGTCACTTCTCCTTGCGGAGAATCTGCTTTAAACGATAATGACATAAAATATTCCGCCGGGACACCAGGGAAAACCAGTCGGGTGTTTGCCGCAAAACCAAACCGGTGATAAAAATCCGGATCGCCGACAACAACACATCCGAATGCGCCCATTTCTTCCAATTTAGTCAATGCTGCTTTCATCAATTCAGAACCAATACCTCTGCCCTGCTTTTCAGGTTTAACAGATATCGGTCCCAACCCGTACCAACCCTGCGCCCCGTCAGCAATGGCAACGGGTGAAACCGCGATATGCCCGACAATACCGCCATTCTCTTCGGCTACCAGGGAGACAGTCAGCATCCCCGCTTTTCGCAAAGCGCCTACTATCAACGCCTCGGTTTTATCGCTGTGCGCCACATCCTCAAATGCTGCTTCAGTGACCCGGGTAATCTCTGCCTGATCCAGGCTGTTTTCTTCACGAATGATGATGGTCATATGTCTCTATATTTGAACAACGGATACCGGATTGTGCACATTTAAAACCCTGTTTCCATTAACTCACTTATGCAAACGTACCCAGCCAGGTCGGATCAGTCTTAAAGACGGGGCTGCGATTACCCTTTATATACTCAACAAAAATGTCTACGATATCCGGAAGGACTGAATCAATGACAGAAGGTCGGGCAAGCAGTGCATCACGCCACTGCGCGACCCTGGAGTGATTATCAAAGATTCCCAGGGGTTTAATATCTTCACACCATTGCAAACGCTGCATCATTGGCGCTGCCGCCGCGTCAACCAAAGAAAATTTCTCACTCGCAAAATATTCGCCATCTGCAAGCCGGCCTTCAAGACGGGTAAATTTTTCCTGTACAGAATGAACCGCCGCAATTGCCTCCTCTTCACTATTGGCAATCATGAGCTTATAGGCGTCGACCAAACCGGCTGAAATCACTTCAATCCATGCCCGGTGTATCGCCTTTTGCAGCGGATCTTCAGGGTGGAGTCGCGGAGCGGCAATCTCATCAAGATATTCTGTAATGACCGCTGACTCAAACAATACCTGATCACCCACTTTCAGAACAGGGACATTTCCAAAGGGTGAAATTTGCAAAAACCAGTCCGGCTTATCGTATAGATCAACATACTCGACAGCGTAGTCCATGCCTTTTTCTTTAAGCGCAATAACACTGCGCTGTACATAGGGACACAGATTAAAACTGACGAGCGTAAGATTGGTCATGACGCCGGGCCCTTTTCACTTGAAAATATTACGGGTGAGAGACTGGATTATAACCCACCAGCGATATAAGCCAACAACCTGAATTTAAGGAATGGGGGATTTTTAACGACTATGATTGAGCGTACATAATCAATCCCCTGGTCACCTTAATTTGTATCTTCAGCTTGCTAGTCGGCGAATATTACCTTGGTACCACCAACATGGTCGTGCAAACACCGCTTGGATGAAGTGAATATAAATAATAAATTAACCAAATTCACTAATGGGCCAATAACCGGTATTTGCGGGTTAAGCCAATAAAAACCATATCTTTTGGCCAGCGTTGTGATATCTGCATGCTGACCGTCGATTTTAACAATTTTTATATTTAGTGCTTTTTTTCCTAAAGTTTGACCATCTCTGATGATAAATTTACCGTGGATAGCAAAAAATATGGCTATACTTATTAATGAAATGGTCAAGGCATAGGCATATGATAACACTTTTCCTTCTGATATGGTTGCAAATCCACCTGTAAAATACAACAATGCAATGCTGAAAGGAATCATTGTCAAGGCATCAATCAATGAAGCCAAAAGTCTAGCCCATCTTCCGGCAAGCACGCTATTGTCGGCACTTGCCAAATTCTCTGTCGATTCATTCGAACTATTCATAATATCTCCAATGCTTGTTCGTTAAGGTTATTTTCTGATTGTCAGCAAATATTAGAAAGCCCGACACAAAATGCAAACCCATTCATCCCGGGTATTAGCAACTTCAGAAAATGACCGGCATATTATTAACCAAATGAAAAAAACGTGACGGATAATTGGTTCTTGCCAACTTGTCAAACCGTCCAATTAACAATTCCCCCCGTCACCCTTTATGTCTTACTTGATAGAAATCAGTTCAATTTCAAAAATCAATGTTGCGTTTGGATCGATACTGCCCTGACCATGCGCCCCATAAGCCAGTTCAGGTGGAATCACCACTTTCCATTTTGCCCCCACCGGGATCATCGGCAGGATTTCCTGCCAGCCTCTGATTACGCCGTTTAAAGGGAAAGTTGCAGGATTGCCGCGTTTAACTGAGCTGTCAAAAGTTTTGCCATCGATTAATGTACCATGGTAATGCACGGTTACCGTAGACGAAGGCTGTGGTTTAGGGCCTTTGGTATTTTTCAAGATTTCATACTGGATACCATTGGGCAGTTCCACGACACCTTTGCGCTTTTTATTTTTCGCACGGAACGCGTCACCGTCTGATTTGCTTTTTTCGGCCCTGGCCTTGTTTTCAGCAAGCACTTTTCTCTGGTAAGACTGCACAGCTTCGGTCATTTCCTGTTGTGTAAGCTTTAATTTACCGCCTGAGAAGACATCGCTGATGGCTTCTGCGATAATTTTTGGATCGACTTTGTCACTCAGATCCTGCTGTCTGAGTGAGTGACCTATCTGCACACCAATAGCATAACTTAACCTGTCTTTTTCAGAACTGAAATCCCCTGCCATTGAGTTGATTGCAAGACAGAACAAACTGAAGGTAACAAATATTTTAAGATTACGATATTTCACGGTTTTTCCTTTATGTAAAAATATTCATTTAATACAACAAAACCATACAACCGAAACAGTCTGCTGTGATAACACAAGTTCAACCGAATCTCTTCTGCTCATAAAAACGGCAATAATTGGCATACTGTCATACGGCAAATATATAACTGTACACCCAACACTATCCTGCGACAATAAGTTGGGTTAGAGAAAAATTTAGGCAACATTAGTGTCAGCTAATATTAGAAACAATAGTTCTCTGAAACCGTTCGTCATTTCTTTTTTACTCAAAAATTTAAGGTTCAGCCACGTTGCTTTTTAGCGTCGGTTGGGGCCCTTGTTAGGCTGATTTTCAACATTATCCAGCAGCAATGCCAGCTCATACATTTGTGAGCTATTGCTTATTGACTTATATATATTCCCATTCATTTTATTCTCATTATCTGATGCGATTACCCACCAACCAGAACATAATCGATAACATGGAAACTCATTCAAATCAGAGTATGCACCCACCCAATAATTAATTTGTTTATCGTCCTTGGTGATAATTGTAAACTTATATGAAGGAGTAAGTTTCCTGCCATTATTTCTTTCCCACCTGTATTTTGAGAACAAATATTCAACTGTTTTTATTGAGGCATGATCTTTAATGACAGCAGAGTTAGCACCATTTTCCAATGATTCAATTGTCAGGTTTCTAATGTTCCCTTCAATTAATTCCGGTCCTTCTATGTATGTATTATTTTGGCAACCGGAAAGGATAAGAATAATTAATATTATAAGCACGAATCTCATTGAAAATTATCCATAATCACACTTGTATCTTCCAATAAAGTGGACGGATTATTTATTAACCATTTCCACGAAATGTACAAAATCAAATCCTCCATCACCTTTATCTTATCATAAAAATAACGTAAATTTGAATGAGACGCATTTGTCACCGACCCCTGTAATTTAAATGTCATCCTGACCATTTATGCTTCAATAATCACATCAAACATTTCCAGTTTTCCTGCGCCATTGAAAGATTCTTTGGGCATGGGGTTTTGGTGAGCCAGTTTAAAGTCTTCGCTGCCGACCCATGCTTCAAAAGCGACCTTGTCTTGCCAGACGGTCATGACCACGTAGGGTGTATCGTCAGTTTCAGGTTTGAGGATGCTCATACTGACGAAGCCGGGTTGTTTTTCTATCTGACCGGCACGTTTGCGAAAGCGATCTTCAAACATTTCTTCATAGCCTTCGGCGACAGGAACGCGGTTATTCACTATGTACACTGTGGATTCCTTTTGGTTGTTTTGTGTGAACTGATTGGTCATCAAATTGATACCTTCCTGGAATACCTGGAGCACGAGACATTTGGAACCAGATATGATCAAGAACCAGTGAATTGATAATAATCGGGGAAATCTTACTCAGTCAGTCGACGTGGCCAAGCAATAATCCCGTCTCATTTTATGTTTCCACCATTTCGGTCAGTTAACCAGATAGTCAGTAAAATTGTGGTTATCGCATTGTTACTGTGCGAGTATTTTCATTATAATATTTTCCGCAAGCGATATTATAGTGCTATCGGATACCTGCTGCTAAAACATTGGTGGCAATGGACAGTTAAAACACCAGTAAAGGAGAATATTAATGTTTGCTGATATATTGAAGAATAGTATGGAGGATAAAAAGGGAGTCCTGGTTTACCTGCGGGGCGGTCACAGCATCGGAATGGTAGTCACAGCCATTGAACCTGATCATGTCACCGGACGAAACCGGGAATACGATACTATTATTGTTAGTCGCGGCGATATCGTAGCATTGACCATGTAATCGAGACAAGTTGGCTCAGAGGACATTTTACTCTGATATTGGAAACAATTGTTCTCTGAGCCTGTTTTTCGTTATCGGCATTTATGGATTCCACTTCTTGTGGGCATTCGTATCGAAGCCAAAACCTGCCGCCATGAATAAATCGCGCCAATCAGTTTTCGCCAATTCAATCGCCGCTACAAGTTTGCCCATGTTTCTTTCGCTAAGTTTTAGAACAGAAAATCGTATTCTTTCCATGTTATATTTGTCATGGTTTTCGCAAAATGGAATATCATCCGCGCATTCGACTTTTAACAGTTCTTCTACTTTCCCCTGTTGACTGAGAGGGAAAAGTATTTTAATTATTTCGATTGTTTTTTCACTTAAGTCAATCATTTTTTCAATAGCCTCCAGGGTATGGCAAAATCTTTTTTCTGTTAAGCTAAACATCTTTCCTTGATAGCTATTATATATGGTATATCATAATTCAAATGTAAATGCGAATGAGACGCATTTGTCACCGACCCCTTTTATCCTGTTTTTGTGGCCCGTTTTATTCGGATGACTTAAAAGCCGACCTGATAAGACCGAAAATAAACACAATGATAAGCGTTCGAAATACAGGGTCCTTCCAAAATTGTTTCATGGTGTCCGTAGAATCTTTTGTTTCATCGAAATTCATAGAAAGCTGTGGAGCCGGGTTATTGCCTGACAAAATAGCATCTTCCCAAGCTTTGGATGCTGACCGGGTCCACTCAATGTCATTTTTCAAACCATAACAATAAAGAAAAACGACTTTTCCACTAACATTTAAAATAGTAAACGTATAGACAGCTCCGATATAACCCGGCTCATCAACTCCGCCCAAATTCATATACATTGAATACGATAATGAATTAATATTTTCACGATGAAGCTCAAGCGGAAACATTTTTATCATATTGACTTCAAAATTTTGACCAAATTCAACACTAATATCTTCGCTTGCTTTTTTGTAGAAAGCTGGAACTTTTTCTTTTACTTCCTTTATAATATTATTCAATTCGATCTTGTAAACCTCCTTTACTTTTGCAAAGTCCTTGACTCCTATTGTTGGCTTTTTAAAACTATCATCAACAGTTACCATGAAATATCTTGTAAATGTTGGCATACTGCCTGATTTTGCGCTAGCGATCTGTGAATTCGGTATATAGTAAGCCAAAGGCTCATTTCCTGGAACAACCAGGTGTTTGAACATTCGGTTTACCATTTCCATATCACTGGTTACAAGAGAAAATCCATCAGGCGCAGGTATATATACAAGGTTTCTACTGCCAATTTTGAATGTGTCAGCGTGAGCAGTTGAAAACAGAAATGCGAGAATACTGCACAGCATATATTTCATGTCCGTCTCCTTATCGCGATAGATGTATTGAGCAAAACAGCAGCAAGAGTGATATATATTCCGACAATCAGAGCGGCTCATCGAAGAAACAATTATTCCAGTCCCCCGCTACCCATTCTGTTCAGACAACATACTCCTGTTTACCTGATAGCCAAAGCTTGATGTGCACAAAAATAATAATTACTGATTGATCATCACCCAAATCCTGTCAATTATTGTAATAATTCCAGCAATTTATGAATTACTATATTTGGCGAAAAGGGATCAATTCCCCTTTGCAGTCGCGCTGTCCTGTTCGACTTTAGAATTCAATTCGGAGGCATCAGGGATGATGCCGGTGAGCAGAGGTACAGGACGACGTCCAGGGATGGACTAATGTCGCGGTAGGCAGGATGCCGGGAGCGACGCCCCTTCTGCGAACCACAATGGGAAAGTCGGACGGGACAACAGGATGGCGACGGCAGGGGCGGTTTTCTTTTGGTTCGTATTCTTTGTGGACTTCCTACATGGACACCCACCTAATCTTGATGCTTAAAATTTGATTTTCATCTCCCCCACTCCAACATAGACTATAGTAAACACACTACCCGCCTGTACTTCGTGCACGCCTGCAAAGGAGCCGGTAGTCACCACCTGTCCGGATTTAATACCAACACCCTGTTCCCGGAGGAAATTTGCTATCCATAACACCGGCAAGAGGGGACCGTTGTTGGGATGTTTACCTTTAAATATTTTACTTTCGCCCTGAGTCAGCACAAAATCAAGCTCTGGTGAATTAATAGCCTTTTCCAGAGGAATCTCCGGTCCAACATACAACCCCTGATTGAAAAGACAGTCCGCCAAATTTTCGAGATAAGTAACTTCTTCATCACCGTGATATCGATTTTCAATCAACTCCAGCACCATGTGCGCACCGGCAAGAGAATCTTTTATTTCTTTATCGCTATATGCTGAATCACGCACAGGCAAGTCTTTCTTAAACCGAAAACCGATCTCCGGCTCTATGCGGCAAATATTTTTTTGGAAGCGAACCGGGTAGTGTGATGCACCATGAACGTTTGAAGAAAATATTGGCGCTATATTCAGTATATCGCCGACAGGTAAAACCGTTTTCCAGCCGCCGACCTCGTCACCGATTAACTCCATTGTCGCCTTTTGAATAGCGAGCGCATCATCATTACTCATTGGACGCAGATCGAATGCAAGTCTGTCACGGTTAGCACGATGATTGCGACGATCTATGAGGAATCTTGCTGCGGATTTTATTTGTATCTGGTTCATATATTAAGCCTTAATAAACCGGGTTTGGAAACATGGACCTACCTACATGGACACCCATCCTAATCTTGACATCAGTCCGAATCAAGCGTAGTTTTGAGCAGTACGGATATTCAGTTCAAGGCAGTTAAAAGGATTTAATCATGCCCAAACCACGTTATACCCAGATCGCCCTCTCAGCAACCCCTTACTACCATTGCGTTTCCCGTTGTGTTCGCCGTGCATTTCTGTGTGGTACTGACACATTGACCGGCCAATCATTCGAACATAGACGCGGATGGATTGAAGAGAAATTACACAATCTGGTGACTATCTTTGCCATTGACCTGTGTGCCTTGCCATCATGTCTAACCACTATCATCTGGTCCTGCATGTCAATGCTGAACAGGCGGGAGAGTGGGCCAGGGATGAGATAATTCGCCGTTTGCATCAACTGTTTAGCGGTAACCTGTTATCGCAGCGTTATGAACGTGGTGAAATATTGAGCAAAGTTGAACTGACTCAACTGGATAAAGATATTCAGATATGGCGGCAACGCCTGATGGATATTAGCTGGTTTATGCGGGTACTCAATGAAAGCATCGCCCGGCAGGCCAACACCGAAGATAACTGCACTGGCCGATTCTGGGAAGGCCGGTTCAAATCACAAGCATTATTGGATGATGCCGCTATACTGGCTTGTATGGCGTACGTGGATCTAAACCCGATACGAGCAAAACTGGCGAAAACACCTGAAAGATCTGATTATACAAGCATCAAAACCCGCATCGAAAAAGCAAAACAGGCATCCATACCCGCCCATCCCAAACAACAACCTGCCACACTCTTTCCTCTGGTCGGCTACCCCAGAAAAGAGATACCGGAAGGTATCCCCTTTCGTCTGGATGATTATATTGAATTGGTAGACTGGACCGGACGTGTCCTGCGTGAGGATAAACGTGGTGCAATACCTGACACACTCCCGCCGATACTGGAACGTCTTCATCTTGAAGGCGAGCAGTGGTTATATCTGAGTATACACTTTGAGAGTCCTTTCAAAGGACTTGTCGGGTCAGTTTACAAACTCAAACAGGCTTGTCAGTCATTGGGTTATATCCGAACACCGGGCCGACGGGCCTGTGAACAACTCTTTCCATAGCCAGGATGTCGCTATATCGTTTCATATCAATGACTGGTTGAGGGCAGCCCCTGCCTCGGTGATGAGGTTATTGATAAACCAGTCAACATTTCCAAAATAGATCTGCTCCGCACCCCATATATTCACATTTTAATGATTGAAAATTGTTCAATTTGACGAGAATATTTCTATTATTAATATTTTAAAAATGGGTGTCTTATTTGTTGGTTCTAAAATCAACAGATACTGAATCTATGGCAGTTTGATTTGGGGCTGCGCTAGCAATTGAACTGAATAACCCGGCGAGTAAAAACAATAAATAATGACTCATCTTATATCTCATACTTAATACTCCATCTTAATAGTTTAATTTTCAATCGACAGACTCTTAAACAATGGATGATGTGTTAAAGTACATAACACACATGTGTCATCAGAATCGTATTCGATATGATTGCATGTACCATGCCATCAGTAATTAAACAATTAAAACAAATGGTTAGTATGAAGCAGTGCTGATTCTTGGCATGAGTGTTAATTAATCTGACAAATCTTAGTCACTAAAATCCTTAAACCAAACTAAAGAGCATTAACGACATGTAAAAAAAAGTCATTTATAACTATTTCTTACAGGTTTTTAAACTTTTGTAGGACTTCATACAGTATAAATATGTCGTTTATTGTAAATAATTCTGACAAATTTATGTTTAAATGTTTTTTTGAGTATGCATTTAGGTAGTCATTCCAGTTTTTATTGCGGACACAGTCCACCCCTATAGCTCATAAATGAGGCGAAAGGGTAAATTTTAAATCTGGTGTTTGTCGATCTTGCTGGGCTAACGGATGCAAGGATGAGGTTGAAGGAAGATTTGGTGATGCGAACTGATATATATCCACCCTCCCACTAACCCCCTCCCGCGATAAACGGGATCAGAGAATAATTGTTTCTTATATAAGCAACCTAGAATATTAGCAAGAATTGTTTTCTGACCCCGATTATCATCTAAAAAAATCAGCCTATTTTGACGACCAAAACTGATACTCCTTTTCCAGTTCTTTAGTCCGAACAATTGTCATACGTTTCTTGCAGCGAATATAGGCCACCCCTGCTTCCGTACCCGGATAATATGTTGAATCATAGTACTTACAGTTTTGCTCACGATATTCAAGCCATGCATCCTGAGCTTCCTCTAAAGCAGGCAAGACAGCGTTCTCATTGGTTTTTGAATAAGGAGAATATATTATAAAATATTTCTCTGCATGTTTTTTAAACCTGTCATACGCATCATTCAACTTTCTTTCTTCCTCCTTAAACTCTAAGTCCAGGCAATAGCCCCTTTCAACGGTCGTAACTGGATTGGCGCAGTCTGCAAAAGCGCTGGTTGAACTCAAAACAACCATGGCAGTGAAAAATACATTTTTAAGCATATATTGAAATCCTGCTGAATAAAATTTATTGAAACTAACGGCAAGCATACACTGAATATCAGCATCACAGAATATTAGCAAACATTGTACTCCGGCCGCGTTTTTCGTGATGTGAAATCCGGGGACAGTATACATATTAATTGGCAACACCCCAGTCATTTAAAAAAATAGGTATACTGTCCCCTGAATTCCGAAATTTATCGTACCAATCTTCTTCCATGCGTTTATGCGACATAACGCCCACTTAACCGGTGCGACGATAGGAGCGTCCGGCGACCGGAGGGAGCATGGTTAATGTGATTGTTATGTGTTTTCACTTTTTGCTTTATCAAGTGCAGCAAAGGTAGAGTTGGCTATTTCCGCCAATTTATCATTTAGCTCGTTTACAGCTTTCTCTTCTTCTGGTTTGTAATCTGTAATCAATAAATCATCAATATCACATGTTGGCGCATACTTTAGCCATAAACTTTCAATAAACGAAAAATCATTGTTTTCTATTTTTTGAATTGCGTCTCTTGCTTCGAGCTCCCAGTCAGCAATCCCTCTCTGAGAAAAATACTCAGCAGCCGCTTTCAATGTTTTAGTCAATTCTTCCTTATTCACTATTTACATAACCGGGACATTTGGGGTCAGAGTAAAAATATATGCAGGGGCACGATTGTTTATAACCAGTTTTTACTCTGACCACAAATATCTTTATCTTTGAATGAAAACTGAGCAGTTTATGGACATTTGGGGTCAGAGTAAAAATATATGCAGGGGCACGATTGTTTATAACCAGTTTTTACTCTGACCCCAAATATCTATACCTGATACACTCCCGCCGATACTGGAACGCCTTCATCTTGAAGGCGAGCAGTGGTTATATCTGAGTAAACACTTTGAAAGTCCTTTTAAAGGACTTGTCGGAACAGTTTACAAACTCAAACAGGCTTGTCAGTCACTGGGTTATATCCGAACACCGGGCCGACGGGCCTGTGAACAACTCTTTCCATAGCCAGGATGTCGCTATATCGTTTCATATCAACGACTGGTTGAGGGCAGCCCCTGCCTCGGTGATGAGGTTATTGATAAACCAGTCAACATTTCCAAAATAGATCTGCTCCGCACCCCATATATTCACATTTTAATGATTGAAAATTGTTCAATTTGACGAGAATATTTCTATTATTGATATTTTAAAAGTGGGTGTCTTATTTGTTACTTGGCGTTAATTCTTCTTAATATGGCTGTCCTATTTGTTCTGGTTCTTAAGGCTTTTCATTTTTGTCATGTTCTACAATAGTAGATACTTTTATATTTTTAAATAGAAATATTAGAAACCATACACCAATAGCTACATACGCCCCCAAAATAACTGCTGTTACAATCATCCCGTATGATGAAATGGAAAATTTAGTTGCCAGAAATACTGAATTTATAAAATACACAAAGAACAATAAGTGAAACGCATAAGATAAATATTTATCTACAGAGCGCGTATCATAGCTGCTTTTAGTTTCCAGCCACTCCTCCCAACCTATGACCTCTTTTATTTCCGTCTCAATATGGTGTTTTAAATATCTTCCACAACGAATAACAGCATTATTCTCTGCCAAATAAAGCAAGGCAACAACAATAACAAGAAAAGGTAGTGACAATGCTACTGTATCAATTTTATAAGCTTGTGCTAAAAATTGAGCCGCAGGAACAACTACAAGACCAAATCCCATTATTTTAAATATTCGAGACTTGGTATCTTTTATTTCTTCTCTTAACGATAAGAATTGTTGCTTTAGAAATTCTTGCTTTTCCATACTTAAATCTCTTTCGCCCTAACAGTTATTTAGACGTACGTTCGTCTAAATCCTGTTTAAGCTGATAAAAAGAACCTTCATTTTGTTGTGGTTTCTCGCAGGCATCTCAAGAATCTGCCTGTTTCCCTGTACTGGGTAAAATACTCCCATCACTCACCATATTCAAAGGACTGGTTCTTTCAGGCTGACATTTTTGTTTAAGAATTAGCCAAAACCTGTCAATTCTGGTAGTGGTTGGTTTTCAATTATTCAAAAAGAGGCAACAGGGATGATGCCGGTGAGCAACGGGCCATGGGATGGCCCGTTGGCGAACCACAGCGTAAAAGACAGGTGCCAGCATGACGAGATTGCCGCGCTAACGCTCGCAAAGACAAGGTTAAATTTTCTTAAGATGGCTGTCCTATTTGTTCTGGTTTTCTTCCGAACGAGCGACTTGTTATGCAATTTTTTGATTAGCCGCCATAATTAGAGCAAGTACAATCACGAGGGCAACTATTCCTAAACCAATTATGAAAAATGTTCTAAATGTTTTTTGCGTTTTATTAAAGTAGCCCCCAGTATCTTTTGGTGGAATCCAAGAACCAAATAATAAAGCATCATTATACTTCCAGTATTTATCGTCCTTGTTATCCTTTGCAGGAGTTAATGTTCTAGATGGCTCTGTAACAGATTTTTGTTCTTTTCCTGCATCTCTAATACCCAACTGGGACATTTGGGGTCAGAGTAAAAATATATGCAGGGGCACGATTGTTTATAACCAGTTTTTACTCTGACCCCAAATATCATATCAATGACTGGTTGAGGGTAGCCCCTGCCTTGGTGATGAGGTTATTGATAAACCAGTCAACATTTCCAAAATAGATCTACTCCTCACCCCATATATTCACATTTTAATGATTGAAAATTGTTCAATTTGACAAGAATATTTCTATTATTGATATTTTAAAATGGGTGTCTTATTTGTTATGACTGGTTGAGGGTAGCCCCTGCCTCGGTGATGTGGTTATTGATAAACCGGTCAACACTTCCAAAATAGATCTGCTCCTCACCCAATATATTCACATTTTAATGATTGAAAATTGTTCAATTTGACGAGAATATTTCTATTTTTGATATTTTAAAAATGGGTGTGTTGTTTGTTTCTGTGAAGAAATTTTTTGGCGATAATTTTCTTAAGATGGCTGTCCTATTTGTTCATTTGTTTGTCCAATTTGTTCTATTGGTTTTATTTCTTCTTAAAGTGGGCGTCTTATTAGTTCACTTTCTTCTTAACTAAGGAGTCGCAGAACTTAACAGCAGTTTCTAAATTTGACTTGCTTGAATTGTTCTTTGAATATGCCTTCATACAAACCTCATAGTTTGATGTTGTTGAGTCATTATCGATATATCGTAATAATGCAAATGTTGCAGCAATTACGCCAAGGATAATTGTAATTATAGTTAAATAAAACTTTTTCCTTCTTGCATTCATTGCATTGTTTAACTGATCCCTGGCGTATTCTAACTTATCAATTGCTGGATTTAACTTATCATACAAGCTTTTAAGCTCGCTAAAATATTTTTCACGTTGGCTTTTGTCAGCTTTCTCCATGAATTTCTTTATATTTCCAACAAGAGACTGAATATCCAAGTAGTCTGGTACAACTGATGAAATTACTTCAAACTTATATTCTTCTCTAAATATTTTGTACTTGGCCAGACAACTTAGTAACCCAACTTCAATTGCATCGTAACTTGCTCGAATACAATGTTTTTTAGCTTTTGAAAATTCACTGCGTTTATCTTCATCATTTTCAGAAGTTAACGCGTTAAGAATATGATAGCCAGCATAACGTAATTCATTAATTGCAGGTATTACAATTCCATCGGCATGCAAATCTTCAACATTTTTTGTTGCATCTTCCGCTGCACTGTAAAGCTTAGATATTTCAGCAATCTCTTTTTCTGCGTCCATCTCGACTCCCAAAAACGAGAAAAGCCCTCCAAACTGTGGAGGGCTCCACTAAAAATAATAAGACCCGATCTAAATATATGATTTAGAGCGATGATAGAATACTAGCTTTTATCTTCTCTACATCGTTTTTCGTCAAGTACTTTCTATTTTGTAAATTAACATTGCCTCTGCTTTCCTGCCCAACAATCTTGCAAGTTTCGTCTTTTAATTTTGCTTCAGTTGACTTCTTTGATGGAGGCATCGGAAATAACATATTAAATTTTGCAATTAGATTCATGGTAATCAACACAAGCATTTATCGTGTCTAATGCGATAGACCGATTATTGCTCACCCCTCCGGTTACATTTATATTACGAACAATCCTCTTGAGACATTAAAACTCACGACACTCAAAAGGCCGCGTTTTGTAGTCAAAAACTTATAAAAAGTCAAGAAAAAGACTGCTGACATATGTAAGAGTACACGAAATTATTGAAAAATAAAGGAATAACAGCAAAAATGCCCATAGAATATATAATGGATGCATAAGTATATTTTATTAGTGGCATGCCCCAAAATAGGCACTAACCAATTAACTGCACTCACGTTTCCATAGCCTTCACTGAATTAGTACATCCTATATGTCGTCTACTCTTTAATCCGGATCATACCCCAAATTCGGCGACAACCACTTCTCAACCTCAGCAAGCTTCATCCCCTTCCGCTTCGCATAGTCTTCCACCTGATCACGGTTGATCTTGCCCACGGCAAAATACTTCGCGTCAGGGTGGGAAAAATACCAGCCGCTCACGGAGGCGGCGGGGTACATGGCTTTGGATTCGGTGAGTTTGCAGCCGGTGGCTTTTTCGGCGTTGAGCAGTGCAAACAACTTGTCCTTTTCAGTGTGTTCCGGGCAGGCGGGATAACCCGGTGCCGGGCGGATGCCCTGGTACTCTTCATGCACCAGTTTGTTGTTGTCGAAGTCCTTGCCGTCGATGCCGATGCAGGGTGACCACTGACCTTTTTCGAAGCCCCAGTTGATGTGGCGCACGCGATCATGCATGTGTTCGGCGAAGGCTTCGGCGAGTCGGTCGGCCAGTGCCTTGACCATGATCGAGTGATAGTCGTCATGTTGTTTTTCGAATTGTTTGGCCTTTTCTTCCGCGCCATGGATGGTGACCACAAAGGCACCCACGGCATCCGGTTTGCCGGTGGATTTGGGTGCAACATAGTCAGCCAGACAACGGTTGGGTTTGCCCGGCGGACGTTCGGTCTGTTGGCGCAATTGATTTAACACAACGGTCTTTTTACCAACGGTGACTTCGATGTCGTCTTCATTGATCTGGTTGGCGGGGAACAGGCCGATCACGGCTCTGGCCTTGAACCATCTTTCATCAATGATCTGCGCCAGCATGTTCTGCGCATCAGTATACAGTTTTTTGGCCTCTTGCCCTTTTTCCTCATCTTCAAGGATCTTTGGATAACTGCCTTTCATCTCCCAGGTGTGGAAGAAGGGTGTCCAGTCGATGTAGGGTTTGAGGAACTCCAGCGGCATGTCGTCAAAGATCTGGATACCCGTATCTTTGGGCAGCGGCGGGGTGTAGTTGCTCCAGTCGATATTGGTTTTATTCCGGCGTGCTTCCGCCAGGGTCAACCATTTGATCTGTGCACGACGACCGGCATGGGCTTCCCGCACCTTGACGTAGTCTTCGGTGATCTCTTGCAGATATTTGTCACGGGTGGTGTCGCTGATCAGGTTTTGCGCCACACCCACGGCACGGGAGGCGTCTTTCACCCAGATGGCCTGTCCTTTATTAAACACAGGATCGATCTTCACCGCAGTATGGGCCTTTGATGTTGTCGCGCCGCCGATTAACAACGGAATGCTCATGTTGAGACGTTCCATCTCTTTGCCGATATGGACCATTTCATCCAGCGAGGGCGTGATCAGACCGGACAGGCCGATGATGTCAACGTTTTCTTCTTTGGCTTTCTTCAGGATATCACTGGCCGGGACCATGACGCCCATGTCGATGACCTCGAAGTTGTTACATTGCAGCACCACACCGACGATGTTCTTGCCGATGTCATGCACATCACCTTTTACCGTGGCCATGAGGATCTTGCCTGCCGCTCTGGCGCCTTCCGATTTTTCCGCTTCGATAAAGGGTAACAGATAGGCCACGGCCTTTTTCATGACGCGGGCCGATTTCACCACCTGGGGCAGGAACATCTTGCCGTCTCCGAACAAATCACCGACCACGTTCATGCCGTCCATCAACGGTCCTTCGATCACTTCGATGGGGCGGTTGAACTGTTTGCGCGCCTCTTCGGTATCTTCATTCACATAACTGTCGATACCCTTGACCAGCGCATGCTCCAGTCGTTTGGCCACCGGCAGGCTGCGCCACTCCAGATCTTCTTTCTTTTCTGCTGTTGAACCATCGCCTTTGTACTTGGCGGCGATATCCAGCAGACGTTCGGTGGCGTCGGGCCGACGGTTGAGGACCACATCTTCCACACATTCGCGCAGTTCTGTCGGCAGATCGTCATAGATGGCCAACTGACCGGCATTGACGATACCCATGCCCATGCCTGCCTTGATGGCGTGATAGAGGAACACGGCATGGATCGCTTCACGCACCGGGTCGTTGCCACGGAAGGAGAAGGAGACGTTGCTCACCCCGCCGCTGATCAGGGCATAGGGCAGCGTTTTGGTGATCTCGCGGGTGGCTTCGATGAAGTCGACACCGTAGTTGTTGTGTTCATCAATACCGGTGGCCACGGCGAAGATATTGGGATCGAAGATGATGTCTTCCGGCGGGAAGCCGACCGTTTCCGTCAGGACTTTATAGGCGCGGGTACAGATCGCCACTTTGCGTTCGAAGGTATCGGCCTGACCGGTTTCATCAAAGGCCATGACGATCACGGCGGCGCCATAACGACGGCAGAGCTGTGCCTGCTTGATAAAGTTTGCTTCACCTTCTTTCAGTGAGATGGAGTTGACCACACCCTTGCCCTGGATGCGTTTCAAGCCTTCTTCGAGGATGGGCCATTTACTGGAATCGATCATCACTGGGACGCGTGCGATATCCGGTTCACCGGCGATCAGATTCAGGAAGGTGCCCATGGCGGCCTGACCATCCAGCATGCCTTCGTCCATGTTGATGTCGATGATCTGCGCACCGTTTTCCACCTGATCTCGGGCAACTGTTAAGGCTTCGTCGTAGTTCTCTTCCAGGATCAATCGCTTGAATTTGGCGGAACCGGTGACGTTGGTACGCTCGCCCACATTCACAAACAGGGAGTCTTTGGTAATGTTGCAGGGTTCCAGCCCAGATAAACGTGTGGTGTGATCATTCGCTTTGGGTTGGCGCGGCGGGTATTTCTTCACCGCCTCGGCAATACAGCGGATATGTTTCGGTGTCGTGCCGCAACAACCGCCGATGATGTTCAGATAACCGTTACGCGCCCAGTCCTCGATCTCTTCCGCCATCTGTTCCGGGGTTTCGTCGTATTCACCAAACTCATTGGGCAGACCGGCATTGGGGTGGGTGTTGATATGGCAGTTGGCCATGCCTGCGATCTCTTCGATATGCGGGCGCAGATCTTTCGCCCCCAACGCACAGTTGAAACCAAAGCTGATGGGTTCGATGTGGCGCAGGGAGTTGTAAAAGGCCTCGGCGGTTTGACCGGACAGAGTGCGGCCCGAGGCATCGGTGATGGTGCCGGAGATCATGACCGGCCACTTTTTCCCCTGCGCTTCGAAGTATTCATCAATGGCGAACAGGGCGGCCTTGGCGTTCAGGGTATCGAAGATGGTCTCCACCAGCACGATATCCGCGCCGCCGTCGATCAGGCCACGCAGCGCCTCAGTATAGGATTCGCGCAATTGATCAAAGGTGATGTTGCGATAGCCGGGGTTGTTCACATCCGGGGAGATACTGGCGGTGCGGTTGGTTGGCCCCAGCACACCGGCCACCAGGCGGGGTTTCTCGGCGGTGCTGTATTCATCGCAGGCCTCGCGGGCCACTTTGGCGGCAGCCACGTTCATCTCATAGACCAGCGCTTCCATCTCATAATCGGCCATGGAGACAGAGTTGGCGTTGAAGGTATTGGTCTCGATGATATCGGCGCCGGCCTCCAGATAGGCCTTGTGGATATCCTTGATGATCTGTGGCTGGCTCAATACCAGCAGGTCATTGTTGCCCTTCACATCACAATGCCAATCCTTGAAGCGTTCACCCCGATACTGGGCCTCATCCAGTTTATAGGTCTGGATCATGGAGCCCATGGCCCCATCAAGGACAAGGATACGTTGCTGGAGAAGATCGGCGAGATTAGCCATGAATTCTGAACCACCTGACATATATATAATAGAGTGCTAATGGTAGCAGACTCGATATGTGCCGACCACACTGGGGATTTTTTACATCTGTGCCGGTCCGGCTCAGCTGATAATGGTGCGTGTCAGCCAGACCATTTCCAAGTAGATCAAAATCAGGCTGATTGTGATCAGTAACAACCCGAACATCTTTGCCTGTTTGCCTTTGATTAACGGTACGGTGAAGGGGAATTTCATTCGGGCCGGGGGCAATCTGGCCGAGGTGACGATCCGGTATCCCAGCCAGAAAAACAGGCTGACGGGAATGACGCGGGCAAGGGCATAGGTCACCGCAGCGGCCTCCAGTTTGCGTTGGTTCAGACTGACCAGATCCAGCGGATCAGGGTTGAGAAATGGCAGTAACAACAACCAGTCGATAATGGGTTCCAGCTGTATCAACAGCAGGATATACAAGGCCAGCATGATCAAGAGGTGTTGCCGTACCGCCTTGTCGCCGGGTATCAGTTCGGGCCGCTCCGGTTTGCGCACTAACACTGCTCCCAGGGCAATCCCGCAAAGCGCCAGCCACCCAGTGTGCTGCGATGGTGGTTGTCGTCCAGTTCGCCCTCAAATCCCTCTTCAATGTTATAGACCTCGGTAAAACCTTCCTTGAGCAGTAATTCCCCCGCCTCCTGTGAGCGCTTGCCACTACGGCAAATCAACAGGATGGGGACACTCTTGCCGGAGCGGTGATCCAGCCCGCCCAGCACCAGCTTGCGTACTTCCGCGGCGAAGTGAGGGTTCACATTCCAGTCCGGTTCATCGATCCAGGGGATATGGATCGCGCCGGCCGGATGTCCGATGAACAGAAACTCCATTTGCGATCGCACATCCACCAGCAGGGCGCGGGGATCATCCTGGAGTAACTGCCAGGCCTGTTCGGGGGAAAGGGTTTTTACTGCTGCGTTGCTCATCGTCGTCACCGTGGTATCGGTATCCAAAAAGTATAGTGGTCAGCGTGATATTTTTTTACGCCGAAGTGTAACCCATTCTCCTCCTCAATCGTCTTGAGTGCCATTACTTCACCAATACAGAGGAAAACAACATGAAAACCCGGTATCTCATCCTGATCGGCAGCCTGTTACTCACCGCCTGCGGCGGCGGCGGCGGTGGCGGTGGCGGTGGCGGCACCTCCGGCGGTATCACCATTCACGGACGGCTGCTCGCCCCCGATCACGCCACCCCCATCGCCGGGGCCACGGTGTTCAGCCCCGCGCAACTGCAGGCACAGGCCTATGCCGCCACTGTTGCTCCCGCTGCCGGCTGCCCGGCGCCCGCCATTCCCAATCAGGCCTACACCTGCACCGATGCAGACGGGCGTTTTGCCCTGACCGTTCCGGCGGAGAGTACGCTTGTACCGCTTATTCTGCAAAAGGGCGCCTTCTCCACTTCGGCCCAGGTCGATCTGATCAACGGCCAAACGACACTGGGTGATATCAGCCTGCCGGCCGATCCCGCCCAGGGCGCGGGCCGCTTCGCGGTGATCCAGGGAGCCTTTGACCGTATGGAGGATATTCTCGCCAAACTGGGCATGGGCCGGGTGGATAACATCACCCACCAACTCATCCCCGGCACCGAAACCTTTGCCCTGTTTGCCGATACCGACCCTTTGTTTATGGATGCCGATGCCGACGGGCGGGCGGACATCTTTAACTTTGACGTGGTCTTTATCAATTGCGGCCAGAGCGGTGAAGACAGCGTGTTGGCCACCCATCGGCAGACCCTGCATGACTATGTAATGCAGGGCGGTGTCCTGTACATCACGGATCAGGCCTATGATTTTCTGGAGCAGGTCTTTCCCGCTTATATCGACTTTTATGGTGATGACGGTCTGTCTGCCGCCGTTGCCGAAGCGCCGGATCTGGCGGAGACCGGTGCAGGCGGCATCAGTGTCAACGCGGATATTCTTGATTCACGCCTGCGTGACTGGCTGAACAATGTCAGTTGCAGCAATGGTCCGTGCCTGACTCCGGATGGCACTGTCACAATACAAGGATTTCTGGGCAACTGGGCGGTGATGCACGGCAGTCATCCCGGTCATGCAGCGGCAGTGACTGAATGGGTGCGCGGCGATGTTTCATGGTTTGATCCCTTCAGCATGCAGACAGTGGGACCTGTACAAAAACCACTCACTGTGACGCTGCAAATCGGTCTGGGGAAAGTCCTCTATTCTTCTTACCATACTGATGAGTTATCATTTACCAGCGGGTTTCATCCCCAGGAAAGAATCCTGCAATACCTGATCTTTGAGCTTTGAAATGGAAGAAGTAGCATGAGGAAACTTGAACAGCTCTATCGCACGCATAAAGACCACCTGTATAACTACATCTACCGCCTGTGCCGTGATCATGCCCGGGCGGAAGATGTCGTCCAGCACACCTTCATGCGAATCATCACCGACAGCGGCCTCGACAAGGTCAGCAACATGCGCAGTTATCTGTTTACGATAGCGCGCAATCATCTGTATGACGGCTGGAAGAAAAAGCGCGAAGCCCTGTATGAAGATTTTGATTTGGGGGTGATCGACACGGCGAACACCGACAGCCTGAGTGAAGAGCTGGCGGGTTTGCAATTACAGGATGCGGTGCTGGTCTGTATCAATCGCCTCTCGGACAAATACCGTGAACTGATGACACTGCGCTACATTGAAGATCTGTCTGTGAAAGAAATTGTTGCTGTCACCGGCTACAGCGAATCAGATATCAAGGTCACCTTGTTGCGCGCCCGCAAACAATTTGATCAGGGGCTGACTCAACACATGTATCTCAAACTGGCCAAATCACGCCAACAGTGTGAGACGATGGATCACTTGCTGGCGCCCTATGCCGGACGTGATATCCCGCAACATGAACTCTCACCGTTTGAAAAACATCTGGCTGCCTGCCGGCTTTGCAGCGAAGACGCCGAAGAAATGAAACGCACCCGGCAACTGTTGGCACTGGTCCCCTTTGTGGCGGCGCCGCTCAGTCTGGACAGCGTTTTCAACGAGGCCATGGCGGCCCATGCGATCAGCATGACCCCTGATCCGGCCACGCTGGCAAACAAGAGCATCTTTGCCAAGGCGGCAGCCACCGTTACCGCCGTTGCCATTATTGCCGGCGGCGGCTTTTATCTCTGGCAACAGGATGCCAATGTTGTCACGCCGCTCAAACCGGTGACGGCCCCGCCGGTAACCGCACAGACACCTTCTGTTCCGGCCGGGGAACCCGCCGCTGCCGAGCAAACTACACCGGCCGGGTCGATCCCGTTCAGCGCCAGGGCGCAACTGACTGCCGGTACACCGGTGTTAAAGGCGCAGTGGGCCATCTATCGACTGGGTGATAACGACAAAGAACACCTTGTCACGGCACAAACTACCGCCGAGTTACACACCACGCTGGCAACCGGCCGCTATCGAATCAAGACTTATGTGGGAGACACACAGGTTGCGCGGGATATCACCCTCACCGATCAGCCCGTGTCACTGGATGTTGTGCTGGATGCCGGCGAACTGGCGCTCAGCACCGACTTGCCCGGCACCATACGCGTCCATGATTCACAACTCAGTTATCTGTTCTATAAATCCGAACAGGATATGGCGCAACATAAACTCTATCTGGCCAAATCCTTCAGTGGACCGACGACCCGCTTTGTCTTGCCAAACGGTGAGTACTATATCAAGGCGAAGTACACAGGGATGGGTAACATCGAGTCAGTGAAAAAGGTCACTGTCACCGCCGGCGAAACCACCGCGCTCAATATCCCGATTGAAGTGGGTATGTTCAAACCGCTGACCCGATTGTCGGGCAAGGACCTGCGTCATATTCGCAATATCAACTGGTCCATGATCAAACAGGACGGCCGCCCCAATACCACAACGTCGATCATGTCGATTGATAATGCGCATGAAATCCCCATGGCGCCGGGTAACTACCTGTTTACCGCGCAACTGGGCAACATCAAACAAAGCACCCGATTCACCATCAAACATGGACAGCTCACCGAACACAAGCTGGTGCTCAAGGGCGGGATAGTCAGAGCCACCGCCTGGACCGACCACGCGCACCAACAGGTGAATGACAAGGTTTACATCGACTTTTTTACCCACACGACAAAACAGCCGGGCAATCAACAAAAAGTGCAACAGGTCATGAGCAAACAAAAAGCGGCTGATGTTATCCTGCCACCCGGCACCTATTATGTGCAGGCCTGGTATCCCAAAGACTGGTCCAATCCGGTCAAGACATCGCGTCAGATCACCGTGCGAGACGGTGATAATCTGTCGCTTGATTTTATAATTCCTGAATAGAGGAAAACCTCATGAAAAAGATCCTTTACCTCTGTACTGCACTGCTTGCCGTTGTCGGCAGCAGCCCGCTGTCTGCCGAAGACAACTCGGCCATGTTGCGCCAACAGATTGAACAATCCATGCAGGAGGATTGCAACAATCCCGCCTTTGCCGGTTGTCTGGGGATCAGCAGTCAAACCTGCCTTTCGGCGGGACAAAAAATGCTGGATAGGTGCGCATCCAAAATGCCCAAAGGCAATATCATGGAGAATATCGCCGCCATGGAAGCCTTTGATCAATGCGTCGAAACCTACTTCAGTAAATTTGCCGGGATCAGCGTCAAACGCTTTCATGCCTGTGACGCACAAGCCGGGGACGGTACAAACCCGCCGCCCGCCGGTATGAACAGCGCCCCGGATATGGCCATGCTGCAACAAATGATGCAGCAACAGGCGCAGAATGTCGGCACCGCCGGGGTGACGCTGCCGCTCTATAAAAAAGCGAGTGTGATGATGCATATCACTGACGGCAAGGACATGGCCATGTTTGTTGAGCAGGGCATCACCCCGCTGCCGGCACTGACCATGGCTTCACCGGATAATATCAAGACCATCGCCGCCTTTTATCGCAAGAAGCTGGCCGGCTTCACTGAATACAACCTCAATGGCGATATCCTGTTTTTGGAAAAAGGGCCAAAGAATTTCGACATGCTGCGCGACATGAAACGCTTTGTCACCACGCCCCATGTCTACCTCTCCTCACTGAACGGTGACGAGATGATGATCCCGCCGGGCAGCAAGACCCAAATCGAGATCGCCTACCGGAAATAACCCGACCGGACCGGTCGCCGGCCGGTCCGTTTTTTTCTCTCCCGACCGCCCGCTTGCTGGTTGTGCCTGCGGTTTCTCGCTATGATCCGGCCATGACTTCTGAAACCATCCTTGCCGCTTCCGCCCCGGTCGCCATCAAGCCCCCCAAGACCCTGATGCGTCAGATTGGTCGCGCCCTGATTGATTACGACATGATCCGGGATGGTGACCGCCTGTTACTGGGCCTGTCCGGCGGCAAGGATTCGCTCTCACTGCTGCACATCCTGCGTCACCTGCAAAGTTATGCTCCGGTCAAATTCAAGCTGGGCGCCATGACCGTCGATCCCCAGGTGGAAGGCTTCAACCCCGGTTTTCTGAAGAGCTATCTGGCCGAACTGGACATCCCCTACTTCTATGAAAGTCAGCCCATCGCCAAACAGGCGGAAGAGCAGATGAAGAATGATTCGTTCTGTTCCTTCTGTTCGCGCATGAAACGCGGCATCATGTATACCACCTGTCGCCGTGAAGGTTATAACGTGCTGGTGCTGGCCCAACACCTGGATGATCTGGCGGAGAGTTTTCTGATGTCCGCCTTCAACGGCGGCCAGTTGCGAACCATGAAGGCAAACTACACCAACAAGGAAGGTGATGTGCGCATCATCCGTCCCATGGTCTACGTACGCGAACGCCAGACCGCCGACTTTGCCCGCAGCGCGGCACTGCCGGTGGTGCCGGATTCCTGCCCGGCTTGCTTCGCCATGCCCACCGAACGTGAACACGTTAAACAACTGCTGGCCCGTGAAGAGGCCCACAACAAGGGACTTTTCAAAAGCCTGCTCACCGCCATCAAACCCCTGATGTCAGTCCACACAGCAGACTGAACACCACCTGCGTTTTGCCGGGCGGCGACGCATAACACAGTGTGACAATCCTGCCTCTGTTCCAGCATCTATACTAAAGAGTATGGAACGCCGCCTCCACAAACTGCTGCGCATCAGCCTGTTGCCTGCAGTGATTGTCCTGCCACTCTGTGTGATGTTATTGCCGCCGCGACAACCCGGCTCCGGATTTTGGTGGGATACAGCCATTGCCCTCGGGTTTAGCGCCACCGGCCTGTTGCTGGTAATGTTTGTCCTCAGCGCCCGCTCCCGTTTTATCAGCCGGCCGTTCGGTATTGATCTGATCTACTATTTTCATCGCCAACTGTCCTTTGTGATCATCGCGCTGGTCCTGGCCCACCCGCTGATCCTCATCCTGCTGGAACCCCTGTTGACGGCCTATCTGAAACCCGACGGGCCGTTTGCCATGCAAGCCGGATTGGCCGCATTGATTGGTTTGCTGCTACTGGTCGCGGCTGCGTTGTTGCATCGCTATTTGCGCTATGAAATCTGGCGTCGCAGTCATGCGTTGCCGGCGGTGTTCTGTATGTTCGCCGTGTTGGTCCACATCCTCGGCGTGAATTATTACGTGGCGCCGCTCTGGAAAAAAAGCCTGATACTCGGAGTCTTTGCAGGCTGGGCCATACTGTTGATCGTGGTGCGGTTGATTCATCCGTGGCGACTGAGCAAACAACCCTGGCAATTAATTGACATCACAGCGGAACGCGGCCGGGCCTGGACCCTGACCCTGGTCCCGCAACACACCGTCCCGTTTCAGTTTCAGGCCGGGCAGTTTGCCTGGTTGACCATCCGTGCTTCACCCTTCGCCATGTGTGAACACCCCTTTTCCATCGCCTCTGCGGCAACCGAAACAGGGCAACTGCGTTTCACCATTAAGGAGCTGGGTGACTGTACCCGCCAATTGAAAACCCTGCCCATGGGTGAAACCTTCTATGTGGACGGCCCCTACGGGGCCTTTTGTGCAGAGCACTTTCCCGCCGCCGACGCCTTTGTCTTTATTGTCGGCGGTATCGGCATTGTGCCGGTGATGAGTATGTTGCGCACCCTGCAGGCCAAACAGGACCGACGACCGGTGACGCTTTTCTATGGCGCACACTCACTCGACATGCTGACGTTTTACGAAGAACTGACGGCCATGGCGAGCGATATCAATCTGACATTACATTTTGTGTTACAGGTGCCGCCAACCGGCCGGCAGGGCGAGAGCGGTTGCATCACACCGACATTGTTGGCGGACAACCTGCCGCCGGTATCGGCACAAACAGAATATTTTATCTGCGGCCCGCCGCCGATGATGAAGCTGGTGGAGTCCGGTCTGCGACAACAGGGCATTCACTATGCACAAATCCACGCGGAGATATTCAACCTGCTATAACCATAACGGTAAAGAAAAAGGAGACCCCCATGCGAATCTGGTTTGCACGACTGCTGGCGGTGAGCTGTCTGCTCACGGCACTGTTGGCTTCAGCCCTGTTTGGCGTACTGCAAAATGGCTAAGCGGATCGGACTGTTGCTGACAGGACTGCTGGTCAGTGTATCCCTGCAGGGCGGGGAGATGGTTTTGCCCGCGCCGTCCGGTCCGGTGGTTTTTCCTCATACCACTCATGGCGAGGTGAAGTGCGCCGGCTGTCACCACCGCCTGACTGAGGCACAACGCCACACCTGTGCGCCCTGTCACCAGGGGCCGGCCCGCCGCACCACCCTGCACTCGCTTTGTACCGGATGCCATTTGCAGCGCAAACAACAGGCACTGCCGACCGGCCCGGTCAAACGTTGCCGACAGTGCCACCGGAGATAAAAAAAAAGCCTCTCTAGGGGTAGAGAGGCTTTAAATATAGCTAGATAACTGTTGCCGTGAAGGCATAACTAGCTTTTGACGACGCTTCGAATGAACTTGTCGCGGTTAAAAGATCTCCGATCCACCTCAACAAGTCATAATACCTAAAGCAACCATCATGCCAGTTTTTTATCCTGTTGATTTTAGTAGCGATTTACACATTTACTACATTATTTTTACGCTTTTTATGTAAAGCTTTCCGACATGTGTCCGGACCTGTTTGTCACAGTGTTTCCCTATAACAACATGCACCCGACCTGTCATGCGGCCACCCTGCCACCGCCCCTATCTGCCTGATATTACCCACCGGACCGTATTAATTAGGCACAAATATTATTAAAGTCCCCACTTTTAACTGATTATTGGCGCATATAGTCAAATATCATTTACAACAGACTGCTCGAACCAGTAATAACAACAAAATGGGTATATTTGTCTGATTATCAGTCTATTTTTATAGAAATGTGGGAAATACAAACTTTTAATATCATCAGACATCTCTTTCAGCACCCGCCCCCGCGCCCGGTTTCCTCTCCTCACCCGACTGAGCTTTTGTTTTAATTTATTGATTTTTATAGATTAATATTTCTTGAGACGTTTATTTACATTTGAAATGTGAATTCCGGCGCATTTTGGTCGATCTAACGGGTATCTGAAGCTCCTGGACAGGAGGTGTTACATGGCGAAAGACGCGCGTATCTATCAATTGGAAGATCACGGCTGGTTCGTGGAGCTGGGCGGCCAAATTGCCGGTCCCCTGGATACCGCCACCGATGCACGTGATTATGTGAGCCTGCTGGAAAAGATCCAGGCGGCCCGTACCGAAGTCGCCTGCCTTGATGCAGAGTGCTTTATCTAACTGACTGTAAATATTTCCGACATCTGCACAGACCGGGCGGGAGCTCGAAGTAACTGTTAATAATCAAACAGTTATTTCGACTCTCGCCTTTTTTATTGCCCTTTACGCCGGCCAACCTGACGGCTTACGGATATAAGTCATTGTTTTTAGTGCGGCCATATTCCGGCACGGTTCATGCAACGTTAATCTGCAGTAACAGATGTAAAACGGATTTACAGCGTTGGAGGAGAACCATGCTTTTTACCAATGTGATGAAGACACTGGTCCTGTTGGCCCTGTTTGTAGTGATACCGGTACTACTGTATCGCTTGCTGGAGGCCGGTGTGGCGCAAGGCTACCGATATTGCCGCACCCGACTCACTCGGGCTCGTTATAGGGGCAAGGTTCGTTAGCAGGGCGGGTCTGAAAAATACGAAACGACCACATATACTGTTCCGGCGCGGTCCGGATCAGCGCTTCCAGCGTCTGATTCATGCGAGTGGCATCAGCCAACTCGTCAGCTGAGGGGAAATCCTCCAGCGGCGGAAAAAACTCCAGAATGTATTTACCACTCTCCCCATCCAGCCGGGTATAACAGGGCACCACGCGGGCATTACACAACCGCGCCAGGCGGCCCAATGATGTCAGGGTTGAGGTCTGCACACCGAAAAAGGGCAGGAATGCGGTCTGCTGGGTCTGCCCCAGATCCTCGTCCGGCAGATAATAGAAGATAATCCCCATTTTTACCGCCTTTACGATGTGGCGAATACCGGCATCCCGCTCGATTAACCTGCACATAAAACGGGTACGCCCTCGCGCCACCAACCACTCAAACAGGGGATTACGCGCCGCCTTGATCAGGCCGACGATCTCATGCCGGCGCGAGGTGATCAACGCCCCGAACTCCAGCGCCAGATTGTGGCAAGTCAGCAGGATCACCGGCTGTTCATCACCACGGGCCTGTTCGAGATGATGGGCATTGTGCATGACAATGCTGCGTTCCAGTCGTTTCGGACTGCCGAACCAGAGCAGGCCGAAGTCCAGCAGGATCCGCGCCGCCGAGCGGAAATAGTCCTCTGCCATGCCGGCGCGTTCCGCCTCGCTGAGCTGCGGAAAACACCAGGCCAGATTGATATCAACGATGCGTCGTCGTTTGCGATGGCGGGCGAAGATGCGCGTACCAATCCAGTCCGCCAGACCGCGCCGAATCGACCAGGGCAACCACATCAAAATGATCAGCACACCAAGTAAAATCCACACCCCCCAATAACGCGGCATCAAAAAGCGCCATTCAAAACGGGGCAGATATTCAGCTTGTAAAAGGGGTGGTCGTTGCGGCATGGCAGTTCAGATTGTCGTTAAGCGTAAGATTAAAATTGTATGCGATACCAGAGGCAACTTTAGCAGCAATTTCTGACTAGAGGCAGTCTCTAACCCACTACGTCCAGTTGCCGTGCACGAAACCGCACCCCCAATTGTGCGGCAAGGTCGGCGCAGGCGGTGATATCCACCCCGTCCAGTCCGTTGACAGCAGTGGCGGTCACCTCGGGTATCCAGGCGGGTGCCTGACGTAAAAAATCCAGCATGGCGGCATAAGAGCCGGGCAATTGCGGGCAACAGTGTCGGGTGTATATCGCTTCGTTCTGTGCATTCATGGAAACCGAGACCGCATCGATCAACCCCTGCATCTCCGGCAGAACATTGCGTTTGTGAAACAGATTGGCCAAACCGTCGGTATTCAGGCGTACGTGACCGCCATTGTCCTTTATATAGCGGGCGACGGCCAACAGCACCTTCAGGCGCAGGGTCGGTTCGCCAAAGCCACAAAAGACCACCTCATCATAACGGGTGGGATCGCCGACAGCGGCAATGATTTGCTCCAGTGACGGACGCTGATGCAGAGTGAGATCATGGCCTTTGACCGTATGTTCATCGTGGGTCTTGGGGCAAAAGGCGCAGACCAGCGTACAGCGATCCGTGATGTTTAAATAAAGTCGTGTATCAATGACGTAGCTGAGGGTATCGTCGGACATACGGTTGGCTATAGCGGATTGTTTAATGGATTTCACCCAACAGGCGATCGATCATGCTTTCCGCCTGGGAACCATAACCGCCGCCAAACATAGTAAAGTGGTTGAGGATATGATACAGGTTATACAAGGTCTTGCGCACCGGGTAACCACTGTCCAGCGGCCATGCTTCACTATAGGCGGCATAAAAATCACGGCCGAAACCACCAAATAATTCCGTCATGGCGAGATCCGCTTCGCGATCACCGAAATAGAAGGCCGGATCAAAAATCACCGCCTCACCGTTGTGCAAAATGGCATAGTTGCCGGACCAGAGATCGCCATGCAGGGCCGAGGCAACCGGTTGGTAATCGGTAAAAAAGGCGCCCATCCCGTCCAGCAGTTTGTCGCCCTTGTTCAGCAAGCGGCCGCCGGCACCGGCACGAGCCGCCAGTTCAAGCTGAAATCCCAGACGCTGTTGCCGCCAAAACGTCAGCCAGTCGTGTTCGGGGGTGTTGGGTTGGTGAGTGGAACCGATGGTATTGTCCCGGCTCCAGCCAAAGTCCGCCCGGGTATGGCGGTGTAAACCGGACATCTGCCGCCCGAACTCCGCCATCACATTACCTCCACCACCGCCCAGCTCCAGATATTCCATCACCAAAAATGATTGTGCACCCGCTGCGCCATAACAGATCGGCTCCGGCACTCTGATGGCATCAGCGGCCGCCATAGCCTGCAGGCCTTCCATCTCGGCGGCAAACATATCCAGCCGATTCGCACTGTTGAGCTTAACGAAGTAGTGTTGGCCGCCGCCTTCGATCCGCCAGGCGGCGTTGATACAGCCGCCGCCGATACTGCTCTCGCGTTCGACCTGAAAAGGTCTGCCCAGCGCGGCGCTGAGTTGTTGACTGATGCTGCTCCAATCCATGATTTCATCATACACAATCAACCGGCACTGGAAACAGCCCAAGACCGTCCCCATATCAAGGGTGACGTCCACCCCGTTAAGGAGAACAAGATGGGATCCCGTATGTATGTGAATGGCCGAGAGGTCACCAATCCGGCCGCGCGTTGGCTGATTGTGGCTGTCGGCATCAGTTTTGCCCTTGCGGTCTCCTGGGCGTTTATCTTTATTATTCTGCCAATCATTGGACTGACCCTGACCTTTACACTGGGCCTCATCCTCGCTGTTTTTCTCGGTATGCTGGTATTCCTGCCCTTGCTGGCGGCGATCAGTGTCTGGCTGGGGCTGCTGAGTATTCCATTCCAGCTGGCGCGGGGCATGTTTCGTCGCAAATAGCGTTGCTTATTCTTTCGATTCCGCCAAAAACGACTGCAGACCCTGTGCGGCTTTTTGGTTGTCCGGATTGAGTGCCAGCGCCTTGTGATACATCTCCAGCGTCAATTCCGGCTCATCCATGAAATCCTGTAAATACTCTGCATAACTTGCAAAGACTGTGTCGCTTTCAGGCGCCAGCTCCATGGCGCGCTGATATTTATAATAGGCATCATCCACATCTTCCAGCTCATATGCCAGCCAAATGGCATAATCGAGAAAGGCGCGATAATTTTCTGCATCATGTTCGATCCAGCCTTCAAACACTGCCTGTAACTCATCACGCCGTTCTTCGTCATTCCATAGGATGGCCGAGATATTGTCATAGGCATCGGTCATATCCGGTTTGATTTGCATGGCGCGATCATAAAAACCCAATGCGGTTTCAGCATCATCCATCTGATCACGCAAGAAATCCGCGTAGTGAACACAGGCATAGGGGTTATAGGGATCATCCTGAAGCAGGATGTGGTAATAGTCATTCTTCTGCGCAATACTCAGCTCGCCGGCCGCATCCCATTCCAGAATATAGGGGTTGTAGAGTTGTCCCGCCGGTCCGCTGCCGTCCAGCGGTGTCTGCCATTCCAGCATCTGCCAGGGACTTTTAACGTGGTACATCATGAACTCGAAGGCGGCTTCGTAACGTTCTTCGACCTCACCGCGCCAGAACAGGCGACCCAGACGATAGTGATAGCCATATTCTTCCCAGGAGTCATACATCTGCTGCAAGGTCTGACAAACCGGCCGCAATTGTTCCCACAACTGTGTCTCGGTGAGAAAGCCGGCGTAATGACCCCAACGCGCCACCATCACAAAGCGGCCCAGATCCCAGGCCTTTAATTCGCGGCCGTTGATGTCGCCGGCAAACTCTTCGACAAATTCACGTTGAAATTTACCTTTCGGCTCATTGAAAGCATTGCGGTAAAACGCGCTGTGACCGCCTTCCAATAACCACTCCAGCGTTTCGTGCAAAGTATTCTTGTCGGAAACATCCCAGGATGGCTTCAGGATATCGTCGATCACCGCTTGTTTCGACATCAAGCTGCCCAGCGAGCACAACACGTCGGTGTTGTATTTGAAAATCACATCGCCTGTCGTCAGCATCCAGGCCTTGTCTGACTCCATAGCCAACCCCTTTCTGGTAATTAATGCAGTAAACGTCCCATTCAGGCAGAACGCAATGCCATAAGATGGGGGATAAGCCCGGCCAGGGCCAGTACGGCGCCGACAGTGATGACTGCAAACAACACAACATAATCCCGTAATTCCGCCGGGTCCCACACCAGCATGGCGGCAAACCCGCCCGTGCCCAATAACACTATCACCAGCGGCCAAAGCCAGACTCCGGCCTTGATATAGGCCGGCAACACAGTGATGGTGACCACCCCGCTGATAAACCCGACCACCATCGCCGCCATCGCGTGTCCCATCCCGGCCCAGCCTTCATATCGAAAACCGTTGACGGTAAAAATGGTCGTCATGATCAGGCAGGGCAACAACACCATGCCCAATCCCCCCAGTGTCATGTAGCCATAACGCAGCATCATCGTACTCCCTGTTTCTTTTCATTCACTTTACCAGTACCGGCTGTCACTGCACAGACTTGCTGTCACCTTTAGTCACACCTGTTAGATGCTGTTTCCGGTCTGTTAGAAATAGCAGGTTTCCGGACAAATCCCACACGAAATACTGGTGATTCACAGCATAAATTAACAGTTTTTAACAAACCATTTTAGTCAGGATTGCTATAGTTTGCCGATAATATACATATAGCAATATGTCATACCCGATTTGTGGGGGAACTGTTACATGCCTGACTTTCAGGACGTATTTGGTGATGCACCTGTCGCAATGGCACTGGTATCACCGGAAGGTAAATTTATTACGGCGAACAAATTGTTATGCCAAACCCTGGGCTATTCAGCGACAGAACTGGATGGTACGCCCAGCGCAGATATCATCCATTCTGATGACTTGCCGTATCGAGATGCCGCCGTGCAAAGTCTGCTCGATGCAGAACCTCATAACAACAGTTGTGAAGTCAGACTCCGGCACAAATCCGGTTCCACCATTCAAGTCTCCATCCATCAGCGTTTGGTGCGTGATGCCGCCGGTAATCCAGACTATCTGATTTGCCGTTATGACGACATCACCCGGCACAAGGAAAACGCACACCGGCACAAATTGCTGGAAACACGCTATAACCTGAGTCAGCGGCATGCCAATTTCGGTGTCTGGGACTGGGATATCCAAACCAACGATCTCTACTGGTCAGAGCAGATCGGTCCATTGATTGGTTATTCCGATGTGGAAGTGGATGCGAACTACGCGGACTTTATTACCGCCACACATCCCGATGACCGGGCCTATGTCAGTGAGGCGGTCCGGGCCGCCGTGGAAGATGCCGCACCGTACGATATTGAGCACCGGGTTGTCTGGCCGGACGGTACCGTGCGCTGGGTGAGGGAAACCGGTGATGTGATCCGCGCCGCCGACGGTACGCCGTTGAACATGATCGGTGTGGCCCAGGATATCACCCGTCGACACGAAGCGGACGAGGCGGTCAAACACAATGCCGCCCAATTGAAACAGGCCCAGGCCATCGCCCACATGGGGCACTGGAGCTGGGACGTGGACAGCGGCACACTGCAATGGTCAGATGAGATCTATCGAATTTTTGGTTATGAACCCGGTGAATTTGCCCCCACTTATGAAAAGTTCATCGCCGCCCTGCATCCCGAAGATGTAACCCGCATCAAAGAATCGGAGAAAACCGCCTTTGCCGAAGGTCGGCCGCACAGTATTGATCACCGCATCATTCGCCCCAACGGGACAGAAGCCTGGGTACATGAAGAGGCGATCGCCGTCCTGGACGAAAAGGGCAAGGCCATCCAGCTCACCGGCACCGTCCAGGACATCACGGAGCGCAAACACCTGGAACAGCAGCTGGCCGATAAGATTGAGCAGGCCGAAGCAGCCAACTTTGCCAAGTCGACCTTCCTCTCACACATGAGTCATGAATTGCGCACACCGCTCAATGCCATTCTCGGCTTTGCACAGATCCTCGCGATGGAGCACCAGGAAACACCTGCCGCTCAGGGCATCAAGGAAATCCTCAGCTCCGGCTGGCATCTGCTGGAACTGGTGGATGATCTGCTGGATTTGTCACGCGTTGAAACGGATGCCATCGAACTGGCCATCAAACCGGTGTCCGTCAACAGCGCCATTCAGGATTGTCAGGCCATGGTCGAATCGCTGCTGACTGAACGCGGCATTCGCTTTATCCCCACCTTTCTGAACGGCAACTATTCAGTCTATGCTGATCGGCGCCGCTTTAAACAAATCATCCTCAACCTGCTCTCCAATGCGGCGAAATATAACCGGGAGGGCGGCATTATTGAGGTCACCAGTCAGCAGAAAGGCAATCAGATTCGTATCGCCGTGCGCGACACCGGGCAAGGCATTCCGGAAGCGATGTTGCCCAGATTGTTTACCCCGTTTGACCGTCTGGGCAAAGAGGGTATCGAGGAATCCGGAACCGGTATTGGTCTGACGCTGGTTAAGCGCTTGACACAAAAAATGAACGGCAAGATCGGTGTCACCACAAACGCCGGCGCCGGCAGTACATTCTGGATCGAATTCCCGGCATTTCAGGAATCCGATCTGACCAAATCGCAACAATTACAAAAAAACATCCAAGGGAACGCTCGCATGCAAAATAATGAAGTTCGTGTGCTCTGTATCGAAGACAACAGGGCCAACATGCATTTGATAGAAAGCTTCTTCGCCACACGAAAAAATGTCCGGTTGTATACTGCAACAACCGCAACAGCCGGTCTGGATATCGCCAGACAACAACAGCCGGACATCATTCTGATGGATATCAAACTGCCTGATATCAATGGTTATGAGGCATTGGCCCACTTGCAGGCTTCCACAGAAACCAGCCACATTCCGGTCATTGCGGTCAGTGCGATCGCCCATGTACAGGACGTCGCCGCCGGTCTCAAGGCCGGATTTAAATCCTATCTCACCAAACCCCTCAATCTGAAAGAACTGGAAAAGGCCATGCACAAGGCCATCCAGGAAGCCGGTTCAAATGATGATCAGGGTTTTGTCTCTGAAGCGGGCTGAACCCCGTCTTCCCGAACCGATCTGTTGATGCTGACCACTGTTGTACACGATAACGATATCATCCTTGATATCGTGTACGGGGTTCTTCGGTCAGGCGCCGGCTGATTCCACCTGCTGATATTCAGCCACTTTGGTCGCAAAAGTCCAAACATACCCGTCCGGGTCCTGCAAACGGGCCAGGCGATCCCCCCAGAACATATCAACCGGCTCTTCCACCACTTTCGCTCCAGACTGTTTGGCCTGTTGGTAGAGAACATCCACATCATCACAGTAAACATACAGGCCGATGGGGGCCTCCACACCGGTACTCGCCGGTGTCCGGCAGTTTTTACCCCAGCTCATTTCGGGCATCATCATCAGTACCATCTGGCCCTTGTACAGCATATGGGCATAATTGGTGTTACCGTCATCATCCTGCATGCTGCCGGCGGGTTCAAAACTGAAGGCATCCGCATAAAATTTCAAACCGGCCTCCACATCCTTGACGGTGATCGCGGGTGAAATCCAGGGCATCGTATCGTCTTTAGCCATTTTGGGCATTGTTGTCTCCTTGTCGTCACTTGAGTTGAGAATGGCGGAAGCAATCCACTGTATGGTCATTGACCATACCCACCGCCTGCATAAAGGCATAACAAATGGTTGAACCCACAAACCGGAAGCCGCGTTTTTTCAGCTCCTTGCTCATGGCATCCGAATGGGGGGTGGTTGCCGGCACCTGCTTGATAGTGCGCCGGTTGTTCTGTACAGGTTCGCCGTCCACGAACTGCCAGAGCAGATCCTTTGGCTTGATCCCCTGCTCCTTCAATGCCAGCCAGACACGGGCATTGCTGATGGTGGATTCAATCTTGAGTCGATTGCGAATAATGCCTGCATCGTTTAACAGACTGTCCACCTTGCGCTGGTTGTAGCGGGCGATCCGTTCGATATCGAAGTTATCAAATACCTTTTTGTAGTGGCTGCGTTTTTTCAACACCGTGATCCAGCTCAACCCCGCCTGCGCCCCTTCGAGGGTCAACATCTCAAACAACTTGCGTTCACTGAATACCGGTACACCCCACTCCTTGTCGTGATAACGCACATAGAGGGGGTCGGTACCACACCAGACACAACGCTGTTCATTCACTGCCATTGTCTTCCTCTCCCTTGTTGCAATTGTCTATAAAGTCATTCAGGGTGCGTCCCTGAGTCGTTTCAAACAATTCACCGGTGACATTCGGTGCCGTGATCCGATCAATGCGAAAATTACGCAGCGCACCGCGCAATTCACACCAGGCCGCCAGCGTCCAGACACTGCCCCAAAAGAATAACCCCAGCGGCCAGACGGTGCGTTGCGATGTGTTGCCGTCAGCCCGGGTATAACCGAATGAGATTTTCTGATTCGCGGCCGCCGCCTGCCGTAACATGGCCAGCGTATAGGCGGTCTCCGGTGCCAGACGCACCATGGGTGAAAACAGACGACTGTTGTTGAGCTTGTCTTTCAGCGCATCGGGCAGGACCAGTTCCACTTTGCTGAGAATGTTTTGCGCCGCACCGGCCAGTTGCGGGTCGGCCCAGCTTTTGACGATCTGCGCCCCCAGCGTCAGCGCCGCCAGTTCTTCTTCGGTAAACATCAAGGGCGGCAGATCAAAGCCCTTGCGCAAGACATAGCCGATGCCGGCCTCGCCTTCGATGGGCACCCCGCTTGCGGTCAGATCGCTGATGTCCCGATAGATAGTCCGTTCCGACACTTCCAGCTGTTCAGCCAGCCATTGTGCGGTGGTGATGCGCCGGGTGCGCAGGTATTGGATGATTTGAAACAGTCGATCTGCGCGACGCATCGGTTACTCCCTGTTGTTGCCGTCCATTATCGCTGCAACAGTCGGAATGTAAAGCCGCACTCCTGACAGCCTTCTGTCAGGAGTGTACGCACAAATTTTATCCTGCCAATCGCGTTATTGCCGGGTATGTGAATCCATATAGGCACGCTTGTCCAGCGCCATCAACAACGGCGGTAAAAAGAAAAAGTCCGCCAGCAGGGCGTAGGCCAGGGTCACGGAGAGCAATAAGCCACTCATCCAGGTGGGTGAGAAATGGGAAAGCGTCAACACCATAAACCCGGAGACCAGCACAATGGTGGTAATGGTCAAGGCCACACCGACCGTGTTAAAGGCATAACGCATGCCCTGTTCCACATCCAGATTTTTTTCCCGCCGGGCGCGCAGGTATTTGCTTAGAAAGTGTACCGTATCATCCACCACGATCCCCAGACTCATGCACAAGACAATCGAGGTGGACAGATCCACCCGTCCCACCAGTATCCCCCAGGTGCCATAGGCCAGTGCAGCCGGGATCAGGTTGGGCGCCAGACTCAACAGCCCCAACCGCACCGACTGCAAGGCGAAGATCAACGCAATCGAGATCAACACCAGGGCCAACAGGCTGCCATTGAGCAGGCTGTAGATATTGCGCCGCGTGATATGCGCAAACACGATATCCAGTCCGGTTGCCTCACCAATGTGAAAACCGGACACGTTATCCTTGATCCACTGACTTGCCGCCCGTTCCAGCGCCAGGATACGTTCCGAATCGGTTTTTCGCAGCACCACCCGCAGCAGGGTTTGCGAGCGATCCAGACTGACGATGTTATCCATGTTCAGTTCACGCGGCAGACCAATCTCATATAACAGAAATAACTGTGCCGCCAGTTCCCGATTCTCGGGGACCCGATACCACTCTGCCTTGTCACCGTGCATGTTACGATTCAGACGCTTCTGGATATCCGCCAGACTATGCACGTGCACCACCCCCGGTTGCCGGCGATACCAGTCAGCCATGGCATCCAGCTTTGCCAACACCGCCGGGTCGTGGATCCCGTTCTCCTTGCCGGTCTCGACAATGTGATTGAGTGAGTGCACACCACTCAGATTGGCGCTGATCGCTTCGATGGCGGTACGCTGTTCAAAACTCTCATCAAAATATTCATGCCAGCGTTCGGTGATCTCATTGTTCGGAATAAAGCACGCCGCTGCGATCACCCAACAACTCATACCAATCAGTAACAGACGGCGGTGCCGGATGATCCTGCCGGCCAGCCGATCCATCCAGACCACCTCACCACGATTAACGTGGCGATTGCCGATATTGAACCAAAACAACAAGGCGGGCAGCAGGGTCATACTAAGCACCCAGGCATAAAACACGCCCAGCGCCACCATATTGCCCAGATCCTGATAAGGCGGTGAGTCACTGAAGTTCAGACACAGGACACCGATGATGGTGGTTAAACTGGTAATGAACACCGGATTGGTATTGATTCGCAATGATTCACGCACCGCATTCTGCCGCGACATCCCGTTGCGCAAACCATGGAAGTAACTGATCAGAATATGCACGCAGTCTGCCACACCGATAGTCATCACAATGGAGGGCACCCAGCCGGCGACCGGTGTCAGGATAGTCCCCGCCCAGCCGTACACACCGAACACCACTGCTGTGGCCAGTGTGAACAATACGACGGTGATCAACATACCGCGTACACTGCGCAATAACAGCATCAGACCGCTGATCAAAATCAGATAACTGGCGGTCATGAGCACCTGCATGTCCTGTCCCACCGCCTCACCCAGCACCACGCCCGAGGTGGCGCTGCCCGCCAGCTTGATGATGAGCTCGGGATATTTTTCCCGCATCTTCTGTAACAGCTCGCGGGCGGCATAAACACTTTCTTTTTTGCCGATATCTTTCTTTCCGGGTAACTCAAGCCGAACGACGATGCCGGTCGCCTTGCCATCGGCGGCAACGGCACTGTTCACCAGATCCGGTTCATGCAGGGCGATGTCCCTGATTCTGGCGATATCCGTCGCCGTGAGTCTGGCCGGGTCCCTGACCAGATATTCAGTGTTCAACTCATCACCGGTGACCCGGGTATGCTGGTGATTGGTGAGCGAATTGACCCGCACCGCATAGGGTAATGTCCAGCCTGCCTGGGTCAACTCATGGATCAGGGTCAGGTTGCGTTGGGTAAACAAGTCACCCTGTACCGCCTGCACATAGAAATAGACAGACTCCTGCTTGCCAAACACCCGTTCCATGTGTTCAAAGGCGGATAACTGCGGGTTGGTCTTGCCGAAATAGATCCGAAAGTCATTGGTGATCTGCAAATTCCCGGCCCCCCAACCCAGACAAAGGGTGAGTGCCAGCATGCCAAAGATAACGGGTTTATAACGTATGGACAGCCAATGAATATAGCTTTGTAACATCTTCGCTCCCTGTTGCGGTTGATCCTTGTTGCGTTCAGATAATAGAGAGTAGCAAATAACGCGGTGAACGACACATGAGAAATTTTCTCACGGTATTTCTACCCGGGCTGACGTTTCCAATTTCAATTCCGGCCGGTACAGACAGCTGACACTGCCACGTCGCGGGCGATAACGCACAACTCGACAGTCACTTAACTTGCCTTTGTAACCCACTCAAATTTTTAATAATTTTTAACAAATCAGCGAGCCTGAATCTATCAAGTCAGCCAAATTTTTATCCGTTATATTGGTTATGGAAAACCCTGCAGCAAAATCAAAGCACGTGCTGGTTGTTGATGATGCGATCTTCATCCGCAACTTCATTCGCACGGCATTGAAGATGGCGGATATCGTCAATATCCGGGAAGCGGCGGATGGCAGAGAGGCCTTGGGCATCTGTCAACACCGCAAGTTTGATCTCATCATCAGCGACTGGCACATGCCGAACATGAACGGGCTGGAACTGTTACAGGCGATCCGGGCTGATGAACGCACCCATGACACCCCTTTTCTGATGCTGACCTCGGATGTGAGCAAGGAGAATGTCACCGCCGCCATCAAGTCCGGGGTCAGCGATTATCTGGCCAAGCCATTTCGACATGATCCGCTGATCATCAAGGTCAGTCGCCTGTTGAATGTCACTCCGGTCACGCAACTGAAAGTGATCAGGTAACAACAAAAAGCCCGGTTAAACCGGGCTTTTCATACGCTGTCTTATGCGGCACTGACCCTGCGGGTGTCCTGTCCGTCATCAAAGTGATAGGCGGTCACACGCTCCACCTCTGCTTTGGAACCCAGGATCACCGGTACACGCTGATGCAGGTCGTCCGGTTTGATCGCCATAATCCGTTCGCGTCCGGTGGTGCTCATGCCGCCGGCCTGTTCAATAATGAATGACATAGGATTGGCTTCGTACATCAGACGCAGTTTGCCGCCCAGCCCTTTGGCCTTCATCTTCTCATCCAGCGGATACATAAAAATTCCCCCGCGGGTCAGGATGCGATGCACTTCGGCCACCATGGAGGCGATCCAGCGCATGTTGAAATCTTTCTTGCGCGGACCTTCAGATCCGGCCAGACATTCATCCACATAGCGCTTGACCGGCGCTTCCCAGAAACGGCCGTTGGAGGCGTTAATGGCAAACTCTTTGGTTTCGGTCGGGATGGTCATGTTCGGGTGAGTAAGCACAAACTCACCAATATTCTGATCCAAAGTAAAACCATTCACCCCGTTCCCGGTGGTCAGCACCATCATGGTGGAGGGACCATACAGGGCGTAGCCGGCACAGACCTGCTGTGTTCCCGCTTGCAGGAAGGCGTCCGCACCAGGTGACGCACACTCGCCGGGGCAACGCAGAATAGAGAAGATGGTGCCCACGGAGACATTCACATCAATATTTGATGAGCCGTCCAGCGGATCGAAGGTGAGCAAGTACTTGCCACGGGGGTACTGTTTGGGAATGGTGTAGATATCTTCCATCTCTTCCGAGGCCATGGCGGCCAGATGGCCCGCCCACTCATTGGAACGCAGGAAGACTTCGTTGCTGATCACATCCAGCTTCTTCTGATCTTCACCCTGAACGTTTTCCGTCCCGGCCTGACCCAGCACGCCGACCAGCGCACCGTGGTTCACCAGATTGGAGATCACCTTGCAGGCGGTGACGATATCATTCAACAGGGAGGTGAAATCCCCGGTCGCGCCCTGGATACGACGCTGTTCTTCAATAATAAACTGGGTAATGGTGATGTTACCGTTGAGCATAATAACCTCTGGGTTTGATGACTAAACTGTGGCAGGTGACGCAGTGCGTCGAACCGGCGCACCCCATGCCGGCGGGGCAAACGCAAAGAATATTAGTATATCATTATTTACCGATATAATAAGTCGGGATTTGCCAGGGGGGCGGTTCGCAGTGGGGCAAGCTCAGGATTTGGCGGGCAGGGTGGTGATCTTTTCCATGGTCGACTCGATCCAGTTCTCCACCTCTTTCAGGATCGTCTCTGCCGACTTGCCCCGGCTTTGGATGACCGGACCGATGACGATCTTGATCGTACCGGGACGTTTGATGAATTGCCCCTTTTGCCAATACTCACCGGCGTTATGGGCCACCGGCACGATGGGGAAACCGCTGGACTCCGCCAGCAGGGCGCCACCCATTTTGTAGCGCATTTTCTGCCCCGGCCGAACCCGTGTCCCCTCGGGGAAGACCACGATCCATTCACCCAGTTGCAGGCGTTCGGTACCCTTCTCGATCACTTGCTTGACGGCGGCCTTGCCCGACGAGCGATTGATAGCAATAGGGTTCAATGCCGCCAGGCCCCATCCGAAAAACGGAATCCACAATAATTCACGCTTGACCACATACACATGGGGCGGGAAAAACAGTTGCAGCGCCATGGTCTCCCAGGTCGATTGATGCTTGGAAAAAATGATGGCGGTTTCCGCCGGAATATTTTCCAGCCCCGTCAGCTCATAATTAATCTTGCAGATTTTTTCCAGTGCCCATAGATTCCAGGTTGCCCAGCGGCGAATCACATGCCAGCGGAAAGAAAACGGCAGCGGCAAACAGATAATACCCAGTGTGGATACCACCATGGTGACAATGATCATGACAATACTGAACAGCAGTGAACGCAAAAACAGCACGCTTGACTCCTCGGTCTAATGTTCCTGTTGTAATAACTCGTCGACAAAGGCGGCCAGATCGGCATACACAGGAATACCATCCAGCCCCTTGCCCTTGGCAAGGGTACGTTCACCCTTGCCGGTTCGCACCAGCACGGGCCTGGCGCCAACCGCCCGGGCCGCTTCCAAATCCCGCAGGGAATCACCCACTACATACACGTCGTTGAGATCAATATCAAAACGGGACTGAATATCCTGCAGCAAACCGGGTTTGGGTTTGCGACAGGCACAGTGATCTTCCGGACCGTGTGGGCAATAAAAAATCCCGTCCACCTGCCCGCCCTGTGCCGCCAATAAACGATGCAGCTTTTCATGCATCATGTTCAGGGTGTGAATATCAAAGTAGCCCCGCGCAATACCTGACTGATTGGTGGCAATGGTGACACTGTAACCGGCGTGAGTCAGGCGCGCCATGGCCTCAATACTGCCGGGCAGGGGGATAAACTCATCCACCGAACGGATGTAGTTATCCGAGTCTTCGTTGATGACGCCGTCTCTGTCGAGAATGATTAATTTCATTGTTCTATTTTTAACGCAAAGGCGCCGCAGCGCAAAGAAAAATGCAGGACGTTATATGATGCTGCTGCCCGGCTTGTTCTACTTGTCCCGAAACTCGGAAACACGAATACGCCCGTTGACCATCTTCGATTCCCTTCGCATGATCTTGTCCATTTTATCCCAGAAGGCCTGCTTCAGATCAAAATCAGCAGCGATGCCGGTACCGATCAACAGGATAAACAGATCCGCCACCTCCTCGGCCAGCACCGCCTTGTCCCTGCCCTTGGTCACCGCCTCGGCGATCTCACCCAACTCTTCGGTCATCAGGGCAATGCGGTAGGTCAACTCCTCACCACCGGTGTTCTTGAAATCATGCTTGTCATGAAAGGCCTGCACAGCGGCAAGCATTTCATCATAGGAGTCTTTGTTCATGCCACATTCCTTAACAACCAAAACCTAACGCAGAGTCGCTGAGAACACAGAGTTCCCAGAGATATTAGAAGCGGTCTCAAAATGTCGCGAGCGCAGGTGATGCAAGGTAAATTGAACGAAAAAGCGGAGTTTACACGGAGTAAATGAGCATTTTGAGTTCAATTTTAACGCCGCAGGACCAAGCGCAGTAATTTTGAGACCGCTTCTAATTATTTATCCTCTGTGGCCTCAGTGTCCTCTGTGCCTCTGTGTTGATCTTTTTAAGCATTTTATTGCTGCAAGACGGAGATATCCGCTACGCCGAGGAACAGGTTGCGTAACTGGTTCAACAGGGCCAGTCGGTTGTCGCGCAGTTTGGTGTCGTCCGCCATGACCATGACCTTGTCGAAGAAGGCGTCGACGGTGTCGCGCAGTTCGGCCATGGCCTGCATGGCTTTGGTGTAGTCCTGTTTCGCCAATAACGGTTCCACCTGCTTGCTGACTTTGGCCAGTTGTTTGGCCAGGGCCTGTTCTTCCTTGTCTTTTAACAGGGCATCGGTATAGCTGTCGGCGATCTTCACTTCCGCTTTCTTGATGATGTTGGAGATACGCTTGTTGGCGGCGGCCAGTGATTCCGCTTCTTTCAATTTGCGGAAGGCTTCCACCGCCTTGATGCGGGCATCAAAGTCCAGCGGTCGGGCCGGTTGCATGGCCAGTACGGCGTCGAAGGTGTCATAGGCCACACCCTGATCCTGATAATAAGCACGCAGGCGTTCCATTAAAAACTCATAGACCTGACCGGCCACATCCTGCTTATTGGCTATGGCAGCCCAGGTTTGGGCGGCACCGCCCTTAACTTCACTGCGCTGATTTATCGCCTGTTCGATCAACTGCTTCAGATCCAGATCCAGTCTGCTTTCGATCATGATACGCAATACACCCAGTGCGGCGCGGCGCAGACCGAAGGGGTCTTTCGAACCGGTCGGCGGCTGACCGATACCGAAGATACCAATCAGGGTATCGATACGTTCCGCCAGCGCAATACATTGACCGGTTTTGCTCGCAGGCAGATCATCACCGGCAAAGCGCGGCATGTAAAACTCATCCAGCGCCTGGGGAATCTCACCCGGTTCCTTGTCATGGGTTGCATAGTAACGACCCATGATGCCTTGCAGTTCAGTGAACTCAAACACCATCTCGGACATCAGATCACAACGCGACAACATGGCGGCACGTTGTGCGACCTGTCTGTCGGCGCCGATAACATCGGCGATGGTCTCGGCCAGCCGGCTCACACACAGCGTCTTGTCATACAGGGTGCCCAGCTCTTTCTGGAAGACCACGCTCTTGAGTTTTTCGATACGATCTTCCAGACGATGCTTGCGATCCTGTTTCCAGAAGAACTCCGCATCGGAGAAGCGCGGCCGAATCACCCGCTCGTTACCCTCGCGTACCTTGGAGATATCTTTACTGTCGATATTGCTGATGGTGATGAAGTGCGGCAGCAGCTTGCCCTTTTTGTCCACCAGATGGAAATACTTCTGATTGGCCTTCATGGTGGAGATCAGTGCCTCTTGCGGTACATCGAGAAAACGTTTTTCAAAGTTACCCAATACCGGCACCGGCCATTCCACCATGGCGGTCACTTCATCGAGCAACGCTTCATCGATCACGGCTTCGCCGCCGCTCTTCGCCGCCACTTCTTCCACGCGGGCGCGTACGGTATCACGGCGACGATCAAAATCGGCAATCACCCGGCCTTCACTCTCCAGCAGCACTTCGTACTCGGATGGCCTGGGTATATAGATAGTATCCGGATGGTGGAAGCGATGACCGCGTGTTTCACGGCCGCTCTGCACACTGAGGATGTCGGTATCAATGACTTCATCACCGAACAACAGCACCACCCATTGCACGGGACGGACAAACTGCGCATCCAGATCGCCCCAGCGCATACGCTTGGGGATGGGTAACTTGTCCAGCGCGGTACGCACCAGATCGGGGATCAATTCCGCGGTGGGTCGACCCTGTTCTTTCACGTTGTAAACCAGCCAGCTGCCCTTGTCGGTTTCCAGCTTGCCCAGATCGTTCACCGTGACGCCGCAGGAACGGGCAAAGCCTTCCGCCGCCTTGGTGGGATTGCCTTCGCCATCAAACGCCGCCTGTAGTGCGGGACCGCGACGCTCCACTTCTTTATCCGCTTGCGCCGCCTCCAGCGCGGTGATCAACAGCGCCAAACGACGGGGTGAGGCGTAGGTTTTGATCGTCTGGTAGTTCAGACCGGCGGTTTGCAGGCCGGTGATCGTTTCATCACAAAACGCGGCAGCCAGTTTCTTCAATGCCTTGGGCGGCAGTTCCTCGGTGCCGATCTCAATCAACAGATCACGGTTGCTCATTTGGCACCCCCTTTCACACTCTTGCACATGGGGAAGCCGAGTTTTTCTCTGGCGGCATAGTAGGCCTCGGCAATGGCGCGGGACAGGGCACGGACCTTTAATATATAGCGTTGCCGTTCGGTCACGGAGATGGCCTTGCGCGCATCCAGCAGGTTAAAGGTATGGGAGGCCTTCAGCATCTGCTCATAGGCAGGCAGAGGCAAACCGGCCTCGATTAACTTATTGCTTTCGCTTTCACACAGCTCGAACTGGTTGAACAGGGCTTCCACATTGGCGTGTTCAAAGTTATAGGCCGACTGTTCCACTTCATTCTGATGGAACACGTCACCATAGGTGACCTTGCCCAACGGGCCATCGGTCCAGACGATATCGAACAGGCTTTCCACCCCTTGCAGGTACATGGCGATACGTTCCAGACCATAGGTGATCTCACCGGTCACCGGTTTGCAATCCAGACCGCCCACCTGCTGGAAATAGGTGAACTGGGTGACTTCCATCCCGTTCAGCCAGACCTCCCAGCCCAGACCCCAGGCGCCCAGAGTGGGGGATTCCCAGTTGTCTTCCACAAAGCGGATATCGTGTACCAGCGGGTCGATGCCGAGCATCTTCAATGAACCGAGATAGAGTTCCTGGATATCCAGTGGTGAGGGTTTGATCACCACCTGGAACTGGTAGTAGTGCTGTAAACGATTCGGATTCTCGCCATAACGTCCGTCAGTGGGACGACGTGAGGGCTGCACATAGGCCGCACTCCACGGTTCGGGCCCGATGGCGCGTAAAAAGGTGGCGGAATGGAAGGTACCGGCCCCGACCTCCATATCATATGGCTGCAAGACCACACAGCCCTGTTCAGCCCAGTAGGTTTGCAGCGCCAGGATCAAATCCTGAAAACTTTTGGCAGGATTACCCGCGTATGCTGCCTGACTCGTTTTACTCACCGGCTTTTTCCTCCAGAGATGCCCGATCAACCACAAAAGGAGGCGTATTATAACGGCACCTGACCCGCCTTGCGCGGGAAAATCGGACTCCCCGTAAAGTTCTCCCCGGACAGGCCGCTCTCCAGATTAGACAGGGTGCACTGACAGATTCGCCTTGCACCACACCGATAGACCGGCATGCACCGAAGAGAGACTTATGAAACAGCTTCTAACCCTTTCCGCCCTGCTGACCCTGGCTGTCTTCCTGCAGAACAGCGCCATGGCAGGGTGTAAACTCGGCGATTTCATCCCGAAAGAGTTCCAGATCAAGCGTGGACATGAGCGGAGCAATATCATTTCCCACATTACCTCATCCACCACCAGTTCGGTAACCTACGCCTTCGCCAGAATGTCCAGCACCTCCGGTTGCGGCAAAGGCAGAGGCCGCGCCAAACTGGAGCAGGAGTATTTTCTGCAACAAAACCGTATTTATCTGCTGGCGGATATCTCCCGCGGCGGCGGTGAATACCTGAGTTCATTTTCGCAACTGCTGGGTTGCCATAATGCAGCACAACCGCAACTGAGCCATACCTTGCAGGGCAACCTGATTCAGCTCATGCCCGAAAAACCGCTGCCGACCGACTCACTGCTCAATCGTATCCATACCATCAGCAACAGTGACCCGGTACTCAACAAGAGCTGTCGTTACATCGGCTGATCAGTGGTAAAAATGCAGGCTGAGCACGGCCTCATCAGAGGCACGGCCCGGGCTTGACTCGTGAACCAGCCAACTGATGCGGCTGACAGACAGGCGCAGCGCCAGATCACGCCCCAGCCTGAAACCCTGCTCAAGGGTAATACGCCTTTCCACCGGCAGTCGGTCGCGGCTGTCGTGTAACTCACTGCCAGACAGGTGCAGTTTCCAGACCGGATTGATCTGCATTAACAGACCCGCACTGCCCCCCCACTGATCGAGCCGCCCTTTCATATAGATATCCGCGAAATTCACGGCTATGTCGGCAAACCCATACAGGATGGTTTGCTGCGGCCACTCGAACGCCCAGGCCAGACCGCCGCCGCCGGACAGACTGAACACTTTTTCCCTGCCACCATCCTGCTGCAACCTGTTTAGCCAGCCGGCGCGAAGATGCCAGGAGATATCCTTAAAGAAGACATCACGCGGTGTCAGTGAAGTGATATCCAGCAGTTGCAGCTCATCGAATTCCATTGCTTCTGCTTGCTGTTCATAGCGGAACCCCAGTTTAAAAACTTCGATCCGGTTATGCAGGGTAAAACCGGCCGTGGGGTCAAGAAAGTCATGGTAGGCCGCACGCCAACCCAGATGCAGAAACGATTGATCCTCAACCCGTCCGCCCCCCAGGCTCAGACGCGAGGTATCGTGGCCCCGTTCCGGCCGGGGCGGCCGGGCCGGCGGCGTGTCCGGCGGTGTAGATATTCCCAGTCGGCTGCGGGCCAGCAATAACTGCCGCTCCTCCGCCGAGACCGCCGGGTCGAGACCGCTGCCTTCTGTCATGCGCAGATAACGATGATAGTCATAGGCAAGATCCAGCATGGCGGCCTGACGCGGCGCGGCATGGGACTCCAATCGCGCCCGGCCCGCCGCCAGACCGTCCGCCACAATGGTCTGGACCAGCTCGATTTCAACGGCGTCCAATGCAGCCAGTTTTTGTTTCAGGACAGTTTGCGGTGCCGGATAGTAACTGACCTCACCGATCATCCCGCGCTCATCCAGCAGACGCAGGGTATCCACCGGGGCCACCCACGGCTTCACCTGCCCGGTCAGTCTTTGTTCCGGAGTTATCACATCCAGCAAGGACAGAACATGGTAAGAACAGTTTTCAGAAAAGAAGTAATAATCGAACCAGCTCGGTTGCAACTCATAGATATGCATCAGAATAAAATCGACCTGCGCCTGATCCAGTCGCAGCCGGTATTCCCACAGATCACGGTTCTTTATTTTCTGATAATCACGCAGCTTTAAATAATAGGGCACCACACTGAAACGGCCCTGAAACCCGCCGGTCACTCCCTTCCAGGCATAAACCAGACCGTTGATCTCACCCACCAGGGCCGCATAGTTCACACTATGGGCCAGCATGCGCGTCCGTTCAGTCTGATCACGCCGATCCATACGCAACAGGGTGTGCCCCATCATTGCGGCGGGATTATTGGGGTCGGAATTGGGAAAGATCACACTCAGCCCGCCGGCATTGATCTCTTGCTGAACGGCAGCATATTCCGGGCAGTCCGCGATTTTCAGCCTTGTTTTGTCAAAACCCAGTCGCTGTTGTAACCAGTGAAAACGCGCCCGAAAACGACATTGTGCGGTCAAACCGGTGAGGGGTTCGGTCCGGTTGCTGAAGAACCCGGCCAGCGTCGCCTCAAGCTCGGCCTGCGGATCGGTCTTGCCCTGTGCGGCCAGAAAAAAATCGGGACCATCCACTTCACTCACAAAGTGATGCCACCAGCCCGGTTTGTAATGCAACAAGGCAAGCCAGACAGGATCGCGAGACAACTGTTGCGCACGGGCGGCGCTGATCAATTCGGCAAGATAGCCATCCTGACCGCCACGATCATCCGCAAGCGAATCGGCAACAACAGGGCCGGCGCGCAAAAAAAGAGACATGGCCAGTGCGCACAGCACCGACGACAGACCGACCCGCATGGATTTTCTCAGTGGCAAAAGTGAACAAAAAATCAGTATACAGGCAACCTATACGCCAATTAAGCCCAGAGAAACAGGGCGCTTACGATATCAGCACCACACCCGTCCCGGCGCAACAAACCGGCAACAAATCCCGGCTGCAGCCGTCCTGTATTTCACAAATACAGAAAACTTACGTAATTAAAGTTGCCGCTGATTCTGGACGATGATCGAAGAACGGGCATAAAAGGGAGAATGTATGACTGCTTATATCCAGGCCGGTAATGCCACCAACGAATGGCACAAACTGGTGACCGAAGCCCAACAGGCCGCCGGCACCCAATTGGACGAAGACCTGGAAAGCTACCTGGTCTTCCTCCTGATGCGCTACACCGAACGCCCGGAGATGGCCGCCGGCATCCTCGCCCTCGACTACCTGCACGGCGCGGAAAGCACCGGCAAACTGCGGCGTGACCGCATGCAGGACGTCGGCGACCAATGCCTCTTATATAGTGGACTGTTCCCCGAACGGGCCGAGCGGCGACTGGTCAGGATCAGCTACTACGTCGACCTCGGCCGCAGCGCCTACCACACCGCCGCCGCCGCCGGCCAACAAGCCCTCAGCCAACTCTTCGCCACCCTCGCCACCCAATTTGTCTTGCTCATGGACACCCTGCAAGCCATGCGCGGCATCAACGGCGACCCCCAACAACTCTCACCCATCCTCGCCTTTGAACTCTGGGAAGACACCGGCAGCCGACAGGCACAACAAACCCTGCGCGGCATCACCAATGGAGTTTTGATCAAAAACAGCCGGAGCAAACGGGAGCATTAATTAAGATCAAAAACATAACGCGAAGGCTGCTCCAGGTCATCCCTGACCCCGCAGCATAAGTACATCCATATACAAACCGCAAAGTCGCGAAGAACGCAAAGGTATATCTTGAGTAACCGGAATGGAAATATAATTTTTTACTTGTTCGATGATGTTTTTCGCCTGCCGCTGCGCTACTTCACTCTACAGGCCTGGCCGGCTTTGGAAAGGGTCTTTTGTTTATTCGATGTTGTTGTTTCGCCCGCCGCTGCGCTACTTCACCCTACAGGCCTGGCCGGCTATGGAAAGGGTCTTTTGTTTATTCGATGTTGTTGTTTCGCCCGCCGCTACGCGGCTGAGGCGAGTGACTTTCTCTTGCGCGGCCAAGAGAAAGTCACCAAAGAGAAGGCCGCCCTTGCTGCCCTAAACCCGTGATTGGTTTTGATTTTTGCCTGTGTTTGACAAAAGGGCCTTCCCTGGCCCTTTGTCAAACAGCGACATCCTGTCGCTACTCTATCAATGCAAAAATTAAATCCAATCACATGGCAGCAAAGGGACTGATCCTCGCGGCAAGGTTCTTGTATATCACAAAGCCTGCTTTAAGCATGATATTCGGGGGTGGGATCATTCCCCTTTGGCTGGTGCGCGGTGAAATTTGGCTTTTAGCATAAAATAAGCAGGCAGTATGGATACTGCCTTGTGAGCAGCCGGGCCAGGGAGGGCCCGTCTGCGAGCCTCAAGATGAAAGCCAAACTTCACAGCAAGCCGGCACCAGCCGGGGCGTGTACGAGTCAAGTACATCGGTAACACATTAGTGCAGGTACATCGGTTACACTTTTATGGTCCAATAAGGGGTTCCTTTCCCCTTCTTCTCTCGAATATCGTAATAGCCCAACCTGATTGGGCCGAAGTAGATATCCCATACACCATCGTCAACTTCCTCCATGCCCACCTGCTCACCTTCCAGTACGTGGGAGACATAGATCTGCCCATTATGGCTATAGACCACACCATTATTTTTCACGGTATAGACCTGATAGTACGCCGGGTAGGTTAATACCGGCAGACTCTCAGGATAAGGCCGTGGTGACGCTGTATACCATGACGCGGGGGTCTGCTGGTGTAGTGATTCATGAGGGCGCAGTTCATTATATTCTTGTATGAATTGATCAAAGCGCTGTTGCTGAGCACGAAAACTGCCGGCCGGTGGTTTGGCGGTTGCCTTTTTGAGGGTTCGGTGCATACGTTCATGTCGACCATTTTGCTGTGGTCTACCCGGTTTGATGCGTTCCGGCAGAATGCCAAGGCGTATCCACCAGATAGAGAGTCTTGACAAGCCGCCTGCCGTGCGGGCCGCGAACGGCACGCCATTATCGGTTCGAATTCGCTCGGGTAATCCATATTCACGAAACAGGTGGATAAATTGTTGTTTGGCGGCATGAAATCCCGTCCCATCCAACCCTTTACAGTTCAATAAGTACCGGCTGTGATGATCCATCACGGTGAGGGGATAACACCATTTGCCATTGGTCAGTTTAACTGCCCCTTATAGTCGGCACTCCACAGTTCATTCGCGGCCTTTACCGGGGCAAAGGGATCGGCATAGGGGCTGACCTTTTGGCGTTTCTTCCAGGCGTTGACCAAGCCTTCGCGTCTGAGAATATGATAGATCGTGGTTTGGGACGGTATCACTTCATGAGGAAACTGCTGTGCCAGCAGGCGCTGGAGTTTTTTGGCGCCAGGTGGTGTGCTGAATTGGCCACGCAGGGTGATGATGGCTTTTTGAAGGGGATAAGGGGTTTTTAGCGGGCTTTGATGTGGGCGACGACTCTGTTCATACAGCCCATCCATGCCTCGCTCTTCGTATCGCTTGACCCATTTGTAGCCTGTCTTGGTCGTGATGCCATAGCGCTGACATAAGGCACGAAAGCTCGGGTAATGACCGCGCAGGTAGTCCGCAATAAACAAGATTTTTTCATCCATCGGTTTCACATCTTTCCAGGGCATAGGCACCTCCCTTTTTGCTATGCCCATAGCTTATAGGTGTTACCTATGTACCTGTACTTTTCTGTTACCGATGTAGGTTAGCCGTACAGGCGGCCTTCTTTTCGGTTCCTTTTCTTGGCCGCGCAAGAAAAGGAACCCGGCTGTTCGGCCGGGACCGAACATCAAATTCAGCATCGCGCAGCGATTCACACTTGTTATGGACGTCAGTGAATAACGCAGAGGCGCAGAGAACACAGAGCATTGACATAATTTAACAACATAACGCCAAGACGCAAAGCCGCGAAGAACGCAAAGATAAATATTGTCCGGTACTTACAATACCTGCTTACAACTTGAAACTTGCAACTGGGATCATTCCCCTTTGGCTGGTGCGCGGTGAAATTTGGCTTTTAGAATAAATAAGCAGGCAGTATGGATACTGCCCTGTGAGCAGCCGGGCCAGGGAAGGCCCGTCTGCGAGCCACACGATGAAAGCCAAACTTCACAGCAAGACTGCACCAGCCGGGGCGGCCTTCTTTTCGGTTCCTTTTCCTGGCCGCGCAAGAAAAGGAACCCGGCTGTTCGGCCGGGACCGAACATCAATGACAGCATCGCGCAGCGATTCACAATCAATAAAAACAAAACATCCGGGTAACAACAGCACACAAAAACCAACCCACACCTTCCCATCCCCCCCAAATCAGATACTATTAACCTATTCAAAACCACATCAGGACACTGACCATGTTCCCCATTGGCGACGACAACCCGCAAATCAACACCCCGATAGCGACTTATGTCATCATCGGCCTCAATGCGCTGGCCTGGTTGTTGTTGCAGGGGATGGGCAGCGGTTCGACGCTGAATGCCTCGGTCTGTCAGTATGGTCTGATCCCCGCCGATCTGTTCGGCGCCATGGAGGCGGCCAAGCCGGTCTGTCCGCCCGGTTCCGGCTGGAGCGGTCTGCTTACCTCCATGTTTATGCACGGCAGCTGGATGCATATTCTTGGCAATATGTGGTTCCTGTGGGTCTTCGGTGACAATGTGGAAGATTCCATGGGTTCGGTACGCTTTGCGATCTTCTATGTGTTGTGCGGGTTAGGGGCGGCGGCCGCGCAGATCCTGAGTAATGTCCACTCCACCATCCCCATGGTGGGTGCGTCGGGTGCTATCGGCGGTGTCATGGGGGCTTACCTCATGCTCTATCCCCGCGTGAAGGTGCATCTGCTGGTCTTTATCATCACCTTCCGTGTCCCGGCGGTGGCCATGCTGGGTTACTGGATCGCCGTGCAACTGCTGGGGGGCTTCTCCTCGCTGCACGCCTCCGGTGGCGGCGTCGCCTTCTGGGCCCATGTGGGCGGTTTTGCCGCCGGGGCGCTGCTGATCCTGGTGATGAAGGATGACGAGTTGCTGGTCAAACACGAGTTTCACGGCTGGAGCCAGAGCGCCGACCCGGCCGGTATCTGGGATGATCCGGCCAATCGCCAGTAATCCACAAGAAAAAGTATTCCATGGTCAATTTACCCTCACAGGAAGCACTCCTGCGCGACATCAAGCAGCACCCGCTCACGGTCCTGGTGATGGTTGTTTGCGGGGTGTTTTTTATTCTGCTGCAGACACACGGCTTGCGCGCCCTCGCCGGCTGGTTCATGCCCGCCTCACACGCCGAGTTGTTCCAGCTCAGCAACATCTGGAAGCTCTGGACACCGATCTTTGTTCATTACACACCCACACACCTGCTTGCCAATGTCGCTTTATGGTGGATTTTCGCAACGCGGATTGAAAAAGAGTCTCGCGCCAAGTTGCTCTTCATCACCCTGATCGCCGCCGCCGTGAGCAACTACTGCCAGTGGTATTATCGCGGCCCGGACTTCGGCGGGCTGTCCGGTGTGGATTTCGCCCTGCTGGGTTATGTCTGGCTGCTGTATCGGTTCGGCGGCAAACAGCACTACCGTTTCGACCCCATACTGGGTATCCTGATGCTGGCTTTGATCCCGGTAGCGGCGACCGGCTACTTCGGCAAATATTCCGATTATGCCCATGTTTCCGGTCTGCTCTGCGGTATCGTTCTTGCCGGTATCAAGCTGCTGCGCCTGAAAATGGCCAAACAATAATCAACGATGAATTAACCAAGGAATCAAGCATGGCTGAACTGCGCCCCATGTATATGAGCGACCTGAATACGGTAGTGAAAATTATTGAAGCCACCGATGAAGACGATGCCGAAGAAGCACGCGAGATCTATCAGGAATACGGTGTCGAAGGTCAATTTGTATTGGAACACGACAACAAGATCATCGGCGTCATCGGATATAGCGAAGTCCCCGGTACTGATGGCACCTACTGGCTCTCCTGGACCTACCTGGACCCCGCCTTTCAGGGGCTGGGCATGGGCAAGCAGATGTTGAACGATCTCCTCAACATGCTGCGGGAAAAAAATGGGCGCAAAATTTTCGTCAAGGTCTCCGATTATGATGACCCCGAAGACGGCCGGGTTTATGAGCGCGCCATGAAACTGTACGAATCCGTCGGCTTTGTCGAGGAGCTGGTGGGCAAGGATTTTTACGATGAGGGTGAAAATCAGCACATTTACGGCCTCAAGTTGCGCGACGCTGCGTCCGATGAAGAAGACGAGGTCGAAATCGCTGACGAAAAACCGGTCATTCGCTTTGACGGCATGTATGAGATTGGCGATTCTGACGGCGCCTACACCTTTTCCTGGACCGTCAAAGACAACAAGGGCCTGTTTGAAAAACGTAATTTTACTGTGGAAGATCTCAGGCTCGGCATTGATGCGGTGCGTAACGAAGGCGGACGCAAGATATTTTTGACATTCCCGTCAAATTTGCCTTTAATTCATACACCCCTTCAAGCTGCGGGTTTTAAATTTGTCGGCCGTTTAACCGATTATTACGAAAAGGGTGTTCATGAACTGCATTTCACCCACGATCTGGGCAACGGCTGACCGTAATTTGTACATAAGGAGTCTCTCATGTTAAATCCATTTGGAAGAATAATTAAAACCGGTTTCCTCGCATTCGCTGTTGCGGGTATCGCACTCACCGCCGGCTGCTCTGATGAAGTAAAAGATGACGTCGATTTGAACCGTGTTCTCGACGTTACCGCTGATACCCTGACCACTTTCCAGAAAAAAGTTGACGCCGTCCCGGAAAAAGATCGTCATCCTGACAAGGCCTTCCTGGAATTCACCAAGGACCTGCAAGACAACTTTAACAAGGCCCAGCCACCGGTCTATAACAAAGGTGCAGTACTGGCCAGCGCCCAGACCGACGCGTCCATCATGGCCTATAGCGACACCAACCAGAACGGTAAAGGTGATCGTGGTGAAGAGATCTTCATGATCGAAATCGACGGCCAAAAGAACCGTATCATCGCCACCAGCTATACCGGTGCAGTAAGTGATCACTCCTTCAGCGGCACCGGCTTCCTGGCCGGCTATCTGGTCAGCAGCCTGCTGAACCGCCAGCGCGCCGCCGGTGTAGACACCAACAAACTGTCCAACAAGTCTCGTGTCTCCGCCACCCAGGCCGCCCGCTCTCGCGCCGGCTCAGGCAGCCACTCAAAAGGCAAGTAACAGACAGGTCGGTTGTATTACAGATGGCAAGACAAAACCGGTTCGAAGCTGACACTTCGGACCGGTTTTTTTTTATAACAACAAATAAAATCACCCGGTAACACCGATTCCCCGATTAACCGGGTACGCGAGCTGCAATGTCTACAACAAGTGAAAAATTTCAACCCATGACGGGTCAGCAGGAAGGCATCCTGCTGGTCTCGATTATGATCGTCGCCCTGTGCGGCATCATCTATGAACTCATCATCGGCACGGTCTCCAGTTACCTGCTGGGCAACAGTGTCTACCAGTTCTCGCTCACCATCGGCTTCTTCATGTTCGCCATGGGGATAGGTTCACTGTTCTCCAAATACTTCAGCGATCAATATGTGCTGAACTTTATTCGTGTCGAGATCGCCATCGCCCTGATCGGCGGGATATGCAGTCTGCTGTTGTTCATGGCCTTTCCCATGGCCCGCGCCATGTATGAGTTCGTCATGTACAGCCTGATCCTGATCATCGGTTCACTGGTGGGCATGGAGATCCCCATCCTCACCACCCTGCTGGCACAACGCGAGACCACCAAAAAATCCATCGCCAATGTCATGTCGCTGGACTACATCGGCGCACTCATCGGCTCGGTCTCATTCCCGTTGCTGTTGTTACCGTCACTGGGGCTGGTGCGTTCATCCTTTGCCATCGGCCTGATCAATATCCTCGTGGCGATCATCAACGTCGTGATGTTCAAGGATTACCTGCCCAACTTCAAACGCATGTTCTATGCCTGCATCGCCATCCTGGCCCTGCTGGTCGCCTTTATTTTTTACGGCACCTGGCTCACGCGCTATGCTGAAAAACATCTCTACTTTGATCAGATTGTCTATTCCACACAGACGCCGTATCAAAAACTGGTGGTCACCCGCTCCACCACCACGCGGGAACAGCGGCTCTACATCGACGGCCATATCCAGTTCTCCAGTCGCGATGAATACCGCTACCACGAAAACCTGATCCATCCGATCATGTCACTGCCCGGTCCGCGCAAAAACATTCTCATCCTTGGCGGCGGTGACGGCCTGGCGGCCCGCGAAATCCTTAAATACAAGGATGTGGAACTGATCCACCTGGTGGATATCGATCCGGAGATGATCCGACTCGGCCGCGAACTGCCGGTACTGGAACGACTTAACCAGGGCAGCATGTCCGATAAAAAACTCACCGCCTATGCGGAAGATGCCTTTACCTTCATCAATCGTCCCGGCATCAACTATGATCGGGTCATCATCGACATGCCCGACCCGCATAACGAGGCGATCAACAAACTCTATTCACGCGAGTTCTACACCATGATCAAACGACGCATGAACCCGGACGCCGTTGTTGTCACGCAAAGCTCCTCGCCCTTTTTCACCCCGCGCACCTTCTGGTGTATCGAAACCACACTGAATAATGTCTTCAAACACACCATGAGCTACCACACCTCACTGCCCTCTTTCGGCATCTGGGGCTTTAACATGGCGCGCAACGATGCAAAATTCCCGGACAAGTTCCACTTCGACATCCCCACCCGCGCCATCACTGACGACACCATGATCGCCGCCCTGATCTTCCCCAAAGATATGATGCGCAGAACAACCCCGGTCAACTCCATCATGGAACCCAAACTCTACCAGCTCTATATCGAAGACCTGCAACACTAGGACTCAACAGGGCGGCCTATACCCATACAGCTCGGTTTGGTGTAGTCTAAAACACCAAACATAAGGATATGCCGCTATGTGGGAAACACTGTCTGCCAAGCTTGCCCCCATCTTTGTCATCTTTATGCCGATCACCACCGGCATCATTATTGGCGTGTCCAGTCGTGGTAAATATGGTCGTGCGACCGAAAAGAAAATGGCCGCGCTGTGTGAAGGCGCCGCCCTCAAGGGTTTCCTACCCTTTTTCGTCATCGAATCCATCCATAAAACCACGCTGGGTGTGGATCTGGTGCTCGGTTTTATTATCGGCTTTCTGTTGCCCCTGCTCGCTTATCTTGGCATGCTGCTGTACGGCGCAATCTTCACCGGCAAACAATTTCTGCCGCCCCGCATCCGCGACCTGCGCATCCTTACTGCAACGTATGGTGGCGGCAACCGTGGCACCGCACTGTTTGTTTTATTATTCGCCGCCTCGGCCCACTATCAGGACTACCTGAAATGGTTTGCCATTGTCGATCTGGGCAACTTCATTTGCCTGTTACTGATCATCTCCTGGCTCATCGCCAAACAATACGGCACACCCGCTCTCGACAACAAAGGCCTGTTGCAGCGCCTGCTCAGTAATTATGCCGTGACCATGGTCCTGCTGGTCGGTTTCTACTTCATCCTGGTCAACACCACCAGCTGGTTTGAGGCCTTTCTTGCCGAGACCGTCGAATTCCGTAAAGTAATGTTTTCCTTTTTTGTCTTTATGGCCATCGCCTTGCGCTTTGAACACGGTACACTGAAAAACTTTTTCATCGACCTGCTTGCCTTCTTCTCCGCCCGGATCTTCACCGCCGTGGTAACACTGTTACTGCTGATGCTCCTGTCACTCACCCCATTCCTGACAAACTTCCTGCCCATCTATCTGGCCGTCATCATTCTGCTGCTCATGCCACCCAGTTCATTCGTCCCCTCCATGTTTGGCGGCTCAAAAGCCGACGACAAAACCCTGGGCTATGTCAACGGCTTCACTGCCGCCGTGAATGTCTTCTACCTCGGCCTGATCGTTCTGGGCGTCGTCAGCGCCATTGTTCAGGTCATGCAATAACGCGGTACTGATGGCATGTCACGACCCATCGACCACAACAAAATCGTTATCCTCACCGGCGCCGGCGTCAGTGCGGAGAGCGGTCTGCAAACCTTTCGTGATTCAGACGGACTGTGGAACAACTACAACGTCGCCGATGTGGCCACGCCGCAGGCCTGGCAACGCAATCCGCAGCTGGTGCTCGATTTCTATAATCATCGACGCAGCGAAGCGGCCAAAGCCCAACCCAACGCCGCCCATCTCGCCATCGCCGAACTGGAAAAAAACTTCGACGTCACGGTCATCACCCAAAACGTCGACGACCTGCACGAACGCGCCGGCTCCAGCAACGTGATCCACATCCACGGTGAACTGAACAAAGTACGCAGCACCCTCGACCCCGAGTTGATCTACAACATCGGCGACAAACCCATCAAGCCGGGCGACACCTGCGACAAGGGCGCACAACTGCGGCCCCACATCGTCTGGTTCGGCGAAATACCCGAACACATGGACACCGCAAGCCAACACCTCAAAACCGCCGGCAAGGTACTGGTCATCGGCACCTCGTTAGCAGTCTACCCCGCCGCCGGTTTATTGAAAAAGGCCCGCCACCACGCCGAAAAAATCATCGTCGCCCTCGACATCGAACGCAAACCCTACGGCTACACCTGGTTGCGCGGCAAGGCAGGCGACATCGTGCCGCATATCGTGAATTGCTGGCTGGAAGGAAGACGGCCATAATTAACCTGGCGAACTCACAGCAATGACAGGCAATACATTTAAACGCTATCCACACATCAATGATCTGCTACAGCACTATGTAGATGAATTTGATGACAAGAAAATTGCTGCCATCATAAACAACGGCGTGGACAATGAAGAAGAAGCCATCGCATTCTCCCGATTCGTCTGGCGCATGGCCGGCCAAATGAATGAAGATGAGAGAGATGGGAAAGTTGTATTAGGAAGTACTGATAATAGTGAAATGTTCCCTGATCTGGATTACGAAATCACAAAATATATGAAGAGCGCTGGTTTTTACAGTACATGGGATAAAATTTCAAAGGAAGAAGCCGAAACCGATTAACTGCACAATGATGCTAACCCATTATTAACACCAGCCATGCACCACTGCCCATTCTGCCAATTACTCACCGACCCGCACAACAACCGGATCACAGCGCAAAATGCGCATGCTGTGGTGATCCGGGACGGCTACCCGGTCAGTCCCGGCCACAGCCTGATCATCCCCAGGCGGCACCTCGGTTCATTTTTCGATCTCGACCCGGCAGAACGGGAGGCCGTGCTTGCCCTGCTCGAATTAACAAAAGCGGCCCTGGACAAGGAATACCGGCCCGACAGCTATAATATCGGTATTAACGACGGCGAGGCCGCCGGGCAGACAGTACCTCACCTGCACATTCATCTCATTCCACGCTACCGGGGTGATGTGCCGGACCCAAGGGGTGGGGTAAGATGGGTGATTCCGGACAAAGCCGTCTATTGGGACTAATACCATGACACTGGAAACATACCGACAAGCCTTTCGCAATCTCAGGGTGAACCACAAACACGGCCACGCCAGCCCGCATAAGGTCTGTATGTTACTGGCGGTGATGGACCTCATGGCAGAGAGTGAGATCAGCGAAAATAAAATCTATTATACTGACACACTGCTGGATCGATACCATGTGCATTTCTCCACATTGGAGTCAGCAATCGATCATCCCAACCCCCAGCTACCCTTTTACCATCTAAAGAGCGAACAATTCTGGCACCACCGGATCAAACAAGGCCGTGAATCGGAGTATCACGCCTACGATACCACCATGTCACAAAAGGTATTGCGCGAAAATATTGACTACGCCTATCTTGATGATGAACTGTTCGAATACCTCAAATACTCAACCACCCGTGAATTGCTAAAGCAAGACCTAAGACAAAACCTCGATCCGCACCTGCGCAACGAAGCAAATGACGCTCATGGCGCATGGTCAGTGGAAGAGTGTGAATTGATCACTGCCGATTATATCGAAATGCTGATCAAAGAATTAAACGGTCAACCCTATAACAAGACGAAACATCGCAGAGAACTCAGCCCATTATTAAATAACCGTAGTGACGGCTCTATTGAGTTTAAACACCAAAACATCAGCGCCGTCCTCATCGATCTGGATCTGCCATATATCCAGGGCTACAAACCAAGATTCAATACACAACAACTCCTGCATAACGTGGTCGCTGCTCAAGTCACCAGCCGCTTCAAACAACTAATAAGCAGTGTAGAAAAACTGATCGACGACGCACCGGAACAAAGCCCCGATAGAGACTGGCAGCAGATCCTCGTCGAAGCGCCCGCCATGGATAATGAAATCAGAGAACCCGCACCACGCAGCTACAGCCCGAGGATATACGACTATACGGAACGTGAAGCCCGCAACCGCAGCCTCGGCCAACGGGGCGAAGCCTTCGTACTGGAATTTGAACAACAGCGACTCAAATATATCGGCCGCGCTGATCTGGTGAGACAGATCGAATGGACCAGCAAGGAAAAAGGCGATGGCGCCGGATACGACATCCGCTCCTTCCGCAAAGACGGGGAAGAACTCTACATCGAGGTCAAAACCACCAATGCCGGGATCTACCAACCCTTCCTGATCTCCGATAACGAAGTGGCCTTTTCCCAAGACCATGCTGATCAATATTCACTCTATAGAGTATTTGAATATCGACAGGCACCGAAGATTTACCGACTGGATGGCAACGTGCGGGATCATACTATCTTAAAGGCGAAGCAGTATCAGGCGAGTTTTAGATAAACAGCAAATATTGGCAATTGAAACCTGATATTACAACAGTCTCAACATCACAACAGGATTTTATCGAAGCTCAACAACAGCTACACCTAAAGAAAATCATGAAATTTGTCCTGCCGAAAAGCATTAGGTGTTTTTTACATTTCGACGAGAGGTGTTGTTATAGCTGAATGTGTAATATGAGATTGATCATCGAGTGATTATCCATTAATATTATGGGTGTTTTGTAATCTTTTTTTTCAGGTTCATCAAACTAAAATCTCTGGTAATCTGCTGATCTCAGTCTTAATAAATATAGTCCATATTTATTAGAAATCCTGAATATTATACAGAACTAATCTACTAGCTGCTTGCTATCCATGTATGAAGGGTGAGTAGTGGTTATCGTGATTTTTATTATTTTTTTACGTCAAGTATTCACAATGCAAACAACCAAAACCAGAAAAATATATCTATACCACGACTACAATATCAATCAATATGACGCACATCGTGATAATACCACATATATCAACCTTCGTTTCTTCATAGCGGGTAATACATCCTGCGCATAATTTAATTCAATTTCACCTAAATAAATACAATGAATCTGACTCGTCAAACAATATCAAGTCAGAAGTATTTTCAGAATAATAAGTTCGGCGAACCCTTAGATTTTATTGGATTTCATCAATATGAAAGTTTCCCGCACTCAAACGAAGTGATAGAATCTGAGAATTATCTGCAAAATACGCAGGCCCGTGATATGCCCCAAATTGATAGAGGCGTATCTGTTTTTTTATTATTTCACAAGACCATTTGAATAGGCTGGATGAATATGCCAATTAACATAAAAGCAAAATATGACAACGTGCTTTTATTTAAAAAAAAACCAAAGATAGATATAAAGTGCGAAAATAACCTTGACTATATGAGGAGTCTTAGAAAAGGCAGCATGCATCTTATAGTTACATCACCGCCATACAACATTGGAAAAGAATATGAGAAAAAAAGGTCACTAGAACATTATATAGAGGAGCAGTCCGCAACAATTGCGGAAGCAGTTCGACTTTTACATGAGAAAGGATCAATTTGCTGGCAAGTGGGAAATCACATTGTTGATGGCGAGATATTCCCTTTAGATATTATCTTATATCAACTATTTAAAAATCATGGCTTGAAACTGAGAAATCGCATTATTTGGACTTTTGGTCATGGTTTGCACTGCCAAAAGCGTTTTTCTGGTAGGCACGAAACTATTTTATGGTTTACAAAAACTGATGACTACATATTCAACTTAGATCCAGTTCGGATACCATCAAAATATCCAAATAAAAAACATTTTAAAGGACCGAAAAAGGGCGAGCTATCTGGTAATCCTCTAGGGAAAAATCCAACAGATACATGGGAAATACCAAATGTAAAAGCTAATCATGTAGAAAAAACAGATCACCCGTGTCAATTTCCGGTCGGGTTAATAGAGAGGCTTGTCTTATCACTAACAAATAAAAACCAAAATGTTTTAGACCCTTATCTGGGTGTAGGTACTTCGGCAATTGCAGCCATTAAGCATGGTAGAAATGCATATGGCTGTGACATCATGGAAGAGTATGTGGATATAGCAAATGATAGGGTAAATAAATTACTTGCAGGGGCATTAAGAACACGTCCGATGAATAAACCAATCTATGAACCAGACCGGAAATAATAATATATGAAATTCACATGTGTATATGACCACCATCATGCAGTCGCAGAATGGGAAAAAAGAGAGCTTCATGAGTGGATTACAGATGTATTTGAAGAACCATCAATAAATATTGTCCCTAGATGTACTTCAAAAATTCGTGGTCATGTAGAAAGCGAACTTCAATCAAATGGCTGGGCATTAGATGTAAAGCTTGTTCATAATAAACAGCTAACAGTTACTGCTATGAAAGATGATATCGCATTCCAGCTACAAACTGGAAACATGAGTAGAGCACCATATGATCTTTTGAAGTTACAATATTTATTTCAAACAAGTAAAATTGAATGTGCCGGGTTGGCTGTACCATCAAGGGAAGCAGCTAAGAAGATTGGGGATAATATCGCAAATGCAGATAGAATTTGGGATGAACTCCAACTGTTTGATAGAGTAATAACTGTACCCATTCTTCTAATTGCTTTCGATTAAGGAGATATTTTGTGTTCACTATTAAAATGACTGCAAAGGCCGAAAGAGAGGCCATAATAAAAAGTGGCAAAGAGTCATCGACTGCGAGCGAAGAATTTTATGAATTTAGAAATGAAAAATGTTTATTACCAATTATACGAATTAATATAAACGTACCAATTTATCGAATGGAAAATTTTCGCACTTTCACGGCTCAAAACGAATATATAGCCGAGCATGGTCTTGATTCAAATTTCTTTTTGGATGGACTAGAGGTTGAAAGTTGCCAACAGGTGCAACACATAATATTGGAATCTTTGTCTAGAAAAGGAAAAGCAGATTCAGTTATTCCGGTAATCGAAATTCTTGAAAAAGAAAAGCAAAGAGAGCCTCTTCTTATCTCTTCAAGTGGGGTTGTTGTTAATGGCAACAGAAGACTTGCTGCAATGCGTGCATTGTTACACGAAGATTCGACCGCCCATTCTGAATTTAATCATGTAACTTGCATGGTACTACCAAAAGATGCATTACCCGAAGATATTTTAGATATAGAAGCGGGGCTGCAAGCCAAGCCAGAAACAAAATTAGCATACGATTGGATAGGTCATGCACAGCTAATTAACAAATTGCAGGCGATGGGAAGAACCACAGATCAGATAGCGCAAAAATTAAATCGAAAGAAATCCGAAATAGAAAATTCTTTGCAAGCACTACTAGAAGCAGAGCTGTATTTAAAAGACTGGGTTGGTGAACCAAAAGCATATACCAGAATAAAAGATGATGCAGAGCAACTATTTAACGATTTACCAAAAAGACTGGATGGAAAAGAACAAAACCTGCAGGATGCAAGTAGAGTTATCGCTTGGACATTATTTGAAAATAGAGAAAAATTAAATGGGCGTGTTTATAATTACAATTCAGCATTTGGTAGACTTGCTTCAGATGTTTTAGATCGTGTTACTAATGTTTTAACAATTGAAGACACACCAACAGAAACAAGTGCCGATAATAGCTTCGACATTGATATAGACACAGCAGGATCGTCAGTTAATTATGATGCGCTTGTCGCGGTACTGAAAAATGGAGATATGAAAGATGAGGCTATTGATGCACTTATTGATGCATGCGATAGTGTTATAGAACGTGAAAAAGGACAAAAATCAGGTGAGGCCGCATTAAAAGCAGTAACATCTTCGCATTCAAAATTAGCTGGCGTTGATATAACTACAGCGCTTCCCAAAACACACGCGGCAATTAAAAAGCAACTTGAATCCATAATCGAATTATCAAAGTCGTTATTATCAAAACTAGATAATTATGAAAAAATAGATAGTGTATCGAAAAAGTAACCACTTATATGACAAGTGATAATATCTCAATTATCGAGATTGACTATGATCCAATACGATTATCTGGACTTATATCAAAATATTCAAAAGATATAACATCTTCAATTTGGGAACGAATTAAATCTAGGTTGCTTGAAAGAAATGATGAGTTCTTTGAAGCAGACAATACAATAGAGCTTTCCTGGATAGATACGCTTTGTCTTATTCGAGAGTTTGGCAGTGCGTCAGTTCAAAAAAAACTAGGATTCAGATTTAGACCAAAGGAAAGAGCAAAACCAAAAATTCAAGAATTTCTAGCAGAAGTAAGGAAAGCAAGAGAATCTTTTAATTCTATAGCAGTCACTTTAAGTGAACAAGAAATAACTAGTCGTTTATTGGAAACAGGCTTTACAGAGCGATTATTAAAATCATTCCAGATTAGAGATTTACAACATTTATTAGCACTACCTCATGGAGCTAATTTCTCCGTCCCGGGTGCGGGTAAGACAACAGTAACGTTTGCTCTGCATTTGCTAGCAAGACAAAAGGGGTGGCATTTTTTAATCGTTTGCCCTAAAGCCGCATTTCCAGCATGGCGAGAGGTTGTTCGAGATTGCATGAGCGATGATGCACCAAATTATGGGGCAGAAAACTTCACTTATCTTGATGGAAGTGAAGAAAACACTCATGACCAACTTATATCAGGGTCAACCAGGTTTATCATCTCTTATGATTTACTTGTTAGACAGAAAAGTACAATATCTTCATATTTGTCGAGAACTCCTGTTCATCTAGTCTTAGATGAATCTCATAGAATGAAAGCCGGACTTGGCTCGCAACGAGGATCTTTTCTTTTAAATATAGCTTCACTTCCTGTGCGAAGAGACATTTTATCCGGTACACCAATGCCACAACATGCTAACGATATAGCATCTCAACTTGGTTTTTTATGGCCTGGTCATGGCCTTGATTTACAAATTCAGAGAGGTCATTTACCAAGGGACGTTCTCGGGCAACTTTATGTACGAACAACAAAGCAAGAGCTTGGTTTGCCCCCGGCAAAAAGGCATTTTTATCAAATATCAATGGATCAAGGCCAGCAAGCCTTATATGCCATCGTCCGGAATGAGGTACTGCGACAATTGATCGAGTTAACTAACTCAAAAACAAAAGATATTGACTTTCTTTCTGCTAGAAAATCTGTAATTCGTTTATTGCAAATATCAGTAAATCCAACATTAGCACTTAGAGGAATGACATCTGATGGACTAAACATAGATTCCGGAATAATTGATGCCATTATTGAAGAAGGAGCATCAGCCAAAATGAAGGCAGTTGCTGATCATGCAAGAGATATTGCCAACAGCGGTAAAAAAGCAGTAATTTGGACTATATTTACAAATAATATAATAGACTTAGAAGGAATGCTTGTAGAACTAAATCCTCTCTCAATATACGGGGCAATACCGTCTGGCAATGAAGATGATTTATCTACTCGCGAAGGTAGACTTAAACGATTTCATCTTGATGATGCCTGCAAGGTGTTAATTGCCAATCCTGCAGCCGCAGGTGAAGGTATCAGCCTTCACAAGGTATGTCATGATGCTATTTACTTAGATAGAAGTTTTGTATCTACGCATTACTTACAATCTATAGACAGAATTCATCGCCTAGGCCTTGCTCCAGATATTGAAACAAACATCCATATTTATCAATCAAAGGCACCAGTATCACTCGGGAGTATTGACTTATCAGTCAGCAGACGGCTTGCTTTAAAAATCCGGAATATGCAACAGCTTCTTGACGATCCAGATCTACATGAAGTAGCTCTTGATGAAGAAAATGCTGATGACCCTATAGATTACGATATTAACTTACAAGACCTTATTGCACTCATTGAAGAGCTAGAAGGTAAAACTACAGACAATGGAATGGTCGGATAGTGGCATCCATTCCATTTGACAGACTATTTTCAATGCCAGCCTTTGAAGGCTTAAGAGCAATTAAGAAACAACAAGCTATTCAAGAAGAAATAGAACTTGATATGCTAATATCAATTATTAAGCATTTAGACCCAGATTACTCTTCCTATGACTTTGAAGCATCAATACAGCTTCTCGAAATAATTGATATAGAAACCACCACATCTGATTCAACGTATTATAGAAATTGCATAAAATCCTTGATACTCCATAGCCAACCAACATGGGTTAGAATGATGAGGCTAGGTAGAAAGAAATTCACCGACAAATTAGAGAGAGATCAAAGAAGCATATTCAGAGAGGCCAATTTACTTACTGATCCACCAGAAACAAGTATCATAGAGTGGTGGGATGAAATATGTGGTATTGTACGCTATGAAAGCGATAGAACGTTTATGGATCAGGCTAGAAAAGCAGAACAATTAACCATTCAATATGAGGAAAAAATATTAAATAACAAAGGTATTTCAGAAAAGCCAAAATGGATTGCCATTGATGATAACACAGCAGGATATGATGTGCTCTCTTATGACAAAAATGACTATGGCCTTATTAATAAACTTATAGAAGTTAAATCCACAATAGCTTCTCCTTTGAGATTCTATATATCACGCAATGAGTGGAACAAAGCATGTAGATCGGGAGATAGATATTTTTTTTACATATGGGATATGAAACCAGTAGAACCAAGGCTACATATAAAAACAGCCAAAGAAATAGAGCCACATATTCCCAAGGATAATGAGAAAGGAATATGGGATAGGGCAATTATCCCAATCGCAATATAGTTGGATGATAATTCAAATTTTACATTAAACCAGAAATAATCAAAGAACCCAGCATGTAATAACATTACTTCTTAAATGGAGAAAAAACACGACATTGCATATATACTCTTTTAACATCTTATTTTATTTAATCAACATTGGTCATATATCACCCTAAACATCGCTAGATACTTTTAAGCATGCAACATCCCACCGCAAGGATGTGGTTTTAATGGATATTACACGAAGCCCAACTTCGTTAATTTCCCACTTCCACCCGGATACACTCCGGGTCATGAATATCCTTTTCCTCAGCGATCTCCATGTCGATGCCTGCCCCGCTGCGTTGCCGCCGCCGGCGGCGGATGTGGTGGTGTTGGGCGGGGGGATTGGGGTCGGGTCGGCCGGTTTGGCCTGGTTGAATGGTCAGGGTTTGTCCGTGCCGGTGGTGTATGTGCCGGGTGTGTTGGAGTTGTCCGCCGGGATCAGGGCGCTGGATGGACTGGCGGAGGCGGTGGGGCCGAATGTGCATTTGCTCTATGAGGATGCGGTGGTGATTCAGGGGGTGCGGTTTGTGGGGTCGTTGTTATGGACGGCGGTGAGTGAACTTGATCCGCCTGAGTGCTGTTTCACGCCTGAGCCGTCTGAGTGTGGTCTGTTGCATGCTGATCCCTTGCGCGAGTCATTGCAGATCCATACCCCGGCCGATGCACGGCGTTTGCATCGGGAAAGTCGGGCGCAGTTGTGGCGGTTGTTGGTTCGTGGTTCTGCCCTTCGACAAGCTCAGGGCGAACGGTTGGTGGTGGTGACGGTACATGGACTGGCCTCGGCAGAGAAACGCCCACGGTTTGCGAAGCGCCTCTTCACGCAAAACATGCTTGATAGTGTAAGACTGCCGACAGGTATCAGACCACCTGATTTGTGGTTGCATGGGCAGATGGTTGGGTCTGTTACCGGTGTTATTGAGATTTGAATGACGAGTTAAAAAACCAGTCTCAAGAATCCCGAAAGCGTGCCCAGTACCGGTCGATGGCGGTTTGTATTTCGCCGAAGGGAAAGTCCTCGCCATAAGCTGCCTGGAAGGCATCAAGGAAGGCGAGTATGGCTGTCCCTTCGGCATGGCTGAGGTTGCTGAAGCGTTCAATGAACACCGCCATCGGTGCGCCGGAGTCGATCCATTCCAGTTGCTGTTTGCGGAGTATCTCAAGCATATCAGCCGGTAATCTGGCTTCGGATTGATTCTGCTCCAGTTGATCCAGTGCGTTGACTACATCTTCACGTGCAGGCTCAATAAGATCTTCGATAAGTTCAGAATCAATGACACCAATCTCTTCATTGTGCTCCAATGCCATGTGCAGGAAAGCCGGGAGAAAGTAGAGATAGGCCTCCGGTGTGAGCATCCAGAGGTTACCCCCGACGATGGTGCGCAGGTCAGCGGCGACAAGTTCATCCGCTGTCTTGCCGGTGAGATACTCGCGCAACTCCCGCCCCTCGTATTCACTCACGGACTTATTCAATATCCTGTCGGCCGCAGGTTGCGGTCGTGAGGCGAAGGCGCTAAACAGATGTGATTTCACCGGTACCTATTATTAAGTGTGCGTCATGTTTCTGTCCGGGAGGATCAAACTGCGTTCTGCGGCTTGCCATTGTGCCAGGGCCTGTTCTGCCTCATGCACGGTTGCGGCGTTGTATTGTGCGCGATGCTCGGGAGTGAACAACCGGTTGCCGATTATTTGCCATTCCTGTTCCATGGCCGCAACAGCATCTGCATTGTCCACAACGCTGCGGCCGGGAAAGTATCCCTGCTGTTGCCACATGGTCAGCGCTTCAGGATCAGTTGTCATCCAGACATGGGTGCCTGTTGCATCTATCGCACTGTTGATGGCACACATACAGGATGAGGTCAGGATGGCTGGATTAGTCGTGTTGGCGAGCGCGTTGAGGATGGCGTCATAACAAAACAGGAATGCTGCATCGGCGGGATTCAGACTATCCGGTTCTTCCGGCGTTGCCCGACCATGTTGGGCAAACCACGCTTCAGGCTGATCCAGAATGATCCGCGGCCATTGGATATCCGGGTTGCGCTGCTGAAAAACCGGTAGATACCGGCGCATGGTCAACAGCGCGAGATCCTGCTGAATCGCTGCCGGCAAACCATACATCACCATAAAGCAGCTGTCTGCACATTCGCCCCTGTCTTTCCTGAGCAAAGCCTCATGGAAGCGGGATTCGATGGCGTTTATTGTCAGTATAATCATGGTCGTTAGATTATATTATTCGACACAGGGTTGTCATTACCGGGCCTGTCGGAGTATCCATACAACAAGGGCAGCAGCTGATACTTGCTATATAAGTGCCACCGGCTTTCACACCATAATGCATGCCCACACCGGGGCAAGGACCGCCGGTCGAGGTTCGAGCAGAGACCAGTCGCAAGTTTGAGATACCGGTTTCGGCAACCAGCGATCTTAATGCTGCTTGCGAGGATGAAAAAGTAAACAGACCCGGCAAGGCTGCACAACTAATTGCCTGTGGATACATTGTTGCACAGGTCATGGGTGCCGTGCGTGGTCTAACACGGGGTTCCGCCCGCTCTCGAGTACTTTCAATGGTTCTTGGCCGGGTCGCCAGATAGACACCACCAACCACAGCCACTCCCACCGCAGCGACTGCAAGTATGACCCATCCCGGTGGACCGGCAAAAACCAATGGTGCGGCGGCGACAGCCGCTACACGCTGAATCGTCCCCATACCGCGCTTTAAAACAGGGAAGGACCAGGGTGTGTGTGTGTGTTTTGTCAGGCCTGTATCAGTTTGCGGGTTAATTGCCTTGCGCTGTATTAATGGGGCAACCTGATCCGGGTTGGTGGGCGGTTGCGTGAGCGGCGCCAGATGCGGGGCAATTTGCTCTTCTTCTTCCGGGTTCCCACCGTTCTTGAGCTGCATGAGTTTCGAGTGTGCAGTATCAAGATTACGGATATGGTTGGCTATTTCACCAGACTCATCTTCTGCCAGCCGAGGTTGCAACATATCTTTTGCCTGCAAGATCGTCGCTATCTGATTGTCGATATTGTTTCCGCCTTGCTGAGTTACATTCGCCATCGGCGTTTCTGACTGTCGCTGGATAACAGGTGACACCGCCCCCTGTTGCACCACATGCGTTAACTCATGGGCCAGCAGTTTTTTGCCTGCCGGTGAATCCGGTTGATACTGCCCGGCGCCAAAAGCGATATTGGGGCCGACAGTAAACGCACGGGCATTGATCTGCCTTGATATCCTGGCGGCCGTTGTGTCGGCGTGAATACGGACATGACTGAAGTTGTGTCCAAAGCGTGTTTCCATAAAACCGCGCGCAGTTGGGGAGAGTGGTTGCCCGCCGCCTTGCATTGAACCAATTGCTGAGGCCACACCCGGACCGGCGACCGGGGCATTGCCCGGCGTGGCGCTTGTCTGCAGCGTGGCGTCTTTCTCCTCGTCATCTTCGATCAGCGCATTATCTGACTGGCGCTGTACAAGCGGTGTGATTTGATCAGCCAGGGGTTTGGCCTGCACTCGACATTGCGGGCAGAGGCTTTTCTGATCGACGGGCCGATCTTCCTCTTCTGCTGAGTTGTATTCGGCTGAACAGGTGGCACAGGTGCGCTGCACGACTCCACCGGTGGCCTGCCGGGCAGGGGCTGCGGCGGCAGCAGAATCCGGCATCCGCATCACCTGATCGGCCACCCGGTCGGCCTCCTGCTCATATTTATCGTTGGGCTGACCGATAGTGAGCTTGGCCTGAACCGGCATCGAGTTGGGCGCGATAATCGGAATGTTGGCAAAGTTAAAGCCGGAGCCTGTGTTGGTGGTGCGCGATGGTTCTGCTCTGGTTTTGAAACTGCCGGGCTGCCATATCGATTGTTGCAGCGGGTTATCGGCCTGCTTATCAGCCTGGTTCTGGAATACCGATCTCTGCGCCTGTGTTGTTTGTGATGATGCGGCCGGTTTATCGGAAAATAATGCAGCTGTCTTCCTCATATCTCACTCCATCGAAACACGTTGAAACAATATCTGATTATTTCTTCGCGGCACGCTCTGTCATGTTTTTATTGTTTTATCAAACAGTGCTTCCGCACATTCTTTTATTCTATACCATACTCACCCTGTAACCTTAATTCAACACACTAATCCACTGCAATTTATGTGCTGATCATCCCTTTTTCTTATTGCAGACAAATGGAAAGTTGATTGAATTACATGCCGGATTAAAATGATGGCCGATTTCCTTGAAATTGTTGTGGTACATCCGGTAAAGGCAAGCACCTGACTGGTCTGCGGTGTTACTCGACCCACGCACGGTATTTGTGAACCGTGAGGGACGAAGGAGCATTGGTTTGTCATTGAGCATAAGCCACCGGATCTTTGGTCAATCAACAAAACAACAGCTCGATGGGTTAGATTGCCCGGCAAATAATTTGCTGTTTTATTTCCACAAATATTTATACTATTAGCTGATGAAAGTTTTTTTGGATGATCTCAGACCAACACCGGAAGGCTGGACGCATGTCTATTGGCCGGATGAAGCGATTGCCCTGTTAAAAACGGGCAAGGTGGAAGCGATCAGTCTGGACCATGATCTCGGTGATGATGAACGGGGCACCGGATACGATGTTATCCTGTGGATAGAAGAAGCGGTTGTCACCGAAGGCTTTGTACCGCCAATAATCCATGTGCATTCCGCCAATAGTGCCGCACGAGAGCGAATGGAATCGGGTATTGAAGCTATTAAGCGATGGGTTGATAAGCATTGATGTGATTTTTTTCACCCATTCTCTGAAACGCTTAACATCTCTGTCACGTCTATACTTGATTATCCCTTGCGCGAGTCGTTACAGGTTCATACCCCTGCCGATGCACGGCGTTTGCATTGGGCCAGTCGGGAGCGGACGGTGGATCATGGTTCTGCCCTTCGACAAGCTCAGGGCGAACGGTCGGTGGTGGTGCCGCCAAATGTTAAGCCGCCGGATCTATGGCTTCATGGACAGGTGGTTGGTTCGGTAAATGGTGTTGTTGAGGTTTGAATTCTTATCCACACCCTGGTCCTTTGATTCGCTGCGACCTGTCGCATACCTCACCGCAGATCATGTACGAGGTTGAATATCCCCTCACCCTAACCCTTTGTTTCGCTACTTCCCTGTAGCTCACCCTTCGGGCAACCGGTAAAACGGTTGACCAAAATTGCTCCGGGCAATTTTGTCCCAAGGGAGAGGGGTGATATAAATTCAATGGATGTTCACAAGCAGAAGTAACCCGTACTAATCCCATAAATTTGCACAATCAACAATAAACCCCATCATCTCCGTTGCATCTTTCGTATTGTAGAAATTCAACATTTTCTGATCAAACTCCTCTTTCTTTGCACCAGGTATGCTGATATAGGAATAACCGTTCGACATAAGTACACCGTTCATCATCAGGCGGCCGGTACGCTTGTTTCCATCAAAGAAGAACTGGTTCAGGGCTGAGAACAGATATGTGACCAAAGCCCTTTCGACAACATTGTCAATTTTTCGAATTTCTGCAAAGCCCGTTTCATAGATATCATCCAGTTCAGATGCAGCCGGCGGCTGGTGTGGGGTGCCGCTGATCTTTACCGCACCGGTTCTGAATTTACCCCATTCCAGCGCTTCTTCTTTTGCCACTTGTGCGTGCAGTTGCTGATGAACCGCCCTGGTGAGTGAAAACTCTTTGTCCTTGACCATCTGTACAAGCTTGAGGATGGCGTTTTTCTGGTTGATGATCTGGTTCAGGTCTTCCAGTGTATGGCTGCCGATGGTGGTACCGCCTGTTACGGTTTGGACTTCTGCAAAGGTGCAGGGGTTATCTTCCAGCCAGGTAATGTCCCACACGTATTCGGCCAGCATTTTCTTTACTTCGAAACAGGCACCGGTTGCCCCATGCTCATGGGGGGCAAGCATGATCTCAGATTCAGACCAGGTAAAGCCCAGGTTTTCTTTTACAGCCGTTTTCATTGTGCGAAATTTTTACTTCTATAACAGATTGATCGAATTCATAGTAGGTCAACTCAGGGAAGGCTGCACCTGTTCCATTCTATTTTTGTTTGTAAACCGGCCGATCTTTTTGCGGGAGACATATTGCGTCAATCCTGTTCGCCAACTGCAATCCCCCGGCGTCATCATGACATACCCGGAAGATCATCGTTTTTCCCCTATTTTCCGCATGCCCCGTGTGTTAACAAGCTGTTCTGATCTCTGCCAATGTTGCTACAATGGATATATATTTATGTATCCGGCGGGAAGCGATATTTCCAACACCTGCCGGTTGAACATGGGGAATTGTTTGCTGCTTCAGGCCTGTTATCACCATTCGGGACCATGCTATGCCTTTAAAACTTATTGACCTTTTTGCCGGTGCCGGCGGGCTGACCCTGGGCTTTACGGATGAGCGGTTCGGCGGGGGCTTTAAATGTATCTTTGGTGTTGATAATGATCAGGCTGCTGTCGATACACACAATAACCATTTTGGCAATCACAGCCTCTGTGTCGATATTGAAGAGTGGCTGGCCGGCAAGCCCGCTATTCCAAAGGCGGATATCGTTGTCGGCGGTCCGCCCTGCCAGGGGTTCAGCCTGTTAAACAAGAAGCGTAACGGTGATGCACGCCGCGCTTTATGGGAGCCCTTTATGGATGTGGTGCAGCAATCGGAAGCGCGTGCCTTTGTGATTGAGAATGTGCAGGGTTTGTTGAAGTCACCCGAGTTTATTGCCATTTCCAAACGGGCAAAAAAACTTGGCTTTGAAATCAGGGCGGCGGTGCTGAATGCAGCGGACTATGGCGCTCCGCAAACAAGAAAAAGAGCCATCATTATGGGCTGGAAGCCAAATGAAAGTGCAGATGAGATTTGTTTCCCGCCGCAGCCCACACACGCCAAAGACGGTAAGGAGGGTTTGTTACCGTGGCGCACGGTTGCCGATATGATCAGCGATCTGCCACCGCCGGTGGGAACAGAGCTGCGCGCATGTCCACCGCCGCTTGATCTGCATTTTGGTCGCAATCCAACGCCCGTCAGTCTCAAGCGTTACAAGGCGGTGCCCAGGGGCGGTAATCGTTTTGATCTGCAAAAAAATGCCCCTCATATTACCCCCAAATGCTGGATTCGGAAGAAGAGCGGCGGCACTGATCTGTTTGGTCGACTCTGGTGGGACAGACCTTCGGTAACCATACGCACCGAGTTTTTTAAACCGGAAAAGGGCCGTTATCTGCACCCGGAGCAACATCGTCCCATCACCCATCGGGAAGCGGCACGCCTGATGGGTTTTCCCGATGATTTTGTTTTTCTTGGCACGAAAACCCGGATCGCCAGGCAGATCGGCAATGCGGTACCGCCCCCTCTGGCCGGTTCAATTGCAAAGCTGATTACCGGTTATTTAACCCGGCGACGCAAACGTGCAGCATAACAGCGAACACGCTTGTGGCCAAAGATGACGATGACAAAACAGCGCTCCATTTGCTTGCCCTGTTCATGCGAATAACATCTCGTTAACCTGATCATCAATTCATACCGCCATGTCTGACACACTCACCCCGGCACAAAGACATAAATGCATGTCGCTGGTTAAGGGCAAGGACACTGCACCGGAGTTTCTGATACGCAAAGCGCTCTTCGCGGAGGGTTTTCGCTACAAGCTGCATGATAAATCCTTACCCGGCAAACCTGATCTGGTGTTTCCGAAATACAAGGCGGTGATCTTTATCCATGGCTGCTTCTGGCACATGCATGACTGCCCGGCATTCAGCTGGCCGGTTACACGTAAAGCCTTCTGGAAAAAGAAAATCACCGGCAATGCAGCGCGTGATAAAAAAGCCGTTACCGCCCTGAACGATCAGGGCTGGCGGGTTTTAATTGTGTGGGAGTGTGCGTTGAAAGGCAAAATTCGATTGCCCATTGATAAAGTAATTACTGACACAGCAAAGTGGTTAAAAACCGGTAAACAAGACAACGTCATTCAAGGCAAATCAAAAGCCTGATCTCCTCATATAAGACTCTGGTTAAAGCCGCATCAGGTCTCTCCCTGTGCCTGATGCATTTATTTCACTCTGATTAACCATCTTCCTGCCTGACATCGCTATCGGTAAATCACGATCCACGATGCTGAGTGCATTATTTATTGTTTGTCCCTGTGGCCCAAATTGGTTTGTTGTATTTGTTGTAGATCACCAGATTTCCATCATCCTGCATGGACAGAACAGATCCGGGGTTGCCATGTGTGCCGGATGACCAGACGGGGTATTGTCCTTTATAGATAACCAGATTGCCGTTTGCCTGCATCTCCAGTTTGTCTGCACCGCGCTTGTCTGTACCGGAAGACCAAACAGCTTTGCCCTGTTTGTTATACACCACCAGATTGCCATCTTCGCGAAACGCGATTTCATAACCGCTGCACAGCTTCCAGCTCTGTGCTTTGGTAAATGTCTGATTACCGAGTTCTCCGGCTTTGATTTCCAGGTTACCACAGGATGTTTTTGCCCTGAGCTGTGTCCCGTACAGGCTCAGGAATGATTGCTTCAGGGCCTTGTCTTTCCCAAAGCATTCATTCTTTATGCAGATTTCAATTTCCATGGGTGACAGCATCTGACCCGCGCAGATCGCGGTTTTAACCGGCTCACCACCGACAATGGCCGAGCAGTTCTTGATGATGCGTTGTTCCTGACCGGCCGCCAGGGACGATGTTGAATACATTAATACGAGGATGAATAAAACGAGTCTGTGCATGACTAAACCTCCTAAATTGAGATTCGATATTCCGGCACACAGCCACAGGGATGACGTCTCATCTTGTGACTTAACCGGGGTTGATCGTGACTATTACAAAATTGAAAAAGGTTTTGCTGTATTAATGACCACTTTATTGTCATTAGTAACGTGGCCGTCGTAACAGTTTAAGAATAGCAACGAAATTTCAGATGCAAAATACAAATGCAAATTTCATCAGCAAAAGATTGTTTATGTAACATATGTCACACAGGATACTTTGTGTAATGTTACATTTTGTAACGAGACCGGAACTGATCGTGCCGAAAGTTTTGTGACATGAGTTACACATGAACATGACAACAGCCAATGCCGGATGATTAACTGTACTTTGTTTAATACAAACACTCTCAAATTTGACATGTCCGGTATGCAGGTGAAATGCTGCCGGCATCGGTATATGTGATCCTGTTTACACCGGCCGCATTGATATCATCTGAATGCTGTTAAATGTCAGACGATTTCCCCGCGTGTCATCGATCACCCTGCCGGCGCGATCAACGTTGTACACTGATCGGACAGGTAATACTTACTTGTCTGCTGTTTTGCCCTGGTTGATTCCGGATGGGGCGCCAAATTGTCTTATCAATTATATGGGAATATGGTCGGCCTCTGATGAAAGGCCGGAACCTGCTCCTGCTGCATGCGGTTTGCCCCATCACGCCGACGATCTGCACCTGCGCCGTGAATTTTTGCTATGATCCGCGCTGTTTTTCACACTGCAGAATGTAACGGTTATGGAATTGAAGATAGAGAAGCAGACCCGCGGGGTCCGCATTATTACCGGTGACGAGGCCAAGGCGCGTCGCAAGCTGGAGAACGGCCTGATCGAGATCGCCGAGCGTTACGGTTATAACGAGATCATCATCCCCTGCCTGGAACCGGCCGAGGTCTATGTGGATAAGGCCGGACCGGAAATTCTGGGCCAAATGTATGTTTTCCCTGATAAAAAAGGCCGGCAACTGTGTCTGCGTCCGGAGGGGACGGCGACCATCCAGCTGGTGGCCGACAAGCACTATAAACGGAACAAGAACGTCAAGTTCTGGTATTTCCAGCGCTGCTGGCGCTATGAGAAGCCCCAGGAAGGCCGTTACCGGGAGTTTTTCCAGTTCGGCGTGGAAGTGATCCACCCCTCCGATATGGCCGCGACCATGCAGGAACTGATCGAGATGTCCAAGGCCATGGTGGAGCTGAAGACCAAGAATTACGTGCTGGACGAAAGCGTCAAACGCGGCCTCTCCTACTATGTTCAGGAAGGTTTCGAAATCTCCGTCCCCGATCTGGGCGCCCAGAAACAGGTACTGGGCGGCGGCGCCTATAAGCAGGGCGTCGGCTTTGCCATCGGCTTTGACCGCCTGATGCTGTGTAAATAGTACAACCCCGCCCCCCCTGCTCAACGCGGGGGGAGTCTCTCTCCCCGCTCCACCGGCAAGTACCTGTCAAATATGACGGCTATATCACTGTTGCCCTCAGGGTCTCGATGCATGCGGTTTGAATCGCGTGCCAGGGTATGTTTAACTAACCCGCTCATCGGGTGATATTTCACCTTCTCACAATATGCACAGCAAGGATATGCCGATGCCCGTTCGACTTTTGTCATCGCTGTTGCTCGCCGCTTTGTTGTTGGCGATATCGGCCTGCGCCGGTACCCCATCGCTCCACCAACAACTCCATAAAGAGCAGATCACGCTGGGGATTTTTTCTGCGGTCAACAATACCAACCAGAGCAAATATGATCTGATTGCCCATTCCAAAATTGCCGGCGAACTGACCACCACGCCGTTCTTTGCCCGTCTCACCGGCTCGGGTCGCAATATCAGGCTGGCCAATCGTGAACAATTGCAGCAGATTGTGGACGAGGTCAATATACAAAACAAATACAGCATACAAAACAAATACAGCGTATTTTCACCCCAACAATTCAAGTCCCTGAAAACCCTCGGGGTGGATGTGGCCATCATTTATCAGGTGGTGGATACCAAACATCAACAATACAACCGCCAGGTCGGCAAGACCAAATGCATTGTTAAGAAATACTATGCATCACTGCGCGGTCTGGGTGTGCGAATTGATAACGGTGAAACCCTGCTGGATGACATTTACAGTGAAACAAATAAAGTGGAAAGGTGCAGCACCAGCCACTATCCACAGGAAAAATTTGAAGTGGATGAGCACTATGTATCCGAGGTGATTGGCGATACCGCAGCGGATTTCGTCACGGACTTTCAGTCCTTGTTATAGGGTCGTGCGGGAGAACGAAGATGCCTGATTTAGCAAACGCGATTTTAATCGGCGTTAGTACCTCATTGGCAGGTAGCTTCATCTATGGTTTTCTTACCACTGGCAAACCTGTCGCTAATACTGCACGAGGCATCATTTTCGGTTTTTTTATCGGTGCGTTGGTCTTTTCCAGCTACTTTTATCGGCCCGACAAACCAGAGCCGCAACCTCCACCGCTCCCCAGAAAACCAGTCAAGCCGGTTGCTGTTATACCACGGCATGATATCGGCGTGGTGGTCTATAATGAACAACTCCGCCGCGATAATCATATTGAGCAGAAAATTGTTGACCTGTTGCGACAAAAATATCCCGCCCGAAGAATCAGTCTGGTCAGTTGCAGACATGTGGATACCCCGCTTAAACGCATTGCCCATCAGGGGGACGCGAGTGCTGCCGCCGATAAAAAACTCGCCGGTTGCAGCAAAACGATCATTGTCGGCAAGGCTGACCATAACGACCATCCCAGTCAGTTATTCAAGCGGAGTTATGATACCGATCTTTCGCTTACACTGACTGCCATTGATCCACAGTCAGGCAACATCATTGATACTCGTCATTCCACCAGTTTTGGTAACGGCGGAGACTATCGTATATCCAGGCAGGATGCCATTAACAAAATTTCTGCACCACACAGCCTGCCCAAACTATAACGACAAAAAAAAACCGCCTCATCCCTGAGGCGGTCCCACCCACACATGGTACTGATTAATTACTCTTAAATTCGAAGTTCTTCTTTTCGGCTTCCTTGCGGACAAAGCCGGTCACCGCGCTTTCCACCGTTTTTACCTGGGCCTGCTTTTCCCTTTCCTTGCGCACATATTCCTCACGCTGCTTGCTCAGTTCCGTGATCTGCTTCTTCAGGCTTTCACGTCGTTTGCGCTTTTCTGCCACGTAGCGCGCCTGCGCTTCCTTGTCCAGTTTGCGCATCTCTTCCGGCAGCTGGCCGGGCGCAACGTTTTCCAGTGTCACCTCACCCTTTTCCATACCGTCCACCAGGTCCCAGCTGCGGTTGTCATAGAGTTTGGAAGCCTTGGACACGGTGCGCTTGGCGGCCAGTCCCTGCGAAATTGAACTTGCGTTGGCATCTTCCATGGCCTGACGCGCCACCCGCTCCTTGCCTTTTCTGCCGTAGGGAATGTAGGTCTCATTCAATTTTGCATTCAGATCCGAGAGTTGCCGGTCCTGTGGTGCATTGACATGCACAACCTTGTAGTTGTGATCAATGTTCATAAAATCACCTCCGGCCAGAACCGCGCCGTCACGCCAGCCGGTCTGCGCACCTTCAGCCTCATTACCGGCATGAATGGTGTTAACCGTGATACCCTGCTTTTTCGCTGCCGCAACTGCTTCTTTATAATGTACCGGTCCCTGGGTGAAGGGTTCATTCCCGGCGATAAAGATCACCTTGATATCATCATCGTTTTTACTCCAGGCCAGTTCATTGACGGCGCTTTTGATCACATAGCCGCAAAACTCATCACCGCCGTTGGTGGTCAGTGAAAACAAGGCTTCGGATACGGCATCCAGTTCGGAGGTGAGCGGTGAAACCTGTCTGACATAACCATCCTTTGCGGCCAAACCTGAATTGCCATACTCGTAGACGGCCACTTCGAGTTTCGGTGTAACACCATTACGGCTGCTCTTGGAAAATTCATTGACCACTTGCCAGAGCTGTTCCCGCGCCTGATTGATCAGACCGTTCATGGAACTGCTGGTATCCAGCAGGATCGCCATCTGGATCCGTGGTGTATGCAGGGGATTGTTCTGCGCTGCAGTCTTGACCGGCTTTGCATCCACTCTGGCATCAAAGGCCGGGTGAAAACCGACAAATACCGCTGTCGCCATAAATATCGCAGCAATTAACAGATGTTTTTTCATGTTGTTCTCTCCTTTATATAAGGATTAATGGATTTGGGTGAGTTTTCTTACCGCCAGCTCCGCCACCTTGTGTGCACGGTCAAAACGATCCGCGCTGACAATCTCCGCCTCGCCGGTATTTGCCTTACCCGCAAGCTTTTTCGGAATCAGGACAAACAGCGCCTGCACCAGGAAAAAGCACCAGATGGTTGCCAACAGGCTGTGCGTGTTCAACCAGGCCCATACTGCGGCCGACATGGCCAGCCCGGACAAACCCAAATCCATCAACGCCGGGATAACCCCGTGATAGAAATAGAGTGCCCGCACCAACCAGATCATTAACAACTGGATCAACAGAAAGGTCATGGCTGAGTCACTGAAGATATGTACCGCCGCCGTCACCGCCGCCCACAGGACAATCACCGAGACACGCCCGATGCGTTCTTTTGTGCGCAACAACAGGTAGCACACATACCCCAGGGCAAGCCCCGCAATAATCAAGTTGGTTGGTATAAACAGGCTGAAGGCGGCGGCGCCGGCCAGACTCAGCACCACGGCCATACCGATCCCTTCCGCTACAGTGATTGATTTCATGCCGGCTGCCTCTGTTGCAGTTCACGCAGAAAGGCCACTTCCACCTCATCATCGGTCACGCAGATGTCGGCTGACAGCAGCGGTTCGGTTTCGCGGGTAGCTAGTTCCTGACTGAGCAGTTCGAGTTTTTGTTGCATGGATTGCAAACGAGACTGGTTTTCCGTCAGACGTTTTTGCAGTGCCTCAACCGAGGCGGTCAGGGCTTCCGTTTTGCGCACCAGGTATTTTTCATGGCGCTGCGCCTCCAGTTTGCGACGGATAATGCTTTTGGCCAGTGTTTGGTTTTCCGCCTTGAAACAGATATCCAGCTCTTCTTCCAGTTGCGTCTGAACGCTGATGCGATCCTTGTGACGCTCCTGGAGCTGACTGCGCTCCAGTTCCATGCGTTTCAGGCGTTGCTCGTCTTCGGCAATGGATTCTTCCATTTCACGCACGGCCTGACGCAGCAGTGCTTCCGGTTCTTCCAGTTTGTCCAGGACAGCGTGCATGTCGGCGCGGAACAGGCGTGTGATTCGATTGATCAGTGGCATAATTCATTCCTCGTGAATGTTTTACCGGTATCTGGTACAAAGTGTAAGAAAGCAACGGGGGGATTGTTAGGCAGGCATTCGTAAAAGCGGTCTGCTAGAATTTACCTTGAGTTTACATACCCTGACGGGCCACAACTGCTAGTCTCTTTAAGTATGAACAGAAAACCAAAAATACTGATTGTTGAAGATGAGGCCGCGATTCGCACCGGCCTGATTGATGTGCTGGTTTACCACGGCTTTGATACCGATGATGCCGATGACGGCAAGGTCGGACTGAACAAGGCCCTGACCGGCAAGTATGACCTGATCCTGCTGGATGTGATGCTGCCCGGTATGGATGGGTTTGAGATATGCAACCGCATCCGTGATGTTGACCGGGAACAGGCCATTATTATGCTCACCGCCAAGACCAGTGATGAGGATATTATCCAGGGTCTGCGACTGGGCGCGGATGATTATGTGGCCAAGCCCTTCTCTGTGGCACAACTGGTGTTGCGTATTCAGGCTGTTTTACGCCGTTCAAAGATCGGTATCGAAGAAGCCGGCACGCTGCAACTCGGCAATCTGATGGTGGATACACGCAATCTGGCCGCCACCCGGGGTGATGAGTCGATCAGCTTCACGCGCCGTGAAATGGATATTCTCCAGTATCTCTATATCAATACGGATCGCCCCATCTCCCGTGAGGAACTGCTCACCAAGCTCTGGGGCTATGCCCGCAACCTGGATCTGGAAACCCGCACCGTTGATATCCATATCGCCAAGCTGCGGCGCAAAATTGAAACCGATCCGGCCAACCCGAATTATCTGATCACCGTGCGTGGAGCCGGTTATCGTTTACTCGTCGAATAGCATGAAACACACCAAATTGAGCAACTGGAACAAGGCGCGGCTGCGCGGCTCGTTGTTGGTGTTTTTTTTCGCCCTGGCCGTCCCCACCGGTTTTCTGCTGCATCAGGCCTACAGTCAATTGAAATGGGAGGCTTTTCATCGCCATCGACTGCTGGCGGAAGAACTCGTCAATCGGATCACGGAGCGCTATTCCGCCCTGGTTAAAGTTGAGAACGAGCGGACCTTTACCGATTACACCTTTTTGAATATCAGCGGTTTTCCCAAAGAAAACTATCTGTTGCGCTCACAACTTTCCAGTTTTCCGGTGGAAGGGATCATCCCCGGCACCATCGGCTATTTTCAGGTGGATCATAATGGCCGCTTCAGCACCCCGCTGCTGCCGACAAACAGAAAATTCCTTTCCGACTACGGCATCCAGCAACATGAACAACAGGCACGCGCCACCTTGCAGGAAGAGCTCTATGAATTGCTCAGCGTCAACAACATGCTGGCCGGCGAAAAGGTTCGGCGCGAAGCGGCTGAGGCGCGCCGACTGGCGGAGTTGAAACGACGCCAGGAAACGGAGCGTATGGCCACTTATATCGGCCGCATCAAACAACAGGAAGAGCAGAAAAAGGCCCGGGCAAAAGCGGAAGCTTCCGGCGTGCTGAAAACGGAGGAACCTGTGCCGGGTATCCCGGAAGTATTATCACAGTCTTCTTTTGACAGTTTGCAAAGCCGCAGCGCCGATATTGAGAGTTCACGCAATCGCGGGATGGGCAAGGTTGATGATCTGAATCTTAAAAACCCCTATCAAAAACAGATCGAGAGTGAACAGAAGAAATTCGCAACCACCAAGAAGTACATGAAGGAATCTCCATCCAAAAGCAAATCCGCCAAACGGGCCTTGCGTAAGGAGAAGAATATTCTGCCCGGCGAGACAACCATAGTCGGACGCAGCCGGGCCAATAACAAACCCTATCGCATCAGCATGTTTGAAAGCGAGATCGATACCCTGGAATTCGGCGTGCTGGACAGCGGCCACTTTATTTTATATCGCAAGGTTTGGCGCGATGGTCAACGTTATATTCAGGGTTTTCTGGTCAGACATGAAGACTTTCTGAATGCCGTGATTCGTGACAGTTTTTACAAATCACCGGTCTCTGCCGCCAGTAATATGGTGATCGCCTATCAGGGTGACATCCTGTCGGCATTTAACAGCAGTCGCCAACAGGGACTGCTTGCCAGCGCCGCTGAATTGCAAGGCACCCTATTGTTGCAGTCACGTCTGGCCGCCCCCTTTGATCAACTGGAACTGATTTTGACCGTGGATAACCTGCCGGCCGGTCCCGGCGGTACGGTCCTGACCTGGACCGCCATTGTGCTGTTACTGGTGTTGTGCAGCGGATTTCTGTTGATGTACCGGCTTGGCATGCGCCAACTGAATCTGGCGCGCCAGCAACAGGATTTTGTCTCTGCCGTCAGTCATGAACTTAAAACTCCGCTGACCTCGATTCGTATGTATGGGGAAATGTTGCGCGAAGGCTGGGCCGATGAGTCCAAGCGCAAGACCTACTATGACTATATCTATGATGAAAGTGAGCGTCTCACTCGCCTGATCAATAATATTCTGCAGCTGGCGCGAATGACGCGCAATGATCTGCAGGCGGAATTGAGTCCCGTTTCGGTTGCGCAATTAATGGATAATCTGCGTTCCAAGATTCAGTCACAGGTTGATCACGCCGGTTTTACCCTGAATCTGGTCTGTGAAGATGTCGCCGCTGCACAGGTGATTTATGTCGATCCGGATTATTTTTCCCAGATCATCATCAATATTGTCGACAACGCCATCAAGTTCTCGGCCCGTTCGGCGCAAAAACAGATTGATATCACCTGCACGCAACTGACCGATGGTCAGATTCAGATCGGCTTGCGTGACTATGGCCCCGGTATACCCCGGGATCAAATGCGCAAGATTTTCCAGCTTTTCTATCGGACCGAGAATGAACTCACGCGTGAAACAGTGGGCACCGGTATCGGTCTGGCGCTGGTGCAACAACTGGTCCAGCTCATGCATGGTCGGGTTGATGTGGTGAATATGGAACCGGGCGTGGAGTTCCGAATCGTCTTCCCGCCGGCGGACCATCCGCTGTAATCCGATTCAATCCTTGACTTTCTTTTTTGCTTTATCAAATACCGCCTCTGCATCCTGCATATACTCAGTATTGCTCCCGGCGCTGTATATCGATATCCCCGGCGGATAGATGACAGTGAAGTACTGCGGCCGGCTTCTGAAGCGATCTGCATCGGGTGTTGACAGTAAATAGGCAAAGCCAAAAATCAGGGTGATCAGACCCGCGGTATACGCCAGGCGTTTTTTGGGTGTTTGGTAACCGGACAGGTAATAATTAATCCAGATCAGACCGAAGGAGAGCGGGATAATGATTACGCCGCTAAAGGTATCGATCCCGGATACGGCACCGGTATTATAAGCCAGCCACGATCCTGATATTTCAAACAACTCAACCAGCAATCCATAAATAATTGTCACCGCCAGTTGTGACAGAAAATGCATTTCATGTTTTTTCAGTCTGGCGTACATGGACCAGACAAAGGCCCAGGCAAAGACGCTGATTGAGAATTTAATCGGTTCCGAAAGCAGGCGCGCAAATTTGATTTCGTATAATTCAAGAGCGTGTGCCTGAAACAGCAACAGCAGAACAGCCGTCAGGGCCAAGGCACCGGTGACCACCGGCTTGCCGATAAAATTCAGCGCCTTTTCAATGCGGTTTAACCGGATACTGGGCTCGGCCGCATGGCCCTTGCGATAAATGCGGATCCGGGTTTTACCCAGCCTGAATTCATCTCCGGAATTAACCGCTTGCCGCTCGGCAATACTCTGCTGGTTTTTACAAAACGTACCATTCACGCTGCCCAAATCACGCAGGATGATCGTACCGTTTTCGTCCTCTTCCAGTACCGCATGGGTCGGACAAATATAGGGATCGGCCAACACCACATCATTATCAAAACTGCGGCCCAGGGTGATGCGCTCGCCGCTGATTTTCATAAAGTCAAAATGCCGATTGCCGCGTCCGACCAGTTCTATCACTAATTCCATTTACGCGCCTCCAGGAAACGGGCCAGAAATTTCATGGCCGGCGCTTTCTCCACACCAGACAGGGTGAAGTGGCTGATTAAGCCCTTGTCAGTTTTATCCACTGTCGTGCTGATATACAACACATCAAACAGCCCTTTATATTTCTTATAGGCGCGACTGCAAAAGACGGCGCGTTCATCCGGCTTTTCCACAAAACCTTCATGACAAACATATTCGGTGACATCTTCTTCATACGCGCTGTTGCCCGGACCGGCGCCGCCATATAAACGCTGGAGCAAATTGGTGAACTGCAAACTGTTCAGCGAGATATTATCCACCCAGCTGTATTGCACTTCGATCATGCCGGTATTGAAACCTTGTTTGATATAGACGGTTTCCTTGGGCCGGCACTGAATGGAAATGGTGGTGAACCGATCCTTGTTTTTTCTCGAATTGCCCTTGTCACCCCAACACGGGATAAAAGGCACAATCTCGTTTAATACATGCGCCTCACCCAGCCGGGTTGTTTTCCAGTCGGCCTGTAACACCGTTTGCATCAGTTCCTGCTGATTTTTGATCAGTTGCTGTTCGATATGACGTTGATAATCCAGCTTGCCCGGTTTACGCGTCTGATATGACTCCAGCAATTTTAAGAGTTTTTTCGCCACCACCAGAAAGCCGACCTGATTACCGGCTGTGGCCACATTCACACCCACCACCTTGCCATCGCCGTCGATCACCGGCCCGCCGCTCATGCCGGGATTGATGGCGCCGGTAAAGTGAATGCGTTTGTAATAACTTTGTGTGGTATAGCCGTTATAGGTGCCGGGCACGACCGCCGTTCCCAGATCCAGCGGATTGCCCATGGAGTAAATGGAATCACCCTTGCGCAGCGTGGTTTTGCGAATTTCCAGCATGGGGGTATTTTTAGCGTGGAATTTCACCAGGGCGAGGTCATTGATAATATCGAAATCCTCGATCGTGATCGCCACCACCTTGTTATCAACCGACACGGCCTCCAGATAGTATTTATCCGGCTCATGGATAAACTTCGAGACCACATGATAGTTGGTTACCATCAAGCCATCGCGGCTGACGACAAACCCCGAACCCAGCGCGGATTTACGCCGCGACTGCTTCTCCAGTACCTTGATCTGGTAAAGTCTGTCGGCATAGGCGGAAAATATTTGTTGCGGGTTCTCCGCCCGGACAGGCATTACCGCGATGAAAAATAATATCAGACAGGAAAAACGTAACAATGGACGACTCTTTATAATACGGTACATAAACCGGTTTTCAGTATAGACCCTATTCCATCATTTCACCAGCAAGCCGACCCGGGCATTCAACGCCGGGTTTGGTAGTAGTCATACCACTCAATCGCACCTGCAACAAGCGCTACACAGGCCAGGATAAACAGGGTGATTTTAATCCAGCTATAGGGTCGTTCACCCTGCACCTCACCGGTCCGGGCATTGATCAACATGCGATAGACCGTGTTGCGATAACGATAGGCGCTGATCCAGACCGGCAGCAATATGTGTTTAAAGGTTAAATCGTGGTAACGGGTATTGATCGATTGAACACGCTGGTGGTCCCCGCCGATATCACGGCAAACCAGTTGATGGATCTCATCCTCCATGATCGACTTTGCCTCCTGGAATCCTTCCCGCAAGGTGATCTGATAGCTTTCTGTACTGAAACCGGTCAGAAATTTATCATCGAAAGGTACCAGATTTTCCAGGTCCCAGGGTGCCAGCCGATCGGCATATTTCTTCGGTAAAGAGGCCCCGGCCAATATCAAAATATCATTAAAGAACTCTCTAACCCGACCACTGACACTGTGCCAGCGTGTTTTGGTTACGGTTCTGGTTTTGGTCACCTGATTGCCGTTCTCGACAGTCGTATAGGTTTCGGTTTCATCATAGTCATCACCGCGCTCGCCGTGATATTTGGAAACCGTGTCCGCATCATAGGTCCAGTATGGGATATACATGCCGCTGAGCCTCCCTTCCCGACGTGCGAATTGTTGCAGATCACCCGGTGCAAACCATAAACTTTTCAGCCACTGCTGATAGCCGCTGTCTGCTTCCGAACGAAGAATTTTGAACGGCAGGAGTGAAGCGGGTTTGATTATCCGGTTGGATGTACTTTTTGTTACGGTCATGTGTTTGCCGCAAAAGGGACAGGCATCCGCCACCACCCCCGGACTGAAGGTGGTCCGGGCATTGCACGCATCACAATTCACGGTCACGACTTCATAGGTGTCTGCGCTGTCTTCCACCTTGCCCAGCATGCCGAGCAGATCAAGTTCCCGAACCTGTTCAACCGACGCGGCGATTTCCTGTTCCATGCCGCAATAGGGACATTGCAAATGCCGGGTCCCCGGCTTGAATTGCAGACCGGCACTACACCCCTTGCAGGTGATTTCCTTCTGGTTTGTTGGTGATATCTCCGGAAATTCCATACATCCTCCCGCCCGGTATCCGCAAATTCACATCCGCTATAACCGCTATACCGCATGTTCAATGAATAATACGCACTGCTCTTGTTTCCGGCAATGACATACCCGTACTGACCGGGCTCACAAACCGCACACCCCTGCTTTCAACCCGGACTAAATTCGCAACTTCTCTTGTATCGCTATTGCCGGCCCCTTATGATTATGGCTGCATTTTCCGACCATACCTGATCTGTTTGCGGATTCATCACCATGGGAACCATCTATAAAGCAAGCTGCCCATGCGGCTTTGAGCAATTCAAACTGCTGCAGGGCCGTGGGCTGGACAGGAATGCAGGCAGCCTGGAAATATTCCAGTGTGAAGGATGTCATGCGTTGATTAATGGTGAAGTCGATCAATCCGTGGACAGCCTGTTTGAACCCATTCCCTGTCCTGACTGCAAGGGTACGTTGCATCGCATGGGTGGTGACGCTGATCAGCACGCCTGGTATTGCCCTGAATGTCATGAAGAAACCCTGACGCTGACGATTATCGGACTCTGGAACTAGGATTCTGCTGCACCGGCCGGCGACCTCAGCTGTGTAATTTTGTCGGTAATAATTGCCCCACCGCCTCCTCCAGTGAACCAAGTAATTCGCATAATTGCTGTGGATCATTCATCTTCAGCACATTCTCCATCGACAACAGGATCCCGCTGACTTGCCGGTAACCGAGGTTGGCCGCCACCCCGCGCAGGTTGTGCAAGCGAAAGTTGATCTCCTCATTGCGCTGGTTTTCAATACAATTCCTGATTTGGACCACCTCGGTCGGCAGTCGCAAAATAAATCCATTCACCAGTCGGGCAAAGTCCGGATCTTCAATCAGTAATCGCGAGACAAAAGGGTTATCCTGTTCAGTGGCATCCACCGGCAGATACTTCATCAACAAGACAATGAGCCGATGACGATCAATAGGTTTGGAGAGAAACTCATTACAACCTGATTCAAGGCAGCGCTCCTGATTCTCAATGCGTGCATCGGCGGTCAATGCGATCACCGGGGTGTAGCAGCCTTTGACACGCAGAATCTCTACTGTCGAATACCCGTCCAGCTCCGGCATTTGCATATCCAGCAAGATGAGGTTATACAAATCCTGATTGATATCGATCATGTCGAGGGCCTGTTGACCATTACAGGCAAAGCTGACCTCAAGACCATGCTGTCTGAGCAATAATTCCAGCAGTTGCTGATTAACCAGATTATCATCCACGACCAGGACATGTCCCAGCAGGCCGATATTGTTCTCCTGACAGACCTGTGCCGTCTCCAGCACCGCATTATGCTCCGGTACTGCATAACACAGTTTGTGCCGGCTGTTTGCGCCGGCATTGATCTCAAACTCAAAGCGACTGCCCACACCGATTTCACTTTTCACCGTCAGCTCACCGCCCAACAGATCAACCAATCTGCGACTGAGCGACAAACCCAATCCGGTGCCGCCGTATTTTCTTGTTGTGGAGACATCCGCCTGGGTAAACGGCAGGAAGATAATCGCTTGTTGTTCATCGGTCAGACCTATCCCCGAATCAATCACCGCAAGTTGTAATTTCGCTCTCTCCACATCATAGGCAACATTGATCTTGATTAGTCCTGACTCGGTAAATTTGGCGGCATTGCCGCACAAGTTGATCAAAATTTGCCGCAGTTTGACCGGATCGGTTTCGATCCGCTCCGGCAACGGGAAGTTATAGGTAAGATGAAAACTCAAGCCTTTTTCTTCCGCCTTGGGTCGCATCAATGCATCCACATCCTGCAGGACGGCGAACAACGATTCCTCTATCAGCTCCACCACCATTTTGCCCGACTCAACCTTGGACAGATCCAGGATGTTATTGATGACCTGCAGCAAGTGATGACCGCTCCTGACAATGGTTTGCAGTGAGCGATCCAGTTGTTCCTTATCGGGACGCAGATACAGCGAAGCTTCAGCAAAACCGATAATGGCATTCAGTGGCGTGCGAATTTCATGACTCATCGTGGCCAAAAACTCGCTCTTGGCCCGATTCGCGGCGACCGCCTCTTTCTTTTCCACAACAATTTTCTGGCTGATATCACGCTCAATCGCCACACTGACCCAGCGACCGATCAACTGGATAAGGTCCAGCTCTGTGTTGGAAAAGGGTTTGCTTCGGGCGGTGCGGTTGGCAAAGCACACTGTGCCGTATTTCCTGTCGTTCACCCAGATTGGAACCGCTGCATAGGTTTCGATGCGGGTTTTCTTATAGCTCGGATGATTTCTGTACTCGGACAGGGCGACATTGTGCAAGGCCAGCGGCAATTCGGTGGTGTAGACAATACTGCAAAAGGTGTTTTCCAGTTCCTGAATCGGCTGGATAGAGGCCATGATGTCATCCGGCGCCACAATGTGGGTAACCGTATTGGTGTTTTCACTGACATTGATCAAACTGATCTTTGCCACTTCGGTATCCAGCAAGGCGCGACCAAAGTTCAGTGTTTCCCTAATCTGCTCATCAACACTCATGCCCGAGATGGCCGAGATTTCATACAGGGCGCGAATACGTTCGCCCTGTTTGATCAGTTCTTTTTCCGCTGACTCTTTTTTACGCAGGGTGAAAAACACCATAACTGCAATAATCAACAGGATCAGTGATATGCCCAGGACAAACGGATAGGCCAGCTGGTTCCGGCTGTTATAGTTCTCAAACTTGTTTTCAATGGATTTGTTTTGAAAACTGATCAGTCGGTTTAATTTGCTGACCGCCATTTCCTGATTGGGTTTAACGCTGGTCTCCAGAATGACCCGTGCTTTAATTCCGTCACCGCGATTGATCGCTTCCAGTAATTCATGGGTATATAGTTGCGATTGGGTGACATAGGGTGCGGTGTCCCGCCAGAGTTGTTTTTCTTCGTCGGTAAAATCGCCGGCCAGAACAATGTCTCGCGTCTTTATGAACTCTTCCGCCAAATCCATGAGAATCAACATCTGTTCGTCCGCCTCAAAGGCATCTTCTGTGCCCAGCATGCGATACAGGGCGATGGTCCGGTTATGCATGGCATGGACCATTTTATGGATCAGGATCGCTTCCTGATTTTCACTCTTGACCAGTTCAAACAGGCTGGAGTTTTCCCGCAGAGTGACGACCCAGGCAACGATCAAAATCCACAGGACAACAAAGATGCTGACAAAGCCGGCGGTAACTTTATTAATTTTTTTCATTCCCAGAGCAGTCTTGGTAAGCGTACTGACAAGTTTGTTACCTGTTCATATCGGCCAAATGAGCCAAATGTTCAGTATACGACGCAGGAATACCGTTGCTCTGTAACATTTCTCACTTAAATAGAGGCTATCTTAACCAAACATGACAAGCACACTTGAGACATCGTCTGAGTTCTCAACACGACAGGCAAAGTACCTGCCGGGCGCTACCAGCCCGTCCCCAGATAGAAGATCCGTTGCTGCATCCTGCCGTCTTTGCGATACAGTAACTGTAATGCCGTCGTGTTTTTGCCGGCCACCATGACATCAGAGACAATACCCAGACGGCAATACCGCCGCTGATAGACAAAGTCCAAGCGATTCCACTCGCTGCGATTCCAGGGCAGCCCCTCGTCCTGCAAATAGCGACAAAAATGCCAGGCATCCTGCACATGCCGCCGCCAGGTGTCGGGCCAATATCGGCCGGCATAGGCATAAAAATGTGTCGCCGCCGCTTCGCCCAGACCGTTGAAGGAGAGGGGAATTATTTTCCATGCCTCACGCATGCGTTTTTTAAGCAACAGCTCGGCCTGTATCGCCAGTTGCTCGACCGGCAACGCAATGAAGAGGTGACGCTCGCCGGCGCAGATGCCAAGTTGGCCGGCAACCAATTCCGGGTCTTTGGCATACTGTTGACGCAACTCGGCATCGGACAACAGTTGTGCCAGCCCTTCAATGCAGCTGATTGGCGATACAGCATTGCTCAAGGTTGCACAGCTCCTGTTGCATTTGTTGTGTGGTCGGAAAATTGTTGTCCCGCTCAATTATGATCGCCTCAACGTTGCTGTAGGCCATCACGGTACGGGTTAATTCATAGAGTTCCTGTTGAATATTCTCTGCATGTGAGTCATACCAGGTATCCCCCTGCTTGTTGTAACCCACGAGGTGCAGTTGGCGGATATAGTGTGGCTCGATCTCATGCAACCACTGCAAGGCATCAAAGCCGTGATTACGACTGTTCACGTATAGATTGGTGACATCCAGCAACATGCCGCAACCCGACTGTTCGCACAGGCGGTTGATGAAGTCGGTTTCGGCGATGCTGCCCGGGACCTGCAAGTGGGTGGTAATGTTTTCCAGCAACAGCGGCTTGTGACAGGCCGCCATCACCTGTTGTGCATGCTCCACCAGATTGGCCAGGGCATCTTCGGTACAGGCAATGGGATTCAGGTGCCCCAGGTCCACACCACCGGCCCGGGTAAAGGCGATATGCTCGCTGATCCAAAGCGGATCGGCCGCCTGCACCACCGCCGCAAACTGCTGCAGATACTCCTTATCCAGCGCCCCCGGTGTGCCCAGAGACAAACCCAACCCATGCACCAGAATCGGGTAGTGCTGTGCCAGTTTGTGCAACGTGGTCCGGTCGTCAAAGAAATGTTCGGCGGTGATCTCCAGACAACTCATCTCCGCCGGTCGACTGTTAATCCAGCCGGCCAGTTGACTGCGATAACCGACACCGATCAGCTGCCGCATCCACCACCACCGCAACCACTGCCGCAACCGGCGGAGTCCCCACCGGTCTCACTGTTGGAACCACTGCCCCGGCCTCCACCGCTGCCTCCGCCACAACCTGCGCCACACCCCCCGGAACCGGAGCCATCAGAAGATCGTTTGTTGCGTACAAACAGCAACAGGCCCCCAAACAGCATCAATATGGCCAGAAAAATGCTATCCGGCAGCGTTAGCGTGGCGACGTCTGTCCAACCCAATACACCGATCAATTCATAACCGATCAAACCGGCATACGTCACCTGGTTGGTACGCAGCTTGCTGCGATAGATAACCACCAACAACCAGATACCAAGGAACATAAACAGATAGGTCAAATTAAATGTCGGCCCATCCATCATTTGCACCACGGGGCGCAACAGGTACAAGGTCAGGCTGATGATGATCGCCGCCACCAGCCAGATCCGCCGTATGACGGCTCTACGCCGATCATCGACAAGAACATGCTGTACAGCTTTTCCATCGGCCGTCAGTGCTTTGTGATATGTAAACGTGCGTTGACAGGCGGCACAGCGAAATGTTTTATAGGGTGAGGTATCTGCCGCAACCGTTCTGGCATGCAGGCAAACCGGACAATGAATCACTGTTGTGTCCGCCATGCGGTTACCCTGTCCTGCTGTTAGCTGCCACAACCACCGCAACCGCCACAACTGCTGCCGCAGCCACTACTGCAGCTGCTGCTGCAACTACTGCTGCAACTTCCGCCGCCACTACCGGAAGATGAGCCGTCACTGCGCAGAAAAAGCAAAAACCCGCCGCCCAGCATCATGATAAACATCAAATCAAACTTGTGCATGCCTGCCGCCAGACCATCCACTAAACGGAGCAGACCGACAAACTCATAGACAAACAGACCCACCAGAGTGACCACATTGTTGTGCAGCAGACGCCGGAAAAAAACCACCAGTATCCAGGTCGCAATAAACAACACCAGATAGCCGCCCAGAAACTCCGGGCCGCGCATGGCCTGCATCAGCGGCCGCAGGATGTAAAAGACAAACGCAAGCAGGACAATACCCATGACCAGTACCGGGAAGGTATGTTTGCCCTGTTGCTCATTGAGGGATATGTCTGTGGCAACGGCTGCCTCGTGCGACGGCCCGGTTTGCGCATCCTTTACCGGCAGCCCTTTGCCAAAACGAAATGACCGGTCACAATTGCTGCAAAATACCGGTTTATCCGCCGGTGTATCCGTATAGAGCGTCTGCGCCTTGAGGCAGACCGGACATCGAATTACCGCTGTATCGGCCATCGTTCTTCCATCCATGTGATGATGTGATGCAAGAGCCCAAACAATCCTTCATGCAGGGCGGTGATCTGTTCTGCGTTGAATTGTTCCGGGTGATTTTTGATGGCCAACAATTTGGCAAGTATCGGCGCCTTGATATCAAAAAATTTCTCGATGGTCTGAATACGGCCGGTGTAAGCGGTGGCCACCTCCACGCCTTCCAGACGCAGGATCTCCGAGATGTCGGTAAAGACCGCCGTATAGACATTCAGCAGGAATTGCCGATAGCGTTCCGGGTGTTTGCGCAGATAGATATAGTTATGCACACTGCGCAGGCGCAGGTTGCGCAATGATTGCTCCAGTGTAAAACGCACCCGCTCATCACTGACGGCAAACTCACCCAGTGGATCAGTCCCGCAGATCAACCGATAGTTGCGTTTGATACTGCGAAATTTCAGCGCGAATGACTGAAAACTGCGCTCCATACCGCGTCGGCCAATGACAAACAATTCTACTTTTACCTTGCCGTCCAGACAGTCGGCAATAGCGCTATGGGCTTCGGGTGTGGATTCGTTGAGAATGATCAACAGATTCAGGTCTGACACGCCGGGTGTCACATCACCGCGCACGGCACTGCCGTAAAGGATGCAGGCGAAGAGGTTTTCTCCCAGCAGCGCCGGCAACCGTTGCGCCAGTTTATCCAGTGCGGCCTGATAGTTTGCAGGCAGAGCTTCCATTTAACCCCCTTCATGCATCGGTGCATTGAGCTGCACGGTTATTATTGTCAGTGCAGTATACTCAAACATCAGACCGCCGTGTCAACCAAAGGCCGCTGCATCACAAGCGCTTAAATACTTCCGCCTTGATAATGCGTCGTGCATCACGCCGGATACCCCGCAAATATTTTGAATCAATTGCCCCGGCACAGGGGTAACCGAGCATAAACAGGCCGGGATGGGAGATACTTTGATTGTGGCGGCATACCACCACACCGTTTGGATAACGCTGTACGTCTGCCGGTAAAAAATCGGTTGCATAGCGATAGCCGGTGCAGTTCAGTACGATATCAATCTGCGTCGGTTCACCATGACTGAAGATCGCCTGGACACCCGCAAAGTGTACCGCCGCCCCCACCGGTTTGATTAATCCTTGTTTGATGTGGCCCTTGATATACTTATTTATAGGCGGTTCCCTTGTGTCACCGCGACACAGTGCGGGATAAAGTACCTTGGGCAACAACTCCAGCACATGAATCAACCAGTGCAGATTGATCCCGGCGACATGCAAGGGGATCGCATTGACATGTTTCATCGCCAGCCACACCTTGCACTGTCCCGCCAACAAGGCAGATAACTCCAGTGCGGTGGTGCCGGAGCCGACCACCAGGACACGCTTGCCGCGATAATAGTCCGCCCCGCGCCAGGCAGTTCCCGTCTGCACTTCTATCTGTGATGGAACCGCAAAGGGCAGGGGTTTCGGAAATGAGGCCATACCGGCGGCGACAATCACCACCGGGTAGTCGGCGATCTCCCCCCGGCTTGTTGCCAGTCGGTACATGCCGTCCTTTACACTGACCTGTTGAATGGTGGTGTTGAGTTGCAAGGGCGGTTGAAAGGTCTCGATATACTCGCGCAAATAATGACGGTAAGCCCCCATGCTGTTGTCAGCATCAACATGACGATTTTTCAGCAAGGGCAGATGATTAAAAAAGGCCGGCGAGATGAAGGTCAACTGCGGATGTATGCGCATGAACAGGCCGCCGGCCTGTTGTTCTTTTTCGTACACAACGTGCGCTATCCCTTTGGCGGACAATAAAGCCGAGATCGCCAGCCCGGCCGGACCGGCACCAATCACTGCCACCGATGCTGTTGTGGTCATGCTGTCCGCCTCCGGATGCAGTCGTGTTGTGTCCAGCATAGCCCATTTACCCTGTCGAATCGCACCGGCTTGCAACGGCTTCCCGCCCTGACTATGGTGTAGGCATGAGCCTGCCAACCAATCCCCACCAACTGGTAATACGCCGGGACACCGCCACCGGCCTGACACGTGTGGGTTGGGATGAAGATCTGCCGGGCGGCCGATTCACCCACCTCGACCTGGTCTGCGAAGTCAGCCATCACTCACTGCCGGACAGCGACAGTGAACACTATGCCGCCTATCAAACGGCCCTGCAGACGGCACGCAAGGCCAACGCCGCCCTGGTCGCCACGAAGATCAGCACCAATCGGGCCAAAGGCCGCTATCCCGTGGCATTTGCATTGGCCGGTGGTGAGCTGTCATTACAGCCGGACGACATTGGTAACTATTCTGCCGCCGCCATGCAGCTCCATTACCACCTGACCCGCAACATCAAACCGGTCTGGGCGGTGCTGCAACAGGCGAGTATTGTCCATCTGCGCCCCCGCCAACCGCACAAACCGCTGGATGAGTTGTCCCTGCAGGTGTGGCGGCACAGCCAACGCAGTCAACTGCAGGCAATGGGCGGTACTCTGGTGGAGGGCAACTTGCTGGTGTGTGAAAGCGGACTGTGGCTGGAAGTTGAGTTATCTACCTGAGCCAAGACTGTCCAACGGGATTTTCCGACACACCGATGCTGAAATTCCACCCCTAACACATGAAAATAGTGCGGAGATAAATTAATCAGCTCATGTATCTGTGCGTTATTGCCGGTTAGTGTGTCCTTACAACCACTTGCCACGACCCGTAGCGATGACAAATAAAACATTAATAAATACAAAGTGATACAGATGTTTTCTATTTGGAAACAGACTGTACCTGCCGGCAATTGACCGCAGATTCCCCGCCATGTCGGCGGTTTTTTACGCCACTTCTGCAAAAGCGACGCAACGAACAGAAAATAAACAAAAAATTAAAACCGCCCCCCGGTTAGCCGATACACAGCACAAGCACAATTTTGGCAAATGGGTTTTTGTAATGAGTCTAAATATCGTATTGATGACCAAAAATAACGGTCGAGCCGGGCTTATATCGCTGGGCAAGAAAAAAATCATCATATTATCGTTAGGCGTTTTTGTTGTCCTGCCCGCCGCCTTTCTGTCGATTGGCTTTCGGATTGCAGCCAATTACATGGAAAGACACCCGGACGAGGTATCCATGGCCATTCAGACCGAGCTGGATACCCATCGGCAACAGATTGCAGAGGCCACCCGTGACGCCGATTTGCACCTGAATGCCCTGGCCCTGCGCCTCGGCACCATGCAAGCCCAGGTGATTCGAATGGATGCCCTGAGCCAACGGCTTACCGACATGGCCAATCTGGACGAGGGTGAATTCAATTTTGACCAACCACCGGCACAAGGTGGTCCCTATGCCGCGCCGGATGCCTCATCCAGACAGATCAGCGTGCCCGATTTCGTAAAAGAACTGAACGCCCTGTCGCGTCAGATCGATGACCGTAACCAGCAACTGAGTGTGCTGGAGACCATGTTGATGACCCGCAACCTGCAGGCAGAAGTGATCCCCACCGGTCGTCCCGTCACCCGTGGCTGGTTGTCGTCCTTCTTTGGTCTGCGCGCTGACCCGTTCACCGGCCGCCGCGCTCATCACGCCGGTGTGGACTTCGCCGGCAAGGAAGGTTCGGAAATCGTGACCGTTGCCGCCGGTGTGGTCACCTATTCAGGCCGTCGCTCCGGCTACGGTAATATGGTTGAGGTCAACCACGGTAACGGATACTTCACCCGTTATGGCCATAATAAAGAGAACGTTGTGAAGGTCGGTCAAACCGTCAAGAAGGGTGATGTGGTGGCTATCATGGGCACCACCGGTCGTTCCACCGGCCCACACGTTCACTTTGAAGTGATCCTTGACGGCAAAAAGATCGATCCGAAGCATTATATTCAATCAGCGCTGTGATAAGCTCGCCCTGTAATTGATTTTTGCCAACCAGGGATTGACCAACATCTTTTACAGGACACCCTTTCAGTGAAGCTGAACACGCTTGCGACAAGAGCCATCGCGCCGGTACTGTTACTCAGCCTGGCGGCATGCGCCGGTCCGGTTATACAACCCGCCAAAAAACCCGCGACAACCCCCGCCCAGGCGAAGGGGCTGTTTCAGTTTCGCGGTAACAACACTCATACCTTCTACGGCATCGGCCCCATCCCGGCCAAAGAACCGGGCATCCTCTGGAGTTTCAAAACAGAAGCGGCCGCTCTGGACAAGAAAAAAGTCGTCTGGCAGGGACTGGGCTGGACCGGCCAACCGGCCATTGCCGGCGAAACCGTAGATGGCAAAACACGCTGGGTGGTTTACCTCGCCGCTCTGGACGGCTACCTGTACAAACTGGATCTGCTCACCGGCAAGCTGTTACTCAGATCGCCCGGCAACTACATGCGTTTCAAAAGTTCGCCGACGGTCACCGATGATTATGTGCTGGCCGGCTCCTGGCAAAACAAAATGCACATCTTTGACCGCAAGACCTTTACCGAGCTTGGTTTTGAAGAGGCCGTATACACCCCCAGCGCCTCCTATGATTTCGATGGCAGTGCCAGAGTTGAAGGCGAGTTTATCTATGTCGCCGGCGAAGACGGCTATGTGCGCAAGCTGTCGCTCAAACCACCCTTTACCCGTCAGTGGATCTACCCCGAGAAAACACCAAAGAGCCGCTTTAAGTATAAAAACGGCAAACCCTATGTCGGCATCGAATCGTCCATCGCCATCTATAAAGACACCGTCATGGTGGGCAGCGGCAGCGGTTATTTGCTCTATCTGGACAAAAACACCGGCAAGCTGTTGCATCAATTTGATACCGGTGACGACACCGACAGCTCACCGGTGATCGATGTGGAAACCGGCGCCGTCTATATCGGCGTGGAAAAAGACAACACCGAAAAAGAGGGCGGGATCTATAAACTCGACCAGCAGGGCAAGTCCCAGTGGTTTTTCCCGGTGGGTCGCGAAGGTGTCTACAGCACCCCGGCGCTGGTGGGCAAGAGTCTGTATGTGACCGGTGACGACGCCTGGCTCTACAGTCTGGATACCGCCACCGGCAAGGCAAACTGGAAAACAAAGATCCCCGATGGCAGCTGGTCATCGCCGGTAGTGATCGATGATTTGTTATTGGCCGGTGATTACGCCGGTTATCTGTCCGCTTTCAACACCAAAGACGGCAAACTGGTCTGGCGGAAAAAATTCGGTGGTTACATCGTCAGTACCCCGGCCGTCTGGAATGGCATCATTGTGGTCGGTACGCGGGACGGTTATATTCATGCCTTACAGGCACCCGTTGAAAAGCCGCCAACCGATAAACAGATAGCCAAAACCGGTACCACTGACCATTGATCGCCAACGCCACACAGTATTTCATCACTCACAACGCCCGATTTTTTGCACTGCTGCTGTGCGGCAGCCTGCTCTGCGCAATCCAAACCGCTGCCGCCCAATCCGCAGACTTTGATCCCACGACACTAAGCTGTAATCGCCAATGGGACAGCCTGCCGGGCGACCCGACCCTTGACCCGCGCACGCGTTTCAAAAAGGCCGCGCAACTGCTCGGCAAGCGCGAGATCCGACTTGCAGGACTAATCCTGAATGCAGAACAGTTGCGGCAACTGGCCGCCATTCCGGCCAACGAACCCATGACACGCGGCGTGCGTGAACAACTGCGGCGTCCGATTGATGTGGAAGACTTCTTATATTTTCTGGATGACGTGATCCATGCCGACAAGCAAGGCCGTCTGGGCAAGGTGGTCTATGTCACTTCCGGCCGCGCCCGCGGCGCCGGTATCCTGTTGCATCCGGACGATGTTTTCAAAAACAAACCACGCCGTTACGGTGATCGTCCATCCCTGCGCATTGATGTCCCCCAGGTGCAGGACGATTTGACGCCCGCCAACAACGGTGATCCGCTGGGGCCGAACTGGACGGTACGCTACAAAAACCCGTCCAAAGAGGCCGACATCATCCACGCCCTGCGCAAGGCGGCGCCGGGCTTCAACAAGCGGGTCGCCTCACTGGTCAGGCAACTGCGCAAGCAGGGGGTGGCCGTCTGGTACAGCTCTTCCCTGCGCCATCGGGAACGGGGTTATCTGATGTATGGCGCCTTCGCCCTGTCACGCACCGGCGATGACAGCGAAACCACCGCCATGATCAAGCATCTGGATCGAATCAATACCGACTGGAAACTGCATATTCCCATCCGCTGGCAACACCCGCAGGGTTTGGCGGCCACCCGTGAAGCGGCGCGGCAGATGAAAGAGACCTATGGCGTGGTCTACGCCACGGAAAGCGGCGCCCGCAACTCACTGCACTATGAAGGTATCGCGGTGGATTTCAATGCGGTCGGTCTGCCCCGCAAACTCACCCTGCGTGCACCCAACGGTAAACAGCAGACATTTGATCTGTCCGGCGCCGAAGAGTCACGCGACCTCAGTCTGACCCCTGCACTCATTGAATGGATTGAAGTGAATTTTGATTTTTACAAGTTGCGTACCGACTATCCGCACTGGACCGATATGGTCGCCTTGCGCAAGCGGAATAAACTAAAACAGTAATAAGCAACAGTCGGGGCGCATTGCTACACCCCGACCTGTCATTCAATGCGGTTTAAGCGGGTACCGTCACCAGCCGCACTTCGCCTTTCTCGTTTTGCACCAGAATATTCTGGCCGGGGGCGGTAATATCCTTCGGTCCGGCGATCCGTTCATGCACCACACCATTTTTATCCGCAACATAGATCGTATCACCGATATTCACAAACGGACTCGGCGCCGCCTCATCACCGGCAAGACCGGCGATATGGGTCTGCACATTGGCAAATGCCACCGGCTTCTTGTCCAGCGTGATGTTTTTATCCGGGAACATAACCTCAAAGGAGGCCTCACCGGTCGCCAGCATATAAACCGTCAACCAGTTTTTGGTGGTGAAAATACCATCGGAGTTAAACTCGGTGAACTTTGCCGAGAACACACCAAATTTTGTTTCGGTATGAATCTCGGCCAGCTTTTCTGCAATCATCTGATACTGTTTTGAATAATCAAACACCGTCTTGTCACGGATAAAGTCCCGGATGTGATCACCCAGGATCCAGTCCGCGATATTGATCAGGAAGTTTTTCGACTCGGTGGTGAAATCAAAATCCTTGAGACCCACTTTTTTGTTGGCCGCATCCAGTTCCGGTGTACCCCATAAATAGAAAGTGACCAGCCGCTTGTTGTTTTTGCGGAACACCAGATCCACACCCACCACCAAACGATCACTGCTCGGATAGATCGTTACATCACCGGTGGCCAGCGGCAGTTTGGCGGTCTTGTCATTCTCATCCAGGAATTTACGCAAGGCCTTGCTGATCGCATTACCGGTGGTCTTGTACTCCAGATTGATGGCCGGATAGAGATAAAACCCGGGTTTCAGTTCTTCGGTGACAATCTCAATGGAGTCCGGCCCTTTGCCCGGTGGTTGTTTCTCACTGAAGATCAGATTGGGTTTGGCTTCTATCCCGACAGAGATGGACAGGGTATTGATACCATTCACGGTTTCACCCTTGAATTGGGAATAGGAGAGCTTTTTCGGGTTCAGTAATAACCAGAAATCAGCCGGCAACTTGATCGGATCACTGTTTTCGGCAACCAGCTTCTGGATATATTTGCCGAAGGTCAGCTTGTTTTGGGATTCGCGCAACTTGTCCTGCAATTTATCACGGATGACCTTGCTGACCAGTTGCAGGACGGTGGCATTTACCGCTTTCAGGATCGGTTTGGTGAGATTCAGAAAATCCAGTCCTTCGATGGCGGTCGGCAATTTCACCTCGGTTATCTGCAACTCAATACCATCAGCGGGAATATCCACCACCAATTCCAGATTGTCCTTGAGGGTGACACTGCCCTTGAAGTCGGCGCTGCCGGACAGACCGCCGTTCAGTTCACCCTTGATCTTCAATACCGGGCTGAGGGGAATCACGTTTTGCTCATAATGCGCCCCCAGATCAACCTTGAGGGAAATACCGACCGCAATGGTATTGCCCGCTGCACTCAATCTCAGGTCGGTTAAGGAAATCTTGTAATCGAACCAGGCCTTGGGACGATACACATGATCCACCACGCTGGTGACTTCCTGTGCGACTTTTTTATAAACCGCCGCCACCGCCGGGATTATCACATCATAGGGAACGGAAACAATCTTGGTGGTTTTCTTGATGCACTTTTTCCATCTCGGCGGGAATTTAAACCAGCACCGTGCAGCCTCTTCCACGGTCCTGGCCTCCTGCCTGAAACGTTTCACAACCTGCGCCGGTTTGGCCGGTGACACCAGCACATCAACCAGTTCCTTATTGGTAATACTCTCCCGGGCAAAGACCCTGGCGGTTATTTTGGCGCTGCTGCCCTGCTTCAATGGATTTTGCAACTGACGCAATACACCGGTTCTGATGTTATTTAATTCCGCCGAGACAGGCAGCACTGCCACAGAGTCTTTTTGTACATGTGTATCGGCAGGCGCTTTGCGCGCCGGCGGCTTGATTTTATTGCGCCGTAAATACAACAGATAAATGATGCCGGCGACGACCGCCAACAGGATGATCCAGAACAGGGGGGAACCAGACAACTTGTGTAACATAACCTCTCCTTGTGATTATCAGTGTTATTAATTCAGGCCAATCCGTTGCAACAGCGAATGCACAGTGGACAAACTGCAGTCTGACAGTAAACCAGTATAGACAGAGGCGGGAGAAAGTTAAGCGGGAGGGAATAAAGATGGCGCAGCAAATGCTGCGCCATGACAGTAACAGGTAAATCTAGAACGAACGGTCGTTCACCGAGTGGCAACCACGCCCGCCACCGGAGCAATCCTTGTTCTGTTCGATGGTGCCGTTTTCACCCCCGTTGTGGTCACCCACTCGACGGAATGAGTTGGCATGGCAGGCTGCACAGTCGGGTGCATAGGCCGGGAACGGATAGACAAACGGCAGCGTAATGGTATTGCCATGGCAGGCATTACAGGTCGGTGCACGGCGGTGATCGCCCGGATAATTACCGGTCGGGCTGTGACTGAAGCCGGTCGGCGCCCAGCCATTGGTGGTATGGCAGACATCACATTGCAGGTTGGTGTCGATATGCCCTGCTGAAACAGGCGGTTGTGGTGTGGCGCCGCCGGTGGTGCTGTGACAGGTATTACACTGGCCGGCTGTCGAGGCCTCATGTTGCCAGCTGCCGCCGACAAAGGTGGCGGTGGTATGGCAGGCGCGACAATCCAGCGTGGTCGGCAGGTGAGCCGGATTCTGTTTGTCATCCTTGCCGGTCCGGGTCGGGCTGCCGTCGATATGGCAGGCGTCACACCGGTCAGCGGCGGTTACTGTGCTGTGATCAAACGTGGCCGGCAGGAAAGCAGTGGTCGTATGGCAAACACCGCAATCCTGCGCCGTTAACAGGTGGTTCTGTGTCTTGCCGATAGCCAGTACGCCATCATGGCAGGCCTGACAATTACCGGTGATACCGGTGTGATCGAAGGTGGCCGGGACAAATCCGGTGGTCTGGTGGCACTGGCTGCAATCATCATTGGTCGGTACATGGTTGGTATCTTTGCCCATGGCAATCACCGTGTCATGGCAAATCGCACAGTTGCCTGTGACACCCGCATGATCAAAGCGCGCACCTGCAAAGGCCGTGGTGTTATGACAGGCAGCGCAATCGTCCGTGGTCGGCAAGTGATTGACGGACTTGACCGTACCTACAGCGGCCGGACCGTCATGGCAGGCGGCACAGCCACCGGTAATGCCGGTATGGTTAAACACCGCCGTGGTAAAAGTGCCCGGAACATGGCACAGGCTGCAATCCTCGGTGGTCGGAACGTGGCCGGCGGTTTTTTTGGTCACGGCGCCCGCAGCACCATCACCATGACACTCGCTGCAGTTACCGGTCCGACCGGTATGGTCATAGATGTTCAAGGCAAAGCTGGTATTGACACCATGACAAACACCACAATCCAGTGCCGTCAACATGTGTGCAGCATGCTTGCCCAGCGCCCCTTGCGGTACGGCATAGTTGCCGTCATGACAGGAGACACAGTTCCCGGTTATACCCGCGTGGCTGAATATATTCGGCGCAAACACATCATTGGTATGGCAGAAGTGACAATCCTGGGTCGTCGGAATATGGGTGGTCGGGTTTTTCAGCAAGGTCGGTCTGGCGGAAAGGAACTGCGGCTTGTGGCACCCCTCACAACCGTTGTCGAATGCCGGATGTACATCCGTAAAGAAGGTGGATGAGAGGAAGCCGCCGGCACCGGTCGCCTGATGACACTGACTGCACTCGGTCTGTGACGGGATATGGTTCGGTGTCTTGCCCAGGGCGATCACCCCGTTATGGCAATCGGCGCAATTGTTGTTCACCCCGACAAGGTGATCAAAGGTTCCGCCGGTAAAGTTATCAAACTTGATCTGGTGACAGACGGAACAATCCTGTGTGGTCGGCATGTGATTCAGACTCTTGCCGGTGCTGATCCTGCCGTCATGACAAATCGCACAGCCATTGGTAATACCCGCGTGAGAAAAGACACCGCCGACAAAGGTGATCGTGCCGCTGTGGCAGGCTCGACAGTCATCCGCGGTTGGGATGTGGTACTGGTGCTTGCCGGCGGTCACGATATCGTTATGACAGGAATCACAACGGATACCGAGGTCATTTTCCACGTTGACGTGATCAAAGGTCCCGTTGGCGAAGTTACCCGGCGCATGACAGTTTTCACAATCGTTACCGTTGGAGGGAACGTGATGAATCCCTGCCGCATATTGTCCTTCGGTTGTATTCGGATCGTGACAACCGGCGGAACCGCAATTTGTGGTGACACCGGTGTGATCATAAATCGCATTGGCAAAGTTACCGCCGCCGACACCATGACAGACCCCGCAATCCAGTGCCGTATCACGGTGGTTGGTCGCCGCCGCCTTACCGCGGGCATTGATGCTGTTGTTATCGTTATGGCAGGTAAAACACGGTACCGCAGCCGCATCCACCGATCGATGGTTGAACACACCACCCATGTTAAAGCTCACCGTGGTATGGCAGACCGCACAATCCACCGGCATACCGGGATGACCACTGCCAACGTCCCGCGCCCCGTAACCGCCACCCAGCGGGTTATGACAGGAATCACAACGCCGGCCGACCACCTCCGGTCCGGTGTGATCAGGATGGGCATTTTTAAAACTCGTGGTGGTATGGCACGCTCCGCATTCTGTCGCTGTGACCGGGTGGGCCTCATGTTTACCCAGGGCGGTGACACCGTTATGGCAAACATTGCAGGCATTGGTTATACCACTGTGATCGAAGCTGCCGTCCGGCCGCAGTTCAAGAAAACTCTCGGTATGATGGCAATTATCGCACTCTGCATTCGTCGCCACATGGGCCGGTGACTTGGCAACAGCCAGGACACCATTGTGACAAGTGCTGCACTTGCCAAACAGTTCCTTGTGGTCAACATAGGGCAAGCGGTTATAACCAAATGTGGTATGGCAGGCTTCACAGACATTCGTCGTACCCAAATGAGTGCCGGCCTTGATCAAGGTTGACCGTATCGGATCATCGTTTACAGAAAGATGCCCGTCATGACAATCTGTGCAGCGCGACGTATAGGTCATGTGCGGTCGCGGACCGGTATACCAGCCGGCGACTGACGCCTCGACCGAGGCAATAGCGCGTTGACTGTAAAAGTTACCGGCACTCACCACCAGTTGCACCATATAGGTCCCTTCCACGTCGGGCACAAACCCGGCCCGGGGTGAGGTTGCATTCAACAGGATAGCCTGGCTGCCGTAAGGCTTGTGGGTAAACTGCCATTGATAGCGCAACGGGTCAGGCAAGGCTGTTGTAGATGCGCTGCCATCCAGAACAGCGGTTTCATTGATCCGGACACCGATGATGTTGCCGGCATCGGCACGTAATAAATGCAGCGGCGCCGGTTCTGTCGGGGGTGCAGACGATGATCCACCACCGCCGCCGCCACATGCGCTCGTGGCGAGGATGACGATCCCCAGACAGGCAAGCCGTGCAATGTAGCGCCGCATAAAATTCAAATCCCGGTTATAGCAGACTGTGGTTAACTCCAGCCGGCCTGACAAGGCGATCACCAGCATTTATAACTGGTCTAAAAAATAACAGTACAGTCTGACAAGACTGCATGACTGACACACAGTATATTTCCCGATAACACACTGTGTCCGAAGACAAACCGATATTTGCGTTCTGGTTCACACCACGTGCTGTGACAAGGTTAACAAAACAAATTATTTGTTTGACGTTATGTAACAACACATGCCCTTCAAGTGACCCAAATCATTTCCAGCATGCAAGCCGTGTATTTCGCACGAACCGTTACGCGGTACACCTTCACTATTAACATTAATATTTTTAAACACATTAATGATGCGGAGTTTTGTCAGCTTTTTTTACACTTAATTCACTACATAAATTAACAGTAAGTAAAAAATTTCTTAAGTTCAATCAGATACATAAGTGGTTTAATATTTGCATATCTATAAGCACACACTATGGAATTGAAAGTAGTTGCTTAGAACTTAACCAAAAACTTAGAGGGACTGTTATGAACATGAAAAAATATCTCCTTATTCTGGTCGCCTGCTTCGGCTTCTCCAGCGTGAGCCAGGCTGTCGTTGTACTTGATTTTGATTCGCTTGCCACCGGTTCTGATATCACCAACAACCCGCTGGTCACTGCTGATGGCACCATCACTTCTTCCGCGACTTCCGGTAACCTGTATATCACCAGTGGCGCAGGCGGCGGCATGACCGGCAATGCCCTGCGTTTTGATGAAACAGTTGACGGCGGTTATGCCCAGCTGGCCTTCAATTATGATGTTGGCTCCATTTCATTCCTGTATGCAGGCTTCCTGTCCGGCTACTTCAATGCACAAATCCTGGACTCTTCATTCAACGTGATTGACTCGTTCTTCGACGGCAACACCAACGATGACCTGCCCGGCGGCCCGGTTGTCCTGAGCGGCAGCAACATCCGTTACTTCCGTTTCTTTGACGGCCCCGGTGGTGCTTCCTTTGCCGGTGTTGATGACCTGGTCATTACTGCAGCCGGTGTACCCGAACCCACCACACTGGCCCTGCTTGGCCTGGGTCTGTTCGGCGTCGCCTTCAGCCGCAAGAAAAAAGCCTGATACACAGGTGCAAGAAAACAAAAATCCCGCCTCGTGCGGGATTTTTTTTGCCTGCCAAACAGAACCTGCTCTGTTAACCACCATAGCAACAGATCATTTTCCGGTAATTTAATTGTTTGTACATCAGACGGTCTGGTGTCTCCAGAATTACATAGAGGGTTTTGCTCATATCCAGTTTAACGCGTGTCACTATTTTCCTGACCCGCTTGTCCGCAATCCGATAACGGGCTGCCAGTTGCGACTCCGGCATCGCAGAGTTCGCCTGATACACCATCACGGACTGTACTTCCGGCAACTTGTCGGTTGTAACACCGAGTTGTGCCACATCACCCATTTCACAGCCATCCACTCTGTAGACTGTTCGCTTTACCGGCTCACCGTTAAACATCAACCATCTCGCCTTGCTGAGCACAACTGTTTTACCGGGATAGTGTTGCGCCAGATACTCCGGCAGTGCATCCGGCGGTGCTTTGGCGGCAGACAGATTGAATGACAACGTGAAAAAAATCAGCAGCATGGCGCTGCGCAACATGGGCTGGTATGACATCAGATCACCCTCGACTTCATGGAAACATGCCTGCGCCGGTCACCCGGCTGTCGGCGATGTCTGTATCATTGGCAACATCTGTGCCAAACACCGGCGCGGCTGAATCACCGGATTTACCACCATCATGACCGATTTCAACGCCATTGATCATGCAGGATGCAATTTGATCATTGCGTTTACAGCCCATGAAACAACGTTGAGCCACGTCATACCGGTCTGGTCATCTATACTTTTTCTATACATCGACACCATCAACTCGCACCGGAGCCGTTCATGCCACCTGTTCAAGCCGGCATTCTTGCCACCGAAACACCGCTCGCCCGTTATCTTGTCTTCAGCATCACCAACCCGGCGCACCTGTCAGAGTCGCTGATAGATCTCATGGAGGTGATTGACCCGACACAGACCGTCATCGGCATCGGCGAATCACTGGTCAAGGCGCTGGGAAAAACCATCCCCGGTCTGCGCCCGTTTCCGGCACAAACCGGTCCCGGTATCGAACTCCCAGCCGGACAGGGCGCACTCTGGTGCTGGTTGCGCGGAGAGGATCGGGGGGAGCTGTTTCATCGCTCCCGCCAACTGGAGGAGTTGCTCCTGCCTACCTTCAGCCTGACTGATCTCGTCGACAGTTTTCAATATGATGCCAATCGTGATTTGACCGGTTACGAAGACGGCACGGAAAATCCACAGGATGAGGCGGCGATTGCGGCGGCCGTGGTCCAGAGTGACACAGCCGGCCTGCACGGCGGCAGTTTTGTTGCGGTCCAACAGTGGCTGCATGATTTTGATTATTTCTTTGAACTGGATGAGGCGGAGCGGGACAACATCATCGGCCGCCGTCAGACTGACAATGCAGAGTTTGATGAAGCGCCTGCCTCGGCCCATGTGAAACGCAGCGCTCAGGAAAGCTATAGCCCGGAAGCCTTTATCCTGCGCCGTTCCATGCCCTGGGCGGAGGGGCTGGATGGCGGCCTGTTGTTTGTCGCCTTCGGCAAGTCATTCGATGCGTTTGAGGCCATCCTGCATCGTATGCTGGGTAATGAAGACGGGGTTGTGGATGCCCTGTTCCGGTTTTCACGTCCTGTTTCCGGCGGCTATTTCTGGTGTCCACCGACCAAGCAGGACAGGCTGGACCTCAGCGCACTGGGACTATGATTACCCGCTGAGTGATAGGCGCGTTTATGGTTTGGACCATTTTTTATAGATGCGCTCATTCACCACTGTCTTGTCACCCTTGCTCACCACAAGAGCACCGATGGCATCGTCTTCACCGATCATAATGACGTGTACCTGATAAAGGTATTTGCCACTGCGGAAATCATAATGGTGGTTACCGCCTGATCCGTCCCGGACATACTTACCTTTGTGTAAAACCAGATCGGGTTTATCGGTGGGATTTTTTTTCAGTGACCAGGAGGCGTAACGATAGTCCGGTCCCATGTCATCGACCCGCACCCTGAACTTTTTGGTTTGCCAGTCGAGCACCGGTCGGGTAAAGGTTTGCAATTCTGTCGGTAATTCCTGTGTCAGACGGGCAATGAGTTTTTCTTTCACCGCAGCGCCGATAGCGGTTTCGTGGTTCACTTTGCTGATCGTACCGTCCATCTCCAGCCAGACCTGCCCACTGTCGAAGATAATGCCCCGCCAACCCATCTCGCCCCAATCCTTGTCCGGATCGGATTGGGCGATCTTTTGTATCAGCGCCGCATCAAACACTTCGTCAAATCGTTGCAGCAGTTCCTGTTCTGTATTGATGGATGGCACGGGGTTGTCACGATAGACGGGATACTTCACCAGCCTGGCAATGGCCGTCCGATCTCCGGCCTTGAAGGCATTGATAACAGTTTCCACATATTTGCGGTTTTCCGGTTCCACACCCGCCGCCGTTTTGATAACAAATAACAGGCAACAGGTGACAGCGAAGAGATGTTTCAGCATTGAATGATCCTTGTTAATCGAAACCGTGGCGGGCACTATATTCTGTATCGTCCGCCGGGATATTTGCTTGAACCGATACAGCCTGCGGATAGCGCCTATGGACGTGGCGCTTCCTTACACGGCTTGCCCCTGCGCTTGTCAGTCGCACAGTCATCGCTGTTACCGGTACCGCCAATACCGCCCTCGTGCATCACCGCCTCTTCGGCCGGTGTGCTGCTCGGCGCCTCATCGCGATGGAGTGTCGCACTTGAGCAGGCCGCCAGTAAGCCGGCCAGGGTCATCAGCAGGATGGTTGGTCTCAATGTCATGGTCATTCCCCGTTCTCTTCAAAATAATAGATACCCACACCGGCCTTTTTATTGCCGGGCTCTCCCAGCTCGGGATTCGCATCGCTGTCATGTTTGGCCATGGTCCGATCCATCTGTTCCAGACAGGACTGCGCCTGATCCGCCAATACAGTCCGCAGTTCCGGCAGCATGGACTCCGGAATGGCGGTATAGAAGACCTTGCGCTGGAAATAGGCCGGTTGTGGATCGTGAATATTGTGATCGATGGTTGCGATCAAGCCGCTGACATCGGTGCCGAGGATTTTCAGTTTTTCCAGCTCATCCCGGTCCGGCACAAAGGCATGCTGCTTTAACTGGATCAAACCATTGGAGGTCATTTCGATCGCCCCGGTCCGGATCAACTCGTCGGCAATGGCCCGTGGCGGGATATCCCCGCTGAAGCGTTTCACCAGCTCGGCAAAACTCTGTTGCCCCTCTTCCAGAGTCAGGGCCGCCGGTTGTCCCCGGGCATCATGAAAATCGGCATCCCGCACCCAACCGGTGATCACCCGCGCCGCCCGGTTGTATTGCATGTTCAATTCATCCAGGTCGATCTCCGCTTCCTGCTTCAGGCGGGTCACCTCCTTGCGGGAGAGACCGGTAATGGTGGAGATCCGCGAGACGGTCTGCTTCTTGCCCGGCAGGGAAAATTCCTTTTCCGCCACCTCGACATAGAGGCGACGCAGGATTTCACTCAGGGTGTCGAAAGCCACCCCCTGCCGCAGCAGGACCCGCACCAGAGGCAACAGCATCTTCCAGAGTGCTTTCTGCAGGACATTGTCTTTTTTATCAGTCATCGCGCCATTTCCGGGGAAATTTCCCCAAAGCCTAGCATAGCCGGCCTTGACAACTCAAATAATTGGGATATATTTCCCATTAATGAATGGGAAAATATTCCCATATGCTATAGTTATTCAACAAAGGAGTATTCACCATGCTGAGGACAAACTTGATAAATCCTGTAATTACAAGCCGTTATCTCCTGACACCGATTATTGCGGTGTTACTGGGCAGCCTGGCAGCCTGCGGCGGACCACAACTCGCCCGAATGGAATCCAGCCCCCAACTCATGATGCTTGAGGTCAGCGCCGAGTCACCCGCCGCCTTCCCCAAACAGGAACCGGAATACACACCCAGTGGCGAGACCTACAACCACATCAAGGAAAACCGTTTTCAGGAAGTCCTGACCAACCCCGCGTCCACCTTTTCCGTTGACGTGGACACCGCCTCATACAGCAACGTGCGCCGCTTCATCAATGATGGCAAGCTGCCCATCAAGGACGCCGTGCGGATCGAAGAGATGGTCAACTATTTCAGCTATACCTATCCGGAACCGGTTGGGGAGCACCCCTTCTCCATCACTACCGAGGTTGCCCCCGCCCCCTGGAACCCCAAACACCGGTTGGTACAAATCGGCCTGAAGGGAAAAAGCTTCCATCAGTCAGAGCGTCCGGCCGCCAATCTGGTCTTCCTCATCGATGTCTCCGGTTCCATGCATTCACAGTTACATCTGGTGAAGGCGTCACTCACCATGCTGACCAAACAACTGCGTGCCGATGACCGGGTTGCCATCGTGGTCTATGCCGGCGCCTCCGGCATGGTACTGGCCCCGACCAGCGGCGCAAACCAGCAGGCCATTCTTGATGCCTTGCATCGTTTGCAGGCCGGCGGTTCCACCGCCGGGGCGGCGGGTATCGAACTGGCCTATCAGGTTGCCATGGAGAATTTTCGCAAGGGCGGCAACAATCGGGTGATCCTCGCCACTGACGGCGACTTCAATGTCGGCCCGACCTCACAGGGTGAATTGATTGAACTGGTGGAAAAGCACCGCCGCTCCGGTGTTAATCTGTCGGTACTGGGCTTTGGCCGTGGCAACTATAACGATGCCACTGCCGAGTTGCTGGCGGACAAGGGCAACGGCAGTTATGCCTACATCGACTCTATCCGTGAAGCGGGCAAGGTTCTGGTGGAACAGATGATGGGCACGCTGTTTACCATCGCCAAAGATGTGAAGATCCAGATGCAATTCAATCCGCAACAGGTCAAGGCCTATCGCCTCATCGGTTATGAAAACCGCATGCTGGAAAACAGGGACTTTGCCGATGATAAAAAGGATGCGGGCGAGATCGGCGCCGGCCATACCGTCACCGCCTTCTATGAAATCATCCCCAACGACCATGAACAGTCCGGTACCGATTACAAATATGTGGAATCACGGCCGACTTCACGCGCGGCAAGCAGCGATGAACTGATGACGATCCGCTTCCGCTACAAACAACCACAGGGTGAAAAAAGCATCCTCATGGAAAAGGTCGTTAAGCAGGCCGGGACCGGCAAGGACCAACCATCTGAAAACTTCCGCTTTGCCTCGGCGGTGGTTGAATATGGACTGGTGCTGCGTAACTCCAAATACAAAGGCAATGCCAACCTGAAGAGTGTGATCAAACGCGCCCAGGCTGCCCGGGGAGAAGATCCCAACGGTCATCGCAGCGAATTTGTCAGTCTGGTCAAGACCACCCGGTACATCATCGACAGCAAGCCGCAAGGCCGTCGGGATTAAATCCAAAACGGACGCCCCGCAAGGGGCGTCCGATCTCTACTGAACACATTCTCACTGCCTCGATAATTCTTCAACACAGGCAACGCGATTGGCGCAGCAACACCCTGCACACACATCCTCCACTAGCGACAAAGTCTGCGCAGACTGAACCATTGCTTAACGCATCAGAGTGAAGATATCCCCCTCTGCGTCGGCACAGTATGACCATTCTGGGCAGTTTCTGCCGCCCGCCGTTGTATCACCTTTGTCGTCTATTCTGATCAGGACTATCAATCCTTCTCCTCGTGCATGTTTCGATAAAATTTTGTGATCAGGTTGTCACTTAATCGCGAAAAGTCCCGTATGGCACAGAACTTGAAACAACTAACGCAAACCAGACGAGATTATGCAGAGGAGCAAGCGCCATGTCCGCCACCGCCCTGAAAATCAGCACCACCATATTGCAACCTGCTTCAAGCCGGCTGCATGCAGCTGCGCCGGCAACCGGCCTTCCCTATAACCCGCGCCTGATCGCCGACCTGAGGCGCAGCAATCGCAATATTCTGGCCTGGATCAAGCTGGTGCTGATCAAGATCAAAAGCGGTGATCTGGAGAAGTCGCTGCAACTGTTGGCGGAAATGCGCAAAGTCGTACTGGATCAGTTTATGCTGGAAAACAACGCTCTGTTGCTCTATATCAAGTCCCTGCATCAGGACAATCCGCTTACCATCAATCTCATCAAATTGCTCAAACGGGAAATGGCCTGTGTCCAGTCCATGGTTATGTACTTTTTTAATACCTACCTGGACGCCGAGGTGACCCGACTCCATCTGCGCGGCATGCGCCGTGAGCTGTATGTTGTCGGCAAAGTCATGTACTGGCGCATCAAACGACTGGAAAAGCAACTCTATCCACTCTATCTGGCGCCGCGCATCAGTTAAACCGATGGTGTGTTCCGGCCGCCATAGTCAATATGCCATCGACAACCGCTCTTCAGCGTGGATTCAGACTGAATTCGGTTAAATGGGGGCACACCCTTTTCGACACGTGCTGCAGGCATTACTATTGGGAAAACTGTTTCGATGATGATGAAAAACACCAAACCCTCCATCTGTTTTGTCGCCCACAACGCCTACGGTGCCCTGGCCGGTGAAGATACCGGTCATATCGGCGGTATCGAACGCCAGCAGGCCATGATGGCCAAATGGCTGGCCGCCCACGGTTACAAGGTCAGCATGGTGACCTGGGAGGAAGAGGGTGGCAATCCGGCTCTGGTCAACGGTGTCCGGGTGTATACGATGTGCAAACGCACTGATGGCGTCCGCTTCGTTAAATTCTTCTATCCCCGCTGGTCCTCGCTGAACCGCGCCATGGCCCAGGCCGATGCCGATATCTACTACTACAACTGCGGTGAGTTGGGGCTGGGACAGGTGGTCATGTGGGCCAAGCGACACGGCAAGAAATCCATGTATACCGTCGCCAGTGAGATCGACTGCAACTTCAACATTAAAAACAAGGATGTGCTCAGGGAACGCCTGCTCTACCACTACGGCGTCCGCCATGCCGATGATATTGTGGTTCAGACCAATGCCCAGAAAAAACTCCTGGCCGAGACCTATCAACGGGAGTCCACCCTGATCCCCATGCCTTCCACCGGCTTTGGACTGTCTGAGGCCTGGCTGGACGAAAAAATCCAGGCGGCCCCCTCACCCCGCGTGATCTGGGTGGGACGCTTCTCCAATGAAAAACGGCTGGAGTGGCTGCTGGGCGCCGCCGAAAACCTGCCCGAAGTCCGGTTCGACATCCTTGGCGCCGCCAACTTCAATACCGACTATGCCCGCAAGCTGAATGTCTGGGCCAACCGCCTGAAAAACGTCAAGGTCCATGGTCGCGTGCAACATGACCGTATCGGTGCATTTTATAAAAACGCCACCCTGCTCTGCTGCACCTCACTCTATGAAGGCTTCCCCAATGTTTTCCTCGAAGCCTGGAGCACCGGTCTGCCGGTGATCACCACCTTCGATCCGGATAACATCGTACAGAATTACAAACTGGGCGAGTTTGTGATGTCCACCGAAGCACTGGAACTGGCAATACGCAAGATGATCACTGATCGCAATAAATATGAAAGCGCCGCCCGCAATGCCTGGCATTATTTCCACAATCACCACACCCTCGACCATGGAATGGCGCTGTTTGAAAAGCAGTTTGCTCGGTTGATGGCTGCAACATAAAACCTGTGTTATGAATATCCACGCACCACAGCCCCATTAAATCTCATCAATCGCCCGCCCGGCCTAACATCAAATACCGGGTCGATTATCTACTACTTTCGGCTCTGTTTTGTTTTCGTTTATTTCTTCACTTCCGACGGCTTTGGGCTGCTGGTAAATATATCTGCAAACGTTGCTGACCAGGTCAAATACAATTTGATACTGTCGTTATCCTTATTGGGCGAATCCTTGATACCCAAATTGACGGCCAAACCGGCAAATATACGACCTCCTATTAAACGGCTAACCGGTATTTGTCCCCTAATTTCACCACGCACGCCTTCAACGCCGGTTGTTTCACCAAAGAGAAAATCTGCATAGGATTCCGGGCTGTTTGCATAACGGTATCCAATATAGTGTCGCCGTGTCATACCGGCATTATCTTTATCAATTTTTTTAAATGCGAGTGAGATGATGGGACCTGACACGGTAATTGAATTTTCTTCCGGGTGTTTTACGGCAGATAGCGGCATAAAGTAGGCAGTTTCCACCTCAATCGCCTGTGTAACATCAGTATCACTGGCGACATTCTGCTCACTGCTTTCCGCACTGCTCGAAACCAACACATTGATAAACCAATGGTTACCACATCCAACCATTCCATTGAACCAACTGCTTGAGTCTTTCTTATCAGTGCAGCCTTTGTTGGAATCCTTGTATATATCAATGAGTCGGGCATTATTCTGGCTATAGTACATAAAACCCAGTCTGGCGGTGGACTTGGCATTCACCTCTTTCACCGAAGTACCTTCAACACCCAGGTAAAACTGGGTCATCGACCTGTCGTTCCAGCCACGATCAAGCTTCATATCTTGCAGGCTAATGTCTTTCAATGTATTCAAATCATTGCTTAAATTTCGCAATTCCAGACTTTTTTTAAACGCATCATTCTTATCTGAAGATTCCACCAACAATTCATTCATTTTACTTTCGACAACAGCCTGTGCTCTTACCAATTCGAGATTGAGTTTATTCTTGAATTCCGGCGAGATACTGTAGGCATTTTTCATACAAGCGTTATAATAATTAGCAAAACTCTTTTTTCTGTTTATATATTGTTGACCGTCGAAATGACTAATAATATCTTCCGCATACAGGATTGATTCTTTTCGAAACTCTTCAAAATCACGTTCAGAAATACACACCGGCACAAAATTCGTTCCGTTTTGGATTTCTACAAGTGCATCGGCTATTTTCTTGAGTTTTTCCTTTTTATCCGCCCCGGATTGTTTCGTAATTTTTTTATCTTTAACGTCTGCATCAAGTTTGTCCACGATATCGTCATTCAGTTTCAGAAGTATTCCGGCTGAAAAATACAGCTTCTCTCCCACATAGTCACTGCTTTCCGGAATTTTTCTGATATTTTTTTTGCATGCTTCCAAGATCGGCGTAACGATTTTTTCATCATTTTTTGCTTTCAATGCTGTTGCATATACTTCCGATATCTCTTTCAGAAGATTAACCACATCCTCTTCATTCTCACATTTCTGCCCTCCATTTGCATACATGCACGACAACAAGCCCAACATGAGTAAAGCTGCCCTGCCTGACTGATATCTTTTCATACATCTCCCCTTTTTCGGAAATTCAAAAATATACATAACTGATTCATCCGACTAATAATTTATCATGCAGCAATTTTCTCCGATATCTGCAAGAAACAGCTATATATATCTTACAAATTGTGGCTTTAATTTATGCAGTGAAGCGGTTTCGAGTGAAACCGGACTGGCTAACTTCAATAGCCGGGTAGCGAGACGCGGCCATCTATAAGCCGTGCGCATTGATATGAACAAGAATATTTTCCACTGCCTGGATAGCAGAACAGATTATCTGCTGCTGACAGTAGACGGCAGAAACAAAAACAGTCCCCATTACAGGCTGTCATTGTTATAAACGATCATCCATTTTTAATTGTTTTTGTATCCAGTGATCTTATCGTTAAATACGCACAGGCTGGAATATGCTTGCTATCCCAACTTGATAAATGTATCAAGGTTGACAGATAAAATACTCTATATCGTTGTTGGGCTTCATTCTTTATCCAGCCTCTTGCGCCTGTCTCTGCTCCAAAGTTATTTATTCGAATGGATTTCGATGATGTGATTTGTCAATTTCCAGAATCCATAGGCGCCCAATACTGTCACCAGCCCCAAATACAGGCTGATTACTGAATCAAGCACCCATTGCCCGTCGTCACCGGTAAAGAATAACGAAACAAGCATCAAAATCAAGCCGATGACAGTCAGCACGATGGAGTAGTACATGAAATTCACACCGGGCGCATTTGTCGAACGGTATAGTCTTACCACTGACACCAGGACGGCGAACAATGCGACAAGACCAATCAGATCACCCAGCCCGCCAATAAGCAAGGAAGAGATAAGGCTGTCAAGCACATCCTGCGTGCCATTGTTTTCAACATCTGTCTCTGTCATGACATTCTCTGGATATTACCTGCAATTGCCTGACCGGCAGGCACATATTCTGCACCTGCCGGTATTGAAGCAGTTGTTATGAGTTTTTGTGTAAACTCAATGGTTCGGTAATTTCAATCAGAGTGGAACAACCTTGTTTGCGCATGGGCCCTTCTTGCCCTGGCCGACTTCATATTCAACTTTCTGACCATCATTCAACGTTGCGTAGTTTCCGCCGCTCTGGATTTCAGAATGGTGTACGAACAGATCTTTACCACCGTCATCCGGGGTAATAAAGCCAAAACCTTTACTTGCGTCGAACCACTTAACTGTGCCTGTACTCATTTCACTATTTTCCTATCTTGGTTAAAATTTCATTTATGGTGGTGGTGTATTATTTATGTGTTGAACTAAATAAATATGGATAAATTATGATTTCAATTTCTGCCCACACTTTGTGGGACGAATGGCAAAGCAAGCGATCCACACAAGCGCGATATCATGCGCATTAATCTATAACCTTTAGTTGTACTTGAGTTCCATCTGGAAGATCCCTGATTTGTTGCCCCACGTTACCGGAATACCGAATAATTTCAACCAATGGTGCTGTTTTGATATTATTAATTCCGTATTCCCCACCGAGAGCACCGGGAATAACCAAATAGTATTTTCTTCCTTCTTGCAGCGGACCAAGCTTCTCCTTTGCTTCCTCCACCAGCGCTGTCATATACCAGTCTTCCAAAAACGCCTGATCAGCGGATAAAACATCGAGCTCGGCTCGATCCCGGGCAACCACTTCACAATAGACATCTTCCGGGCATAAGCGCCAATATCTACCCTCAATATCTTTAATAATGAGGTTGCCGAAGTCATTTTCTCCAACCACTTCCGCCGGTTCAATACCGGCCCAGCCCTGGTATTCTTTAATTTCTTCGACAATGTTCATTCATTATTGCGCATAACCGGCCGTTTGTCGGATTCTGCTGATTATCACCGGGATAAGGTAAAAATACTCTAAAACGCCATATATTCAAAGGCCGCATTATACCTGCACAAGGCCGAGTGTTTAAGAATTGAACAAAAAAGGACATTATTGGATTTATTTAATTAAGGGTATCTGCCGGAAACAGGCCTATGTCTCGGAAGGCAGGGATAACGGGAGAGGCACACTTTTGATCCAAACAATGGGGTGGAGCCGCATTCCCGACCTGTTTTTTGGTTCACATTCCAATTTAAATTCTGCTCACAACGACAATCAAATTCAGCTTCACATTCGTGTTTCCTTGCGGGTCCTGGGCGGAACCCGCCCATTATTCTACCGGTAACCCGGGATGACAAGCACCAACCCGGCCCCGATATATACCGCCACAGTGCAATACTACAGTATTCAGCCGAGTAATGCCGGTTCCCTGCCGCTGAATGACACCGGTTTTCTCCCGGCCCTTGCCTTGGGGCGGCATCCGCAGATGCAGCAGACACCAGGGACAATGCTTTATTCATATTAGCAGCAAAAACATGCAGAAAAGGCCGTCCGGGCAATTTGTTGAATTATCGGCCGAAATCGCCGGGATTTAACCTGTTTGGGTATAAATGGTACATTCGCGCCGTTTACCCACCCTTTTTCCGTCAGCTCTGTGGGTAAAAAACCAGTGAGCTTCCCTCCCGCAGCGCTTCCTCATAGAACCCTGCAAAACCTTTATATTGCTCTGTGTTCAGGACCTCCACCCGTAGTAAACCGCCATGCAGGTTTTCGACTTCTGCAAACCCATATTTATGTATTTCGTTAATTGCCGCTGCAAAGTCAGTTTCGCTACCCTGTCGGGCCAAAAACAGCAGGCAATCATGGACGGCATTCAGCTCGGGATGGTTATAGTCATAGGCGGCACCACCGATAAATTTCGCCCTAAATCCGTATAAAAAGACATGACTCATGTGCAACGAACGCATCCCTAACCGACGCTGGAGAACGCCGAATTGACTGTGTAACACTGATTTGTCGGACAGCAATTATTATCCTGAAACCGGTTGTTTAAGCCTGATTTTGATCTTAAGGACAAATTCTGAAAACGCGATAGCTGGTCATATCCGATCCCGAATGCTGATTAATCATCCATCACCGCCAACGCCAACTCCGTGAGTTTCATTTTCAGCAGCGATTCCTGATTACAGGAAACCACATAATCTTTCACCATTGGCAACTCGCTTATCTGTGGATAACCAGCCATGTTTAATTTGGACTGAACCAGCGTTAACAGATCAAATACCGTTTCTACGGCGTCAAATTCACTATCTGTAACGCTGTCTATGTCACCCCCCCAAACATCAAATGCCTCAAAGATGAGATGTGTCGGCCAGAGTTCAAGATCATGCGCTTTCATATTTTTATGCATTTGATCAGCGGTTTGTTTTAAAATCAAATTGCATTTCTTGCAATGAGATTGGTATTTCTGAAGCTCTTCCAGGTCATACTTGTCCGTATAACCGCAATGCTCACATTCCGCCGTAAATGGGTCCATATACTGCATAAATTACTCTCTATAAGAACCAGAAATAAATTGGTGTCAGACAACTATTCTCAAATTCGTGACGGCGTATATAAGAAAATATTACCCTGACCCCGTGTATACGCTCAAATACCTACGTCTGACTACGAGCAGCACTTACGCAGGAAAGTACGAATTGCCTCTTGTGTTTCCGGGTACTGAGCGACTGCATGACCGGCACCTTGAATTACAATCGATTTTGAAACACCATCCGATTCGTCAATGCTGCAACTTTTCCCGGGTCGATACTCATCATCGGCACCAACCACCGCCAAAACAGGAGTCCCGACAGGCGCCGCCGGCTTTCCGCCAACGAGAGTACAGGCGCTACCCATAACAAGCAGTCCTGCAAAACCGGTACTGGACCAGTTATCGGTTGCATTACCCCCTTCACTGAAACCCATGAGCATGACACGATTTTGATCCACCCAGGCCATTTCTTTGATTCTTGCGAAAGCGTACTCGACTTCCTCGATTCGCAACGCGACACGCTCACGCAATGTTCCTTGCTCACCACACTGTCTGCGCCCAGGTCGCTTAAAGCTGTCCGGCATAAACACCGCGTAACCTGCGGAAACCAGCAGGTCGTTGAACCGATCAGCTTGCCGACTCATTCCCTTGCATCCGTGCAGATAAAGAACAACGGGAACTTTCGCGCCAGTTTTAAGATTAGCTGCAGCAAGCGTTGTCCACAGTGGTTCACCAACACCCTGCTGAAAATGAAACGTTTTTCCGCTACCTACATATGTTGCAGGGATAGAATACTTGCCATACAACCAGGTGGCTTGCACGGGACTGATGCCTGAAGGTAATTTTATGGAAGAGGCCTGGCAACCGAAAAGTAAGAGAAGGACAATAACTGATAAGCCGGCAAAAATATGACGAGAAATTTTCATACAGCGTCCGGGATAATGAAATTTGAGGCAATGAAAAGGACTGATGAATTATTTATTAAGCACATTGCCTGATTGTACAAAATTAAATCCCTTCGTCACCTTTTATTCAGGGTGATGTCCGGCTTATGACTCGTCACAGGACGGAAACGAGCCGGAACCAGATATTTTATCGGTCGATTTGCCAGTGTGGTGTGGCTTTATGCTTGATGAGAAGGAAGAAACACCGGGTTAGATTCGTTCTAATTGAATAATCTTTGGACAAAATGTTGTTTATCGTTTCAATACTTATTGTGCGTGTATGAAGTGATATGGTCTAATTCGGGTAACAGATGGAACTACAGGTACTCAAGGAAGGGTTAGCTTCCCGTAATCTTGTGGTTTCGATTAGTTTTAACCAGCTTTTAAACCGGGGAAGCTATGCTCACCAAACGCACCACATTTCTGAAAAATCTACTGTCTGTATTATTTGTTCTGTTGACCATGTCTGCCTGCGGGGGAGGTGGCGGCGGGAATAATCCACCCCCCATTGACCCTGGCCCACATGCCATCAGGGGTACAGTGTATGGACTCGATAATGGCAATACAGTGGTGATCCAGAACAATGGTGCAGGAGACCTGTCCATATCAAACAGAGGTAGTTTCAGCTTTATAGCAGAGCAGGAGAATGACACAAGTTATGATGTCACCGTCCTAACACAACCAACCGGCCCGGAACAGGATTGTATGGTTGTAAATGGCCGTGGCACTGTTACCGGCGCTGACATCAGTAATATAGCGATTGTATGCAGGACGACAACTTTCAATCATGCCTATGGATTTGATTCCGGAATCGAAACGGCTATACCGGCAGAAGATGGCAGTGGTGATATGTATGTTGGCGGTTATTTTACAGCCTATAACAGTACGATACAGCGCAGACTGGTGCGACTGAACAGTGACGGGACCATTGATGCTGGTTTTGATACAGGAGCCGGTTTTAACAATAGTGTGTTGAGTGTTGCCATTGCCGAAGGCGGCAGTGGGGATATCTATGTTGGTGGTAATTTCACAAGCTACAACGGAACGACGGTAAATCGACTCGTAAGACTGAATAGTGATGGCTCTATCGATACGACATTTGATGTCGGAAGCGGTTTTGATCTGACTGTGAACAGTATCGCTATCGCAAATGATGGTACCGGTGATATCTACGTAGGTGGCAGCTTTACCAGTTATCAGGGAACGACAATAAATCGTATTGCCCGACTGAACAGCGATGGTTCAATAGATACCGGTTTTAATGTCGGCGCCGGGTTTGATTCTGATGTGGAAACAATTGCTGTCGCAACAGATGGATCTGGAGATGTTTATATAGGTGGCAAATTTTTAAATTATGATGTGACTGGCATTAACCGAATTGTTCGAGTAAATAATGATGGTTCAATCGATACCGGGTTTAGCGTAGGTACCGGAGCGAATAACGTCGTTGAAACTATTATTGTAGCTCAGGATGGCAGTGGTGATGTCTACGTGGGCGGCTGGTTAACAAATTATAACGGCACAACCTCGAACAGAATAATCAGGATTAACAGTAATGGTACTGTAGATGCCGGGTTTAGTATTGGAACAGGGTTTTCCGATGGGATCGTAAATGGGATTAGCTCTGCTAATGATGCCAGTGGGGATATATACGTTGTGGGTCGTTTTGCAACATATAACGGTTCATCTGCAACCGGCATAGCACGTCTGAACAATGATGGCTCACTGGATACCAACTTTAGCATCGGCAGCGGTTTTGACACCGGACCTGGAACCAATGATGAGATACGAGCGGCTGCCGTTTTTTCTGATGGTAGCGGCAATGTACTGGTTGGTGGTGGTTTCTACATCTACAATGGCACAGCCGTGAATAACATGATTGTTATCAAGAATGACGGAAGCATCAGTAACATCACAAAAGCAACAGGAAACGGATTTAACTGGACAGTACAGTCAATTGCTCCTACGAACGATGGCAGTGGAAAGGTATATGTTGGCGGTTGGTTTTCACTTTATAACGGCGTGACTGTTAACAGGCTTGTTCGTCTTACCAGTAATGGGGAAATTGATCTCGGTTTTAATACAGGTGACGGTTTTAATGATGGCGTGGAGGCTGTTGCGATTGCCAATGACGGGTCTGGCGATATTTATGTAGGTGGGAGGTTTACCAACTTTAACGGAGTTGCTGTAAACCGACTGGTTCGTCTTAACAGCGATGGCACTCTCGATACCGGGTTCAATGTTGGAAGTGGCTTTAATAATAATCCAACCATAATAGTTATTGCTGATGATGGCACAGGTGATTTATACGTAAGTGGTGGTTTTTCGAACTATAACGGAACCCCGGTTAAACAATTTGTGCGCTTGAACAATGATGGCACTTTGGATGACACGTTTAATATCGGTTCAGGTTTTAATTTTGCAATCAATTCGCTGGCTGTCACCGGCAGCGATATTTATGTCGCAGGTGATTTTTCCCAATATAATGGTGTGAGTGTGAATCATGTTGTTCGTCTAAACAGCACTGGTACAGTGAATGATGTTTTTGTGGCAGGTGCGGAAGTAAATGATGACGTAATTGCCATTGCATTAACCAATGATGGTACTGGCGATATCTATGTTGGAATGGTAGGCGATGGTGAGACCGGTACAGGGGTGTCGCTGCTTCGCCTCAATAATAATGGTTCAGTCGATACCGGGTTTAATATCGGGACGGGATTTACGGGTGGAGCGATTGAGAGTATTGCGCTGACCGATGATGGAAGTGGTGACATCTACGTTTCAGGGAATTACGATCACTTCAACGGAACACTGACAAGTGGCATATTACGATTAAATAGCACTGGCAGTCTCGATGGCGGGTTTGTCTCGGGAAACGAGACAAACAATATATCAACTGTTGTCAGCATCAATGATGGGTCCGGTGATATCTACATTGGTGGTAATATTTACAATTATAGTGGAATAACTGTTAACGGATTGGTGAAACTCAATCAGGCAGGTGTTCTTTATTAGTTGTGTACCTGATTCCCTTTTAGTTTGGTAAATGTAAAAAAGCGGCCAGGGCCGCTTTTTATTAAATCGAATAAAAGGGGTCGGAGTCGTCACTGAAAATCATAAGTCGTCGCCTCCCCCGTGGAGGCATCCAGAGATAAACTCAGATGGGCTTACCAAGTACATTTGGGGTCAGAGTAAAAACAAATACAGTTGTTCGATTATTCATAACGAGTTTTTACTCTGACCCCAAACATCTACGAAGCCATACGCTTCAAAACTAGGAAAAAGGGGACGGAGGGATTATTTAATAACCACATTCTAGAATTGTACAAAATTTAATCCCTCCGTCCCCTTTTATTGTCCTTTTATTTATTTAAATTCAGCGTAATAGTACCCAAGTCCGCCGCTCCTTCCCAACTAAACACTACGCTTTTTTCATACTTGCCTCGAATTGCATAAAGTTCTAGGGGCCTATAGGCAAAGTCACGTGAATCAAATACTCTAGTAGGGAAACCAGTCATGGAAAAAACTAGCTCATAGCCACATATTTTCAAGCCTAAGCCTGAAACCTTGCCTTTTTTAACGATAGCTTGAGCTTCTACACCATGCGCACCGGAAAACGTATGGCCCGTGGTTTTGCATATATACAAACCAGCCTCACCAGAGAACTCTGACTTACCGTACAATATCTCAAGCCACTCCCTTTGAATACCCCGTTCCACATCGTCAGTTAAAGCTAGACTTTTTGAAGCAATAAGGCCACACAGGGTTTTCAAAAGCCACCTTTCTAAATCGTGGCCACTAAATAAAAGCAACTCTTTATCATCTGTATCACTCAAATCACTTTCATCAAGCGCATGAAATAGTTTCAATGCGATTGAGTCTAGACCAGATAATATATTGTTGTGGCGCTCGCATAATATGTTCGATGCTAATGCGCTTGGAGGGACGGTTTTAGTGTCAGTGCCTGTCCACGAAAACCCACTTACAGAAAGGCTATTATTGATATTTAAATGGTGTAGTAAGTTCTGGGAAATATAATGCTCACCAGATAGCTTCTTGCAGCAATCATTTAGAGAATTTGCATAACACTTTTCTCTACTAATTCCGGTAACTTTTCCTTTCGGTGTTGTGTTACAAGGTTGCTTAAAAAAACCACTCGGACTTAAACAACATTTATTAGCAGGCACCTTGCTACCACAAGGACATGACGAATCGTAAGGTAAAGAAAACCTAACCTCACTTCCGACTACTTTCCTATAAGATTGATTGATAGTGCTCACACTCCAAAGAAACCTAACAGTGTATTAGACAGATTCCGTAATTTACCGTAATAGGCGGAATCTGCCTGGTTCAGTCAATACACATAAAATACTCCCATCTTTCGCCTATTCAAAGAACTGGCTTGCCTGTGAGTCATACTTCTGTTTAATTTTTAAGCAACACCTGTCAATTCAGGCAGTAATACTGGTGCTTTTAGTCGGTGGCAACGGCCTGTCTATGGGATCACTCCCTTTGCCGGTGCGTTGTGGTATGTGGTATTCAATATCGATCCAGTGCGCCGCAAGGATGCGGCGCTGCTCATCAGCGGTACAGGGATGTAACGTTGATGAGCATCAGTTTGAATGCCATATACCACAACGGTTTGCGCCGGCGAGGGCGGCCTTCTCTTTGGTTACTTTCTCTTGGCCGCGCAAGAGAAAGTAACCCGCCTCAGCCGCGCAGCGGCGGGCGGAATGTCTTAACGTTCCCACGCCAGAGCGTAGGAACGAGAAACAGGACAACAGGTTTGCGCCGACAAGGGCGGCCGCACCGCTCCTGGCCATCCATGGCCTCGCGGTATTAGTACATCCTGTACGTCATCTCTTTGGTTACTTTCTCTTGGCCGCGCAAGAGAAAGTGACCCGCCTCAGCCGCGCAGCGGCGGGCGGAACCAAATCAGATCAAAGCGGATAGCCAAAGGCTATCCCACCCTCAGATTCGCATACTCCATCATCAACCACTTACTCCCCACATCATAAAAATTCACCTGCACCCGTGCATGTCGCCCGTTCCCTTCATAGTTCAGGACAACACCTTCACCAAACTTGTCATGGATGACACGCTGGCCCAGTTGCAGGCCGCCGTTGTTGCCGGTGTTGTAGTTGGCGCTGTTTTCCTGCACTTTGTTATAGACCGGTTGGGTGATGGTGCCGCGCAGGCGGACTTCTTCGAGGAGTTCGGCGGGGATTTCGTTGATGAAGCGTGAGGGACGCGCATAGGTTTCTTCACCATAGAGGCGGCGTTTTTCCGCATAGCAGATGGTGAGGTGTTCCCGGGCGCGGGTGATGCCGACGTAACAGAGGCGACGTTCTTCTTCGAGGCGGCCCGGTTCATCGATGGAGAATTTGTGCGGGAAGAGGCCTTCTTCCACACCACACATGAAGACCTGTTTGAATTCCAGTCCCTTGGCGGAGTGCAGGGTCATGAGTTGCACGCAATCATCCCATTCGCTGCCCTGGGCTTCACCGGCTTCCAGTGCGGCGTGGGCGAGGAAGGCCTGCATGGCTGTCATGCCTTCAGTGAGTTCGTCGTTGATGTCCTCTTCGTTGTAGTTGCGACCGGCGTTGATCAGTTCCTCAAGGTTTTCGATGCGGGCGCGGCCCTTTTCACCTTTTTCTTTTTGGTAGTGCTGGATAAGTCCGCCGGCATGAATGACGTGTTCGATCTGTTCATGCAGTTGCACGGCCTGGACCGCATCGGCCATGTTCTGGATCAAATTGAGAAAGACATGCAATGCGCCGATGGCGCGTGCAGAGAGTTCTTTTTGTTCCACCACCGCATGGGCGGCCTGCCAGCGGGTGACGCCATTTGTTTTGGCGTATTCACGCACCACATCCAGGGTGCGATTGCCGATGCCACGTGTCGGGACGTTGACGATGCGTTCAAAGGAGGCATCATCGGCGCGGTTTTCAATCAGGCGCAGATAGGCCAGTGCGTCCTTGATTTCCTGGCGTTCGAAAAAGCGCAAACCACCATAGACCCGATAGGGCATACCGGCACGCACCAGTATCTCTTCCAGTACCCGCGACTGGGCATTGGAACGATACAGCAGGGCGCATTCACTGCGCAGTCCGCCCTTGTCCACCCAGCTCTGGATCCGCTCGACGATGTAGTGTGCTTCATCCAGTTCATTGAAGGCGGCATAAAGCTGAATGGGCTCACCTTCACTGTCGGTGGTCCAGAGGTTTTTGCCGAGGCGTTCCGCGTTATTGGCGATCAGGGCGTTGGCCGCATTGAGGATGGTGCCGGTGGAACGGTAGTTCTGTTCCAGTCGAAAGGTTTGTGAATCGGGGAAGTCACGATTGAATTGATGGAGGTTTTCCACCCTGGCGCCACGCCAGCCGTAGATGGATTGATCATCATCACCCACCGCAAACAGTTTATTACGTTTACCTGCCAGCATACGCAACCAGGCATATTGAATGGTGTTGGTGTCCTGAAACTCGTCCACCAGAATATGTCGAAAACGCTCCTGGTAGTGTTGCAGCACATCCGGTCGTTGCAGCCACAGTTCATGGGCACGTAATAACAATTCGGCAAAGTCGAGCAGGCCGGCGTTTTGACAGAAGGCCTCATAGGCGGTGTAGATCTCGATCAGGTAACGCTTGTGCATATCGCCGTGATGGTCGATATGTTGCGGGCGCAGTCCTTCATCCTTGCGGGCATTGATGTACCACTGGGATTCTTTCGGCGGCCATTGGGATTCATCCAGCCCCATGTCGCGGGTGACGCGCTTGACGGCGCGCAATTGATCTTCGCTGTCCATGATCTGAAAAGTTTGCGGCAGGCCGGCCTCTTTCCAGTGGGCGCGCAGCAGACGATGGGCGATGCCGTGAAAGGTGCCGACCCACAGACCGCCCGCCGGGATCCCCAGCAAGCGTTCGATACGACCGCGCATCTCACCCGCCGCCTTGTTGGTGAAGGTCACCGCCATGATGGCCCAGGGGGAGATATTTTCGGCCTGCATCAGCCAGGCGATGCGGTGTACCAGCACACGGGTCTTGCCGCTGCCCGCCCCGGCCAGAACCAGGGCATTGTTGTCGGGAGCGCAAACCGCTTCGCGCTGCGCATCGTTCAGGGGGTCGATGATGTGAGAGATATCCATCGGGCCATTCTACCAGACGCGGCAGCGGACGGGGTTAATAGGGGTGGAATTCCCCCTCAGGGCAACACCACCGGCAATTCCTTGCTCAGGGCCATTTTCTCCTTCACCGCTTCGGCGCCGCACAGGGCAAAGCCCACTGTTTGGCCACTATCTTTACCTATATATATAGCCTTGAGGCCCTCACCCACCGGGACGACCTGCCACTCACCCGCAACCCCACCGGGTGGCGGCGCCACCACCAGCGGGCAGGCGGTGGTCTTGATCATCACCGGCATGGCAGGATAGCTGACTTCGGTGGGTTCGCCGGCCAGGGTTTTGGCCAGGGCGCGGGCCTGTTGCATCAGGGGCATCACAAAGGGCAACACCATCCCCTCGACTTCGGCGCAATCACCCATGGCGTAAATATCCGGTTTGTCGGTTTGCAGGTGACGATTCACCACGATGCCGCGATTCACCTTCAGGCCGGAATCTTCGGCCAGTACGGTCTCCGGTCGCAGACCGATGGCGGACAACACCACATCGGCCTGCACGGTTTGGCCGTTTGCCAGTGTCAGGCTGAAGCCACCGGCATGGCGGTTCACCTCGGTACAGGTGGTGCCCAGTTGCCAGGTGACACCGCGCTCACCCAATACCTGTTGCAGTTTTGCACCGACCTCGGCCGGTATCAGGCTGCTGATGGGTGTCTTGTCGGGACCGATTACTGTTACGGAAAAACCGGCACCGGTGAGGTCATTGGCGAATTCACAGCCAATCAAACCGGGGCCGATGATGGCGATATGCTTTTTGCCTTCAATCGCATCGCGAAACTCACGGTAATCGGTCAGGCTGTTCACGGTATAGATCAATTCCGCCCCGTCCCCGGCCATGGGCGGGATGATCGGGTATGCACCCAGCGCCAGCACCAGTTTGCTATAGGCGATGGTTTCATCACTGCTGGTATTGACACAATGGGAAGCGGGATCGATGCCTTCCACTCGGGTGTAGGCCATCACCTGTGCATTCAGATCGGCGGCCATCTTGTCACTGTCACCCATCACCAGTTCATCGGCGGATTTGCCCTTTTCCAGGGCGTTGGAGAGCATGGGCTTGGAATAAAAACAACCATCATCGGCGCAAATAAAAAGCAGTGGCGTTGTGGTGTCGAGTTTGCGAAACTCTTTGGCAAGATTATATGCAGCCAATCCGCTGCCAATGATGATAATGGGTTCCATGATTATTTCCGTTTTCAGGTTGATATCCGGTTTACTGTATCAGTATGGACTGTCCATGACAAAAACCAAACCATGGCTATACCTGTCGTGTGTTTTTTTGTTGAGCATGAATGTCCATGCCCAAAGTCTGACTCTGCCCTTCTCCACCGAGGTGGAACTCACGGCTGACATCACGCCGGGCAAGGGCAAGGTGGTATTGCTCTGGCTGCCTTCCGAGCATGGACCGCAAGCCGGCGATGCACAACTGGTCAAAGCCCTGGGCAAATCCGGTATTGAAGTCTGGCGCATCGATCTGTTTGAGGCCAACTTCCTGCCTGTCTCCGCCGGCAGCCTGGATCAAATCCCGGCCGAACAGGTCGGTTTCCTGATCAGTGATGCCCACAAGCGCACCGGCAAGACGGTGTTTATCTTTACCAGCGGTCGCGGTGTGATACCGGTTTTGCGTGGCGCACGTCACTGGCAAAAACAACACGCGGCAACCAATGCATTGCGGGGTGTGATTCTGCAAAACCCCAAATTCTATGAAGAGACACCGGATCCGGGTGAAGAAGGCAAGTTGATGCCCATCGTCTCCGCCACCAACCTGCCGATCTATATCCTGCAACCGGATCTCTCGCCCTGGTTCTGGAAACTGCCGCAACCGGTGGCGGCGCTGGAACAGGGGGGCAGTGATGTGTTCGTACAACGTTTAAAAGGTGTCCGCGGTCGTTATCATTATCGGCCTGATGCCAATGCCTTCGAGCAAGGTTTTACCAACACACTCCCGGCACTCATCCGTCAGGCCGCCTGGTTGCTGGATACGCTACCGGCCACTACCCGTCAGGCCGTACAACATATCGAAGCCGCACCGCCGGTCCGCATCGGCAAAAAAGATCATGCACTGACGAAATATAAAAGTGATCCCACCCCGCCGCCCCTGATCCTGCCTGATCTGCATGGCAAACCGGTGGATCTGCGGCAGTTGCGCGGCGAGGTGTTATTGGTCAACTTCTGGGCCAGCTGGTGTCCGCCCTGCGTGCAGGAGATGCCTTCCATGGAGCGACTGGCCAAACACTTCAAGGGCAAACCCTTCCGTATCCTGGCGGTGAACATGGCGGAAGACAAACAGACCATCAACAACTTTATCCGCAACAAGGTGCGTGTCAATTTTCCCATTCTGCTGGATCAGGATGGCAAGGCATTGCGCGAGTGGCGCGTATTCGCCTTTCCCACCAGTTATGTGGTTGATCGAGAGGGTCGCATTCGTTATGCGGTGTTCGGCAGTATCGAATGGGACAGCAAGGACGTGATTGCCAAACTGACCGCATTGCAAGAATAAACCGCAACACGATCGAACCCGTCAAACCGCTGTACCTCAACCAGAGCTTAATGTATAACTGAGCGATGCCTTCTCGCTTTCTTGCCGGCATTCTCCAACCTGCTCAACAGTATCGGTGAACCTGTATGGATACCAACCCTGACTATTGGAAAATTCGTTTCGGACAATTATTTCAGGCAGCATTGCAGGACAGCGGTAAACGTCTGGAAGATCATCTCTATTTCTGGCCCGACGACTTGGCGCTGGATGTGAAGGAAGAACGCAGCTATGACGCCATTAATCTGAATTTACAGCGGGATACCTGTCAGCAACACTTCGGCACAACACAGCCGATCCCGGCCATGCCGGCGATCGCCGCCGGCTGGGATGTGACTATCGTCATCGTCCCCGGCATTGGCCACCATGTGCTGGAAAACAAGGTGCTGGAACAGGAGATCGCCTGGTTGCACAGTCAGGGGCAGAAAGTGATCTATGCCTACTATGATGAATCATTTGAAAGTGTCGATGATTGCGCCCAAAGCCTGTATGAAAATAATTTTAAGGAGAGTACCGATACCGACAAGCTGGTGTTTATCAGCTTCAGCAAGGGTTGCCCCATTACCATGGCCCTGCTCACCAATGATGATTACCTTGCAGTGCGCCGGCGCACCCTGGCGCTGGTGGCGCTCTCCTCACCGATTCGCGGCACCCGACTGGCCGAGTCATGGCTGGCCCGTCTGTCGCTGAAAATTCTCAGTGCCTATAAACGTTATCTCAGCAAGGTGATGCGGCGCGGCATTCCTCTCATGGGCAGGCTGATTGGCAAAATGATCCTGTTTTTTAAACCGTCGCGTGACAAAGACTGGCAAACCACACTGGACAAAGTTCTCGATATCGAAGACGAGATCACCGATCTGCCGGAGGGCATAAAAGGCCTGACCCGACAGGCCTCGACCCGGCGCTTTGCCCGCGTCACCATTGACCCCGCAATCCGGCTGTTTACCCTGTCGGCGGTTCATCCCCCCACCGCACTGCGGCACAAGGCAGGCAATAATCCCGATAAACTGTTTCTCTACTACTTTGGTATGCCGCTGTATATGCATACCGTTTTTTGCGACAGCCAGGTCAGTCTGCCGGAAAGCCGTTTTTTTCCGGCCAACGGGCCATACCATGATCTCGGCATTGTACGTGCTGATCACTGGGGACTGACCATGGATCGTGTCTTTCCCGCCAGCCCGTCGGATCCCTTTCCCCGTCGTGAGATGGTCTGGGCGATCTGCGCGGTATTACATGAGTATTTACAGGGTAATCACCTTAGCGCTGAGTAACACTACGATCGACTGCGCTGTTTCGTGACAAACAACACAGAGTAAAGAATCCGCTAAAGGAAAATCCGTGTTCGTTCGATACCCATAGATATGGCCACTACTGATCGACAACAAGAACTCATCTGGCAAAGTTACGCTGAACTTGGCGCCATGGAACGACACATCCACGGCATACAGGCCCGTTGCCGCATGCTGGCCTCGGTCTGGCTATTGGCCGCCTTTGCCGGACTGGGATTTGTGTTGTCGGAAAACCTGAATGTCCATATTCCCAATGAATTTATTATTACCGGCATCAGCATTGGTTGCCTGTGCGGGATATTTATCCTCTGGGTGCTGGATCAGGCGGTTTATCATCGCCAGCTGTGCTGGATTGTGGCCGAAGCGATCCTGCTGGAAGAAAAACACACCTGGTTGCCCAATCTGCGGATCGGCAAGGCGGAACATCCGGGCAATCCCAATCAACCACCACAAATGATCTGGTTTTACATCGCCAAGGCGACGATCCTGTTGCTGCTTGGTTCACTCAGTCTGGGCACCTGGCTGTTTAAACACCACCCGGATGGTTTGGTCGGGTTTATGGTCTTTTATATTTTGTTAATGAGCCTTATCATTAACGTCATGTATATTTTCACCCACCGACCCGTCGTGCATGATGCCCTGCGTCGCAAGAGTGCACGCCGCAAACCAAAACTCCGTGTCGCTAATTAAGCTCATTCATATTACCACGGTGCTGATCTCGATCAGCGGCTTTGTCCTGCGCGGTATCTTGCTGTTGCGCGATTCACCGATTATGCGGCAACGCTGGATTAAAATTGTTCCTCATATCAATGACACCATCCTGCTGGTCACCGGTATCACGCTGGCTGTTTCCATTCAGCAATATCCGTTTGTCCACGGCTGGCTCACCGCCAAGGTCATCGCCTTGCTGGTCTATATCGGGCTTGGCTTTATGACGATTCGCTTTGCCCACAACAAACAACAACGTCTCATCACCTGGCTGGCGGCGATCCTGGTGTTTGCCTATATGCTGGGCGTGGCCCACACACGACAGGCCTTCTTTTTCCTCTCCTGATCCCTTCCCGGTTACGCATAGCCGTAATTTGCCTGCACTGTTCATTCCTTGTATGATGATTCATCCGTTCTGCTTATTACATCCATCAGGATAACATCTGGAAGGAATCAGACATGCGCCATCACAAACATTTACTGTCAACAATCCTCCTGCTGATTGTCACCGGTCTGCCCGACGTCGTTTTCGCTGATTCCATCTATACATTCAAACCCGGCGCGTTACGCTGGGATGACACCAGCTTCGTTTACGGGAATAACAAGCTGAAGCTCAGCGATGATTTTTCAGATACGGGGTTTGGTTTTGATGCCACTTATCGGATCAATAATAATCTGGCGCTGGGTATTGAGCTTTTATATACGGATAAGCGAATTGTTCAGAACACCAATCTGTTAACCAGTTTGCCGGAAACCACACCCGGCTATATCAATGTTTATCACACCACGTTGTTTGCCAAATACTTCATCGGCGACAGCGAAGCTTTTATGCCCTATCTCTTTCTGGGGCTGGGTGGCAGTCGGATCAGCATCCACAGCACCCCGAATGTGATCATGCACGGTGATACCTATATGGCGGGTTTTGGCAGCTACATCCCTGTAGGGAAAATTTTCGGTTTGAACTACACCTTGTTGCTGGAGTACAAGCGCGGCTATTTCGCGGCTGATAATGAGTACGGGTTTAAGCTGAAAAACCGTGAAGACTTCCTGCATCTCGGCATCGGTGTGATCTATTAACCTGCCATTTCCTGTCGCAGCTTGTCGATCACCGGCCGTGTCTCCGGCCGCACATCGCGCCAGAGCAAAAACGACTCGGCCGCCTGTTCCACCAGCATACCCAGTCCATCCAGTACACTCACTGCACCTTTTGACGCGGCCCATTGCATAAAGGTGGTGGGTTTGGCGCCATACATCATGTCATAGCAACAGGCATTGCTGCCGAGGATGTCGTCCGGCAAGGGTGGCAGGTCACCCTGCAGGCTGGCGGCGGTGGCGTTGATCACCACATCAAACTGTTGCCCCTCTAATTCGGCAAAACCACAACCATGCACGTTCCCCAGATCGGCAAAGGTCTCGGCCAGCTCAACCGCACGATCCACCGTGCGATTGGCGATGGTGATGCCGGCCGGGCCTTGTGCCAGTAAAGGCGCGAGCACACCGCGTGATGCGCCGCCCGCCCCCATCAGTAGAATCGACTTGCCTTGCAGTGCAATATGGTTGTTGACGGTCAGGTCCTGCACCAAACCAACACCATCCGTGTTATCGCCATACAAGGTCTTGCCATCGAATTTTATGGTATTCACGGCACCGGCCCGTTCCGCACGCTCACTGCGTTCATTGACCAGCGCCCAGGCCTCTTGTTTGAACGGCACAGTAATGTTGAGCCCCTTGCCACCGGCCGCATCGAAGTTGCCCACGGCCTGGGGGAAACCGCCCGGATCGACCTGAATGGCGGTGTATTCGAGACGCTGACCGGTTTGCGCGGCAAACATGCTGTGGATATGCGGTGATTTGCTGTGGCTGATGGGATTCCCCATCACCGCATATTGATCCTTGCGTTGATCAAAATCGAAAATGTCAGACATGCAATGTTCCTCCGGCGAATGCGGCCCGCCGCGCCGCCTTGCGGATGCGGCAGGGCGGTGCGGAAAAAACCATTATAGCCTGTTAAAGGAAAATGCCTTTAAAGGTAAAGAAGAAGATAATGGACATGATGGCGCCGGCCGGCAGGGTGACAATCCAGGAGAGGAAAATGGTCTGCACCACATTCATGTTTAAGGCGCCGATCCCTCGCGCCAGCCCCACACCCAGTACCGCACCAACCAGCGTATGTGTGGTGGAGATGGGCAGACCGGTTCCGGAGGCCACGACAACGGTGGTGGCTGCTGACAGTTCACAGGCAAAACCACGGCTGGGGGTCAGGTCGGTAATGTGTTTGCCAACCGTTGCAATTACTCGTCGTCCATACATCAGCAAGCCGGCCACGATACCACCGCCGCCGATTAACAGGATCCAGCTCGGCAATGCCGACTTCTGGCCAATCTGGCCGCCGCTTTCCACCACACTGATGACGGCCGCCATTGGGCCGATCGCGTTGGCCACGTCATTGGAACCATGGGCGAAGGCCATACCGCAGGCCGTCACCACCATCAGGATACCGAATACCTTTTCAACATTGGCAAAATGGAAATCACGATCTGCATTGGGATCGATTTTCAGCCTGCGAATCGCCACAATTCCGATGCTCATGATAATTAAGCCTGCCAAAACAGCGAAACCGTAGCTCTGCAGTGTGGAGAGATTCAAACCGACATGCTTCAAACCCTTGAACATGGTGACCAGGGCAATAACGAAACCGGCCAAAAAGATATATATCGGTACATATTTTTTTGCGTTGCCCAGTGGATCATCCGTGTTGAGAATGAATTTCTGCACACTGCGAAAGATCCAGTAGGAAAGCACACCCGCAATTGCCGGTGAAACCACCCAACTCATCACGATGGAACCCACCTGGCTCCATTTCACCGCATCAACACCGACACCGACTGCGGCAAAACCAACAATCGCACCGACGATGGTATGTGTGGTTGATACGGGCCAGCCATGGCGTGATGCCACAAATAACCAGATACCGGCCGCCAGCAGGGCCGCCAACATCCCGAAGACCAATAGCTCGGGGGTACCGGACAAGAGCTGGGCGTCCACGATGCCCTTGCGAATGGTCTTGGTGACCTGTCCGCCTGCCAAAAAGGCGCCGGCAAACTCGAAAATAGCGGCGATGATCACCGCCTGCTTGATGGTAATTGCCCCGGAACCGACGGAGGTTCCCATGGCATTGGCCACGTCATTTGCGCCAATCCCCCAGGCCATGAATAACCCGAAGATACAGGCCATAACAACATAGGTCATTTCAAATTCCACGATAACTCCTCCCCTGAAAAATCAGCGAGCCAACATGAGTTCGAGGCGACTGCCAACTCGTTGCGACAAATCACCCAGATCACCGATCCAGTCCAGTACCTTGTACATGAACATCACATCAACCGGTGGCAGGTCTTTTTCTACTTTGAATAATTCTGCACGGATTTTGACCTGGATTTTATCGGTGTCGGATTCGATCTCGTCGAGATGCTTGATCATGTCCTGCACCAGCTTTATTTCGCTGCCGCCGAACCCGGTCTCGACCAGTTCATCCAGTTCATTGATGGCTTTTTGTGCCTGTTTGGAGGCATCGATGCAACGATTGACAAACTGGGGCATATGGGCGCGCATACTTTCAGGAAAAGTCATTCTGCGACCGGTAATCAAGCCGGCAATATCTTTCGCCTTGTTGGCAATGTTGTCCTGCATACGCAACACTTCCAGCAGGTCGCGGCGTGACACCGGCATAAACAGGCTTTTGGGTAGATGCAGACGCAGTTCGCGCTTGAGTTTGTCCGCCTCACGTTCAAGTCGGGCGATGGCGGCTTGTTGTTCCGCCGCTCTGGACCAGTCTTCCGCCAATGCCGCTTCGAAAAACGGCACCAGTTCGACGATACATGCCTGAACGCTTTCCATGTGTTGCTGAAGGGGACGAATGGGAGATGAGCCGAACAGGCTGGAGATAGTCGTTCTTGCCATAGAAATTCCTCTTTGTTGACACTGCCGATCAGTATCTTTATTTATCTATGTCATCAAGTTGCGCGCAGTATAACCGCAAAGCCCGCTTTTACAAGAAATAATTTTACAACTTTATTGCAGCGCTAACTCTTTGAATTCAGGAAAATATTCAGGTTGATTATGCACGTCTAAAGAAGCAATTCATAATATATTACAACCAGGCCGCAACCTTTTTCGCAAAATAGGTCAGGATACCGTCCGCGCCCGCCCGTTTAAAACCAAGCAACGATTCCATGATCACCGCTTTCTCATTTAACCAGCCGTTTTGTGCCGCCGCCATCAACATGGCGTACTCACCACTGACCTGATAAACATAGGTAGGTGCACCGAATTGATCCTTTACCCGACGTACGATATCAAGATAAGGCATACCGGGTTTCACCATCACCATGTCGGCGCCTTCTTCCAGATCCAGCGAGACTTCCCACAAGGCTTCATCACTGTTGGCCGGGTCCATTTGATAGGTATATTTATTCCCGCCGCCCAGATTGGCCGCTGAACCCACTGCATCACGGAACGGGCCATAAAAGCTGGAGGCATATTTGGCGGAGTAAGCCAGGATACGGGTATGAATATGACCGGCGGCCTCCAGGGCTTCACGAATTTTGCCAATGCGGCCATCCATCATATCCGATGGTGCCACCACATCTGCACCCGCTTCGGCATGGGAGAGGGCCTGTTTGACCAGTACCGCCACGGTTTCATCATTCATCACATAACCGGAGGCATCGATCAGGCCGTCCTGACCGTGTGTGGTAAAGGGATCGAGCGCCACATCAGTGATCACCCCCAGTTCCGGGAAGTTTTCTTTCAGGGCACGGACCGCACGTTGCGCCAGACCGTCAGGATTGTAGGCCTCGGCGGCATCTTCAGACTTGGCTTCGGGGGGCGTGACAGGAAACAGGGCAACCGCCGGAATACCGAGCCTGACAATCTCTGCCGCTTCCTTGAGTAATTCATCAATGCTGACCCGCTCGACACCCGGCATGGAGGACACCGCCTCGCGCTGCTGTGTCCCTTCGAGAATGAACATGGGATAGATCAGATCATCGACCGTCAACACGGTCTCACGCATCAACCGACGGGAAAAATCATCACGACGCATACGCCGCATTCTGACTCGGGAAAAATGGCCCCGACCTGTCTCTAAACCCGCCATTTCAGCTCCTGTATGAACATCGCATGAACAGAAAATCCGCTTCCGGTAACCGTTTGTCACATACCGGGAAGTTTATCGTGCAGCGGGCTGTTAACCCGCCGGGACTGTGCATATACTTGAGTCAGGATTATGCAACATTGAACGGATAAAAACACCATGCAGACACAGACCTACACCCACAGAATAATCCTGCCGTTACTGATCCTGGTATTTTCAGCCATCAGTGTACCGGTACAGGCAAACCCGAAAGACGCACTGAACCTGCTCATTCAGACACGCGATGAATTGTACACTGCGCTGAATAGTGATCGCGCCAAACTGAACGGCAATCACAAGGCCGTCCGTGAACTGGTGGAAAAATCCCTGCTACCCCATATCGACATTATCACGGCGTCAAAATGGGTATTGGGCAAACACTGGCGCAACTCCAGCAAGGAGCAAAAGATCCAGTTCATCAAACAGTTCCGTGAACTGCTGCTGACCTTCTATTCATCCGCCCTGGCTGAATATCTGGGAGAGAAAAAAGACGCGGTTTTTGATCCCAAGGCCTTCTCATTCCAGCCGGTACGCGCCAAAGCCGGCGATACCGAAGTGACCATTCGCTCGGAACTGAAACCGGAGAGCGGCAAACCGCTGCCCGTACACTTTCACATGCACCTCACCGGCAAAGGCTGGAAGGTTTATGATGTTTCTGTGGAAGGCATCAGTGTCGTCACCACCTACCGCACCAGCTTCGGTACCGAGATCGAACAAAAGGGACTGGACAGCCTGATCGCCTCACTCTCGGAAAAGAATAACAAGTTCCTCGCCCAGGCCGAGACCTCCGGGAAAAACAAATAGCCTGTGCATCAAGCTTCAGACAAGGGCTCAGCAGAGCCCTTTTTTTTGGCCTGCAACATGGCCGATACCGTCTGCCTGACACTCTTCAGCAGGCGGTTGCGTTGCACACCATTATCCAGCGCCCGCGCCACGGCCACCCCGCCGATCATCATGGCGGTGATCGCCGGCACCGTCTCCTCATCACAATCGGCATACCGGCTGACATAGGCATGCATGCGCTTGTTCATCCCGGCATAGACATCGGTATAGGCGCGACGGATCTCCGGCTCACGTACCGCTACATCTGTCGCCAGAAAGGCCAGCGGGCAAGGCAGATCAACCTCGGTAATATGTCGCCGATTTAAATAGAGACTGATGAGTTGTTCCACCCAATCCTGATCAGATATCTCTGCCGGTTTGGGCCGGGTAAAGACGGAAAAGGTTTTGGACTCGGTAATCGCCTCGGCATACAGCTGCTGTTTGCTCTCAAAGTGGGCATAAAATGCACCGCGGGTCAGCTCCGCATCGGCCATCACCTCGTCGATAGAGGTTTTTTCATAACCCTGATGGGAAAACAGCTTCACTGCACTCCTCAGGATACGCTCGCGGCTCTGTGCCTTGCGTTCTCCGCTATATCGCATGGTGACAATTCCTTAATATGATGTTGAACATACTATAAACATCGCTAGTATAGGCATCGTTACCCGCAACCGAAAGGGCATCTTATGCAATCTGCACAAATCCTCTACCCGATCTTTGCCATGGTCCTGATCACCGTAGTACTGGGCTTTAACATGTTACGGCTGCGTTTTCGGGCCGTGCGCCAGGATGGGCTCCATGCCGGTTACTTTCTCTACAATCGCGGCGCCAAACCACCGGAATACCTGCTGCGCAGTGAACAGCACTTCACCAATTTGTTCGAAACACCCATGCTGTTTTATGTGGTGGTCATCCTGGCCTATGTCACACAGCATACCGATGCAATCAATATCACACTGGCCTGGTTGTTCGTGGCCAGCCGCCTGCTGCACGCCTGGCAACATCTCGGCTATAACACCCTCACCTGGCGGCGACGGACGTTTTTGGCAACGATCATTATCCTGATCGTCTTCTGGAGCAGGTTATTCATCCAGCTAATCACACAATGAGGCAAGCATGAACCTGATCTTCAGAATGCTGTGGCTGTTAATCAGCGTGCGCTTCAAAACCCGCTTGCCTGCGGTGCGACCGGAAAATGAATTGACCCTGCGCGTACTGCCCAATGATCTGGATATTAATCTGCACATGAATAACGGTCGCTATCTGACGATTTGCGATCTCAGCCGGGTGGATATGTTTTTGCGTACCGGGCTGGCCAAAGCCATGGTGCAGAACAAGTGGATGCCGATCATTACCGAACACACCATGCAATATAAAAAGGCCCTGCGCCTGTTCCAGAAATATACGGTACACATGGCGATAACCGACTGGGATGAGCGCAACTTTCACATGACGCATACCTTTAAAGTCGGTGATCGCATCGTCGCGGAAGGTACATCGAAAGGGGTGATCTACAGCAAAAAGGATGGAGTGATCCCACCGGAGCAAGTAATGGAAACAGTCAGCCAATATCGCGCAGGGACCCAATAATACTGTTCCTGTCTCTATCCAATCCTGCGGCAGTTGCGATGCCCGCGTTTTGTTAATTATTCGAGGTTTGATCTGCCTGTAACTTGCTAGGCTTAATGGACCGTGAGAAAAAGCGGTACAACAAACACAACAATAATGAGGAGTAAGCTTATGAAGAAAGTTATCACTACCCTCGCCCTGTCGCTGCTGTCAGTCGCCGGCGCAACAGCTGATGAGGCGTTGAGTAAATATGGCAAGGTCTATGAAAATCGCCAGGCACAACTCACTGTAGAACTTGTTCCCTATCAGGAAAAAAACAAGGCTGGTCTGCAAGATGTGTTGATTCGGATCAGCGGTCCTGATGCGGAAGCCGATGGTATCGATGGAAAAATCATCCGCTACCGTCCCGTCCACGCCGGCACCGGTGTGAACTTCCAGTATCATGATACTAAAGACAACAAGTGGTACAACAGGATGGGCAGCCGTGCCGGTTGGTGGGGTGCTGATTTTTATGAGGTCTGGCTGGGCAACAAGACCATCAAGGTCTGGCTGAATGGTAATGCCTCAAGCCTGCTGAATACCAAACACTTTCTCACCGCTTATAACAAACAAAAGTAGGGGTTGATACACAGGACTCCCCCCGGTCCTGTTGTATTGCCGGCGCCTGCTCCAGCCGGAACCCCATCACCGGCCCGTCAGGGTTCAGCCCATTGCAATATGGGTATGCCGCCGTACAATAGCCCGATGTTTATTTTCCGGTTTATCACCAACGGCCTCGCCCCACTCACCCTGATCGGTGCGATCCTGGCCTATTTCATACCGGAGATGTTTCTCATCTTTGGCAGTGTGTTCAAATGGATGTTCGCCGCCACCATGTTTGCCCTGGGCGTAGTGCTGGAACCGGATGATCTGACCGATACCCTGCAACACCCGAAACGCATCGGGCTGGGTGTATTGACCCAATACCTGCTTATGCCGACTCTGGCCTTTATCATTATCTCACTGGTGGATCTGCCGCCGGCCCTGGCCATCGGCTTTTTGATCGTTGGCGCCGCACCCGGCGCCATGGCCAGTAATGTGATTGTCTATCTGGCCGGCGGGGCCATGGCCTTTTCCATCGCTATGACCACAGTGGCCACCTTCCTCTCCCCGATTCTGACACCGTCACTGGTGAAGATCCTCGGCGGGCAGATCATGCACATCGACTTCTGGAAAATGATGCAGACCATCCTGCTCACGGTGGTGCTGCCCCTGTCACTGGGCATGGTGCTGCGTCGTCAGTTAAAACAGGGACTGGAAACAGCCAAAGAGATCGCACCGGCGGTCGCGGCACTGGCCATCATCATCATCTGTTCCTATGCCGTCGCTGCCAATCAGGCGCGCATCAGTCAGGTGGGTGCGGAGATCTTCCTGCTGGTCGTGCTGCTCAACGCACTGGGTTATCTGGGCGGCTGGCTGCTGGGCAAACTCTATGGCTTTGATCACAAACACCGCCTCACCCTGGCCATCGAAATCGGCATGCAAAACGCCGGCATGGGTGTCGTGCTGGCCCTGGCCCACTTCAAAGACACCCCCGAAGCCGCCCTGCCCGGCGCCCTGTTCGCCGTCTGGTGCATCCTCACCGCCGCCGGCGCCACCGCCTACTTCCGTTACCGCGACAGCAAAAACCAACAACCGCCGGGGTTGGCGTCATGAGGACGGTTTCAAGATCTCAACGCTGAGGCACAGAGTCCGCAGAGGACACAGAGAAATTAGAAGCGGTCTCAAAATGTCGCGAGCGCAGGTGATGCAAGGTAAATTGAACGAAAAAGCGGAGTTTTGTACAGGGATGTACTTATTTCGCGAAGCCCATGGATGGGCGAGAGCGAATGTTACACGGAGTAAATGAGCATTTTGAGTTCAATTTTAACGCTGCAGGACCAAGCGCAGTAATTTTGAGACCGCTTCTAATTATTTATCCAAATAAACCATCTGATCATTGAAATACCGTCGGTTTACTTCCCATTCATTCAAAAACTCTGTGATCTCCGTGTCCTCTGTGCCTCTGCGTTAAGGTTTTTGTTGAGCTTCAGACGCTGGTGTACAATCTAAGTCCTTTTCATTGCAGGAGTGAGCTGTGGAACAGTATCGCGGTACGACAGTACTTTCAGTACGCCGAAATAATAAAGTCGTCATCGGTGCCGATGGTCAGGTGAGCATGGGCAATACCGTGATGAAGGGGAATGCCCGCAAGGTGCGCCGTCTTTATCACGACAAGGTGATCGCGGGGTTTGCCGGTGGTACGGCCGATGCCTTTACCCTGTTTGAATACTTTGAAAGCAAGCTGGAAAAACACTCCGGGCAACTGGTCCGCGCTGCGGTGGAGATGGCCAAGGACTGGCGCACTGACCGCACCCTGCGCCGCTTGGAAGCCCTGCTTGCTGTGGCGGACAGTCAGTCCTCACTCATCATCACCGGTAATGGTGATGTGATCGAACCGGAGCAGGGCATCATCGCCATCGGTTCCGGCGGACCGTTCGCGCAGTCCGCCGCCCGCGCCTTGCTGGAGAATACCGAGCTGAATGCCAGAGAAATTACCGAGAAGGCCTTGAATATCGCCGCTGACATCTGCATCTATACCAATCACAACCTTGTCATCGAAGAGCTGGAAGTTTAAATGTCGAACATGACACCCCGGGAGATTGTCCAGGAGCTGGACAAGCACATCGTCGGTCAATCGGACGCCAAGCGCGCCGTGGCCATTGCCCTGCGCAACCGCTGGCGTCGCGCCCATGTCGAAGCCGAACTGCGTGCCGAAATCACCCCCAAGAATATCCTCATGATCGGCCCCACCGGGGTCGGCAAAACCGAGATCGCCCGCCGTCTGGCCAAACTGGCCAACGCACCGTTTATCAAGATCGAGGCCACCAAATTCACCGAAGTGGGTTATGTTGGACGTGATGTTGAGTCCATTGTGCGCGATCTGATGGACATCTCCATCAAAATCACCCGCGAACAGGCCATGAGCCAGGTCCGTCACCGCGCCGAGGACGCCGCAGAAGAGCGCATCCTCGATATCCTGTTGCCGCCGGCCCGCCGTGACAGCGGCTTTGGCTTCAGTTCTGTTGAAGAAGGCGTGCGTGATACCGACAAGGAAACCGCCACCCGGCAGAAATTCCGCAAAAAGCTCCGCGAAGGTGAGCTGGATGACAAGGAGATCGAAATCGAGGTCAACGCCCCGGCGGTGGGCGTGGAGATCATGGCCCCGCCGGGCATGGAAGAGATGACCAGCCAGCTGCAGGGGCTGTTCCAGAACATGGGTGGTGGTCGTAAAAAGACCCGCAAACTGCCCATCCATCAGGCCATGAAATTGCTGGTGGATGAAGAAGCGGCCAAGATGGTCAACGAAGAAGACCTGAAGGAAAAGGCGCTGGAAAACGTCGAGCAAAACGGCATCGTCTTCCTCGACGAAATGGACAAGATCGCCAAGCGCGCCGAACACAGCGGCGCCGATGTCTCCCGCGAAGGGGTGCAGCGCGACCTGCTGCCGCTGGTGGAAGGCTCCACCGTCACCACCAAGTACGGCATGGTGAAAACCGATCACATCCTGTTTATCGCCTCGGGCGCCTTCCATCTGTCCAAGCCCTCTGACCTGATCCCGGAACTGCAAGGCCGTTTCCCGATCCGCGTCGAGCTGAAGGCGCTGACCACCGCCGACTTCATTCGCATCCTGACCGAACCGGACGCCTCACTGACCGAACAGTATCGCGCCCTGCTGGCCACCGAAGATGTCCATATCAGCTTTACCGAAGACGGCATCAAGCGTCTGGCCGAAGTGGCCTGGCAGGTCAACGAACGCACGGAAAACATTGGTGCGCGCCGTCTGCATACCGTGCTGGAACGTCTGCTGGAAGAGATCTCCTTCAGCGCGGCCGATCACGCCGGTGAGAAGATCACCATTGATGCCGGCTATGTCGAGGGCAACCTCGGTGAACTGGCGGATAATGAAGACTTGAGTCGATATATTCTATAGCATGAAATACATACTCCCCCTCTCCCCCTGGGAGAGGGATGGGGTGAGGGTGGTTTTCCCTAAACTGCCCTTATCAGTTTTTTAGATTGAGGAATACGTTATGTCAAACAACCCCAAGCCCACCGAAATCACCCTGCACCAGGTCTCCCATGTGCTGGAAATCGCCTTCTCGGATGGTGAACGTTTTCAATTACCGGCCGAATACCTGCGCGTCTATTCACCCTCCGCCGAAGTCCAGGGTCACGGCCCCGGTCAGGAAGTGCTGCAAATCGGCAAACAGGATGTGAACATCGAAAAGATCGAACAGGTGGGAAACTATGCCATCCAGCTGTTCTTTGACGACAACCACGACACCGGCATCTTCTCCTGGGAAGTGCTGTATAAACTGGGCAAGGAACACAACGCCCTTTGGCCCCAATACCTGGAACGCCTCAAGGCCGCCGGACATGTGCGTCCTGATCCGAAACACTAAGCGGAAAATTCGCTGTTTGGCAGGCAAAAAAAAACCGCTCACAGGAGCGGTTTTTTTGTATCAGCGGTATGGGAATTAACTGTTCTTCCGTAAACGCAGACCACCAAAACCGGCCAGGGCCATCAGCATCAGCAGCAACGCCGGTGCTTCCGGTACGCCGGTAACACTGCCGCCGAAGACAACTTCATTCAGACGGGTGGCATAGGGATAACCACTGTTGGCAATCACATCAATTTCCAGGAACCGGGTGGTGACAGCGGAAAAGGTATGCGCGTAGGCGTTGGGTGTGGTGCCGGCAGAGAAGCGACCGATCAGCTCGCGTGTACCGGCAGCGCCAAAGGCATCACTGGCATACAGATCGTAGGACAACAAGGTGGCGGAACAGCAATCCTGACCCCAGGTGGCCACACCATCCACATTAAACAGGCTGCCCAAATCGAAATAGAAGCTGCCCAGTTCAGCCACACCACCCAGACCCAGGTTGGTCAATGTCGTGTCATAGTGTGCAGTAGAAGTGGAGGTAAATGCGGCGAAATCCGTGACGCCACTGATGTAGTTGGCAGAAAGACCGCTCTGGTCGATCAGGCTGTTGTTGTTTGAGCCGTAGATAGAGGTATCTGTGGCTGAAACATCAACCGCTGTCGGCCCCAGGATCACACCGGCGTGTGCCGAACCGGCCAACAGGCAAAGAATAAAACCGAATACTTTTTTCATTATTACACCACTAGGTAAAGTTCAATCCTGCAACCCTATACAAATATTGTGCCATTAAAACTATCTCTTTGTTTTTGTAAGGATTTACATTTTACTCGCCAAGCAAGAGACCGGATTGCGTAAAGGATCCCGACATTTGACAGGTATCGCCCCGCCTGCCCGCCCCACACAACGGGATCAACGAAATGTGCTGTTTTTGATCTATATCAACAAATTCTAATATACCCTGGTCTACGCTTGAGTCATGTGAAATCAATCATCAGGTAAAAAATATGCAGTTACTCTCCCTCAAACAGGCCATTACCCGTCGTCGATTCCTGCGCTTCAATATCCTGTTGGGTATTCTGACTTTTGTCGTGGCGTTTTATCTCATTGCCACAACCGACTTCGCCTCCTATGCCGAGCTCAAGGCCCGCGAAGCGATCTACAACCGTATCGCCATTGGCGGTCTGATTTATGCCGCCGTGATGTGGATTTTCTGCGCCATGAGCAAGCCGTTCTGGTTCCCCTTCAAAAAGTCCCAGGAAAAATAAGACCCGTCTCCTGACTGAGGTTTTGAACAGGGTGTGCATCGCACACCCTGACACTCCAGATTGTCTGGAGCGTAATCAGGTCCATCAACAACCCTAACAACGATATGCCCTCGATTTAACCTCACCACCCGAGACAGACCTTTACCGCCAATAAAGCATGGTGGATCAACATGTTCCAGGGCTGATCAGCAGCACGTCGCGACATATCCTGAAACAAACTGCATGAAATTCCTTGTAAACATCTGTCACAGCCAAAACTTTCGGCACAGCAATGCCCTACCATTGATAACAGTGGCCCAGGATTCACAGCCTGAAATTACCGGTATTGACAAGCTTCACAAGTGGTCTGGCAGTGAGTGAAAAAGATCACTTGCCGATCCACTCCCTGGGGTAAAGCAGAGTCTTCTTGACCGCGGACAACAATGAGGGCAAGAATGTTTGACAAGTTGGTAACGCGTAAAAAAAGTATCGCGAGTAATACCCTGTTCAGCCTGGCGCTGAGAATCGCTGTCATCATCATCATCATGACCGGAATTACCTACTTCCATGTCACCAATGAAATGACCAGGGTATCACTCAATCAGTTAACCAAATACGTTGCTGAACGCGGTGAATCAAGTCGGTATATCTTTAAGCTGGCACTGGATAATCATACCAATCTCAAGTCCATTATCCTTGACGAGTTCAAGCTGCCTCCGCCGTCACAGGACGCAATCCGGCAAGCCTTTGACAAGCAATTTACCACCTTTCCCGATGGCACCGTGCGCACCCGTTTGGCGGGTTTTGATGGCAAACGCCAGGCAGGTGCGTTTATCGGTAAAGGTGTAAAAATCGATGCGGCACTGCAACGTCGCGTCTTGTTATTCAGCCGTCTGGTCAATCAGCACGGTCCGGCCTGGCATCATCGACTGCAGAATACCTATATCACCACCCCCGAGAACCTGATTGTCGAATACTGGCCGGAAGTCCCGAACTGGGCACATGACATCAAGGCCGAGATGAACATGCCGGATGAGGAGTGGTTCCGTATTGCCGACAAGAAAAACAATCCCGAACGGATAAGCCGCTGGACAGGCCTGTTTTATGATCAAGTCTCTGCGTTATGGATGGTCTCACTGGAAACACCGGTAGACTATCAGGGCCGGCATGTCGCCACCATCGGGCATGACATCACACTCAATGACCTTATCACGCGAACTCTCAACGATCACATGCAAGGTTCATACAATATTATCTTTTCCAAAGACGGACGGCTGATTATCCATCCAGATAAACTCGAAGCCATCAAACAAAAACAGGGACTCTATGATATTAAAACGTCTAACGATGCGGCGCTGCAAGGCATCTTTAACACCGTCAGTACCGCAAGTAATCAGGAGACTGTACTCGAAAGCCCGCTCACGGACGATTATCTGGCTATGACCTACTTCCCGGAAACCGATTGGTACTTTGTTACCGTTTATCCCAAGGCTCTGGTGAAGGCCTCCGCCATGAGCACCGCACGTCTGATCCTTTTTTTGGGTGTGTTATCGTTACTTATTGAGTTGGCCATATTTTATATCGTCTTGCGCAGACAGGTCAGTCAACCGCTGCAACATGTCATGCAGGCCGTGCATGAAATCGGTCTGGGCAACTATGACAAAAAGCTGGATGTAACACGTAATGATGAGCTCGGCAGGATAGCCGAAGCGGTCAACAGCATGGCGCATGACATCAAACAACGTTCTGCGGCATTACGTGAGAATGAAGCCTGGCTCAGTATGTTGTTCGAGACCTCACCGGTCGGGTTGGCCCTGTGCGACATGCAGGGAAAACTGCTGGAAATCAACCCGGCCTACGCGAATATCATCGGTCAGGATGTTGAAACAACCAAACAACTGACCTATTGGGAAATCACCCCTGAAGATTATGCCGCCGATGAGGCAAAACAACTTGAGAGTCTGCAGAAGACAGGTCGCTACGGCCCTTATGAAAAAGAATATCTGCATAAAGACGGACGCCGGGTACCGGTGCGATTACAGGGCCAGATAGTTGATCGCAAAAACGAAAAGCTGATCTGGTCCAGCGTGGAAGACATCACTGAAAAGAAACAGGCCGAAGATGCGCTACGCGTGGCCAACCAGCAACTGGAAGAACGTGTATCGCAACGCACATCGGAACTTAAAAAAGCCAATGCACAACTGCATGACTCGCTGGCCCAGTTACAACGCACCCAAAATCAGCTCGTCCAGTCGGAAAAAATGGCCTCACTGGGTGGACTTGTGGCGGGGGTGGCGCACGAGATCAATACACCGGTAGGTGTTGGCATCACCGCCATCAGCCACATGCAAATGAAACTGGATGACTACGCCAAACGTTATCATACTGACCAGCTGACCCGTGATGACTTTGAAGAGATGCTGACCACCACCGCTGAATCAAGTCAAATCATCCACAGAAACCTGAACCGTGCCGCCGAGTTGATCCGTGGTTTTAAACAAGTGGCGGTAGATCAGACCAGCAATGAAAAACGTGATATTAATCTGCACGAGTACCTGCACGAGATTATGCAGAGCCTGCACCCTAAACTGAAAACCGCCGGCCACAAGGTGGAAATCGATTGCCCGGATAAACTCATGCTGTTTACCCATCCCGGCGCCATCTCGCAGGTCATCACCAATCTGGTGATGAATTCGATCACCCACGGTTTCGACGGCCGAAACGGCGGTCACATCAAAATCAGTGTTGATGATACGGACCCACTCCGTCTCACATATGCCGATGACGGCAAAGGCATGAGCAACGAAACAGTACACAAGGTATTTGAACCCTTTTACACCACACGTCGCGGCCAGGGAGGTTCAGGTCTCGGCATGCACATTGTTTATAACCTTGTCACCCAGACACTGGGGGGAAACATTGAGTGCAGCAGTATCGAGGGTGAAGGCACAGTCTTCCGCATTGAGTTACCGGTCAATCAAACCGATCAGGCCGATACAAAAAGAGATATCGCCTGAATTTTCCAAATGAAAAATTTAACCGCACACCGTCAGTAAACAGGTATGACCATGCAACTACGACAAACAATCCTGGAAAACTCAGGCAATGCGCTGTTGTTCGGTAACAAACCGAAGCAAAGCACCAACGCAAAACCCGGTCTCAAGCAGACCAAGGCAAACCCGTGGAAAATCATGATCATTGATGATGATCATGAAGTGCATCAGGTAACCGCCATGGTGTTGACCGGCTTCCGCTACGAAGGCCGTCCCATTGAGATTATCCAGGGTTATTCCGCCGCTGATTGTCTTGCCTTGATGCAGCAGCATCCCGATACGGCGGTTCTGTTGCTTGATGTAGTGATGGAAACCGAATCCGCCGGTCTGGACGCCGCCCGTACGATCCGGGTACAACTGCATAATCACCGGGTTCGGATCATTATTCGCACCGGCCAGCCCGGTCGGGCGCCGGAACAGGAAGTAATGGCCAATTTCGACATCAACGGCTACGTCGAAAAGACGGCATTGACTGCACAACACCTCTACAGCTGCATCACTGAATCATTAAGCGCCTGGCGTGACAGTGAATGACTGTTAACATGCCCGGCACAACCGACAAACCGCCGCCCTCACCCGCACAAAACTGCAAATACTGAAGATTTGTCGGGTGAAATCCCGCCTGCATCCGAGCTACAATAGCCCCATGAATGACAAAACCACCCACTTCGGTTTCCAGGACGTCCCCTGGGAAGAAAAGAAAAGTCGCGTAGCCGGTGTCTTCCATTCGGTGGCGCAAAAATATGACGTCATGAACGATGTCATGTCGTTGGGTATCCATCGCCTGTGGAAGCGCTTCACCATCGAACACAGCGGCGTACGCACCGGGCACCGGGTGCTGGATCTGGCCGGCGGCACCGGCGATCTGACCAAACAGTTCTCCCGCCTTGTCGGTCCGACCGGCCAGGTGGTGTTATCCGACATCAACGATTCCATGCTCAAGGTCGGCCGCAGCCGACTGGTGGATGAAGGTATCGTCGGCAATGTGGAATATGTGCAGGCCAATGCCGAAGCCCTGCCCTTCCCCGATGACTATTTCAATGCCATCACCATTGCTTTTGGGCTGCGTAACGTCACCGACAAGGACAAGGCGTTGCGCTCCATGTACCGGGTATTAAAACCGGGCAGTCCGTTACTGGTGCTGGAGTTTTCCAAGCCGGTGCTGAAGCCGCTGGAACCCATCTATGACATCTACTCCTTCCGCATCCTGCCCATGATGGGCAAACTCATCGCCGATGACGCAGACAGCTACCGTTATCTGGCCGAGTCCATTCGGATGCATCCCGACCAGGAGACCCTGAAGGGGATGATGGAAAATGCCGGCTTTGAACGCTGCGAATATTTCAACCTGACCGGCGGTATCGTTGCGTTGCATCGCGGCTATAAACTGTGACCACCCAAACCGTCATCTATGCCGGATTCTGGCGACGTCTGCTCGCCGTGCTGCTTGATATCGCACTGGTGTTGGCCCTGACTGCACCGGCGGCCTTCCTGATCTATGGCCACGACTATTTTCGCTGGCTGTTCAACAGCGGTGACTTGTTGCTGGTCTACGGTTTTTGGGATGCCCTGTTGAGCCGCATCCTGCCCGCCGCACTGGTGGTATTCTTCTGGCACCAGACCGGGGCGACACCCGGCAAACGCCTGATGTCCTGCAAGGTGGTGAACGCCGAAAACCTCGCCCCCCTCAGTTGGCAACAGGCCGCGACCCGTCTGGTCTGTTACGGCGTATCCATCCTCAGCTTTTATATCGGCTTCCTCTGGATCATCTGGGACAAACGCAAACAGGGCTTCCACGACAAGCTGGCCAAAACCGTCGTGATCTATGCCCCGGATGACTATGCGGAACTCTCCCTGGATCAACTCTCAGGATTACCCCAATGAGCCTGTTTGCCGAACTCAATGGTCTGTTCACTGCCGGACTGGAAAGCGCCGCCAACACCTATCTGAAACTGGACCCACAGAATCCGGCCAAACTGGCCCGCCTGCAGGGCAAGGTGATCGCCGTCCACCTGCGCGGCCCGGAAAAGACCTTCTACCTGCGGCCGGACAGCAACGGTTTGCTGATCCATGACTGCTTTGAGGGTGAAGCCGACGCCACCCTCAGCGGCAGCCCCCTGGCCTTTGCCGAACTCTCGCTGAGCGATAACGGCACCCGGGTCATGTTGCAGGGTGAGGTACAGATCAGCGGTGACCTGCGTCTGGGCCAGGATTTCAAACGCATCATGGATGAGATGGCCATTGACTGGGAAGAGGTACTCTCCGTCTATACCGGCGATGTGATCGCCCACAAGGTCGGTAATCTGCTGCGCGGTTTTTCCGACTGGGGTAAAAATGCACTGCTCACCACCGGTCAGAATATTGCCGAATACCTGCAACAGGAATCACTCGATCTGCCGCAACACGGCGATGTGGCAAACTTTAATAATGACGTTGATACCCTGCGCAATGACGTAGATCGACTCGAAGCCCGCGTCAAACGCCTGCAACAAAAACTCGCCCCGTGACAACATACCGGCCCGCCGGCGGTTGCCGCACTGCCGGGAAATACGCACTCCCGCACTGAAAGAGAACAAAAACCGGTTTATTCCAGTATAAAAACAGCCATATTGCCGCGGAAATTCTCCCTGTTTTACCGACAGAACGATGCAATTATCCACTCAATCTTGTATCCTTAGCGGCCCTGAAACAGCAACCCCCTGACCAATCATGAGCGAGATACCTGACTTTACCGAGGGAGAACTCAAGGTTGTCGACGACACCTTGCGCGAAAGGTATGGAAACCCAATCGAAACTCAACGCGCCGATATTGAAGTGCCCGTCCATCCGGACGATGATGAAGTCATTGAATGCCCGGCCATCTACTGGCAACACGGCGAATGTCACTTCATCCTCTCCAAAGCCGGCGAACAACAATTCTTCAGCCAGTTCTTTTATGGCGATGATGAACAGTTCGGCACCGGTAAAGAATTTTACGACGATGTACGTGATTGCCTGATGACCACCCTGAAGGTGCAGGCCGATCATGAATTGAAACGCAAGGGCGTCATTAAAAGTTAACGGGCAAACACCCGCACAATCCATTTTTTCCAATTCATAACGAAAACAGGAGAGCGTCAACCATGGCCGCCAAGAAAAAAGCCAAAAAGAAAGTTGCCAAGAAAAAGGTAGCGAAGAAAAAAGCCAAGAAGAAAGTTGCCAAAAAGAAAGTCGGCAAGAAAAAGGCAAAGAAGAAAGCATCGAAGCCGAAAGTTGCGCCGAAGAATGCCTTCTACGCCCAATCCGGTGGTGTCACCGCCGTGATCAACGCCTCAGCCGCCGGCGTCATCGAAGCCGCCCGCGCCGCCAAAGGCAAGATCGGCAAGGTCTATGCCGGTCGCAACGGTATCATCGGTGCTCTGACCGAAGATCTGATCGACACCAGCAAGGAATCCGCCTCAACCATCAAGGGTCTGCGCCACACGCCATCCGGCGCCTTCGGTTCCTGCCGCTTCAAACTGAAATCACTGGAAGCCAACAAGCGCGAATATGAACGCCTGATCGAAGTCTTCAAGGCGCACAACATCGGCTACTTCTTCTATAACGGCGGCGGTGACTCCGCTGACACCTGCTACAAGGTATCCCAGCTGTCCAAGGAAATGGGTTACCCCATCCAGGCCATCCATGTGCCGAAGACTGTAGATAACGATCTGCCCATTACCGACAACTGCCCCGGTTTCGGTTCCGTCGCCAAGTACGTTGCCGTCTCCACCCGTGAAGCCTCATTCGACGTTGCCTCCATGGCCAAGACCTCCACCAAGGTCTTCATCGTTGAAGTCATGGGTCGTCACGCCGGCTGGATCGCCGCTGCCGGTGGCCTGGCCTCCACCAAAGACACCCCGATCCCCATCGTCATCCTGTTCCCTGAAGTAGAATTCAACGAAGAGAAATTCCTCGCCAAGGTGAAGGAAAACGTTGAGAAGCACGGCTACTGCTCTGTTGTGGTATCAGAAGGTGTGCACTACCCCGATGGCAAGTTCCTGGCCGAAACCGGTCTGAAAGACGCCTTTGGTCACAGCCAGTTGGGTGGCGCCGCCACCGTCATCAGCGGCATGATCCAGAACAAACTGAAACTGAAAAACCACTGGGCCGTTGCTGACTACCTGCAACGCGCCGCCCGCCACATCGCCTCCAAGACCGACGTGGACATGGCCTACGCCATGGGCAAGGCAGCGGTACAGTTTGCACTGAAAGGTCACAACTCCGTCATGCCGACCGTTGATCGCCTCTCCAACAAACCATTCAAATGGAAAGTGGGCATGGCCGATCTGAGCAAGGTCGCCAACGTCGAAAAGATGATGCCGAAAAACTTCATCACCCCCGACGGCTTCGGCATCACCCAGGCCTGCCGCGACTACATGGAACCGCTGATCAAGGGCGAAGACGCACCGCCCTACAAAGACGGCATGCCCAGCTATGTTCGCATCAAGGGTGTGGCAGTACCGAAGAAATGCCCGAAGTTTGAACTGTAAACATCAGGTATTAAAGCGATAAAGAAAGGGCGCCTCAGGGCGCCCTTTTTTATTTCTGGATTTACTCCCCCGCCTTACAGGAGGGGGTTATGAATCAAGGGGCCAGAACAATTAAAACGACAATATTTTGATGTATCAACTGATCTGCTCCCCCTTGGTAGACCGTGAAAAACGTATATGGCCGAGATTTTTCACCGAGACTGGTTGAACAATTACTGTGATATAGCCATCTGCAGATCAACCTGGGTCCAGCCAGTGATTGCACCACAAGTTCCTGCTGTTGTCTCAAAACGGGCGAGGGCGGAATTACCGGCATTTTTTGCCTGCGCGAGAACATTAGCAATTTCCCTGCAAGCTTCCGGCGTCACACTGTTGAATTGAGTGCCAGACGAAAATGTGCAGTACACCAATGTATTGGTTGATGACAGAGCGACGGCCAGTTTATCTGGTTGATGAATCGAGATACTGGTTATGGTCCCGGTGCAATCCAGTGTGGCCGCATATGCGTTGTTAACGAATATACTAAACAGAATAATAATCGAGTATTTTAGAGTTTTCATTGTCTCTCCTTGTTGACTGACTAAATATTTTGTGACTGTGTAACCGCTAGAAGTTAGTTTCGACAGTTGTTTTGTACAACTGTAAAAAATAGTAACGATGCAGGTTTTGTGAACTGGTTTTAGAATTCGGGTCAGAACACAGTTTTCTCTAATATTAGAACTTACTTGTATCTGCCCCTGGTTTTCCCACCGCCCTACAAAGACGGCATGCCCAGCTATGTTCGCATCAAGGGTGTGGCAGTACCGAAGAAATGCCCGAAGTTTGAACTGTAAACATCAGGTATTAAAGCGATAAAGAAAGGGCGCCTTCGGGCGCCCTTTTTTATTTCTGGATTTACTCCCCCTCATTCAAGGAGGGGGCCAGAGGGTGGCGATCAATATACGCCTCACGACATATGTCACACCGTTACCAACATATCCAGCGGGCTCGTCACCGTCACCCCCGGTTTGTTTAACACATGGGTATAAATCATCGTCGTTGATACATCCGCATGACCCAGCAATTCCTGCACCGTCCGAATGTCATAGCCTGATTCCAGGAGATGGGTGGCAAAGGAATGACGCAGGGTATGGCAATTAACCTTCTTCAATATTCCGGCTTGCTCGGCAGCTCGTTTCAGATGTTTTTGCAGGTTATTTTCGTGTACATGATGACGACGATATATACCAGAGCGAGGATCCCGTGAAAGTGAGACAGAAGGGAAAACATATTGCCATTTAAACTCCTGCTCTGCATTAGGATACTTTCTCGATAGGGCGCCGGGCAAATAAACACGACCCAGCCCCTGGGTCAGGTCTTCAGTATGGTATTTTTCAGCCACTTCTATCTGTTGCTTTAACCCCTCAATAGTAATGATTGGCATAGGGACAACACGATCCTTTTTACCTTTGGCTTCTCGTATAAGTATCTGTTTATAACCAAAATCAACATCAAGCGCCCGTAAACGAACACACTCCATTAAACGTAACCCACATCCGTACAATAGATTAGCCATCAACCTGTACATCGGGTTTTCCAGGCCATTAAGTATCTTTTTTACTTCTGCTTTTGTTAAGACAACCGGCAAGCGTTTAGGTTTTTTTGAAAAAGTAAACTCGATATTCTGACTTAGCTCTCTGTTCAAAACCTTTTTGTAATAAAAAATAATAGCATTGAGTGCCTGCCTTTGCGTGCTACTCGATACATTACGAGTGATAACCAGATATTCCATATACCCGGCAATATCTGCCTCATTTAATTGAGTCGGATCACGGAATTCACAAAAGGCAACATAACGGATAAACCAGCCAACATATGCCCGCTCTGTTCTGATTGAATACTGCAGTAAACGTATTTGTTTGATAAATGCCCGCAGTTGATCCTTATGGACCTCCATGACTTTTCCAAACAGACCATTGTCATTTTCCAGATACGATTCTGACTCATTTAGCCTGTCGAGAGAGTAATGATCCCTAGCCATTGTTGAATGATTGTCTGGCAAAGAGGGTATATCTTTTGACCACTTATGCCACAGATAATTTTTTGCCCAGTCAACATCAAGCATATCAACAAATAGAATTTTCAATGATGTGACAATCTGGTTAAATTGCCATTCTTTTAACTGTGGTTTTCTGTCTTTGTCCGAGAGGTATGACTCCACCATGGAAACAGAATGTGACGCCAAACGTTGGCCTGGAAATGTTTTGATATACGCTTCAGCATGTTTTACATACCAGCGTATTACAGTAGGCTTTACCCCATAACTTTCTGTTTTTGCAATAAATTTGTCCCAGAACCGGGAAACTGACTGGTCAATCATTGTACTATTCCTTTAGTGATTATTTATCGAAGGCAATCCGATTGCCTGATAGAATTATTACCAGATTGAGTAAATTTTACAAATGTAATATACAGAAAGTTGGGTATTAGGAAAAAGCCAGCCTTCTGTATATATCACTGTTATTTTTTTTAGCCGACACGACTAAATATTTATAGATTTAAAAAATACGAAATGACTGACAAGGATATCAGAAAAAACTGACAAGCAAACGAAAAAAAATATGATAGAA